>JAESFH010000029.1_pt1 | contig 251480 bp, 221 predicted proteins | sample 9269381 | NCBI WGS metagenome assembly JAESFH01 (sample SAMN14504062, study PRJNA617094) | algae metagenome | isolation source: Aphanothece sp. CMT-3BRIN-NPC111 and co-occurring heterotrophs from well... | place: USA: Clark Mountains Wilderness, California | collected 2010-04-18
TCTTCGACTAGTGCCGCGTTGTGCTGTGTCATCTCGTCCATGGTCCGAACAGCCGTGGACACTTCCTTCAACGCAATTGACTGCTCCACGCTGGCCCGCGCGATAGCCTTCATGGTCGAAGTGCTCTGCGTACAGAATTTCGTGTCACGTGCGGAGCACCTGCAAAGCGTGCATCGCAACGGTTGAGCCTTTGTCGGACTCGCCTACTTCGTGTCTGGCGAGATCGCGCTCGACTCCAATCAGGACTGTTTCGGGTGCGTCTTCCGAAGATCCCGGTGCACGGCAAAAGTGTACCCTCGGTCCGGGCTGACGACTTAGTACTCGTGATTCAATCCGCTAGGCGTTCAGAGGACCGGGATACCTTGCACGGCATCGAACAAGTGGGTGCACTCCTCCGGGGACCTTTCCGGAGTCACGAGGCGCGCAGTTGTGGGGAAAGGTCGAGGAACGGGTCACCTGGCTCCCGACCTGCAGCCCTGACGGCATCAGCTTCGTGTCCTCTCGTCGAAGGGAATACCTCGCGCCCGCCGGAGCGTCGGTCCAGAGCAATGGCAGTTGCCAACGCCGTTCGTATTCATGAATATGAAGCGATGTGGCGTCGCATGGGGAATGCCCGTGAAATACTGCGATCTCGTGATGAAGGGCGGTATCACCAGCGGTCTGGTGTACCCGAATGCGGTACTGACGCTCGCCCGGGAATACAGGTTCAAGAACATCGGGGGCACTTCGGCAGGCGCCATCGCCGCAGGCATGACCGCAGCCGCAGCCTTGGGAGATCGCCGGCAGCACGCGGGAGAGTTCCCTGGAGACGCAACGCAGTTCGGCTTCGGCAGGCTCTCCGAAGTTGCCAAGGCACTTTCCACAAAAGGTTTTATCTTCGGGCTTTTTCAGCCCTCCCGGGGCGCAGGACCGGCGTTCCGGTTGCTGCTGGCAGGATCGACCCGCTCGCTCGGTGTCCCGGCGATAGCTGCCCGCGCCGCGCTGCTTGTCCCGACGATGGCGCCGATACCGTTCGTCTCGACTTTAGCTGCACTCTGCTCCGTGGGCTTTCTCATATCGGGCTGGTCAGGCGTAGTTGGCGCTGCACTCCCGGGTCTGTTGTGCGCCCTTGCGGTGGCGGGCTTCTACGCCGTGGGAAGGACCTCCGCCCTCATCCGTGAGAACATGCTGGGTGTCTGCAGCGGGATGCCGTCCGTCCGCTCCACAACGAAAGAGCGTCTCGCATTGACGGAATGGCTCCACTCGGAACTGCAGACGCTCTCCGGTAAGGCAGGCGGAGAGCCGCTTACGTTCGCCGACCTCAGAAATGCACCGCGATATGACGACGAGCCTATCACCGAGCTTGCGCTCGATCTCAGGGTCATCGCCACTGACGTCTCTCATCATGAGCCCAGGAGCATCCCCTTCGAAAATGCCCGCTTTTGGTTTCGACTGGACCAGTTTGAAAGGCTTTTTCCGTCAGACGTCGTGGAGTGGCTTGTGGAACGTGGAGGCACACCCATCGAGTATGCAGGCTACCGTTACTACCGACTAGCTGCGAACGATAAACTCCCCGTATTGGTCGGCGTTCGGATGAGTTTGAGTTTCCCGCTGCTGCTGAGCGCGGTGCCACTTCATGAGCCGCAGCGGTCAGCATCTGAAGCCCCAGATGAACAAGGATTCAACGTCGAACAGGGCTCCCTTCTGTCAAGCTCCGAGGCATTGACGGCCGGCGGCACCGGATCCGAGATAGGCGCTCTGTCCTTCCGTCCGTGCTGGTTTTCGGATGGCGGGATCAGCAGCAACTTTCCGATCCACCTTTTCGACGCGGCACTCCCGCGATGGCCCACTTTCGCGATTAATCTAATTGCGAAGGAAGCCGATGGATCGCGACCTGACGTTTTCCTTCCCACCGAAAACAACCAGGGGTGGCAGAGGGCATACTTTCCGTTCGACGATCCGTCCGCGCCTAAGGAACTTCTGCAGTTCGTGATTGGCATAGTCCGGACGATGCAGAACTGGCGTGACCTTCTTCAAGCTCGGGCGCCCGGGCACAGAGACCGGATCACGCACGTGGCCCTATCGGCCCAAGAGGGCGGACTAAACCTGGACATGCCGCAGCAGGTGCTCAATTCCATCGCTGAAAAGGGCGCCCGCGCCGGAGCGTCATTCGCTTCTTTTTCATTCGATAACCATTATTGGGTCCGCTGGCGCAACCTGGCTTCCGGGCTACAGCGCTACACCCGGGAGGCCGCGTCTCACGCCAAGTCCCCCATTCCTGAATTCCAGGCAGGCTATCAGACAGCCAAAAGCGGCACCCCGACGCCTCCATCCTACAAGTTCGACTCCCAGAGGCAGGCAGATGCCGCACAGGAGCTGCTGGAGGAACTCGAAACGAACGCCGCCGAGGAACCGGCGGATCTTACACGCGGAGCGCCGCGTCCGCTACCGCAGCTTCGGATAACACCTACCTACTGAACGCGGCTCCAAGGCAGCGATGACCTACCAAGGCGGGTGCCCTACCGCTTGAGCCAGGCACGTACCATAGAACAGAAGGGCTGATCGTCATCGGCCATTCGGCCGAACTCTTCGATGATCAGGTCGATCAGGAGTTGCATACGCGAAACCATCCGCTGCTGATGCGACTTCTCCAACCTCCTTTTCACGTCCTCGAGCTCTTCTACCAACGTGCACATGAACTCGAGCCGCTTCACCAGTCTGGTTCGCTCCTGCACCAGCCCGAGGCGATTCAAGCCGTAGACATGGATGGACATCAACCCTCTTGGCGAAGGCTTGCCGCGGATCGTTCGAGGCACGATCAGGCTGAGCGGTTCGGTCTCTCCGAAGTAGTACTTCAGGTGTGCTTCGGCGTCGTCTAGCGTAGGGTTCAGCAGCAGCGCCTGTTCAAGATCAAGGTCGGCATCCTTGGACCCGGCTCGTGAACCGGAGATCGGAAAAAGGTCCTGCTTGCCAAGCTTGGCAAGACCTCCCTCGATTTCAGGTGCAAGGAAGAGTTCGAGCATCCTGCTTGGAGACTTGGGCAACTTCTGCCAGCGTCTGCGGTTGCAGTCGATACAGCTTGGCAGCAAGTTGGCCCACGCCATCGCCAACCACCAGTATCCGGGATGGTCATCTTCTCCGAGGATGCGGCCCTTGGGGCGATAGTGCTCGACGTCCACGGGGGCCTGACCCGCATAGAAACTCTCGCAATAAGCACACTTGCCGTGGAACAGCTGCTCCAAGGCAAGTTTGACTTCTTCGTGCGTGTAGGCGGTGAACTTAGGGGACTTTCCCTGCGTGATCGCCTTTTCTGCGGCCTTCAGCTCGCGGGCCCCGAGACCGTCAAGCGCCGTAAGAGCAGCAGGGCCACCAACTCCGTTTCGGTCCACCTGCCTCACAACAGATCACCTAGTCGGTTCCGAATGAGCTTCTTGGTCTCGGCGCGAAGTCTCAGGCGCTCGGTCTCACCGACGGTGCCACGCTTGACCATGTACTGCGCCACCACCTCCTGGATCAGACGAGCAGGTTCTGTCTGGCCCATCGGAAGCTCCTTGGCGAGTTCCTCGCGCAGACGGCGCCATTCATCCCTTACCTCCCTGCGGCTCCGCACCTGCGCGTCCCCCGTCAGGTAATCCGCAAGGCGGGCGAGCCTCTGTTCCGTCCATGGATCATCGGCGGAGTAGAGCCCGAACAAGTCGGAGGTCAGAAGCTGCTCGATTGTCAGCCTGGTCGGGTCGGGCAAATCGGTAAGGGCTTCCACGTGGATCGGAAGTTCTGAAGCAGTTTTCTCCCGGATGCGCCGCAACACCTTGACCTCCCCTGGTTGCATTCCCCTGATGCACAACGGATCATGGGTAGTCACTATGAAGGTCATCGAGGGAAGGGAAGTGCGCAGACCGTGCATGATCTGGATCTTCCACCTAGGATGCAGATGCGCCTCCACCTCGTCGATCAGGACGAGACCACGAGCGTTGTGCAGCGACTGCATCAGGGATCCGCCTCCGCCGTCGCTCGTCGGTGCGGCTCTTTCCCGGAGCGTCCACCGCATTACGTCGCACGCCAGAGCCAGCACGGTCCGAAATCCCGAGGAAACGGAGGAGATCGGAGTCCGGATGGCATTTCCGTCCCGAGGGCCCACAACGTAACACCGTTCGTTTTCGGGCTCGCGCTCGATCAACGCGAAAGTTTCCACGGCGCCGAATATGAACCGCAGGGCTTGAACTACTTCCGCAAAGTCGTCTTCACCCAGCGAAAGCAGCCACTTCTCGGGGTTCGAGAGAAGATTATCCGATCGAAAGAGACTTATGACCGGCCTGTCGGGGCTCCACTCGCGTGTGACCTCCAGGTAGTGCCGATAGGCCCCATAGGCGTATACCGGATATGGGGGTGTCTCCTTCCCACCTTTCATGGCTCCTGTGGTGATCTTTAGTCTTCGTACGCTGCCGTCATCGAACGTGACTTCCACGCTGGCAGAAGTCCGCTGCTCTTGGTCGGAAGCGCCTCCCATGAGTCGAGGATCCAGTCGGTACCTGTCGGGCGGCTCGTTCAAGGCGTTGAGCCCTGCCTCGGGCAGCATGCACAGGGCTATGCCCTCGAGAATGGAGCTTTTGCCGGCGGCGTTCTCACCAAGGATCAGCACCGCCTGAGCCTGCTTCGAAAGTGGATCGAACGGAACGTCGAACTCGAGGTCCTCGAGCGCTTTGAAATTCCGCAGCCTCACGCTCCTGACACGCGGCGGAGCCGGGGGGACGGGCCCAGAGAGTTGCTGTTCCTCGCCGGCGTAGCCTGAAGCCTCGGTGTTCCGAGAGTTAAGGACAGCCCATAATCCGTAGAACTCGTCGTCCGAAGTGGGTGGGGCACCCGCGAGATACCCCGCCAACGCTTCGCTGCGCCGCTGGACGAGCTTCGGCCTGTTTAGATCGAAGTGCTCGATCGTGAACTTACCGTCCTCGCTCCGAGGCTGGAGCCGGAAGCTCCCGTCGATGAACAGGTGGTTCCAAGGTGGGCTGCCGCCGCATGGATCAAGCAGGTAAGGATGCTCCATCAGACGGTTCGGCCAGCTGGCGCTGCGTGCCTCGACGAAAAGCCGGTATTCCTCGGCTGTCGGGATCACCGCCCGTATGCCGTTCCAAACGGGAAAGAGGTTCCTCTGCCGAGGCCTGCAAGCAAGACAGATGGGATACAGGTTCTCCCAAACGTCCGCCAACCACCCGTAGGACAAGTGGCTCATCGTCTCGCTGGGATACCGGGGATCCGCGTCGTTGGTCGGACGAAAACGGTACGGTCGCGTCTCCACTTTGCACTCGCAGAAGGCGCACTTACCGTGGAACAGCAGTCGAAGAGCCTCGTCGACACTGGGATCAGGCGAGAGGGATCTGTTCGGAACACGAGTTTGAGCCCGAACCCGGGGATCGAGTTCAAGATATTCCAAAAACTGCAGCCGTGAACTATGGACTTCGTCGCTGGTCAAAAACTCGGGCGCAGGTACCCGCTTCCGTCTTACCCTCCACATGAGCAATCCCCCGTCGCACGTGGTGTCAGCAATCGTCGGTTACAACTGTATAATCCCGTTCAATACTGGAGTTGTTGATCGATCTTAGCAGATGATTGATCCATTTCTACTGGCTCAAGCCCAAAATGTTAGGTCGGCGACAAAGACCTGCCGATATGAAGACGTGCTCCCCGAGCATCGCCCTCAACCTTTGTTCCCGGCTGAAGATCCCTAAACGCCGGAATGATTTCCTGGATCGGCTCGTCGACCAGCGGATGTCGCCTTAGTTCATCCAGAAAATAGACACCTATGCCGTACCGCACGGTGATCGAGGAAGCCATCCGATGCCCGATCCACAGCAGCGCGGGCAATACGATATCCAACTTGCGCCCTCGGTAGCGCTCTCCGTCCGATTGGAAGATTCCGCGTTGGCCGCCGTTCCTCATTTCATCATCGGCTCGGCTGCGCTTGGCTTCGACGGTTTCCCTCCGTACCCGCTCTTGCGCTCCCGCGCTCGGTTGGCTGCGCGGAGATCTGCCTGCGGGCGCCGAAATGGCGGACGACGCTGCCGGGAACCCTGCGAGACGTAACGACCGAGCTCCCACTGCCCGGACGATCGCGTCGTCGGCGAATACGGTCTGATCCGGCCCCACTTCGAACTCGTCCCCCCCCCCCGGGAGGATCGACCCCCTGCATGCTGCTGGCGTATGCGCCTCCCTCCACCCCCGGGTAGAGGCCTGTCCTAAGGCGCTGGCCGGCATACCCCGGAAAAAATTGGACCGTACCCTTTTAGGCGATGGCATCGCCGGCGGTCCTGCAGAGCCGAGCTGATGTGCACTGTAGTCACCCGATGTTTGGGTGCCATTGCACTCGACGATGTGCCAGATGCCGTTCATGTCGCGGGCTACGAAGTCGGGAGACTTACCCGGACCCCGCTTCTTGGGCTTGGCGGTCGTGGCGCCTACGGTTGAGGCGACGCGGTCGATGAAGTAAGCAGCGGAGTTCAGATGGATCGATCACTGCGTATAACCGTCGACCGCGCCAGCTGGGAGTCCCTGGGATCAGGCGTTGTTCCGGCGGTTCGGGTCTGAGTTACCTCATCTCTGGTCCGATCACGGTTACTTTCACGATATCCCGGCCGCCTGCCGGCACAGCGGAGTGTACCAGCGCCTATCGCGGGGTAGGGACAGCCCCCCACTGGGCAGCTCGAGATTTCCTTGCGCAAAGAGCATGCCACCTAGGCATCCGAACACAGCATCGTCATGTCGTCCTTTTTTTGCCTTCCAAAGCTTGTCATGGAGGATGAGCGGCACCCCATCTCGTGTGCCGCCTCGTGACTGCGTCGAAGGGTGCCCCTTCCTCCAGCGCCGGCTCGGCGGCACGGGGCGGATAACCCGGATTTCGTCAACCGGTACCGGGGAACGCATGGCGTCCAACGCTAGTCGGTTCCAGGTCATGCAACGACACCCCCGCCTGCTTGTTGTCCCAGGAGAAAGCATTCGGGAAGCGGCATGACGGCGAGGCACGACTGCCGTTAGCGCATGGACCGATGGGTGCGTCCGTCACATGCCCGCATAACCGGGGACGCCGTTATCCAGTAGATCATGGGGCGACTTGTGGCGGGCCGCCTCGGTGAGCGCCTCGATCGTGCCGACCGGCATCCGGGACAGCTGTGCAACCATATCGGGCGTTATCCTTACTTCGGGGTGGCTGATACTGCACTCCTTGAGGAAGTACTGGACCGCAATGGACTTGGCCTGTTCGGCCAGAGCCTGTTGTACGTAGGGAAGTTCTCTTGCGTCGATCGTCCAACCCATATCAATGATCCCCTCGGAAATTATTTCTGCTGCCCTTACCGCATGCGACAGCGTCAGATATTGACCCACCAGCTCGGAAAATCGGTTGCCCGTGTCCGAGCGTATCTTGCCGAGAACATCCTTGACTAGCCCGCGGTCCTTCCCGCCCTCGCAGATCACCGACAGGATCGCATCGCCTACATCGCCTCCGTCGACCAGATCACGTGCATAGACCCGCCTCGAGTCAACCGCCACGTAGTCCAGCCTAAGGTTGGTCGAAACGTATGTCTGTCTGCCATGGAGCCTGCTGTCGTTGGCGACGTGGAAGAGGACTTGGTGTAGTTGGTAACTCGCCCAATCGGCATTCGACTGCGTCAACACCGCCAGGATCGCGCCATGATAGTCCAGGAGGCGGATAGGCATCCGCTTGTCGACCGCTCGTTGGAACTCGATGTGGACAAGCCTCCGGTCAGACGTATAACCCAGGAAATCGACGGCCCGCTTGCTTATGCGCGACACGTCGGTATCCAGACGCGTGCACCCCCCTGCCCCGACGTCCCTCAAGAATTTGCTCCCTCCGATAGCGAATATGTTGCGCAGGGTGATGTCGTAGCTCGGCAGCAGGTCAGGCCTGTTCATGATTAATACGGTCCGATGAAAGAGGCAAAGTTTCCATGAACTGCCTAACCGAGGATCCATAACAGCCCGTTAGCTGGGCAGGCTCCGAGCCGATCGCCGCCGCTGCGCAAGTCCCGGGCGGCCGTGTCATAACTTCAAGCGAGTTCATCCGGCTCTGGGCTAGAAAGCGCGACAGCCTCGTGGCGGTTGGTGACGGTCTCCAGCTTCGCGCCAGTTCTCCCGGGCGGCATGGATGTACGCCGGCTTACCCTGTTTTTCACCTTCGGACACGCAAGCTGACTCCGGGCGCTTCCTCGTCCTCTATGAACACGATCCCGGCCCCGAGCAACGTGTCTACTACGCGTTCGATGCTGTTGCGGTGCACGGGTTCCCCGGCCTCGATCGTGACGATCGTTCGTCTAGCCGTATCGCTCGCTTCCGCCAGTTCGGTCTGCGACCAACCTAGCAAGCCCCTAGCACCGCGTATCTGTGCCGCATTCGGCATTTTGTCCTCGAATCACACCTAAACTCCCGGTTAACCATATACCACCCATTTTGCTCACTTTGGGCAAATTTTCTTGACTAGCCGCACCTTTGCAGCTAGCGTCATCCCATCGGAAGCCGGCATGCGTCCCGAGGCGCGGCAACATCCCCTTCCATCGCGTCCCCCGCCGGGGATGACGGCAAAGTCAATGGTCACCGACGCTCCTGCGTCCGAATGGAAATGCATCAATTGCTCACCTCCGAACACCAGTTGCCGAACGATAAGTCGACCCATAGCTCCTACCGGGCCGCCCGGCTTGCCCGGCTGCGCCGTGATGTCCAGGAGTGCTTGGACCTGGCGCTGTCGCTCCTACCGGCAATCACCATAGTGGGCGACGACTCTCTCGCGCGCTACTGCATCCGAAAGAACGAGCTTTCCCCGGCTGACGTGGTCATCCGGCAAGTCATCCTAGAAGGGTCTCCGCTCACCGTCATCGCGGCTCCACGTCGGATCTGGTTCAAGCAGTTCAGGCGTTGCAGGCTCGAGAAGGCCGTCGAAGACCTACAACGTTTGGATAGGAAGTGCATTCTGGTTCCCCAATTCGCCTTCACGGAGAATGCACCGCTCATCTTCGCACTGCAGCTGCTGGAAAGGGCGTCGGAAGCCTCCCCTAGTGCGGACGCCAAGTGGCGGGACCCGAAGGAACCGGAAGCCACGGGCGCCGGTACCACCAAGCACCCAGCCCCGGTCCAATCAGGAGGCTACAGGCGCCACCACGCCGCCTGAATCTCCGGACCTCCCGCTTTTCCCCAACTTCGATTGCGCGCTTGCCGCGCCAGGAACAACCATGTCCCAACTACAATCCGAACGCCGGCCACAAAACGAAAAGTGCAATTCGGTCTACGAAGACCGTGCGACTGTCGAGAACGCACGGCTGCGCCGCTGCTTGGAAGCCCTCATACGTGCAAACAGGAAGGTGCTGATGCTCGGTCGTTCCGGAGAACTGGAGGATCTCGCCAGGGAGTTGGGGATCGCTGACCACGATTACGTTTGCCTTGACCTGCGGATCGGCAGGCAGTGTGCCAGTGTGGTCTGCATTCCGAGCCGACTCTGGGTCCGTCCATCCGCAATGGCACTCTTTTTCGAGCTCAAGGCAGCTGCGGTCCCCTTGGGGTACCGGGTCGTACTCGTTCCCGAGCAGTTCGTCCGGCGGCAACCGAGACTTGACAACGCCAAGATGGTTTCCGCGACCATCGACGTGGAGATTAATCCCACCGACCGGATGAGCATACTGGAATACATGCTCGAACACGGCGGCGGCACGTTGGCGGAAGTCGCCGGTCTCGTAAGGCATCCGGACCCGGTCGCGGCGGTGCTGCACTTGGTAACCGTCGGCGCACTCGACATCGACTTGAACTCCCCCATCTTGCCCGCGACGGAAGTCCGCTTCGCGGCGGTGCACAGGTGAGCGCCATGGAAGTTCCGGACTGGTTCATGGGCACGGACCCACTGGAGACCGCCGATCGGCTGGAGGCTCTCGCCGACGACCTCCGCAAGCTGGCCAGGGGGACGGCACCCTTCGCAAAAACCCTCGCGGCGGCCCCGATGCTGCATCGTTGGGGCTTCGACAGGAGGCCGGCGGTTTGCCTCACCGGGAAGGTGTACGGGCATCCCCGGATAGTAGACGGCAGTACCGCGACCACCACCGAGATCTTCGCCATCGACCCCGGACGCAAGTGGGTCAGGACGCTATCAAGGTTCTATGAATTGGGCCCATCCGGAGTTTTCGGGGTTGCGGATGGCCAAGGCTAGTTGGAATGCCGCGCAAGTCGATCTGCATACCCTGGGCGTGGTGCCCGGAAAGGACGTCGGAATGACCAAACAAACTGGACGAAACAACGATGACGGCGCCCCGGTGTCGCTCCTTCTGGCGGAAGAGGCGCTCCGACGTGCCCTTCCGTCCGACCTGAGGCGCCTGATAGCGTCGGGCCGCGCGGGGTGCGTCGTGGTCAGCGTGCCTTCCGGGCAATGGATGTCGCAGGTGGAGGAGGCGCTGGACGAGATCAATCCCGAGATCTACGTCCTCGCGCGCGCCGGAGACAAGCGCAAGGACGACGACGGCAATGCAGTCGTCAGCCGGAAGCTAGCCGACGGCAAAACCGTCGTCGGATTGGCACAGTCCGAGCGTCACCTGCCGCCAATCTTCAAATCGGTATGCGAGCATCGGGTCAATGTGGCCTCGCCGGATGCCAAGCTCCTGGCGACCATTATAAGGAAGGTGAGCAAAGGAGGCCGCATACCCGCGGGTTTCGCATCAGCCGACGTGAGCGTCCTGGACTTCGACGAGCTGTGCGGTCTCGTCGTCGCGGGCGGGGATGCTGGCGTGACCGCCAACCGCATCACCGCCGCGGCGGCAAACAAGACGAGAACGTCGCGGGTCGGGGAAGTCCTGCCGTCGATGGTAGATGCGGTAGAGTTCGGGGAGGCACGCCTCTTTGCCATGGATCTGAAGCAAGACCTTGCCGACCTCAAGGCCGGTCTGATCGACCATGATGCCGTCGACAAGGGTATATGCCTTTTCGGGCCTCCCGGGACCGGTAAGACCCTCTGGGTCAAAAGCCTGGGCGAATACCTCGGTATCCCGGTCGTGCTGGGAAGCATGGGAGATTTTTTCGCGAACGGATCGGGTTACCTGGACTCCGTCATAAAGGCGCAGCGCGCCGTTTTCGAAAGGGCCCGTGCTTGTGCCCCTTGTCTTCTCTTCATAGACGAGATCGACGCCCTGCCATCGGTGGAGGAACTCGGGTCGCGCGGGCGGGATTGGTGGACCCCCGTGATCAACGATTTTTTGGCCCTCCTCGACGGCGCCGGCAGCGACCGGGCGGGCGTGATCGTCGTCGGGGCCACGAACCGGATCGAGGGCGTAAGTCCCGCCGTGCTGAGGCCCGGGAGGATGGAGCGAGCGGTGTATCTCGGGCCGCCGTCCGCAGAGGGCATGGTCCGCATCCTGCGGCACCATCTCGGGCACGACCTTATGGGGGAGGAACTGGGCGGGTTGGGGAAGGTGTGCGAAGACCTGCAACTGACCGGTGCCGTGATCATGGAGCATGTCCGTTCCGCCAAGCGCGTCGCACGCCGGGCCAAGAGGCCGATGATCAAGCAGGACCTGCTGGACCGGATCATACCACCGTCCATTTTCTCGCGGGAGGATCAACGGCGTATCGCGGTGCACGAGGCGGGGCATGCCTTGCTCGGTCATCTCCTGCTGGGTTCAGAACTGGAGTCCGTGACCTTGAACGGTACGTCGACCTCGGGTGGCAGCACGGTGTTTGTCACGTCGAAGGGTGGTATCGCCACCAGGCAGAAGCTGATGCAGCGTGCGCAGGTCCTCATGGCCGGGATGATGTCGGAAGCGATCGTGTTGGGAGGCATGAGTACCGGATCTGGCGGCCCTGAGGACAGTGATTTGGCGAGGGCCACCTCCATCCTCGCTGCGACGACCCTGAGTTACGGAATGGGTTCGTCCGGTTTGCGTTGGCGGTGCCCACCCGACGAAGCGGTGCGGCAACTCGCGTTCGACAAGGAACTCCGTGCCGAGGTGGAGGCAGAACTGGAAACGTTGGCGCTTGCTGCAAGCGAAACGCTAGAGCGCCATCGACCGGCCCTCGAGGCAATCGCGGACGCTCTCCAGGAGAAAAGGGTGCTCGATGCCCGCGAAATCGCGGAAATCTTCGAAGGCGAGAATGGCAAGACGGAAAGGAACGGTAACGGCCCCCTGAACTGAACGCCAAGTCTCCGGTATGCTGCGGGTACCCGGTGGCCCAGCGAACCTAGGTCGGGCGTGGGATCCGGGTATGCGGGCCGGACGCATGCGGCTCCCCTTCCGGCCCGGCTGCCGCCTTGCTGCGGGAACGGGCGGAAACTCTAGACAAACACCGGACACCAGTCGGCATCCCGTTCGGTAGCGTCCGGACCCCATATACGATCACGGAAGTAGCTCCGCCCCAGGGCCCGGGCATGCATTGAACTAGAATTCCATCGGGACAGGGCTGAGCCGTACCAGGTTATCGGACCCTCGGCACCGACATCCGGGACAAATCAGGAGAAACGGCTCGCCCGAACGCCCGATGGCCTGCCTACTTGGCGTCGTCCGGAAGTGCATGGGTGGCGGCGGGGGGATCGACGCTTCCCACCAAGGAGGGGTCGCTCTCGACGGCGGTTCTAAGAACGCCGACAAGTTGCACGACGCGGCCCGGATCCATCCGGGTGCCGTGCCGGGCGACAAGGTCCCGATAGAACAGGAACTGACGCAATTCCAGCCGCATCCCTGCGACACGCTCGTTCTCGACCAAGACGGCGACCAGCCGATCTAGTTCGGCAGGCGCGAAGTCCTGGAAAGCACGAAGGGCATCCATATACATCCGCGCCGTCGGATAGTTGCTACTTTTCCAGAGCCGGGAAACGAGGTCCGCGCGCGCTCGCCGGAGCAGCTTGCCAATTCGCTTGGAAAGAGAATGAGCGGAACGTGCCACCGCGGAAGCCCGCTCGTCCTGGTAGAATGCGATACGCGCCGGCTCCCAGCGTTCGGTCTGCTCGCCTATCTCGATTATACGCTCCAGCTCACCGATGTCGAACGGGCGGATTTCCGCAATACGAGCTATATGCTTGCCTGCCCGCGAATACTTGATAGGTGACGCGAGCTGCTCGATAAGTTCGGAGCGACCGATGGAAGTGGTTCCGTCGGTAGCCGGCGCCGATCCCCTGTTGTTTCCCATGGAGACACTCCCTATCGCTCCAGCAACCGGGCCGCCGGACGAAAGTCACCAGCGACCTGCTTGGCTGCGACCCCGCCCGGATGCACGGGCCACCGCTTCATGCGCAAGAGCCTCGAAGCTTCAATTACGGTCATGTTACCGGCACGGCGGTGATCCTTTTCAGCCACCGCGTCTGGCACGTCTAGATCCCATATGCCGGTGCAGTATTTTCGGCGTCTTCCATCTCGATAGACTGCTCGACCGCTGCGGGATTTCTGGCGATCGTCCAGAGCAACGTGGTGGCCGCCGCATCGGGCTCAGATCGGTTTTGCTCCCAATTGCGAAGCGTAGACACGTCCAAGCCATATCTCAGAGCAAAAGCCTCTTGCGAGAGTCCCGTACGCTCCCGGACTTTCCGGGCACCGATCTTTATCGGAGCGTGGACCTTGGCGATAACGCCATGGGCAAACAGATCGGCTCGGAGTTGCTCTACGTCTTCCACGACCGGCGCAAGGATATACCCAACCGCATTTTCGATCATCTCGGTCAAAACGGTGTGCGCGGTCCTGAGGGGAACATGTCTCCTCATGAGAATTCCGGCCGCTTCGGGAGCGTTAACGTTTGGGACGTGGGTTAGGCTCAGACGTACGGGAGAACCGGAGGACACCCGGTTTACGTCCTGGATTCGCACCTGTGGACCGAACCGCTCCATGAACTTCGATTTCGTCGCCATCAAGCTTCTCCGCTATTGTTCGTCCAAGTAGGCGTAGCGATGTCCAACCCCATTCCCGGGAGGAGTCTCCACCTAGATGCGCACCCCGTATGACCAGGCTCTGTTGACCGAACTCGAACTCGCCCATCAATTGCAAGATCCCGTTTGGTGTCGAGGCCTTGACGAGGAAGATGGGACCGTCGGAATCCTCATTGACTACGACAATGTCAATCTCATCGAGCTTCAAGAGGTACCTATACGCAAGTTACGTACCTAATATGGTGGCATCACGGGCAAACGTTAACAAGCCGGACGGCTTGGAGCAACCGTTCGAGGGACGGTGGCGAGGACTGACGCAGGAATCTGTTTGGCGTGGGACCGAGTACGGCGCCGGAAGTTCTGCCTACGGGTAGATCGTCGGCAAGCCGGCTTGGAGAGGAAACCGGCCTGGTTGCCGGGGCGGGCACCGCCGCATCATCGCACTGCCTGTCGGATCCAACACCGGCTGCGGTTTATCCGGCATCGTGCCCGACCCATCGTCTAGACCGTCGGCAAGCCAGTGTACACCGTTCAGAGTCGCCGAAGAACTGCGGGGAAGCCGCTGTTCTAGCCACGGAATGGTCTGCGCCATACCCGCATTTGCTTCATACTCCGAAGCCCGACCAAGTAGGTTCCTAGGGTCGGTGTGTGGCGGGACCGTAGGTCACGTGAAGCCGAACACCGTTGACGAAGCATACAACGCCTGCCGGCATATCCACGGCATTCAGGAGATCGAAGCGACAGGCATGTGCCAGGTCGATCGTGCTGCAACACAAGCTGGTACCCAGTTCGTTGCAAGATCGGCTCACAAGGGGAAGCGATCTTGCCATACCACTGCATCGAAGCAGGGACTATCGGTGGATCGGCTCCTTACGGTGCCAATTGTCGAGCTTGCGCGAAGGCTTGTGCGGCTGCATGGCCCATTCGATCCCGTTGCCGATCACCTGGTGAACCATCGGATTGTGATAGATCGGGAAAGTCTCGTGGCCGGGCGAGAAGTAGAAGATACGTCCTAGCCCGCGGTAAAAGGTCAAGCCGGAGCGGAAGACTTCGCCCCCTTTATACCAGGATAGAAAGATGATCTCGTCGGCAGCGGGAATGTCGAAGGGCTCGCCATACATTTCGGACTGTGGAATCTCGAAAAAGGGCGGCAGGCCGTCCGCAATAGGATGAGATGGGTTGGCGACCCAGACACGCTCGAGGTCACCCTCGGGCAACTCGCGCCAGCTCAGATTGCAATTGGTCCCCATCATGCGGCGGAACATCTTGGAATGATGACCCGAATGGAGGACGACGAGGCCCATGCCCGCCAAAACCCGCTGTTGAACGCGGTCGATGATCTCGTCCTTGACCTCGTCGTGAGCGACATGACCCCACCAGGTCAACACATCCGTGCGGTCAAGCAGTTCCTGGGTCAGGCCCTGCTCGGGATCATCGATCGATCGACGCTCGATGGTGAAGTCGCGGTTCTTCAGACCGGAGGCGAGGGCTCCGTCCATGCCGTCGGGATAGATCTTGGCGACCGGCGGGTCATTCTTTTCATGCCGGCCTTCGTTCCAGATGGTCAGACGAATCGTCAATTAGTGTCTCCGTAGAATAGCGACGGTCAGCCGGCGATGACCTGGCCGGACTGGGTGAAGAGGTGAAAAGCTGCGGGATTTAGCGCCAGTCGGACTGTATTGCCGGGCGTTAGCGGAAGATCGCCTTGGGCACGGACTAAGAGGGTATCCTCGCCATTGCGCACGTTCAGGTAGGTCTCGGCGCCCAAGCGCTCGACAATGGCAATACCAGCTTCGAAAGCTGCGAGTTCGGCATCCCCCACCGGACGGATGTCTTCCGGGCGTATGCCGAGAGTAACGGTCTGACCAATGGCGCTGGTCAACGGTCGACCGTGCAGCTGCGCAATCCAACCGGTGGAGGATTTGAAAGCCTGGCCGGATGCGTCGCCCACGATAGTGCCCGGCACAAGGTTCATGCGCGGCGAGCCGATGAATCCGGCGACAAAGGTGTTCACTGGATTGGTATAGAGTGCAATGGGCGTGTCCCACTGCTCCACGCGGCCCTTGTTGAGCACCACGATGCGGGTGGCCATGGTCATGGCTTCGACCTGATCATGAGTCACGTAGACGATGGTGGGCCGCAGCTCCTGGTGCAGCTTTTGCAGCTCGGCACGCATCTGGACGCGCAGTGCCGCATCTAGGTTGGACAGCGGTTCGTCGAACAGGATCACCCGCGGCCGCTTGATGATGGCACGACCGATCGCCACGCGCTGGCGCTGCCCGCCGGAGAGTTCGGCTGGACGCCGATCGAGCAGGTCCGATAGCTGCAGCAATTCGGACACGCGTCCCACTTCGCGGGTGATTTCGGTTTTTGGCACCTTCTTGAGATCAAGAGAAAAGCCGATGTTCTGCGCTACGGTCATGTGGGGGTAAAGCGCATAGGACTGGAACACCATGGCAATGCCCCTTTGATCGGGCGGCACGTCGTTGATGCGCTTGCCGTTCAGGATCAAATCGCCGTCATCGATCGATTCAAGGCCCGCGATCATGCGCAAGAGGGTGGACTTGCCGCAGCCACTCGGGCCGACAAAGACGGAGAACTCACCGTCCTCTACTGCGATGTCGACGCCCTGGATGACACCGACGGCGCCAAAGCTTTTGCGCACGCCAGAGAGTTGGATCATGGGAGTGGTCATCTCGCTACCCTTTGACGCCGCCAGAGAAGGTTTGAACAAGGAACCGGCGAGCAAAGCTGAAGGCAATAACCGCCGGGATGAGATAGATGGTGGCAATAGCCGCCAGCAGCCCATAATCGATCTCGTTGACGCGCAGGAAGGCTCGGAAGAGGCCGATAGGCAAGGTCTGTAACTCGGGCGAGGACAGCAGGATCAAGGGCAGGAGGAAGTCGCCCCAAGCCGACATGAAGGAGAATAGACCCGCAGCAGCAAGACCCGGCAACGCTAACGGGATCAGGACACGCCGGATGCGCTGGACGAGATTGGCGCCATCGAGGATAGCGGCCTCCTCGTAGTCCTTCGGTACGCCATCGAAGAACACCTTCATGATCCAGAGTGCCAGAGGCAATTGCCCGGTGGCGAGGACGATGATCAGCCCTAGATACCCGTCGATAAAGCCGAAGTACTGCATGAAAGCGCGATAGTTGTCGCCCACTACAGGTCGGAGGGCGGCGCCCATGCCCTGGTTTGCTGTGAGCAGGATCTTGTAGAGCGGCACCAGCAATGCAGTGGAAGGTAACACCCTGATCAGAAGGATGGCGTAGAGGAAGGGTTGCTTCCACCAAGCCTTGGAACGTGACAGCGCATAGCCTCCCAGGCCCGAGATAATCATCACGAGAATGGTTGCGCTCACCACGGTGAACAGCGAATTGCCGAACCATCGGACGCCATCTTCCTCGACGAAGAACTTGGTGTAGTGATCGAAGGTGATCTCGTCGGGCCACTTGAGGAAAAGCTGAGCGTTGCTGTCGACCGAGGCCAAAGCCATCCAGACAAATGGCAGCAGACAGAAGATCGAGATAATGACCAGGGTTACGTAGGCCAAGAAAGTATACGCACCCGAGCGCTTGTCGGTAATGGCGGCCATCAGACGCTCACCTTGAGAGATCGGACATAGCTGATGCCCAAGACTAGGGAGACCAGCAGCGCCACAACCGCTCCTGCCGCGCCATAGCCCAATTGAAAAGCCGTGAAGGACTGGTTGTAGATGTAGACGCTGATGACCTCGGTCCTGTTGCCTGGTCCGCCGCGGGTGAGGGCGTAGACGAGGCCAAACACAGAAATGGTCGAGACCGTAGAAATCAGCATGTACAAGAAGATTGTTGGCGCCATGAGCGGCAGGGTGATGCGCATGAACATCTGGCGTGGATTGGCGCCATCCATGCGCGCGGCTTCGTAGACCTCGCTGGGCACCGCACTCAGGCCAGCCGTGAGCAAGATCATGGCGGTGCCGATGCCGCGCCAGGTGTTGACCATGGTGACCATAAACAGCGGAAAGACCTGCAGCCAATCGACCCAAGGCAGGCCCAGCGCCATCATGATCTTGCTCAGCGTGGCGTGATCGCCGCCAGCGAGCATGGAGATCCACATGAAGCCGGCAACGACTTCGGGAGCGGCATTAGGGAGAAGGATGGCAGCGCCAAAAATTGGACTGCCGACCACTTTGCGACGCAGGGCGATTGCCGAAATGAAGCCAAGGACGAACTGTCCGATTATCGCCGAACCCACGACGAAAACGAAGGTCACGAAAAGCGAATTCCAGAACCGCGCGTCGGAGAAGAGGCGGAAATAATTGGCGGCGCCGACGAAGCGCGGCTTAGCTGCCGCAAGACCGGTCAGCGCTTCATTGGTCATGCTGAGATAGACCGCGTAGAGGGCTGGATAGATGGTCAAGATCAGTAAGGGGATCAGCGCAGGCAGGAGCAGCGTCAGCAACTGTCGCTCTTTGCGCTTCTGGAACGCGTCCAAAGCCATTGGTGCTATCCCTGAACAGTTAGAAGGAGAGACGCGGCCTAATGTGGGGGCCGCGTCTCGGCATCGGCGGAAAGGAAGCCGATGTTACTTGATCGCCTCGTCACCCAGGGTTTGGCGGACATGGTCGACCAGGATCTGCTGTGCTCCGGCAGCGTCGGTTTCCTTGCGCAACAGGGCTTCCGTAGCGCGGGCGACACCTTCGGACACTACAGACATGCCGGTTGCCTGCTTCAGGTAAGTGCCATCGTTGGCTGCGGCCTGGATCGGGACCAGTTCCTTGAGCGCCTGGAAACGGGGATCGGATTGTACTGCGTTGCTGGAGGGTATATTACCCACCCGCGTCGCGGCCTCGATCTGGTTCTCGACCGCCCCGGTTTCGAGCAGCGCCTTCTTGGCCAGGTCGAGATTGGCAGCCTGGGCGTTGACGGCCCAGGGTGCACCCAGGTTGGCCAGCACGAACTCGCCGCTCTCCTGGCCCGGATCGGCCCACGTACCCACCACCTCCGTTACATTGGGTATGGGATTCTTGCTTTCGCGGCCCCAGTCGAAAATGTAGCACCAGGAGCCGCAAGTGGTGGCAGCCAGTTGGCCCGAGGGAAACATCTCGTATTTGGGGATGACCCAGGGTTCGGGCCCGAGCAGGGGGTCGACCGGCATCAGATCGGCGTCGATCAGGTCCTTGTAGAACTGGAACACGTCCAGCACACCCTTGCTCGTAAGATCGAACTTGCCATCATCGGTGACGAGCTGTGGTGTGGACGAGCCGATGATCAGATGGGAAAAGCCTTCGTCGAAGGCGCCGCCGCCCCAGCTGGTGCCGGCGGGAAAGAGTAGGCCATAGGCACCGGTCTTTTCCTTGATCTCCTTGGCGCGCTCCAGGAGCTCGGCCCAGCTCTTTGGCTGTTCGGTCGAGATACCGGCCTTTTCGAGTACGTCGCGTCGGAAGTAGATCTGCTGGATGCCCAGGATGTAGGGCATGACGTATGTCTCGCCGTCCGGGCTGACGGCAAGCTGCTTGGCAACGTCCACGAAGTCCTTGTAGGGCTCCCAAGAGGCCAGCTCCGCGCCTACGGGTGCCAGATAGCCCGCTGCGACCATGTCTGCCACTTCGGCGGCACTCGGAATGGTGAAGAGGTCCGGCGCGTTGCCGGCCGCGAGCTCGGTCAGGAGCTTGGTCATGTAGTCCTTGTCCGGCGCGGGGTATTCGACGATTTCGACGTCCACGCCGAGGTTCTTCTCGATACGCTCCGCCGTGGACGCGAAACCCTCTACAGCCGCCTTGCCGTGAAGTGCGATACGAAGCGTCTCCGCGTTCGCGGTGCCCGCAAGCAATGCGATGGAAATGGCGGCGAGGCCGCCTGCGATGATCCTTCTCATGATTCCTCCCGACTGCGGCATGGATGCCGCGCTGTTCATCTATGTGACAACAGGGAATGTACACGCTTACATTCGGTCGGCAAGACGGAATCTTGTCGGCCGAAGAACAGGCATGACGGTCCGTCGTAATGGGCGCTCCAGCAGTACTTTTGCCGTTGCCGAGAACCGGTAGCCTCATGTACACGTAGCCGCATTTTGGGGTGTGGTCATGGTCTTGCGGTTGGGGGTCATCGGGGCGGGGCTGAAGGCGGCTGACTATGCGCAAGGATGGGCGGCTTTGGTCGACGTGGAGATCGTCGCCACAGCGGAGGTCGATGCTACGTCTCGGCAGCGTTTCGGGGACACGTGCGAAGCCGCAGGCGCCGCGCGTCCGGAGGAGTACCGGGACGCCTCCAGCATGCTCTCGGCCATGCAGGGTCGAATGGATGCGGTTTACGTTTCGACGCCACACGTGTTCCATGCCGACAATGCACTTGCAGTGGTCGAGGCAGGCTTCGACCTGCTGCTCGAAAAACCTATGGTAACCACGGTAGCTGAGGCACTAGCCCTTGCGGGTGCCGAAAAGCGCACCAAGCGAACGATCGTCATCGCCTTCCAAGGCGGCTTGTCTCCTATCGTGCATGACACAAGGGAGCGTGCACGACGTGGTGAATTTGGCGACCTCGTCAGCGTCAACGCCTCCATCTGGGAGGGCTGGGCCAAGAGCTATGCCGGGCAATGGAAGCAGCGGCCGGAAATCTCTGGCGGAGGCTTCATGTTCGACACTGGCGCGCACATGATGAATACTGTTTGTCTGCTGGCCGATGCCGAGTTCGAGCGGCTTTCCGCCTTCACCAACAATCGAGGCCTCAAGGTTGATCTCGTGACGGCAGTCGCGGCCCGTCTGAGCAATGGAGCCTTGGTGACATTCAACGCCGCGGGGGAAGGTCCTCCGGGCTGCGCCTCGGCTATAACGTTTTTCTACTCGGAGGCCATCGTACGCATCGATGCCTGGGGCAAGTGGCGCGAGGTCACGATCGAGGGAGTGGCGGAGCCGCGCGAGGAAGGCGAGATCCGCGACACGCCGATGCAGACCTTCCAGGCAGTGCGGGACGGGCGGATGGCCAATCCATCCACAGTCGCCAACGGGGTAAGGTTCGCAAGGTTGTGGGATGCGATAAAGGCGTCCGCCTCCCGTGACGGCGCGCCGGTGGCTATAGATCCAGCAGCTTCGGCCTGAAACGGCAGGGCGGAAGGGTGCGTCGCAGAGGCCTGACGTCCGTGGAACTCGCCAAGTTGGCCGGTGTCTCGTCGGCCACCGTGTCGCGGGCGTTCGCGCAGGACTCCCGGATCAAGCCGGAGACGCGAGCACGTATCCTGAGCTTGGCCGACGAACACGGCTTCCGCCCCAACGCGATAGCGCGATCGCTCAACAACCGCCAGTCCCGACTGGTTGCCTTGGTCGTGAATACCTTGGCGAACCCGGCCGAGGGCGAGGGGCTTGACGAGTTGATCCACCGGTTGCAAGCCCGTGAACGGATACCGTTGGTGCTGTGCTGCGCCGATCACGAAGACCGTAGCCAGCTCATGCGTATCGCGTCGACCTATCAGGTCGACCACGTCGTGCTCTACTCCGATGCAGTCTCGATCGACGACGCCGCGCGGATCTTCCGCTCGGCAGTACTATTGGTAGCCTCGTCCGAGCCGCTGGCGGGCCGCGACCTCTGCGACGTACGACTCGACGGCGCGGCAGCCACCTCCGATGTCGTGGAAGCGCTGGTCGCTTCCGGACGGCGGCATTTTGTTTACCTCTCCGGACGTTCGTCGAGCCACATCGACAAGCAGCGCATGGCATGGTTCGCAGAGGCCCTGAGAAAACATGACATGGTTTTCGAAGTAGTGGAGCATGGGGATTACTCCTATGAGTCCGGCTACAAGGAAGCGGTGCTGTTGCTCCGTCGCATCCGCCCCGATGTCATCGTCTGCGCCAACGACCTGATGGCCATCGGGGCGAAGGACGCCGCTCAGCTCCTAGGCGTGCGGGTACCGGACGACCTTGCCATAGTCGGGCATGACGGGGTTGCGCTTTCCGACTGGGACAGCCACTCCATTACCACCATAATGCCACCCCACGGTGCCGTCAGCGGCGCTCTTGCCGACCTTGTGGAACTTCCGTGGAATGCCCCGTCCCGGCGACGAACAGTCGAGTGCGTGGTGCGCTGGGGGCGAACAACGGGTGTTCGGCCTCGGTGACGCCGTCCACCTGATTACTGATATGAAACTGCATCCCGTGCCGATCCGATCCAGTCCACAGGTACCCGATCGCGGAAGGCATTGAACGCTCTTCACCGAACGACCAAGCTTACCTGCGCCGATCCGGCGCGACCGAATTGGCCAGGGACTCGGAAGGTATGCTCCACGTCGACTAGGCCGGCAGGCCGTAGCTTGGAAACAGCACGTCGAGGTCGAGCACGGCGATCAGCTGGTCGCCGGACTTGACCAGCTTGGACACAGCGCTGTCCCCTCGCCCGTTGCCGTTCGGTGGCGGACGCAGATCATCTGGCTTGGCAAAGATGATGTCCGACACCGTGTCGGCAATCACGCCGACATCGCAGTTGCCCAAGGACACTACCAGGATGACCTTGCTGTTCTCATCTTCCATGCCGCTGGCGTTCAGCATCGATGCAAGATCATAGATCTCGACGATGCTGCCCCGGATATCGAGCACGCCACAGGCGCCGTAAGGCTGGTTGGGCATCGGCGTGGTCTTGGACCATTTGCGGATCTCGCGCACCGACATGATCTCGATGCCGAACAGCCTTTGCCCGCAGGTGAAGGTGACGAACTGGTTGGCCGTTGCGGTCTCAGCGACACTCGCACTGGTCGATCCTTGCCCCAACTCCCGATCATGGAGGTAGTCCATCAGAAGTCGCTCCAGTCTCGCTTCACGGCCGCGTTGCCATGGCTAAGGTAGGATTTGGCAGCGGACTTGACCTTGTCTTGTAGGGTGCGAATGCCGGTGTTGGCAGGTGCAGCCTTGGACTGGGCCGGTGCCATCATCTGGCGCTCGCCCTCGGCATTGATTTTGAAGACCTCGACGATCTTGTCGAGTTCTTCAGCCTGCGCCTCGGTCTGCTCGATGGCAGCATTGGTTTCTTCCACCAGGGCCGCATTGTGCTGGGTCATCTCATCCATCTGTCGAACAGCAGTGGTGACCTCGGCGATCGCCGAGGACTGCTCGCCACTAGCCGAAGAGATCCCTTGCATGAGAACACTGTTCTCACGAACTGCTGCGAGGATCGCCTGCAGCTTCTGCGCAGCACTGTCGACCAGCTTGCTGCCGCCGCTGACCTCAACCGAGCTCTGCTCGATCAAGGCTTTCACATCGGCGGAAGCTTGAGCTGCTGATTGAGCCAGGCGCCGAACTTCGACCGCAACCACGGCAAAGCCCTTGCCGGCCTCACCGGCACGCGCGGCCTCAACCGAAGCATTGAGCGCCAGCAGATTGGTCTGGAAGGCGATATCGTCGATGAGGCCAATGATGTTGGAGATCTTAGACGAGGAGGTGCTGATGCGTCCCATCGCCTCTGTTGCCTGCTCCATCACCTGCCCACCTTCATCGGCCAGCTGGGCAGCCGACTGGGTGCGCATGGCAGCATCGCTTGCCTTTCGGGCATTGTCGTTCACGGTGGTTGCCAATTGCTCCATCGCAGCAGAGGTTTCCTCGATCGCAGCGGCCTGCTTGGTCGTCCGTTCGGCCAGATCATTGGTGCCCGCCAGGATCTCGCCGGTGGCTGACTTGAGGGCGCGCGAGGTGCCACGGAGTTGGGTGACGACATCGGTGAGGTTATCGGCAACAGCATTGGTGTCGTTCTTGAGCTGGGCCAAGGCACCTTGGTAGTTGCCCGACACACGCTTGGTGAGATCGGTTTCAGCTAAGGCCGAAAGCACTTCACCGGTTTCGCTGATGCTTTGGTCAACCACTTCAACGAGGCTGTTGACGCCAGTGGCCAGGGAGTTGAGCTCCTTGTCCGGGAACTGTGCATCGACGCGCTTGGTGAAGTCACCGGCAACAGCGGCATCAACCACGGTGCCGAAAGCCTGCTGCAGCTCGGCCATCATCTTGGCTCTGGCCTGTTGATCGCTGATGATCCGGGCCGCTTCAGCTTCTGTCATTTCAGCGACAGCGATGGCGTTCGCCCTGAATACCTCAATGGACTTGGCCATTGCGCCCAATTCATCGCGCCGGCCGGTGAACGGCACCAAGGCCAATGTGTCGCCGCTCGCAAGAGCGCGCATGCGTTCCTCGAGTTGGCGAAGAGGGCCACGGATCAAGCGCGCTATGAAAAGAGCTAGCAGAACCGAACATAGCGCGGTTCCGACAAGCGTGCTGACTAGAACAGTACTCGTCCAAGAAATAAGCGACGCCAGTTCTCCCGCGGCGATGTTCGCCTCTTCATTGGACTGTTCAACCCGGTCGTTGAGCTCGCTCGTAGTATCAGCAGCAAGGGCTTCGAACCTTTCGAGGGCCACCACCGCAGCCATGGAGCCTTCGCTGAAGCTCTTGAACGCCGAGGCGTAAGTCGCCATCAGGGGAGTAATGGCCTCCCTTGAGGCGGGTGGCAGTGGGGAAGCCTCTAGCGCCGCTTCGAAGGCTTCAAGGCTCTTGTCGAAGCGATCCACATATTGGGGATCCTTGCGCAGCATGTAGTCTTTCTCGTGGCGCCGTAACGTGAGCATCTGCACCAGGAGTCCATCAAGGTTCAGACCTGCGTCTACCTGTTGTTTGATCAGGTCCTCCGCCGACTTGACGGCGCTACGGAGGTCGCCTTGGAGTCCCAGATCAGGAGACAGTCCCAGTGTGCTGATATGGGTTATGATAGCATCGGCTGACGCTACAATCTCTCCCAGTGGTCCCTTCAGATCCTGGTCGACGTCCACCAACCCCTGCGTTGCCTTGTCCGTTGCGGCGGACGCGAGCCTATCTGCTTCTATGCTGGCTTCGGAAGGTGCCATGTAGAGGCCTCGAACGGCTCCCACCGTTGTCTCGACACCGCTTAGCGCATCCCTGAGAGCTTGTGCCCGGGCGGCCGAGGCATGTTCCAAGGTTCCCGCTGCCTCGATCCTTGCGCTTGCAAAGAGATACACAATACCGACAAGCCCGACGCTGACCGATGTCAATGCGGCCAAGGCGAAGATCTTAGTGCGTAGGCTAACTTCCATTTTCACGGTGCGTTCCGTTCAAAGCAACAGGGTCACCCTCATCATGACACTACTGTGTTACTTCTTGATTATTGCCGGTCGCGCCAGCAATCGGACCGAAACGTTGTGGATTTATCCAATTCCCACACTGCCGGACCTAACCCTGGGTTCGTCGCTCGTGCGGTCGAAAAGACGTCCAGTGCCACCGGAGGGCGCAAGAGCGTTGCAAAAGGCTGGATGATCTTCTCAGCGTTCCGCTCTGGTCGATCCAGTCGATGAAGTGCCTGGAGACTGGCTTCTACAGATCCTTGAGACAGCAGAGTCCTGAGGGACACGCGCCTATTGGGGGGAGAGCCCCAGCGGCCATGAGGGTACTCGGAGGAAAGCCACAGATCCTTGCAATGAACTCGATGCTGAATGGGATGGACCGGACCTGAACGCAGCGATGAACCTGCGCTGTGTGGGTCTCAGGACGGTCGGGCTTGAAATGGAGGTGGGTCAAACGAGGGGCTATTCGCATGTTCCACGTCCATTTTCTCGGGCGAAGGAAAAGCTCGTGGAGATCCCGCCGTCGGGTGAAAGCGCAACGCCGGAACTAGATGTGGGCCGTGGAAGCAGGAATCGTGTGCCGGCGTGGGAAACACCAACTGCTACGATTAGCCCCCGTAGAGATCGTCCCAGAGCGTGTCGGTCGATGTGAACATTACACCACCGATGCAGTCCGCTTGGGTAACGAACGGAGCAGGTCCGCGGCTGCCGACAACCTCGTCGAAGGGCTTCGGCAACATTCCTGCAATTCCTCGCAAGGAGGCATAGTCGGGCGCGACCACCAGTACTATCGGATACCGTGTCGTTGCCGCGACACCCCGCGCCATCAAGCCCCGCGCCTGCTTCCTATAACCTTCCGCGAGGGCGCGCTCGCCGACCTCCACAAGTGCGACATGATGCGTCCAACGTCGATCGGGTGAACTGGTGCGCGCTTCGGCGGGATAGAAGGTGATTACCTCGCGTATTCCCAATGCCAGCGAATAGGGATCTGACACCTGGCTGAAGCCCCAGTTACTTGCAGGGCCCTTGGCTACCCCGAGACGGGTCAGGTGGGCCTCGATGGCCGCGGAAAAGACGACGTCGCGGAAACCGCCTCGACGGCCGCCCTCCAGCGTGAGGAAGCGGGCGAGAGACCCGGGAGTTGCCGGCATCGAAGGCCTTGCCTTCCTCTCGGCGCGTATGACGGCCTTGACCGACAATCCATGGGAAGCTGCCTTGATAGCGTGGGCGTTCGCGGCGAGCAGGTCGTGGCGGGCCCACCTGCAGTAGACCTCGACCGACGAGTAGGGCAGCGACGACAACGCCCTTTGTACTTCTGGATACGCGGCCATGCTCTCGAGAAATCGATAGGCCGCGATGACGCTCTGCAGGCTTTGCCGCGTATAGCCTAAGCGCGAGGCAACCCGTGCCATCTCCGTCTGCTTAGCCCCGTGGACCAGTTTCTCGGACGACATGTCCAAGGCTCTTTTCGCCGCTTCGATCCAATGCACGCTACTTCTCCTCTTCGACGGAACGTTAACCGAGATAGGATGATCGCACTGGTTATGTCATGCGAATCGCGTGATAGTGGCAAGGTCGGTAGGGCAGCTTCTGGCAGACTGCCATGTTCGCCCAATCCAATCGTCTAGTGACGCAACCCGTCGCTGGGGCTGCGATCAATATCCGCGAGGCTCGCCGAACATGCACGTCGGCATCGGGCTCGTTGACCGAACCCGGGAGAATATCTTGTCGCCAAGTGGCCTTTTCCGACCGGCGCATTCATCGAGCGCCGAGACGACGCCTACTTCCATCAGTTCGACCGTCGAAACATTCGCCAGGAAACTCGCAGCAACCTGCCCGCCGCGGCTGGTGTCCGGTTCACCCTGCTTCAGATCAGCTGTCTTCCCTGCAATACAAGCGGTGGATGCCGACGGCAGTTCCCTGGGAGGTGATGAATGACCACACCGGAACTGATGATGGCTCAGGCAAGGGCGAGAATCTCGGTGGCGTTCCTCCGCAAGTGGGCTAACTACGACGCTACCGGAGAACTGCTGCGGGAGCTCGTCGCAGCGATCATCTACGCCGACCTGACTGGGACCGATCCGGCAGTTGCGATCACGGGGAGGCAGAAGATCCGCAGCGCCATGAAATCGGACCCGTCGATCGCCGAGGTGGTAGGAGCGGATCTCCCTCTGGCGTTGGACGCAGTCAGGACCTTTCACCGCGCGTTCCAGAAAGGACTGATCCGCGCAACTTGAAGGCGTCCTGCTGCTGCCGCGGCTCCAAGCCGCCGGAGGGTCGCCGATGTGATTACCCAGCCGAGTGGTCCAGTACCCTTGGCGGCGACCCTATTCAGTTGGTGCGCTCCCGGCAGTTGCGCTGCTTTGAGTTCGGCAGTGTAACGATCAAACAAGAGTTATGAGCGGAACGAGGCTGTCAACAGTCGTTTTCGCGGTCACCAAGCCTACCACTATATCCGGCGCTCAACTAGACCACGACAACGCTCCCAATGTCGATCAACAACGAGCCTGGTGTTTGCCCGGCTTTTGGGGTCGGAGTCGGATATTGTTCTCCATTCTCGAAACTCGTTGATGGCATCATCACCTGATCAGAACGCGCTAGAGATTTGCTCGACGCCCGAGGACACGCAAGGCTTTGAGAGGTGGACACCGGCAGCCTGCTGACACTCACCTACACCCGGCGCGGCAGCAGCTGACGATCGGCACAGTGCGCTCGACCGGCAGGGCCCGTGAGCGTACATCCACAGTCCGTCTCTCTTGACTATCCAGTTCACATGACCATCGCCATCTGCAGGGCTGCCGAAGAGGAAATCCTCGCGATCTTCGAGGTTCGTACGGGGTGCGAGAAATCCACGTATCGGTCCATCAAATGGGCAAGGTGGGCATCACAAACGAGACGATCCGCCAGGCTCTTCGCGAGGAACCTTGCATTTAGGTCGAGGTCCAAGAAAACGAAACTGTCCGCTTCTCAATTGCGGACGCCGAGGGTGCCTGCGTGCTCTGCCTTCGACTTCCCGAATGGGCGGGCTGAAGGCACAATCGTTGCTGTTCGACGGTTTCTTGGCGACGTTTTCGGCACTGCGTCGTCCCGAGAACCTCTAGCGCTGCTTCCGAGTCCCGCAGCGGTTATCGCGACTTGCAGCCCCGACGAACTGCAACTGCAGGTGCTGGCGCATAATCCGCCGATTCGTGTAGGTCAGGATTTTGACTGGTTTGCTCGTTATCGATCTGCAGCACGCGGACAAGTCACTCGACCATAGGTTCGCAAGCAAGGATGCGAACACGTTTCGGGCAGGTGTTGCACGCCCGCCCTTTGTCGTACTTGGATGTTTGCCGATGCCTCGTGCATCATGGCCCGGAGTGGATCGGCCATCCGGTAGCATCGGCTTGCGGCGAGGCGTGGCCGACCGGGCGGAATAGCAACGGCGGGGTCCACCCTCGGCGAGTCACCGATTTTCTCGCCGGGTGCTATGAAGATCAAACGTTCTGATCAACAGCCGGAGGAACGTCGCGATCTCTTCGTGGCCCAAACGAGGCACCTCAAGTTCATTGCCTCTGCCCCTGTAGTTGAGAGTCAAGCACCCTGGATACGCCAGCTGGTGATCTTGCCAGACGCGACATGGAGTAGGAATCGTCCGGGTCCGGTGTAGAAGGAGCTTTTCCAATCGGCTAACAGACAGATCTGCGGGCCACTCTGTTCGATGTGGCGAACGGTCATCAAGCCTTTGGCGCCAATCAATTCACGGTCCGACCATACCCTGATCTCGTGGCGGCCCGAGTAGATCGAGCCCCAGTCGTCCACCACGCAATCGTCGGAGAGCAGGGCCAGGAAGCCTGCTGTGTCACCCCCGTTGACCGTGCGGACCAACTCGTCGATCGGCCGAGGTAACTCCACCATACTGAAACTCCTTTTCGGTTTACCGGACGAGCGCGCGCCGGAGGCGCGCTCGTCCGAAAGGCGTTCGATCAGACCTTTTCGCTATCCAGGTCGCCCAGGAGGTACTGGTTGTAGCGGGCGCCGGCTGCAGCACCAGCAGGGACGGCATTGTCGAGCTGACGCAAATCCTCGGGGCTAAGCTCTACCTCGATAGCCTGCAATCCCTCGGCGAGTCGGTCGCGTCTCCTGGCGCCGACGAGGGGAACTATGTCCTTCCCCCGGGACAACACCCAGGCGATCGCCAATTGCGCGACAGTGATGCCCTTTGCTGCGGCAACGCCCCGCATCCTTTCCACGAGTTCCAGATTGCGGTCGAGATTCTCGCCTTGGAAGCGTGGGTTGATGTTACGGAAATCGAAATCGCCGGCCCGTTCCTTGGTCCAATGCCCGGAGATGAGGCCGCGGGAAAGGACACCGTAAGCCGTAATGCCTATTCCGAGCTCCCGTGCCGTCGCCAGGATGCCGTCCTCGATCCCGCGGGATATCAGGGAGTACTCGATCTGCAAGTCGGAAATCGGATGTACGGCATGGGCACGCCGCAACGTGTCCGAGGACACTTCCGAAAGGCCGATATGTCTGACGAACCCGGCTTGAACCATATCGGCGATCGCACCGACGGTGTCCTCGATCGGCACATCACGGTCCAACCGGGCCGGCCGATAGATGTCGATGTAGTCGGTGCCGAGCCGGCGCAGGCTCTGTGCCAAGTAATTCTTGACGTGTGCAGGACGGTTATCGGTCCCGCCCCATCCACTCGCCGGGTCGCGCAGGGCACCGAACTTGACGCTCAACTGGACGCTGCCGCGGTCGTGCCCCTTCAGGGCCTCGCCGATCAGCATCTCGTTGTGTCCCGATCCGTAGAAGTCGCCCGTATCGATCAGGGTTACCCCGGCCTCCAGAGCCACGTTGATCGTGGCCAGACTTTCGGCTCGGTCCGCAGGACCGTAGAGGTCCGACATGCCCATTGCTCCCAAGCCGATGTCGAACACCGTAGGGCCCACATTTCCGAGTTGACGAGTCATAGTTCTTTCCTTTTGCGGTTGGGGGAAATCTGGAAGTCTTCAGCGTTGCACGTCCAGCAGATGGCCGAAGCCCATGCGCCGGAAAAGCCGCACCCTCTGCGCATCGGAGACTGCCGATATGGGCTGGTCGCCATAATCGGAGAAGTCCACCGAAGTCCTGTAGGGTCGATCAGCCGGCGGAAGGGCGACAAGACGCGTGATTTCATGCGCTACGGTGATAGGATCCGGGTCCTCGCCAGGCGCGAAGAGGCCGGCAGTAGCGGCACCGTTCGCGGCAATGGCGTCTGCCAGGCGGGCATTGGCCTTTGCCGCCTCTTCGTCGGCAGGGATTTCCGCGTTGGCGAAGTGTTCGGTACCCTTCATGAAAGGTCCGGGCATGACGATGGTTGTGTCGATGCCGTAAGCGGATATCTCGCTGCTCAGACCCTCAGCCAAGGCGTTCTGGGCCGCTTTCGCGGCTGCGTAAGGGGCTAGGAACGGGGGAATGATCCGGGATACCCCACTGCCTACCCAGATGAGGTATCCACTACCGGCTTCACGCATGAACGGGAGCACGGCCCGGTTGACACGCATGGAGCCGACTGCGTTGGTGTCGAAGGAGGCAAGGAGTTGTTCAGGCGAGAATGCCTCGGATACCCCGACATAAAGGTGGGCGGCATTGTGGACGACCACGTCGATGCTGCCCGTCTCGGCGAAGATCTGAGCCGCAGCTCGTTGGCAAGAAGTATCGTCGAGGATGTCAAGCTCGACCGCCCTGCCCCATTCTCCCCTCGAGCGTGCATGTTCTTGCAACTCCCGGACGCGGCCTTGATTCCGGCCGCCGGTGTCTCGGATACCCGCATAAACCTTATGGCCCCCTGCCATGAGGCAACGAACTGCCAGTGCTCCGATACCACTTCCCGCCCCTGTCACGAGGATCGTCTGTGTCATCTATCTCTCCCGTCTCCACCCGTTTTCGACTGGACAGGGGGAAACTAGTAGCTTGCGTTTGATCGGATAAGCTACCAAGGATCGGATACAGTATCCGGGACGCCGAACAATGAAGCGATTTGACCTGAATGCCGTGCCTCTCTTCATGGCTGTGGCAAGACATCGGAATTTCCGGAAGGCGGCCAATGAACTGGCGGTTCCCGTCTCCACCTTGAGCGAACGGCTGCGCGCCTTCGAAGACGATGTCGGGATCCGCCTGTTCAACCGTACGACGCGAAGTGTCGCGCTTACCGAGGCGGGTAAGCTACTGCTCGAAGATGTCTCGGCACACGTCACCGGGATCAATGCCGCCTTGTCCGCAGTATCGGCGCCCTCACAGGTCCTGTCGGGCCGCCTCCGGATAAACGGGCCGACACCCGCCCTGGAGTTCCGCCTCGCTCCTTTCGCGATGGGATTCGTCGCGGAACACCCGCGGGTCGAGATCGAACTGGTGGCGGACGAACGACTGATCGACATCGTGGACGCGGGATATGATGCCGGGGTCCGTTACGGCGAGAACCTAGTCCAGGACATGGTTGCGGTATCTCTCGGCAAACCGCAGCGGATGATCCTGGTTGCTTCGCCGGCTTATCTTGCCGCCTTTGGAGTTCCCCGAGTGCCTTCTGACTTGCATGATCACCGTTGCTTCGGACACGTGTTCCCCGGTGGCAACGTTTTGCCCTGGCATTTCGCAGTGGATGGTAGACAGGTATCCTTCACCCCGCATGGACCCATATTTACCAGCCTGACCAAGATCCAGATCCAGGGCGCGCTGGCGGGCCAGGGTGTGGCCTATTTGTTCGAGGAGGAGTGCCGCCCATGGATAGAGCGCGGCCAGCTCCAGGTCTTGCTGTCGAACCTTTGTCCACCTTTTCCCGCCCCCTCGCTCTACTACCCCGAGCGGAGGCTGATGCCTGTAGTGTTGAGATCGTTCGTCGATTACATCCTGGTAGAGCGTGAATCCTCGACCGGCGACCCGGCTGCTTGAAACCAAACCTGCCGCTTCCTAGATCGGTTCCACCCCGTCGGTGGCGGGTCCGGCTCGTATCACGACAGTGAATGTCGAGGTCACGCGTTCGCTTTGGAAGAGCCGTGTTGTTTCCCCAGGCAGGGACATCGACCGTTCCTGCCGACGGTATCGCCACGTCCGCCAGGCCGGGCTCGATCCGGAGAAGGCTCCGGCCAGCTGGGCCGAGATCGAGGCGGCTGCCGGTGCGGTCGACGCCCTGGGCGGGGACATCAACGGCTTCTATTTCGCCGGTGCCTGCGGGGGCTGCAACGCTTTCACGTTCCTGCCGCTTGTCTGGGCGTCGGGAGGCGACATCTTCGCGGAGGGCGGCGCCAAGGTCACGCTCGATACCCCCCAAATGCACGACGCCGTCAACTTCTACAGAAGCATGATCGAGAAAGGCTACGTTCCCGAAAGTGCCGAAACGGACAACGGCACCAATTGGCTGACCAGCTTCACGTCGGGCAACATCGGTGTTTCCCAGTCCGGCGCCTTCGCCATCGGCACCTTGAACCGCGAATACCCCGACCTCGACTATGGCGTGACCTTCCTGCCAGGCAAGGATAGATCGTGGACTTCTGCTACCCGTCCACGGCCATGGATTGTGCGGTTTGGATCAGGGCATCGAACAGTGCTGCGGCAACTGGGTCGGCGCCCGGCGACTCCCGCGTCAGCCGGAACGTCGTTGCCACGACCCCGCCGCGTCCGACACGCTTTTCCCCAATGATCGCCGCAGCCTTGTGCACCCAGCCGACCACGGTTCCGGCATGCACATTGGAGCCGAACTCCCATGGTCGGAACCCCAGCAGCAGATGGTGCGGCACAACATCGGAAAACGACAAATCAAGGATCGGACCACCCGGCAAGTCGCTGAACGGCCCGTCGCGCCGCACCCAGGAAAATCCGGCGATCCAGTCGCCGCGCCAGATCGTGCCGTCGCGCTCGACCAGACTGAGGCCGGGCAGGTGGTTATCAAGTGCTGGACGGAACGCCTTGCCATCGGCAACGATGCTGCGATGCGGCAATTCACCCACGGGCATGTCGGTGCGTAGGTTGTGGTTAGTAGGGACGCTGCCATCGGCAAGCACGGCATAACGTGCGCCTGCATTGATAGCTTCGACGTCGCTGCTATCCAGGGCATGCACCACGTGCACTTCGGCCTGGTCAATGGAAACGAGATCATAGCCAAGGCCTCGCGCGAAATCCGCCAGGCGTTCGTCGGCAACCGCAAGCTTGGGCAAGTCGGCCCGATCCCGCGGCGCATAAAGCGCCAGCTCGAGAGTGTTCCGCGCTAGTTCCTGCCCATTCGCGGTCAGAACGAAGTCCAGCTGCACCATCCGGTTGGCGCTTGCCTGCGGCAACTGAAGGTTCAGCACTGAAACATGGGTCGACACGGCTGCCGTAGGAGGGATCTTGGTGGATCCCGAGATATCCCCGCTCCACGACAGAACGGCGCCCTCTGGTACACTGCGGCCGCCGGTCGCGATGGTGAGCTCGATAGTCAACTTGGCCCCCGCATAGGCCGAGAACCGCCCTGGCCGCGGCACGATCACGATGTCGGTGTTGATCTGGCTGAACACATCATGGAACACACGGGGATTGCGCTCCATGTCGAGCAGGCCATTAGCCTCCCAGTGAACATCGGTCAGTTCGGTAATGACATAGCCCATGATCGACGCGTGCTGGCGCATGGTCTCGATTTGGTAGCGCAGATTGTGGAACTGATACCATTGCGCCGCTTCGATGAAGCGGTCAAACGAGCCAAAGGTGCGATGCAGATCAAGCGCTGCGAACCGCTCCTCAACCCCATGCGGGAGTGCGACCCCATCGCCCCAGAGGGCACCGGTTTCAAACCAGTCCGGCTCGCTCCCATCCGCGCCACGCAGCTTACTCGGATCCGGAAGCCCCCAAACGCCGAACTCCGAAACAATCAGCGGCTCATCGCCTCGCCGCTCGGCGTCGCCTAGGGACGAGTAAGTCCAGTCGGCACCAGCCGCGAACTGCTCAGTGATGTCGTCCCATTCCTGCCGCCGCTCGGGCACCGAGCGATAGTAATGAAAGTCGTTGAGGTCGCTCTTAACGTGAAAATTGGGAAAGCACGCCGAGTTGTCGACTATGAGCCGCGTCGGATCCTTCGCCTTGAGCCAGTCAAAAGTGTCCTTGAGCCAAAAGCGATGCTCCGCATTCTCGATCAGCCGCGTGCCCCAATCCTCGTTGATGATGGTCCAGGCAATAATCGAAGGATGGTTGCGGTCCCGCCGGAGAATACCCTCCATAGTATCGCGCAACCGTTGTGCCGATCTGGTCGTAAAGGTCGCGACATTGGGGATTTCGGTCCAGACCATAAGACCGAAGCGGTCGGCCACCTCATAATAGCGCGGATCGGGAACCTTGATATGGCAGCGCAGCAGGTTCAGCCCCAGATGCTTGGCCTTGCGTGCCTGGTCCTCCAGAAACTCCAGCGATGGCGCTGTATAGATGCCCTTGGGGTAGTAATCCTGGTCCAGCGCCCCGCGCATGTAAATTGGCTTGCCGTTGAGCAGGATCTGCCCATCCCGCGCCTCGACAGTGCGGAACCCGAAGCTGTGCACGCTCGTGTCCGCACGCTCTCCGAGCCCGATCCGGAGGGTATAAAGATTGGGCGCCTCTGGCGACCACAACTTGGCGTCGGCCACGGGCAGGCTTGCGGTCACTCCAGCCGCGGCCATGACTTCTGCATGGGCTACCACTGTTTCCGCATTGTCCAGCACGGCGATTGTCGCCCGGCCACCGAACGCTGCCGGAGTAAACTCGATCGCGGCATGGAGAACACCGTCCATGCCTGCGGTAATCGTTACATCGGTGACCCGCCGAACACTGCGCGCCTCTAGCGCCACCGACTGCCACAGCCCGCCAATGCGGCCATACCAGCTCATCTTGCCATGCGGTACTTCGCTGAACGGCCAATCCGGATAGAGCCGCTGGTCTGCCGAAGGCATGACCACCCGCACTTCGATTTGGTTTTCTGATCTGATCAGATCAGGCGGCAAGAGGAACTCGAACGGCAGATAGGCACCTTCATGGTTGCCCAGCTTTTCGCCATTGAAAAACACGTCGCAATAATAACTGACGGCGCCAAACCGGATCACCAAGTCTCGGCCGCCCCAGCCATCGGGAACGCTGAAGCTGCGCTGGTAAACGGCCGTTCCGCTGGTGTCATAAAGGTCAGAAAACTGGGCCTGCCAAGGCGCTGGCACATGCGCATCCCGCCATGGGCCATCTTCATGCCGGAAGCGCCACACACCATCCAGCGACATGCTGCGGCTCGACGCCTGCCCCCCAACGGACGCGGCCTCTCCCATATGATCCATCCCACCCTCGAAGACCATTGTCAAAACGACGTTCCCTTATCGCTAAACTCAAGGTCTGCCAAACACAACAGGTCCGTTTCGAGTGAACATCCATTAGCAAAGCCTTGCTCGACCTTTGGCCTCTGCATTCGTATGCAGGCTGTCGGCCGTGGCATTTGACGATCCACGGGCCATGCCGGTCTCGGCCACAAACCGATCAAGTGAAGTCGGGCCCGGCAGGGTCGGAAATCGGCATTTTCAACACCTCGGCCAAGGCGCGGACCATCGGCTGGTCGTCGTCGAGAAGAGCAAGCCAAAGTGTCGCTCCTTCCAACCTGGCGATTGCATCGGTGGCAGTGCGCTCGGCCTCGCCGTCCTGCAACCCGCGGGAAAGGATCGCCTGGAGTATCCCGCGGAGGGCCAGGAAGAAATCCTGGACTGCTCGCTTCGCCAGCGGCGTGTCTGCCGTGACACCGTATGCGAGGTGAAACGCCACACAACGCCTTTCTGACACCAGGACGGAAGCGATCGAGTTGACTGTGGTCGAATACGCGGTCCACCAGTCCTCTGATTCCGCTTCGGCAGTGTCCAACGTCTCCCGCAACGCGAGTTCGAGGACTTCGGTTACAAGCGCTTCCTTGCTCGCGAAGCGGGAGTACAGACTTGCTTTCTTCAGCCCTACCCTGTCCGCAAGATCCTGCATGGATGTACCGGCGAAGCCCCGTTCGCGGAACAGATGACGTGCAGCAGCGACTATTTCGTCTTTGGTGGTCTTCATGGCGCCTTTCCGACCTGCGGGTGCTTTTAGGGCTGCAGCACGCCCCGTGCAAGGTTTAGACATGTTGATATCGGCCGGTAGTGCTGATACATCCGACCGGTCGGTAGCAATTCAGGGGTTCTACATGTCCGTAAGGTATCGTTCCAAGAAGGTTCGTGACGTCGAGGTCTTCTACCGCGAGGCAGGTCCGGACGAGGCTCCGGTCGTCCTGCTCCTGCATGGTTTCCCAACCTCAAGCCACATGTTCCGTGAACTGATCCCCCTCTTGGCTCAACGATACAAGGTGATCGCGCCTGATCTGCCCGGCTTCGGGAACACGAAAGCACCTCCCAGGGCGACATTCGACTACACGTTCGACAACCTTGCGTCCGTGCTGGAGGATTTCGTCAGGGAAATGGCTCTGGAGCAGTTCGCGCTGTATGTCTTCGACTACGGTGCGCCGGTTGGCTACCGCATTGCCGTGAACCAGCCAGACCGCATCACGGCGATCATCACGCAAAACGGCAACGCATACAAAGAGGGTTTCAGCGACCAGTGGGGAGCCTGGGAGAAATACTGGAGAGATCCCAGCCCCGAGAACCGCGAGTCCTGCCGGGAATCCCTTTCGGCAAGCACCATTGAGAATTGGCAATACCGCACCGGGACCAATCCGGAGCTACTTTCTCCGGACGGATACAACCTGGACATTGCCTATATGGCACGGCCCGGCGCGGAGGAAATCCAGCTCGACTTGATCTTGGATTATCGGACGAACCTCGATCGGTACCCGGAGTTCCAAGAATATTTCCGGAACCACAAGCCGCCCCTCCTCGCCACTTGGGGCAAGCACGACCCTGCATTCGTTCCGGCGGGAGCCGACGCCTACCGGCGTGATATACCGGAAGCGGAGATCCATCTCCTGGAGACGGGCCATTTCGCCTTGGAGACCCATGCCAAGCAGATCGGGAGCCTGATGACGGACTTCCTCGACCGCAATATAGGCCGCTGATGCCGGTGGTATCCGAAGCTGCCAAGCAGCTAAAGGTTTGCCGTCACGTACAAGTCGGTCTCGAGGACCTCATTCCGCTGAACGGGCGTAGGTCGACAATTGCCGGCGGCGCAGTCGCTACTCTCGAGCCTTCTGGCGGAATCCCCGGTCAACCATGTGCCGAGCAGCGGTGACTGTCAGGTCATCGTCGATGCGCTGATAGCAGAAAGCGTGGAAGACCATCGTACTCTTTGGATCGGCATGCCCGAACCTGCCGCCCAAGCGGCCCTGAATGCGGAAAAGCCTTCATCGGTCATGTCTGATGTGGGTGCCGGGGGTGTGCCTACGGTGCTCAAGGTTGAAGGAGACCGGGTGTCGCCGACCCGACGAGGGAGCGGGTTGGTTCGTCAGCCCAACGCGTTGTCGAAGTTGAGCGCTGTGCACGCTCAACATTCAACCGGGTGCCGACCGCGATACGTCCGAGATTGGCCGCAGGGTATTCCTGTCGACGAACAGAACAGTGTTGGCACCGTTCTCGTCACGAGCGCGAACAAGGATCTGGTCCCCGTAGGCTTCCAGAAGGTCCGCCTCGATGCCGAGGTTTTCGGCTTGCGTGGCCGTGATCGACTCGACCGAGCGTCTGTGAATCTCATGGTCGAACGTCAGACTTTCGACACTTTGAGGGACAGAAGTCAGAACAACGAAGGCGTTTTAAGCGACAGCAATCTTGCGAAAAATCTGATGTTTCCTTTCCGGTTCTGGGTCGGCGTACCAGGCCAAAGTGCATGGCAACCCTTAGTGGTAATCATTAGCAGTCAGGTCACTATTTGTGCCTAGCGATGAAGTATAACCGCATGCCGACCTCAAGACGGCACTTGCATGTGGCTTGTTTACCCGGAAGCTACCGAGTTTCGCGTCGGTCGGGATTCGCTGGTGTGAGGCCTCCTGCGATCTTTGATGCGATTCCCACTTTCTCTCGACGTCCGGATCCGAGTGTTTTTCCTGCGCTCCTTGTTTCATCTGAGGAGGTCGAGCCACATTTGAGAGGAACCGGAATGAGTCGAACACGCCGTCTCTGGCTTGGCCCACTTCGGATTGAGGTTTCGCACGGCGCGCACCGTACATTGCGAAGCTGCCGGTTCTCACGGGACCGGCCTTCCGACTATCATCCCGCTTGCTACCGCACACTTGCCGCGATCGCCAGGAGAGCGAACCTGCGAGCGGTCGACGGCATTTCCGGCATGGATCGTCTTGCCGTCTTGCACGACTTCTTAGGGGGACCGAATGGGCGAGCAACCGCGACGCGAGATGGCACCTCCAGACCGGACGAACGATCGACCCGCATTGGCTGCCCCGGTCCGGATCTGCGCACCACCGGGCGCGGGTAAGTCGCATGGACTGACTCGGTCGCAGGGTATACCCTACTGCCTTCTGGCCCTGGCATCTATGATGACGACACATAGCTTCCCAACCGCAAACGACGCTTTTAGAGCCGGTGCCCCGGTCTCGGACCACGTTGTCGTAGTACTTGCGCTAGATGGCGTGGTCCTACCGGATCTTGCCCAGCCACTCGGGATATTCGGCACGACGCCCGGTTACGAGGTGCGGATCTGCGGCTTCCATAGATCGGTGCGCACCGAATTCTTGGAGCTCAAACTGGATTGGGGTCTCGAACAACTCGAGAAAGCCGATACGGTGATCGTTCCGGGGCTTGAGCACTTCGAGGGTCCCTTCCCGCATCGGGTTCTCCACGCCTTGCGGGCAGCGCATGCCAAAGGAACCCGGCTGGTATCTATATGCTCAGGCGCGTTCTTGCTGGCGGAGGCAGGCATCCTCGAAGGTCTGAAGGCGACGACACACTGGCAGGTCGCGGCAGAACTCGCCGCCCGGTTCCCGAAGGTGGATGTCAACCCGAACGTGTTGTTCACGGACAATGGTCAGGTGCTTTGTTCCGCAGGTGCTACTGCCGGAACTGATCTGTGCCTCCATATCGTTCGGAAGGATCTCGGTGTATCGGCGGCAGTCGACGCCGCACGCATAGCGGTCGCCCCCCTTGCACGGGAGGGCGACCAGGCGCAGTTCATAAGGTCCGACGAGGTCGAGGGATCTGGGCGGCTCGACCCCTTGCTGGATTGGATGCGGGCGAATCTCCATCGCCAGATCACCGTCGGGGACATGGCCCTTTACGCCAAGATGAGCGAGAGGACCATCAATCGCCGCTTCCGCGAGCAGACAGGCACGACGCCGCTTACCTGGCTGCAGAACGCACGCATCCGCCGTGCGCAATATCTCCTGGAAGCCACATCGCTTTCCGTCGAGGACATCGCAACCAGGGTCGGTTTCGTTACCGCCTCTACTCTGCGACAAAGATTCCTCCGGAAGATCGGTGTCTCGCCCTCTGCCTATCGTAGGACCTTCCGCGGACGGAACGTCTTGCAGGGACGGCCGAAGTCGAAGGCGGCGTAAGAACCGTAGTCTCGCGCACGGGCCTATTTAGTGCCGGTTCCTCACTCTGCGACAAATTCGACGTGGCAGAATCCACGCGGTGTTTGTCAAAAGTGCCGCTGGTGATCTCCTCTCCGACGGGATTGATTGGCGCGGCAAGGGGATGAATCGTGCACATTCAGGAAGCTTTCGCTGGAAGTCTCGACATGAACGACCTGCCCGGGCCCTTTAGGGTGTTCGAGGCGGCGGGCTTCATGCGTGAGGCCTGTATCGAGGTCGGGCTGGTCTTGCACCTATGACGAGGCCTGGTATCCGCGACGGTTCTCACGGCCTGGTTCGGAGACAGCCCCGTTCCGACGGGCGGTTCGTCCCCCTTAGAACCTGGAAGTTGCACCTAAACGGCAAAAAGTCTCTCGTCTCAATGGCACTGCCCGCCGGCAGAGGATCAACCGCCCGCGATCGCCGACACTGGCTGGAGCCGAAAGGCACTTTAAGGCTAGCCGAAACCAAAGGAAGCATGGTGCTACAGTGGATTTAAGACACTCTCCTGCGATGGCTGTCATGCGAGCCGTATCCGCTCTTGAGTTGCTGTCGTTGGCGGTGATCCTGACAAATCGGATCACCGTCCATAACCCGTTGGTGACATCTACCGGCGGGCCGGTGCACGGCTTGCTGTATATCTCGACCATCTTCCTGGCCCTGATCTTACCGATTCCGCGCGCGTCGAAGTGGCTTGCCGCTATACCCGGGATCGGCGGCTTGGTCGCATTGTGGTCGACGCGTTGGCTTGGTGCGGGCGAGGAGAAATCTGATCTTCCTCCTGCCGGAGAGTTAGACCTCACCGATGAGGAGTACGGCAGTGCTGTAGTGATAGCGGACGGGGTAACTGCAACGCTCTCGTCCACGAGCCGGATCGGCCCCCTGAACTTCACCGTTCCGCGTGGCGCGATCACTGGCGTAGTCGGCCCGAACGGCGCCGGTAAGACAACCGCCCTGAGGATGATGTGCGGGCTCGTGTCTCCCACAAGCGGGAGTATGGAGTTTCTTGATGACAAACACGTGCAGGGCCGCGCCGTCCGGGTGGGGGCGCTTATCGACTCCCCCGGTCTTCTGCCCAGTCTTACCGCTCGTGAGAATTTGCTCGTCCTCACGCGCCTGGCGGAATGGCCGTCCAAGGTCGCGGACCGTGCTTTGGAACGGGTAGAAATGACATATGCGGCCAATATCCGCGTCGACACGTTCTCTCTCGGGATGAAGCAACGGCTCGGGTTGGCGTCCGCGCTCCTGGGAGAGCCGGAGGTCGTCATCTTGGACGAGCCCACGAATGGTCTCGATCCCCGCGGCAAGACGGAGTTCCGGGAGTTCCTGCGCGAGCTGCGTCGGAATGGTACCACCGTGATCCTCGCTACCCATGCGCTGGAGGAAGTAGAAGAACTCTGCGACCATCTCATTGCGATCGACCACGGACGGGTGATCTTCAGAGGCGCACCGGGCGAGATGCTCGCGACGATCCCCGAGACGATCCGGTGCCGCTCCGAAGATGCGTCCGGGCTTGCGGCAGCAGCCAAGGCGTTTGCTGAGGCGGGTTACGACGTCAACCACACGGAAGACGCCGTGCACGTGAGAACCGGCAGGTCAAACGGCAGCCACCTCAACCAGATTGCCGCGGGAGCCGGCACGACTCTCTCGGAGATTGCCCCAGTGCACGCCACCCTGGAGCAAGCGCTTCTGAGGCTCACCGAGCGGACGAGTTCGGAGCCGACGGCACCTCGTGCCGCCGACAGCAAGATAGGAGTTTCCGCATGAACGGCGCATTCGCCTCCGCGTGGACGATGCTGCGACGCCGCACGGTTGCGTGGCCGGCGTTTGCGGCGATCACCCTTTTCTCTGCGATCTCGATCATACTCACTTTCACCACTGCAGCAGCGCCCGGCGGTTCGCGGTTCGCCGACCCACCGACGACGCTGGCGGATCTGGCACAAGCCGAAGCCTTGACCCAATTCGTGGGACGTCCGGTAATGATCACCGGCATTGTGGTCCTTGCGACAGCTATCCTGCATGTGGCCGGCCAGTATTCCTCGGGGCTTATCCGCGTGCAGTTCGTCCTGCAGCCACGACGTGCCCGTTGGTTTGCCGGTAACTGGCTTGCCATCGCCAGTGCCGCTGCCGGCGCAAGTGTGCTCGGAGCTGCCGTGGCCGTCGCCACCGCCTATGCGTGCGCCTCGATATGGCGTGTCGATTCCTCTTCTTGGACGCAGGGGCTCGGCCTTGCCTTTTCCGCAGCGGTTAACCTTGCCGTGGGAATGATGGCTTTCGCCCTGGCGGGGGCGGCCCTCGCACTGTGGCTGCGCTCGGCCATAACTGCCCTCACCGTCGCGCTCGTCTACGCGTTGTTCGAGAACATGATCAATGCCGTCGCTCCGATGGGGCAGGGTCTGCTCCCCGCAAGCGCCTTCACCACCGTCGCGACCTCGGGGCTGAACGGCTACTTCTACCCGACTTCACTCATAGCCACACTCGTCCTCTCTGCCGCTATGGTGGCGGGAGCGTTCGGGCTGGCCCTCTCGCGGGACCTGACCGACTGATGAAAGAGATCAAGACTAGCAGACGCAATTTCCTCGTAGGAGGTGCTGCAAGTATCGGCGCAGGGGCCGGCTTCGCGGCTGGTTCCCTTTTCGGGGCGGAGCAGGATGCCGCGCCCGCTCCGGATGGTAACGAAAGGCCAAGGACCGTTCCGTTCTACGGCAGTCACCAGGCGGGCATCGTGGAGCCCCCGCCTACACAAGCCGCGTTCATTGCCTTCGATCTCTCTGCCGGTGCCGACCGCGGGAAAGTCGTAGACGTGATGAAAGGGTGGACCGCGCTCGGGAAGGCGTTGGCTCTGGGACAAACGGACGTCGACGGCTCTCTCGTTTCACATGGTTCCAAGGCGGGGCTGTTCACGATGACGGTCGGTATCAGCGGAACCGGCTTGGACCGGCTCGGGCTCCCCCGCCCCGCAGCGCTGGTCGACCATCCTGTCTTCGTCGGCGATCAACTCGACGAGGCGATATCGTTCGGGGACGTGTTCGTACAATTTTGCTCGAACGACGCCGTCTACCTTGGCGGAGCCATAAGGTCGGTCCGTAGGGTCGCCCCGGCGGCGCTCAAGCCCCGCTGGCACTTCAACGGTTTCCGTGGAGTGGATGCCGCCATCTCGGCAACGAACGGGCGCAACCTCATGGGTCAGATCGACGGCACGAACAACATTGCCGCAAGCCGAGCTGCCGAGGGCGGACCGGTGTGGGTCGAGAAGACCGGGCCTGCCTGGCTGGCGGGTGGGAGCTACGTTGCAATCCGCCGTTTCCGCATGCTTCTGAACGCTTGGGAAACCGCGGGCCGCACCATCCAGGATCGAACCGTCGGACGACATCTCGACACCGGAGCCCCCATCGGCTCGAGCAGCGAAACGGATCCGGTCGACCTCGATGCCGTCGATGGGACCGGAGCCCCGCTGATACCTGTCAATGCGCACATCCGGCTGGCCGCACCACGACTTGGAGCGGGTGAGGAGATGCTCCGGCGCTCCTACTCGTACAGCGCGGGACAAACGGGGATCGCGTTGGACGACGAGGATGCCGGATTGATCTTCGTTTCCTACCAATCCGATCCGACAACCAGTTTCATTCCCGTACAGCAAAGATTGGCGGAGTCCGATGCCCTCAACCGCTTCACCGTTGCGACCAGCAGTGCGCTTTTCGCGCTCCTTCCGGGGGTCGTCGATGCCGAAGATTGGTACGGTCGAGCTCTGTTTGCCTGAGGTTCCTGCCAAGGCCGACCGCTGTGTCAAGGCGCGGGACACTCTACTGTCCCGCCATGGAGGTCCGTTGGGGACAAGGCACGGCGATATGTTCCGGTGCGGGCCAGGAAACCACCCGTTCGGTACGGAGAAGCATTGCAGGCTAACACCTGCCCGGGCGTGTCCCGCATGCGTAAGCACTTCCACACCCAGTTGGGTGCGCTCGTGCGCAGCCGGACGGTTGGAGAAAACCCAACCTACCATCCACACGGGGCTGGCGACCTTCCTTGTGTCGATGATCGGGTACGGGCTCTGCAACTTGGTCTCCACCGGACGAGTCATATCGCTGCGGGAGAACCCGGGAACTCCGCGCGGATGACGCAAGATGCCAGGGTACCCGAAGGAATACACGTTGTGCGCGAGCACCGTTTCGGCCTGCTCTTCCAAGGCCCGGGGGTGCAACACGGCGGTTATCGTACGGCTCGACCCCGCGATCGGATGCAGCTTCTGCGTCTATGCCGCGGCGGATCCGTGGTCGTGCCACCCCCCAAACCTATAACCATCGCAGGGAGGCTGCATGCATGAGAACCACGGTCATCCTCTCGATCGCCATTGCTGCCGCGCTCGCCTTTGCATTGACACTCCTAAACTTCCGTGGCGCCCCTTCCGACGGCGACATCGCGCGGGCCTCCGCGGTGAAGGTGCTCAACGCGCCCGAACTCGGCGACATACTGGTGGACGGAGACGGTTCGGTGCTCTACGTCTTCGAGCGTGACGAGGCGGCAGTGGTCAGTTGCACTTTCACATGTGCCGCCATGTGGCCGCCTTTCCGGGCGATCGGCAACACCACGCCACGCGCCGGCGAGGGAGTCGACCCCGCTCTCCTCGGTTCCCTCCCCGACCCGGCGGGGGGCGAGGTCATCACATACAACGGCTGGCCACTGTATCGCTACGCCGCCGACAAGACTCCCGGGCAGCACCGGGGGCAGGACATCAACCTCAACGGCGGGCGTTGGTTTGTCATGCGTCCGAGCGGCGAACCCCTGATCCCCTGACCTCCCGAGCACCAGTCGATTGCACAAGCTCTGCGATAACCTACCCGTACCTCGAGCCATGATCTGGACGGCACGATCCGGAGTGCTTTCCCGGGGAGCGCTAGTGCCGTCCGACGGCCCGCCAACCCTCCAGGCCGGGACCCGGCTCCGGTCGACCTCGGCGGCGACTCCTGGATCACCAGGGAACCAGCGAGCCTATGCCTCATGGCCATCGCAAGGGATCAAGCGCACCTTACGAACGGGACGGGCTGCCGAAGCGCATCCGCCGCTCGATCGAGGCTGCGCGGGTCCGGGAAAGACCGGGTACCTCCGGCACCATGAAGATCCCTGCCAATCGATGTCGCACGCGCGGACATGGCAAGGCATGTCGTCGGCGGCTAAATGGCGCGACCATTACGCACATCGCATTCGCTGCATTGCCATCTTCCACCAGAACGATCTAGTCTGGGTTCAGCAAGGGGCTACGATTTGAACGTCGTTCAGACATTGGTGAAGGATGTAGCGGGCGCACTTGCAGTGCTCTCGCTCGTATTCCTCTCCCTGGCATCCCACCCGACTTCCCCGGTGCCGGATCACGGCGTATTCGCGGATAGTGGAAGCTACAGCGTTTGCGGAGACCCGCAATCCTCCGGGCATATGGACCACGATGCGCCTTGCCACGCTTGCCGTGCCTCGCCGATAGACCTTCCCGCCCAGCCGTGCACGCCACTCCCGGCCTATGTCGCCCTGGCGACGGTAGCCGGAGGGATGGAGCCGGCAATCCCGGACTTGGTACCCGCTGATCGCGTACATGGCCCAAGGGCTCCTCCAGCTTCCGTGTGACCGCACGGCGGATTGAAGCCGCTGATCGGACATTACACGAACTGGAGGTCGATCATGACCCATACTCTCCCACGCGCGGTCGCCACCGCTGCCATTTGCTTGTTCTCCGCCGCGGCCATGGCACAGTCTGACGTCCCGGTGACGCTTCGGTTCGCCGGCGAAGTCAACGGGACGCCCTTCTCTTGCGGCACCGCCTACGAAGGTATCGGCAGCCCTCCCGCGACCATCACCCCTACCGACTACCGTTTCTATGTGACCGATGTCGAACTGCTCGACAAGGAAGGCCAGGCTACACCCGTGGCCATGACTGACCGTGCCTTGTGGCAGGCCGACGGTATCGCGTTAATCGACTTCGAGGACGGCAGCGGCCCCTGCGAGGGCGGGAATACCGCTCTGAACGCCGTGGTCGAAGGCAGCGCGCCGGCAGGAGACTATACGGGTCTGCGCTTCACCATGGGCATGCCGTTCGACGTGGCGCATGGCGACATCACCATCGCCTCTGCCCCGCTTGACATCAGCGCCATGTTCTGGGGCTGGCAGATGGGATACCGCTACCTGAAGGTCGACATGACCGGGGAGATGACCGGCGGCCATTCCGGTCGCCCCACCGGCTTCTCGGTCCATGTCGGCGACACCGGTTGTCAGGGCCCTTCCTTCAGTCAGCGACCCACAAGCTGTGCGCAGGTCAACACCGTCGCGGTCACCTTCGACGCCTTCGACGCGACGCGAAACGAGGTGGTGGCCGATCTCGGTCGGCTCCTGGCAACAACGGACACCAGTACCAACGCTCCCGACACGGCACCAGGCTGCATGGCCGAGGGCAACGATCCCGACTGTGCCGGCATCTTCTCCGCGCTGGGGCTGGCGTTCGGCACCGGAAAGGTCGTACCGCAGACTTTTTTCGCCAGCCGCTGACCATGCAGCGTAGCACCATATTGATGCTGGCCCTATTGACGGTACCCACGCTGACATTTGCGGAGGCGCTGGTACCTGCGTACCACTTCCGCATGCCCGGGTGGGTACCGCTGCCGGTGGTACCGCCGGACAACCCGATGTCCGAGGCCAAGGTCGAACTGGGACGGCACTTGTTCTATGATACGGCCTTGTCGGCGACGGGTGACATGTCCTGCGCATCCTGCCACCGGCAATCCCTCGCCTTTACCGATGGCATGGCGACCCACCCGGGAGTGCACGGCGATCCCGGACTTCGCAACGCACAGGGCCTGGCCAACGTGGCGTACCTGCCCACCTTGACCTGGAGCAACCCGAACCTGAAGCGGCTCGAGGACCAGATCCTCATTCCGCTTTTCGGGGACCGCCCCGTCGAGCTCGGCATGTCGGGCGAGGAACGGCAGCTGTTCGCGGCTCTCGCGGACAACCCGATCTATGCCCCCATGTTCGCGGCGGCCTTTCCCGAAAGCGACGGCGCGATAAACCTGTCGAGCGTCACCAAGTCCCTGGCCTCCTTCATGCGATCGATGATGTCCTTCAACAGCCCCTACGACAGGTTCGTGCGCGAGGGGGACGCGACTGCCATGTCGGAGGCAGCACTTAGGGGTGAGGCCCTCTTCTTCAGCGAGCGCCTGGAATGCTCCCATTGCCACAACGGGCTAAATTTCACCGACAACATCGACAGGGTCGGCCAGTCCTATCCCGAGACGAATTTCCACAACACGGGCCTGTACAATACCGACGGGCTGGGCCGTTATCCTGCAAGCAACCCCGGCCTGCGGGAGTTCACGCAGGAGCCCGCGGACGAAGGGAAGTTCCGAACCCCTAGCCTCCGCAATGTCGAACTCACCGCTCCGTACATGCATGACGGCTCCGTTCCGACCTTGGAAGCCGCCATAACGGAGCACTACGCCCTCGGGGGAATGGCCGCCTCGGGCGCCCACGGACGCAGTCCGTTACGCGACCCTCTCATCGAGGGCTTCTCGCTGACGGACGGCGAGTTGGCGGACCTGGTCGCCTTCCTCAAGACACTGACGGACGAAGCGTTCGTCACCGACCCCCGGTTCAGCGATCCATTCGCAGTAGCAGGTCCATGACCCTCCGCCCAGCCTACGTTGTCGCCCTGACACTTGCCTCTATCGTCCATTCTTACGGCCACGCGACCACCGCGAACCACGCCGCAAGGATCGGTCAGCCTTACCGTGCAGCCTTCGTCATTCCGCACGGGTGCGACGGTCAGCCGACGATCGAGGTCGTCATAAAGGTGCCCGAAGGCTTTCTCGAGGTGCAACCTCAACCCGTCGGACAGTGGCAGGTCAACACCAGGCGAGGAGCCTATAGCCGGTCGCATCGACTCGGGGGAGAGACCGTGACCTCCGGCGTGACCGAAGTAAGCTGGTCCGGTGGCAGTCTCGCGGATAGCGAAACCCAAACCTTCGAGATGACAGGTACCTTCGCCGAGGATCTGGTTCCGGGACTGGTGCACTTCCCGCTCGTCCAAGTGTGTCCGAACGGCGAAGAAGCCTGGATCGGCACCACCGGTAGCGGTGACGAGTATCCGGCGCCCGATGTCTCGCTGACGCGCTGACACCTTTGGCCCAAGGAACTTCCGATGTTGAAATCCACCATGCCTAGCTTGCGGTTTGCCCTCTGGGCAGCCATGGCGACAATGGGTGCAGCGGCGTTCACCATCTACCTTTCGCGTCCCGCCGACAACCGTCTGAGTATCGCCGACTACGGCCGCGGGAGCTACGAACTGGTGGACCAGGACGGAGCGGTCCTGGACGAGACCATGTTCCTGGGGCATCCTTCCATGCTCTTTTTCGGTTACACCCACTGCCCCGATATCTGCCCGACCACAATGGCCGAGATGGTCAACTGGCTGGAGGAGGTCGGTGCGCCCGCTGAGTCCTTGAAGGCGTATTTCGTCACGGTCGACCCCGCCCGCGATACCCGGGAGGTTCTCGCTTCCTATGTCGCTTGGACCGGGGGTCGAGTGACCGGGGTCACGGGAACGGCACAGGAGCTGGAACGCATGATGTCGGCCTGGCAGGTCACCGCCGACGTCGTACCCGGGAACGGTGGTGAATACACGATGGACCATACCGCTTCGGTGTTCTTGATAGACGCGGGCGGCAGCTTCCGGGGTACGATCGCGTTCCGGGAGAACTGGGAAACGGCAGTGGCGAAGATCCGCCGGCTGGTGGGAAGCTGATGTCGGTACGCCACGCCGTGTTGCGTGCCTTTCTCGTTCTGGGCTTGTCGGTGGTCTCGGCTCCGGTTGTCCACGCCCATGCCGTCCTGGTCTCGGCCTCGCCGCAGGAAAATGCTCTTCTCCAGCGCGCCCCCGCAAACGTGACCCTCGTTTTCAATGAGCCCGTCAGGCCCCTCGCGGTCCAGATGTATTCACCGGACGGCAGACGGATCGACTACAGCGACCAGATCGCGCCGGGTACGGAACTCGAGGCACAATTCCCCGCGACTTCGGTCGAGGGCACCTACGTGCTGAGTTGGCGCGTCGTCTCCGAGGATGGACATCCTATCCGGGGGTCGCAGGTCTTCTCGGTGGGCAAGGTGACCGACATAGCCGACGGAGCATCGCAGCTCGGCGATCCAGCGGTGCCCGTGGCCATTTGGGTGGCCAAGGCGCTCCTCTACATCTGCTTGATAGCAGGAGTCGGCGGGGCCTTCTTCGGCGCCTATATCGCCTCCCTGCCGCGAATGGTCTACAGGTATACCTTCGTCCTCCTTTCGCTTGGACTCGTGCTGGCCGTTGCCTCGATCGGCTTGCAGGGCCTGGATGCATTGGGACGCTCCTTCGCTGCCCTGGCGGGCCCGTCCGTCTGGTCGACTGCACTGGGCACGAGCTATGGCGCTACCCTGCTCATGTTGCTGCTCGCAATGTTGCTGGCGTGCACCTCGCTGACCTATGCGGGGGTAGTCGGTCGTGCGGTCGCCGCAGCAGCCCTGTGCGTCTTGGGGTGGGCCCTTGCCTCCAGCGGCCACGCCGGCTCGGCCGACCCGAAGTGGCTGACCCGCCCCGCGATCTTCGTCCACGCGGTGGCGATCACCTTTTGGCTTGGCGCCCTGTGGCCCCTCCTCGGCTACCTCGCAACGGGCGACGATCAAGGGCGTGCAGCCGTTCGTCGTTTCTCCCGTTGCATCCCGTGGTTCGTCGGACTGCTCCTTGCATCGGGCGCGATCCTGTTCGCGGTTCAGATGGGTTGGCCGAACCGCCAGTGGCTGGCACCTTATGGATTGATATTGCTGGCCAAGCTCGTGCTTCTCGGCGGCTTGTTCGCGCTTGCCCTGTACAATCGGTCCAGGCTGACGGCACCGGTCCTGCAAGGCGCAAAGGGACAGATCGATCGTATGCGGCTTTCGATCCGCGGCGAGATCTTCCTCGTCGTCGCCGTGGTCATGCTCGTGTCAGGTTGGCGCTTCACGCCTCCGCCGCGCGTCCTCCACGAGCTCTACCCGGACCCGGCGATCGCGGAACTCCATTCAGGCGACCTGAAGGCCGGTGTGGTCGTCGACCCGGGACGTCCCGGGCAGGTGGCCGTGGACGTAACGCTGGACCGGTCCGGAGCAGGCGTGGACGCTGAAAGTGTCATGGTCGCCTTCTCGCAGCCGGAACTCGGTATCGAGCCATTCAGTCGCCTCGCCGCGAGGCACGGGGAGGGACATTGGCGTATCGAGGGGATGACTCTACCGGCGCACGGGGTCTGGAACGTAAGTGTCGAAGCACGCATCGGCCGTTTCGAGCAGAGCAGACTGGAGGGATCCCTAGTCCTCGAGAAGCCTGCGGGTGCGGACGGTCGTCAGCCGGTGGTGGAGGCAGCACTCGGTCCACTGCAGATCGCGGACCCTTTCACCCGTGCCACCCTGCCCCAGGCCGCGGTCGGGGGTGGCTACATGGTCATCATCAATACAGGGGACACGGACGACCGCATCGTCTCAGCCGCCTCGACGATCGCCGGTCATGTCAGCACGCACGGGATGCGCGTCGAGAACGAGATCATGCGCATGCGCGAACTGCAGGAAGGCATCCCTGTCCCGGCCGGCGAGGCCGTAAGGCTGGAGCCAGGCGGGCTGCATCTGATGCTCGAGCAGCTCCGGCAACCCATAGCGGAAGGTAGCACCGTTCCGCTTACGCTTACGTTCGAGCATGCAGGCACCATCACCATCGACCTGCAGGCACTCGGCATCTCCGCCGGCAGCGTCGAGGACCATGACCGACACGGCGGATAGCGATGATCCAGTACCATGGTCGAGTACCACCAAGATGATCAAACGTCGCCTTGTCCGGCTCGCCGTCTGGTCGGCAGTATCGTTGGCCGTCGCTGGCGCCGGCACCCTTTGTCTGTCTGGGCGCGAACCCGCGCTCGCAGGCTCCTTCGGAAGGGAAACGCAGGTCGAGACAGGGGCATCCTCCCTGGGGAAGGCACCCTACCGCCTCATGGATCTGAACGGCGTACCTTTCGATCGGGCCGCTTTGAAACACTCCCCTTTGACTCTCTTCTTCGGCTTTACGCACTGTCTCGACGTCTGTCCGACGACTTCGGGGGACATCGCCGCATTGTACCAACAGTTGGGTGCGGAGGCCTCCCGGCTTCGTACCTATTTGATAAGCGTCGACCTGGACCGCAACACACCCGAGGTGCTCGCCGACTACCTGTCTTGGAATGCGGACGTAACGGGAGTCACGGGCGCGCTGGCGGAGATCGCCCGCGCCGCCAAGTCCTGGGGAGTGTACTACGAGAAGATCCCGGACGGGGCTGGCGGATACACGATGGAACATGCCTCGTCCGTGTACCTGCTCGACCGACACGGGGAACTGCAGACCATCATCAGTTACGAGGACGACAAGCAAACGGCCCTGCGGAAACTGCGCCTTTTGCCTGTGAATTAGTGGGAACAGCGATGAGCCGGATCAACCAGACCAGAAATCGAAGTGCAGCGGCCGCCATGACCGTGATGATACCGGTCCTGTCCGGCACACTGGGTTACCTCTTGGACGGGCCCGCAGGGCTGGCGTGGGGACTGTCCGCTTCGTTCCTCCTGCTGATGATCGGTGCACGCGCCGACGCCCGCACGCGCCGTGCATACGATGGGTCGCGCCAGGACGGTCGATCCAGCATGTCGGAAGACATCTACGGTGTGTTCCGGGATGCGGCCGTCCTGCTGGTGGATGCCGTCGTGGTGCTCGGGCGCCAAGCGGGTTGGATCATGTTCGGCATCAACGAAAGAACGGACAACGACGCACACGACCTTTCTGCTTTGGCGCTCCGGAACCGGCGTTTGTTCCGGGCATGTGCGTTCGCGTCCCTGGGCATGCTCGGCCTTGCCTTCGCGGCGGTGCCCCTTTACGCCATGTTCTGCTCGGTTACGGGTTACGGAGGCACACCGGCCAAGTCCGAAGGCAATTTCAAGGGTATCGTCAATCGGCCTATGACGGTTCGCTTCGACGCCAATATCGATCGCAACCTTCCCTGGGGAATAACGCCCGCTGCTTCGGTGACGCGGGATATAGGTACGGTGGAGTTGGTGAATTACGTCGCGACGAATACCAGCGACGAACCGATAACCGGCATGGCGGTGTTCAATGTCGCGCCTGAGAAAGCAGCTGTATATTTCAATAAGGTCGAATGCTTCTGCTTTACGGAGCAGACCCTACAGCCCGGCGAGACGCTGGATATGCCAATCGTCTTCTTCGTGGATCCCGATCTCGACGCCAACCGCGAACTCGATACCATCAAGGAGATCACCCTTTCTTACACCTTCTACAGGAAATAGGCTGCCGCCCCAAGGTCGTACGCTCCGTGTTTTACCGGGGCGCCAAACCTGCAGAACACGAGGTACACTATCCTGGTCGAGCATAATTTGCGCACATTGCGCAAAAAAGATTGACAATCCGGATCTGCTATGCTACCGCATGTAATGTGACAGCACCGATCGGCAAGGCAAGGCACGCCTTAGCGCCTTCCCGGGACGGGATAAACGTCAGAAGGAAGGCCGCTACTTTCAGGAGTAACGTGAATTCCCTGTCCGAATGTGATCGAGGGTTTTCTTCCATCAGCTGCAAGCCTGCCACTGACGAACCGGTATAGCTGGTGTAACCTCGAGGGTACTGCTGTGGAGGCTGCAGCCATGATCGGTTCTACGGATGCGCCCGCCATGAAAATGCATGTCTCTGATGGCACTGAACGCCTGCGATTCGCCTCTCGGGAGCTCCTAACCGATAAAAGGAAGTGCCTTGAACCCTTGGGGCAGGCGAAGGCCACTCCGATGAGCTTGTAGCGCCCCAGGGCTTTTTGCAACATTTTGGCGGCTCAGGTCCGCTGATTTTACCCCGCCCTAGCACGAAGGACTACCATTCGGCGGAACCGATCTCCCGAAATAGGCCGCTTCGCCGAACGGGCAGAGAAAGCCGTTTTACACCAATAGTTTAGCGAGCAAATGGCTGTTGCAACACGGCCGCATTTCGGGCTAGGCATCATGCCGACGTCCGCGAAGTCACAGTGACTGCGACGAAGGTCCGGAACGTCATCGTCAGGCAAGTGCCAGTAAGCGATGGAGATAAAGATGTAGATTCGAAAAGAAAAGGCACCCGGTTCCCGCCGGATGCCTCTGCAATCAATATAAGCGAACACGTTCTGTGCAGGACGGTACGTTCACAAAGGAAAATAGTAAAATCATCCTTGTCGGTATGGTTAGACCATTGACGTTCGGACGTCAAGCGGTTCGCCCATCCGACAGGTGAAAGGGTTCATATTGCCTACTTTCATCCACACGCCCGTGCGAACTGCATGGTTTCCCCGAAATGGCCCGGACTGCGCGGTCCCGTATCACGCCATATTCCGGCACGAGCCCTTCCAAGCCGCAAGCCAAATAAGCTGTCTGGCATTGTTCGACTCGGGCGGCTTCCGCCAACGCTGCGGAAGCCTCGCCTATTGCTGGTTTCCTTCATCGGATCGACTTGATGAGAATTCGACTGGCTACTCCAGCCGAATGGCTTCATGTCATGACGCCCCCAAATACCTGCCACGGTATTCAGCCGCACAAACAGGTCTGAAAATCCTGGCTCGACCATCGCGTGGCCATGCGGCTCGAGGCTCGCCGCGGCCCGTCCGCCACGCAGCCTGAAACCGAAGCACTTCCCCTACCCAGTTCGGAATAGCCGCCGTCACCCTAAAGCGGTACCGCGGCAAAGGATGACACATGCCCGAAATCAGCAAGATCAAGTCGGACGCCAAGCCCAACAAGGCGGAACTGCGCAGGGCCCGCGAGGAAGAGGCGGAAAACGCCAGCCATCTCTGGACCATGCTCGCTACGGCCACCAACCCGGCGGACGGAGCCGTACTTGGACTCCATTCCGCCGGTAAGCGCCGCCCGCGCGGCTATGACGACGGTTTCGCTCGGGACCCCGTCTCCGAAGACGAGCGCTTCTCCAGGGCTTGGGAGCCGCCATTGGCGTCGCGGGCCGGCCGGGTGCCGGGCGCCCGTTCCAAGGAAGCCATACGCGGTCGGATGCACAACGATGCCAACGGCAGGGAGATGCACCTGGACTCCGCCCTGGAGTGGGACTTCCTGTGCGTACTCAGGACCCATCGGCACATCGTCGACATACAGGAGCAAGCCGGACCGGTCACCTATGTCGACGAGGCCGGCAAGTTCCACGAACACACCTTCGACGCACTCGTGATCACTGACGACGGTACCCGCGTGGCGATCGCCGTGAAGCCGGAGGACAAGCGTCAATCGTCGGGGGTGGACAAGGTCGTCGGATACTTCCGCGAGCAGAACGACGGCAGTTTCGCGGACCGGTTCGTCGTGCGCTCCCGCCATCACTTCACCCGCGACCAGGTCCACGATGCCAGGTTGATCCTGCGCGCGAGACGGGAGCAGGACGGGGCTGACTGCGACCGGCTCCGGACCATTCTGCTGAAGATCCCGGGAACCTTCAGGCTTTCGGACGTGCTCGAAAGCTCGGGCATCGAACTGGGCAAGGCCTTCATCGCCGCCGTCAACCTGTTCGACGAGGGCCTGCTCGAACTCGCCTGTGCAGGCCGTTTCCTCCATGATGCGACGGTGCGCGTAGCCAACCTCGGGCAAATCGAGGCAAAGCCATGAACAAGCACCTACCTGCCTCCGACCTTGTCCCAGCAAAGTGGGCCTTCAGACACTCCGATCGCTACTTCATCCGCGACGTCGAGATGCTGTTCCAGTTTACCGACGGTGCCGGCCACAGGTTTGTCCTACGGGAGCAGCCGGATATCGCGGTCGACGTTTCCGACCTCGAGCTGTCGGAGATCATGACCAGAAAGGAACTCCGCACGATACCGCACGGCCACCTCCGGGCGCCGGATTGGCGTCGCGAGAGCGTTGACGCGCCATCCCTTGTGGACCTTCGTCCTGCGGCATTGCGGAACGTGATGCGGAAGAAGACCTACTGCGACACGGTCCTCCGGCTCGAGAGCGAGGGCAAGGTCTCGCGCTCGGACGCCATGTTGAACTCCCTTAAGGCCCGGCTAGCCCTGGAGTGGAACGCCGTTGACCTCGCGGGACAGAAGGACTGGGGTCACGCCGGGGGGCCGATGAAAGCCCCGTCGGCGGCGACGATCGGACGTTGGCTCCGCATCTACGAGGCCGCCAGCTTCGAGGCCATGGCCTTGGCGGACGGGCGGGGCAAATCCGGGAACCAGACCCCTCGGCTTCACCCTATGGTGCAGAAGCTGGTCGCCAAGTATGCCCTCCGCTACTGCAAGCGAACGCGACCTTCCATCACGAAGGTCTACGGGGAACTGAGGGCAAAGATTGCCGAGTGGAACCGGCTTGTCAAGCTGCACAACGCCCGCTTGCCCAAGTCGCAGCACCGTCCCCAGCTGCTGACGCCGGCTCGACCGACGCTGGCAAGGGCGATCAGAAGCCTGGGCGAGTTCAAGATCCTCGCCGGGCGCTTCGGGGAGGAACATGCCCGGCGTAAATTGGCGATCACCGTCGGAGAGGGCGTCGACGTCACTCGCCCGCTCGAACGCGCAGAGACGGACTGCTGGAAGATACCGCTGCAGGCGATCATGCAACGGCATCCGGTCTGGAGCTTGCTGGACGAGGAACAGAAAGCGCAAATCACGAAACGACGATTGTGGCTTGATACGGTCTTCTGCACCACAACACGTGTGGTACTTGCGGCTAGACTAGTCAGAACCCCGACCGCAGCGGGCAAGGTCCAGACTCTTGCCATGAGCCTGGTCGATAAGTCGCATTATGCCGCTTGGGCGAGCTGCGAAAACGCATGGGGCTATTGCGGTACTTGGGAGACCCTGGCCGGAGACACGGGTAGCGAAGTCCTCAATTACCAGGTGCAGAATGCGGTCATCGACTTGACCGCTACTACCTTGCTCATGCCGGCCGGGGTCGCTGCGGCGAAAGGAAGGCAGGAGAGGCTCTACAGGACCGTGTCCAACGGGCTGATCGCGGGACTGTCCGGGTACAGCTTCCAGGATGTCGTGCAGAAGGGTGACTACGACTCCGAAGGCAACGCCGTCTTCAATGTCGAGGAGCTCGGACGTCTGATCGTCCGGTGGATCGTCGACGTGTACCATCGGACGCCGCACGCGGGACTGGGCGGAGCCACGCCACACGACACGTGGTGCGAACTGCGGCGCAAGTTCCGCGTACTTCCGCCACCCGACGCCGACCGCATGCGCCACATCCTCGGCATCAACCTGGAACGCCAGATCGGTGGCCAAGGCATCCGTGTCCTCGGATTGATCTACCAGTCCGAGGCCCTCCAGAAGGTCCGGTTCGCCGTGGGCACGAAGCCGGTCGCAGTCCGCTTGGACAGCGAGGACATCGGGGCCATTTCGGTGTTGGGTCCGGACGGGTGGATAACCGTCCCGTGCAAGCGTCGCAAGTTCGACAAGGTGCCTCTATTCCAGTGGCTCCACACTGCGGCCGAGATACGTAAGCGCAACGCGCACGACGCCGGGCTCCACGAGGAGTCCGTACTGCGGGCCCTGCGCGACCTGGAGTACTTCTCAAATGCCGCCATGTCCCGCGCCGGTATCGCGGCACCCATCCTGACCCACAAGACCTTCGCCAAGCTCGAGACCAGTATCTTCAAGGCGTTCCGGTTTGCCGATGAAGGCCCGGGCCTCGATGACGTGCTCCACTCGGCCGACGACGTGGGAGCCCGATACACCATGGAGGACGCGACCGCACAGCCTCCCGCGCTGCTGGAAAGCCTTGGACCGTCTGAGGCACCGATCTCCGAACCGATACCTGCGCCCCTACGCAACGATCCAAAGTTCCTGATGGAGGACTGAGATGGAACCCAAGACGAACATCGTCGGCAGCTATGATCCCGGGATGCTGGACCACGTCTTCTCCGATGCCGATCGCGAGCGTCATGCCCTCATGGTCGAGATCCAGAAGATGTACCAACCCACGGTCAGGGACGTCGAACTCGAAAACCGATTCAAGAGGATGATAGAAGTCGTGCACCGGCATGATCTCGCCAAGGCAAGGGGCGAGACCTTCGTGGTCGGGCGGCTGGCCGAGGCGCGCTGCCTCTGGGTCGTGGGGAACCCTGGCGTGGGCAAGACACGGAGCCTGCAAAGGGCGTTCATCCAGAAGTTCCCCGACTATGGGAAGCGGGGGGTGTACTGTCCCCTCGTGACGGTCAACGCCCAGTCGCCATTCACGCTTGCCGAATTCGCCAAGCGGATCATCGCCGCAGCCACGGGCCTGGAGCCCGAGCGGGACTTCAACGAAAAGGCGGCGTGGCGGGTTGCCCGCGCGGCGATGTCGGGTCGCGTGAGGTTTCTCCATATCGACGAAGCCCAAAACTTCATGGAAACGAACAACCCGGTGGAGATGACCCGGGGTAGGAACGCTATCCGGAGCTTGCTGCAAGACCTGAACTGGCCGGTTTCCCTGATATTCAGCGGCACTCCAGCGTCCCTGAAGCTCGGCAACGGAGACGTGCAAGTCGGACGCCGGCGGGACGTCGTGCATTTCGAGGACATGGATGCTACGCGTTTCCTGCCGATCTTGGCGGAAATGTTGGCGTCGTATTGTGCCAAGGCCAAACTGGCCTCGCACGAGGAACTGGACGACAGCTTCCTCGAGCGGCTGATGCACGCTGCCTGGTCCCGCTTCGGGGTCGCCGTCGAGTACATGCACGATGCCCTGGACGAGGCCTTGCAACAAAAGACCTCGCAACTCCGCGTCGAACATTTTGCCTTGGCCTACGCGGCGCGTTCCGGTTGCGCGCCCGACAGCAATGTCTTCACCATGGGCGATTGGCGCGGCGAGAATGTATCCCTCGCCAGTCTCAGGCTTAAGCCGGAGGGCAGCGTACAGGGGAAGGCGCCCGCCAAGCAGGAGAGAAAGCAGTGATGAACCAGTTCGATCGTCACCTGACCGTTGCATTGGGGGAAGGAGAGGCACCCTGGAGCTTGAGTTCTCGCCTTTCCCTCAAGCTGGGTGTCACCCACGACGAGCTCGCAGGCTGGATCGGCACGACCGTGCAGAAGATCGGGGCCGGGCAACCCGAGGCTATACGGAGGCTGGGTACGGCAAACAGGTGTGACGTAGAAGAACTCGGCAGGCACGCCACCGTCCGTTCTGCGGCATCCTTCTGCCACATCGGCGGGGAGACCTTCCAGATGGAGCAGTTCGCCAGACTGCGGCTGCGCATCTGCCCGCCGTGTGTATCGGAGGATATCGAGCGCGGTACCGACCGCGAGGACCTGCGGCCCTTCTACCGGGTCGGCTGGCATCTCTCCGTGTTTCGGACATGTGGCCGTCACGGCACGGCGCTCGTGGAGCTCGCAAGGCTTCCGGGGCTGCGGGAGTTCAGGGACTTCGGAAGGTCGATCCAGCCCTTCCTGCCAAAGTTGCCAGCATTGGTGCGCGATGCCGTGCCGGTATCGACCTTGCCCTTGCAGGCATATCTGGAGCGGCGTCAGGAGCAGGGTATCGATCATACCTGGTTCGCAGGCGTGCCAGCCTATGCGGTGATCAGGATGTCCGACTTGCTCGGTTTCGCTAAGCTGACCGATCGCTATAGCGGATTGCAGAAGCTACCCGATGAAAAGCGGCAGGAAGTGCAATCCGTCGGCTTCGAGATCGGGGCGGCGGGCCCGGATAGCATCCACTCCTTGTTGCAGGAGCTGGATGGCCGCTTCTTCGACAGCAAGGTCGCGCTAGGACCCTCCAAGCTCTACCGGCGGTTATATGATTGGCTCGAAGGCTGGGGCGTACAGGATCCCGCCTATGCCGGATTGATATCGGTGGTCCGCGAGCACGTGCTCGATAGCCTGCCGATGGGGCATGGGGACCTTCTCTTCGGAAAGCTGTTGGAGGAGCGTCGGGTGCATTCCATCGCCAGCCTTGCCAGGACCAGCGGGGTACACTGCAAACGGGTACGCCAATTGCTGATGGACAATGGCTTGACCGAGGCGGACTCGATGGACATCCCGGACGGCCGGGTGCTGGTGCCGGCCAAGGAAGCGGAGGTCATCGTTGATGTCATGCAAACCGTCATGCGATTGCCGGACATCGCACAGCTGTTGGGAGCAACGCCGAAACTAGTGAACGCACTGGTTAGGCAGAACCGCATCCCGGCGTCCAAGGGAACAATCAGTCGCCCCATGCGGGTGCGTTCCGACGTGGAGCCTGTTCTCAGGAAACTGCAGGCCTCGGTTGTCGAAGGTGATGACGGCAGAGGGCTAATGCCGTTGCGGGCGGCCGTACGTAGTTCCATGATAACGCTCGATCTAGTCGTCGAATTGATTCTGGAACGTAAGCTCAGGCGCGTGGCATCGACTTCGCCAAATGTGCAGTTCTCCACGTTGCTTGTGGATGTGGAGGAGCTAAAGGACGCTTGCAGGCTGGATGATCACGGTCAATACGGGATCGTCGATGCGGGTGAATTCCTCGGCTGCGGAAGGAAGATGATCAATCGATTGGTCAAGGCCGGCCATTTGACCACGACCCAAGTCAAAAATCCCATGACGAAAAGTCCGCAGACCGTGATCAGGACGGAGGCCTTGGTACAGTTCAAGAACACCTACGTCACGTTGGCCGAGCTTGCAGAACAGCACTCCATCCGGAGATTCCACCTCGGCGTCACCCTTCACAAGCATGAAGTACCGATGATTCGTGTGAGTAACACTTCCACTGTCTTCTACGACCGAATTGCTGCTACACCCATTGCAAGGATGATCGCTGCACGACGAAAATGAAGCCGCCATGCCATCCAGTTAGCCCCGCTCAGCGGGGTTTTTTTTTGAGTTGCGCACGGACGGCTCAAGGTAGTTTGCGCGGGGTTGAGGCACGCGAATGCGAGATACTCAGAGATCACTGAGCAATGTTTTGCATTTAAGTGTCTGAAATCACTAGCGGTCTTTAGCAGTGCACAGTGCGTTTTATGTGAATCGCTACACTGGCAGAGGGAGGGATTTGGCTTGCGAGCAGGCTTCTACCCGTCGCGATCAGCCCAGCAGCCCCGAGCGCTGAATAAGATAGATGCCGATGGCGAGCAGCACCAAGGCCACGAACGGCAGCCATGGCGGTGCTGGACCGCGCGGCTTCTTCACCGGCGGTTCGGGCTTCTTCTCGATACGGCGGAACTTGACGACGTTATCGCTCATGCAGCGCTTTCTACCAGAGCCGCGACCCCTTGCCCACCTGCCGTGCACACGGAAATTAGCGCCCGCTTGCCCGGTTCGGTCGACAGGAGCTTGGCCGTAAGCCCCAGGATGCGTGCGCCAGTCGCTGCAAAGGGATGGCCATAGGCCAGGCTTGATCCCTTCACGTTGATCTTGGCCTGATCGATCGGCCCTAACACCTGATCGCGCCCCAGCATATCCTTGCAATACGCCGTATCGTTCCAGGCCTTGAGCGTGCACAACACCTGCGCCGCAAAGGCTTCGTGCAGTTCGAAATAATCAATCTGGTCGAACCCAATTCCAGCACGTTCCAGCATCTCGCTAACGGCAATCGTCGGTGCCATCAGGAGCCCCTGCCCATGGGCAAAATCATTGCCGGCAACGCGCCCGGTGGTGAGATATGCCAGAATAGGCAAGCCTCGTGCGCGCGCCCATTCCTCGCTAGCCAGCAACACGGCCGAAGCACCGTCCGTCAGCGGCGTCGAATTGCCTGCCGTCAGCGTCCCCTGCCCACTCGACTTGTCGAACGCTGGCTTGAGCGTCGACATCTTATCAAGGTTCGCATCAGCCCGCACATTGTTGTCGCGCACCAGCCCGGCGCAGGGCACCAGCAGATCGTCGTGGAACCCCTCATCGTAAGCTTTGGCCGCATTGCGATGGCTTGCCACCGCCAGCTCGTCCTGCGCCTTCCGCGAAATTCCCCATTCACGCGCCATCAGCTCGCAATGCTGCCCCATCGACAGCCCCGTGCGCGGCTCGTTCACCGATGGCGCCACCGGCGTCAACTCGCCCAGGGAAAACCCTTTGAACGTGCCGAACTTCTCGCCCACCGAGCGCGCCCGGCTCAAATCGATCATGCGGTGCTGGAACTTGTTCCCGAACACGATCGGGCTGTCGCTGACGCTGTCCGACCCGGCCGCGATCCCGCTATCGATCTCTCCCGCCGCGATCTTGGCGCCCAGCGTAAGCGCCGCCTGCAGGCTTGTGCCACAGGCAATCTGCATATTGGTGCCCGGCGTTCGTGGCGACAGGCCAGCATCAAGGCTCGCTTCACGCATTAAATTGAAGTCACGCGAATGGGCGATCACCGCCCCGCCCATGACCTCGTCGATCTTCTCACCCTTAAGCCCGTATTTCTCGACCAGCCCTGTCAGCACCGTACCGAGCAAGGACAGATTGGTTTCATCGGCATAGGCCGAATTGCCGCGCGCGAAGGGAACGCGCGCCGAACCCACGATGGCAACTTTGCGAAGTTCAGTCATTTGCTATCCTGAAATTGGTTCTGCAATGCGTCAGGCCGGAGCGAGACAGGTGTTTGTTGAGCACCGGAGCGGAGCGTAGATGACTACGTGAGCACCGGAGCGCAGACAAACGCCTTTCGCAGCCCGGCATCACGTATTGTGGAGCCATTTCATGCTCTTCCATCTTGTCTGGCTTTCAGCGGTCCACCAAGGAACGGCGCGAACCCGGTTCCCAGGATCACCCCGATGTCGGCGTGGCGTTCACTAGCCACTACGCCCTCGGCCAGCACCACTTCGGTCATGTCCACTAAGGGCTTCACCAATTCACGGCCCAGAGCCGCTAAATCGGCCCGCTGCGGCGCCTCGCCCTTTTGCGCCTTGCCATCTTCCCATTTGTAGAAGCCCTCGCCGGTCTTGCGCCCGAGCTTCCCCTCGCGCACCAACGTCGCGAAGCGACTCTCGATTGGCACCTGATGTCCAAGTTCCGTCGCGACCGACTGACCAACATCCAACCCCACCGTGTCCATCAACTCGATCGGCCCCATCGGCATCCCGAACGCCACTGCCGCAGCATCGAGCAATTCCTTGCTCTCTCCGGCCTCCACCCTTTGCACCGCGCCCAGCATGTAGGGCATTAATACCCGGTTCACGAGGAAGCCTGGCGCCGATTTGACGACCACTGGCGATTTACCGATGGCCAGCGCGAACGCCGCGCCTTTGCCGATTTCGGCATCGGTGTTGAACTTGGACCGGATCACCTCGACGAGCGGCAACTGCGCCACAGGATTGAAGAAATGCAGCCCAATCAGCCGCTCCGGCTGCTTCAAATGTTCGGCAATCCGCTCCAACTCGATGGACGAGGTGTTGGTCGCAAGGATCGCGCCAGGCTTGAGCTTGTCCTCGAGCCCACCGAAAATCGCCTGCTTGACCTCCAGCTTTTCAACCACCGCTTCGATGATCACATCCGCTCGCGGCACGCCCTTGCCAGAAGGGTCCGCCTCGAGCCGCAGCATGGCGGCATCCACCTCCCGCTTTTTCTTGAGCCGCTTCTTGAACAGTTTCTTGGCCCGCTCCAGCGCCGGACTGATCCGCGCCATGTCGAGGTCCTGCAGCGTCACAGCCATGCCGCGCAGCGCACACCATGCCGCGATATCGCCGCCCATGACGCCCGCCCCGATCACGTGCACCCGCGCGAACTTGACGCCCTTGGCGCCTTGTTTCTTGAGGCTCTCCTGCGCAAAAAACACCCGGCGCAGATTGGTGGCCGTGTCGCTGCCCATCAGCGGCACGAAAGCTGCGATCTCGCCCCGGCTCATCGCACGCCAGTCATTGCCGTGCTTTTCGAACAGGTCGATCAGCGCATAGGGCGCCGGATAATGCTCCTTGCGAGCCTTTTTCTTGACCTGCTCGCGCATCTTGTTGGCCATATATTCGCGCAGGAGGCCAGTTGCGACCACCTTTTTGGTGAACGGCGCCTCGGCGGAACGGCGATGTTGCAGCACTGCCTTGCGGCCTTCCCAGCGCAGTATGTCGCGGTGGCGCACCAGCTTGTCAACCAAATTCATGCCGCGCGCTGCACCCGCCTTGAGCATGCGGGCGGTGAGCATGATTTGCATGGCATCGATCGGCCCCGCCTGCCGGATCGAGCGCCCCGTGCCCCCAAAGCCTGGGAAAATTCCAAGGTTCACTTCAGGGAACCCAATGCGCGTCTTGTCGTCGTTGACCGCGACGCGATAATGGCACGCCAGCGCCAGCTCCAGCCCGCCGCCCAGGCAAAATCCATGGATCCCCGCAACTACGGGGATCTTGAGCGCCTCGATGCGGTTGAACAGATTATGCGTCCGCTCCAGTGCCTGCGGCAGCACCGAAAAATCGCTCATCGCGTCGAACTCGGAAATATCCGCCCCTGCGATGAAACCGCTTTCCTTGCCCGACAGCAGGACGATGCCTTCGAGTTCCCGCGTTTCGGCCAGTTCCTCGAACCGCGCCACGAACGCTTCGAGTTCCATGACCGCCTCGCGGCTGAGCGTATTGACCGGTGCGCCAGGGGTATCGATCGTCAGCCAGCCGACATTCTCGATATCCCGATGGAAGCTCCAATGCTTGGACTGCGGCATCTGCGGCTGGATCATGGCTTTACTATCCTCGAACTTGTCTACCTACTGCTGCCAAACACGGCAGGAGGCTCGGGCAAGAGCGCTCTACAAAAGCTTCGTGTCACTCCGCCGCCAATCTGGGAACGCTGGCGCGGGCCAACTCATCGGCAGCAAAGTCGTCAACCTTAACTACCCTGTCGGTCGCCTCATCGGCCGCCCGCATGATGCCCGCTTCATTGTCGTTCAGCACCCCGGCTGCCACCGCGTCCGCTATGGCATCTCGATCCAGCCGGCGCTCGATGACGCCCTTGCGCGATGCCTTGATGAACCGTCCTTCGATCTCTTCAGCCTCAGTCACCTTGATGAGTGCATCCTCGAGGACGCCGGTGACGTCATCGGGGTCCATCGAGATGTACGCACCTGTCGTGAGCCGGTCGCGGAATGCGCCGGGCTGCATAACGGCACGCACCAGGCGATAGTTGATCCGGTCGCTGGAACGACGCGCATGCCGCCCCAGTGGGAAGCACAGCACCCGCATGGCATTGGCGAACAGCCCGTTGGGGAAGTTGGCGAACACTTCGCCAAAATTCTTTTCGATCGCGGCAACCCGGTCAGCCATGATCGCGTCGACCACTTCCTTGTCTTCGGCGATCTGCCCTTCATCCGCGAAGCGCCGCAGCGTTGCCGACATCATGTAGAGATCGCTCAAGATATCGGCCATGCGGCCGCTTAGCTTCTGCTTACGCTTGAGTTGGCCACCTAACACTACCGTGGTCCAATCCGCGACCAGGGCAAAGTCCTGCGAATAGCGCGCCAGCTTCTTATACCAATGCGCCATCGGCCCGTTGTTGGGCGCTGCAATGAACGCACCATTGCTGACACCATGCACAAAACTTGCCGCGATGTTGCGCAGCATGAACTTGGTGTGGCCGCCGAACGCCTTGTCGAACTGATCAAGCCCCTGGCGCTGGTTCTTGTTTTGCGCCGCCTGTACTTCCCTAAGCAGGAATGGATGCGCCCGAAGCACGCCTTGCGCAAAGGTCATCAGCGTACGGGTCAGGATATTGGCGCCTTCAACCGTGATCGCAACCGGGATCGCCATGTAGGCGCCAAACAGGTAATTGCTCGGCCCATCCTGGATAGCCCGCCCACCATGGATATCGAACGCATCGTCCATGCTGTCGCGCATGGCTTCGGTCGTGGTATATTTCAGTAGGCCTGCAATCACTGCCGGGCGCTGACCTTCATCCACCATCGAGGCCGTCAGCCGCCGCGCCGCCTCGAACATATAGGCCCGTTTGACCATTTCGCCCAAGGGCTCGGCCACACCCTCCATGGTACCGACCGGTATGCCGAACTGCCGCCGCACCCGTGCATAAGCCGAGGTCGTGCGCAGAGCGTGCTTGATGGAGATAGTCCCGATCGCTGGCAGTGAAATTGCCCGTCCGGTGGACAGGCACTCCATCAGCATGCGCCAGCCCTGCCCGGCATAGGCCGGCCCGCCGATCAGATAGTCCATCGGAATGAACACATCCGTGCCGCGCACCGGCCCGTTCATGAACGCCTGCCGCCCGGGGAAATGGCGCCGTCCGATATCAACACCCGGGTGCGTGCGGGGCACCAGCGCTAGCGTGATCCCAATATCGGTGCCACGTCCTAAAAGATTGTCCGGATCGCGAAGGATAAATGCAAGACCCACCAGCGTAGCGATCGGCGCCAGCGTTATGTAACGTTTGTCGAAGCTGAGCTTTACGCCCAACACCTCCTGGCCATTGTGCATGCCTTTGGTGACGACACCGACATCGCGCATGCCGCCGGCATCCGAGCCGGAATGCACCCCCGTCAGGGCAAAGCATGGCACTTCAAGGCCACGCGCCAGCCGGGCCAAGTATTTTTCCTTCTGCGCCGGCGTACCGTATTTTTCGAGCAGTTCGCCCGGTCCCAGCGAATTGGGCACCATGACCGTGATCCCCGCCGACACCGAGCGGCTGGCAATCTTGGAAACGATCATCGACTGCGCTTGCGCCGAAAAGCCAAGGCCGCCATGTTCCTTGGCAATCAGCATGCCGAGAAATCCCTCGTCCTTGAAATATTGCCAAAGCTCGGGACTGAGATCTTGCCGGTTGTTGCGAATATCCCAGTCGTCAATCATCTGGCAGGCAATCTCGGTCTGATTGTCGAGAAATGCCTGCTCGTCCGCCGTCAGGGTCAGCGGTCGGATGGCATTGAGCTTGCTCCAGTCCGGGCGCCCGGAAAACAACTCCGCGTCCCAACCCACCGTCCCTGCATCAAGCGCTTCCTGTTCGGTCCGGCTCACGCGCGGCAGGATGGATTTGACCGCGCCATAGATCGGGCGCAGCAGCGTCGCCTTGCGCACCGCCTCAATGCTGAGCAGCCCCAGGATAATGGCGGGCAGCAGAACCAGGATCAAGCCACCCAAATTGGTGGCAACGACCAGACCATCGCCAGTGAAATCGATCCGCGTCAGCAACCCGATGACAAGGGCCGCCACGGCCCATTGCCATAGCGGACTTTCCCGCATGGCCAGAACCGCAAAGGCGACAAGACTGATCACGATAAGCGCAATGGTCACGGCGTGCCCTCCATTTCGCCTTGCTGGCCCTTTGGCCGCAAGGCTGTTCCTCGAACAGACGGACCAGGCGCCGAATCGTCCGGCCTTGTCGTTGGGTCCACCGCGCGGTCATCGTAGCGCAGCCAATCCGTCTTGTTGAGCGCAGTTTAGCGCGCTTTACGTAAACGTCAACTAAACGCCCATTACGTCTTTGTTAGCTTGCTTTCCTTTTTCTCCCACTCTGGCGCAGAAAGCGGGTGGGCGTAACTGACACCCATGCCAAAAACGTACGGCACCCATTTGACGCTAACGTAAAGCCGTGGAATATTCCCGCCAAAGGGCAAAAGCCCACGCGTTCAAGCGTTGCCGGAGGATAAGCATGGACACCCCGATCGAGACCGCCGCTCACATGCGTCCCTGGATCTCGAGCTACCCCGATGGCATCACATGGGAGGCCGATCTCGACATCCGCCCGGTGCACGAACAAGTCCTTGCCGCCTGCGCCAAGCACCCCTTTGCCCCCGCGCTCGACTTCCTGGGCGGCACCACCAGCTTCGGCGACCTCGCTAAAAGGATCATCGCTTTTGCCGGCGCCCTGCAGCAGCAGTTCGGCGTCAAGAAGGGCACACGCGTCGCGCTCATGCTGCCCAATACGCCATTCTACCCCATTGCTTATTATGGCATTCTGCGGGCCGGCGGCGTTGTCGTGAACTGCAACCCGCTCTATACGGTGCACGAGCTCGCCCATATTACCAGCAATGCCGGCGCAGATGTCCTCGTCACCCTCGATCTGCAGCAGATCTTCGAAAAAGCCGAAAAGCTGGTCCAAGCCGGACACGTCAAGTCACTGGTCGTCTGCCACTTCCCCGACGCGCTGCCGCTCGTAAAGAAGGTCCTCTTTTCCGTCGCCAAGCGGAAGGACCTGGCGAAGCTCGCCCGCTCGCCGGTGGCTGGCAACATCTCCCACTTCGCCGAATTGATCGCCCGCAACGAAACACCCGGCGCGGTGGTCATCGACCCCAAGAACGACGTTGCCGTCCAACAATATACCGGCGGCACCACCGGCATCCCCAAGGGCGCGCTGCTCACCCATGCCAATATCTCGGCCAATATGAGCCAGATCGACAAATGGGGCTGCGGACTGTTCTACCCCCCCAGCAAAGTCGTGGCCGTTCTGCCGTTTTTCCACATTTTCGCGATGACCGTCTGCATGAACGTGCCGCTCTGCAACGGCACCCAAGTGGTCATGCTGCCCAGGTTCGAGCTCAAAGCCCTGCTCGACCTTCTGGTGCGCACTCGCGCCAACGTCATGCCCGCGGTTCCAACGCTGATCAACGCCATTGCCCGTGCGAGCACGACCAAGCCCGAACAACTCGCCAGCCTTGACGTCATTATTTCGGGCGGCGCTGCCCTGCCCGACGAAGTGCGTGCTTCATTCGCCAAAAAGTCCAAGGCGCTTCTTGCTGAAGGCTATGGCTTGACTGAAGCCTCTCCTGTCGTGTGCTGCGCCGCCCTGCGCGTGCCGTCCAAGCCCATGTCCATCGGCATGCCCCTGCCGGGCACTGACATCCGCTTCGTCGATATCGACACCGGCAAACCGGTCGGCATTGGCGCGGACGGCGAACTGCAGGTCAAGGGTGCGCAGGTCATGACCGGCTACATTAATAGCCCCGAGGAAACCGCAGCGGCATTCATGGACGGCTGGCTGCGCACCGGCGATGTCGGCCACATCGACGAGGACGGTTATGTCTTCCTCGTCGACCGCATCAAGGACCTCATCATCTGCTCGGGCTTCAACGTTTATCCGCGCACCATCGAAGAAGCGCTGATGACCCACGAGGCCATCGAGGAAACCAACGTCATCGGCGTGCCCGACCAATATCGCGGCGAAGCCCCTGTGGCCTTCGTCAAGCTCAAGCCCGGCCAGACCGTATCCGAGCACGACCTCAAGCACTATCTTGCCGAGCGCCTCAACAAGATCGAAATGCCCAAGGAAATTATCTTCAAGGATGCCCTCCCCAAGACGTTGATCGGCAAGCTCAGCAAGAAAGAACTGCGCGAGGAATACGCCCAAACCCGGGGCAGCCATTGATGAGCCGCATCGAAACCGACAACCGCGATCTCTACGCCATTGCCGATCTCGCCAAGGAGTTCGGCATATCTACCCGCGCCATCCGCTTCTACGAAGCCAAGGGCCTGCTCGCCCCTGAACGCGTCGGCGCCGCCCGCATCTTCCGCCGCCGCGACCGCGCCCGGCTCATCCTGATCTTGCGCGGCAAGCGCCTAGGCTTTTCCCTCCGCGATATCTCCGACTACCTCAGCCTCTACGACGCCAACCGTTCCCAGCAGGTGAACCTCCTCATCGACAAGGTCGATGAACGCCTCGCCTCGCTCGAAAGCCAGTTGTTGGATTTGCAGACCACAATTTCCGAACTTCGCGAAATCCGCAAATTGGCGGATGACCGGCTGGAGAAAGCAAGCTAGCGCCCACCCCGCGGCTTCACCTTCGTGGTCATCGCATCCGGCTTTTTCGGCTTCACCCAACCCTTCGGCGGCTGCCGCACCGGCACCTGCGTGCCTAGCCCCATTGCCCCAGGCGGCGGCTGACCCACGATGCCGCTCTCCTCGCCCTTAAGCCGCGCAATCTCATTGCGCAAAGCCGCCGCTGTCTCGAAATCCATAGCCTCCGCCGCCGCCTGCATCTGCTCGGCTAGTGCCACCAGCTTCTCGTGAATAGTGCGCGACGACATCGCTCCAGACCCTCCACCTCCACGATGTCATCCCGGCGCAGGCCGGGATCCATCCTGAGGTCTCATCACAAGCCTACGACGCAGCGACAAACACTGCCATATCCTCGATCGTCCCCGCCTCCGTCGCCGGCTTGTCCCACCTTATCCGGTTAATTCGCGGAAACCGCAGCGCCACCCCTGACTTATGCCGCGCACTCTCCTGCGCCGAGTCGAACGCCACTTCGAACACCAATTCCTTACGCACTTCCCTCACAGGACCGAACGCCTGAATTGTGTTCGCCCGGATCCACTTGTCGAGCAGCTTTAGCTCCTCGTCGGTAAACCCGAAATACGCCTTCCCTATCGGCACGATCTCGTTGCCCTTCCACACGCCAAACGTGTAATCGGAATAGAACGAAGAGCGCTTGCCATGCCCCCGCTGGGCATACATCAGCACCGCATCGACGACATTGGGGTCCCGCTTCCACTTGAACCAATACCCCTTCGGCCGCCCGGGCACATAAGGCGAAGCCCGCAGCTTGAGCATGACTCCCTCATGCCCCTGCTCGTCCGCCCCTTGCCGCCGCTGCGCCGCCAGATCATCCCAGTCCGAGAACGGCAGCAGAGGTGAAATATCCAGCCGCGCCTGCGGATTGGCCGCGAGCCACGCCTCCAGCCGCTTGCGTCTTTCCGTCCACGGCAGCGTTCGGATATCCTCACGCCCATCGAACAACATGTCATAAACGCGGATAAAGGCCGGGCTCTCCTTCAAATGCTTGGCCGATGCGACCTTCTTGTTCAGCCGCTGCTGCAGATCGTTGAAGCTGCCGGCCTCAAAGTTCTTGCCCACCAGCAATTCCCCATCGAGCACCGCCTGCCCCGAAACGTTCTCGACGATATCGGGAAAAGCCCCAGCGATATCGTCGCCCGTCCGCGAAAACAGCGACGCCGTGCCCTCCCCAAGGACCAATTGCACCCGTATCCCGTCCCATTTCCACTCGGCCGAAAAATCCTTCGGATCGAGCTTGGCGAGATCCTTTTCCTCGTCGATCGGGTTACTCAGCATCAGCGGGTGGAACCGCGCCGCATGATCGATATCGGGCCGCTCCGCCGCTCCATCCAGCCAAGCAAACAGATCGAGATACGGCACTTTCAACCCGTGCCAGACCTCCTCGATCTCCTGCAAATCCTTCCCGCTCATCTCGCTGAGCGCCGTCTTGGCCAACCGCGCCGAAACCCCGATCCGCAGCGCCCCCGTCGCCAGCTTCACCAGCGCCCAGCGCTCATTGATTTCCGCCCGCGTCAGCAACGCTGCGATCAGCTTGGGCAGATCGCTCTTGCTGGTTGTATTAAACAGCCCGATCAGATCGGTCAGTGTCGGCAGATCGCCGGTTTCCCCATGATGCGGCCAGATCAACGCGATGGTCTCGCCCAGATCCCCCACATAATCATAGCTCATCGCGAACAGCGTCTCGTCCACCTCGCGCAGCACGATGTCCTTGAGCAGTGCGGGCTTCACATTTCGGAACGTCAGCGCCCCTGTCAGCACCGCCAGCGCAAAGCCCCGGTCCGGGTCCGGCGTCTCGCGAAAATACTGCGTCAGCGCCGCAAGCTTGCGGTTACGAGACGGCGTCAGCGCCAGAAGTTCGAGCAACTGAGCAAAGCGCTTCATTCCACGCCCTCCCCGCCATCGTCTTCAAAGCCTTGGATATTGAGCGGTTCTGCCTGCAGCCCCTGCCGCCGGCACCAATAAACCAGCGCATCCTCGCGCCCATGCGTCACCCACACGGTCTCGGCCTTGGTCTCGCCGATCGTCTGCAGCAATTCGCCCCAGTCGCAATGGTCCGAAATTACCAGCGGCAATTCCACCAGCGCCTGCCGCGCCCGCTGCTTGACGCTCATCCATCCTGACGCCTGGCACACCACCGGATCGGGAAACCGCCGGCTCCACCGGTCGCGAATGGCCGAAGCAGGCGCAATGACGATCTGCCCAGCCATTTCCGCCTTCACCGTCCCCGTAGCCGGCCGCAGATCTCCCAGATCTACCCCGAGTTCCTGATAAAGTTCACAAAGCCGGATCATCGCGCCATGCAGATAAATCGGCCGATCCCACCCTGCATCCCGCAACAACCCGATCACCCGCTGCGCCTTACCCAGCGCATAAGCGCCCACCAGATGCGAGCGCTCCGGATTGTCCGCTACCGATTTGAGCAGCCGCCCGATTTCCAGCTGTGGATGGGGATGCTGAAACACCGGCAACCCAAACGTAGCCTCTGTCACCAGCAGATCGCATTCCGCCAGCTCAAACGGCTGCGACGTCCGGTCCGCCAGCCGCTTGTAATCCCCCGTCACCACCACACGCTGGCCCCGGTGCTCGATCAACACCTGCGCCGACCCCAGCACATGCCCGGCGGGAAAAAACGTGATCGTCACGTCATCAATGGCGAGCGGCACGCCAAACTCGAGCGCCTGGAATTGCCCCGCACAATCCTCGCCATACCGCGTCTTCATGATCGCAATCGTATCAGGCGTCGCCAGCACCGCCCCATGCCCGCTTCGCGCGTGATCCGCATGCCCATGCGTAATAATCGCCCGCTCCCGCGGCACGCTTGGATCGATAAAGGCGTCGATCGCCTTGATATGCAGGTGCCGGTCGAGAATTTGCGTTGCCATGGAATGTAAACGCAAGCGCCAGCAGAGTAGTTCAGACTCGCTGGCGCATCGCCCTCACATCACCCGCGTGACCTCCAGCAACCCCGGCCGCTTCTCATTCGCCCCCGAAATCGCCGCCTCACCGCCGAGCACCACCACATGCCCATGCCTGGCAATGGCATCGATCGCCTCCGCCAGCTGCTTGAAGTCTGCCTGCGTCGTGCCCAAAATCTCGTCGCGCCGCTTCTGCCGGATCTCGTCCGTCGTACCCGTCAGAAACCGCCACATGGACGAATAGCCCTTGGCATCGGGGAACTCATATCCATCCACATCCCCGATCACCCCAATGATCGAGCGCGTCAGATCATTTTCGCCAACCGGCGCATGCAGCGCCTTGCTGGCCCCGTCATAGGCATCAATGGTCTTGAGCAGATTGGGATCGCGATAGCTCAAGAACGAGAAGTTCCCGCTTGTGAGGTCGAACCGTGACGAGCCACCATACGCCCCGCCCTGCACCCGCACCTTGTCCCACAAATAGGTCGTGTTGAGGAACTTGATCGCGACATTCGCCGCCCCGCTGAGCTCGAAGCCGAGCGCGCGAAGGTTGGCCCCCTTGCCCACATAATTGACCTGCGCCGGAATGATCAGCCCTTCCGAACGCGGCCGGTAATCGATACTCCAGTCCGCAACTGGATAATCCGCATCAGGCAAGCGCCCAAGGAAGGCCTCGATCTCCGGCCGTGCCCGCTCCCATAGCGAACTATCAGCCGTGACATTGATCACCATCCGCCCACGATTGAACAGCGTGTCGCGTATCCGGACCAGCGCCGCTTCGACCACGGCCCAGTCATTGTCCACCCGCTCCACCAAACCGCGCAGGAACTGCAGATAGCTGACCCCGCCCAATTGCTCGGCGATCCAGCTGGCTTCCGTCAGGCCCGACTTGAGCCGCGTATCCACAATGGAATTGCCCGCCGGCACCATGCGCGCCTCGAACCCGGCTTTTTCTTCCAATGCCATCTGGCGAAAGCGCTCGCGATTGTCGAGCCGCGCATCGAGCAGCACATCGCCCATGATCGCGAGCATGTCACCGAACTTGTCCGGTACCGCCTTGCCCGAGAGGAAAAACCACGCCGCGCTGCCATCGCTGCCCTGCCGCGCTGACAACCCACGATGCTGGGCAACGCCACCCGTCGTGCGCCCGATCCGCTGCGTCAGCGAAACGAAATCTTCCTTGCTCGTGCCGGTCTGCAGCAGCGCCCGCCCGAACAGCGGCAGATAGGGCAGTAGTTCCTTGTCCAGCACATGCAAATCGAACCCGAAATCGAGGTACAAAATGCCAAGCGTCGGCAGGTCATGATAGAACAGCCGTGCATCGCCCAGCGTGCCGAGTTCCATCGGCACCTTGCGGATCTCCCGGGGCAAATCGCCGAGCGTCAGCGTCGGGATCTTGGCCAAATCAGCCGGATCGTCCACCGCCTCCTGCAAGGCCTTGAGCTTTTCCGTTTCCGCCACAGTCTCCTGTAGCGCCGCTGCGTCCAGCCCCTGGCGCACCTCGGCCAAAGTCTCGGCTTCCCGCGCCGCCTCGCGCGCACCTTGTTCTGGATCTGCGCTCAGCACCACAGTGGTGCGGTGGCTATTGTCGAGGAACAACCGGCGGATTTCCCGCTCGAAATGGCCGCTTCCGGCCTTTTCCTTAAGAGCGGTCAGCGCCCCTTCGAAGGCCAGCGGCGCCAGCGGATCGCCGCCATGCAGCCAAGTCCCCAAGGCATTGAACATGTAGCTCATGCCCCGCGGATAGGACCCGGTATTGTTCTCGCGCAGCGAAAACTCGAATGTATTGGCCGCGGCTTCCAGCTGGTCCGCCGCAAACCCGGTCCGCGAAATCTCTTCGAGCGTTGCAAGGATCAGCGCCTCGACCTTTTCGGCATTGGCCGCATCAATCCCCTTCATCCCAAAGCTCGCCATGGGCTGGCGCAACCCCGACCCGATCCCGCCACCGGTCATGCCCTCGCCCAGCCCCGACTCCGTCAAAGCCTTGCGCAAGGGTGCCGCCGAATTACCCGCCAGCAGATAGCTCAGCATGCCATGGCTCAAAGCTTCCGTCCGGTCGGCCGGCGGATCGATCATCCAGTTGACCTGCACCATGCCGTCGCGCGCCTTGCCCGCTTCTTTCGTGCCTGCATAGGTCGCCACGATTTGGCGAGGAGCATTGAACCGCGGCTGCAGCTGCACCTCGGCGTCCACCTCAGCCCGCTCGAACTGCGAAAAGTAAGCATCCAAAATAGCCAGCCGCTCACTGGCGTCATCATCACCCGAAAAGAACGCCCGCGTGTTGGACGGATGATAGAACTTCTCGTGGAAGCGCTTGAACTGCCCGTATGTCAGCTCTGGAATGGCCTTAGGGTCCCCGCCCGACGACTTGCCATAGGTGACATCAGTATAAAGCGAGCGCTGTGACAGATCGCGCATTACCGCATCGGGCGATGAAAACACGCCCTTCATCTCGTTAAACACCACGCCCTTGTAGACCAGCGGCGCCTGCACATCCTCAAGCTCGTAGTGCCAGCCTTCCTGCCGGAATGTGTCTTCTGTGATCAGCGGGAAAAACACCGCGTCGAGATACACATCAACGAGATTGTAGAAATCCTTGAGGTTCTGCGACGCCACGGGATAGGCCGTCTTGTCCGGAAAAGTCATGGCGTTGAGGAACGTGTTGAGCGATCCCTTGATCAGCTCCACAAAGGGCTTCTTGACTGGATACTTGCGGCTGCCGCAGAGCACCGAATGCTCTAGGATATGCGCTACGCCCGTCGAGTCATCCGGCGGCGTCTTGAAGGTGATCCCGAACACCTTGTTCTCGTCATCGTTGACGAGGCTGAGCACCTCCGCTCCGGTCTTCTTGTGCCGAAACAACAGCGCCTGCGAGTTGGCCTCCGCAATATGCTCGTCGCGGACCAATTCGAAGGCAGCATGGTAGGTCATGGGAAAACTCGGATTGCGTTGTTGGCTACCAATCTAGGCACGCCGCTGCAGATACGCTAGGGGCGTCCCAGATTGGGGACGATCAAGGGCATGTCGAGCTTCGCGTCACGCCGAGACGAAAATGGCTGCCGCCGAGAACCGGAGCGGAGCGTACTTGAAGTACGTGAGCACCGGAAGCGCAGGGGGCGGCTATTTGCAGGCCGGCATCACGCGAAGAACGACATGCCTTAAACTCCCCCTCGGATCTCCGGCTTCACATTCTTCTCATACCAGTCGCTGAGCTTGCCCATCAGCGCCGGGAACAAGCTTTTCTGCTCGCTTGCCGCAACATTGTCCGCCAATTGCCCAGGCTTGCTCACGCCCGCGATGATTGTCGACACCTCTGGATGATCCAAAATCCAACGCAAAGCGAACTGGCTCATCGGCATGGCTTCTGGCGCAAGGCCCCGCAGCTCGGCCACCAGTTCCACGCCACGCTCGAACGGCACGCCCGAGAAGGTCTCGCCCACGGAGAACGCCTGTCCGTCACGGTTGAAATTACGGTGATCGCTCGCATCGAACCGCGTGTTCTTGTCGTATTTCCCGCTCAGTAGCCCACTTGCCAGCGGCAAGCGCACGATGATGCCGACATCCTTTTCCGCCGCCTTGGGCAGCAATTCCTTGGCTGCATCCTGCCGGAACAGATTGAAGATGATCTGCAAGGTCGCGCAGCCCGGCTGTTCGAGGCAGATCATCCCCTCCTCGATAGTCTCGACGCTCGCGCCCCAATGCTTGACCAGACCCTCGGCCTTGAGCTCGTCCATCCAGCCAAAAATGGCTCCATCGCGCAGCACCTCGGTGGGCACACAGTGCAGTTGTGCTAGATCAAGGCTTTGTACGCCCAGGCGCTCGGCCGATCCACGCAGGCTCTCGCGAATGCCGTCCTTGGTGTACTTGTCTGGAAATAGCGCGCCCGAGCGGCCCAACTTGGTTGCGACCTTCACATCGGCCGATTTGCTATGGGAGCCAATGCGCCGCTCGCTCAGCCCACCGCCATAGACATCCGCCGTGTCCCAGAAGTTGACGCCCGCCTTGTCGGCCGCCTGGAGAATGTCCTCTGCCGTCTGGTCGTTCACCGGGCCAAACGCCTCGCCCAATTGCCAGCAGCCCAACCCGATTTCGGATACCTGATAGCCGGTCTTGCCCAAGCGCCGCGTTTTCATTGCTATTCCCTCTTCCAAAATAGGTCAGGCGCCGCCCGCACGGCGCATCCATGGTTCAACGTTGCACCGGACAAAATGGTGCACCCAATGGCTTTGCTTATTCGAAGTAATCGGGAAAGTCGTTGATCGTCTGCGTCAGCAGGATCTCCGCCCGGCCGAGATGGGCCCGCATCGCGGCCTCTGCGCCTGCCACATCGCCCTGGGCAACATTGCCCACGATGATCTTGTGCTCGCCAATGGCCACCTGCGCCGATGATACACCCAGTGTCAGATACCGCACCCGATCAAGTTGCATTTTGTGATCGTCGATCAACTGCCACGCATATTCCACGCCCGCCAACCGTGCCAGCGTGCGGTGGAACAGCTCGTCCAGCAGATGGAATTGCCGGCTGTTTTTGGCCGTTGAGGCGCCCTCCTGGTCTACGATCAGATCAGCCAACACAGCCTCGGCCTCGGCCCCGCCCTTGGCCGCCACCCGCCGCACGATCTCGACTTCAATCGATTCGCGAATGAACCGCGACTGGCGCACCCCCTCAGGTGAAATCTTCTTGACCACCGTTGCCCGCTTGGGCCGGATCAGCAGCAATCCCTGCTGCGCCAACCGGATAAAGGCCTCACGTACCGGCTGCCGCGACACCCCATAGCGTGCCGCGATGTCGCTTTCGGAAATTACATCGCCGGGTTTTAGCGCCATGCTGACGATCTCGTCGCGCAAAGCGCCCACCACGCGCCAAGCCATGGTCTCTTCGGGAACGTCGAGCACGCCGGTCATGAGTTTACTCGCATCTCCCCACAGATCACCTACGCTGCGCTTGCCACATTACCACGCAAAACAATAGTGACCTTGTCCAATCTTGTATGGTAGATGCCTAAGCAGCGCCATCCTTCGCGCGCATCAAATTTGTCGACACTGGAGACTATCGAATGGCCAAGACCTACGCGCTCGTGGGGACCGGGGGTCGCGCCCGGATGTTTTATGAGGCGATCTTGGGCCCCCACCGCGACCATTCGCGCCTTGTGGCCCTTTGCGACACCAATCAGGTGCGCATGGACTACACCAACCGTGCGATCGAAGGGGAGTTCGGCGGCCACCCCGTTCCCACCTTCAAGGCCAATGACTTCGCGGCCATGCTGAGCCAGCACAAGCCCGACACGGTGATCGTCACCTCCATCGAGCGCACGCACCACCACTACATCATCGCGGCGCTCGAAGCCGGCTGCGACGTCATCACCGAAAAGCCGATGACGACCGACCCCGAAAAGTGCCAGGCGATCCTCGACGCCGTCGAGCGCACCGGGCGCAATGTCCGCGTGACCTTCAACTACCGCTATGCCCCCCATAACTCGACCCTGCGTGAACTGATCGCCGAAGGCGCCATCGGAACGCCGACTTCCGTGCATTTCGAATGGCTGCTCGATACCCGCCATGGCGCCGACTATTTCCGCCGCTGGCACCGCGACAAGCGCAATTCGGGTGGCCTCATGGTCCACAAATCCACCCACCATTTCGACCTCGTCAATTTCTGGCTCGGCTCCCAACCCGACACCGTCTTTGCCATGGGCGACCTCAAATTCTACGGCCGCGCCAATGCCGAAGAGCGCGGCGTCTTCACCCCTTATACCCGCACCACCGGCGTCGAAGCGGCCAAGGACGACAAGTTCGCCATCGACCTGACAGCCAACCCGGTCCAGAAGGGTCTCTATTGGGACGGCGAAAAGGAAGACGGCTACCAGCGCGACCAGAACGTCTTCGGCGATGGCATTTCCATCGAGGACACGATGAACGTCATGGTTCGCTACCGCAACAAGGCAGTGATGACCTATTCACTCTATGCCTATGCCCCCTGGGAAGGCTTCAACGTCGCTATCAACGGCACGGGCGGCCGCCTTGAACTCATGGTGCGCGAAACCTCCTACATAAACGCCGGCTCCACCTCGACCGCCGAGGGCGCTGCTGAAGGGATCAACCTTTACCACTTTCCCCTCCACGGCGAAGCGCGGGTCGTCCCGGTCAAGCAGGGCGAAGGCGGTCATGGCGGCGGCGACAAGATCATGCTCGAGGAAATCTTTGGTAACGCAATGCCCCGCCCGGGCTATGGGGCCAATCACCGCGATGGCGCCCTCTCCATCCTGACCGGCATCGCTGCCAACCAGTCCTTCAACACTGGCCTGCCGGTCAACGTGAACGCCCTGGTCAAGCTCTAGAACTAATAATGGCGTAGGGCACAAAGCCTTAGTCGACACCTCCCCCTTTATGGGGGAGGATCAAGGAGGGGGGTTCATGAGCCCCGATAACCCAGCGCACACCCCCACCCCCACTTCCTGTGCAAGACCACAGACCCCTCCCCCGAATCGGGGACAGATCGTGCTATTCATCCCATTCAAGTTCTGCGTGTGTGCGTGCCTCCCGGTTGATTGGGATGTGACACCCGTCTGGGAGACCCGATGAAAGTAGCCATCGACATGGGCGTGAGCACCGGCACGGCGCCCGCAATGCTCGATCTGGAGGAATTGCTCGCCACCCGCCTCTTGGTTCAGGGCAATTCGGGCTCCGGCAAGTCCCACCTGCTGCGCCGGCTCCTGGAGCAATCCGCCCCCTGGGTGCAGCAATGCATTATTGACCCCGAAGGGGACTTTACGACTCTTTCCGAACGCTTTGGCCATCAAGTCATCGACGCCACCCGCACCGAAGCCGAACTTACCCGCATTGCCGCCCGTGTCCGCCAGTACCGTGTTTCGGTCGTCCTCAACCTCGAAGGCCTCGACGTCGAGCAACAGATGCGCGCCGCTGCCGCCTTTCTCGGCGGTATGTTCGATGCCGATCGTGACTACTGGTACCCCGTCCTCGTCGTCGTCGATGAAGCCCAGTTGTTCGCCCCTTCCGTCGCGGGCGAAGTGTCCGACGAAGCCCGCAAGCTCTCGCTCGGCGCCATGACCAACCTCATGTGCCGTGGCCGCAAGCGTGGCCTGGCCGGCGTTATCGCCACCCAGCGTCTTGCCAAGCTCGCCAAGAACGTCGCCGCCGAAGCCAGCAATTTCCTGATGGGCCGCACGTTCCTTGATATCGATATGGCCCGTGCCGCCGACCTTTTGGGCATGGAGAAGCGCCAGGCCGAACAATTCCGCGATCTCGCCCGCGGCCATTTCATCGCGCTTGGCCCTGCCATTTCTCGCCGACCCCTGCCGGTCATCATCGGCACAGTCGAAACCTCGGCCCGCTCCACGAGCCCCAAGCTCACGCCGCTTCCTGAAGCGCCCGTCGATGCAGCTGAACTGATCTTCACCGCCTCCCCCGACGAAACCGCGCGCCCCGTTATGCGCCGCACGCCGCCGCCTCCGCCGCCCTCCACTAACGAACTCCTGGCTCAGCTCTCCCGCCCGCGTCCCGAAGCCGAGCCCGCGCCGCAGACGCTGTTTCCCGAAATTGACGAGAAGGAACGCGAAGAACAGATCAGCGCCATCATGGCCGAACTCCTGGGCGACCCCGACGCCAGCTTCCGCACGGTCGCCGTCCTCTACCAAGATTTCCTCGTCCGCTGCCGCATCCGCCGCGTTCCCGGCGAACCACCTGCCCTGCCTGCATTCAAGCGCAAGCTCGCCGTCGCCCGCGTCGCTCCCGATGCCGAAATTGCCCAGTCCGACGGTTGGCAACAGGCCCTAGCCATGAGCGAAACGCTGACCGATGATGTCCAGGGCGTGTTCCTCGTCCTCGCCCAAGCGGCACTCACCAGCGCCCCATGCCCTTCTGACGCAACTCTTGCGCGCCTTTATGGTACCCACTCAGCCAGCCGCGCCCGCCGTCTCCTCACCTGGTTCGAAGAACGCGGCCTCCTCGTCGTCCGTCTCGATTTCCGCAATAACCGCGTTGTTGCTTTCCCAGACCTCGCAGCCGAAACCGCACCCGGCGATCCGAACGGCCCCGATGCCATGACTGAAGCCCGCGACGCCGCGGAGTAAGGCACCAGTTCTCCCCACCCACTGTGTCATCCCGGACTTGATCCGGGATCCATCTTGAGATCTCAGGATGGATCCCGGATCAAGTCCGGGATGACACCGAGTGTGTTGATCTTGCGAAGACCTAATCCTCCTCAACAAACACCTCTTTCCGCTTCTGCCGGATATTTGGCAGCACCGCGATGATCACCGCCAAAACCGCCAATCCCAGCAACGTCGCTGAAATCGGCCGCTCCAGGAATACCATCGGATCGCCACGCGAAATGATCATCGCCCGCCGCAAATGCTCCTCCAGCAGCGGCCCCAGCACGAACCCCAGCAGCAGCGGCGCCGGCTCGCAGCCAAAACGGATCAGCACATAGCCGAGCACCCCGAAGAACGCGATCGCATACACATCGTAGATGTTCTGGTTGATCGAGAAACACCCAATGCACGCAAACAGCACGATGGCCGGAAACAGCGCTCGATAGGGGATGGACAGCATCTTCACCCACAGCCCGATCAGCGGCAGATTGAGCAGCACCAGCAAAACATTGCCGATCCACATCGAAGCGATGATGCCCCAGAACAGCGCCGGTTGGTCGTTGATGACATTCGGCCCGGGCGTGATGCCCTGGAGAATAAACGCCCCCACCATCAGCGCCATCACTGGATGCGCCGGAATACCCAGCGTCAGCAATGGAATGAACGAGGTCTGCGCTGCGGCATTGTTGGCCGATTCCGGCCCTGCCACGCCTTCGATCGCCCCGCGTCCAAATTCTTCGGGGTTTTTGGACAGCCGCTTTTCCGCCGAATAGGAGGCAAAGGACGAAAGGATATGCCCGCCCCCAGGCAGCACGCCGAGCAGCGACCCCAACGCTGTGCCGCGCAGCACCGGCGCGATGATGCGCTTGAAATCGGTCATCGAGAGCCACAGCCCTTTGACCGATTTGACCATAACGTCGCGGCCCTTCTCGTTCTCGAGATTACGCAGGATTTCGGCCACGCCGAATACACCCACAGCCACCGAAACGAAGTTCAGCCCCGAATAAAGCTCGCGAATGCCGAAGGTGAAACGCGGCTGGCCGGTATAGATGTCCTGCCCCACCATGCCCAGCAGCAGCCCGAGCACGATCATAGCTAGCGCTTTGAGGATAGACCCATGCGCCAGCGCAATGGACACAAGCAATCCCAGCACGATCAAAGCGAAATATTCCGGCGCCCCGAAATTGAGTGCGGCTCTTGCCAGCGGCGGCGCAAAGAACGCCAGCAGCAGCGTCGCGACCGTTCCCGCAAAGAATGAGCCCAGCGCGGCCGTGGCCAATGCCTGCCCGGCCCGGCCATTCTTGGCCATCTGGTATCCATCGATCGCCGTCACTGCCGAGGAGCTTTCCCCCGGCAAATTGATCAGGATTGCCGTGGTCGAACCGCCATATTGCGCCCCGTAATAAATGCCGGCCAGCATGATCAGCGCTCCTGCCGGCGAAAGGGAAAAAGTAATCGGCAGCAGCATGGCGATGGTCGCCGTCGGCCCGATACCGGGTAGGACGCCCACCAGCGTGCCCAACAGCACGCCGATGAAACAGTACAAGATGTTCATCGGGTCGAGCGCGACTGAAAAGCCCAGTCCAAGCGATGCAATGATGTCCATAGTTGGCTCCTACATCCCCAGCCAGGGGCCGAACCAAGGCACGCTCATGCCGAGCCCGATAACGAAGATGAGCGTGCACATGACGGTCAGCGTTACAGCCAGCAACAGGGCAAACAGGGGCGAATTGAGCCGGCTCGCCATTGCGGCGCCAAAGCTTGCAATCAGCACGACAGGCACAAAACCCAGTCCACGGATCGTCGCACCGAAGAAGATGACGACCCCGATGATAAGGGCGATAGCCCGCCAAGAAGGCGCCGGCAGCATCTCGCCATCAGGCTTCCGCAAGCCGCCAATCGCAACCGCTAGGCCCAAGGCTGCCAGCACGCCACCCAGCAGGAGCGGCATGAACCCAGGCCCCATGCGAAAGGCCGTTCCCACCTCATAGGTCAGGGCTTCAAGAGCAAAATACGTGCCTGCCGCAACGAAGATGCCGCCCGACACCAGATCCTTGGTTGAAAATCCTGCCGCCATGCCCAAGCCTCCCCTTGCGCCAAAAACTCAGCCCGGCACTGACACTGCAGCGCCGGGCTGGGTTTGATCAACCGATCAGTCCGCGTAGACGCCGGCTGCTTCGATAACGCCGCGCCATAGTTCAATTTGGCTCGCAAGCGTTTGTGCCAGCCCGTCGGGCGTTGCTTCCTCGGCGGTAACCGGAACGGTTCCCAATTCAGCAAAGCGGCTAACCACCGTCTCGTTTGTCAATGCAGCCTGCAGCGATGCTTCAAGCCGCGCGATGATTGCCGGATCGGTACCAGCCGGCGCATAGAGCCCGTGCCATACACCAATTTCGAGCTCCAAACCGCCTTCTGCCGTCGTCGGGAGATCTGGCAGATTACCCAGACGCTCAGTCGAGGTCACGGCATAGGCCTTCACTTCGCCCGCCTGGATCTGGCTGGTTGTGTTGGTGGTCTGGTCGCAGATCATGTCGATCTGGCTACCAATAATATCGGTCATGGCCGGTCCGGAGCCCTGATAGGGAACGGTGGTCATCTGCGTGTCTACCGCATCCATCAGCAACATGCCGCAAAGCTGGCTAGCCGAACCGATACCAGCATGAGCATAGGTGATGTTCTCGCCATTGGTCTTCACGTATTCGAGCAGTTCGGCCATCGTGTTTGGCTCGAAATCCTTGCGCGCCACCAGCGTCATCGGCACTGAGGTGATGAGCCCAATCGGCGCGAAGTCCTTGGTCGGATCGAATGGCAGGCTGCGGTACAGCGTCGGCGCAGTCGACATCCCGATATGGTGCAGCAGCAGCGTATAGCCGTCGTTCGGCGCCGTGGCGACCTGCCCTGCGCCCAGCGTACCGCCGGCACCACCGACATTCTGGATCACCACCTGCTGGCCAAGGTCGGCGCTCATCACTTCCGCCACTAGGCGTGCCACGGTATCGGTCGGGCCACCCGCCGCAAACGGCACCACGACGGTTACCGGCTTGGTAGGATAATCCTGGGCGAGTGCCGCGCCCGTAAAAGTCAGGCCGGCCAGCAATGCGCCGGTGGCCAAAGTCAAAGCAGTCTTTTTCATTGTTCTTCCTCCCGAGGATAGTTGAACACCGGCTCCCCGCCGGCTTGTTGAACCCCATTGCAAAGCCCATGCCAACCTAAAACCGCAAGGCAGATATGCAAAATGCGGAAGCCGTGTTAACTTCTTGGGCAAGATCTTGCCGAAGTTCCCGCTGCCCATGAGCAACATCTTGCCAGAGGTGTGCCACTGACAACGAAACTGGCGTTCAGAGACCTGTTTTCCCGCCGCCAGATGATCTGGTCCGGTGCAGCGCTCCTGTGCGTCCTTCTCGTCGGCTGGGCAGCCTTCGAGCTCGCCCTTGCAGGCGCCATCGGCAATGCCGGGCAACAAGCCGATCGCCGCCTCGCGCTTTTTGATCGCACGCTCGAAGCCATGATCGAGCGCTTTCATTACCTGCCCTCCAGCATCGCCCTGGCCGCCGAAACCAGCGCCGTTCTTGCCAGCTCCAATGATCCTCAAGCCAGCGAAAGCGCCAACGCCTTCCTTTCCCGCCTTAACGACACCGCGGGGGCCGGCGAGCTCTTCATCATGGATCTGAATGGCCAGGTTGTCGCCGCCAGCAATTGGTGGGCCTATGATAGTTTTGTCGGCGAGAACCTTGCCTACCGCCCCTATTTCGAAGAAGCCCTGCGTGACGGCGATGCCAAATTCTACGCTGTTGGCACCGTCACTGGCGTCGCGGGCTATTTCCTCGCCCGCCGCATCGATGGTTCCGATGGCCCGCTCGGCGTTGCGGTCACAAAGGTCAATCTGGGAGAGATTGAAGCCAATTGGTGGCGGTCGGGCGAACTCATCGGCATTGCGGACATAAACAATATCGTCATCCTTTCCACCCGCCCAGATTGGCGCTACCGCCCGCTTTTGCCCCTCGAAGCCGCCGATAGCAGACGCATCGAGGCCGAGCGCCGCTATGGCGCCGCCGGGCTCACCATTAGCCCGGTCGCCGCCGATATCTGGCCCTCGCGTGGCACCAGTTTCGCCTACATCGCGGGCGAGGACCCCGAAACGGCTGGGCTGTTCGTGCTTGATGAACTCCGCCTGCCCACCCACCAATGGCGCATCGTATCCTTTACCCCCGCTGCTGTTGTCTTCCGCGATGCCTGGACCGCAGCCGCCGCAACCGCCCTCGGTGCCGCCGCCCTCATCCTGATCCTGGCGCTTGTGGTCCAACGGCAGCGCAGCATTAGCCAGCGCCTCGCCGAGCATGAGCGGCTCGAACAGCGCGTTGCCGAACGCACCGAAGACCTACACGTTGCCAACGAAGCCCTCCGCGCAGAAATCGCCGAGCGCATTCGCGCCGAAAAGGCCGAGCGCGACGCCCAGCACGGCCTCGTGCAAGCCGCCAAGCTAGCCAGCCTCGGCCAGGCCCTCGCTGGCGTCGCCCACGAAGTCAGCCAGCCTGTTGCGGCACTCACCACTCATCTAGCCAGCGCTAAGCTCATCGCTGCCCAGCGCAACGATGCGGATATTGGCAAGATTTTAAGCACAATGGACAAGGTCGTCGACCGCCTTGCCGCCCTCACCGGGCATCTGAAGACCTTTTCCAGCAAGCAGACCCGCACCGAAGCGCAGGCCGAACTTTCCGCCGTCGTCGGCAATGCGCTCGACCTCGTCGACCACAAGCTCAAGGCGCTCGGCATTGACATCGATTACCGCCGCCATCGCGGCAAGCTCCACGTCGCCGGCAATCCCATCCACCTCGAACAGGTGCTGATCAACCTCCTTGCCAACGCCGCCGATGCCATGGAGGAAAGCCCCATCCGCCTCCTCTCCATCGCCCTTGTGCCATCCGGCAACTGGGTCGAAATCGCTGTCAATGACACCGGCGCCGGCATCCCCAACAACGAATTGGCCAACCTCTTCGACCCCTTCTATTCCACCAAGCAGGCCGGACGCGGCCTCGGCCTGGGCCTTTCCATCTCCTATGGCCTCGTGCGCGACATGGGCGGCACGATCACTGTCCGCAGCCGCCCCGGCCAAGGCTCCACCTTCACCGTGCGCCTGCCGCTTGTGACGCAGTCCAACCGCCTCGAAAAGGAACTAGCGTGACCGACCCCATCGTCCTGATCGTCGATGACGAAGAAATTGTGCGCACCGCTCTTGAGCAATGGCTGCGCCTCTCCGGCTTTACCACCCATGTCGCTGGCGACGCTGCCGAAGCGCTCAGCCTGCTCGATGACAAACACCCTCACATCCTTCTGACCGACGTGCGCATGCCGGGCCTCTCGGGCATGGACCTCCTTCGCACCGTGCGCGAGCGCGCCCTTGCCACTGAAGTCATCCTCATCACAGGCCATGGCGATGTGCCCATGGCGGTCGATGCCATGCGCGCCGGAGCCTTTGATTTCCTGCAAAAGCCCTATGTGCCCGAGCAATTGGTCAATACGTTACGCCGCGCCGCCGAACAGGCCCGGCTCAAGCGCGAGATCGCCGATCTCCGCCGCAAGCTCGACGGCGGCGAAAACGAACCGGCTACCCGCCTCGTCGGCGCTTCTCCCGTCATGGAGAATTTGCGCCACGCCGTGCGCGAACTGGCCAATGTACCCACCGACATCATCATCTTCGGGGAAACCGGCACCGGCAAGGAAGTCGTCGCCCGCTGCCTTCATGATTTCTCCCCACGCGCCAGGGCCCCCTTCGTGGCCGTTAATTGCGCCGCCATCCCGGCCGAGCTGATCGAATCCGAACTCTTCGGCCACGAGGCCGGTGCCTTCACGTCAGCGCGCGAAAAACGGATTGGTAAGTTCGAGTTCGCCAATGGCGGCACCCTGCTGCTCGACGAAATCGAGTCCATGCCCCTCCTGGCCCAGGCCAAGGTCCTCCGCGTTATTCAGGAACGAAGCGTCGAGCGCGTCGGCTCCAACCGGCAGATCCCGCTTGACCTACGCATCATCGCTGCGAGCAAGGCTGACCTTGCTGCCGAAAGCGAAGCCGGCCGCTTCCGCGCCGACCTTTTTTACCGGCTCAATATGGCCACCCTTCATCTCGCGCCCTTGCGGGATCGTGGTGACGATTGCGTCCTGCTGTTTCACCACTTTTTGCGCCAGGCCGCCCAACGCTTCAACAAATCAGCGCCAACCCTTCACGCGGCGGACATCAACGCGCTCCTGGTCCACAACTGGCCCGGCAATGTGCGCGAACTCAAGGCCGCCGCCGACCGCTTCGCCCTGGGCTTGGACACCACCGGCCGCTCACTAGACACGATCATGGGTCCCAAAGCGAAGGCCGTGCCCTCCTCTGCCAGCCTCGCCGACCGCGTCGCCGCCTATGAGCGCCACATCATTGAAACCGAACTCGCCCGCCACAACGACTCCATCGCCGCCGTCGTCGACGCCCTCCAGGTCCCCCGGCGCACCCTGAGCGAGAAAATGACCCGGCTGGGCGTCCGGCGCTAATCCCTTAGGAGCACCATCCCTCCCAAACCACTATGTCATCCCGGCGCAGGCCGGGACCCATCCTGAGATCGGGTCACAGCCGCAAGGTGGTCCGTTCAACACCACTAGCAGCGCAACCTACCCCTCCAACGCCACCTTGAACCCATGCCGCCCGCTTTCCCCGGGCCCAAGCACCACAACAAACGGCCGCTCCTCCAGCGCGTCGCTCCCCTCAACCATCGCTGCCGTTCCATGCCACGGCTCAAGGCAGACAAACTGCCCTCCCATCCGCGACCAAATTGCCAAGTTCGGCAAATTCTCCCAGGAAAAACGGATCGCCCGGTTATCCGCCGCATAGCGCAAGCTGGTACCCGCCCCTTCGGGAAAGATCAGCGCATCGGCCTTGAACACATCGTCATGCAGCACCAACTCGCCCTCGGCAAAGGGCGATGGCACCTTGCCCGGCTTCACCAAGCCTTCGGAAAGCTGCACCATCAGCGGCTCAGCCTCATTGTCCAGGGTCACCTTGTGTTTCTGCCCCTCGCAACCCGGCAGCGGCCACAAGAAAGCGGGGTGAAACCCGATCCCGTAGAGCATGGCGCGCTGATCCAAATTCTGCACCTCCGCTGTAATGCGCACTCCGCGCCCTTCGAGCCGATGCTCGATTACAAGGCTGAACTCATATGGGTAGACTTCATGCGTGACCGGATTAGCGCGCAGCTCGAACCGGGAAAAATCCTCCCCGCTGTCGAGCAGCTCAAACTCGCTGCGTCGCGCAAAGCCATGCTGGCTCATTTTAAAGCGCTGCCCCTCGATCCGCACATGATCTTTCGGCGCGCGCCCTACCATTGGGAACAATACCGGTGCCCGCCCCGCCCAGAACTGCGGATCTCCATTCCAGAGCCAGTTCGCCCCATCGCTGGTCACCAAATTCTGCATTTCGGCCCCTAGCGGCGCCACCTCGACACTCAAATGCTCATTGGCGATGCGGACATTGCTCATTCTCGTCTCCTTGGCGAACCTTTGCACCCTAACGCTCTTGAAGCACTTTCGGAAACCTTGCGCCTCGCACCATCTCACCCCACACACAGTGTCATCCCGGGCTTGACCAGGTATCCATCCCGAGATCGCCGCGCTGCCTCGAGGTGAACCTAAAGGACCGAGGAACACTACACCCTCTTGCTTGCGCTACCCCAATCCCCCAAAACCGCACCATGCCTCTACCGCCCCTTCCCATCGACGACGCCCTGCCCGCGCTCCTCTCCGCGCTGGCCGCCAACCCCTACGCCGTCCTCGTCGCCCCGCCCGGCGCCGGCAAAACCACCCGAATCCCCCTCGCCCTCCTAGACGCCACTTGGCGCCGGGAACAGCGCATCATCATGCTCGAACCCCGCCGCCTCGCCGCCCGCGCCGCCGCCGCGCAAATGGCCCGGCTCCTGGGCGAAGAAGTCGGCCAAACCATCGGCTATCGCGTCCGCATGGACAGCAAGGTTTCCGCAAAAACCCGCGTCGAGATCGTCACCGAAGGCGTCTTCACCCGTATGCTGCTCGACGATCCCGAACTAACCGGCATCGCTGCCGTCCTCTTCGACGAATTCCACGAAAGGAGCCTCGACGGCGACCTCGGCCTAGCCTTGACGCTGGACGCCACCGCCCTACGCCCCGATCTACGCGTCCTCGTCATGTCCGCCACCATCGATGGCGCCCGCATCGCAAGGCTTCTCAACGAGGCCCCCATTATCGAAAGCCTCGGCCGCGCCTTCCCGGTCCAAACCATTCACCGCGAGCCCGACCCGCTCCAACGCCTCGAAGACCAGGTCACATCAGCCGTCCTGATGGCTCTCCGCGAACACGAAGGCTCCGCCCTCGTCTTCCTGCCCGGTCAGGGCGAGATCACCCGCGTAGCCGAACGCCTCGCCAGTCGCGTTCCGCCCGATACCGACATCGCCCCGCTCTATGGCCAGCTCACCCCTGCCGAGCAGGACCGCGCTATCCGCCCCGCCGAACCCGGCCGCCGCAAGATCGTGCTCGCCACCTCCATCGCCGAAACCTCCCTCACCATCGAAGGCGTTCGCACCGTTGTGGATTCCGGCTTCCGCCGCGTTCCAGTCTATGAACCCAATACTGGGCTCACCACGCTTCAAACCCGCCGTGTCTCCCGGGCCGGCGCCGACCAGCGCCGCGGCCGCGCCGGCCGCACCAGCCCCGGCATCGCCATCCGCCTCTGGAACGAAGGCCAGACCGCTGCTCTCGAACCTTTCGACACGCCCGAAATCCTGTCGGCCGATCTCGCGAGCTTCGCCCTCGACCTCGCCGCCTGGGGCGTCACCGATCCCGAAGCCTTGACCTTCCTCGATCCACCGCCCGCGCCTGCCTGGGCCGAAGCCATCAGTCTTCTGCAATCCCTCGACGCGCTCGACCCATCAGGCCGCCTCACTGAGCAAGGCAAGTCCCTGGCCCACCTGCCCCTCCACCCCCGCCTCGCGCACATGATCGTCGCCGCGCAAGGCGACCGGCAAACCGCCGCCGAACTCGCCGTCCTTATCGGCGAACGCGGCCTCGGCGGCGACAGCACCGATCTCGCCCATCGCCTCGACCGCTTCCGTACCGACCGCTCCAAACGCGCCGAAGACGCCCGCACCCTCGCCCGCCGCTGGGCCAAGCTGGCTGGCAACACCAATAACGACCCTGTTTCCCCCGGCACTCACCTTGCCCGCGCCTACCCCGACCGCGTCGCTCAATCCGCCGGCGCCCCCGGCCGCTTCCGCCTCGCCAATGGCCGCCAGGCCAGCCTCGACGACACCGACCCGCTCGCCCGCCAACCCTTCCTCGTTGTCACCGACATGACCGGCGCCGCCGCCACCAGGCGCATCCGCGCCGCCGCAGCCATTGACCGTGCCGACCTCGAAACGCTCTTTGACCACCGCATCACCGAAATTGAAACCCTGAGCTTCGACAGCCCCTCCGGCGCCATCCGCGCCCGCAAGACCCGCCAGCTCGGCGCCCTCCGCCTCGCCAACGAACCCGTTCCCGTCACCGACCTCGGTAAGGCCGCCGACCTCCTCGCCCAGGCCGCCATCAACCGCATCGACAAGCTCCCCTGGACCAAGGAGCAACGCGTCCTCCGCGCCCGCTCCACTTTCCTCGGTCAAACGCTGGGCGATGGGTGGCCCGACCTGTCCGACACGGCGCTTGCCGCCGACCCATCCTGGCTCGCGCCCCACATCATCGGGGAAACTCGCCTGTCAGCTATAACCGCAGCCCATCTCGGCAACGCACTCGACACGCTCCTGCCCTGGTCGCAGCGCCAGGAGATCGACAAGCTCCTCCCCAGCCATTTCAGCGCGCCCTCAGGCAGCCATTTGCCCGTCGACTACACCGCCGAAAACGGCCCAGCGCTCGAAATCCGCGTCCAGGAACTCTTCGGCCTGGACCGCCACCCTGCCATTGCTAACGGCAAGATCGGGCTGTTGCTGATCCTTCTTTCCCCCGCACACCGCCCCATCCAGACCACGCGCGACCTCCCCGGCTTTTGGCGTGGCTCCTGGAAAGACGTAGCCAAGGACCTAAAAGGCCGCTACCCCCGCCACTTCTGGCCCGACGACCCGATCAATGCGGCGGCAACGGCTCGGGCCAAGCCACGCGGGACCTGATCCCTCCAGGCCATTGACCCAAAGTTTTGCCGCCCCCAGATAGGACGACCGCTTTATCCGCGGAGGAAACCAACGATGGCCAAACGCATCGAAAAAGCGAACCTGCCGTCCAAGACCTGCGCCACCTGCAGCCGCCCGTTTACCTGGCGCAAGAAGTGGGCGAAGGTCTGGGACGAGGTGAAGTACTGCTCCGACGCGTGTCGGGCAAAACGGTAGGCGCCTCGTCGGCGCCTCCCTTGCTGGTTTCCGGCTATTCGGCCGGCGAAAAGTTGAGCGCCACGCCATTGATGCAATACCGCAACCCAGTCGGCGGTGGACCGTCCGGGAACACATGCCCCAGATGGCTCCCACACGTCGCGCAGTGGCACTCTGTCCGCACCATTCCATAAGACCGATCCTCGGTGTTCTCCACCGAACCGGGCACCGGATCATTAAAACTCGGCCAGCCCGTGCCGCTTTCGAACTTTAATGTCGATTCAAACAGCGGACTGTCACATCCCGCACATGAAAATGTGCCAGCACGCTTCTCATAAAGCAGCGCGCACGAGCCGGGCCGCTCGGTCCCATGGTTGCGCATCACCTGGTATTGCTCCGGCGTCAGCCGGGCCTTCCATTCGGCGTCCGTGCGCGTCACTGCGAAAGTATGAGCGTCCATGGGGTTCTCCCGCTTCTTCCAGAATGTGAACATGGCCTAGATATAGTCATCCGAACGCCGCCCGACGAGCCCCCGCTACCATCAACCTGAAGTGACCTCCATGACCACCGTGACCACGATCGAGCAACTCGAAGCCCTTTACACACCCGCTCCCGTTGCCGCCTCCACGGTCAAGGTCGCTCATCGCATCACCCCCGAATACCGCCGCCTCGTCGAAGCCAGCCCGTTTGCCGCCCTTGCCACCATCGGCCCCGAAGGCATCGACTGCTCCCCGCGCGGCGACCAGCCCGGCTTTGTGCGCATCCACGACGACCAGACCCTGATGATGCCAGACCGCCGCGGCAACAACCGCATCGATTCGCTCCGCAACATCGTCCGCGACCCCCGCTGCGCTTTCCTCTTTCTTCTGCCCGGCTCCGGCACCACCTTCCGCGCCAATGGCCGGGCCCACCTCAGCATCGATCCGGACCTGCTCGAAAGCTTTGCCGTCGATGGCAAGTCACCCCGCTCGGTCATCGTCATGGAAATTGACGAACTCTACTTCCAATGCGCCCGCGCCATTGTCCGCTCGGACCTCTGGAACCCCGCCCGCCACATCGACCTCTCGATCCTGCCCACTCCGGGACAAATCCTCGCCAGCATGACCAATGGCGCCGTCGGCGGCCAGCCCTACGACCAAGCCTGGCCCGAACGCGCCAAGCAAACCATGTGGTGACACTCTTCCTTCGCCTACAAAGCGGGTTTCTTCAGGTCAGGAGGGCACCATTCGCCTCAGTTTCGATCCGGGGTGAGTCGAAAATGGCGCATGGCCGAGAACCGGAGCGCAGCGTGCATGAGCACGTGAGCACCGGAAGCGGAGGGCTCGCCCATTTGCAGGCCGCCCTGGATCGAAAATGAGGTGAATGGTGGGAGTAACAAGGATTGAACTTGTGACCCTTCGCGTGTGAAGCGAATGCTCTCCCGCTGAGCTATACTCCCGTCGCCTGAAGGCGAAAGTCTTAGAGAGATGGTGGGCGTAACAAGGATCGAACTTGTGACCCCCTCGATGTCAACGAGGTGCTCTCCCGCTGAGCTATACGCCCATCTCTCCGGGATGGAATGGCAAGGCCCTTCCAGTGGCGCGGATAGACCATAAAACCCCCGAACGGGTCAAGTGGTCAGATTAAAGTTCTAGAAGCATGTGGAAGGTCGATCCAGCCACACCCACCATGTCATCCCGGCGCAGGCCGGGATCCATCTCGAGATCGATCGCCTGCCGCAAGGCCGCAGATCCATCTACCGCGTCCGAACATGCATATCAGGATGGATCCCGGCCTTCGCCGGGATGACATCAAGGTCGAAGGCAGCCCTGTGTCCTATGCCGCAAGCAGCCGCTCGACCTCGTTCACCAAATCCTTCAAGTGAAATGGCTTGCTCAACACTGATGCATCCTTGGGCGCATCGCTATCGGGGTTCAGCGCCACCGCAGCGAACCCCGTGATGAACATCACTTTCAAATCCGGATCGAGTTCGGTGGCGCGCCGCGCCAACTCGATCCCGTCCATTTCGGGCATCACGATATCGCTCAGCAGCAGCGAGAACGGCTCCTCGCGCAGGCGCTCATAGGCGCTCAGCCCATTGTCGAACGACACCACTTCATAGCCCGCGTTCTTGAGCGCACGCGTCAGGAACTGGCGCATGTCATTATCGTCTTCCGCGAGCAGAATGCGTTTCATCAACTTCTCCGGGCCAAAGCCTTGTTGAGTCGGATCATACCGGCTGATGTTTAAGGCAAGTTTGCCGATCTGCAAACGCTCAGCGTTTTGTAAGCTCGATTGTGTGACAATCTAGACATCGGAGCTTTAAAGCGCGACAGTGACTGTGCAAATCAGTCCGGCGCCAGCCAGTGGCGCCCATTCCGGAGGTAGCGTGCGGTCCGACTATTGGGATCAGCCAGCATTTGAAACCATAAGGCCCCGCCGCCTGGTTTCCCCTGTTGTGTTCAACTCAGCCCATTCGGGCCGGGTTTATCCCGAGCGGTTCCTCGCCATGACCCGGCTCGATCACCTGTCCATCCGTCAATCCGAAGATGCCTGGGTTGACGAAATCTTCGCCCGCGCGCCCCATCTCGGCGCCCCTCTCCTGCGGGCGCACTTCCCCCGCGCCTATCTCGATGTCAATCGCGAGCCTTGGGAACTCGATCCGGCCATGTTCGTCGAACCGCTGTCGGACCGGTTCAACACCACCTCGCCCCGTGTCGCGGCCGGCCTGGGCACGCTGGCCCGCGTTGTCGCCGAGAACAAGCCGATCTACCGCGACCGGCTGACTCTGGACGATGCCCGCATGCGCATCGAGGGTATCTATCATCCCTATCATGCGGCCCTGCAAAAGCTTTTGGGCGAGGCCATGTCCGCCTATGGCATCGCGCTGCTGATCGATTGTCACTCCATGCCGCGCATCAACCGCAGTGGCGACAAGGCAGCCCCCGACATTGTGCTCGGCGACCGCTACGGCACCACCTGCGCCCCGGCCCTGATCGACCTTGTGGAAACCGTTTTCACCAGCGCCGGCCTGCGCGTCGCGCGCAACCGCCCCTATGCCGGCGGTTTCGTCACCCGCTCTTATGGCCGCCCCCAGCATGGCGTCCATGCCCTGCAGATCGAGATCAGCCGCCACCTTTACATGAACGAGGTCACCCTCGCCCGCAACAGCGGCTTCACGGCAATCGTCAATATCATAGATCGCTTGATCTTCGCCCTGATCGGCCTCGACCTCCCCGCCCTAGTCGGCAGCCAACCCGCGCCGGAAAACCTGGCAGCGGAATAGCCGGAACCTACCAGACCATCCTCAAACTCATATCATCCCGGCGCAGGCCGGGATCCATCCTGAGCTCAAGCCACCTGCACAACTGGTTCTGATAATCACCAGCGACCATGCGGCATCTCAGGATAGATGCCGGGTCACGCCCGAAATCACACCATGAGGGTTGCACTATAAGCCCTTATCCAGTGCCGGCTGCATTCCCCGCCACCCCTGCCCATGCTACCACCCTCCAGCGCCACTGCCCCGGACCTTCCCATGCCCCTCGATCTCGCTAAAGTCGAAGCCACACTCCTTGCCGCAGCCGACGCCGCTGCCACCCGCACGCTCCCCCTCTTCCGCACAGACCTCGGCATCGACAACAAGCTCCAATCGGGCTTCGACCCTGTCACCGAGGCCGACCGTGGCGCCGAAACTGCCATCCGCGAGATCATCGCCGGTGCCTTCCCCGACCACGCCATCATCGGCGAGGAATGGGGTACCACTGGCGAGGGCCCCTTCACCTGGATCATCGACCCGGTCGATGGCACCCGCGCCTTCATTTCCGGCGCCCCCGTCTGGGGCACGCTGATCGGCTTTGCCGAAAACGGCGTCGCCATAGCCGGCCTCATGAGCCAGCCCTTTATCGGCGAGACCTTCCTCGCTGTCCCCGGCCGCGCCACCTACCATCGCAACGGCAAGACCCAGCCCCTGCGCACCAGCGGCCAGAACGACCTTGCCGCCGCCAAGGTCTTCACGACCACTCCAAAGCTGTTCCGCACGCCCGAACTGCTCGCCAAATGGACTGCCATCGAGTCCGCAACGCGCCTACAGCGCTTCGGCATGGATTGCTATGGCTACGCCCTCCTGGCCGCCGGCCACGCCGATCTCGTGATTGAACCGTCACTCCAAACCTACGACATTGCCGCCCTCGTCCCCATCATCCGCGAAGCCGGCGGCGCCATCGCTTGCTGGGACGGCAGCGAGCCCACGGGCGGCGGCAACGTCATCGCCGCCGCCACGCCCCGATTGCTGGAAGCGGCGTTGAACTTGGTCAACAGCGCTTAGTTCTGAAAGCTGATCGAGCTGACGAAACGAGGCCTGTGTACTGAGCGGGACTTGAACGTGAGAACATCAAGCCCGAACCCTGAAAAAACTGCGGAATGCGGAACGAAAGTCTCGGTAAGAATTACCGAGTCTCCTTTGTCTATATCGGGCAAAATGTTTTCAGGAATGCTAGCTGAATCCAACGCAGTAGTGCTCCCCACAACTTTGGACCATTGTACTTCAAGCTTATTGCCTTTTCCCCGTACGATGCTGCTCACCCGCATTGCTCCGTCAGCGGCAGTGGGCACAGTATGTTTGAGCAGCGATAACAGAGCATTCATTGAAGCATCGCTGACTGTAGTCTGTCGCGATAATATATCGCCGACTGTGAATGTTGCCTTTTCGATATTCTGTGAATTGCGGAACATATCAAACAAGGTAACTGTACCAAGTAGAACAGCGATCAGGACTGGAACCAAAAGCGCGAATTCAATCGCTGATGCGCCTGCTTCATTTGTTTCGAAACGCTTTACTGTATCCTGCTTCATCATGGCTCGTTAGCAAAAGCTGACTTGGCGATAATCCGGAAAGCTCCCGTACTATCCTTAGGTAGGGCCATTCCCAGCCCTAGTCCCGGCGTAAAAGGCTCCACAACGAAGCATGCGCGGACAAACACAGTCTGAGAACGGCCACCAGCATCAAACCGCAGGACAGGCGCTACTTTGCTGTTGCGGTCAACGCAGCGATCTGCATCCGTCGGGTAGCTGGCCTCACTAGTGATAGGAATGAACTCAAGCGCCAGAGTCTTATCGCAATCGAATAAAACCACTGCGTTGCTGCAAATGCGCGCTCGGACATTCGATTGCGTCGGATTAACGATCTGGCCGATTCGCAGTTCTCGTACTGTGATGTCTAGAGCTCGATCCAGCATAATGGTTTGCACCATTGTCCAGCCCGCTTCGAGCGTAGAGAAGACTAGCGCCAGCAGCATTGGAGCGACGAGGGCAAATTCAATAGCAGCCGCGCCAGTTTGGTCGCGAATACACTTTGCAAACAGATGCAGCCGATTCATTGGACCAGCCGAATCTTATCGATAGCCGACGCGATTGACTGAAAGGCGGAGTTGATGTCAAGTCCAGCAACGTTGTAAAAGTGACTTGGACTGGATGCGCAGCTTTGCATCTGTTTTTGCGCATTTGCGTTCACTTCAAAGCCGATGGTGAAAACAACGACACCGTTTGACTTGGCGCGGTCGCACACCGCATACATCTTCAGCACCGCATCTTCTGCCGACTGCGTGGTTGTATTACATCTGTCGCTTTGCGGCCCCGTCGTAGCGTCGTTGCAGGGGCGCGGATACTGATACTGCTTGGGGCGATATTGAGGGCTGATCTCGCCGTCAGTCATTAGCACGATAAATTTTAGCGTATCCGTATCGTTAAACGCTGCGGGCCGATTTGCGAACTGGCCTGGAATATAGCCGTTGGACACTCCTACGTTCACCAGTGGCCTAGCCGCAGGTTCGAGCAGCATCATCCCCCAGTTCATGGCAATGGCCGTCCCAGTGCCGTCATGCATCTTGATGCTGGCAATCTTGGCCTTGAGTGCCGCCGCGTCGTTGCTCAAATAGGTAATTGCTGTTTCTTCATGGGGGCACCACGACCATTCTAACCCGGTATAGTTCTGGCCGGCGGCATTCTTGCCAGAGTAAGGGGATGATTTATGATAAAAAGTGAAGTGAGCCAATTGCGCGCGTTGCGCAAACGGTATCATTCCGACGCCATAATCATTGCTGGCGAACTCGATACACGACGAATAAAGGTGCTGCCGAGGCGTGCCTAGGAAATCAAAGACAATCGCGCCGGGGTTTACCGACCCAGCATAAGGTACAATGCTGACTGAGGTGTAAGGCGCGGTATCAGTCGTGACCACCCGATCGATAAACCCTTGTGCAGCCGGACGAAGGCGATCCAATCGGGGCGGCTTGCCTTCTCGCATGGAACCAGAAATGTCGAGAACAAGGGAAATCTCTATATTTTTGCGACGCTCTAGGGCCGTTGCGGATACATTGACACCTAGGCTGTTGATGCCAATGAGTGGAAGGAACGAGGTGTTCATCGAATAGGTGGCTACAACAGTCACCTTTCGCTCATTAGTGCTGGTGACATGATCGAATTTGAGCGTGACATCTTTGGCGAATGGCAGTGTTTGTAAATAATCCTCGACCGTTTTTTCAACGTTCCGCTTCTGCGTCAGCGACGCCGCCGCCAGCACCGCACGATCAACACTGTCCTGCAATTGCGCCCGATAGGCCTCATGCCGGGCAATATCCGTCGCCCCGCCGGCAAGCACCAGCATGGGTATCAATGCAAAAGCACTGATCATCGCGACGTTTCCGTCGCAATTGACAATAAACCTGCGAAGCAGAGACTTGAAAGACACCTTGGTTCTCGCGCATAGCCGTTTTGGCTGCACGATCAATACATCTGGTGCGATTTAGAATTCGTTTAGCCGTTAGCTTACAATAGTGTTAGCTGGATTGCTCAGTAATGAAAGCATCGAACGCTGCGAACACTTGTCCGCGGATCATATCATTCTCCATGAACAGTTCGTGCCGGGCCCCTGCGAGCACCACATGGCGCCCCGTACGCATCGTCAGGCCCAGTTGTTCGATTGCGGGCGTCGATACGACCTCGTCACGCGCACCGGCAAGCATAAGAAGGGGAATGCGAATGCGGCTGGGGAAATCGTCGCGGCCGGCCTCCGCCATGGCACCCATGGCCGCCGCCACCCAGCGGATGGTAGGTGCACCGGTTTCCAGCGCCGGGCGGGCCTTGAGCACGTCCACCATGCGCATGTAGCGGATGAGATCGCTGGTCAGTGGATTGCCCGGAAAAGTCGCCTGCGTCGCGGCTCGGTCAGCGGGCCGCGCAACGGGCACCCGCCCTAACCCCAAAAAACTCAGCGCTTCGCAGAGCCGTGCCATGCCGCCCATGCTGAGCGGCTGGCCCTCCAATGAGAGCATGGGGGCAGACAGGAAGACCCGGTCAAACATCAGCCGGTCGTTGATAGCAGCAAAAAGCGAGGCCAGCCCGCCCATCGAATGCCCCACCAGGTAGAATGGCGGCGGGCAATCGGGCAAAAGGATTTCGCCATGAAAGCTCTTGAGGTCCGTCCAGTAATCCTCGAAGCGGTCGACATAACCAAGCTTGCTGCCGATGAGCCGGTCGGACCCGCCCTGTCCGCGCCAGTCAAAGGTCGCCACGGCAAAGCCGCGCTTGCGGAAGTCGGCAATGGTCTCGAAGTATTTCTCGATGAATTCGGTGCGCCCATGCACCAGGCACACCGTGCCCCGGTGCTTGCCCTCAGACTTAGGCCAGTGCGCATAGCGCAATTGCACCCCGTCGCTGGTCTTGAAGAACGCCACCCGCCCGCCCTCAGGAACCGGATTGGACGCTATATTGACCAGGCTCGGTCCATGGGGATCGACAACGGCGTTCATGCAAGCACCTTCTTTGGCAGGCACGGTTTTCTGTATCGAGATTCGCTGCCCGCGGAGTCGAAAATGGTGAGCTCTGAGCACCGGAGCGCAGCGTACTTGAGTACGTGAGCACCGGAAGCGCAAGAGCTTGCCATTTGCAGACGCGCGGCCCGTGAAAATCGATACAGAAAAAAGCCAGCACATCTTGCGATGTACTGGCTCTTTTTTCACGGTCCATGCGGGGGGCGGGTGATGGACCGCTTGAGGCGTACCGAGGTGTCCCTCAGCACATGCCCCCTTATGAACTCCTCAGCATGAACTCGAACGGACTAGCTCGTTCATATTCGGTTCATCTTGAGCCGACGAGAAGCAAAAGTTTTTCAAAAATGCCATATGCCAAAACTCTTGAAGCTCCAAACCCCGCTCCCATATCTGTGGCGTTCGCCGGTTACCCGGGAACCCCGACCTCGCCCTTCGATGCTCGCCTAATATTGGGAGCACCATGCGAGACCACCGGGACATCCACGTTGCTTTACGGAGAATGTGACTATGCAGACCATCGACTTTTCCCCCTTCTATCGTTCCACCGTCGGTTTCGATCGCCTGTTCAACCGTCTCGACACCTTGGTCGGACAGGAAGCCAAGACCTACCCTCCCTACAACATTGAGCGCACCGGCGATGACGCCTACCGCATCTCGATTGCTGTAGCAGGCTTTGGCAATGGCGATATCGCTATCGAAACCAAGGAAAACAGCCTGGTCGTCAAGGGTGCAAAGCCCGAAACCCAAGGTGACAAGACCCGTGAATTCCTCCATCGCGGCATTGCCGAACGCGCTTTCGAGCTGCGTTTCCAACTGGCCGACTATGTCGAGGTTCAGGGCGCAACCCTTGAGAACGGGCTGCTGCATCTGGAACTGAAGCGCGAACTGCCCGAAAGCAAGAAGCCGCGCACCATCCAGATCAACGGGGCTGCCCAGCCGACGATCGAGGACCAGTCGGTCAACTAATCCGGCCCGTCACTGACGATAGAGGGCGCAGTCCACCAGGGCTGCGCCTTTTTGTTGGCCCTCATACCCCACACCAAACTCGATGTCATCCCGGCGCAGGCCGGGATCCATCCTGAGATGCCCCGGCTCTATAACCCTCCCCTAATCCTTGCTTAAACAATGATCAGGGAACTCACCCAGCGCGTAGCTGTTCAATAAGCAACCCCCGCGTCAAAGGATTTCCCATGAGCACCCCGTCTATCGCCCTTGCCGGCAACAACGCCAAGTCCGCCGTTATCGACATCCTCAATGCCCGTCTCGCAGACGCCATCGACATGTCGCTGTTCATCAAGCAGGCCCATTGGAACCTGAAGGGGCGCGAGTTCATCGCCGTTCATGAAATGCTCGATGTATTCCGCGCTGCCGTGGACGCCCATGTCGACACTATCGCCGAGCGCGTGGCCCAGCTCGACGGAATCGCTCTTGGCACCACGCAGGTCGTGGCCCAATCGAGCAAGCTGCCGCCCTATCCCACTGAAATCCGCAAGGTCACCGATCACCTCTCTGCGCTGGCGGAACGCTACGCTCTGCTCGCCAATCAAGTCCGCCAGGACATTGACAACACTGAGGAAGCCGGCGACGCCGATGCCGCCGATATCCTGACGGCCTTTTCGCGTGAACTCGACAAGGAACTCTGGTTCATCAAGTCCCACCTCGAATAGCCTCTCCGCCCATCCTGTGGCAGGAATGGCGTCAGCCCCTGCCGCAGGAGAATCAGCCGTGCAGATCATCGGCCACGCCATCGTCTCGGTAGACGGCAAGATCGCTGCTGCCGATGGCCGCATGCCTCCCGAACTGCGCAACGACGCCGACTGGAAGCGCTTCCAAAGCCAGCTCGACGGCTCCGACATTGTTGTCCTCGGCCGCCAGGGTCACGAACGCTTCCCCAACCCTGGCCGCCGCCGCCTCGTCGCCACCCGCAGTGTCGCAGCCCTTGCCGACGATCCCAATGACCGCCGCGCCGCGCTATGGAACCCAGCCGGAATAAGCTTTGCCGAAGCTGCGAAATCGCTCGGCCTCGCAAACGGCATTGCGGCCATTGCCGGCGTCTTCGACCTCTTCACCCATCTATTCACCGCCTTCGACCTCGCCGAAAGCCAGACACTCCTTCTCCCTGATGGCCTTCCCTGCTTCACAACAGGGCACCCGCGCCTGGTTCTTGCGCAGCACGGCTTGGCGCTAAAAACCTGGGAAATCCTAGACCCTCAAGCCTCCGTAACGCTTACCCACTGGCAGCGCAGCTAAGGCTTTCCTAGGCTTTCCTACACCGGCGCTGGAAATCTCCTATAGGACATCCGCAATAGGGCTTGCTCCCAGTTTGGAATTATGCAAATGTGACTTCGTTAGGGCAGCACGGCTGTCCTATCTGACGCGTCGCCCCGCTCTCCGCGGCCAGCGCGCACGCTGGTCCGGCTGGACCGATCTGCGATGATCGGAAACGGATAGGCGGAGCGTATACAGCTCGAAGTTTGAGTGGCCATTTGGATGCAGCGCCACTCCCAAGCATGGACGTGTTTGCTCTTCCGAGCCGTACTGTATAGTACGACGGCTTGAGCAACATGCCTGACGTAAGGACAAGACTGCATCCCACCCGCCGTAACCGGCACCAACAGGATGCACACGACATAGCGAAGCCGCCTGGCAACAGGCACGATCAAGAGCGAGGAACACATCATGGCACACGAGCGGAACGGACAAATTTCTCCGGCGACCAGCAAAGCCAATACTCGCAAAACCACCCTGATCGAAAACGGCCGTAGCGTGTCGGGTCGCCCCCAGGCGCAAGGTCTTTATGATCCCGCCAACGAGCACGATGCCTGCGGCATTGGCATGATCGCCAACATCAAGAACAAGCCCAGCCACGAAGTGGTGGTGAAGGGTCTCGAAATCCTCGAGAACCTTGAACACCGTGGCGCCGTCGGCGCTGACCCGCTGATGGGCGACGGCGCCGGCATCCTGGTGCAGACCCCGCATGCTTTCCTAGCCAAGGTCATGCCGTTCCCACTGCCGGAAAAGCACGCCTACGCCGCGGCAATGATCTTTTACCCCAACGATGCTGCCTTGCGCGACCGCTGCGCCGAGGCCGTGCGGGGCTGCCTGGCTCGCGAAGGCCTGCAGCTCCTGGGCGAACGCGTCGTGCCCACCGACAACTCGCCCCTCAGCGAAGGCGTCATCGCCACCCAGCCCATCATCGAGCAAATGGTGATCGCGCGTCCTGCCGGGCTCTCGCTTGACGAATTCGAGCGCAAGCTCCTCATCGTGCGCAAGGTGATCTCCAACACCGTCTACGCCGCCGTGCCCGAAGCCAATACCGACAACGGCTTTTATGTCGTGTCCATGTCTGCGCGCACCGTGGTCTACAAGGGCATGTTCCTTGCCGCCCAGCTCAAGGCCTTCTACCCCGACCTGTCGGACGAAAGCTTCGAGTCGGCCATTGCCTTGGTCCACCAGCGCTTTTCCACCAACACCTTCCCCTCCTGGAAGCTGGCGCATCCCTACCGCATGACCACCCACAATGGTGAAATCAACACCATTCGCGGCAACGTCAACTGGATGGCCGCCCGCCAGGCCTCCGTCTCCTCGCCCCTGTTCGGCGACGACATCACCAAGATCTGGCCCATCTCCTATGAGGGCCAGTCCGACACTGCATGCTTTGACAACGCACTCGAATTCCTTGTGCGCGGCGGCTATTCGCTGCCCCATGCGGCCATGATGCTGATCCCCGAAGCCTGGGCCGGCAATCCGCTGATGGATGATACGCGTCGCGCGTTTTATCAATACCACGCCGCCCTCATGGAGCCATGGGACGGTCCCGCCGCCATGTCGCTCTCCGATGGCCGCTATGTCGTTGCGACCCTTGACCGCAACGGCCTGCGCCCCGCCCGCTATCTGGTCACTCGCGAAGGCCATGTGGTCCTCGCGTCGGAATCCGGCGTCCTCGACATCCCCGACGAGGACATCGTCGAGCGCTGGCGCCTCCAGCCCGGCCGCATGCTGCTGATCGACCTCGAAGAAGGCCGCATCATCTCGGACGATGAGATCAAGCGCACCCTTGCCACCAGGAACCCCTATAGCGAATGGCTCGCCCGTTCGCAGATCGTGCTCGAAGACCTGCCCGAAACCGAACCCAAGGCGCCGGTCACCTCGGAATCCCTGCTCGATCGCATGCAGGCCTTTGGCTACACCCAGGAAGACATCAAGCTCCTGATGGCGCCCATGGCGACCACCGGCCAGGAAGCCGTTGGCTCGATGGGAACGGACACGCCCCTCTCGGCGCTCTCCACCAAGAGCAAGCTGCTTTATACCTATTTCAAGCAGAACTTCGCCCAGGTCACCAATCCGCCCATCGATCCGATCCGCGAGGAATCGGTGATGAGCCTGGTATCCTTCATCGGCCCGCGCCCTAATATCTTCGACCTCGAAGGCGTGTCGCACCAGAAGCGCCTCGAAGTCCGCCAGCCCATTCTCACCAACGAGGATCTCGAAAAGATTCGCGCCATTGGTGACATGGCCGACAACCAGTTTAAGACCCTCACCATTGACATCACCTACCCCGCTGACATGGGCGCGGTGGGCATGGAATCGGCCATCTCAGCCATCTGTGAACACGCCGAGGCCGCCATCGCCGGCGAATACAACATCATCATCCTCTCCGATCGCAAACTCGCGTCCGACCGCATCGCCATCCCCGCCCTGCTGGCCACCGCGGCCGTGCATCACCACCTGATCCGGAAGGGCCTGCGCACCTCCTCCGGCCTGGTCGTAGAAACCGGCGAAGCCCGCGAAATGCATCATTTCGCCATGCTGGCCGGCTACGGCGCCGAAGCCATCAACCCCTACCTCGCCTTCGAAACGCTTTCCGCGCTCCATGCCGAAGGCGAGTTCCCGGCCGAAGTCGACGCCCATGAAGTGGTCTATCGCTATATAAAGTCGGTTGGTAAGGGCCTGCTCAAGGTGATGAGCAAGATGGGCATCTCGACCTATCAATCCTATTGCGGCGCCCAGATTTTCGACGCTGTTGGCCTCAAGACCGACTTCGTTAAGCGTTTCTTCTTCGGCACGGCCACCAGCATCGAAGGCGTTGGCCTTGCCGAAGTGGCCGAGGAAACCGTGCGCCGCCACCGCGACGCGTTTGGCAATGACATTGTCCTTCGCAAGGCGCTCGATGTAGGCGGCGAATACATGTACCGCATTCGCGGCGAAAAGCATGCCTGGAGCCCGGACGTCGTTGCCGATCTTCAGCACGCCGTGCGTACCAGGGATGACTCGCCCGAAACGGCGCAGGACCGCTACAACAGCTTCGCCGCCCGCGTGAACTCGGGCGAAAACGGCTATCTCGCCATCCGCAACCTCTTCGACATCAAGCCGCTTGGCGAGGCCGTGCCGCTCGATGAAGTCGAGCCCGCCGTCGACATCGTCAAGCGCTTCGTCACCGGCGCCATGTCCTTCGGCTCCATTTCGCGCGAAGCCCACACCACCCTCGCCCAGGCGATGAACCGCATTGGCGGCAAGTCGAACACCGGCGAAGGCGGCGAGGAACCCGACCGCTACAAGCCCCTGCCCGATGGCTCACGCAACCCGATGCGAAGCGCCATCAAGCAGATCGCCTCGGGCCGCTTCGGCGTCACCACCGAATATCTGGTCAATGCCGACCAGCTCCAGATCAAGGTCGCGCAGGGTGCCAAGCCCGGCGAGGGCGGGCAATTGCCGGGCCACAAGGTCGATTGGATCGTTGCCAAGACTCGTCATTCGACGCCCGGCGTGGGCCTCATCTCCCCGCCACCACACCACGACATCTATTCCATCGAAGATCTCGCCCAGCTCATTTACGATCTCAAGAACGTCAATGAACAGGCCGACATTTCGGTCAAGCTGGTTTCCGAAGTTGGCGTCGGCACGGTTGCGGCTGGCGTGGCCAAGGCACGCGCCGACCACATCACCGTTTCCGGCTATGATGGCGGCACGGGCGCCTCGCCCCTGACCTCGCTCAAGCATGCCGGCGGTCCATGGGAAATCGGCCTGGCCGAGACCCACCAGACCCTGGTGCTCAACCGCCTGCGCTCGCGCGTCGTCCTGCAGGTCGATGGTGGTCTCAAGACCGGTCGCGACGTCCTCATTGGTGCCCTGCTCGGTGCCGACGAGTTCGGCTTCTCTACCGCGCCCCTGATCGCCGCCGGCTGCATCATGATGCGCAAGTGCCATCTCAACACCTGCCCTGTCGGCGTCGCCACGCAGGACCCCGTCTTGCGCAAGCGCTTCAAGGGCACGCCCGAGCACGTCATCAACTACTTCTTCTTTATCGCCGAAGAGCTGCGTGGCCTGATGGCCGCCATGGGTGCCCGGACAGTCCAGGACCTCATCGGCCGCTCGGACCTGCTTGATCAGCGCAAGCTCACCGACTACTGGAAGAGCGAAGGCGTTGACTTCACCAAACTCTTCTACAAGCCCGAACCGCTCGGCGGCGACACGCTCTACCGCTCCGAAACGCAGGACCATCACCTCGAAGCCGTGCTCGATCGCAAGCTGATCGAACTGGCCCAGCCAGCGCTCGACAACGGCACGGCTGTGCAGATCGACCTGCCTATCCGCAGCCGCGACCGCTCCGCTGGCGCCATGCTGTCGGGCGCCGTCGCTAAGAAGTACGGTCATGAAGGCCTGCTCGAAGACACCATCTCGATCAAGCTGACCGGCACGGCGGGGCAAAGCTTTGGTGCTTTCCTTGGCCGCGGCATCTCGATCGATCTGGTCGGCGACGCCAACGACTATGTCGGCAAGGGCCTCTCCGGTGGCCGCATCGTCGTGCGGCCTTCCCCCAAGGTCAACTTCGCACCCGAAAAGTCGATCATCGTCGGCAATACCGTGCTCTACGGCGCCATTGCCGGTGAGTGCTATTTCCACGGCGTCGCCGGCGAACGCTTTGCCGTCCGCAATTCCGGCGCCATCGCTGTCGTCGAAGGCACGGGCGATCATGGCTGCGAATACATGACGGGTGGCGTCGTCGTCGTCATCGGCTCGACGGGCCGCAACTTTGCCGCTGGCATGTCGGGCGGCGTCGCCTATGTGCTCGACGAGGACGAAACCTTCCGCGAGCGCTGCAACCTCGCCATGGTCGATCTCGAGCCTGTCGCTGAGGAAGAAGCCCTGATGCAAAAGCATCATCACCACGGTGGTGATCTGGAATGGCATGGCCGCGTCGACATCTCCGGCGACATGACCAAGCACGACGACGAGCGCCTCCACCAGCTTATCTCCAACCATCTCCACTATACGGGCTCCAACCGCGCCAAATACATTCTCGACCATTGGGTCGAGATGCGGCCGAAGTTCGTGAAGGTGATGCCGGTCGAATACCGCCGCGCCATCCAGGAAATGCAAAAGAAGCGCGCTGGTGGCGCTACCGTAATGGCGGCGGAGTAATGCTGCGAGTCTATGGCGACCTTGGGTCGGGCAACTGCCTCAAGGTCAAGTACATCGCCGACGCCACCGGCACGCCCTACACTTGGCACGACGTGCCCGCCCGCTCGGGCGGCACCGCGACGCCTGAGTTCCTCAAGCTCAACCCGGCAGGCCAGATACCCGTCGTGGTGTTGGACGACGGCCGTCCCTTGGCCCAGTCCAACGCTATCCTGCGCTATCTGGCGCATGGCACGCGCTTTATTCCCACCGACCGCTACGATGCAGCCAAAATGGACGAGTGGCTGTTTTGGGAACAATATAGCCACGAGCCCACTGTGGCGGTGGCCCGCGCCCGCGTTGTCTATGACGGTCAAAAGCCCGAGGACCTCGACCCAAGCCTGGTCGCCCGCGCCAACAAGGCGCTAGACCGGCTTGAACAGGCACTGGGCGAAACACCCTTTCTGGTCGGCGACAGCATGACCATCGCCGATATCGCCTTGCTGGCCTATACAAGGCAGGCACCGCAGGCCGGCTTCGACCTATCCAGCCGTCCGGCACTCCTGCGCTGGATCGCCGGCTGCGAACAAGAACTTGGACTGCCTGCCTTCATGGCAGCGAATTAGGGGCCCCACCATGGGAAAAGTAACAGGCTTTCTCGAGATTGACCGCGAAGAGCCCCGGTACGAACCGGCCTCTGACCGCATCCGACATTTCGGCGAGTTCACCATCCCGATGTCCGAAGGGCGCATCGTTGACCAGGCGGCGCGCTGCATGGATTGCGGCATTCCGTTCTGCCATGGCGACACGGGCTGCCCGGTCCACAACCAGATCCCAGACTTCAACGACCTCGTTTACAATAGCGACTGGGAGGAGGCTGCCCGCAACCTCCACTCGACCAACAACTTCCCCGAGTTCACTGGCCGCATCTGCCCCGCCCCCTGCGAGGAAGCCTGCACGCTCAATCTTGAAGACGTGCCGGTCGCCATCAAGACCATCGAGCAGGCCATCGGCGATCGCGCCATCCGCAGCGGCTGGGCCCAGCCCCAGATCAACCCCAACAAGACGGGCAAGCGCGTTGCCATCGTCGGATCGGGTCCCGCCGGCATGGCTGCTGCTCAGCAGCTGGCCCGCGCCGGCCACGATGTTCATGTCTATGAGCGCGAGCCCAAGGCAGGCGGCTTGATGCGCTATGGCATTCCCGATTTCAAGATGGAAAAGGATCATATCGACTTCCGCATCGACCAGATGCAGGCCGAAGGCGTCACTTTCCACTATGGCGAGAACATTGGCGTAACCCGTCCGCTCTCCGAACTACAGGCGCAGTATGATGCCGTGCTGCTCAGCGGCGGCGCCGAAAAGCCTCGGGCGGTTGAATCGGAAGGCACGCACTTCCACGGCGTGCAATACGCCATGCCATTCCTGGTGCAGCAGAACCGTCGTCTTGGCGGCGAGGACATCTCCAACGAGGTGCAGCTGACCGCAGCCGGCAAGCATGTTGTCGTTGTCGGCGGCGGTGATACGGCGTCCGACTGTGTTGGCACCAGCTTCCGCCAGGGCGCTATTGCCGTCACCCAGCTCGACGTCCGCCCCATGCCGCCCGAGCTTGAAAACAAGCTGACCAACTGGCCCAATTGGGCGGTCAAGATGCGCACCTCGTCCTCTCAGGCCGAAGGCGCCATCCGCGAGTTTGCCGCCGGTACCATGAAGATCTTGGGCGATGCCAAGGGTCATGTCACGGGCGTTGAATGCGCCCGCGTCGATCGCAAGCGCCAGCCCATCCCCGGCACCGAGTTCATCATCAAGGCCGACCTTGTCCTCCTCGCCATCGGCTTTGCCGGTCCCGTGCAAGACGGCATGCTGACCGAACTGGGCGCCCAGCTCGACAAGCGCGGCAATCTTTTTGCCGATACGCTGAGCTACAAGACGACCGTTCCCAAGGTCTACGCCGCCGGCGACATGCGCCGCGGCCAGTCCCTCGTCGTCTGGGCGATCCGCGAAGGCCGCCAAGCCGCTCGCTCCATCGACTTTGACCTGATGGGCAAGACAGACTTGCCGCGCTAGCTGAGCGAACACCGATCTATCCCTCCCCCTTCCAGGGGGAGGTAAGGTGGGGGTTCTACCCATCACCGCCATGCTACTGTCAACGCTAGCAGTCTGCTAACCTTTAGAGCCGATCTGCTACAGCGCATCGAAGGTGATGCGACAGGATTCTTGATGACCTCCAGGCCCTACACCGTCGACGAACTAATCTCCGCCAAATCCATTGCCGCCCGCGTCGAGGCCTTGGCCAAGGAGATATCCACCCACTATGCGGACACGCAAAAGCTTGTCGTCGTTGGACTTTTGCGCGGCTCGTTCATTTTCATCGCCGATCTCGTCCGTGAGATTCACTTGCCCGTGGAGGTCGACTTTATCGAGGCTTCCTCCTACGGAAATTCCACCGAGTCGAGCCGGGAAGTCCGTATTCTTAAAGACTTACGCGGCGAGATCGCCGGTCGCGACGTCCTCGTCGTCGAAGACATCATCGACACCGGCCACACCCTCAAGCACGTGCTGGAAATCCTTGAAACCCGCCATCCCCGCCGTATCGAAGTCTGCGCCCTCCTCAACAAGCCTTCTCGGCGCGAAATAGACGTACAGGCTAAATGGGTTGGCTTTGATATCCCCGATAAGTTCGTAGTGGGTTATGGTATCGACTATGCCCAACGTAACCGCAACTTGCCCCATATCGGTGCTGTGCGGTTCACGGACGAAGGCTAGGGCGCTGCGGGTTCAGGCTCGGCTGCCGCGGGATCGATCCCAACGCCGAACGCATCCGCACGGCCCATCGGCGCCGTTACAAGCTGGTCCAGCGCAAAAGGTGCTGGTGGCGGCTGCGCATTGCTGGCGCTCAGCAGATCACCTGCGCGTTGCGGTGCTCTGCTGAGCGGAATGACTGCGCCGGCAACTTCCAGCAGCCGGATTTGTCCCAGGCCCTGATAAGGCGGGCGCAGCATGGCCGCGGCGTCGGTGCCAAGTAAGGGATCCGCCACAGCCAACGAAACCCCTGCCCCGCCGCGATAAATTGTTTGTATTGACTGGCTGAGATAGAATGCCAACTTGTCCGCACCTGCCGATGTGAAATGAATCCCGTCATCCTTGCGCATCTGCGCATTCTGCCCGTTCAGATCTGGTCCGTAGGACGAATATTTGCCGTCCTCACCCAAGAAACGCTCATAGATATCAAGGAACTCAGCACCGCCTGAAAAACTTGCCAACCGCTGGATATTGCTGATCTGGCTGATCGCCGCCGAATATTGGCTCTTGGCCATGGGCGGCAATCCGATCCAGATCACCGGCTTGCGCGCCGCCCGCAACTTGCCCAGGAACTCTGAAATGCGAGCCTGATAGGCCGCGTTCCACTGATCGGTCAGCGGCTCGTAAGTCGTGCCATCGACGCTCAGTTCCTGCCGGTCGTTGATACCAATGATCACCACGGCGAGATCAAAACTGTTCTCCGCAATCTTCTTGTCGATCTCGCTTTCCCAGTCGAAGAAGTCCGACCGCACAAAGCCCGACGAGTTAACCCCTTGATCGAGCACAACAAGGTTCGGATCTTCGGCATAGAACCGGTCCAGCGCCTTGCTGAGGTCGGTCGCCAGCGAGTCGCCAAAAACGGCGAGGCGCGTGGCATTTTCAGCCTTCTCGACTTGCGGCTTGGCAGGTGGCGGCGCTGGCGCCGGCTCGGCTTGCCGTTGGGGTTGTTCCTGCTCGGTCCGCCGCGGTTGCCGTCTTTGCTGCTGCTGCGCCGGTGGCGGTTGCGGCGCAGCTTCTTCTTCGCCAAAAAGCATGTCGAACAAGGTCCGGCGCTTTTGCTGCTGCGCAAGATGAAAGCGCTCTTCCGGCTGGGCAAACGCCGGCGCTACGTCGATAAAGACGAGCATAGCGGCCAGAACTGCAACAAACCAGAGCTTCACGCGAGCCTCAATTCACTTTCGGCGAGCCTTTTAGCAAACCTGATCGCTAAACGCCAATTGCTCGCCGCAAGTTCATCGGGCAGCGGCCAAAGCCTCATAGGAAGCGCGAGTGATGAAGCCATCGGCCACCTCGCCCCTTGCCGCTTGGAAACGTGCATACGCCTCCTGGGTGATCGGCCCCAGCCGACCGTCCACGGCGCCTTGATAAAGGCCAAGACGGATCAGCGCCTCCTGGATGGATTTGCGCTGCGCTAGATTAGGGAATGCAATATTGCGCGGCCAATCATCGACAAACCCGCCGCCGCCTTTCAGCCGATCGGTCATATGGGCCACGCTCATCGCATAGCTATCGGAGAAATTGTAGCCTTTCAGCACCAGGTAGTTCTGCGTCATCAGGAACTTGGGGCCGTCCTTGCCAGCCGGCACATAAAGAAACACCGGCAAATTGGCGTCTGCAAACTGGCGCCCCGCCACCCGGGTGACACCGCGTCCGGCGAAGAACGATATCGGCCGCATCTGCGTCCGCGTCGCGAGCAGATAGTCAAAACCCTGCGGCACCTCGACTTCCATGCCCCAGTCCATCCCCAGCTGATACCCTAGCGCCCGCAAGAACCGAGCACTGGTTGCAAGCGCATCGGGCAGCGAATTGTGCAGATCGACCCGCCCGTCACCATCCCCGTCCGTTCCGTGCGCCACCACATTGGACGGATTGACCTGCAGGTGACCGATTGCTCCAGCCCAGGAGCCGACAAGGCCGTCGGCACTCAAAGATCCCTGCTGCACCAACTTTAGGGCCGCAATCAGATCGCCTTCATCTTCCACCAGCCTGGTGCGGCGCTGATGAACGAGCGTGGCGAGCGAACGAACGATTGGCCGGATCAGCTCAGTATTGCTGAGCACCGCACCGTAATCGGTCTCCATGCCCCAGATCGCGCCCAACACATAGGGATCGACCCCATAGGCCTGCCCGACCGATGCAAAAAGCTCACTATTGCGCCCAACGGCCGCCTTGCCCCGCTCGATCCGCCCGCTGGTGACACGCCCCTCGATATAGTCCCACATGGTTGTGGTGAACTCGGGCTGCGACGAAACCAGGTTCGGAACGCGCGGGTCCGGCGTAAGGCCGACCATTGCCGCATCATAAACTTGGCCGCTAACACCTGCCGCCACGGCCTTGCTGCGAAAATTGGCAATGAAGCTGTCAAAGTTTTCCACCGGCTGCGCCACAGCCGGCAAGGTCATCAAGAGCAGGAAAAATGCCGGAAGGCGCATGGCCCTGCTCCTTTATTCAGCGATTGCGGGTTACCAAATGCCGCTCCCAAGCATAGGCGGATTCGACGATTTCAGTAAGGTCGTCATGCTGTGGCACCCAACCGAGCAGTTCGCGCGCCTTTTGGCCCGTCGCCGTGACAGAGGCTGGGTCACCGGGACGGCGTGGACCTTCGTCGGCCCGCAATGGGATGCCGGACACTTGGCGCACCGTTTCCACCACCTGCCGCACCGAATAGCCCTGCCCGTAAGCACAGTTGATCGTCGTACTCTCGCCACCCGCCCGCAAGTGCTTGAGCAAGAGCGCATGGGCGGCGATCAAATCGGTCACGTGGATATAGTCGCGCACGCATGTACCATCAGGCGTTTCGTAGTCGGCCCCGAAAATGTCCATCTTTTCGCGCTGGCCGAGCGCCGTCTGGCAGGCAACCTTGATCAAATGCGTGGCAAACGGCGTGGACTGCCCGCTGCGCTTGCCCGGATCGGCCCCCGCCACGTTGAAATAGCGCAGCACACCATAGGTGATGGGATGCGCCGCTGCAACATCGGCCAACATCATCTCGGTCATCAGCTTGGAGCGGCCATAGGGCGACATGGGGTTGAGCGGCGTTGTCTCCACCACAGGATCGAGCCCCGTCATCCCATAAACAGCAGCCGTCGAGGAAAAGATGAAGCTCTTCACGCCGCCAAGCGCGGCCGCCTCGATCAGATTGCGCGAGGTAGCGGTGTTGTTGCCATAGTATTTGAGCGGATTGGACACCGATTCCGGTACCACGATGGAGCCGGCAAAGTGCACGATCTCGGTAATCTGGTGCTTGTCGATCAGCCTGCGGACAAGCTCGATATCACCAGCATTGCCGGTCTCGAAGCTTGCCCGTCCATCGATCGCCCAATCGAATCCCGTGGTGAGATTGTCGAGGACAACGACGCTTTCGCCGGCATCGGCCAGATTGAGAACCATGTGGCTGCCGATATAGCCAGCGCCTCCGGTAACTAGTACCGCCATACGTTAACCCCTAATGTATAAACACTATTTTGGCGTGATGTTATTCAACACAGATTGATATAGGTTTACGCGCCGATAGAAAATGGAGTGCTCGCCTTGCTCAAACGCGTCAGAACAGCCGTCTTCCCTGTGGCTGGACTTGGAACACGTTTCTTGCCCGCAACCAAGGCATTACCCAAGGAAATGCTAACAGTCGTGGACCGCCCGCTGATCCAATACGCCGTGGATGAAGCACGCGAAGCCGGCATCGAGCATTTTGTCTTTGTCACCGGCCGCAACAAGGGTGTCATCGAAGATCATTTCGACCGGCAGTTCGAGCTTGAAACCACGCTTGAAGTGCGCGGCAAGACATCTGCCCTAAGCGAGTTACGGAAGGACCTGCCCTCCGCTGGCCGCACCAGCTTCACCCGCCAGCAGGAACCATTGGGGCTCGGCCATGCCGTCTGGTGCGCCCGGGACATCGTCGGTGACAATCCCTTTGCGCTGCTGCTGCCTGACATGTTGTTCAAGGGCGAGCCGGGCGTCTTGCGCCAGATGATGGATGCCTATGAGGAAACCGGCGGCAATGTGATTGCCGTGGAAGAGGTGCCCGAAAGCGAAGTGTCATCCTATGGCGTGATCGCCCGCGGTGACGGCCCTGACACTGGTTTCAGCTTGACGGGCATGGTCGAAAAGCCAAAGCGCGAAGACGCTCCTTCCAATCTCATCATCTCGGGCCGCTACATCTTGCAGCCGGAAATCTTCAGCCTTCTGGCCGACCAGCCGCGCGGCGCTGGCGGTGAAATTCAGCTGACTGACGCCATGCAGACCCTGATGCACAATCAGCACTTCACCGGCGTCAAATACCAAGGGCAGAGCTTTGACTGCGGTTCAAAGATCGGCTTCCTGACCGCCAACGTGGTCTATGCACTCGATCGCGACGACATTCGCGACGGATTCGTCAAGGAACTCCGCAAGCTCGATCTAGGCGATCATCTTTAGCGGGAAAGCGTCACGCCCATGCTGACGCGATGGGCGTCCTCGACGCCATCGGCTGAACTGGTGGAGTTCGCATAGTCGTAGTCGGCGGTGACGGCCGTGTGGGCGTTGACCTTGTAGTCAGCGCCCAAGCCCCAGCCATAGCCGCGCTCGGTTTCGCTACTGCCGGTAAACTGCGCGCGGTTCCAACTCGCTTGCGCCCGCAAGGCAAGCCAGGAATTGACGGTGTAGCCGACCCCAAAATCGGCCACATACTCGACCCGGCTCGTGCCTGAGCTGTTAGGGCCGGGCGGCGCGACGATCGTGCTAAAGCCGGCGTCGAACTGCCATGTCGGATCGGGCGTAAACTTGACGCGCGCGTCATAGAGCTGGGTCGTAAACTCGCCAAGGCTTGCCTCATCGAACCGGCGCAAATTGAGCCCGGTGGAAGCAGTTGCTTCAAGGATCCCGTTCCAACGACCGGTAACCCCGCCCTCGATTGTGGCGTCGGTCGCGTCAGTCTTGACCAGCAACACTGACGAGGGCTGGTCGAACACTTCCCGGCCAAGCCCCGCCTGTCCGAAAATCTCAAAAATCGGCGTAGCTTGGAAGCCCACCCGCAGACCGGAGTCCAGCGACCATACGTCCTGGTCGCTATTGTCCGTGATCGTTCCGTTCGTCCGGATCGTGTCGCCATAGACGCTGCGCTGCACGGCTCCGGTCACGCCGACATTGAACTTGCCAAACTGCCGGGTGAGGCCAAGATCGACACTGCCGGTGATCGTCTCGGGCGCAATAGCGATATTGTCGTCGAGGCCAGGCGTGCCAGCGATATCCTGGTTAAATGAGAAACTGCCGTTCGCGGCCAGGGCCGTGACACTGTCGAGCTGATACCCGCTCGAAAGGCTCAGCCGCAGCGCGCTGACATCGATCTTCTCGTCCTGCGGCCGCACGATCTCAGCGCTGCTGGTGATATTGATGGCCGAACGGCTGCCTTGGTGATCGAAGCTGATCGTCGGCACCAGGCGAACATCGAACCGCTCGCCGTCCGTCGCCTTGGTATAGGTCCCGCGCAGGGCCGTGGACCAATCGATGTCAAAGAACGGATCGAATGGTTCGCGCAGCGACGCGCCATCGGTGAGCACCGGGGCGGCTGGGTAGATTCCTGGCTGAAGCCGCTCATTGTCGGCGTTTGAGCCATCGCCGCTGGAATGGTCAGATGCCGCCAGCACAGGCGTGGCAAGGCTCAGGGCGCATACGGCCCCCACCCGCCATACCGAATGCCACAAGGCCAAAGGCAAGAGCTGCTCCGCCAACCAGATCAAACCGGGGCAAAGGCTGCGCCGGCTGCCAGCATAATGCTGAACTTGGGCGGAGCTTTTCAGTTTATGGTTAAGGAAGCGTTGATCTTCAATGCTGCGGCTCGACCGCCAGCACAGCGCCGGAAGCGCCGACGATCCGCACCCGCTGCCCCTTGGGCAGATCGGGTCCCGAAACACGCCAAACAGTATCGCCCAGGATTACCCGGCCAAAACCCTGTGCAATGGCCCGCTCAAGCACTGCTTCCTGCCCCACGAGCTGGTCTGCGCGCCGGTTCAGGTAGGGCCGGTCGGTCTTCTCAGGCTTGCTGCGGCTATAGCGTAGCCAAACCAGGATTGAGCCCAGCGACAGCACTCCGAAGATCAGCCACTGCCACGGCCAGTCCAACGGCTGGAACAAGAGCATCAAGCCGGTGACAATCCCGGCTACACCGAGCCAGACCAGGATACCGCCAGGCAGGATCAGTTCCAGCGCGAGGAAGATGAGCCCGGCGATAACCCAGGACCAGGGCGCGTTGGCCGCAATGAGATTCACAATTTGCATACACGGCTCACATTATTGGCCCGAGGGCGGTGGGCGGCTCGAACGGACTGGCGCGGGGCCAGTTCCGCCAAAGGTTTCCTTGGCTATCTCGGCAATGCCGCCAATCGCGCCGATAACACTGGCAGCCTCGACCGGCAGCATCAGCACTTTTTGGTTTGGCGAGGTGGCAATGCTTTCAAGCGCCTTGATGTAATTATTGGCCACGAAATAGTTGATCGCCTGCACGTTGCCTGATGCGATGGCGTCGCTCACCATCTGCGTGGCCTTGGCTTCGGCTTCAGCAGAACGCTCGCGGGCTTCAGCGTCCCGGAACGCAGCTTCCCGGCGCCCCTCGGCTTCCAGCACCTGGGCCTGCTTGGCTCCCTCGGCCTGCAGGATTGCCGATTGACGGCGCCCTTCGGCTTCAAGGATAGCCGCGCGTTTCTCGCGCTCTGCCTTCATCTGCCGGCCCATGGACTCCACCAGATCCTTGGGCGGATCAATGTCCTTGATCTCGATGCGGGTGATCTTGATGCCCCAGGGTGAAACCGCCGTGTCCACCACTCGCAACAAGCGCTCGTTGATTTCGTCGCGGTGGCTGAGCAATTCGTCCAGATCCATGGCGCCCATTACCGTTCGGATATTTGTCATGGTGAGGTTGAGAATGGCGTTTTCGAGGCCGGAGATTTCGTACGCCGCCGCCGCCGCATCCAATATCTGGTAGAAGGTCACGCCATTGGCGGTGATCGACGCGTTATCGCGGGTGATGACTTCCTGGTGCGGAACGTCGAGCACCTGCTCCATCATGTTGATCTTTTTGCCGATGCTGTCGATGAACGGGATGATGAGGTTGAGCCCGGGCGACAGCGTACGAGTATATTTGCCGAAGCGCTCGATGGTGTAATTGTAACCCTGCGGCACCTGCTTGGCGCCCGCGAACAACACGAGCACCGCGAGAATTCCGAGCGCTATCAGGGTAATGCTGAGCCCATCGAGAGCGAAGCCGTCTAACAGTTCCATCCTTGATTCTCCCGCGACATTTGTGGCGCGACCTTATGGAGGGGCAGAGGTCAGCGCAACGACTTCGCGAGTCGGAACGAAGCCACCCAAAGACTCGTTAAAACGGCAGGATTGTTCTTTGTTCCGAGTATGCCATGCCAGCGTCCCGTCCCATCCGGAAAGGCCAACTGCGCCTTTCGCTCGTCTCCATCGCGGTTGAGCTCTATACGGCGACTAAAAGCAATGCCAAGCCGAGCTTTCGCCAGATCCATGAACCATCCGGCAAGCCCGTGCACTACCAGAAGGTCGTGGATGGCATTGGTCCGGTTGACGCCGACGAGATCATGAAGGGCTTTGAATATGAGAAGGGCGATTATGTCCTGCTCACCGATGAGGAGATCGATGCGGTCAAGCTCGAGACGCGCAAGACCCTCGAGCTGACGCAGTTCGTTGGCACCAACGAGATCGACCCGCTCTATTACGACAAACCCTATTACATGGTCCCCGCCGACGATCTGGCCGACGATGCCTTCGTAGTCATCCGCGACGCCTTGCGCAAAAACAACAAGCTCGGCCTGGGGCAATTGGCACTGCGCGGCAAGGAATACCTGGTGGCGGTTAAGCCAGCCGGCAAGGGACTGCTGCTCGAGACCCTGCACTACGAGGATGAGCTGCGCAAATCGGACCCCTATTTCTCCGATATTCCCCAGCGCAAAGCCGACCCCGATCTGCTTGATGTCGCGACCGCTCTGATCAACAAGAAAACCGATAAGTTCGACGCTAAGGTCTTCAAGGACCATTACCAGGTCGCCTTGCGTGAACTCATTGCCCGCAAACTCAAAAGTAAGGGCAAGAAGGTCAGTACGCGCGACGAACCCGCCGCAAGGAGCAGCGGCTCCAATGTGGTAGACTTGATGGCGGCTCTTAAATCGAGCCTTGAAGGCGGCGAGAAGGCCCCGGCAAAAAAGCCGGCTGCTCGCAAGACGGCGGCTAAACCCGAAGCCAAGCCGGCACCGCGGAAGAAAGCGAGCTAGGCCATGGCCAGCAAAGCCGACACCCTGCTCAAGGAATACAAGGCCAAGCGCGACTTCACCAAAACGCAGGAGCCTTCTGGCGCAGACGCTTCAGCACCCCAAAAGGGCAATAGCTTCGCCGTCCAAAAACACGATGCCACAAGGCTCCACTATGATTTCCGCATTGAGCTCGACGGCGTGCTCAAGAGCTGGGCCGTCACCAAGGGGCCATCGGACAACCCCGCCGACAAGCGGCTGGCCGTGCGCGTCGAAGATCACCCGGTCGAGTATGGCAGCTTCGAAGGGACCATTCCCGAGAACGAATATGGCGGCGGCACTGTCATGCTTTGGGATGAAGGCACCTGGGAGCCGATAGGGGATCCGCATGAGGGCCTCGAAAGCGGCGATCTCAAGATGCGCATCAATGGCCAGCGCATGAAGGGTGAGTGGGTGCTGGTGCACATGAAGGGCCGCGATACGCAGCGCAAGTCCGGCCCCGCACGCGAGAACTGGCTCCTGATCAAGCACAAGGATGATTTTGCGACCGATGGTGAAATCATCACAGACAAGTTCACCACCTCGGTCGCCACAGGCCGTGACCTGCCGGCAATCGCCAACGGGGTCAAGTCCAAGAAAAAGACGAGCACCAAAGACGATGCCGTTTGGCACTCCGATGCGGCTAAAGCCGTGGATAACCCCCTGCCTAAAAGGACGCAGAAAAGCGGCAAGGCCCTGCCCAAGTTCCGCAGCCCCCAATTGGCAACGCTGGTAACAGATGTGCCGGAGGGCACTGGATGGGTCTTTGAAATGAAGTATGACGGCTACCGGTGTCTGGCTGCAATTGCCGGAAGCGATGTCACCCTCTTCACCCGGAGCGGCAAGGACTGGACAAAGCAGTTCACCGCCATCGTTCCCCCATTGAGCCGCATCACCAAAGGCACGGTTCTGATCGACGGCGAACTCTGCGCCTTTGACGATAAGGGCCGCACGGATTTCTCCACTCTTAAGGACCATCTCTCCAATGGCGGTCCGCTAACCTATTTCGCGTTCGACCTCATCGAGCAAAACGGCGAGGACTTAAGCAAGCTGGCATTAATCGAGCGCAAGACAAGGCTCGAAAAGCTGCTGGGTAAGGTCAACCAATCCTCGCTGGTACAATTCTCGGCCCACGTCACCGGCAACGGGCAAAAGGTCTTCGACACCATCTGCCGCGAAGGGCACGAGGGCATCATCGCTAAAAATGGCCAGGCGCCCTACCGTTCCGAACGCACTCGCGACTGGCTCAAGGTAAAATGCGCCAAGCGGCAGGAGTTCGTCATTGCCGGCTGGTCACCCTCCACCAAGCGCAAGCACTTCGCTTCCTTGCTCCTTGGCACCTGGGAAAACAACGAGCTCGTCTACCGCGGACGCGTGGGCACCGGGTTCAATGCCCAGAGCGCCGACGAACTGCGGTCGCGCCTCGATAGTCTTACGCGCAAGAGCAGCCCCTTTGCCCAGGTCCCCCGCCCTATTGCCCGCACCGCCAAATGGGTGGCCCCCGAACTCGTCGCCGAGATTGGCTTCACCGAGTTTACGCCCGACGGCGTCCTGCGCCACCCGTCCTTTCTAGCTCTGCGGGAAGACAAGCCGGCCCGCGAAGTCAAGGCGGAGCAACCCGATGTTCCATCGGTCCAAGCTCCGGCGCTCCAGACCCAGGTCGGCATCAACGCTGCAGAAGCCGCAGGCGTAAAGCTGACCAGTCTCGACCGTGTGATCTACCCGGGTCAAGGCGTCACCAAGGCCGATTTGGTCGCCTACTATGCCGCCGTCGCCGAACGCATGCTCCCATACATCGAAAATCGCCCCTTGAGCCTTCTGCGCTGCCCACAAGGCCGCGCCAAATACTGCTTTTTTCAAAAGCATGACACAGGCGGATTTCCCGACGATTTGAAGTCTCGGATGATCACCGAAAAGGACGGTACAGAGGAAGACTACTTTTTTGTCGACAGCCTAGCCGGGCTGATCGCAGGCACGCAGATGAATGTGCTTGAATGGCACCTCTGGGGTGCGCGCACCAAGAACGTCGAGCGCCCTGAGCGCATCATTTTCGACATTGATCCGGATGAAGGCCTGGGCTTCGAGCATGTCCGAAGCGCCGCTGCCGACATTCGAGCGGCGCTCGAGGATTTGGGGCTGCAAAGCTATGCACTAGTCAGTGGCGGCAAGGGCATTCACGTAATCGCACCGTTGAAACCAAGCCTGGAATGGCCAGACGTCAAAGCCTTCTGCAAAAGCTTTGCACAAGATTTGGCGGCTCAATTTCCCGACCGCTTTACGGCCAACATGAGCAAGGCGAAGCGGCGCGGCAAATTGTTCATCGACTACTTGCGCAATGAACGCGGCTCAACGGCTGTTTCACCATGGTCCAGCCGCTCGCGTGAAGGGGCACCCGCGGCCGTGCCTGTGACGTGGGACGAACTGGACAGTATTGAGGCTGCCAACCAGTTCACCCTTGCCGCCGCCGCCGAGCGCGCCAAGCAGCCCGACCCTTGGAAGGAATATTTCTCTTTGACCCAAAGCATTACCAAGACCATGCTCAAGCGTGTGGGTGCCCAAAGCTAAGGCATGGGAACATCGACGCGCCGGTCGATTGTCAGCGTCACAACGATAACGACGAAGGCGAAAACAACGAGCCCAAGTGCCGCGATATGGGCCTCGCCCCATTGCAGCCGCTCGACAAAATCATAGAGCGCAATGGCGATGACCTTGGTCTGCCCAGGAATATTGCCCCCGATCATCAACACGACGCCGAACTCGCCCACCGTATGGGCAAAGGTCATCAAGGCGCCGGTAATATAGCCCGATCGCGCTGATGGAAGCGCCACTCGCCAGAACCGTTGCCAATTGGAGGCACCAAGGCTTGAAGCGGCTTCCAGTGCCTCCACGCTGATCGCCGAAAAGCTGTTGCGCAGCGGCTGCACCATGAAGGGCAGCGAGTAGAAAATCGAGCCGATCACCAAGCCGGTGAACGAGAAGGCCAAAGTGCGCCCGCCCCAAAGGCTCGCGATCCACCCGCCCGGACCATAAGGCCCAAGCGCAATCAGCAGGTAAAAGCCCAGAACCGTGGGTGGCAGCACCAATGGCATGGTCACCAGTGCCCCGATCGCCTCACGATAGCAGCTCCTGCTGCGCGCCAACCACCACGCCAACGGCGTTCCGATAAGAAGCAGAAGGATGGTGTTGATGCTCGCGAGCAAAAGGGTAAGGCTGACCGGCGGCCACAGCGCTGCGAAGTCCACCAGCGTGCTCCGTTAATCGACCTTGTAGCCCGCCGACTCGATAACTTCTCGGGCTGCCTCGCCTTGCAGGAAGTCAACAAAAGCCTTCGCCGCCTCACTATCTTGACCCGTCGTCAGCAACACCGCGTCCTGCCGGATAGGCGCATGATAGCTCTCCGGCACGATCCAGATACCCGACTTCCCCACAACCTGGCTGGCCGCCACAAAGCCAAGCTCCGCATTTCCGGTCTCGATGAACTGCAGGGTCTGCGTAATGTTCTCGCCGGTGACGAACTTCGGCTCAATCTGGCTGGTCAGCCCCAATTTATCCAGCGTCTCCATCGCCGCCGCCCCATACGGCGCCGTTGCAGGATCAGCAATGGCAATCTTGTCGAACGCCCCGGCTGTCAGCACAGCCTCCCCATCGCTCACATCCGTGGTCCCGCCATACAAGGCCAGCGCGCCAACGGCGTAAGTGAAAACGCTCCCCTCGACCCCCAAATCTTCCTCCACGGCTTTGGCCGGGCGCTGGTCGTCGGCGGCAAGAAACACCTGGAACGGCGCCCCCTGGCTGATCTGGGTATAGAGCTGCCCCGTTGCGCCAAAGCTATAGCTGACATCGTGGCCAGTTTCGGCCTTGAAGAGCGGCGCTAATTGTTCAGCCACCTTGGTGAAGTTGGCGGCAACAGCGATGCTGACCGTTTCAGCATGGGCAATTGACGGCATCAGCAATCCGGCGACAACTGCAGCAAAGACGAGGCGCATCAAACTCTCCGATATGGCTGTTTATTCATATCGGTTTTCGCCCGGTCTCTAAGGCAGTGCAAGCGTTATTTCCGTCCAGCCATATCGAATCTCTGCCGCAACGCGGCAACATCTTCGGCGATAGCCAGACGCGTCTTGTCCTGCATGCGCCGGTAATGCGCTAATACCGAATGGCCATCCTGGGTCAACTGGGCTCCACCCTGAGACGCGCCACCCCGGCTGGACTCAACCAATAGGCGGCCAAACCCCTCGTTAAGCGCTTGGACCAGGCTCCAAGCCCGCTTGTAGCTCATCCCCATTGCCTTGCCCGCGGCAGAAATCGACCCCGTCTGCCCAATCAACTCGAGCAGGTCGGCCCGGCCCGGGCCGATATAGGCGTTTTCACCCAACGTAATCCGCAGATGAGTCAGCCCATCCTCGGGCACCTGCCCCATGGCTCAGACGCGCAGCGCCGAAGCTTCCCGCGCCAGCGCTTCGATGCGCCCCCAATTATTGGCCGCGATAGCATCGGCCGGCATGATCCAGCTGCCACCTACGCAGATCACATTAGGCAGACCTAGATAAACCTTCGCCTTGGCTGCATCGATCCCGCCTGTGGGGCAGAAGGTAATGTCGGGAATTGGCGAGGCAAAAGCCTTGAGCACCGGCGCCCCACCATTGGCCTCGGCCGGAAAGAACTTGAGAAACGAGTAGCCGCGCTCCGACGCCGTCATCGCTTCGCTAGGCGTCGCGATCCCCGGCAACAGCGGGATGCCAATATCATCGGCGGCATCGAGAATGCGCGGCGAGATGCCGGGCGACACCATGAACTGGCAACCAGCATCCACCGATTGCTGCATGTGCAACGCCGTCCGTACTGTCCCCGAGCCGACGATGGCCCCTTCGACTTTGGTCATTTCCTCCATGACCTCAAGGGCATTGGGCGTGCGCAGCGTAACCTCAAGGATCGGCAACCCGCCAGCCACTAGCGCCTCAGCTAGGGGACGCGCTTGGGTTACGTCATCAAGGATGATGACCGGCACGACAGGAGCAAGCGAAAGGATGGAGCGAATGGCAGCGGCGTCTTGCGGCATGATCGGCCTCGTCAATGAACTTTCGCAAGGGTTAGGAGCTTGGCCCACTTCTCGCAAGCCTGTTTGGCAGCAGCAGAGCTGATTTCTCGTCCAGCCAAGCTGATCGATGTTCAGGGACTATGAATCAGCGATGTACAGGATATACGTGTTATAGCGTACGTAATTCTGTGATGTCGTGGCACAGCTGGTCGTCAACATAGGTGTGCCGCCAGCCAATTTCGGCGAGAACCCGGTTCGATTTGCCTGCAGCGCTGAAGATGCAGTCCGCCTTGCCTCCTTTGTAGGGCAAGAGGTGCTGGTTGCGATTGCCTTGGCTGAAGGCCAGCCTCTGACAATTGCTGCAACCGCGCAACTGGCCAAGTTCTCTCCAGCAGAAATTCGACCCACCGCCACGCTCAATAACCTACGTCTATTGGCGTCAGAATTTTCGTTGCCATATGTCCGCGAAGCCGCTCAATTCTTCTTTTTGGAAGACGCGGATTTCAATTTTTTCCAAACGGACTCCGGTGTGCTTAGAAATCACCTCGAAGAGGCGCGTAGTCCTTTTCTTGCCCTGGATATTTATGCCGAAATTGCAAGACAGGTGCGTCGCCAAAACAACAGTATTTGTGGCTTCTCCGGCGTGCCCGTCGAAGCGGAAGAGGGATTGGCCATGCCGATTGTTCCGCTGGAAAGCGGCGGCCGGGCGCATGCGCGCAACTTCATCTTTGTACACGATGAGCCTGCTCACCTCTTCAACCAGTTCGCCTGGACCATTGGCCCTGATTTGGAGATCATAATGGATTGCCGAGCCATAGGGGCAGATGTGCTCTCCACGATCAATTTGAGCGGCAAACTAGTGGTAAGCAAAAATCAAGATGCTTGGCCTGATGAGCAGGCGCTTGCCTGGCATCGGCAACGTTTTTTCGAGCGTCTCCGCTAACAGCTATTCGGCGAGCAAATACTCCGCGATCGCCGCCCGGTCTTCAGCCGTCCATTGCGATGTATTATCCGCAATAACCTCGCCCATAGGCCCGCCCAACACGTCAAAGCTCGGCGTGAAACCATCCATCAGGGTTTGCGCCAATGTCTCAGCGTCGTAACCGTTTTCGATCAACGCTTCGCGGGTGATCGCCGGTGCCCTGCCGCCAGTGCCACCCGGCGATCCGGTCAGCGCCTTGTCCCATTCCAGCGCACCCAAGGCATTACGCGGCGAATGACACGCAACGCAATGCGCCGGTCCATAGGCGAGGTACTTGCCGCGGTTATAAGCATCCGTGCGGCCTTCCTCCGGCTCGAAACGGGCGGGTGAGAAAAACAAGTTCTTCCAGCCAGCCATTGCAAGGCGAATGTTGAAGGGAAATGGTATCTGGCTCTCCGCCGCCGGCGTGTTGACCGGTTCGGTGGCCATGAGCGCGGCATATAGATCGGCGATCTCCTGATCGCTCATCAGCGTATAGTGCTCGTATGGAAACACCGGATAAAGATGCCCATCCGGCCCCATGCCGTTGCTCATGGCATCGGCAAACTGGGCCAGCGGCCAATTGCCGATCCCCGCATCGGGATCCGAAGTTATGTTCGGCGCAACGAAAATGCCGAACTGCGTCTCGAGCCCGACACCGCCGGAAAGAAACGCCCGGCCACCTTCCGCGTCGGTATGGCACGAAACACAGCCACCCAGCCGGATCAGATAATCACCACGCGCGACATCGCCCACCAGGGTCAGATCGCGCGCGGGTCCATTGACTGGCTTAAGGAAATAAACCGCCGCGCCGATCGCAACGATTGCCAATATTCCCAGCACCACAAATCCACGCCGCATGATTCACCCCCGACACCCGCCGATCAAAGCAGAGCCGGTGACATACGGCAATCAAGCTGATCTCACGAGGCTGCGAGATCGAGCAAGGCGGCAATTTGCTCGGACCGCGTTTCGGCCACCAATCGGCCGAGTTCCTCAGTACCCCGCATCAGCACCAGCGTCGAACGGCGCGGAATGGCCATGCTGGTAACCAGTTCACCCCGGCTATGCTCATCCCAATCAACGCGGATGATGGTGATGTCGGCATAGCGGCCATCGGCGGCCGCAAGACTATCAAGCACACGCTCCTGCGCTGCACAGGTAGAACACCAGGTGGCGAAGAAATCGAGCAGATAGGGTTGGCCGCTTTGTTGCGCATCGGCCAGGGCTTGCTCGGTATAGGTGACGGTCTCGAGCGCCCCTGCCTTGCCGGTCAAGGCCATCGCGGCAACCCCGGTCAATAAGGCGAGAACTGTGCGACGATGGATGGGAAGCATGGCGGTCTCCTTTGTCTAGATACTAACGGACAGGTTGGTGAACCATCCAGGAAGCGTACTCAGCGCCCACCCCTCCAACAAACGGTCCAGATGGAATATGATGCCTAGCCCAACTACGATCAGACCCACGCCCAACACGGTCCTGGCGTGCGGCATGAGCCAGTTGAGCGCTTGGCGGCGGCTCGCGATCAACGATCGCGTACCATAGGCCAGACCTAGCATGATCGTTGCGGCGCCAAGCGAAAACATGGCCATGATTGCGAAAGCAAACAGCAGGTTTTCGCCCTGCGCAGCCAGACCGATTGCCCCGCCCAGCGTTGGCCCTATGCAGGGCGACCAAGCCAGTCCCAAGAGCGCGCCAGCCAAGACTTCGCCGCCCAGGCCCCGTCCTTCCACCCGTCCCATCAACAGCGTTCCACCGCTTGCAGCAGCCCCCGCCATTCGGGAGAACCCTGCCTGTGCTTGCGGCACCAACTGCACCAGACCGAACCCGACCATGATCCAGCCGGCCAGCATCGTTACATCTTCCTGCGCCAGTCCGATGATCCGGGTGAGTTGAAAAATGAAAATGCCGGCCAGGGTGAAACTGACTGCCAGGCCAGCTGCCATGGCCAGCGGCCCCAATGGATGGCGAGTGATGGACCCTGCGGCAATCAGCGGCAAGAGCGGCAGGACGCACGGGTTAAGTAGGGTCAGAAGTCCTGCCGCATAGGCCAGGATCAAATCAAGCACCACTCACCCCCGACGACTATCGATGATCCAGATACGAACCACATTCGCATCAGGACCACGCCAGGTTACATGCTCACTTTCAATTTTTTGAAGCTTGCCGCTTAGATGGCCAGCACGGCATCCACCTCAGCCCGCGTCGGTGGCTTGCAACCCTTGCGGCCGCAATTGATCCCAGCCACCACGGCGCCGAACCGGAGCATCTCAGAAAGCGCGCCGTGCCCAAGGGTTGAAAGCTTGCCGGGCTTAAGGAGCCCACGCTCGCTGAGCCAGGACAAGACACCCGCCATCAGGCTGTCCCCGGCACCGACCGTATCGCCGAACTGCGGCGGCGCGTAAATGCTTGCTTCGGCCTTGCCCGCATTGGTGAAGGCGCGCGAACCTTTATCGCCCAGCGTCACAACCACCAGCTCGCAATTGGGCCGCGCCAGCAGGTCGGCTGCGTGCTCGTCGATGCTCTTGCTGTTGTCGAGTGCCTCCAGATCCTCTTCGGAGACCTTGACAACATGGGCAAGATCCAAGAACTGCGAAAGCCGCCTCTTATAGCTGGCAAAGTCATCAACCAAACTCGGCCGGACATTGGGATCAATCGAGACCGTCGCGCCTTTGGCGATCGCCGCTTCCACGATCTGCAGCCAGATCGCCGCTTCCTCCGGATTGATCGGGCAAAAACCGCCGATCTGGTAAAGCGTCAGCTCATCGGGCAGAGCCGCAATGGCCCTGGCCGCATCGATCGCGCCATCGGCGGCACGATAAAAGCCGTAGCGCGCATTGTGGTTAGCGTCGAAATTGACGACGGCAAGCGTCGTGTAGTCCTCGACCCGCTCGGGCAGCAGCGCCGTGACACCGGCCTCCTGCAGCGGCCCTAGCAGGTAATCACCAAAGGCATCGGCCGAAATTGGACACAAAAATCCGGTGGAGTTACCCAGCTTGGCAAGAGCGATGGCGCAATTGTAGGGCGAGCCGCCCTGATGCGCCGTCAGCACGATCTGACCTTCCCCATCCCGTCCGATCAGCGCACCGTCAGGCAGCGCCACTTCGGCCTTGAGATCGATCAGGCTCTCGCCACCCACTACGAACATGCACTTGTCTCCCCTAGCCAGCCGTCAGCGACATAGCATTTTTGATCAGCTTGTCACCAGAAGCCTTGCTTGCACGCCATAACAGGCAAACTTGCGCTTGTTCGGCACACAAGTGCGTTGACGCGCTCACTCTATCCTGTTCAATCGCCCGAAATGCAGCTAACCGAAATTTCGGAGCTGAACATCACGGGGGACCGCCGCTTGCAAGTCTTGGCCTTCATCATTCGCGCAATAAGCGCCCTTAACAGGGTCATAGGGGAGGTCTTGTGCTGGTTGGCGCTGGCCTGCGTCCTTTTGTGCTTCACCGTCGTGGTGCAGCGCTATTTTTTCAACACCAGCACTTTGTGGCTGCAGGACCTGTACGTCTGGGTAAGCGGGGCCATGTTCACGGGCGTTGCCGGGTTTGCCTTGCTGCGCGATGATCATGTGCGGGTCGATATCTTCTATCGCCCTGCATCGATCCGGCGCAAAGCCATCGCCGATCTCTTCGGCGTTCTGGTGTTCCTGCTGCCTTTCATGTTCATCGTCATCTATTACGGCCTGCCCGCCGTACGGCGCTCCTGGAGCTATTTCGAGGCGTCCGGCAATGTCGGCGGCATGCCGGGGCTTTATATCCTCAAGAGCTTTATCCTCGTCTTTGCCGTGCTGGTTGCCCTGCAGGGACTGGCGATGGCACTCCGGTCCATTCTCGTGCTCACCAACAATGAGCATCTGCTGCCCACCAATCTGCGCTATGGCGCCAACGACGCCAAGGAAGCCCATTAATGGACCCTATTCTGATCGGAGAAATCCTCGCGGGCTTGATGTTCGTGGGCGTGATCGGTGTGCTCATGCTGGGCTTTCCGGTGGCGTTTTCGCTTGCGGGCACAGCGCTCATCTTTGGCCTCGTCGGCTGGTGGCTGGGCGTTTATGACCCGTCCAATTATGGCTCCCTGATCGGCCGCTACACGGGCCTGATGACCAATGAAGTCCTGGTTGCGGTGCCCCTTTTCGTCTTCATGGGCGTGATGCTGGAGCGCTCCGGGATTGCCGAGCAATTGCTGCTGACCATGGGCAAGCTCTTTGGCAATCTGCGCGGCGGGCTTGGGCTTTCGGTGATCGTCGTGGGCGCCCTTCTAGCGGCCTCCACAGGCGTGGTCGGCGCCACGGTCGTCACCATGGGCCTGATCTCACTGCCCGCCATGCTGCGGGCCGGGTACGATCCCAAGCTTGCCACGGGCGTCATCTGCGCCTCGGGCACGTTGGGCCAGATCATTCCGCCATCGACCGTGCTGATCTTCATGGCCGACATCCTCTCTGGCATCAACGCCCAGGTGCAGATGGAGAAAGGCAATTTTGCACCTGAACCAGTGTCGGTGGGCGCCTTGTTCGCCGGAGCTATCATCCCCGGCCTCCTGCTAGTGGGTCTTTATGCCCTCTGGATGATCTTCAAGGCCATAACCGACCCCAAATCCTGCCCGGCGACGCCGGTGCCAGAGGCCGAGAAAGCCGGCCTGTTCCGTGAAGTCGTAGTAGCCCTACTGCCACCGCTCCTGCTGATCCTTGCCGTTCTGGGCTCGATCCTGGCCGGTATCGCAACGCCAACCGAGGCCGCTTCGGTGGGCTCCATCGGCGCGATGATCCTGGCGGCCCTGCGCTGGAAGCTGAGCTTTTCCATCCTGCGCCAGGCTGTCATCTCCACCGCCACCATCACCTCCATGGTGTTCATCATCCTGTTTGGTGCCGCCGTCTTCTCCATCGTCTTCCGCATGATGGGCGGCGACAATCTGGTGCATGAGTTCCTCTCCTCCATGCCTGGCGGCGCCATCGGCGCGACGATCATCGTCATGTTCATCATGTTCCTGCTCGGGTTCATCCTTGACACCTTCGAGATCATCTTCATCGTGATCCCGATCACCGCGCCGGTTCTGCTGGCGCTGGGGGTCGATCCGATCTGGCTGGGCGTCATGGTTGGCGTTAATCTGCAGACCAGCTTCCTGACGCCGCCCTTCGGATTTGCCTTGTTCTACCTGCGTGGCGTGGCACCGCCCAAGGTTACGACCGGCATGATCTACAAGGGCGTTATTCCCTTCGTGCTACTGCAATTGACGGGGCTGGTGATCCTGTTTTTCTTCCCTGATTTGATCACCTGGCTGCCTAGGCTTATCTACAACTGAACGAAAAAGGCCCGGGGATAAACCCGGGCCTTTCCGTTAGATCGAAAGTTGTTGACTACTCGTACTTGATGTACTTTGCGCGGGCAGCCAGGAACGGCATGTCCGTTCCTTCGGTACGCTGGCGCAAGAGATTCAATGCGGAGACAAAGCTTTCTGCCACTTCCTTGGTCAGCGGATCGCCGCCCTGGCGGATTTCGCTGATCAGTTCCATCGATGCCTTGGCGCCTGCCTCAATGATTTCCTCCGGGAACTGCCGGACATTGACGGCATGCTCGGTAACCAGCGCGTTTAGCGCACGCGGATCGTTGGCATACATGTCGGACGCAACATCGTCATAGGATGCCTGCGCACAGATCGCGACCAGTTCTTGCAGATCGGGCGGCAGTTCCGCAAGCTTGGACTTGCTGACCACGATTTCGGTGGCAAGGCCTGGCTCGACGAAGCTGGGGAAGTAGTAGTTCTTGGCGACCTGGTAGAAGCCAAGGGCGAGATCGTTATAGGGACCCACGAACTCGGCCGCATCGAGCGTGCCCGACTGCAGCGCGGCAAAGATTTCGCCTGCGGCAAGGTTGGTCACCGATGCTCCGAGCTTGGCCCACACCTGGCCACCCAGGCCCGGCGTGCGGAAGCGCAATCCCTGCACATCGGCTAGCCCGGTCAATTCATTCTTGAACCAGCCACCGGCCTGCGTGCCCGTGTCGCCCGACAAAAAGCCCTTGACGCCGAACTGGTCGTAGATCTTGTCCCACAGTTCCTGGCCGCCCAGATAGCGCACCCAGCTGGTGAGTTCGCGATTGGTCATGCCGAACGGCACGCCGGTGTAAAAGCTCAGGCCCTGGCTCTTGTTCTGCCAGTAATAGGCAGCGCCATGGCTCATTTCAGCCGAGCCGTCGATCACCGCGTCCAGCGCCTGCAGCCCCGGCACCATTTCGCCAGCCGCAAACACCTGCACGCTCAAGCGGCCGCCCGAAGCATTGGTGATGCGATCGGCCAGCTTCTGCGCACCCACGCCCAGGCCCGGGAAATTCTTGGGCCAGGTCGTAACCATGCGCCAGTTGATATTGCCCTGGGCAATGGCCGGCATGGCCAGCGCCGTGGTGGCTGCGGCCCCAATGGTCGCCGCAGAAGCCGATTTAAAGAATTCGCGTCTCTTCATTAAAGTCCTCCCGTGGTCGCACGCCCTTTGCGTACGACTGCCGATGTCATGCCACTGGCCGCATCGCTTGGCGCAACAAAAGCAATCTCATGGCCTGCTGTCCAGCATGTTGTTGCCGCAGCATGGAAATTCATATGACGTGGTTGTTCTATCTGTTGCTCAGCGGCGCGTTGCGCGGCGGCAGATCATTCGAATAAATGTTATGGAGCCCCACATTGAGGATATCGCGCTCGCCACAAAGCGCCATAGTGGTGTCGAGCTCCCGGCGGATGATGTCGAGCACGCGGGTGACGCCCTCTTCCCCACCAGCGCCCAAGCCGTAAAGCATGGGACGGCCAATGAACGTACCCTTGGCGCCATAAGCCAGGGCCTTTAGGACATCCTGCCCCGAGCGGATGCCGCTATCGAGGAAAACTTCTGTGCGGTGCCCGATAGCGTCGATGATCTCGGGCAGCACCCGGATGGTCGAGGGCGCACCATCGAGCTGGCGGCCACCATGATTGGAAACAACGACAGCGTCGGCGCCATTGTCTACGGCAGCAATCGCATCGTCGGGATCAAGCACGCCCTTGACGATCACCGGCCCGCCAAATCTCTCCTTGACCCAACGGACATCAGCCCAATTGAGCGTCGGATCGAACTGCGACGCGGTCCATTGCGAGAGCGAGGCCAGATCATGATCGCCCTGCACATGGCCCACGATATTGCGGAACGTGTGCCGCTTGGTCCCGAGCATCTGCATGCACCAGAGCGGCCGCTGGATCATCTGCCAGACCGAATAAGCGTCGAACTTGGGTGGCGTGGATAGCCCGTTATGAATGTCCTTGTGCCGTTGTCCCAGGATCTGCAGATCCATGGTCAACACCAGCGCCGAACATTTGGCCGCCTTGGCTCTGTCGATCAGCCGCTCGATGAAGCCGCGGTCGCGCATGACATAGAGCTGAAACCAGAACGGCGCCGTGGTGTTCTCGGCAATGTCCTCGATCGAGCAGACACTCATGGTCGAGAGCGTAAACGGGATGCCGTATTTCTCGGCCGCCTTTGCCGCCTTGATTTCCCCATCGGCAATCTGCATCCCGCCCGTCGCCGCCGGCGCAATCGCCACCGGCATGGTGATAGGCTTGCCCAGCATGGTGGATTTAAGGCTGCGCCCCTCAAGGTTTACCGCCACCTTCTGCTTGAGCTTGATTTTGGAGAAATCGCTCTCGTTGGCGAAGTAGGTGCTCTCTGTATAACTGCCCGTGTCGGCATATTCGAAGAACATCTTGGGCACCCGGCGGCGCGCCGCCGTTTTCATCTCGTCGACGGTCAAAATCTTATCAAGCGCGGCCATGCGAGTGCTCCATTTCGCCCTGCCCTAGCAACTAACATGTTAGTCGTCAATCAGGCGTGCCAAAGCGCCGCCTGTGTTGCGGTTATCACGATACGTGCGGACCCCGAGACGGCTATCGCCTCGTAAGTAATGAGTAGTGAGACGGTCACCGTCCCGGGGCTGCCAATTTTTGGAGTGGTTGGGGAGCCGCGCAGGGGATCGCTCGTCCCCTACGGCCACAACTCGAACCCGAAGGAGCAGCGACGCTCCCGCGATGGCATCACCCCGGCCACCGGTCGCTGCAGCGCCGCCCGTTCATCCAGAGTGATGGGGAGGAGGATAGTTCAGTTAGAAGATGGGGGGAGAAGATGGATAAGTTGGTGTTCGTTGAGAGAACCACCACCTAGCTCCCCCTAGTAGGGGGAAGGACAGATTGGAGCTAGCCAGAGATGTTGCCACACACGCTATGTGCTCCTCCCCCTCACCAGGGGGAGGCTGGGTGGGGGTTCGTGGTGCAGCACGAACCACCTTGCGGCTATGGCACAATCTCGGGATGGATCCCGGCCTTCGCCGGGATGACATCGGAGGTGCGGATGACCTGGTAGGTGGCGAGGCTACGTGGGAGTCCTATGAGCAAAGGCAACAATCACCACTAGCCCCTTGCCCCTAGGCCAACCATCCCGTCATATGCACCCAAAAACCGGAGGAAACCCCATGGCCCAAGGCGGCGCGGCGCTCGAGATCATCGACAACAAGTTCAAGTCACTCACGATCGGCGCAGCCGTGCTGGAGGTGCTGTACGAGGATTGCCGCTGGGCGGAGGGCCCGGTTTGGTTCGGCGACGGCGGATACCTTGTCTGGAGCGACATCCCCAACAATCGCCTCTTGCGCTACATTCCCGAAGTCGGCGTTTCCACCTTCCGCTCGCCCTCCAACTACATCAACGGCAACACGCGCGACCGTGAGGGTCGCCTCGTCTCCTGCTCGCATGGTGCCCGCGCGGTCCTGCGCACCGAGCTCGATGGCACAATCACCACGCTGGTCGACAGCTACAACGGCAAGCGCCTCAATTCCCCCAACGACGTCGTGGTCAAGTCCGACGGCACCATCTGGTTTACCGATCCGCCCTACGGCATCCTTTCCGACTACGAGGGCTACAAATCCGAACAGGAGCAGCCCGGCTGCTATGTCTTCCGCTTCGATCCAGCCGATGGCTCGCTGACCGTCGTTGCCGATGATTTCGCCAAGCCCAATGGCCTCGCCTTCTCACCGGACGAGTCGATCCTTTATGTCTCCGACACCGGCCGCAGCCACAACCCGGACGTGCCAACCCATATTCGGCAGTTCAGTGTCAACGAGAGCAAGCTGACCAATCCCGGCGTGTTCACAATTATCGACAACGGGTCCTCGGACGGCTTCCGCCTCGATACCGACGGCAATGTCTGGACCAGCGCCGGCCCCGGCGTGAACGTCTATGACCCTGGTGGCAATCTGCTCGGCCGCATCAACACTGGCCATGCCACCGCCAACGTCTGCTTCGGCGGCGCGCGCCGCAACCGGCTGTTCATCACCTGCAGCCAGCATTTGATGTCGCTCTACGTCACCGCCACGGGCCTACAGCGCCCTTGAAGGATGAAGCGGCGTTCATCCGGAACAGTCTACGCGTCGAAGCGGTGCCGGGCTTGCCTAGTATCAAGCTCTATTCAGCCCATTCCGGAAGCCGCCTATCGCGGCTGGCTAGCGGCGATCGATCGCCCGCGCCTTATTGGGCCTATCAATGGGCCGGTGGGCTGGCCCTAGCCCACCATTTCCGCGAGGCGCCCGAACTGGTTCGCGGCAAACGCGTGCTCGATCTTGGCGCTGGCTCGGGCCTCGTTGCCATTGCTGCGGCGCAGGCGGGTGCGACTGCGTTTGCGGCTGAGATCGACCCGTATGGACGCGCGGCCATCGCGCTTAATGCCCAAGCAAACGCTGTGTCCGTGGCAATGATCGACATCGATCTTGATGGACCGCTGCCTAGTGACATCGACCTGATTGCGGCTGGCGATGTGTTCTACAACAGCGATGTTGCAAGGCTCATGCTGACGTTCTTGGAACGGTGTGCCCTGGCAGGTCTGCAAGTGCTGGTAGGTGATCCCAAGCGTCGTGACCTCCCGATCGATAGGCTGAGGGAGATCGCGTCCTATCCGGTGGGTGATGTGGGTGATGTGCGAGAGAGCACGGAGCGGGTTGGACAGGTCTACGAGTTACGCACCGATACATTTTTGAACTCGATGTCATCCCGGCCTTGAGCCGGGATCCATCTTGAGATCGCGCCGCTACCGCAAGGTGGTCCGAACAATCGATTTCTCTTAGAGAACCATCTCAGGATGGACCCCGGCCTTCGCCGGGGTGACATCGAGTTTGTGGCGGAAAGTGCGACAGAAGCGCCCCCCGCCTACATCGTCGCCCCAACCTGCCACGGCACAAACTCGTTATCCCCATAGCCCAGATCTTCCGACTTGGTATGCTTGCCCGAAGCGATCTCGATCAGCATGTCAAAGATCTGCTGGCCCTTGTCCTCGATCGACACACCTTCGACGATATCGCCGCAATTGATGTCCATGTCGTCCGTCATGCGGGCGTAAACATCGGAGTTCGTCGCCAGCTTCATCGATGGCACGGGCTTGCAGCCATAGGCCGAGCCACGACCGGTGGTGAACGCTAGAAGGTTCGCGCCGCCAGCTACCTGCCCGGTTGCCGACACCGGATCAAAGCCGGGCGTGTCCATGAACACAAAACCTTTCTCGGTCACCGGCTCGGCATATTCGTAAACCGCGGTGAGCGGCGTCGTGCCACCCTTGGCCGCCGCGCCCAGTGACTTTTCCAGAATCGTCGTCAGCCCGCCCAGCTTGTTGCCAGGCGATGGGTTATTGTTCATCTCGCCATGGTTGCGGCGGGTGTAGTCCTCCCACCAATGAATACGCGAGATCAGCTTCTCGCCCACTTCCTGCGACACAGCGCGGCGCGTCAGCAAATGCTCGGCGCCATAAATTTCGGGCGTTTCTGACAGGATAGCCGTGCCGCCATTGCGCACCAGGATATCGGCGGCATAGCCCAGCGCCGGGTTGGCGGTAATGCCGGAATAACCGTCCGAACCGCCGCATTGCAGCGCCAGCGTGAGGTGCGAGGCATCGAACGTTTCGCGCCGCGCCGCTGCAGCCACAGGCAGCATTTCCTTGACCTTCTCGACACCCCACTCGATCATCTTCTTGGTGCCGCCACGCTCCTGGATGGTCATGGTCTGGAAGGTTTCCCCTTCGGAAATGCCATACATTTCCTTCATGCGGCCGATCTGGAACACCTCGCAGCCCAGGCCTACCAAGAGCGCCGCGCCCAGGTTGGGATTGGACGTGTAGCCCCATTGCGTGCGCTTGAGGATATCGAAACCTTCGCCGCGCGATTCCATGCCGCAGCCCGTGCCGTGCACAAACGGCACGACGCCGTCGATCTCGGGGTAATCATCCAGAATTCCCGAGCGATTGACAGCGTCCGCAACGAACTTGGCGACCGTTGCCGAGCAGTTCACCGAGGTCAATATGCCGATATAATTGCGCGTTCCGACCTTGCCATTAGCGCGGCGATAACCTTGAAACGTTGCGCGCTGATCAAGGGGGATCATCTCCGGCGCAACGGCGCCTTCGGTGAACGCATAATCATAATGCAGCGTCCCATCGGGTCCGCCCATGCCGCAATTATGCTCATGCACCCAGTCGCCTGGCGGAATGGCTTCCTTGGCAAAGCCGATGATCTGCCCGAACTTGAACACGGCCTCGCCCGGCATGATCGGCCGGATGGCAAATTTATGCCCCTTGGGCACCCGGCGCACGATCGCCACGCCCTGCGGCGTCTGTGCGCCGACTTCGAGATTGGACAAGGCGACAGCAATATTGTCGGCGCTATTGAGCACCAATGTGCGAGCCTCTGGGCGGATCATGGTTTCGGTCATTTGCAGCTTTCGGGGGACGGGTCTCAACTTCGCTTTACGTACGCGTCATTTGCCGCCAGATTGCACCCGCAATCAGCGGCCTTGGGCGTTGTAAAGCACCACGGCTTTAACTAACATGTTAGCATGGAAACGGAAGCAAGTCCTTATTCTTTTCTCCAGCGCCCCGTTCCGCTGACCCGTGGCAATGTCACGGCAGAAGTGACCGCTGTGCTGCGCAACGCGATTGTGACGCTAGCCTTGCCGCCCGGTAGCCCCATCGACAAATCCCTCATCTGCTCCGAACTCGGCGTATCGCGGTTTCCGGTCAGCGAAGCACTTGGTCGCTTACAGATCGAGGGACTTGTCGACATCGCGCCCCAGCGTGGCTCGACCGTATCTCTGGTGCGCATCGCCGACGTGCGCGAATACATGCTGATCCGCAAAGGGCTCGAATCGGAAGCCCTGCGCGTCTTCATAGGCAGCTACGATGCCGAGCTGATCGCGGCGCTGCACGCCAATATGGCAGCGCAGCGCGAGGCGGCAGAACGTGACGACGCCGAAACTTTCCACCAGGTCGACATCGACTTTCACGACATTATCTTCCGCTCGATGCGCTTCACCAAGATCAAGGGCATCATCGACTCCGCTCGCGCCAATCTCGACCGCGCCCGACGGCTGATCATCACGCCGCGCCGCCTGGCTCTGACCATCGCCGAACACCAGGCGATCTTCGATGGTATTCTTGCCCGCGACGAGCATCAGGCAATCCGGGCCATCCGCGCGCATATCGATGCGGTGATGGTTGAACTCTTTGCCTTTGCCCGCGAGCACCCCAGCCTGTTCGATGACGGCGACACCCTCGACCGCGATAGTTTTCCTTTCGGCTGAGGAGGCCGGCCAATATGCTCAAAAACATCCCACCCATTCTCGGCCCTGACCTGCTCGGCATTTTGCGCGCCATGGGCCATGGCGACGAGATCGCTATCGTGGACGCCAATTACCCCGCTGATGGTGCCGGGCCGGTTCTCGTGCGGCTCGACGGCGTCAGCGCCACCGATGTTCTTGACGCCATCCTGACCCTTATGCCGCTAGACGATTTCGTCGACGAGCAGGCCATCTGCATGCAGGTGGTCGGCAATGCCGGCCAGCGCGAGCAGGTGATGGATGAGTTCGACCAGATCATCGCCCGGCACGAACCGGGAATGAAACTCTCCTCCATGGAGCGCTTTGCCTTTTACGAACGCGTCAGCAAGGGCTACGCCATCGTGCAATCCGGCGAGCGCCGGCTTTATGGCAATATCCTGCTCAAGAAGGGCGTCATCCGCCCCGACGCTTGATCAACCGAAATACCGAATAACAAGCCAGTGCGACTGGCTCTGAATAAAGGGAGAATGAAACGATGAAACTGCTGCGTGTGGGGCCAAAGGGCGCCGAAAAACCCGCAATCCTTGCTGAGGACGGGTCCATTCGCGACCTTACCGGCATTGTCGGCGACATCGGTGGACAAGCGCTGACGCCTGAAGGCCTGGCCCGCATCCGCGGTACCGACATCGAAGTCTTGCCCAAGCTCGACGCCGCCCAACGCATCGGCCCCTGCGTCGCCAATGTCGGCAAGTTCATCTGCATAGGCCTCAACTATGCCGACCACGCCGCCGAAACCGGCGCGGCGATCCCGGCCGAGCCCATCATCTTCATGAAGGCCACCAGCGCCATCATCGGCCCCAATGACGACGTGATCATCCCCAAGAACGCCATCAAACCCGATTGGGAAGTGGAGCTCGGCGTCGTGATCGGCACCGAGGCCCGCTATGTAGATGAAGCGGACGCCATGAACCACGTTGCCGGCTATTGCGTAGTCAACGACGTCAGCGAACGCCACTTCCAGACCGAACGCGGCGGCACCTGGGACAAAGGCAAGGGAAGCGACACCTTCGGCCCCATCGGCCCCTGGCTGGTCACCGCCGACGAAGTCGCCGACCCGCAGAACCTTGGCATGTGGCTCGATGTCGATGGCCGCCGCTTCCAGAATGGCTCCACCAAGACCATGATCTTCGGCGTCGCCCATGTGGTGTCTTACGTCAGCCAGTTCATGAGCCTGCAGCCCGGCGACATCATCTCCACTGGCACCCCACCAGGCGTCGGCATGGGCATCAAGCCCGAGCCGGTCTGGCTCAAGCCCGGCAACGTCATGCGCCTCGGCATTGAAGGCCTCGGCGAGCAGCAGCAGAACGTGGTGGCCTATAGCGCCTAGGGCCTCTTAGCGACCAGATCGATCTCGACCAGCGCGCCCACTGCCAGCGCGGTAACACCCACAGTAGTGCGCGCTGGCAACTTACCCGGCTCAAAAAAGCTGGGCCACAAGGCATTGAGCGCTGCGTAGTCGCGCTCAAACTGCGTCAGGTAAATCCGCGCCATGGTGACGTGCTCGAGCCCGAGCCCAACACCGTCAAGCACCACCTTGAGATTGTCGATCACCCGCCGCGTCTGCGCTTCGACGCCCTCAGGCAGTGGGGCATCGGGCGCTGCCGGGTCGGTCGGCATCTGCCCGGTGACGAACACCCAGCCATCAGCCTCGACGGCATGGGAGAACGGAGCGACCGGACGAGGACCGGAGGCGATCATGTGGTGAAGGATGGTCATAAACAGCTCTTGAACAGCGACATCAGAGCCTCATCGCTTGGCAAGCCATAAGTCAACAGGACGCTGGCGGAATTCCCGCGTCTTTCGCCTTATGATCAATCCTCCCCGGTGCGCCCGAGAACCAAGATCGCAACGAAGCGATCACGAACTGCTGTCTTGCGAGGCAAGCGAAAGCGGATCAGTCTCCCCTTATGCGTTTCTGGCCAATCCGGTTCCGGTTCGTCATCGCCCTTCTGGGGCCATCTTTGCTTGCAGCAATGCCGATGCCCGCCGCGGCCCAAGCAGCACCCGAGAATGCGGCACTCGACGCGCTTTTTCAGCAGCTCCGCTCAGCCCCTAACCCAGCTGCGGCACAGGCCATCGCCGACCAGATATGGCTCCAGTGGACCACGCCGGCCGATCCGGCGCTCGCGGCGCGCATGAGCGAAGTGCTCGCGCTACGCCAGGGCGCCGATTTCCCAGCGGTAATCGCCCTGCTCGATGAGATTGTGGTCGATTATCCCAGCTATGCCGAAGCATGGAACCAGCGGGCCACCATGTACTACCTGCTGCGCGATTTCGACCGCTCCATTGCCGATATCGGAAAGGTTCTGGAACTGGAGCCACGCCATTTCGGCGCGCTGACCGGCCGGGCAGTTATGTATAAGGAACAGGGCAAGGAAGGACTGGCGCTATTGGACATGATAGCGGCACTCGACATTCATCCGTTTCTTGTCGAACGCGCCATGTTTCCCCAGCTGCTCAACGAAACGCCTTCCATTTAGCTTGCAGCAGCCGCCCTGACGTCCCACATTATGGGCTTGGCAGGAAGTATTCTCATGAACGACAATGAAATGACCGTTGAGCGTGAAGATGGGCCCACACGGGGCCGCTATTTCATCAAGCTCTCGCCCGACGCCGAAGCGGAAATGACGTTCCGCAAGGGTGAGGACAATCTCATCATCATCGACCACACCGGCGTTCCGCCAGCATTCGAGGGCCGCGGCATCGCCGCTAAGCTAGTCAACAAGGCAATTGATGATGCCCGCAAGCAGGGCTTCAAGATCAAGCCGGTCTGCTCCTATGTTGTCGCGCAGTTCCGCCGCCATCCTGAATGGGCAGATTTGCACGCCTGAAGCCTATTGGCCGTAAAGAATCGATCCCTGGTTTTCGGCGGCGATTGCCTCCAGCTTGTTCCACGGTATGGTAATCGTGGGCGTGCCATAGGCATAGGCCGAGATTTCATACTGGTTGAACTGGATCACCAGCCCATAAACGTCAGAGAAATCCCAACGTGTCGGATCAACGACCATGGCGGCGATGTCATCGCCCGAGCTAATCATCATCCACTCCCCATGCTCAGCCTGCACTTGCGCCCAAGCGAGATCGACCAGCGTCTTCTCCCAATCGGCACCAGCAAAGATGTCCGAAGCTTCTAGCGCCCTGTCCTGTTTAACCAGGTAGTGCAAATAGGTAACTATAGCTCCGCCATGAGCAGCGCCATGCCCGAAGTAATAGCTGTCTTGGACAAGCGTAATGCGGTTGGTGCCGCCGGTTTCCTTGATGTCGAATTTGATACTGTTATCGATACGCGGATCAAGCTCGCTCGTGTCGCCCTTTTCCAACACTGCCATCAAGTCTGAGCCGACACCCGCTTCTTGCATGACAAAAGCATTGAACTGCTCTGCAATAGGGTCGTCGCTATCGAGCTGCGGCAGCACGAGTTCATGAGCGGCTAGCTTGTAGTAGGAATCTGCATTGGTCACTTCATCCGGGTCTGGAATCGTTGCGTAAGCAGAAGTGATCAGGAAGCGATGGCCGTCTAGCATGCGGCTCTGCTCAAGATCATCAATGCGCTCGTTGAACTTGCCAACAAGGCACGTTGCGCCCTGTTCATTGTAGCGGCCACGGGCAAGGGGCTTGGCATCGGCGGTGCAAACGCGCTGGGCATAAGCGAGCCAATTACGCTGGCCCTCTCGCATTGCATCAGCCGATGGTTTTGAAAGGCCACCAACGGCAGTCGCAAAGGCCTTCGCCAGGATTTCATCGGCCCGTGACAGGTCTGGCGTGTCACATATGGCGTCCTCGAACGGGGTCGACGCCTGCGCACAATCAAAGCTCGCGGCCGTGGCCGGCCCAGCGAACAAGCCGAGCACCAGGCTAGCAAAAAGCAGACGAACTACGATCATGGAAAACCTCCGGGCCAATGGCGCGGAGGCTTACAGGGCGTTTGCGCCGCGTCAACCGATATGGCAGGCGGTCAAAGGCGATTGGACAGTTAAGCCCGAAACGGAAGCAAGAACTTCTGCGCCGCAAGCAGTTCTTCCTGGCGCAATTCGTGCCCGCCCGAATGCCAGGCAAGGCTTGCTTCTGCGCCGTTCTGAACGAAGTAGTCGTGCAGCCCCTGTGTAGTAGCCATAGAGGCCATCGGGTCGCGTTGACCTGCCGTAATCAGCACCTGCCGGCCGCTGAAATCCGATGGTGCTGGAGCAAAAGGTATCAGAGGATGCATGAGGATCGTTGCGTCAAACAAATTCGGCGCTTTGAACTGCACCGAAGCAAGAATATTGGCGCCATTGGAATAGCCCAGCCCAACCACCTTGCGCCCCGGCGTTTTGCGGCTGGCATTAAATGCCGCCATCTTGTCGGTCCGCAGGGCAAGATCGGCCATGTCGTAGACCCCCTCCCCTGTCCGCTTGAAGTAACGTAAGGCGCCGCCCTCGCTGACATCGCCACGTGGCGCAATGATATGCGCTCCGGGAAGCAGCTGCCCGGCGAGGTCGAAGAACTGGTTCTCATCGCCTCCCGTACCGTGAAAAACGAAGAAGACCGGCGCTTGATCCGAAGACGGCTGCCCTTCACGAAATTGGTAGTCCGACATGGCTTGGCTCCATTGCTGCTTGCGCTGAGATATCGGCCAGTAGGCGCCGCCACGCAACATGCCGATCCGCCACGGACTGTTGTGCAAATGGAAACAGCGCTGAACCAAAGCCCGGCCGAGTTCGTAAAGACGGCAGGAGACAGCGGCAATGACAGTTTCGCCTACGAGCTTCCCGGCTGACGGCCTCGCCGTGGTGATTGGCGCCAGCGGCGGGATCGGTTCGGCTCTTGCCAGCGCCATCGAGCAGTCCGGGGCTTTCGCCCAAGTGCTGTCGCTGTCGCGCAGCGGCACGGGCCTTGATCTTACCAACGAAGATTCAATCGCCGAGGCGGCGCGTTCTGCCTTGGCGCTGGGCTTGCCTCTGCGTCTTGTATTTGTAGCAACAGGCGTGCTGCACAATGGGCAGATGCGGCCGGAAAAAACCTGGAAGCAGCTCGATCCAGCGGCCTTGGCCACCAGCTTTGCCGTCAACGCCACCGGTCCTGCACTCATCGCCAAGCACTTCCTGCCCTTGCTGCCTCGCACTGGCAAGGCAGTGTTCGCCGCGCTTTCCGCCCGCGTTGGCAGCATCGGGGATAATAATCTTGGCGGCTGGTACGGCTATCGTGCCGCCAAGGCCGCGCTCAATCAGCTTTTGCATACGGCAGCCATCGAACTGCGCCGGACGCACCCAGAAGCCATATGCCTTACCTTGCACCCTGGCACGGTCGCGACCCAACTCTCCGCGCCGTTCAGTTCCGCCGCTCACCCGGCAGATGAACCAATGCTTGCAGCAGGGCGGCTGCTGGCGGTTCTGGAGCAGGTGCGGCCGATCGATAGCGGCCTGATGTTGGACTATACGGGTACTCCCGTAAGTTGGTAGCCGAATTGTGCCATGAGGACGGCTATGTCCAACTGGCACAATGCTTTTTTCCGGTCTCGCCGACCTCAAGATCGGCTCGCGCCGTGCGCAAAACCGCGCCGCTACCTCAGCATCGCCTGCCCGCCTTGCCGCCTCCTTGGCGCATGGGCAAACGCTCATCGCCCACGATTATTTTGCAATCCGCGGTGGGGGCGAACGCCTGGTCTTGACCTTGGCCGAGGCTATCGGCGCTGATGTCATGTACGGCTATCGAACCGATGAAAGCTATGATGCCGCCGCTTTCCCCGACGGCAGCGTCGATCTCGCTTTGCCCGGCGCGTTGCGGCGGCCCGGCATCAGGGCTGCAACGCTTGCCATGCGCTTCCGCCTCGCACGTGGAATGGCGGGCCAATACGGCACCCGCATTTATAGTGGCGTCGCCGCGCCTTTTGCCGCCCCAAAGCATGGCCAAGGCCGCAACGTCCTTTATTGCCACACGCCGCCGCGCTTCCTCTACGATCAAAAGGACCATTTTGCCGACCGGGCCGGACGCGACCCGGCGCGGCGCATGGCGCTGGAGCAATTCCGCCAGGGCTATGAAGCCGCAGTCGAGCGAATGGATGTCATCGTCGCCAACAGCAAGACGGTGCAGGAGCGCATCGCAACTTATCTCGGCCGCTCGTCCACACTGGTTTACCCACCCTGCGACCTGCAGGCGTTCCGCTGGATCGAGCAGGGCGACTACTACCTTTCCACCGCCCGCCTGTCGCCGCTCAAGCGGGTGGACAAGATTGTCTCGGCCTTTTGCGCCATGCCGAACCGCAAGCTGGTTGTCGCCTCCTCGGGCGAAGATCTTGAGCGTCTCAAGGCACTGGCCGCCGGTGCGCCCAATATCGCGTTCCTCGGCTGGGTAAGTGAAGCACAACTGACCGACCTTATCGGCCGCGCCATCGCGACAATCTATGTGCCTGTGGACGAGGATTTTGGCATGTCACCGGTTGAATCCATGGCTGCCGGCAAGCCGGTGATCGGGGTTGCCGAGGGCGGCCTACGCGAAACCATCGTCGATGGGCAAACCGGCATCTTGCTCAAGCCCAACTTCACCGCCGACGATCTCGCTCACGCCGTCAGCACGCTCACACCCGACAAAGCACTGGATTGGCGCCAGACCTGCGAAATCCGCGCCGAACACTTCTCCCGCTCGCGCTTCGTTGAAGGCATGCGGGCTGCACTCGCTTAAGCGCCTTTATCCCGTCCCAGCGCATTGATCATGTTGCCGAGGCGTCGGCCCAAGCGGCCATAAACATGGTTCTCGCGCCACGCAGCAGCCCGCTCCAGGGTCTGGACAGCGTGGGCGTCCTTGCTCTCTAATTGCTGCAGCACCGTGCGAATGCCTAGCGCGATCTCCCGCGGCGTCATGCCCGGCAGGGGAAACACCGCGCCTGCGACATCGTCGAAAATCGACAAGGGCGTGGTTACCACCGGCAAGCGGCTCGCCAGTCCATATCGCACCGCCCCGCTCGCCGATTCCGCTGTGTCCTGATACGGGTACACCACCATCCGCGCCGGTGCCAGCAGCGCCAAGCTCTGTTCATCACTCAGGAAATCGGTATGAAGCTCAACGACACTCTGCAGGCCACGCTCACGGATCAGCCGGCGCGCCTCTAGGATCATCGACGCCGATATCGGCGCCGGAAACTCCGCATTGACCATGCGCAGCCGCCCCTTGAACCCATCCGCCCGCAATAGCGCAAACGCCTCGATCAACTCCGGCAGGCCCTTGTTGGGCAGGAAGAAACCATAGCTGGCGATGATCGGCTCATCGCGCATTGACCGAACCGGCGGCAAAGCAGGAACGTCCAACACGCCATGCGGGAAGAGCGTCACATTCCGGGTCAATCCCAGCGCCTTGAGCCGGTTGAGATCCCCCACCGAATGCACCAGCAACCGGTCGCACAGCGCCAGTTCTTCCCTCAGATCGGCCAGGCGCTTACCCGTGTCATGCGCGGGATCGCGCGTCGAATGAAGGAACACAACCACTGTCCGCCCGCTCCCATGAACGGCGCGCAACAGGCTCTTCAAAGCCGGAAAATCGAAGAACCCGTAGTTGAACTGAACCACCACGGCCTCAGCCGGGCTCGCGAGCACAGCTTCAGTCAGCTTGCTCAGGTCAGCATCACCCTGGCTCCAAAGTCGCTCGACATTATACCCCTCCGCCTCTACCGCAGTCGCGTCGAACGCCGCAAAGATCTGCACCGGCAATGGCAAGGCATCGATCAGATGCTGGCTGTAAGTGGCAATTCCGCACCGCGCTGCAAAGGTACTGACCCAGGCCACCGATGCCGCCTGCGCCACCGGCGCCGCGGCAATCCGCGCCGCTGCATCGCTCGTGCGCCGCGCCACTGCTCTCCAGGTAAACGCCTCAAGCCTCTCCCCCAGCCGTGCTAATCGCCCCGTCCGGCTGTCCTGCGGCTCCTCCAGCGCCCACCGCATTTTCCATGCTAGGTCAGTCGCCGACGGCTCCGCCCAGACGCTACCGAACACCGGCAGATGCGACTTGGCAGGTGCAAACTCAAAATCCACCAAGCTCTGCGGATCGTCCCCCAAGAAGTCCAGCTGCCCACTCCAGCCAGTCGCCAGCACGGTCAGCCCCGAAACAACCGCCTCCGCCAACGGCAAGCCAAACCCTTCCGCCCGGCTCGGCGCCACCATCACCTGGCACTGCTCATAAAGCCCCTTGAGCTGCCCCGGCGTCAGATCCTGCTTGATGAGCACGATGTCGCCAAGCTCGGCATGATCCCGCCGCACCGCCTCGATCTGCGCCTCGACACTATTGTGCGGATTATCGAACGTCTTGATCACCAGGGACACATCGTCCCGGCTGGTGAACTCGGCCGCATAAGCGGCCAGCAAGACATCGAGCCCCTTGCGCGGAAAGCCGGACGACACATGCAAGAACCGGAACTTCTTGGCGGCAATCGGAAAAGGCTCGGACGCCACCCGCTGCCAGTGATCAACGCCATTGCCCACGACCTCGATCGGCACGGCAACGCCATTGTCCACCAGCACCTTCTTGACGTGCTCGGCCGTAACCGTGATCCCCTGCAGATGATCGTTGAAATCGTCGACCCAGCCGGACGGAAAACCAGTCTCCTCCCAGGCATAATTGTGCAGGAAGTTGAACCTCCCACCGCTATCGGCAACACGCGGCGGATATAGATTGCGCGACACCACGCCTGGACCACCACCACCGGCCAAGGGATCGAACAACACCGCCAATTCCGGCTCATCGCGCAAAAGCTCCGCCGGCGCCAGATAGCTGCCATCACCTTCCGCCGAGTGAAGCACCACCTCATGCCCCTCGGCAATCATCGCGCGGGCCAATTCACGATTGACGAGCGCCAGGCTATAAGAACTGTCGAACGGCCCTTCCAGCCGCCAGCTTTGCCGCACCGGCAAGGTCATCCGTCGCTTACGCGCATCCAGCAGCCGCCGGTTATCGGCAATTGCTTGCGCCGCATCGGCAAGGTCCGCATCCGATCCCCGCGGCTCTAGCCGAACAATCGCCTTCAGCAACTCCCCCTCAAGACCATCCGCAAACCCCTGCCACTCCGGCCAGTCGCGGCTGACCGTCTGCGCCTCCACAACCCACTCGATCAACCCGATCGTCCGCTGCGCAGTAACCTCCCACGAAAACTGCTTCGCCCGTTCCAACCCATGCGCGACAAGCCGCGACCGGAATGCTTCATCGGTCAAAACACGCTCGATCCGCTCGCGCATGGCGCTGACGGAGAGCGGATCGAACATTGCCTCATCAAGCCCGATCACCTCGGGTAGGCTTGACGCATTCGAGCCAATCGTCGGCGCCCCCGATTGCATGGCCTCCAACGCCGGCAGCCCAAAACCTTCATGCAGCGACGGCATGACAAACAAAGCGCAATCACTATAGAGCCGAACCAGATCCTCGTCCGGCACATAACCTGCAATAACCACAGCCTCGTCCGGCAGGCCCTGCTGCCGTGCGTCAAGCACCAGCGCTGCGCGCTCCCCTTCGCCCATCCGCCCGACGACCAGCAATTGGTGCTGCTCGCGCACTGCAGCAGGCAGTTGCCCGAACGCCCCCACCAAACGATGCAAATTCTTGCGCGGATCGCCACCCCCCGCATAAAGCAGATAAGGCTTGGCAAGGCCCAACCGCTCCCGCAATCGCCGGGACGCATCGCGGCTCAGCGCCAGTGGGCGGAACAACTCGTCCGCCGCCTCCGACGTGTCGGCAATCCGCCCCGCATCGAACCCCAGAAGGTCCGTTGCCTCCTCGGACGCCGATTGCGACACCGCCGCAAGCGCCGTAACGGATTTGATCTGCTCGATACGCCGCTCATAGAAGCGTTTGAACACTAGGTCATGCTCAAGGTAGCGCTCGCGATTGAGCAGCGGGATCAGATCATGCAGCGTCGCAATGACTGGCACGGGAAACACCGCGCCGGCGCTGACCGCCGCATCATCCACATAGCCTTCAAAGAACCCCGGCACGAAAACCGCATCGGCCTCGAGCCCGGCAATAAACGCCTCGCGCAGCAAGGCACTGGCCCCGTGCCGCCAGCCTTGCTCCGGCCGCTGCGCCCGGCTCTGCGGCAAGCCCTCAAACACCAGAAAATCATCGGCCGCCACGAGATGCGCAAGCTCCCGCCGCAGGAACGGAATGGCGTCAGGCAAAGCCCCGTTGAGCAGCAGCACCACCTGGTGCGCCCCCGGCGCGCGACACATGGCCTTGGCGATGGCCAGCGTATAGCGCCCGACGCCGCGGAACCGGCTTTCCGTCTGCGCTCCTTGCAAGTCGATAACGATGCGCACTATTGGTCCCGCAAGTTCTTGAGCTTTTCAAAGATCGTGCGCCCCTTAGGCGTCAATTGCGATGGACCATGCCGGCGCTGCCAATTGTCCTGCGAACGCTGGCGCATGGCCAAAACGGCCCGGATTCGGCCTTCCAATCCCGGTACGGCGCGCACACTGGCCACTAGCGCCTTGCGCAAACGCGGCCGCCGGTGCACCGCCAATGCTGCCGTCAGGCCTATCGGCCGTACGCGATCCGCAATGGCCGCCGGCGAAACCCTGCTGCGAGCCACATGAAGCAAGCGCCCTGCCCCACGCAGCGGTTCGGTTATGCGCCATGAAGTGCTATTTTGAATATCATGCAAGCGCGTCTCCAGCTCGGCGCGCACCTGCTCCACAGCGTCCCGCAAGCGCTCTACATCGGCCTCCAATGCCCGGAACTCCGCCTTGCGCGTCACACCGGCTTCAAAACGCTCCGACAGTGTTTCCAGTGTCAGGCCCCGGTCTTTGCTGAAAGCCTCGGCAAACAATTGCATGTGCTCAGGGGCGGCGCTTTTCTGGGCAACCAGGGCGTAATCGGGGCTCACGCCTTGAAACACATCGATCAGAGATGCCGTAGGCGCCCGCCGCAGCGCAGGCTCTTCCTGGAGGCGCAGAACCTGCGCACGTTCAAAGCCGTGCTGTCGCGCCAGAAAAGACAGGAGCCCCGGCGGCAAAGGCTTGTTGTGCGTCGGGTCCATGTGAAATGTCATAGCACCAACGCGCAGGTTTTCGGGGTTCGGCGTTTCAAGAATCAAGAGCCCAGCCGGCTCCAACACGCGCAGCGCCTGCCCGATCAGTTCCTGCAAAACGCCAAAGGGCAAATGCTCGGCGATGTGAAATCCGGAAACAACGGCATGGCTCTGGTCAGGCTGCCTGGCGAGATATGCGATGGCATCGCCCTGCTCCGCTGAAAGCCCGCGGGCAAAACAATCCTCCAGCATGCCGGCGTCTAGGTCCACGCCATGGGCGGCAAAGCCGGTCTTGCCCAGAACCTCCAGCCACTCCCCCCGCCCGCACCCCAGATCGAGCCCCTTGCGGCTCGGGGAAATGGCGAGGAGCGGATGGAGGAAATCGTTATAGACCTCTAGCCGTCCAATGATCTCAGCACGGGTGCCGCGAAACGCCGCCTCGAACTCGCGATAGAAACGATCAACCAGCACGGCTTACCTCCAGTGTTGGAGGCAGCCAGGTGGTACCTATGAATGGCGAATGGGCGGGGTTAACAACCGTGAAGACATAGGCCAGATCCCGCCATTCGTAATTGCCCGCCACATGCTCGTCGCCCTTGTGCAGCGATATGGCGAGCGAGTAATTGCCGATGCCAAGATTGGCCGGAAAGTGGAAGCTATAGCTTATCTGCTCGCCACGCCTGGGCGCCAGGATGCGCTCCAGATGATAGGTGTTGGTGCAAAAGATCGGCTGGCCCAGCCGGTCCTTGATCATGTAGCCGACCACCATTTCAGGCAGGTCCTGATGCACATCGGCCCGGATGTGCAAGGTCAGGTGCTCCCCCACCGATACAGTATCAACGACGTTCCCATCCGCGTTCAGCAGTTCGACTGACGCAATGCTGGCTTCGCCCGTGCCCGAGGTCGTCTGCGTGCGCCCACCCGGTAGCGCTACCTGCTTGACCTCATAGCCCTCCTTGCGGGCGATCAGCGCATTATAGAGGTCCATCACGTCCTGCGGATGGCCGTCCATCAGGATGCGCCCCTCCGAAAGCAGCAGCACCCGGTCGCATAGCGTCACAACCGAGGCGCGGTCATGCGAAACCAGCAGCAGCGTTGTCCCTTCCCTCTGGAAATCGCGGATACGGCTGAAGCTCTTGTGCTGGAAATATGCATCGCCCACTGACAGCGCTTCATCGACAATAAGGATTTCCGGCCGCCGCGCCGTTGCCACGGCGAACGCCACGCGCATCTGCATGCCGCTCGAATAGGTGCGCATTGGCTGATCGAAGTAACTGCCGATCCCGGCAAACGCCTCGATGTCGGGCATCAGCGCCTCGGTTTCAGCGCCGTTGATCCCCATCATGCTGGCGGTGTTGATGACGTTTTCCCGGCCGGTCAGATCGCCATTGAACCCCATGCCAAGCTCGAGAATAGCCGCCACGCGCCCATCCACATGGATACTGCCGCTGGTTTGCTGCAGCGTTCCGGTGATGATTTTCAGCAGCGTCGATTTGCCGGCACCGTTCTCGCCAACGATGGCGACCGCACTGCCGCGCTCGATGGAAAAGCTCAATTCGCGCAGCACATGCACTTCCTTGGCCGGCGCAAGCTTGAGCCCGAACCAGCCAGCTATCCTGTGCCACTCGCGCCGATAACTGCGAAAGGATTTGCTGAGCCCAGAGACCTCAAGCACGCTCATAGAACGTCCACCATTTCGGGGCTGGCCCGCCGGAACAGGAACATGGCAAGGGGAAACAGCGCCAGGACGCATAGGACGATATAGGCGAGTCCATTCCAGGCGATTGGCTGCGCATAAACGATCAACCGATGATAAAGATCGACGATCTGGAACATCGGATTGAGTTCGAGCAGAAAGTGAAAGCGCTCGGGGATGATGTTCGCCGGATAGATGATCGGGGTGAACCAGAATGTCACCTGCAACAGGATCGGCACGATCTGCTCGATGTCGCGGATGAAGACATTGAGCACGCCCAGCATCATGCCGATGCAGGCGGCGAACAGCGCCACAAGCAACGCCGCCGGCACCACGAGCATGATCTCGGGCGTGATCGGATGACCGAACAATGCGAACAGCACCAGCATGACGATGAACAGCGCTGCATTGTTGATGAGGGCAGTTCCCACCACGATCACCGGCAGGACAATCCGTGGAAAGCGCACCTTCTTGATCGCATTGGCGTTGGCGATGAAGACCTTCATCAGCCGGTCGATGATCTCGGAAAACAGGTTCCAGGCCAGCAGCCCTGAAAGCAGATAGATGGCATAGCCAAAAGTGTTGTCGATGCCCGGAATGCGCGAAGACATCAGCCCCGACAGGATAAAGGCGTAGATCGAGACCTGCGCCAGCGGGTTGAGCACCACCCAGGCAAAGCCAAGCCGGCTACGGACGAAGCGCGTCTTGAAGTCGGTGAGGATTGAGCGCGCGACATAGGCGCGAAAACTCCACAGACTGCGCAATAAACCCAGCATGAACGCCCATCAGTCAGAGTTTGGCAGTGGCCCCGGCACCTGAACTGACTGGGAAACACCACTTGTGCTTTGCTGATAGGTGATCAAAACAGGAACGTCACGTGGGGGTAAATACGTAATCTACTCCTCGCGCATGCTCTTATCGAGCGAGTCGCGGATCGGCTTTACAAGGTAATCGACCATAGTCCGCTCACCGGTGACGATGATCGCATCGGCTGGCATGCCGGGGATAATGCGGCCCTTGATGGCATCGGGAACATTGCTGTCTGGCACGCTGATGCGCGCCAGGTAATAGGCCGGCTGGCGTGTATCCTCGGGATAGATCAGGTCGGGCGACAGGATATCCACAGTGCCGAAAATGGTCGGCAGGTTGCGGCTGGAAAAAGCCGGAAACTTGATCTCTGACACCTGACCGGGTGCCAGGCTGTCGATATCGAGCGGCCGCACCTGGGCGTTGATCACCAGTGGCTCGTTTTGCGGGACGATTTCCATCATGGTTTCGGCCGGACGCACGACGCCGCCCATGGTGTGGACGCGGATGTTCTGCACGATGCCGCTCTGCGGCGCGCGGATCAGCGTCCGCGAATTGACATCCTCCGCCACCACCAGCCGTTCGGTGATTTCGTTGAGTTCGGCAAGCGTATCCTTGAGTTCGGACGCCGCGCGCTCCTGATATTCCTGGCTGATCTGAATAATCTGCAGATCGGTCTCGATGATGCTCTGGTAGGCCCGGGCGGATTCGGAAACGAGCTGCCCGTAATTGCCGGTAAGTGCGGCACTGTCGCGCTCCATGGCGGTGATCTGGTTGGCGCGCACCACGCCCGATGTTTCACCACCCCGCAGCCGTTCGATCTCCGCATCGATCGACGCCTGCTGGCGCTGAATCGCCTCCCGCTGCACAGTCAGGCCCGCGATCTGCTGGTGGAACTGCTCGATGCGCGATTGCAGGATACTGGTCTTGCTGTCCCGAATGGCCTTGCGCTCGGTAAAAAGCTGACCTTGGCTTTCGATGGCCAAAGCCAGCGCCGCTTTGTCTTCAAGCTCGCCGATATCCTCGAACGCCGGCTGCTCGAGATTGGCCCGCTCCGCCTCGAGGCGCTTTTCCGTCGCGCGCAACACAGCAACACGCTGCTGCAGGATGGATTGGTTGGCCTGCGCCTGCGTCGGGAGGAGCCGCACCAGCGGCTCGCCCGCTTCGACGGTCTGGCCTTCGGTCACCATGATTTCAGCAACGATGCCGCCTTCAAGGTGCTGGATCAGCTTGCGGTTGGACTCAACCGCCACCACCCCCGGCGCAATAACGGCGCTGTCGAGCGGGGCCGTCGATGCCCACACGCCCATGACGCCGAAAGTGGCGGCAATCGTCGCAAAGCCCATGACGATAAAGGGCGTTGGCGAATATTTGCGGGCCTTCGATGCGTTTTGTATCATGGGAGACATCCTTTGCTGTGCACCATCATGCCGAAATCTGTGCGGCGGCCGGAGCCGGGCGCATATCGGCGGGAGCAGCAGCCATCGGCTGCAGGAACTGCTTGGTCGGCACGAACCGCTGCACGCGGCCTTCCTTCATCACCAGCGTCATGTCGGCTTGGCTAAGGAGGTTCATCTTGTGGCTGACGAACACCACGCTGATGGATCGCTGCTTGATGCTGGCCAGTGCATGCATCAGCGCCGTCTCGCCTTCGCTGTCCAGATTGGCATTTGGCTCGTCCAGAACGATCAGCGATGGATTGCCGAACAGCGCCCGAGCCAGACCCACCCGCTGGCGCTGCCCGCCCGATAGCGAACGCACGCCAATGCCGATCTCGGTGTCATAGCCCTGCGGCAGCTTCTGGATCATGTCGTGAACACCCGCGAGCTTCGCCGCCTCCACGATGTCCTTGTCGTCCGCCTCGCGGAATCGCGCGATATTCTCGGCAATAGTGCCGGCAAACAGTTCCACTTCCTGCGGCAGGTACCCGATAAAAGCGCCCAGCTCATCGGCATTGTAGTGCCCGATCTCCGTGCCATCGAGCCGCACCGTGCCCGACACGGTGGGCCACACGCCAACCAGCGTGCGCACCAGGCTCGACTTGCCCGCCCCGCTCGGCCCCACCACCGCCAGCGTCTGCCCGGCCTCGATGCCGAACGTCACGCCCTGCAACACCGGCGTACGGCTGCCCGGCACGAGCGCCATCAGCCCCTCCACCGCCAACCGCCCCTGCGGCGCCGGCAGCGCCGTGCGCTCGATATCGGCCGGGATCTGCGCAAACATGGTCTTGAGCCGGCGATAGGATTGCCGCGCGCCCACAAAGCTCTTCCACTGGCCCACCACCTGGTCCACCGGCCCCAGCGCCCGCCCCATCATGATCGAAGCCGCAACCATCACGCCGGCCGACATCTCGCCTTGGATGACGAGATACGCCCCCACCCCTAAAATTGCGATCTGCATCGCCGCGCGCACGAACTTGGAGATCGAGGAAATCACCCCCGCCCGGTCGCTCGCCACCGCCTGGAGATCCATCATCTTGTCATGCCGGTCGAGCCAGCGCTGGCGCAACTGCCCCTCCATGCCCATGGCCCGGATCACTTCGGCATTCTGCAGCGTCGTATTGGCGAATTGCTGGGCCGATTGGTTGGCGTTGTTCGCCTCGTCCAGCGTCTTCTTGGTGGTCAGCTCACTCACCAGCGCCAGCACGAACACAATCGTCGCGCCACCCAGCGCCACCGTCCCGATCCAGGGATGGAACAGGAAACACACCGCCAAAAACAACGGCACCCATGGCACGTCGCACATGGCCGTCAGCCCCGTGCCCGTCAGGAATTCGCGCAACCGCCCCACATCGGCCAGCGCCGCACCCGAGTTTCCCGATGGGTTAACCAGGCTCGCCTTGAGCACGCGGTGAAACAACGGCGCGGATAGCGCCTCGTCGAACTGGAACCCGGTGCGCACCAGCACGCGCGAGCGCAGGAATTCCATCACGCCATGGATCACCAGCATCATCACCGCGATCACCGTCAGCATGATCAGCGTCGTCTGGTTCTGGCTCTGCAGCACGCGGTCATAGACCTGCAGCATGTAGAGCGGACCCACGAAAAGCAGGATATTGATCGCCGCCGAGAAGATCAGCGTGCTCAGGACAATCTTTTTGTAGATGCCAAGGGCGCGGCTAAAAACATCGTTTTGAGACATCAAGCGTTCTGCTTTCATGCTTTTAGAGTTCTGTGCGGCCGGCGGAACAATTAGTCATTGAACACGCGATCCCAGTCGATCACGTCCTGGCTCGGGCCGCTGGCCTGGAACATGGCGGCCTCCTCGGCGCGCCGCTGCCTGATCTCCCGCTCCCGCGCCTGGCGCGCCTCGGCGATCCGGGGCAGCAGCGCAAGGTTGGACATGGACAGGAGCTGGGCATGCGCCAGCAGCAACGCACCCCGGCGCAGCTCGAGGAAAGCCTCGTCCGGCAAGCTGTTCAAGGCCGCCTCGTTGACACGCAACAGGCCTTCCACAGTGCGGGCTGGATCGGCCTCGGTGCCGCGGATTTCGATAGGCCAGGGCTCAAGGACATTGTGCTTGAGCAGCAACGCGGTGAGCTGGCTGCCTTGCTGCAATTGAGTGTTCAGCGTCTGCAAGAACTGCGCGACATCCGCCGTCGGTTTGGCCAGCGCACCGGCTTCATCAAAGAATGGGCGGGTATTCTCCTCGCCCGGCGCTGCCAAGCCACTGGCCTCGTCGATGCAAAGGATTTGCTTGTCGTCCTGCTGGGCAACGAGGAAAGGATGAGCGCGCAGCATGGCGGGCACATAGCGCCCCATCCATGTGCCGTCCGACGCCACGAACAGGCTGGAATTGGGCTCAATGCCAAGGATCGCAACCATGCCAGGCACATTGTTCTGCACGACAAAGCCGAATGCCAAACCTTGAATGGCCTGCGCAAGTTCACTAGGCGCTATGCCGACCAGGGCGCGGTTCTGCGCATGCGCATAATTGGTAAGTGGCCGCCAATGGCGGTCGCGGTGACGCTCCGGGGAAACTGCGTGCACGGCACTTGCCATGAAAATTCCTTGAAGATGAACGCTGGACGATCATTCCGGCGCTTGTAAAGCAGGCGGGGAGCCGAAGCTCCCCGCCTTAAAAATCGGTCGTACTCGATTAAGCGAAGTTTGCGTCGGTCAGGTTGGCGACGGTGACGCCGGTGATCTGAACGAGCACGTCGTTCGCATCGTCGTAAGTCGTCGTTGCAGCAGCAGCGTCATAGAACGCGTATGTCTGACCCTGGAAGGTAAATGCAGTCCATTCATCACCCAGTGCTGCCGAGGCAGCAATGTCAGCAGCAGCACGCAGTGTTGCAGCAGCACCAGCCAACAGATTGATATCGGCCTGGAAGGGGGCAGTTAGGGCGGTAAAGTCTGCATCACCTGCAACACTATTGTTTGCATCAAGCAAGTCACCGTTCGCACCGGCCGTAAAGCCGTTGACAACGTCCACCAACAAGGTGCCCGCGTAGGTGCCAGTGATAGAGTCAGCACCCACACCGCTCGAAAGGTCACCAAAGTTTACAATGTTGTCACCCTGTCCAAGGGTGATCACGTCGGCGCCGGACTCGAAGTCGGAAGCAGCGGCACCCACTACAAAGTTTGACCCAAACAGGTTGAGATCACCGGTAAGAGCTGAAGCGTTGATGATTGCACGATCAGTAAAGCCACCGAGTTCAAGGTTGCCCGCACCAGAAACAGCAATCGTCGATCCGGCAGCAGTGGTAACCGTATCAATATCGTTGTAATTGCCATCGGTTAGATCGCCGGTGGAAACGATGTTGATAGTTGCTGTCGTGCCTGCTGGCTGAACGCCAGAAAGGTTCACGTCCAGGTTGTCGACGTCCACAGAGTTACCGTCATCAACAGCCAGATCGCTTCCGTTAGTGCCCAGAAGAGCAATATTCACAGTGGTAGAGGTACCGTTCATGTTGAACGTTGCATCGCCATTGTTACTAACGTCGTTATCAGCGAACTCGTAAGTCCTTGCAGAACCAGCGTTGTCAATTGTGTCATCGCCATCGGTGGAGAACTGCAAGTTTGTTACAGCGCTGTTCTGGAAGGTAGCACCGTTGATCGTGGCACCGGCAACACCGTCGAAAGTCAAACGCTCTACATTAGTAATCGCGTTGATGCCTGCGGCGTCAGCTGCTGCGGAGTAATCGCTTACAACTGCTGTGTTAACTTCAACAGTATCAAAGCCCGCACCGCCATTGACAGTATCGTCGTCGGTCAATGTTGTTCCAACGTCGAAGAGGTCATCGCCCGCACCGCCGCTGATGGACTGATCAGTGCCGTTAAACACAGCCTCGATATCGCCAGTTGAAGCCGAAGCATTAAATGTATCAGCGTCGATGTCGGTGCCAAAAGTAAGATTACCAGCGCCAGCAACTGTGATGGCGTCGGCGCCCGATGCAAGCTGCAGATCATTGTCACCGGTTGCCGTGATGGCAATAGTTTCGACACCGTTTACTGTCAGGGAAGCATCAGAGTCGGTTAGCGAAACTGCCTGCACATTGGTCGTTCCGGCAATGGTGGCGCCAGTGTATTGGATATTCAAACCAGCCGCACTGTTGGTGAAAGCCGCCTCTACCAAGTTACCAACGTTGTTAAAGCTGGTGGTGGAACCACCGCCACGCGCTTCCAACGTTTCCACGCCGCTTGCATTGCTCAGATCAATTGTCGAGCTATCCAAGGCTTGAACACTGATCGTTTCAACGTTGGTGAGGCTGGCCGGAAGCACAAAGGTACCGTTGGTCACAATCAGGCTCAGCGTATCGTCACCTGCACCACCATTGACACTGTCGCCAGTGTTGAGGGTGCTGTTTGGGCCGCCATCAACAACGCCGTTAAACTGGTCATTACCTGCAGTGCCGACAACAGCATCGATTGCAGTTGTCAGAGCTACTGGTGGGGTAGTTACGGGGGTGTCAAAGAACGCATCCGACTCTGCCTTTGCAGCAGTCACCGAAGCGTCGGTCTCGTCAACACCGTTGATAACCTCGACGGCAGCGTTGGCAGCGTCGGTGTCATAGGTAAAGCCCGGCTCGTTGGCGGCCTTGAGGGCAAAGTCAGCACCGACTTCAACCTTGTTCTCGATGATCTGCTGGTCCGGATCGGTCACAGCGCCCGAGATCACGTCGAGAATGAACGAGCCAACGTCAGCGCCGCCTTCCAGCTGGGCCGTCCAGTAGGCCAGGCCTTCAGCATCGGGAACGCGGTTGAACAGGTTCAGGTAAACCTGGGTGATGAACGCCTGCGGCGAAGCGATGTTCGGATTGGCCAAATAGGGGTACTTGGCGGTCGATTCCGGCTGCACAGAGAACGACTCGGCGATCTCGGCGAGCGAGAAGCCGTCATTGAAGCGGCCGACCCAGTAGTCCAGACCTTCCGGATCCGGAGCACGGCCGAAATAGCCGATATAGAGCGACGTAATTTGTTCAACAGGCGTCATGTTTCATTCCTTTGTTGACGTACCCTCACCGACGCCAACAGGCGCCGCACGGCTTTGCCCACACCCCAGCTTCCGAACGCATCCGAAAAACTCGAGGTGAAAGACGAGGGAGGCTTGGAAAACTCCGCCCGGGCCCCACTGCCCGGCTGCGGCGACTTTCCATCCTGAAGGTCTGCCAACCACCAGGAAAGAAAGTCCGTATAAACTATAGCAACTGATGAAACCAGCAAAACGCATACATACGTATTTTTATGTACGTCAATAAACGAGTATTCCTCCGCAGACATCACTCTATCTACTTGCCATGGTGAGTCGTTTCTGCCGGTTCATTTGATAGACCTGACGATTTATATTGGCAAGGGGGTGTACAGCGAATTTCATACCCGCTAGATTGCGAGACGTGAAAGGTGCTGCATTTCAGCAACTTGCGGGCCTTGGAGGCTTGCAGGGACATGATCTGCCACGAGCGGATTGATTTTGGCTGCGCCTCAACTATACTTGCAAAAAGATCGGGTCCGGGGAGCGCGGGCGCGGCACAACAGGGGTTAGACCATGCTCTCCAAGAACAAGGCATCAGGCGAGCAGGGCAATCCGCTACGGCTCGATGCAGGCACCTGGCTCAAGCAGCTGCGCGAGGAAGCTGGCCTGTCCCAGCGTGACCTGGCCAATATGCTTAGCCTTGACTACTACACTTTCATTTCCCAGCTCGAGAACGGGCGCGGCAAGATCCCGTCCAATCGTTATCGCGAATGGGCCGTGGCGCTCAAAGTCGACGAGAAGATCTTCGTCAAGCGCATGCTGATGTATTACGACCCGCACTCCTACGAAATCTTGTTCGGCGAAGACGCGGCATAGGCGGCTTCATCTGCCTGCATTGAGGGGGAGCCGGCGGCGCATGGCGATCATTTTCAGCTTTACCAAGCCTGGTCCGGCAAAGACTGCGCCAGCCCCGATCGACGGCAATCTGGCCCAAGCCGGTGCGCGTGACTGGAGCAATCAGGAGCTTAGCGATATCTACCGCGCAGTTGCCTCCTTGGGGCAGGCCGGAATACTCGTGCATATGGACCGCGGGCAGACCGACGAGGGCGATCCTTGGATGGTTCTGTGCCGGCTCGATGGCGAAGTGTTCATCCATTTTTGCCGGCTGGACGGACGCTATCTCCTTGATAGCCCGGCCCTTGGTCGCCCCCTGCGCGGGCAGAGCTTTGCCGAGCTGATCGATCTGTTCATCACCCAGGCCTCCGAGGCCGCAGCGCCCAATGTCGTCGCCTTCCGCGCCTCCAAGGTGTTCCTCCACCCAGCCGCCCTGCTCACCATCCTCGTTTGGTCGCTTTATGTGTGGTCGAGCGATACGACCCATGTGGAAGCCGGCGAACTAGACGGCGGCGATCTATTGGGCGGGCTCTCGCCCCATGCCCTGCTCGCAGCCGAAAACCTCGCGGCACAGGGCGACGCCGAGGCGAGCCCACCCGCAGCGGGCAAGCCGGTCCTCCTTGTGGACGGCACGCCCGCCGACAAGCTGGTAAACCGTTTGCTCCAAGCCGTGGACCATACCGGCGGCATGCCCGCGGGCAATAACATCGCTGCCATGCAGATGCTGGCTGTGGTCGGTACGCTGGTCTTGAGCGGGCTCGGCACGCAAGGGGCAAGCCCCGAGGCTGATACGACGAGCTTGGTACTGCTCGGCGATATGCTGACCGAGGCCGATGCCCGGCCGGTAGCGCCCGTCGACGCGCGCGAGATCGCGGCACAAGGAGCCTGGGAAGGCTCAACCAGCGCCAAGGCCTTGATTGCCGCTGCCGAAAAGCTTCAGGCCGAAGCTGTTGCCACTCTGCCGGCCGAAATGCCCGACGTCCCGCCTGCGGTCATTCTCGCAGACATCGACCAATTGGCGCTCGAAGGCCTCCTGCCCCCGGCCCCGCCCCTGGCGCCCATGATCGTCAGCGATGCCAACCCCATCGTTGCACAAGCTGCTCTGGCCAATCCCGTGCCCGAGACGGCAGTCCAATTGCAGGCGCCGACCCTGGTGCAGGAACTCGCAACCCAGTTGGGTACTGCCCTCTCGCTGGTGCATTACAATGTCGGCGGGTTGAGCTTGATCGCGAGCTTCGATCCGACGCTGGCGGACAATTTGCTGATCGGCGGTCAAGCGGACATTCTGTTCGATGCGCCGCAACTGGCGCCGCAGCCACCCACCCCGATCGATCGGACCTATGACGAGGCCGCCCGTGCCTTCATCACCTCGTTCCTGGCTCAATCGAGCAACATCCAGCTGATCGCCAGCGCCAACGAACTGGTTTTGATTGATTTGACGGCGTTCGACGATACAATGGACACCGCGTTCGCCTATAGCTGGACGCTAGGGGACGGCGGCGTCATCTCGACGCTGGGTCATTACGATTTCTTCGCCAGCTATGCCCTTGTCTAGCGGAGCTTGCGGCCACAGCACGGATCAACACCGCATCCATGCGTGTTCTGCATTTCTTCAAGACCTATCTGCCGGACAGCTTCACCGGCGTTGAACGCGTCATCCATGCCATAGCCGAATCAACCGCGCCGCTGGGCATCCAAAGCGATGTCCTCTCGCTGAGCCGCAATCCAGGCCCTACGCCGATTGCCATAGGCAGTCATCTCTCGCACCAATCCCGACAGGACGCCTACATAGCCTCTACGGGATTGTCCCGTTCGGTGTTTGGCGACTTCCGGCGCTTGGCCGCACAGGCCGACATCGTCCACTACCACTTTCCCTGGCCGATGATGGATCTGGTCCACCTTGCCACCCAGCCACGCAAGCCAACCCTTGTGACCTATCATTCCGACGTGGTGAAACAGCAGGGCTTGCTCAGGCTTTACCGGCCAGTCATGCACCGCTTCCTCCGTTCGATTGACGCAATCGTCGCCACTTCGCCCAATTATGCGCAGAGCAGCACCGTGCTCGCCCGCTATTCCAGCAAGCTTTCCGTCATTCCTATCGGGATCGGGCCATCGGTGAACGTCGATGCTAACAGTCCGCTAACGCATTCACCGCAGATGCGAAGCGGATTCTTCCTCTTCTTGGGCGCCATGCGGTACTATAAAGGCCTGCCGTTTTTGCTTGAAGCAGCCCGCATCACCGGCCTTCCCGTGGTTATCGCAGGCTCTGGTGAAGCCGGTGAAACACCCCCCAACGTCACCGTTCTGGGCAAAGTCAGCGAAGAAGAAAAGCAAGCATTATTGGACACTTGCACGGCTTTCGTCTTCCCCTCGCATCTCCGCTCCGAAGCCTTCGGAGTCGCCCTCCTGGAAGCCGCCCGGGCCGGCAAGCCCATGATTTCTTGCGAAATCGGCACCGGCACCAGCTACGTTAACCTCAACGGCATCACCGGTCTCACCATCCCCCCCGCCAACCCCACCGAACTCGCCCAAGCGATGCAAACAATCTGGCAAAATCTGGAGCATTCACAACGCTTTGGCCAAGCCGCCCGCCTGCGCTACGAAACCCTGTTCACCGCCCAAAAGATGGGGCAAGCTTACGCCGCCCTCTACCAAAAACTAGGTGCCGCATGAAAATCCTGGTCACCGGCGCCAGCGGCTTCATCGGCCGCTCCATCGTCGCCACGCTGAAAAGCGCCAGCCACACAGTCCGCACCGCCGGTTTCTCCAGCAATAACACGGACTTCCGTATCGCACTCGGCCCCGATGCAGACTGGTCCGCTGCCCTTTCTGGGTGCGACGCAGTAGTCCATGCCGGCGGCCGAGCGCATGTGCTGAACCGGCTCGCGGCACAAGATGTGGCGGCTTTCCACTTGGTCAACACTGCAGGAACGCTGACGCTGGCCCGGGCTGCTGTGAACTCCGGCGTTCGGCAGATGGTCTTTATAAGCTCCATCGCCGCTTTGGGCGATGGGCAGCCGCAGCCTTTGCGGGAAAGTGATATACCTTATCCATCAACAGCTTACGGGCAATCCAAGCTCGCCGCCGAGCAGAGGTTGGCACAGATCCAGGGACTGTCGGTGACTGCGCTGCGGCCACCCCTGGTCTACGGGCCAGACGCAGGCGGACGCTTCCGGCAAATGCTGCGCTGGTGCGACCGCGGCTTGCCCTTGCCATTTGGCGGTATCGAGAACGAGCGCAGCTACCTAGCCGTGGAATACCTGGCAGATGCTGTTCGTGCTGTGCTTACGATGCCGGAACGTGCAGGCGGCGTTTTCCATCTCGCCGACGATGGTACGCTGTCAACGCCCGAACTGCTCCGGCTCATTGGCGACGGCTTGGGCAAGCCCGCGCGGCTGTTTGCAGTGCCCCACTTCGCACTGCAGACGATGCGCCGGGTTGGGCTGGCGCAGCCGATCGACAAGCTCTCGCAAAGCCTAGTGCTCGACACTAGCAAGTTCCGCCAGCGCTTTAATTGGGTGCCGCCCGTGAAGTTGCGCGACGGGATCTTTCAAGCGGCAAATGACTATCGCGCACGCAAGGGAGGCTAGCTGTTGCACCCGCTTTTGCTCGTTATCCTCTGCCTCCTCGTCACGGCGCTGAGCTGGTGCCTGACGATCTGGATTGAGCGTAAGGCTAAGCGACTTGGGCTGGTGCAGCATCCCAATCACCGATCGTCCCATGTGGTGCCGACGCCTAGCGGAGGTGGAGTGGCTATTGCCGTATCGGCACTACTGGCAGGTGGCGTTTTGTGCCTTTGGGCCTCGGTAACGCTACTGCCTATAATCACCGCCGTTGCGCTCATCGCCATGCTCGGCTTCGTAGATGATCTGCGCGATTTGCCTGCCGCGTTCCGCTTCCCAATGCAGGCACTGATAATCGCAAGCTTGATCTGGACCATTTGGCCGCTGCCAGCGGTGCCGCTTGTACTTGGCATGACACTGTCGGGCTGGCTACTTGCCGGACTAATATTGTTTGCGGGGCTCTGGTGGCTCAATCTGTTCAACTTTATGGACGGCATCGATGGGCTTGCCGGCAGCCAATCCGTGCTCATCCTTTTCGGCGCGTGCCTGATCTGGTGGAGCGAGCAATTAAACGCGCCGGATGTGCCGGCGCTTTGGCTGGCATGCGTGACCATCGCTGCCGTACTCGGCTTCTTGCTGCGCAATTGGCCACCAGCGCGCATCTTCATGGGCGATGCGGGATCCAACGCACTGGCGCTGATCATCTTTGCCATCGCCATGCTGACTATTGCAGCGAACAACTTGAACTACCAAGCTTGGCTTATTCTGCCCTGCATCTTTGTAACCGACGCAACCGTGACTCTGCTGCGGCGCATAGCCCGAGGTGAAAGACCCTGGCAAGCTCATCGGTGCCATGCCTATCAACAATTGGCGCGGCGATGGGGACATCGCCGGGTGACGCTGCTTTATGGGGCACTGACTCTGTTTTGGGCCTTACCGCTGGCATTATGGGCGCAGTTCTCGGGCGCCTGGACGCTCGTGCCGCTCGCCTATGCGCCGCTCATCGGTCTTGCGGCATGGGCCGGAGCAGGCGCAGAGGCGGAGCGCTCCGCCTGAGGCAGCACATGAGCTGTTTCGGCGACGAAGTCGAATAGGATGGCGCGTGCCGCAGTCTCGTCATGGCCAGCAAGCGCTTGCTCCAACCGCCCCAAGGCTGCGGGTAAATCTTCGATCTCGCGGCGCCCGGTAGCGCGCAAAATTTTAGGATGACGCGTCTTGTGCGCAGCCGCTTCGTCGTAGAACAATTCTTCAAACATCTTCTCGCCCGGCCGGCTGCCGACAGTAATGATCTCGATGCTGCCACCTGGATTGGCTGCGTCGCGCACGGTTTCACCGGCCAGTTGGATCATGTTGCGGGCAAGATCGGCAATACGGACGGGCTGTCCCATCTCGAGCAAAAATGTGTCGCCGCCTTCTGCAAGCGCACCGGCCTGCACGATCAATTCGGCCGCTTCATGGATCGACATGAAATAGCGTGTCATCTCCGGATGCGTCAGTGTAACGGGGCCGCCTCTGGCGATCTGCTCTTCGAAAAGCGGCACCACCGAACCGTTAGAACCCAGCACATTACCGAAGCGCACGGCGCTGAAGCGCTGGCCGGTGCCGCTCGAAATCGCTTTACCGGCATAGTAGCGCATGACCAGTTCGGCCCAGCGCTTGGTTGCACCCATCACATTGGTCGGGCGCACGGCCTTGTCCGAGGAGATCAGCACGAAGTCTCTCACTCCGGCTTCGAACGCCGCGCGCGTTACGGCAAGCGAGCCAAAGACGTTGTTGCGGATACCCTCGAGCGCATTGGCCTCCACCAAGGGAACATGCTTGTGCGCAGCAGCGTGAAACAGCGCCTCAATGCCGTTTTCCTGGAGCACGCGCGACAGCAAAGGCGCGTCAGCCACGGATCCCAAAACTGGGACTACCGGAAATGCTACCTTCTCCATCAGGGCGCGATGAACATTGTAAAGCGCGAACTCGTTCTGCTCGAACAAGACCAGCAGTTTGGGCGACCACAGCGTTATCAGCCGGCATAGTTCCGAACCGATCGAGCCGCCAGCGCCCGTCACCAGAATGGCCCGGCCGCGGATCATGTCGCACAGGAGATCGGCCTCTGCCGGAACGGATGAGCGGCCCAGCAATTCGTCGATGTCGATTTCCTGGATCTGGTTGATCAGATATTTGCCGGTGAGAAGATCGGCAATATGGGGCAGCGTGCGGATCTTGATAGGGTGCCGGGTCAGGTTGGCAACGATCTGCTGGCGCTTGTCAGGCGCGAGCGAGGGCATGGACAGGATCACTTCCTCCACGCCGTAATTGGTGATGAGCGCCGGAAGCTCCGACGGGGGGTAAACGCGCTGGCCCGCAATGTCACGCCCATGAAGGCTCTTTTCATCGTCGATGAAGCCAACAATCAAGCGGCGCCCCTGTGAGCGCAGCGCCATGGCGAGTTGCGAGCCTGCCTCGCCGGCACCATAGATGACGATCTGGCCATGCCGGAGTTGTTCTTCGGCGGGAGCCCAGATGAAGTGCTTGGCCGCGAAGCGGCTGCCTACAACCAAGAACCCGCCGATTAGCCAATAAAAAAATGGCACCGAGCGCGGGACAATGCCGTTGCCGGCCATTTCGGCAAGGAACACTAAGGCGACCCAGCCAAGTGCTGCAAAGGTCATGGCTTGCAGCATGGTCCAAATGGCGCGCTCGGGCAAATAGCGGATCACGGCCCGGTAAAGACCCATGCGAATGAAGACAGGAATAGCCACGAGCGGCGCGGCTGCAATCAGCAGCCATTGCTGCGGCAGCGGAATGAAATAGGTGCCGTAGCGCAGCGCATAGCTGCACCAAACGGCGAGTGCGAGCACAACGACGTCAAAGCAGATCAGCACGATCCGCTTAAGCGGGCGCGGCATGTCTGCCAGTGCCGTTCTTATGGGCTCGAAAACCGACAAATTTGTTCCGACTGTTGGACCGCTTGTACCTAGGGATTCCCCTTGGTGAGCGCTCCTAATTATCGGCTCCGGCACCGAATTGAAAGTGGCCGATGTTGCGTCCTTGCCTCCAACTGCATCCCTGCACAGGATCAACAAGCTATGCACGCTCAAATAGCGAAAGCCACATTCTGCCGATTTCGCGCAAGCAAGAACTCAAGCTAGGTCGAAGGGGAGCAAAGCAATTTGCGATAAGAGGCATCGGGAAAACATCTGTCCAGCCAGTTGAAACTGGCAGTCGCAAGGCGCAATTTGCCGGCCAAACAAGGAGAATATCGTGAAATTTGCAAGATTGCTGCCGGCCGTCCTGGCCCTCGCTCTTTCGGCGCCAGTGCTGGCCCAGTCCGCGCTTGATCAGGTCAAACAAGCCGGCGCGCTGCGTATCGGCACCGAGGGCACCTATGCCCCTTTTACCTTCCATGATGAGACCGGCGCATTAGTTGGGTTCGATGTCGAAATCGGCCGCGAGATTGCCGAGCGTCTCGGGGTCGAGGCCCAGTTCGTAGAAGGCCCTTGGGATGGCCTGATCGCTGGCGTCGACGCCAATCGCTACGATGTCGTAATCAACCAAGTTGGCATCAATGAAGAGCGCCAGGCCAAGTACGACTTCTCCGAACCCTATATCGCTTCCAAGGCTGCTTTGGTGGTGCGCGGCGACAACGCCGAAATCACAAGCTTTGAGAGCCTTTCCGGCAAGACCGCAGCGCAGACGCTGACCAGCAATTATGGCAAGCTCGCGCAGGAATACGGCGCCGAGATCGTACCGACCGAAGGGTTCGACCAGTCGATCGCCCTGGTACTGCAGGGCCGCGCCGACGCAACGATCAACGATAGCCTGTCCTTCTTCGACTTCAAGAAGCAGCAGCCCGACGCAGACGTGAAGATCGTCGCCAGCGAAGCCGACGCCGATTTCTCAGGCGTGTTGCTCGCCAAGGGCAAGCCCGAACTGCTGCAGGCTATCAATGATGCTCTCGCCGGGATCAGAGAAGACGGCACTTATGCCGAGATTTCGCAGAAGTACTTCGGCGAAGACGTCTCGCAGTAGCGCTTGCACCATAGTATCGGTAAGGATCGGCCAGGAACGGCCGGTCCTTTTTTCATGAGCTGACGGAAGCCCCTAATGCCGCATTGGCTCTCCCTGATGATCGACTCGCTGCCATCGCTTTTGACGGCATGCATCATGTTCACCGTGCCACTGACCTTGCTGTCCTTCGTGCTGGGCTTGGGCGTCGGCTTCTTAGCGGCCATCACGCGGCTGTTTGCTCCGGCACCCTTTGCCGCGTTCGTTCGCTTCTATGTCTGGATTATCCGCGGCACGCCGCTTCTGGTGCAGCTTTTCCTGATCTTTTATGGGCTGCCCAGCGTCGGAATTGTGCTCGATGCGTTTCCTGCGGCCTTGATCGGCTTCACGCTGAATGTCGGCGCCTATACGTCCGAGATTATCCGGGCTGTCCTTGTATCCGTGCCCAAGGGGCAATGGGAGGCGGCCTACTCCATCGGCATGACCTGGGCACAAGCAATGCGCCGAACGATCCTGCCGCAAGCGACCCGCATCGCAGTACCGCCTCTGTCGAACACCTTCATCTCACTGGTGAAGGATACTTCGCTCGCTGCCGCCATCACCGTTCCGGAGCTCTTTCGCGCCGGACAGCGCATTGTGGCTACCAGCTATGAGCCGCTCATTCTTTATATCGAAGTGGCGCTGATTTACCTGGTGGTGAGTTCGGTGCTCTCCAGCCTGCAGGCGCGGGTGGAAAAGCGCTTCTCCCGCTATGGCGGCTTTATCGAGGCCGCATCATGATTGCGCTTGAGAACATCCAGAAGAGTTTTGGCGATCTCCATGTACTCAAGGGCGCGAGCATCGTCGTGCCGGAGGGCGGCGTCACGGCGTTGATCGGCCCGTCAGGCAGCGGCAAGAGCACGCTGCTGCGTTGCGTGAACTTGTTGGAAATTCCGCAATCCGGCCGGGTCGGGATCGACGACGCCGTTATAGATTTCACTCCGACGAGCAAAGCCAGCCGTGACGCCGTTCTAAACTTACGCCGCAAGACCGGAATGGTGTTCCAGAACTTCCAACTCTTTCCGCACCTGACTGCCTTGGGCAATGTGATGGAAGGTCTGGTGACGGTTCTCAAATGGCCGCGCGAAAAGGCGCGGCAGCGAGCCATGGAACTACTCGAGAAGGTCGGCATGACCGTCAAGGCCGATGCCTGGCCGGCCAACCTGTCCGGCGGCCAGCAACAGCGCGTCGCGATTGCCCGGGCGTTGGCCCCTGCCCCCAAGGTGCTGCTTTGCGACGAACCGACATCCGCGCTCGACCCGCAATTGGCGGCCGAGGTGGTGGAAGTCTTAGCGCAGCTGGCCCGCGACGGAACGACCATGTTGATGGCCACCCATGATTTGCGCCTCGCCGCCACTATCGCCAGCAACGTAGTGTTTCTCGACGGCGGTGAAATTGTGGAAGCTGGACCTGCCAAGCAAGTCTTCAGCACGCCCAAGGACGAGCGCACCAAGCGCTTCATTTCCACGCTCACGGCTCAAACGGCACCTGCACAGTCAGCCACCTGAGAGAAATGGCGTCTAGCCCGCAACGCGGCCGCCTCTTAGCGGGTGCGGCACACCTGTGGTTGACGGAAAGCTGATCGGCAAGCCGCGGATGTTGCGCGCGGCGAGGAAGGCGAAGCATTCCGCCTCGATGGCGTCGCCACGCCAACCGACAGCTTCAGCAGGCAGAGCTTGAACGCCGGCGCGCTGGGTCAGCATGGCCATGATCGCTGGATTGTGCCGGCCACCGCCGCAAACCACGAGCCGGCTAGGGCGTTGCGGTAGTAGATCGAGTGCCTTGCCGACAGCGGCAGTCGTGAAGGCTGTCAATGTCGCGGCGCCATTAGTGGGACTGAGCCCATCTGTCATGGTAGAAAGGAAGTCGAACCGGTCGAGAGACTTGGGGTAAGGCGCTAAGAAGTAAGGGTGCTTGAGCAGTTCGGCTAACCGAGCTTCATCAACCTTGCCGCTGAGGGCAAGTTTACCATCGCGGTCCATTTCCCCGAGACCGAGGCCTTTGATAAAGTCATTGATCGGCGCATTGGCAGGCCCGGCATCAAAGGCGATGAGTGTATCGGCGCCGTCCCACCACGTAACATTGGCCACTCCGCCCAAATTAAGAACGGCAACGTCGCCCTTGGCGCCCAGGCCGCGCAGTAGGGCTTGGTGGTAAATCGCTGCGAGCGGAGCGCCCTGTCCACCGGCTCTTATGTCTGCGGTGCGGAAATCATAGGCGATTTTAACGCCGAGCAGCCGATGCATCAGCTCGCCGTCTCCCAGTTGCCGGGTTGCTCCAGGCCTGCCCCGCTGCGGCGCACGATGGAGCACGGACTGGCCATGGAAGCCCACCACACCAATCTCGGCCAAGCTCATGCTATTGGCTTCCACCAGATCCCGCACGGCTGCTGCCTGCGCGCGCGTCAGAGCCTCCTCCGCTTCGGCAAAGATCGCGGGCTCGTCACCCTGGAAATTCCACTTTCGCGCTTGCGCCAGTGTTTCCTCAAGCAAGCTGCGGATCGATTGAGGATAAGGCGCCAGCGTATAAGCCCCGAACCTTTCGATGCGCTCGCCATCAGTTTTGAGCATCGCTACGTCGATATTACCGTCCAGGACGGTGCCGGTCATCAGCCCCACAGTCCAGATCGGATTCATGTCGTGCTCCTATGCCTGATTCACGAGATCGCCGACCGCTCGACGCAGTGCGGTAATATTGCTCGCAAAATGGCGGCTGGGATGGACGCGATTGGTCAGAAGCGTCCAGGCATGGCCCTTGGCGAAATCGATCCATAGCCCGGTACCGGTAAATCCGGTATGGCCTATCGTATCGCCGGAACAGAAATCCCCTCCCGACCAACCTTCGTAGAAACGCTCCCAACCATGCGTACGGCGACCGGACAGTGCTGTTCGAATGAGGGCAGACCGGCCCCGCCGGCTAAGGAGCTCCTGAGCGAAATTGAGGACGGAACAGGCAGTGCCGAACAGTCCGGCATGCCCGGAGCCCTGGAGTGCGAAGCAGTTCTCGTCATGCACTTCGCCGACAATGACACGATTGCGCCAAGGGTCGAACTCGGTCGCGGCCGTGTGCGCCGGATCGGCGGACCAAGCGAAACCCGGCCCAGGGTCCATCTGTCGGATGGAGCAGTTTTCCAGGCGCTCTAGTGCGATGCCCAGAAGAATAAAGTTGATGTCCGAGTAAACCGCTGGACCGGGCAACCAGTTGTGCTGCAGCATGAAGGCGCGCAGCAGGTTCGGATCATTGCCGTAAGTATAGAGCGGGAACACAGCCGGAAACGGGGTCTGGTGACCCAGGCACTGTCGGAATGTGACCTGACGGGCCCAATTGTCTGCATCGTATTGGCGCAGATCAGGGATGACGGACATGAGGGGAGCATCGAGATCGATCCTGCCAGCCTTGGCATGAGCGAGGATGCGCTCAGTGGTGAAGATGACCTTGGTCAGGGAGGCGAGATCAAACCATGTGCCCTCCGTCATCGAACGCGTCGTGGGAATAAGCTGGGCTGAGCCGATTGTGCGGATTGCCCGGGCACCGTCAGCACCTACCAAGCCGAGCACAGCGCCTGGAATGCGCCTCGACTGGACAGCGTCCTGAATAGGCGCAAAGGCGCGCTCGAGTATGGCTTGGACGGCAGTCATGCAGGCTCCGGATAGGCTTGGTCGTCAAGGCCAGGTTGCGACTTTGCCTTGACCTATTCGGGCGGCATAGTCGCAGCCGAAATGAATCGTGTGAACATAAAATCTAGGCTGGGTTTACATGCAAACGACGTTGCATGATGCTGCGACATAGAAATTGTATGGGCCTTAAAGATTTTAATGCGAGCGACGCTCCGGAATCCATAGCGCTGCCTACTACACTCGCTGAGGCGGGAACGATGACCCTAGGACCGCACGACAGTGCTGAATGCATCGGCAGAGCGGTTCCAGGATGATGCGCTCCTCTCCATACGGCACATATCTAGGCATCGATATCGGTGGGACCGCGGCTCGCTGGGTGCTGGTGGATGAGACCGGCGTCGTCGATCGAGGCGACGCTCCGGGCGCCACAGGACATGTGTTCAACCCACCGGAGCGCGAGCGGCTGACTGCCAGCTTGTCTCATATAGCCAACGCAGTCCGATCCCATGCACCCAAGTCGGCGTGCCTAGGGATTACTGGCTTAGGCGAGGCGGCGCATGCGGAAACCAAGGCAATTGTTAGCGCACAATTTGCCATCGTACCCGACGCGATCCGGCTGGGCAACGACATGGAACTGGCGTTCCGCGCCGTGTTTGCACCCGGCGAAGGACATCTCGTCTCAGCCGGGACCGGATCGATCGGTGTGCATCTCAAGGTAGACGGTGCAATGATCCGCGTCGGCGGCCGGGGCATGCTGATCGACGATGCCGGCTCCGGCACCTGGATCGCGCTCAAGGCTCTAGACGAACTCTATCGACGCATTGACGGGACCGGCGACCCGGCGGAGGCGGCAATCCTTGCGTGTGAACTCTACAGGGAGATGGGCGGCGAAGGCTGGGAGCAGACGCGTAGCTTCGTTTATGGCAGCGATCGTGGCCGCATCGGCACGCTGGCGCAAGCTGTGGCGCGCGCTGCTACACTGGGCGACCCGCTAGCGAACGACATCCTCCAGCGCGCCGCAACGGAACTGGCCCGTCTTGCGAGCGCGCTGATCGCACGGGCAGGCAATCTGCCAATCGCGTTTGTTGGGGGTATCATCTCGCTTCATCCCGCCATGCAGCCTATGCTCCGGGCGGCGCTGCCTGACGCATCGGTCAGCTTCCCCAAAGTCGATGCAGCGGCACATGCAGCGCGATGGGCACGGCAAATTTGGCACGAGAACGAGACCACCTCATGAGCACCACCGAATCTGCTTCCCCCCGCTATGCCACGCTGGAGGAGTGGTCGAGCGATGATCTCGTCGCGGGAATCCTTGAGGGGCAATATGCCGCCATTGCCGCCGTACAGACTGCGAGTGCCGCCATTTCCGAGGCCATCGACCGCAGCGCCGAACGGCTCGCGCGGGGAGGCCGCCTGATCTATCTGGGTGCCGGCACTTCCGGTCGCATTGCCACGCAAGACGCGGCTGAATTGCCACCGACCTTCAACTGGCCCTATGAACGCGCCATCACGCTAATGGCCGGGGGCCAGCAGGCGGTGTTTCGGGCAGTCGAGGGCGCCGAAGATAGCGAGCAATTGGCCACCGATGCGCTCGATGAAATCGGCATTGCTGCCGATGACGTGGTGATCGGGCTCGCCGCCAGCGGGCGCACGCCCTATGCGATCGCCGGACTGGCGCATGCGCGAAGCAAAGGCGCGCTGACGATTGGGATCTTCAACAATCGCGAGGGGCGGCTGGGTGAGGTGGCGGATATCCCGATCCTCCTAGAGACAGGAGGGGAAGTTTTATCCGGCTCCACCCGGATGAAGGCCGGTACCGCTCAAAAGGCCGCGCTCAACTGCATTTCCACTGGCATCATGATCCGGCTTGGCTTCGTTTACCGCGGACTCATGGTCGAGATGCGCCCCACGAATGTCAAACTGCAGGACCGCGCAGTCAAGATGGTCGCCGCTTTGGCTGAAGCCGAGTACGAAGTCGCCGCTGATGCATTAAAAGTCGCAGAGGGCAGCATCAAGCTGGCGACAACCATGCTCGTGCTCAAACTTGATCGAGACGCGGCGCAGCAAGTACTCGACGCAGCCGGGGGCAATCTGCGCACCTCTCTACACGGCTGATTGCGAAGGGGTCCTCGGCAGCAGTCTCGCCTTGTCCAAAAGAATCTGATTGATTCCCTGTTTATGGATTGCCTCGTAAATCTTTATTCCCGACGCATGGACAGCCTGCAAAAGCGGGTAGAAGCAGTTGAAGCTATAATCCGAGTTGCGCTGCCGCCCGAACTCCATCTGATCCAAAGCTGGGTGCGCGAACATTTCAGCGAGTACTGGGTCAGTGAGGTCACCGTCGCCATGGCCCATCAGCCACCGGGCTGCCTTGTCGCCATTGTCGACGGGCAACTTGTCGGCTTCGCCTGCTATGACGCTACAGCGCGCGGCTTTTTTGGTCCCACCGGCGTTGCCGGAAGCCATCGCGGCAAGAACATTGGCCTCGCGCTATTCTATCACACGCTGGCCGCAATGAAGTCTCACGGTTACGCCTATGCCATCATCGGCTCAGCCGGTCCGGTGGATTTCTATGTTAAGGCAGTGGGAGCGGTTCCGATCGAGGCAGACGGGGAAGATATCTACCAGGGCTTGCTGCGGGTGCCACCCAAGCCAAAGGCGGGCGCATAATGGCAACCTCGACGCCTCTCGCGCTCTTTGTCGGCATGCCGGGCCTGGAGCTCTCAACTGACGAGATAGCCTTCTTTCGCGAGACCAATCCCTTCGGGTTGTTCCTGTTCCGGCGCAATCTGGACAATTCCAAGCAGGCGCGGCACATCTGCCAGCAATTCCGCGAGGCGGTGGACCGCCCAGACGCGCCGGTCTTCATCGACCAGGAAGGCGGCCGGGTGCAGCGCCTCAACAATGGCAAATGGCCCAGCTTCCGCAGCCTTGGCGAATTCGGCGCCCTTGCCCGCAAGGATCTCGAACTCAGTAAGCGCGCCATGCGGCTCTCCACCCAGGCCATGGGGTCGCTGATGGCAGAGTTGACCATCGACAGCGGCACCACGCCGGTGGTTGACCTTGCCCGCGCCGGAACTCATGACGTGATCGGCCAGCGCGCATTCGGCGAAGATCCGGAGCTTGTCATCACTATGGCCCGCGAAGTTATAGCCGGGATGCTAGAAGCCGGCGAATTGCCCGTCATCAAGCACATCCCGGGCTATGGCCGGGTGACGGTCGATCCGCACTTCGACTGCCCAGTGGTAGACGCTACCCTCGAGGATCTGCGCAGCACCGACTTCCAGCCATTCGTCGCGCTCAAGGACACGCCCTGGGCCATGGTCGCGCATCTGATCTTCACCCAGTTCGACCCGGACCGGCCCGCATCGGTGTCCCCGCTGATACACGATCTAATCCGCAAGGACATCGGATATGATGGCGTGCTGATCACTGATTGCCTCAGCATGGAAGCGCTCAAGGGCACGCCGGCCGAGCGGGTGGCGGCGTCGCTCGAAGCAGGCTATGACATCGCGCTCTATAGCCAGGGCGATCTCGCAACCAATCACGCCATCGCCAAAGCCGCCCGGCCGCTCACACCGGCAAGTCTCGCGCGAATTGAACGGGGACAGGCGATGCGGGGCAAGATGCGGGTGGACATTGCCGCCCTACACGCCGAAGTTGAGCAAATCTTCAAGGAAAACGGCATCGCCTGAGCGATGTTCAGATGCAGAGGAGACAAGCAGTGTTGAAAAATAGATTGATCCTGGCAGCTTCCGCCATGGCCCTGGCGATGGCTGCGGTGCCGGCCAATGCTCAGGCGGTGCTGACAGTGAGTGCAGAGCAGACCACGACCTGGGTGCGCAATTTCAATCCGTTCAACCAGACCTCTGCCCGGGCCACGACCAAGGATTTCATCTACGAGCCGCTGGCGATCTTCAATCGCCTTGCCGGCAACATATGGGAATATCGCCTGGCCGAAAGCTTCGAGCTGGCAGACGATCTGAAATCCATCAGCTTCACCCTGCGCGACGGGCTTAAATGGTCCGACGGCGAGCCCATCACTGTCGACGACGTGGTGTTCACCTACGACTACCTCAAGAAGTTTCCGGCGCTCGATTTCAACTCGGTATCTCCGCTGATGGAATCGGTTGAAAAAATCGACGAGCGGACCGTCCGCTTCAACCTCATCCAGCCCAACTCGCTCATTGCCACCACCATCGTCGGCATGCCTATCGTCCCCGAGCACATTTGGAAGGATGTCGCCGATCCGGTGACCTTCGCGAACGAAACACCCATCGGCTCGGGTCCGCTAACCGAGATCACCCGGTTTACCCCGCAAGTCTACGAGCAGTGCCGCAACCCCAATTATTGGGATGCTGCAAATCTGGAAGTCGACTGCATCCGCCTGCCTCAGCTCGCCGACAATCCGCAGGTGCTTGCTGCTTTGGCGGATGGCACCCTCGATTGGGCAACCAGCTTCATCCCCGATATCGAGAACACATTCGTTGCCAAGGACCCGGAACACCACAAATATTGGTTCTTGCCCTCGAGCCTGGTTGCGATCACGCTCAATCTCGAAGCGCCGGACGAAAACAACAAGAAGGCGTTCAACGACGTCAACTTTCGCCGCGCGCTCAGCATGCTGATCGACCGTCAGACCATCATCGACATCGCCGGCTATGGCTATCCGGTGATCAACGAAGACCCTGCCATGCTGGGCGAGTTCTACAAGGCCTTTGGCAATCCCGAAGTGCAGACCCAGTTCGGCCAATACGGCAAGTTCGACCTTGAAGCAGGCATCGCCCTGCTTGAAAGCTCAGGCTATGTCGATGCCAATGGCGACGGCTTCCGCGACAATCCCGACGGCACGCCGATCACCATCGACATCGAAATCCCCAATGGATGGACGGATTGGATCGACGCCACTCAGATCGCCATCGAAACGCTCACCCAGGCTGGTCTCAATGTGAAAATGAGCACGCCCGAGGAGTCCGTCTGGGCCTCTGACCTGATCGACGCCAAGTACACGGCCTCGCTCAACGCAATCGGCTCGGCTGCCAATCCTTATTTCCCATACATCCGCTCGTTCAACCCGGCCGATTTCGGCAAGAGCCGCGCTGCGGCCCAGCGCTGGACCGATCCAGAAGTTATCGAGATGCTCAATAAGTACACGCAGGTGAAAGATCCGGCCGAGCAGAAATCCATCATGGACGCCATTCAGCTGAAAGTGGCGGAAGCTATGCCGGTGATCCCGGTCTACAACAGCCCTTCCTTCTACCAGTACAACACTAAGCGTTTTACCGGTTGGGCGAGCGCCGAGAACCCCATCACCTCGCCGGTGGTCTCCAACGCCAATCCAGGTCGCCTGATCCAGTTGCTGGCGCTGGAGCCGGTTGCGCAGTAGAGCCGACCACCCATAGGAGGGCGCGCCAAGGTGCGTCCTCCCCAGAATGACCTAAGCCGAAATCCGGGGAGCACCTTTATCAATGGCCTTTCTGCTTCGGCGCGTGGTGTTTTACCTTGCCGCTTTCCTGGCTGCCGCAACCATCAACTTCTTCCTGCCCCGGATCATGCCGGGTGACCCCGTTCAGATCATGTTTGCGGGCGCCGGCTCCAATCTGTCGATGGAAAACCTCAATGCCCTTAAGCTCACCTTCGGCTTCATCGATGCGCCTATCGGCGAGCAATATTTCAAGTACCTCCAAAGCGTGTTCACCGGCGATCTCGGCCGCTCAATAAAATATTTCCCCCTGCCCGTCACTGAACTGCTCGGCCGTGCCTTGATTTGGACCGTCGGCCTGGTCGGAACTGCCACGATCATCGGCTTTGCTTTAGGCACCTTCCTTGGCGTCATGGCCGCATGGCGCCGCGGCACTGTGTTCGACGCCGTGGTCTCACTGCTTGCGATCTTTTCCAGTTCAGTACCCGCCGTGGTTATTTCGCTCACCATGCTGTTTGTCTTCGGATATCAACTCGGCTGGTTTCCCAATGGCTATGCTGCCGATCCCATGCTGGATCCTTCTTTCGGCTGGGAATACATTTCCAGTGTCATCCACCACGGCACCCTGCCCATGCTCACCATGGTCATCGCGCTCACCGGCGGCTTCGCCGTAACCATGCGCAACAACATGATCAACCTTCTGGGCGAAGACTATATCATCATGGGTCGCGCCAAGGGGTTGAACGACAATCGCGTCATGCTCTGGTATGCCGCCCGAAACGCGCTCCTGCCCACGGTATCGGCCCTGGCCATTTCCATTGGCACCATCTTAGGCGGCTCGCTCGTCACCGAAGTCGTCTTCAATTATCCAGGCTTGGGGAACATGCTCTACCAGGCAATCCTCGCCCGCGACTATCCGGTGATCCAGGGACAATTGCTGATCATGACCGCGGCTATGCTGGTGGCCAATTTTGTCGTTGATCTCAGCTACGTGCTGCTCGATCCACGCCTGAAAAGAGCCTGAGCCATGCAGCTTTCCCAGCTTCTGCAGAACAAGAAGGCCTTGGTGGGCGTCATTATCCTCGCCATTATCATCTTAGTGGCGATCTTTGCTCCATTCCTCAGCGAATACAGCCCAACGCAGCGGGTCGGCCGGCCCCATCAACCCCCATCGCCCGATCATTGGCTCGGCACGACACGCCTAGGCCATGATGTGTTTACCCGCCTGATCCACGGCGCCCGCATATCCCTCGCTGTCGGCTTTGGTGCAGGCCTGATGATCACCCTGATCGGCACGGTGCTGGGCATCCTCGCCGGCTACAAAGGCGGCGTGGTCGACGAGGTCATCAACTTCTTCACCAATTTGGTGCTGGTCATTCCCAATCTGCCGCTTCTGCTGGTCATCGCAGCCTTTGTCGGCCAAGCCAGCCCGCCGGTCATTGCCATCATCCTGGGTCTGACCTCCTGGGCTTGGGGCGTACGCGTCACGCGCTCGGAAACGCTCTCGATCCGCCAGCGTGACTATGTCAAATCCGCTGAAATGCTGGGCGAGCCCAGTTGGCGGATCATGACCTTCGAAATTTTCCCCAACCTTGTCTCAATTGTCGGTATCAACTTCATCGGCAGCGTCATCTTCGCCGTAATCACCGAAGCCACGCTGGAGTTCCTTGGCCTGGGCGATCCCAACACTGTTTCCTGGGGCATCATGCTCTACAATGCCCAGAACGCCTCGGCCCTGTCCGTGGGCGCTTGGTGGGACCTGCTCTCTCCCTGCTTTGCCCTGGCCCTCCTTGGCCTCGGCCTGGCTTTGATCAATTTTGCAATCGATGAAGTCGCCAATCCACGCCTGCGCACCGGCGGCATGCTGGGCCGCTGGACGCGCATGGTTCGCGCCGGAGAGGGCAGGCTGTGAGCGTCCTGTCTGTCCGCAATCTCTCCATCGACTATGTCGGCGCCGAAGGCGTCTTCCATGCTGTCAAAGACGTGAGCTTTGATATCGCGCCCGGCGAGTTCTTCGGGCTGGCCGGGGAATCGGGTTGCGGCAAGAGCACCATCGCCTTCGCCGTCAGCCGCCTGCATCGCCCACCAGCGCTGATCCGGTCGGGCAGCCAAATCCTCGTCGATGGCCGCGACGTACTGGCGCTCAGTGACGAAGCGCTGCGCCAGTTCCGCTGGCGCGAAGTAGCCATGGTGTTCCAGAGCGCGATGAATTCGCTCAATCCGGTGCTCACCATCGAGGCGCAGTTCCACGATGTGCTCAAGACCCATCTGGGCCTTTCACGCGCACAGGCGAGGGAACGCGCGGCCGAACTGCTCAAGCTCGTCGACATCTCCCCCGATCGCCTCTCGTCCTATCCGCACCAGTGCTCGGGCGGCATGCGGCAGCGCATCGTTATTGCCATTTGCCTGGCGCTCAATCCAAAGCTTTTGATCATGGACGAGCCCACAACAGCGCTCGATGTCGTGGTGCAGCGCGAGATCCTCCAACGCATCGACACACTGCGCAAGGATCTGGGCTTTTCCGTCCTCTTCATCACCCATGATCTGGGCCTGATGGTGCAGGTCAGCGACCGCATCGGCATCATGCTCGAGGGCGAACTGGTCGAGGTCAACGACGCCCAAACCATCTATCGCGCAGCCCGCCACGATTATACCAAGCGCCTCTGGGCCTCCATGCCCCGCCTGCACGGCGCTACCATCCGGCGGGAGCCTGCCTCATGAGCTCGCCAGTCCTGGCGCTTGACAATGTAACCAAGACCTTTGGCCACAAGGACAAGCCGGTCTATGCCGCGCGCGCCGTGTCATTGGCGCTCCATTCCGGCCGCACCCTGGCGCTGGTGGGCGAGTCCGGCTCCGGCAAGACGACGGCGGCCCGCCTCATCATGCGCGAATATCAGCCCGACCAAGGCCAATTGCTGTTCCGGGGCACCCCTGTCGCCAAGGGCGGCCTCAAGGACTATCGTGCTGCGGTGCAGATGGTGTTCCAGGACCCGTTCTCGGCGCTCAATCCGGCCCACACAGTCCGCCACCACCTCGAACGGCCCTTGCGCCTTCATCAGCCCAAGCTTCGTTCAACCGAGCGGCAGGCGGCCATCACCGAACTGCTCGAACGGGTCAAACTCGACCCCAAGGCAATCGCCGGCAAATATCCACACGAACTCTCGGGCGGCCAGCGCCAGCGCATCAGCATTGCCCGTGCCCTTGCAGTCAATCCCGCCGTCATCGTCGCCGACGAGCCGACCTCCATGCTCGACGTTTCCGTCCGGCTCGGTATCCTCAACCTGCTCAACGATATGAAAAAAGAGCTTGGCCTGGCGCTGCTCTACATCACTCATGACATCGCCACCGCTCGCTACGTGGCCGAGGACATCATGGTCATGTATGCCGGCCAGATCGTTGAATGGGGCGGCATGGAAAGCGTGCTCGGCAGTCCCCAGCATCCCTATACGCGGCTGCTGCTCTCGGCCGTGCCCGATCCCGACCGGCGCTTTGCCGAGGGCCCGGCCGATGACGAACTCGGCCACATCGGCCTGATCCGGCGCCAATCCGCGCTCGCGCAACCTGAAGTCCGCGAGGTCGGACCGAACCATTTCATCCGCCCGATGCCTGAGTGATCGGCCTCAGGGCCGCCGAAACGCCGTCGGTTCACCCCCGCCGGAACGGCTGATCCGCTCGATGGCCACAGCCAGCGGCTCGACCGCAACGGCCATGTGAAATCCATTGGCATGGATGATATCGGTGGCGCTGGTCATCACAGCCACATGGCCGCGCCAGAACACCAGATCGCCGCGCTGAAGAATCTCGACCGGTTCACCCAGCATGGCTTGCTGGTCGCTATCGCGCGGGCACGTCCGGCCGCCTGCGTAAAATGCCTGCTGCACTAGGCCAGAACAATCCAGCCCGAGGCTCTCGCGCCCGCCCCAGAAATAAGGTGTACCGATAAACCGCTCCGCTACCATCACATAGTCCGGCTCTGCCTGCCCAACCGGAACGAGGTGGTCCGTCACGAACCAGCCGCCACTAGTCTTAACGAACCGCCCCTCTTGCCCACCGGCAGTCAGCAGGGCGTTCATCGAGTAGAGCCCCGTCGGCGCCGACTTGATGCTGGGTTCGGTGAAGGCATAGGTGCGCAGCGCACGCACGGTATGGGTGGGAGCTACCACGTGCTCCGCCAGGGCGGCGACCTCGACATAACCGACATACCCATCACGCTGCGCCTGCCCAAAAGCCCAGCCGCTTGCTTGATCGAGCACCTCGAAAGTCTCGCCAAAAAGCAATTGGTCGAGCTGCTCGGCACTGGACGACGGCGCCCGGCGCAGTGCGGTAGAGGGGAGCCGCGTCTGCCGCGTTGTTGTCTCAAGATACCGCTCCGCCGGAACAATTCCTTCCAGCGAACGCGCAGCAACGCCGTCTCGGGCCAAGGTTAAACGAGGATCAGGCAAGTGCAGCTCCGGATTGGATAAACGGCATGACCGCTTCTGGTCTGTGCGATGCCTAGCTGTCAACGCACTTCCCTTGTCATCGATGTTCACTACTATCGACCCGCAAGCCGGCGCTTAAAACAGGACCATCAACATGATTGAACAAGATTTGGTCGTTATCCCACTGCCGCTCGATGCTGGAGGCGTGACGTACACCGTTGCAAATCTGATTGTCGTCGACGACGTTCCCTTCGCCGAGATCATCAGCGCAACACCAAACGCCAGCATCGAACCTGGCCGAAGAGTCATGCTGTCCCGCTATGGTCTCAATCGCATCCGTCCTGGCTCGCTAGGCCGGCCGGAACTCTACCTCTACGAAGGTATGATCATGCCTGCGTCCGCGCGCAGCAATTGACAAGCAGCGCGGTATCAACGCCGCAGCCCAGTGCACTTCAGATCCAGCCACATAGTGACACGCTCGGACAATCGACTTCATAATCAAGCAACAAGCCTGGACTTTTCAGTTTGAACCTTTGTACAGATGGATAGGGCTTTGGAATGGATGAGCAGCAAAGTCCGGTGTCAATTGTCCAAGCGGCAACCAACGACAAGGCTGCTATTAGCAACCTGATCCAGCTTTACCTCTATGACATGACTGGCGACTTGCCGTTTCCTGTGGGACGAGACGGACGGTTTGAGTACGAGTTTCTTGATCGCTTCTGGCAACATCCCTACTTTATTCTCCGAGGCGATGAGCTTGCCGGCTTTGCACTTGTTATCAAAGGCAGCCCAGTAACTGACACTCCGGACTGCTTTTTTGTTGCCGAGTTCTTCGTCCTCAAGGCTTATCGCGGAAGAGGCGTCGGTCTGGCGGCTTTCGAGCAAATCTTGCGGGCTCATGCTGGCAAATGGCAGATCGGTGTAATCGACAAGAACAAAGTGGCAAGTGCGTTTTGCGCCAAAGCAGTCGAGCCTTACCATGCCATCAGCTTCCAGCACCGGTTTGATGGAGAGAACTGGAAGCTCTACGAGTTCCAATCATTGCCATGAAGCAAAGCCGCTAGTTATGGGCTTGCAGCAATCAAAACGCCTCCCTTCATGGCACTTGGCCGCGAGACACGTTTTGCTCGCCAGTGCTTCCAAGCCGCTTTGGTGTTTCACACCATCGCTACTCAGCAAAGAAGCCGTCGAACCGCAACGAACCTGTCAACCGGGACCACCGCTTCACATTTTACTGCTCTTCTTCGCGGCGTCCCTTGACGCGCACCACATCGATATGACCCCAAGTGCCGGGTAAAAACTGCGCGGCCCGTCCGTTCGGTCTGGTGATCATCAAGCTGCCATTCTCAGCAATGTTCATTGCTACGGCTTCCAACGTCACCGTCCTATCCTCATGTTCATCCTGGTTCATGCGGTAGACGGTGACCGAAAAGGGCTGGGTGGCCATCACTCTATCCTTGTCAGCCCGGGGGCAAATTGGAGGTGCCCTCGGTTCGGCATCTCAATTGCGCCCGGATAAAGGCCGACGATACTGCGCGCCTACGAACACCTGTGACGATGCACGGATGCTGCGGATCACCGTTAAGGAAGAGCTAACACTACGGCCGTAAGTCGATTATCCCAACCACGCAGAACCAGCGCCTTGCGTCTAGATTGGCCGAGCAGGGTTGAACATCAGTCGGACAGCGGCATGCCTTAGGCAACGCTCAAGTCTGCACCCCAAGCAACCACCCGCCCCATTAAGCTGCGGTCCAAATCAACTAGATCGGCTTGTTCGGCAATTTTCACCCGGAGCAATTGTTTGTCACCTTCGGGCAAAAAGATAATGACCTCTCCTAAGGCAAGGTCACTACTCTCCTGCACCAAGAACCATTGAGCCGCGGCCGAGCCGGGCGGCATTATGCCAGCGTCCACGCTGCACATGGCAATATCGAATTTCATCATCGGCGCCCACGGAGCGTCAGGATCATCCTGGAGCAATATGCGATCGATAGGTTCTTGCATGGGAGTGCTGTTATCTAGCCAGGAATGCGAACGCTCAGGAAACACTGGGCAAATGCACGGATTTCAAAGCCCGTGCGCTCCTCTGGTTCATTCCCATCGTTCTTTTGGGACCTGCAGAAGCTACGGTGCATTTGCGCTTAAGTTTCAGTCAAAACGACTAGATCGAACACTTTAAGTATGTGCTGAGGCAGGTCAGGATCGAAGATGCGGGGCGTGGCAGGTAACCCAGCCAGGATGGGAGCCCGCACGCCAAACCACTATCGCTCCTCCATGATACGAGCGGCGCGCGCAATGATGGGTGCATCGATCATGGTGCCATCCAATTCGAAAGCGCCTTCGCGTTCAGCAGCATGGTCCAGCACACGCCTTGCCCAAGCCTGCTCTTCCGAACTCGGTGCAAAGGCGGAGTTTAGGAGCGGAACTACGGAAGGATGTACGCAAGTAGCACCATCAAACCCGTGTTCTCTCGCCTCACGCGCTGCCACCGCAATACCGTCACGGTCCGAATAATCGGCTACGCTGCGAAGCAAGCCGAATGACAAAAGACCTTTGGCCTTTGCGGCATAATGCACTAGGAGCTTGGGAAACCGCAGCACGTCCGGTGAAGGCGTGGCGCCCAGCGCCAGCGCCAGGTCTTCGCCGCCAAGCGAAAGACCAAGGAGACGCGGCGCGGCGGCTATTGCAATGGCGTTGAGCACCGAAGCTGGGTCTTCGATCAAAGCAACAAAGCGCATTGGCGGCCGACCCGATCGAGCTTCCTCTATCTCCAAAACTGACGCCAAACCCGCGATCGCGTCGGCGCTCTGGACCTTGGGTATATATAGGGCATCCGCGCCACTGCGGCACGCGGCAAGGGCATCTTGGCGCTGACGCTCTTCTCCTGCGTTGACGCGAACCAATACTGTTGCACCGCCCCGACGAACCATGGGAACAGCATCGATCAGGCTATCGCGCGCTTCGTCTTTCGCGTCTTCCGGAACAGAATCTTCAAGATCAAGAATGATGGCATCGGCACCACGTTCATGCGCCTTGCCGATGAAGCGCTCGGAATGGGCGGGGACGTAAAGAAGCGAACGCATCATGTGGGCTCATTTCTTAGAAGAGCCGCGTCGATACCGGCCTCAAGCAACACTTCATCGGTGTGCTGCCCCAAATCGGGCGCCGGCCGCCGCCATGTGCCAGGCGTGGCGGACAGATAGGGGACGATATTGTGCATCGGCAATGTTTTGAATTCCGGGTCTTCGACATCAACGATGATCTCGCGCTCCTTAAAGTGCGGATCGGCCATGGCGTCGGCTATGTTGAAGATCGGGCCGACGGTTGCGCCGGACTCACGCATGACTTGAAGGGCGTCTGCGCTATTTCGAAGAGCGAACCACGCCCCGACCGCGTCGTCGACCAATTCTCGATGCTTGACCCGATCAGAATTGGTGGCAAAGCGCGGATCCTCGTTCATGTCCGGGCGGCCGATGATCTCGAAAATGCGTCGCGCCACAGCTGGAGTCGAACCGGACAGCGCCAGATACTTGCCGTCGGCGCATCGGTAGACATTGCGCGGCGAGGCAGTGTTGGAGGCACTGCCGACACGCCGCTTGATCTTGCCGGTGACGTGGTGGATCGCTGCTTCGGGGCCTAAAACCGAAAACATTGGCTCAAGCAAAGACAGATCGATCACTTGGCCGCGCGCCAAACCGCTCTGGCGCGCAAACAGTGCCATCGTGGTGGCCGACGCGCCATAAATGCCCGCGATCATGTCGGCCAAGGCAAGCGGCGGCAGAACCGGTTCGCGGTCAGGAAAGCCCGTACGATCCGCAAAGCCGCTCATCGCTTCAACAATGGTGCCAAAGCCCGGAAATTGCGCATAGGGACCGGTTTGCCCAAACCCGGAAATCCGCACCACAATCAAGTCCTGGTTTCGGGCCAGCAGCGCATCGGGGGCAACGCCCATCTTCTCGAGCGTACCTGGCCGGAAATTCTCGACAAAAACATCAGCACCTTCGATCAAAGTCCACAGCGCCTGCATGGCCGCCGGTCGGCGCAGATTGAGCACGACGGAGCGTTTGTTGCGCCCATAGGTTTTCCAGAACAGCGAATGCCCATCATCCCGCCAGTCCCGCAGCGGGTCTCCCTCAGGCGGCTCAATCTTGATCACATCAGCGCCGAAATCGGCTAGTTGCAGGCTCAGCATATTGCCAGCCATCAACCGCGACAGATCAAGCACGCGAATGCCGTCGAGCGGACCCTTGGCGGTTGGATCGAAACTCCTTCTGGCGTGGCTCACCGCAGCCGCAGTCCCGTAGCTTTGTCAAAGACAAAGAGCTTGTCCGGATCGATCACCAGATGGATCATTTCCCCCGGGCTGAGCAGCGCATGGTCGCGGACAACGACGGAGATATCCTCTTCCCCGATGCGGGCGAGAACCTCCTGCGCGTCGCCAGTCGGCTCCACCACCAATACCTCCGCCGGAACGCCCTCTGCGCCCAGCCCGATATGCTGTGGCCGCACGCCATAGACGATGTCGGTGCCCGATGCGATATCAAGCGCCTGGCCCAGCGGCATGGCCTGACCCCCTCTGACCTTCACCGCAGCGCCACTCTCATAGCGCGTCTCGAACAAATTCATCTCCGGCGAACCGATAAAGCTCGCGACGAACAAATTCGCCGGATTGTTGTAGAGCTCGAGCGGCTCGCCGGCCTGCTCGATGCGCCCAGCATTGAGCACCACGATCTTGTCGGCCATGGTCATCGCCTCGGTCTGGTCGTGCGTCACATAAATCATGGTCTTGCCCAACCGCTGATGCAGCCGCTTGATCTCGCCGCGCATTTTGACGCGCAGCTTGGCATCAAGGTTGGACAAGGGCTCGTCGAACAGGAATGCCCGGGGATTGCGCACGATCGCGCGGCCCATCGCCACGCGCTGACGCTGCCCACCCGAAAGCTCGCGCGGAAGCCGGTCCAAGAGATCCTCTAAGCCCAGGATTTCAGCCGCCGCCGCCACGCGGCTCTTGATCTCGGCCTTGGAGGTGCCTGCCAAACGAAGCGAGAAGCTCATATTGTCGGCGACCTTCATGTGCGGATAAAGCGCGTAGCTCTGGAACACCATGGCGATGTCGCGTTCCTTGGCCGGCATGTTGTTGACGATCTTGCCGCCGATGGTGATCTGGCCGGAGGTGATGTCCTCCAGCCCCGCGATCATGCGCAGCAAGGTGGACTTGCCGCAGCCCGAAGGCCCGACCAGCACGACGAACTCGCCATCGGCCATTTCAAGCGAAATGTCCTTGAGCACGGTCACCTGCCCGTACTGCTTGCCGACATGTTTCAGTTCGATTTCAGACATGCTGGTCTCCCCCGCCTATGCGGTTTCGATGATCTCGAAGCGGCCCAAACTCAGTCGTCCGGCCGAAGCCAGCCGAACACCGGCCATTCCGTATGCATATTCTCCATCGGCAGCGCTGATGAGCTCCTGCCCGTCCACGGCGAAGCTCAACCGATCGCCGATTGTACGAAACTCGAAGACGTAGCTCTTACCGGTCTCCGCCTTGAACGGCGCGCGGGCCAGAACGGTCGAGCCGAAATCCTCCTTGAGGATGACCACCTCGTCACTTTCAAACCCCGCGGCGTAGAACCGGCCAGTGCCCTGCACCCGCGCCGTCACCAGCTGCGAAACACCCGCCAACCGCTGGATATCGGCCCTCACCACAACATCCCGCGCATAATAATGCCCAGTCCACATGTCAGCGTCACCCGCCGTGTGTCCCTGGATGCGGCCAAAACTTTTAGTCCAGTGCCCGCGATTGAAGGTGAAGCGCGTGATGCCGCCCCATTCCTGCGTTTCGGTCTCTGGCTCAATCACCGTATGCCCGGGCCCATCCACCCGGCAATCCGCCAGGAACAGCCGGCCGAGGAACTTGAGCCGTCCGAAATACTCGATGGAGATCCCGATCTCGTCGATCGCCTCGAGGCCCTCGGGCACGACGAAGCTATAATCCTGCCAACCTTCCGCCGAGGGCACGTCCCAAGCGCCGGTTTCCTCCACTGCCCCGCTCATGGTGCGCCGTACATAGGGCGCTACACGCAGATTGCCATCGCCATTCCATGGATCGAGCCAGAGCTTGAATCTGACGGTCTGGCCGGCATCGACCACGGGGCTGAACATCGGCCGGTAGCGCTCGTCATCGAAATCCGACCGGCGATAGAACGGCTTCCAGAACACCCGCCCGCCCTGCCCGCGCTCGAGCCGATCGAGCTGGATTTCAAGCGAGCCGCGTGAGCCCTCGACATACTTTTCTGCTGAATGACGCAGCGAAATCTGGTTGAACCCCTCCGTACGGAAGCCATGGGTCGAACCCGGCAGGTCGAAATCGAACCGCAGTCCACGGCGCGTGCAATCCTCCAGCCACAGCGCAGGCACCTCGCGCCCGGCCAGCTGGAGCGCCAGCACAGTCAGTTCGCGCGCAAAGCTTGGGATATCGACGATGTTGATCGTGCCCACGATGCCCGACGCGACGAGGAAATCGTTGATGGGCTTGCGGTACTTGTCCCAGCCCTCGTGCAGGCCCTGGAAGGTCGCGACGACGGCTGCGGCATTGCCCGCATTGCAGTCGGTGTCCCATCCGGCCATGGTGGCTATCTCGGCCGTGCGCGGCAGATCGCCCCTGCCATAAAGGATGGCCATTATGGTAACCCCGGCGTTGGGAATGATGTGGCAGACGCCAGGATAGCGATCATAGCCCCACTCGGCGCCCAACATGTCGCGACAGGCGCGCCAATCGTCCGGATTGCCTTTGTGAAAGTCGATCACCGCTTGGCAGACCCGCGCATAAGTCGCGCCAGCATCAATGGTCGACATTGCCGTCTCGATGATCTCGTCGATGCTCCTGGCCTCGAACGCCGCCGCGATGGCTGCAGCGCAGAAGCGCGCGCCATTGAGCCCATCCCCGTCATGCGCCACGCTCGCGGCCATCGCCGACATGTCGGCGGCCCGCTGCGGATTGCCAGGGTTCACCCAGCCCCAGCTGTCGATAAAGATCTGCCCGCCGATCTGCTCGGCGACGGTCGTGCCGTTCTGCGCAATGGAGCCCGATTGGGGCGCCGGAATGCCCGCACGCAGATTGCGGTAGGCCGTGTGTTCGGTTGAAACGCCAAAGCCGCCCCACCAATACATGCCATGCTCTTCGGCCGCATAGTTGAGCCAGGTCTTGCCCACATCCTCTGCCGTCGCACCAAGCCCATAATCGCGCAGCGCCCGGATGAAATAGACCGGGCCATTGGTGTCGTCGTCGGCCGCGAAATTCTTGAAATCACGCAGATACTGCGTTACCTCGCCATAGGTCTTCTGAATGCGCTCATAGCTCCAGATGGTCGGCTCCACCGGCGCCCCCAGCCGCACGCCAATGGCCTTGCCGATAAAGCCGGCGTAGATCTTTTCGAGAATTTGTGTTTCAGAGAGCATCAGGGGTCTTTCAGGCAAGAGGGTCAGGATGCCAGCGCGGGCACTGGCTCGAAAAGGGCAGCCAACGCTGCATCGCGTTGGCTGGCTGCCGCCCGATCCGCGGTCAGCATCGTGGTCACTATCTGGGAAAAAGCATCGGCTGAAGCGTTGAGGTCGAGCCGGTTGGCTGCGTCGATCTGCCGGCTGTCCTGCGGGTCGATGACGTCCTCGCCATGCAGCGCCCCCAGGATCGCCCCGGCCATCACCCCGATGGAGTCAGTGTCGCGGCCCGAATTGATCCCATCTTCGATGGACAGGCGAAAATCGCCATTGTTGAGAAGGCAAAAACCCAGCGCGAGGGGCAGTTCTTCGATCGATTGGAGGCGGCTCGGGCGATAGGCATCGGTGAGCCGACCGACTTTGTCCGCGCTGTGATTGACGTCGTCGCCCAGAACCGAGAAGCGCGCGATGGTGGTGTGGAAGGCGTCGCACACCGTTGCATGATCTGCACCGGTGCCGCGCAAATCTCGCGCCGTTTCGCCGACAGCGATAAGAGCATCGCGCGTCCCGTCCTTGGCTAGGCCCACAGCCGTGTCAAAGATCTGCTCGATCGTCGCGCCCGGCACAAAAGCCGCCGCCACCGCACCAGCCATCACCCCGGCCGCCTCGAGCCCATAACTTTCCTGGTGGCCCGACGCAAAGGCAATGGCTTCGTTGTAGGCAGCCTTGGGATCGGCCGCGTTCACGGCCCCGATGGGCGCGATGTACATGGCCGCGCCGCAATTGACCATATTGCCGATGCCGCCCTGGCGCGGGTCGCAATTGCTGAGTTGATGGCGCTGGAAAATCCATTTCTCGGGATAGAACAAACGGTCGATGAGCATGGCTTCACGCCCCAATTCGGGCACCCAGCGCTTGGTCCAGGCGATCTGGCGTACCATGCCGTCGGCCACATCCCAGGCGTCCAAATGGCGGCGCACATCAGCGTAAATGTCCATCAAGGCCAGCGTCATCAGGGTATCGTCCGTAACGATCCCGTCGCCCCGAACTCGATAATTGCGCTGCTCGGGCGGTAGATCCATCTTGTGCCAGCGGGTCATCACCGAGTTCACCCGCCCATAGCGTTCGCGGATCTGCGCTGCCGAAAGCTTCTCCACCGGCGCACCCAAGGCATCGCCCAGCGCAATGCCATGCAACATGCCGCGAATGCGCGATTGGAGATTTGGCGTCATATTCTTTGCCTCTTTGCCTCCGAGGAAGCACTGCTATTTCAGTCGATGCCTCCCCCTATGAGGGGGAGGGTCGGCGTGGGGGGGCGTGGTTGGCTCCGATATGGGGGCTGTCGCACCCCCACCCAGCCTCCCCCTGGCAGGGGGAGGGGCTCATCTGGCTCAGGCGACCTACTCGCCCAACACTGTTGCCGCATACTCGGCCATGCGCGTGCCGCCCGCAGCGTTGTACTCGCTGACGAACTGGCCCCACTGATCGAGCGGCGCTTCCCCGGTGATGAACCTCGCCATCCATGAGCGATAGACCTGCTCGGCCGCATCCACCTCGGCGGCGTACTCGGCCGGCCAAACGAAGGCATTATCAGCAACGAAATTGCTCTTGATCGTGTCGAGGGCGGTCTGCGCCGTGGGCGACAGCAGCGGAGCCGGCGGGGTCCAGTTGGCAGCGTTGAAGAAGCGAGCGTACCAGGTCGAGATCTGGTCCGTGAACGTCACCGTCCCATCAGCACCGACCGTGTGGTGCACATCGGCAAAGCCCATGCGATCGATGTCCTGGCCTTCCTTGGACGCCATGAAATCGAGGACTGCAAAAGCTGCTTCCTTGTTTTCGGAAAGCGAGGACATCGCCCAACCGCGGGATTCCTTGGACACGTCCACTGCAGCGAGGCCTTGTCCGCCGGGGCCCGAGGGAATCGGCAAAAGGGCAAGGTCAATGGTTTCGCCGGGATGAGCCTGGCGCATTTTGCCGGAGTAAATGTCGATGACTTCAGGTGAAGAGCCGAAGATCACCCCGGCCTTGCCGGTATAGAACTTGTCTTCCTTCACGTCGAACGTGTTGGTGACAAATTCTTTGTCGAACAGGCCCTTTTCGGCAAGTCGCGCATAGAACTCGATCTTGGCCCGTTCCGCTTCGGTGACGCGGGCATTGACCCACTGCCCTTCGGCATCCTTCATCCAGGTGCCGGTAACACCAAAGGCCTGGTTGAATACGGAGTCCAGTTCACTCGTATTACCAAAGCCGGTCAGGCCCAGAGTATTGCCGGGGGTGCCATCACCGTCGAGATCGGCATCCTTGATCGCCTGGAACAGCGCTTCATACTCTTCCACTGTCTTAGGTGGCTCAAGCCCCAACTGGTCAAGCCAATCCTGGCGGATCACAGGCTGCGGCGCACGCGGCGGGTAGATATAGAGCAGGTAGGGGTAAGCCGCGAGCCGTTCCACGTTGTGTGGCCAAAGCGCAGCCTTGATGTGCTCGGAGTTCTCGATCCATGGGTTGAGGTCTTCCAGAATGCCCTGCTCGGCCATCTTTTGATCGCCGCCCTGGAAATAGATGATGTCCGGGATATCGCCTGAAAGGAGCATCACGCCGAGCGCATCGCCATAAGCCGAGGTGCCGCTCGGCAGGTCGATGGTCTGGATGTCGATATCCTTGCCCTGCGCCTTGAGCGCCGCTTCGATCGCCTCGATCTCCCTAACGTCATCCGGATTGGTGGTCAGCAAATCCTTGCTCACCAGCCGGATCGTGGTTTGCGCAAAAGCCGGCGCGGCAAGGGCGCCGAGCATGGCCATAGCGGTTGTGGTCAAAAGCAGTTTCTTCGAAATCATTGGTCTTCTCCTCCTCGTTTGTTCTCGTTTCGCCGCTTACGCGGATTTTTTTCCGATCCCTCAGTCGACACCCTCCCCCTTGCGGGGAGGTATCAAGGGTGGGGGTAGGCTGGCCCAAATATCCGGGCTCTCGCACCCCCACCCGACCTCTCCCTGGCAGTGGGACGAGTTCTCTGGGGACTTTGGCACCATACCGCCCAATCCTCCTTTTCTCCTCCCCCGCGAGGGGGAGGCCGGGTGGGGGCGAGGCCGCATACACGAACGTCTGGACAAAACTCATCCCTTCAGTGCCCCCGACATCGTACCCTTGGTGAAGAACTTAAGGATCAACGGGTAAATCGCCAGGATTGGCAGGATGGTGATGAAAATCATCCCGGCCTTGAGCGCGCGGATATCGATCTGCGCCAGCCCAATATTATTGTTGGCATTGTTGGCGCCCACGATGGCGATCTTGTCGCCTTCGATCACGAATTGTCGGAGCACCACCTGCAGCGGCCATTTGCTCTGATCGTTCAAATAGATCATGGACCGGAAGAACTCGTTCCAATGAAGTACGAGGTAGAACAGGGCAATCGTCGCGAGCGCGGGCTTTGCCAGTGGCAGTACGACCATGAAGAAGGTCTGGAACGGGTTGGCGCCGTCAAGCTCGGCGGCCTCCAGCAGTTCCTTGGGGATTTCCTCGAAAAAGCGGATCAGGATGATCAAATACCAGGCGCTGATCACCTTATACATGATCACCGACCAGGGCGTGTTCAGCAGGCCCAGCCGCTTCATCAGAAAGTAATCGGGAATGATGCCCGGCTCGAAAACAATGGTGACGAGCACCAGGATGAAGATCAGCCGGCGTCCGGGCAGACCCGGCCGCGACATGCCCCAGGCCATGAGTGCAGTGCCCATCACCCCAATGCAGACGCTCGTCGCCGTCATCCAGACGGAGTTGAACAGTCCGCGCTGCACATTGGGGTGCTGCAGCAGCAGCGCCCAAACTTCGGTCGAAAAGCCCTCGGGAAAGATGGACAGGCCTGAAAAGCCCGGGACATTGCTGGGGTCGGTGAAGGACAGGGCAAGCAGGTTCAACAGCGGCTGCAGGGTAAAGACCACCAACAGCAGCAGTGTCGATACGATCAGCACATACTCGACCCGCTCAAACGGGGTGCGGCGCGATTGGCTTGCCATCACCACACTCCCTTGCCGGTCAGCCGCTTACTGACGAGATGGGAGGTGATCACCAGAATCATGCCGATCACGGCCTTGAACAAGCCCGCTGCCGTCGCAAGCGCATACTCACCGGTTGAGAGCCCCAGCCGGTAGACATAGGTGTCCAGGATATCGATCGTGGATGCGTTGACGTCGTTCTGGAAGTTGATGATCTGGTTGAGATCGGCGCTAAGGAACATGCCCATGTTAAGGATGAACAGGGTCGCAATAGTCGGCACGATCCCGGGGATGGTCACATGCCAGATCTTTTGCCAGCGATTGGCGCCGTCCATCTCGGCCGCCTCGTAGAGCTCAGGCGCAATGGCGAAGATCGCAGCGAGATAGAGCAGGCTGTCCCACCCGGCCGAGCGCCAAATTTCTGAGATCACCAGCACCCACCGAATGGTCCCGGTGTTGGTCAGATAATTGATGGTGCCGAACCCCATAGACTGTTGGATTTGGTTGACCGCACCGTCCGTGGGCGACAGCAGCGCAATGAACACGCCGGCGATTACCACCCATGACAGAAAATGCGGCAGGTAGATCGCCGACTGGATCGCGCCGCGCAGCTTACCGTTGCGCACTTCATTGAGCAGCAGCGCCACAATGATAGGTACCGGAAACACGAAGAGGATCTTCATGCCCGAGATGATCAGGGTATTGAACAGGACCTGGTAGAAGATTGGCGATGCGAACAGCTGTTGGAAGTTTTTGAGTCCAACCCAGATATTAGGCGGAATGATCTTCACCTGTTCGAAGGCCATCTTGGCCTCCCAGATCGGAACATAGTGCCAAACAAAGAAAAACAGCAGGCCCGGCGCCATCATGGCGTAGTAGGGCCACCATTGCCGCACCTTTGCGCCGAATGCGCCTCTCGATGCTAACAGTCCGCTATCAAATTCTGCTGAATTGCTGCTGCTATTGGGAACGTTCCCATCTGACAGCACAGCAGCGATCTTTGCGCCAGTCTTGGCAACCATGATCAGACCCTCCCCACCCCCGCAACACGCTTGGGCTGTTGTGCAGACAAATCGGCGAGTGAGCCTCGCTCTAGCAATCGGCACGGCATGTAGATGCGCCGGTGGTCCGGCTTGTGTTCTATTTCATCGAACAGGCATTCCACAGCCCGCTCGCCGATATCGCGGCCGGGCTTGACGACGGTGGTCAGTCCTGGCCAGGCAAATTCACCCGAAGGAATGCCGTCAAAGCCGAGGATCGACACGTCGCGCGGACAATCAAGCCCGGCATTGCGCACTGCCATCATCGCGCCCAAAGCCATCATGTCGTTGGCGGCAAACACCGCCAAATGCCCGACGCGCGGCGTTTCAAGCAGGCGCTGCATGGCCTGCCGTCCACCCTCGACAGTATACTCGCCCTCCTCGATGCGCAGGATCGCCGGATCCACATCACGCTCCACGCAGTGCTCATGCACCGCCCGCAGGAAACGCGCCCGCGCCAGGCGCGACTTTGGCCCTAGGATCAGCGCAGGCGCATGGTGGCCATTGGCAACCAGATGATCAAGGCCCAGCCGGACGGCCTGGGCGATGTCCGAGCCGACACTCGAAACATCGTGGAAGCGCTCGGCGCTCGAGCCAATGAAAACACACGGCAATCCAAACCGGTCAAGGTCATCGAAACTGTCGGACACCGGATTGACGATGACGCCATCTACCCGCGCCCGGTGCAGCGTCCTCAGATGAGTCGCTTCGGCCTTGGGGTCCCAGTCCGAGGAAAATACCAGCAAGGAAGCCCCTGCCCGCGCCGCCCGGTCTTGCGCGCCCCGCGCCACCTCGGCCCAGAAAGGATTGGTGATATCCGGAATGACCAGCCCCAGCATGCCGCTGCGCCCCGAGCGCATGCCCACGGCAAGATGATTGCGCTCATAGCCAACCGCCGCAGCTGCCTTGACCACGCGCTCCCGCGTCTCCTCCGTGATATTGGACGAGCCCGCAAGCGCCCGCGCCGCGGTGCTCTTGCTCACCCCGGCACGCTCCGCCACATCGATAATCGTCGGCCTTCGACCGCGACTCTGACCCATAACCCCTCCCAGGTTCTCATGGGAACGTTACCGCAGCTACCTAACTTGTCAACCGACCAATTTTTTTAAGTTTTCAAAACGATAAACGTAGCAATTCTAATATGTAGATTATTCCTGTAAATCCAAAGACAAATGCAAGCCCTGTAATTCAGAAGCAATATTGAATTACTTATCTTGCGGAAGGGGCGAACTGGAATGATGCAGATCATTCAAACAGCGACGTTGAATTGCGCTTAGTTTAAAGAAAAAGCAGTACGACAAACAAAAAAAGGCGCCCTTGCGAGCGCCTTCTTTCACGTCATTGGTTGAGGGAGCCTGATGCTACCGGAAGTTGACTCTTTTCAGCTGAATTGGGGGGAATCCGGCCCGGCTGCTATTGTGCCTCCAACCATATAAACGGCCGTTAGATCGGCCTGAACATGGTTGCTTCGCATGGACGAGGTAAACTTGTGGCGCTGTCACCAACAGCACTGGTCCAGAATAGCTATACAGTTCGAATGCTATATAAGGAGGAACTCAGTTCATCGCGCAGCGGTTACTCTCCCCGTCGAACAGATGTACGGACTGAAGTTCGGGTTTGAACCTCATCACAGATCCCGGTGTAACAGCTAAACGCTCGCGGACCAGACTGATTAATGTCGTTTGCCCAAGCTTTAAGACGAGCTGAGTTTCGGATCCCATTGGCTCAACGACAACAACTTCCATCGGAATGCCGTCAAAATTCGGCACTAAGTGTTCTGGACGAATACCGTAGAAGGCCGCTGATCCGGTAGCGGACGGTGCCGGAAGGACTTGACCGTCCGAAGTGACAAACCCTTGCTCACTTAGATTCCCCTCTACAATGTTCATCGAAGGCGATCCAATGAACTGGGCAACAAAGTTCGCAAGTCCTATGAACCGGCCCGGGTTCGTAATGGATCGATTGGTAAAACTCATCCAAACGGTCTGGACTAATGGCACCAGGCTGTAGGTCAGACGCAGGACTATAGCCGGCAGGATGATAAGATAGGCGAACGCGTTTGGTCCGGCCGCCATAGCTCGGAATCGACCGCCCATAGTTAGCCGCGTTGTCGCTGCATCAGCCGATATCGTCATGATGGAATGGCCCTTGTAGATTGTGACAGAGCCGCCCGTCCGTGCGTTACGGGCGGCTCTTGGGCGTGCGGACGAATTGGGAGAGCCTATTTGATCAGGATAGCTTGATCGGGCTGTACTCGTCGGCCGCCCAACGCTGTGCGTCCTCAGGCGTGCGTTGCCCCGAAAGGATGTAGCTGCCCAGTTTGTCGAACATGGACCAGAGCTGGGTTACCTGTGGCGAGCTGATGATCGGCTCACGGAACTTGGCGCCGGCGATCAAGTCAGACCAGCTGACGTCGAGAGATAGAGCTGGAACCTTGGCCTTTATGTCAGCATCCTCAAACATGGAACGGTATGGAGGCGCAGCGCTCTGCGCGGCGCAAATTTCCTTGACGATTTGAGGGCTGGAGATCCAGTTGATCACCTCGATGGCCGCTTCCTTTTTCTTGGATGCCTTCGGCAGCATGACACCCCAACCATGCACGAGGCCCGTGTTTCCTGCAGGGCCGGCCGGCCACGGCGATACGCCGAGCGTCTCCTTAGTGACAGTGCTGCCTTCCACCCCGATGATGTTGCGAAGGCCACCTTCGTAGGTCCACCACATGCCCGCCTTACCTGCAGCGGCTAACGCTTCGACTGCGGCATTGTCTTCGCTAACGGTAGAACCGGGCGTAATCTGCTCCTTTTGAACCCAGTCCGACATGAACTGGAATGCCTTCAGGGAGTTCGGGTCGCTCAAGCTCGAGAGATCACCACCGGCTTGGTTGAGCATCAGCAGGACAGTATTGAATGCATGACCTTCGCCACCTAGTGGCCGCCAGCCGTAGACACCAGCATCAGCGTCGGTGACAGCTTTCGCCATCTCGACCATTTCCTCCCAGGTCGTAGGCGCGGTCTTTACGAGTGACTTGTTGTAAAAAAAGGGCTCGAGGCCCATGGTGAAGAACGCCCGGTAAACACCACCCGCGGCATTGTTCAGGTCGGCGATGTTCTGAACCGTGTCAGCGCTATTCTTGGTCCAGGCATCTGTTCCGCTGAGGTCCTCCGCCCAGCCATTCATTCCCCAAAGGCCGCCGATCAAGTCGTCCGCGAACATGACGTCGAGGCCGTCGTAGCCAGTTTGCCCCCAGAGCGTGATCTTCTGCATGACGTCGTCCCATTTGGACGGAAGGACGTCATAGTTGATCTTCACACCGATTTCGCTCTCGGCTCGGGCGAACAGGTCCATTAACACCGGGCTGTTCCACCCGATCATGTTTATCTCGTTTGCGCTCTGCGCCCTTACGTGAGGCGCCATGGCCAAGGCTGCCCCGGCTGCGGCTGTAGATTGCAGGAATTTTCGGCGAGTCAAAGCGGTCGTGAACATGGTTTCCTCCCTGGGTTCACTATTTAAGACTGGCAGTAGATGAGTTAGGCGTTCAGTCGCCGAATTCAGGCACTTCCACCCCAGCACCACCCGACATCGCCGACTGATGTGCGGCTATACCGGCAGCTGTCCAACGGGCCCCGGTTCTTGCGTCCACCGCCGCTTTGCGGTTCTCGATGATCGAGCGCACGAACTCATGCACGAGATGCGGATGAGATCCGGAATGCCCCCCTCCTTGAACGAAGGAGAGATGTTTGCCATCCGAGAAGACGGCCTTGCGTGTGAATGGGGCAATCTCGCTCGGCAGCAGGTCCTGACGATCGGGCGGCTGGACGGCTTCGTGCAGTATCTTGCGTCCCCTACCTGTGCCCGGCTGCGGCAAGGAAAAGATCATCGGATCCTCCTCCTCGATCTGCTGCCACTCGAAACCAAGCTTGTCACCGTAGATGGCGAAGGACTCGGAATATGGGCGTACGGTCTGGAACAGGGAACGCGTTACTTCAACCGCGACATCGCTGTCGCGCAGCCTGAAGATGGCTGTCTCGACGGGAAAGGGGTTTCCGTACTGCTTGATCCTGTCTTCCGGCAGGCGTCCCGATCCAAAACAGTGCACCCGCTCCACGCCCGTCTTGAGCAACTGCAGCACGGGAGCAATTGCATGGGTCATGTAGTGATGAGGCGGCAAGCCCATCCAGTAGTCTGGCCAGCCTTCCATGTCCTGCATGTGACCGCCTCGAGCGAACGATATGGTGCCGAACTCACCCTTGTCGAAGAGGTCCCGGACCATGAGGAATTCGCGTGTGTAGACCGCGGTTTCCATCATCATATAATTCTTGCCCGATCGATCCTCGGCCTCGACGACGCGATGCAGATCCTCCATCCGGATCGCCATCGGAACAGTACAGGCGCAATGCTTGCCGGATTCGAGAACCCGGATGGCCTGCTCCGCATGGAGCGGGATAGGCGTTACGAGATGGATAGCGTCGATGGCTGGGTCGGCGAGCGCTTCTTCGAACGTGGCATATGAACGCTCTATGCCGAACCGCTGACTGGCTTGTTGCAGCTTCTCGGCATTAATGTCGTGCAAGGCTACCCATTCCACATCCGGGTGGTCACGGTAGATGGGGGCAAATTCCGCACCAAAGCCAAGCCCGATCAAGGCCACACGCAGATTCATTCTGTAAACTCCTCCGACTCTCCTGTCCTCTACGGGAGAGCAGGCAAAGAATTAAACGTTTATTCTGCCCGTGTAAATCGTTTAATTCTGCGGTACGTAAGTGAACGTGGAGGGACAACGATGATCGACAAGAAGGCAGATGCAAGACCGTCCATGTACAGCGTAGCGGCTTATGCCGGCGTTTCCATAGCGACCGTTAGCAAGGTTATGCAGGGTGTAACCACAGTTCGGAAGGAAAACGTCATAGCCGTGCAGAACGCTATTGAGGCGTTAGGTTACAGGATCAATCCGCTCGGAGCGGAACTGCGTCGCGGGCAAAGAAAGCTGGTGGGAGTGATCGTTTCAGACTTCGAGAATGCAGAATCTGCAGGATTGCTGGCAGCTATCGAGCGTGATGTCGAAGACAGGGGATTTACCGTGCTCGCCGCGTCCAGCCGACAATCCGAGGCACGTGAGATCGAGCTTGTCGGGCGGATGCAGGATTGGCGAGTGGCAGGCATGATCATCGAGTCCGCGGCTAATCGCAAGAAAGCGGCGCTACTTTTGAAGGATGGTCCGCCCGTCGTCTTCATCGCCAATTCAACCGTAGCAGGCGACTTCGATGTTGTGTTAGAGGACGTTGCTACAGCACTTGCTTCCGCCGCGCGAAAAAATGACGGTGCTTTGCAAGGAGTCTTTATAACCGCCAAGAGCAGAGTGCCCGCGGTCGAAAAGGCCTTAAAGACCGCAGGTGTAAGGCTGACTGGCACAGACCCCGCTGTTGTCGTGCTTACCGAACGTCCTAAGCAGGCTGATCATGTTAAAGCGTCGACGCGAGCAGAGGCGGGGAACTTAGCCTTGCGTATCGAGCCGGACTCAATTGCACTCTCTTCTGCTGCGGTGGCTCAACTGTTCGTGCGAATGGATGACCCCGAGGGGAAGAGACAAAGCATCCAAGTACCCTCAAAAGTTTCACGGTTTTAAGGGCCCCCGAGCCGCATCATCGCGGCGAACTAAGTGGTCCCTGGCCTACTTCGCCTTTGGGGTGGGAGGGGGTCGGTCTGCTTTCAGGAAGGCTTTGCCTGCGAGGCAGCATCTCCATGCGGCGATTGCCCACCCGGCCCACTTACCCGAGTGCGTTGGTTTCGTCACAGCTTGGCTATGCGAACAGGCGCCCATACTCGGCGTCGGCTATTCCGTAAACGTTACTGTAGAGGTATTCCAACTGGTCCGGTCGAGCACGGTGATTGATGCACGCTCGGCAGGATCAGCGTTGCTTTCGGCCTGCCCGCGGCCCCCCGCTGAAGGTTCGGCTTGAACATTTTGGTCATGCTGCGGGCGTGCGGCAACTCAGCGGGCTTGGAGCGCCCTCGCCAGCTCTTGTACAACCATCCTCAGGTTAGCCGGCTTGCCCACGACTGGTACTAATTTGAATTCCGCTGGGATTATTGAGGTGTCATAGCCTGTCAAAAAAAGGTAAGGGACACCTGCGTCTTTCACAGCACCTGCTGCGGCAAATGACGGCCCTGGACCAAGATTGATGTCCAGCACAGCAGCATCGATACTGGCGGCCATGGCAGCTTCAATGGCCTGACTTTCCGTACTGAAGGGGCCCACGACCTGCGCACCTGAATTGCGCAGCACAGCGGCTAGGTCGCTGGCCAGGTAAAAGTCATCTTCTACAACAAGGACGCGCTTGCCGGACAGAAGTGGCGTGCTGCTCATGTCAGTTGATCCTCCTGAGATGGCGGTCAGGACCGGAGAACCGGTTTCGAGGATGCTGGCGCCGTCTTGCAACGGAAATTCTATCCAAGCCTGCGCGCCTTCTGGGGTAATCTCGACCTTGGCTTCACCAGACAGTTCATAGGGTACACGCTCCTCAATCAGGATGGTCCCGAACCCGCGCCTGGTCGCTGGCTGCCAGCCTTGCATCGGGGACCGCTTTTCCGACCACGTCAGTCGCAAGCGCAGGTGACCGTGCGCCTGAACAAACCGCCAGTTGACGGTGATCTTTCCGTTCTTGGACGCTAGGGCTCCATACTTAAGGGCATTGGTTGCGAGTTCATGCACCGCAAGGGTCAGCACTTCCGCAGCCTTGGGAGAAACAGTCACCTCTGGCCCCGACAGTTCGTACTGCCCCTCATGGTGCGCCTGGGTGGCCAGTTCATTGCGGATGAGAGTGTTGATCTCAACCCCGTTGTTCACAGCATGGGTCAGCAGTAATTGGGTCCGTGCCATTGCGGCGAGACGACCTGTCAGCAAGGACGCGTAATCTTCAACACTAGCGGCGGTGTCCGCGGTGCGAGCGGTTACGGACGTAATCATGGCCATGATGTTGCGCACTCGATGCTGCAGTTCATCAAGCAGGATCCGGTGATGCTGCACGGAAAGTCTTTCATCGGTGATGTCGGTCGCGATGCCTGCAACACGCTGTACCTCACCATTGTCATTATGCAAGGGGAAGTCCGTGTTGCGGATCCAGCGAAATGCACCGTCCGACGCTCGCTGGATGCGGAATTCATGGACGACCGCCTTTCCGTTTCGGACCTGCTTGAGTGCTGCCAGGGCCGCATGCCGGTCATCAGGAACGATACGGGCTGCCCAACGACGGATGTCGCCCATGACTTCCGCTAAAGCCACGCCATAAGTGGTCTGAAACGAGGGACTGACGAACTCCATGGAGAGATCCTCCGCATTGCGGATCCAAAGGACGTCGGAGGACGCATTTGCGAACTGCTGGAAGCGCTGCTCGCTAGCCCGGAGCCGATCGTCCGACCGGGCACGTTGCATGATGGCCCAGATCCGCTCCGCTGATTGTTCTGCTAGCACGGTCTCTGCTTGCGTCCATACCCGTGGGGTGGCTTGCGACACGGCCAATGCGCCAACAAGCTCCCCGTCCTTGATCAGCGGCACTGAAATAAGTGCAATCATGCCAAGGGCGGCACACGCCTCACGGTCAGCGACCGGCACCAACTCTGAAGTCTGAGTATCGTGTACCAGCAGCGTAATGCCTTTCCTATAGGTCGGCAGGGCCCAGCCGAAGGATGAAAGTGGCAGCACTCCAGCGATCGGAGGCACTCCCTGCCGCTGATAGCCTCTACCGATATCGACTATGTTGTTGTCTTCTTCAATATGGCCGTACACTACCCAGTCAGCACCCAGTTGTTCGCCGACCAAGCGCGTTAGAGTCTGCTCAATCGAATGGACGTCGCCTAAAGGCCTAAGGGCATCGCTGAGCTTCAAGAGAAATCTTTCCCGCTCCTCCCGCTGCAGCAGCGCCTGCTCGGCGGTCTTGTGGTCGGTTATATCTGTGTTGATGGCGACAGCGGCGATCACCTTGCCACCCATCACCACAGGAGCAGCGGCGCTGCGAAGTATCCGTTCTTCTCCGGTTCGGAGGTGACGTACCTTGACCTCCTGCACCACCTTCTCACCACCAAGAGCTCGGGCGAATGGCTGCCGCTCGAGGGCAATCTGCTCCCCGTGTTGGCGTCCCGCGTGTCAATCTCTTGAGCTAGGGCACCAATGTTGCGGTTAAGTTCTTCAGTTGATCGATAGCCAAGCTGATCAAGCGCGACCTGGTTGGCCAGGGTTATCCCGTTCAAACCGCCAATATAGATGGCGTCGTTAAGGCTTTCGATCACTGCACGGAGTTCAACTGCTTGGTTGAGGCTGCGCTCCCCACTGGTTTGTAATTGTTCTGGTGCGACCTTATCAGCCCTCAAGGATTGGGCCCATTCGCGCTTTACGCCAGAAGGCCAATTCTCCAACGGACCTAGCGGCGTGGTGGACCAATCGAACTCACTGATGCGAGACCCCTTCTCGCTGTTGCCAAGCCAATGCAATTTTTCCTCCCAGATAGGATCGGCACACTGGTGTTTCAGTGATACAGAGTTTTGCTCCCAACTGACCCAATGCTGTGCCACTTAAATCTGCTGGAGGAAGCACTTTTGTTGATCCAAGATAGGCGACGATGCGCCCAAAGAAGCATTCTCTAGAGGGTTCAGACTCACTGCATTCAACTTCTCGCACGATCATTGAAGTCGTGTCACTGGCCCCTTTCTGGCGTTTCGGTGCTTAAGAGACATCGCTGTGCTCCCGCCCTAGGGGAGTCCCATATGCCTAGCTACTACTTTCATGTTTAAGACGGTATCGAGATCGAAAACAACATAGGCTCGGAGCTGCCGGATGCCGAGGCAGCAAAGAAGGAAGGCACCATTTCGAGTCTGCAGATTTTTGAGTCAGAGCTCTGGACGGTGATCGTTACAGCGGAGAACGGTGTTAAGTTGTTCTTGCTCGAGTTTGCCGGAACAATGACTGCGCAGGCGTTGAATACGTCAGACGAACGGGCAGACAGTAAGGCTTTCGAGTAAGATCAGGAACTTTCGGGAAACAGCTCCGCCGAGATTGTTCCAGTGATTTCGCCTTTAACGCTGGGGGAAGGATGCCCTAGAACTAGGGCGTATCCAAGCTCCTTCAAATCGATGCGCATCGGGATCAAAGTGCGCTTGTCCTCATCCTCAAACTTAAGGACAGCAGGAACCCATTCCCCATGCTCCAGGTGCGGTGGGATCCCCGTCCACCGGTTCTCGTCAACAAAGAGGGACCAAGTGCAGCCGTCATCGGTTATGCTTGTGAAGCTCGATACCTTCATAAGACCATTTGAAACGACCGATACAACAAAAGTACGGGTTTGCTCAGCAGGTGGATCAGCCGATTAATTCACAAGATCTGCCATCTGCCGGTTTTTCAAAGCAATGCCGACCATACGGTGCAAAGTTGCTTAGAAAGCTAAGATGAAAGGCAGCTTACAGGACTTTGAGCGTCCTTTGCGGAGGTCTGAAATGGGGTCGGCAGCGGCATCTTGCTCCACTGCGACTTTGGGGTGGTTTCCGGCCTGTCGGCTTTCGGTGGTTTTCCTGCGTAAGCCGCCAAGAATTATAACGATCGGGGCTCCGCCTATGTAGGGGGACCAATGATCTTTCTACCAACCAATGCAACGACGGCTCCTATCAGCACGAACCGTATGGTGTCCCGAAGCTCCGCCCACTGGCCGTACGATGTGAGTATTCCATCTATGTCCCTAACAAAATCGCCACCGCCAAATTGGTAGCTAGAGTTAGGATCATGATTGGCTTGCCATCGTGACCAGTACTTCCAGATAAAACCGATAGCCGCCATAAGGGCGCGGAGGCGCCGACGCCGAGCGGCAAAGATCGGCACACTCGTGGCTGGACCAACAATCCGTTCCAGATCGATGGTGATCCAGCAGAAGACGGGCAGACCCGTTCAGTTTGAGATCACCTCAGACACAAGAGCTAGCCTGCTGGCCTGGCTCGGGCGACGAGGCGGCACGGTCGATGACTTCGCGTTTCCGAGCCGCGTCAATGCTGATCGCCACCTGAGCACGCGTCAGTATGCACGGCTGCTCGACAAGTGGGTCACCGCCATTGGTCTGACACTGCAAGAATATGGCACCCATTCCCTGCGCAGAACTAAGGCGTCGATCATCTACAAGGCCACGGGCAATCTGAGAGCCATTCAGATACTGCTCGGGCATAGCAAGATCGAGAACACGGTGCGGTATCTGGGCGTCGACGTGGACGATGCACTCTTGCTATCTGAGGCAACGGAGATCTAAGCAACGCGGCTTTGCCCAGTCCGGGCAGAGTCGCTACATGCCCCTGCCCTGCCCGTCTTCACTGCGCCCCATTCTGGCGGTCTGTCAATATTTTCCCCGTTCCCGAAAGCAGACATTCAACAGTGGCTAGTGGGACGGCCAGTTCGAAGCCAACGCAGACTGTAAAACAGTTCGTCGTCGCGAAATTGGACGAATATTGAAGACTTCAGGGCGTTAGCAGCACTAATTGTTTCGCGTGCAAAGTGCACAGATCTGGAAGCTGGCGCCTTGGCTGGAAGGGACAAGCTCGATCTCAGCGTCGTGGCTCTGGAGCATGGCCCTGACGATCTCAAGGCCCATGCCGGTGCCGCCGCTGTCACGCCTGGTGGTAAAGAACGGTTGGAATACACGGTCCCGATTGCCATCGGAGATGCCCAATCCATCGTCGGTGACTGTGATGCAGAGGCGGCCGTGATCTTGGGTGGCTCCGGCCGCTAGGTGTGATGCGCCATGCTGCTCCGAGTTGCTGGCAAGATGCGCCAATACAATATCGAGCGTCTCTGCAGGCAGCCCGATTGGGACGTCTTCGCCAGATAAGACGATCTTGAGCTTGGGAAATCGAGCCTGCAGTTGAGGAAGGATCTCGCCAAGCGTTGTCGTTCCTGGAGCGGTGGGCGATTCAGCCGCGGCGAGTTCTCGTAGCCGTGCAACAAGCTGAGTTAACCGGTCAGCGTCCTTGACGATGTTGTCGAGGAACTTCTGCCGCTCCTTGGGTGCCATGCTATCACCCTCGTCACGCAACAGCTCGGCCGAGCCTTTGATAGCTGTCAGCGGTGACTTCAGCTCATGCGATACATGCGCTGCGAACGAGCGCATATATTCAGTCCGATCCATGAGCTTGGATGATAGGTCAAGGAAAGCCTGCGACAGGACAGCCAATTCGGCTGTCCCATAGGCGTCGGGTGGGCGAATTGCGTTCCGACCGCCCTGCGCGATTTCGCGCGTGCGCATCACCAGACCATCAACGGGCTTAGTCACTGCACGGGTGAGTACATAAGCGATCGTGAGCGTGCCGATGAGCGAGACGATTAGGACGCCAATCTCGAGGGTTGACAGTCCACGTCCACCGACAAGGCGCACGAGCAAGATGAGACCAGAGGGCAGACCGAAGACAGCAAGCAGGACACCATAAACTACGAGCGCCAGCGACGGTCGCCATTTGTCGGGCACCTGCGGCGCTGTCACGTGACAGCCTCCGGTGAAAACAGTCGAAAGCCGACACCGTGAACAGTGGCGATTACGTTGGAGCCACCGACAGCAATGAACTTGGCGCGGATGTTGCGCACATGGCTGTCGACCGTGCGGTCCGACACATGCATGTCCCTGCCATGCGACGCTACGATCAGTTGCTCGCGCGAAAACACCATGTCAGGCCGCGACATCAAAGCAGATAGCACGGAAAACTCCAGTGCGGTGAGGGTGACTGCCGCTGCGTTCCACGTTGCGCTATGGGCAGTACGATCTAGTCTCAGCAGCCCGCGCACCAGGACATCAGGCCGGTTCCCTGCATTCCCCGCTGTTCGCTTGAGAATGGCTTTGACACGGGCCACCAGTTCGCGTGGACTGAACGGCTTACTCACATAGTCATCGCCGCCGATCTCGAGGCCGACGACACGGTCCACCTCTTCACCGCGGGCAGACAGAAAGAGGATCGGGACGTCAGAGGTCTTGCGAATGGTTCGGCACACATCCAACCCATCGCGTTCAGGCATGCCGATATCGAGCACGATGAGTTCCGGCTCATGGCGTCTCCAGGCGATCAGGGCTTCGGCGCCATCGCGGGCCGAGGTGACCGTCATGCCGGCGCGTTCGAGCGCAAAGGTGATGACATCCCGAATATGGGGCTCGTCGTCGACAATAAGAATGCGGCTGCTCATGACACCTACCTGACGAACGCCGAACCGTTTTGCCGGTTTGGCGGCGCAGAGGCAAGTTCGTGCATGACGAGGTAATCCTGCAGTCGCTGCATGCGCCAGAACCAGCTACGCCAGTCGCCGGGTTCGTCAACGACGCCCCGGACCAGGGCCGCCCGGATCGTTACCGCCTCAGCCCAACGACTGCCGCCGGGAATAAGACGCGGGATCAGCCGGTCAAGCGCCGGAATGGCGCTCGGCCCGAGCGTTTGCAGATAAGAAAGGTCTGTAGGCAGATTAGTTTTGGTGAGCTCCCAGCTATGCTCGACGTTGAAACGGGCGATATAGCCGGAAAGATCCAGCATGGCGGACGCGTAGAGTACCATCATCAACGCCACCAGATTTGTCGCGATCAGCCAGCTATTGCGTTTGCGCAACAAGATGCGCAGCGTGACCAGCACCAATCCGGTGGCCACCAGCCCCATCCAGATTCCCGCCGCTAGCCTCAAATCGGTCATTGAATAGACCTCGACATAAAGGTTCAGCCGCAGCATGGCCGAGAGGCAGAGAAGAACGTTTTGCGCGAGAAACAGGTACACCAAAGCCCTGATGACCTTGTGGTGATGTCCCGGGCCATTCTCGCGCATCGCTGCCAACACGAAGGCTCCGGCCAACAGAGCCGTGGCGATCAGGGGATAAGCACCGCGATGAGCGTATTCGGCATGGCTCATGCCATCCGGCAGGGCCATGCCGCCCCAAAGATAGGTCAGATCAAGCCCTGTCTGGAGGGCAAACAGCCCATTGAACACAACAAGTGAGCGGAAAACGGCCGCCTGCCCCAGCCAGATGGAGTCTGTATCGGGAAGCAGCTGTGCAGTCTTCCTGCGATGCCGCCGACTCAGCAATCTTGGGCGCAGCAGCGACCAAATCGCCATGGCCAGCACCAGCCAGAACAGCATGCGGACGGGATCAAGAAGGTCGAGCACGGTTTCCAGCCGCAGTTGCGATAGAACCCCCTCGATCACTGGGTTGGCCGACGCGAAGAGGAAGGCAAAAACAGCGCCTAGGCTCAGGGGCACGACCCAGGCCATCAGCCACACTGCCGCTTTTCGTCCGACCTGATCATGAATGGCAGGACGCAAGGCGGCAGCATCGCGGATCAGCGTAGCGGGCGTGGGCACCAAAAAGCGCAGCAATGTTACGGGAACGCGCTCCAGTTCATCTGGTAGGAGCCGGACAGCAATGAGCGCAGACAGGCTCAACCCCAAAGCCGCGAAGCCACAAGCCAGCAATGAGGGTGCTTCGACAAGCGGCAGGGACAGGACAGTTGCTGTCATCAAGCCCGCCGCCCCTTGGCGGTAGCGCTCCCGGCGGCAGGCGATAACCAGAATGCCCAAGGCTATGGCGACAACGCTCAGAAAGAGGTTGATGCCGGGTTCGGCGTCGAACAGCAGGACATCACTCAGCGCCACCAGCAGGATCGTTACGATGAACGCCCCAAGCAGGATGTGGGGCTTTGTCGATCTTGGTTTCGTCTGGTTCTGCATCAGGTGCGCCTTTGTTGATGATATAAAGGGCGCAACCTAATCGCCGTTGAACCGGGCGGGTTAGGGTGGGGAACTCCTCCACCAGCCACCAGCCGTTGTCGACGATGCTGCTGGGGAGTCGCACGGCGGACCGGGATGAATTGGGATCAGGATTGCGCATGCCGCTAGAGTGCTGCGCGTGATTGCAGAATTTGTGCAGATGCTCCTCAGAATTGGATATTGCTACACGTTTAGGCTTCCGCGATAGGCCATCAAGCGTCCAATGATTGGCAGAGCGATCTCGACTTTAAAGCAATGGCGCCCTGCCACGCTGGTTTCTCGAGCAGTGACGACTGGCAGGAGGAAGCGCGGCAGGGGAATGCTGTTGAAGCGGCCCCTCAGCGGATGCATGTCCAACCCCTTTGCTGTCGCGACGAGTTGCATCGTAATGGCCACCAGGCCAAAACGCTCCTCGAGCAGGCTTCCATCGACGCGCATGACAGAGTGCATCGTGTGGGAGCCAAAGCGCAGGGTCCAGTGCTCATGGCCATCCCTGCTTTCGATGACCACTGCCAGCTGGTGCTCGCGAGCCGCTGTAGGCAGCCTAAACATCTTTGCAAGGACCCGGCCCAGGGGCGAGGTTGCTGGCTCAACCGTTGCGCTGCCACGAGCAATAACGGCAGGCCATCCGCGGTGCAGTTTCCGCGTTACCTCCGGCATTTGCTCGAAACTATCCCCAAGCACGCGCTGAAAAAGCGACCGTTGAAAAGTCCTAGCACTTTGCTGTGTGTTGACACTGAGACCTGAATACCAGGGCATGATCTCGTCTAGGACGAGCCAACCTGCTGCGTTGGCTGCGCCGGTCGTCACATGTTCGGAGAGCACGAGTCTTTCGATCAGCGCCGCAGCAGGTCCAATCGGAACATAGGGTCCATGCCCCTTGCTGGCCTTTAGTAGCCAGATGGCTCGTCCAGGATGGCCAGAGTCATCAAGGCCGGTCACTTCCACCATCATCCCGCCGTCCTGACTGCCGTACCGATCAAGGGCGTTGGCAATCAGGTTACCGAGTGCTGAGAATGTGCGTGCCGACCTGACAAGACGCAGCCGCACGGCTAGCCCGGCTAATCCAATCAGTATGTTGAGTAAAGGCAGCTCCATGCCGGCATCGAAGCCGGCCCGGATCCTGGGCGAGAAGCGTGCGGGACAACATCGAGATCGGGCACCTCCGCGAGCATGACTCGACGTGGGGACACACCATCAATGGCTATGGTCCGCCCGCTAGTCCATCCCACGCCTGTTCGCCACATGCCCTCTCGGAAGAACTTGATGGGCTGCCCAACCCAGCTGAGGATCCCATGGATGACAGACTTGCCCTTCGGAGTCTGATTGCCTGGAACAATGGCGCAGTCGATTGTGTCGATGCTCACCCAGTTACCAGCAAGGTGATCCAAAACGGCGTTGCTGAGACAGGGCGATGAACTTGCTCCTGATAGCACAGCTATGCCGGCCTTCTTGGCCGCAAGATCAAAACGGCCAATCTGGGCGACGAAAGCCGGCGGTTGTAGGCTTGATTGCGCAGCTTGCTGAGCTTTAACGTGGCACTTCCAAGATCAACGACGATCCAGAAAGTTGCCGAGACCTGCATAGGCGCCCCTGCACCCGGCCGCTAAGAGCGGGCAACGGACGGGGCATATACCCGACCCTGATGTGTGCCGAATTAGAATAGCGGCGGTACTGGCTTCACACAAGCTTGGCAGGCTCACGCCTGCAACCCGCCCCAATTCAGCCGTTCAGGGCTCCACAACCGGTTCCTAAAGCAGACGTCCGCCAGTGACTCGCCAGGATCTTTTAAGGAGTTGAATACAGAGATGCTTTCAGAAGATTGTGTGCTTGAGCGAAGGATTGGCTGGGCTCGGTCCTGGGGACGTATGAGCGAAAGAGACTGGAAGCTCTTTTTGTTTCTACGCATTCATCGCCAACTAGACCCATGAGGTCCGCTGTTAGCATCACGACACCAGCGACATTCCTGCGAATGCTCGAACTGCTGTGGCATCGTTTAGGGATAGTTCTCCAGAACACCCAGCCAAAATTTTGTATCTAGCTGTCTTGCTGACTACATCTAACATGTTAGTGTCCGCGCAGCTTGTGGCCATAGGCCAAAGCACAACATGCCAGTTTAGGCGTGAGGGAGGACATCATGAAGAAAGCATTCGTTCTGGGTGCGCTGGCAGCTTTGCTCGTATCGAGCACTGTTATGGCTGAAACCAGCGGTAAACGCATAGCGTTGTCGAACAACTACGCTGGGAACTCCTGGCGGCAAGCCATGCTGACGAGCTGGGATACGATCACCAAGGCCGCCGTTGAGTCGGGCGTTGTAGCTGCTGCCGACGCATTCACCACGGCGGAAAACCAGGCCACCGAACAAGCGGCCCAAATACAAAACATGATCCTGCAGGGCTATGATGCCATTGTTGTCAATGCGGCATCCCCAACAGCACTTAACGGCGCGATCAAGGAAGCTTGTGATGCAGGCATTACCGTTGTTTCCTTCGACGGCATTGTAACCGAACCCTGCGCCTGGCGTATTGCCGTCGACTTCCAGCAGATGGGCGTTAACCAGCTCGATTTCCTTGCCAAGAAGCTTCCCGAAGGTGGCAATCTGCTCGAGATTCGTGGCTTGGCAGGTGTTTCGGTCGATGACGAGATCCATGCAGGTATCGAAAAGGGGCTCGCAGCCCACCCCAATCTTAAGGTCGTCGGCTCGGTGAACGGCGACTGGGCCCAAGACGTAGCGCAGAAGGCTGTCGCGGGCATTCTGCCCAGTCTTCCCGAAGACATCGTTGGCGTGGTCACGCAAGGGGGCGACGGCTATGGCGCCGCCCAAGCTTTTGCCGCTGCCGGGCGCGAAACCCCGATCATCATCATGGGCAACCGTGAAGACGAGTTGAAGTGGTGGAAGGAGCAGAAGGACGCCAATGGATACGAGACCTATTCGGTTTCGATTGCGCCCGGCGTCTCAACTCTCGCATTCTGGGTTGCCCAGCAGATTCTTGACGGCGCCGACGTTCCGAAAGAATTGGTCGTGCCTCTGGTGGAAGTGACGCAGGAAAACCTTGAGGACCAGTTGGCCGCAACTGGAGCGGGCAGCGTTACCAACGTGGAGTACACCCTGGAAGACGCTCAAGCCACCATCGCTGCTGCGAAGTGATCTCTTGATGAACGCTGCTGAACCAGCAGACGTGTTCGCGTTGAACGGTGCCGAAAAGAGTTTCGGTGCCGTTCGTGCGTTAGCAGGTGTCGACTTCGTCGTCCATGCTGGTGAGTGCGTGGGTCTCATCGGTCACAATGGCGCCGGAAAATCAACGCTTGTTAACATCATGACCGGCGCTATCTCGCCAGACAAAGGCAGCATGCTATTTGACGAGCGCAATGTTACCGAAACCTACAGCATCAATACGGCTCGCCTGAACGGGCTCAGGTGTGTGTTCCAGGAGCTTTCGCTCTGCCCTAACCTAACCGTCACCGAAAACACGCGCATAACCCATCGTTCCATTTCAGGACTGGGGTGGAGGCGCCGTGCGGAGAAACTAATTCGCCAAAAGCTCGATGAAATCTTCCCAGGACACGGCATAGCCTGCGGCGCGAGCATTGCATCACTCTCCATTGCCAAGCGTCAGATGGTCGAAATCGCGACCGCCTTTTCCGAGAGCGACATCAAGGTCCGCCTTGTCATCCTTGATGAGCCCACATCCTCGCTGGACGCCGGCCTTGCCGCCCAGTTGTTAGCCTATGTTCGTAAGTTTGTTGTCGCAGGTGGTTCGGTTGTCATCATCTCACACATCTTGGGAGAAATCCTGTCCACGGCCGACCGTGTCGTCGTCATGAAAGACGGACAGGTGGTGACGGAACGCCGTGCCGCTGACTACACCGTTGATAGCCTCGTTGCGGCCATGGGAAGCGTGGTGCGGGAGCGCGACAGCGTTGCCCCGATCGGCGACCGTACGAACCACAAGCCGGTGCTCACACGAAAAGCTGCGAGTGGGTCCGGCGCGATCGACTTCAAAGCCTATCCCGGAGAGATAGTGGGCTTGGCGGGGCTCGGAGGGCATGGCCAAACCCAGACGCTGGTCAGCCTTTTTCTCGGCCAGGGAGGAGACTGGATCACGCGCAAAGATGGCAAGGCTGCTTTCGTTGCCGGTGACCGGCATGTCGATGGCAATCTGCCACTCTGGAGCATTCTCAAAAACCTAACCGTGACGCTCCTGCCGGATCTCTCGCGGTTCGGCATCGTGAACGAAGGGAAAGAGGCGGATATTGCGCGCCAATGGCGGGCACGGATTGAAGTGCGAACGCAAAATCTCGACAATCCTATCCTCTCTCTTTCCGGCGGCAACCAGCAGAAGGTTCTGTTTGCACGCGCATTGGCGACACGTGCTCCCGTAGTGCTGATGGATGACCCTATGCGCGGGGTCGATATTGGGACCAAACAGGAAGTCTATGCCATCCTGCGCCAAGAGGCACAAAAGGGCCGAACCTTTGTGTGGTACTCAACAGAAATGGATGAGATCTGCCAGTGCGACCGGGTCTACGTGTTCCTGAATGGCGGGATCGTTGCAGAACTCAGTGGCACAGACATAACCGAGGATCGGATACTGGCTGAATCGTTTCCGGAGCAGGCCGCGTGAACTGGTTGACTGCTGATCGCCTCCGCCTGCTGGTGCCGGCCTTGTCGTTGCTGGTTCTGCTTGGAGCCATCTTTTACCTTCAGCCCCGCGCCATGAGTTACGTCGGGCTCAACTTACTGCTCAACCTTGCGGTGCCAATTGCGCTGGCGACCATCGCGCAGATGTTCATTATGATGGTGAACGATCTCGACCTGTCCATGGGTACCTTTGTCAGCTTCGTTGCCTGCGTGACGGCTACGTTCCTGCAGACCACGCCTTGGTTGGGGCTGCTGATCCTTGTCGCATCGATCCTCGCCTATGCCGTGCTCGGCGTCGTCATTTACCTGCGCAACCTGCCTTCGATCGTGGTTACTCTGGGCATGAGCTTTGTATGGGGCGGACTTGCCGTGCTGATGCTGCCAACTCCGGGTGGAACAGCCCCGGAATGGATCCGCTGGCTGATGACCAGCAAGCCGCCGTTTGTTCCCGTTGCCATTGTAGCCAGCGTCCTGATTGCAGCGCTGACTCATTGGCTGGTGATCCGTTCTGCACTGGGTGTCCTGTTGCGTGGCGTCGGCGGCAATGAACGCTCTGTGCAGCGTGCGGGCTGGTCGGTGGTTCGGGCCAAGGCCTTGGCATACGGCTTTGCTGGCCTGTTTGCCGTACTTGCGGGCATGTCTCTTGTGGGCCTCACTACGTCGGCGGACGCAAACATCGCCTTGCGCTACACCCTCCTCTCAATTGCCGGCGTCATCCTGGGTGGCGGGGAGTTCGTAGGCGGACGCGTGTCTCCCATTGGTGCGGTGATCGGAGCCCTCACCTTGACCCTTGCCGCCTCTTTCCTGAGCTTCCTCAGGATCTCCCCTGATTGGCAGATCGGCGCACAAGGTGGCATTCTAATACTGGTACTTGCCCTCAGGCTATTGCTGAACCGGCAGCAGGCAAGGACGGACGGCCCATGACCAACGTGCTCCGTAAACCTTGGATTTGGTCGTTCGTTGCGGCTTTTGGAGTGTGGCTTACGACCATTCTCTTTACTGGCGGCGCATCAACCGTTGGCGTGACGCAGGCCGCTCTCACATTTGCAGCATTTTCTGTCATCGTCGGCCTGGGGCAAATGTTCGTCATAACACTTGGTCCTGGCAACGTGGATCTGTCCATACCCGCTACCATGACCCTCGCGGGAACTGTGGCCCTTAAAACTATGGAGACCAACGACAGCTTGATCGTGGCGGGTATCCTAGTCACCCTCGCGATCGGCGTATGTATCGGCCTTGCCAATTTCGCTCTTATCAAGTTGCTGCGCATACCGCCGATCATTGCCACCTTGTCATCGAGCTTCCTGATCCAGTCCACGGCGATCTGGTACAATCGCGGATTGCGCATTAAACCCCCAGCCACATTGACCCAGTTTGCCATTGGGACAACGGCCGGTATTCCAAACGTTGCAATCGTCGCGCTGCTGATCTCCATAGGCACGTGGATCCTATTGGAGAAGGGCATCTTCGGCCGTCGCGTCGCGGCCATCGGGCAGAACATGTGGGCAGCGCGTCTGGCTGGAGTTCCAGTGGATGGGACTCGGCTGGCGACGTATGTGCTTTGCGCCACTCTCGCCTCTCTCGCTGGGCTGGTCCTGAGCTGCTTCTCGGGTGGAGCAGCTCTGAACATGGGCGCAGAATATCTTCTAACCTCCATCGCAGTCGTTGTCATTGGAGGCACCGCTGTTGCCGGCGGGTTTGCAAACGTTCCTGGGATTTGGGGTGGCGCACTATTCCTGTTTCTGGTTGTTTCGATGCTGAATACCTACGGCGCTAGTGCCGGGCTCCGGATGCTGCTTACCGGCGTCATCATCATAGCTGTCATAATCGCTGCCAGTCGAAAACCAGCACGTTAGTGGGTTTGCCAACTGTCACTGTTGACATGGTACTCATCCAGCGGAATGTGTGTTTCGGATACCGCTTCTTTGCGGCCGCTGGCTCAAGCTGGGCTTGAGGTGCCTTTTCCGCTACCTGAGTGGACAAGGCCAGAACCCCACGCAAGCTAGAACGTCTTCGCGCCGTTGACGAACAGCCGAACCGCATAGAGCCCTGTTGTGGCGCAGATAAAGAGCCGATCTCGCTTAGGCCCACCGAAACATACATTGGCGACGACCTCGGGAATCAGGATCTTACCAATCAATGTTCCGTCGGGATGGTAAACGTGAACGCCATCGCCGGCCGAGGTCCAGATGCGGCCCTCCATATCGAGCCGAAAACCATCGAATAACCCATTGCTGCAGTCGGCGAACACTCGGCCATTGGAAAGCTGCCCACCTGCATCAACATTGAAGACGCGCATATGCGCAGGATGGTCCGCTCCATGCGTACGCCCGGTATCGACAACATAAAGTAGCTTCTCGTCGGGCGAAAAAGCTAAACCGTTGGGTTTGACGAAATCTTCGCAGACAACGCTGATGTCACCGGTCTGTGGATCGATTCGATACACATAGGACGAACCGATCTCGCTCTCGGCCTTGTAGCCCTCATAGTCTGAATCGATGCCATAGGTCGGGTCGGTGAACCAGATCGAATTGTCTGACTTGACCACCACATCATTGGGGCTGTTGAGGCGCTTTCCTTCAAAGCGATCCGCCAGAACGGTGATGGTGCCGTCATGCTCGGTGCGGGTGACGCGCCGTGTGCCATGCTCGCAGGTTACCAGCCTTCCCTGTCGGTCGACCGTGTTGCCGTTAGAATTGTTGGCTGGCTGGCGAAACACGCTCACCGCGCCACTGGCTTCATCGTAGCGCAGCATCCGATCGTTCGGCGCATCGGACCAGACAAGGTACCGTCCAGCGGGGAAATAGGCCGGCCCCTCTGCCCAATCGCATCCGTCGAAAAGCTTGCGGATCGTCGCGGTTGGACAGGGCAAGCGCGCAAAACGCTCGTCCAAGATAAGAAAGTCAGACGCAGGCAAAGTACTCCTCCTAAAATGCAGCAATCTAAAGGATCCTAGCCGCGGTCGGTTCTCGATCCTGCGGTACTCAACAGTCCGACCTCATCCTGTCGCAGGCGGTACGTCCGTGCAAGGCGGGAACGCAGAGCAAGGCGCTTCATCAAGATGCCCAGCCACTTCTACGGCTGGTCCGTATTGCTTCTCTCGAGAATATACTGACGGGCTCTATAGCAATGCGCCAGCATGTTGCCAGCGCCACTTGCCACGAAAGCAAAGCCACGAAACGCTTTCTATACAGAGGAGATCATCATGCCGTTCATCAACATCCGCCCTGCAATCTCTCCAAAAAATTTGGATTGCACCGGGAAGTCCAGCCGCGGAGACTCAGCGACGATGCTGAGGAGGTCCACTTGGGCCTGCAGCTCGCGCGACACCGCGCTCGCTGTCCGGCCGGCGGCGCGCTGCAGCTGCAGATCAAGTTCGCCTTGCTCCCGCGCCGCATACCATTGTGTCAGCACTGCTCCAAGAACAAGAAGCGGTACAATGGCCACCAATGCAAGCAAGGCAAGCGGGCGAGATCCGCGGGGCGTTTGCAGCCCAGCTTTGGTGGTCATCAAGACTTACTCTTCGTTCCGAACGCATCAACTTAGATCGTTCGCCGTCGCGTCGCTAGGCAACAAGCTATCACATCGCCCCGAAATGTTCGGGAAAGGTACGCTCAAACCCGCTCCCGGTGGCGCCCCGCGGGAGACGGATTGCGAACGGCCAACCAAAGCAAGGATGCTTGCTGCATCGATCCATTTGCTTGTGCACAATTTGGGGATATTTCTGCTCCACTCGGCGGCGGGTAGTTCGTAAGGCGAGATGACTTTAATCAACGGCATCTCTGTTGCCGCTTAATTAGCTGTCGCGCAGGTTCGCTAACCAAGGGGAAAATGAGACCGGTGCGGGCGGGATAAGGGCTCGGCTGCCAATTCGTTGGCCGGGGCGGGAAACCGGAAAAACCATCCCCGTTCCCTATGCCGCCATGTCCGGTTGACGCGCAGCCGGTCTCGGGGAAGCTAATGCGATAAGGGCGGTATCGTTCCGTTTTCAATCCACAGGCATTCGGAACGTAAAACGGGTCTCGGCGGCATTGGACTGCACGTCAATTTTTCCGCCATGGGCCTCGGCGATCTGTGAAGCGATGTATAGTCCTAGGCCTAGACCCTCGGCATTGCTGCGGACCTGGCCACGATGGAAAGCCTTAAATAGATGCTGCACCATTTCCTGCGGGATCGGATCGCCAGGGTTGGTGACGCTGAGCTCGAGGACGCCGTCTTCCAGCAGTGCCCCCCTGATGCGAATGACGCCTTCCTCAGAGCCGTGCGCCACTGCATTGCCAAGGAGGTTGGAGAACATCTGGGCGACGCGGTGATGGTCCACCTTCACTGCCCTGGGAATATCGATTTCCGCCTCAATCATGCGATCTGGATTGGCCGTGCGGATTTCATCGACCACCTGTGCGATCGTCGGCTGCAAAGGCTTCTCGGCATCGAGGTTAAGCCCAATGCCGCCACCCAACCGGCTGCGAGCTAAGTCGAGCACATTGTCGATAAGCCCGCTCATTCTGGTCACGCTGTTCTTCATAAGCCGCAAAATAGCCGGTGTCTTCTCCGTCCACTGACCATCACGCATCAGCTTGTTGGCTCCGGCGTCGATGGATGCAAGCGGATTGCGGAGGTCATGTCCGAGCACGGCGATGAACTGCTCACGAAGCTCAGCGGCTTCCCTCTCTTCCAATAGACGACTGGTTTGCTCGGCCATACCCTTGCGCAAAGAAGCGACCAGTGTTTCCAGTTCTTGGCGCGCCTGGCGTTCACCAGCTTGAGCTTCGACAAGTTCGCGCTCGAACCGGCGACGTTCCGTAGCCTGGAAGATGGTTACGCGTGTGAAGAGCAGATTGCCGTCGTTATCCCTGCGCTCCGCAGCGTTGGCGAGCACGGCCAGTCGCGAACCGTCCGCCCGGACCATGTCCAAGGCGACTTCGTGGTAGAAGCCCTGCATCCGCAGCAATGGGGCGAAATGAGTTTCGTAAAAAATCGAACCCGCAATGTTCAGCAGGTCACGCAAACGCCTGCCAAGCATTTCCTCTCGAGATTTGCCGAGCCAAGTGCACAAGGTCTGGTTGACCTTGACGATTTTGCCGTCAGGCCGCAGTGACAAGTACCCACATGGGGCGTTCTCGTAGAGATCTTCGAGGTCTTCCCTTGCGCCTCGATCAGACAAAGTCGTTCATCGCCGAAATGACCTCTGCCGGAGCGCTCAAGTTGGGACAGTGCCCGCTTGCTTTTAGATATACGAGGCTGCTGCCCAGTATCTCGCGGTTGACATACTCCCCAATCTGCTCGCCCGCGATGATGTCGTCGCTGGCCTGCAGGATGAGTGTGCGCGCGGTAATCCTCGACAAATCACAGCGATTGTCTGACGTGAACGTGGCACGGGCGAACTGCTTGGCAATCTCCGGGTCAGTCCTGCAGAAGCTGTTGGTCAGCTCTTCGCCGAGTTCTGGACGATCCCTGTTGCCCATGATGCCAGGCGCCATGGCAGCGGACCAGCCCATGTGGTTGTCGGCAAGAGATGCCAATAGTTCCTCGATCTGCTCAGCGCTGAAGCCTCCAACATAGTCGCCGTCATCAATGTAACGGGGCGACGGTCCGACCATCACCAGGTCGCTGAACATTTCTGGCGCTTGGATGGAAGCCAAAGCGCCAATCATGGCGCTGACGGAGTGGCCCACGAACACTGCGTTCGTCAGTTCGAGTTCATGCCCGATCTCCACTACGTCCTGGGCATAGCCGTAGAGGCTCATATACTTGCCAGGATCATAGGCAGTAAGGTCGGACTGCCCAGCGCCAACATGATCAAATAGAACGGTGCGGAACCGGCCGCGGAAGGCAGGTTCAACGAAGCGCCACATGTTCTGATCGCAGCCAAAACCATGGGCAAAAACCATCACCCGGTCGCCGGACCCGTTCATGCGAACATTGTTACGTGGGATAACCGACACGGCGCTCTCCGATCGTTCTTTCTTCTTGCGCGTTTACCGTCGCTTAGCAATCGTGATCGGGTTCCAGGATCGAATTGTCTAAACCTACGTTAGAAGGGAATAATAAGGATATTGAGTTGTTGGTTGCTCCCCCGGTTGTCCTAATCGTAGAAGATGAAACCCTCATCCGCATGAACGTCACCGACGAGCTTGCCGAACACGGGTTTGAGGTCATCGAAGCCAGCAATGCTCAAGAAGCCTTGCTGATCCTATCCGAGACCGACGCAATCAATGTGATATTTACAGATGTCGATATGCCCGGTGCAATGGACGGGCTAATGCTTGCAGATCAGGTGCGGGACCGATGGCCGTCGGTCAGGATCATCGTGACATCGGGCAAGCACTTCGTGTTGCCTGAGCACATGCCGGACGACAGCCGGTTTTTCAGCAAACCCTACGCTGTTACCGCCATTGCCGGTGCAATGCGGGAAATGGCCCTCTGATGGTTGCTCAACTCTATTGCGTTCAAGACCGAGCGCTACTTGTTCAGCTCGCCACTGTAGTTCCAGCTCCAGACGCTTTGATCATTGCCCGCAGCTGACGTAGCAAACTGCCACCGCTCACCTGATCAGTCTGGAAGCCTTCTTTCTTAAGCCGGCTCTTTATGTCCTCGATGTTGCGGTAATTTCCGGACCGAGCCAGCTCAAATGCACGTTCAAGTGGTGTTGCAATGTTTCCCATAGGACACCTTAGCACCCTCAAGGCTCGAATTGATACCACTTGATCCTATTGCCACTACCTCCTTAAGGAAAAACGTTCATGAGACCACCAAGCCATTCCGTGCAACAGGCAGGTTCAGATGCAATGCTGGACAGCCGCGGCATATCCTTGGCGCGTTTGGAAAGGACGGCTGGCGCTAGAACAATTGCGCCTGCCTGTTGTCACTACCGATTGTGAGCTAGGCCCAGTGACTCACTTTGCTCGGGCGCTGGCTCGTAGTCGGAAACGCGATAAATAGCTCGTCTAATAGGCAAGTTTGCGCCAAATTCACTATACAGGTGATCTTGGCCTGCCAGCGTCAAAGTGCTTATTGTTCTAGCTCCTCGAGGAATGGAAAGATCACCTGGAAGCTGGTGCCCGGCGGACCACTTACCGTTAGTTGGCCTTTTAGTTGCCGGACAAAGCTACTCAGAAGCTTCATGCCGAGCCCGCTAGACGACGTTGCATCATGGTCTGGTGGTAAGCCGATGCCGTTATCTGAGACAACCAACTTGTACTGGCTATTCTCTTCCTTGGTGAGCTCAACAATGATCTGGCCATTGTCGCCAGTTCTGAAAGCGTGCTTGCAAGCATTGATGATCAGTTCCGTCACGAACAATCCCAGAGCGACACCTTGAGCGCTCGATAAATCAATGTCATCGGCCACGTTTAAAGTCAGGGTACACTGATTGTCGGTAATGAAGGCAGGCCCCACCTCACCTAGAAGCTCGTGTAAATAGTCGCTGACATTGAGCTGAGTGATGTCGTCCCGGGTAATTCGGAACAGGTGCCTATGAACAAGCGCCATGGCGTGAAGCCGTTGCCCAGCCTGCTCGACGGCAGCTTTTGCAGCGGGATCGGTGATGCGACCCGTCTGGACCCTGAACATACCTTCCATTAGCTGAAAGCTGTTCATGACCCGGTGGCTCATCTCACGTGCGATCAACTCGTTATGTTCTGCAAGCCGGTTTTTCTCGGCTAGCGTGACCTCGAGCCGTACCCCTGCCTCAATTCGCTCGGTGACATCATATCCCTCAACGAAAATGCCAACAACTTCGCCTGTCGGCCCTGAAACTGGTTGGTATACGAAGTCCACGAAGCGCTCATCGATAGGTCCGTCCGGAACGACCTGAACGGCGTACTTCGCACCTGCCGAACTGTAGGCTTCACCACTGCGATAAACTTTGTCCAACAGGTCCACGTAACCCTGCTTGGCTGCATCAGGTAATGCTTCAGCGACGGTTTTTCCTAATATGTCGCGGTGACCAATTAGCTGCATATAAGCAGAATTTGCCAGGACAAAACGGTGGTCCGGTCCGCGCAGCATTGCCATAAAGCTCGGGGCCTGAGCGAACAGGCGCTTCAGATCCTCTAGCTCATCCGCTAAATTCCTCCGAGCTTGATCCGCTAAGCTTTGTTGCCGGTGGAGTTCGACAATCTCGATGTTAATGCCAGACCAAGCAATGATTTTGTTATGGCTGTCCATCATTGGTGCGGCTCGGGTGAGAAAGGGCTTGTAAAGCCCATCCGCCCCTTTCATGGAAAGCACTCGATCAAACACTTGACCCGTTGCTACAACCTCCGCCCATTCGCCTAATACTGCGGCAAGCTCTTCCGGGTGGAACAGATTTCGCCATTCCGTAGCTTCACCATCCTGAGGCGTGCCCCCCGTATAAGTATGCCAATTGGAGTTCGCCCAAAACACCTCACCATTGGGAGCCGCCATCCAACAAAGTGACGGCAAAGCCTCTGCAAACTGCCGAAATAAAATTGAGTCAGCGCCATCGATTTGCTGGCGGAGATCATCTGCGGGTCTGAATAGCTCAGCAACATCATTTGCATCGTTAGAGCGTTGATGATCGTTCATTACGCTGATTTTCCGGTATTGCTGATAAGCGGGACGAGCAAGGCATCTTGCACCAGCATGTATGCCTGGTCGCCGAACCCCGCTGAGACATTATGCCTAGCTTGCCTCTTTGCCAATTCGTCTTTTGCAAGCCTCCAATACTGCGGGACATTGCTGCCGGAAAGCCTCTGCAATGCCACGTAGCTTGACACCCCAACACAATATGCTTTCGAACAGTCGGGATCGATCACATGAGCTTTGTAGAAATCTGGTACCCCTGCGCTTAAGTCTTTCCACGTCTGCGTCTGGAGTCGAAAGATCATCAGTGAACGTCTGAAATGGGGTCTTCAGCGGCAGATCAAGGAAGACCCTCTCTAAGTCAGGTTGAGTTCGGCTGAGATCCTGAAATCGTCAGGCGAGTTTATGACCCTTTCGCAGGGCGTCTCCCCCATTCGTCGTGAAGGCAGTGCCAAAGAGAACTTCGTCTAGGCTTGTGACATGGTCCATTGGGAGCGTGGTACCAAGCTCCGCTACGGGATCGTGCCTTGCGACGAACAAGTCGTTCAGCAGGCCCTTGAGCTCTTCCACATTGCGGCTCAGCTTCTAGAGAAGGAGCTAACAAGCCGATCCTGGCTAGTGGGAAACTCGGTCTCTCTGGCAGACTTCCGCATGTCCACATTCCTGTGTTCAACGATCCTGCCCAACTCCCAATCAGCGACTACCCTGCTTTAATCCTTTGGTACAGGCAGCTCGAAGAAATAGATGAGTGGCGCGGCCCTTTTGTGGGGCTTTTTGCTCCGCAGCTTCCTCCAACATCGACATGAACTCAACGGCAGGTAAAGTTCTTTGAAGACCTACATTCCCATGAAGATTCGAGTTCAAGACACGACCTCGAAGGTCAGCGACGACGGTCCCAACGGCAGCCATCCTCGCACTTGTTCATTGAGAGATATGTGTGCAGGGCCGCGCACCAGAGAATCCAAGCGGCCTTACGACCTTGGCCTTTCAACTTGGAGCATCCGTGCAAGACTATCGAAGGTGTGGTTAGCGCTGAGCTGCTCCAGCAGACAACTGGTGCGAATGCTCCAATTTGGGTACTCAGTAGTGGTGCCCGGCAAGTTAGCTTGCTTGTGAGACATTAACATGTCGTCGAGTTGAACTGCAAAGAGAATAGAGGTGCTGCGTGCAACGTAACGATGAATAGCCAAAAATAACTCGTTATCCAATTGCTTGGGCAGCCTCGCCTCTGTGTTAATACCAGCGATATACTGCTCACCTAGAAGACCCACTTGACCCAATGCCTCGAGCAAGGCGATCCGGTCCTTGGAACGCTGTTCAAAAGCGGCTTTCGTGTCCTGTTCCGATTGCCTTCCCATTTCGGCACGCAACTGAATGTCAGAGGCTTCCCACCAGCCTGCCAGCGTCGCCAGATCATGGGTCGAAATGCTTGCAAGTGCGTGTTCCGGATAGTTCTCCGGTGGGTTGAAAGAACCGCGCGCATCCTTTTCGAAATAAAGAACCCGGTAAGAAAAAAGGCCCGCCTTTTGACTTGCTTCTCGAAAGCCGTCAGGAACAGTAGCCAGGTCCTCTCCAACCACCACCGTGCCGGTTTGCCGAGATGCCTTAGCCACTGTGTTCAGCATTGCGCCAAAAGGATAGCGCACATACCCGCCTTCGTTGGGTTTGCCGCTGGCCGGAACCCACCACAGCCGGGCAAGGCCCATGGCGTGGTCGATCCTGACTGCTCCAGCATTTTTCATCAGGGCCAAATAAGCGTCAGTCAGGGGCTTGAACTGGCGAGGAGCGAGCACTTGCGGCGCAAGGGGGGCAAGCCCCCAGTCTTGGCCTTCAGAGTTCAGAACGTCAGGAGGTGAGCCAATCCGAACGTTGCGTACAGCAAGATCTGGCTCCGCCCAGGTTTCTACGCCGTCGGGCGCAACTCCCACTGCAAAGTCAAGGTAGAGACCAAGCTGCATACCTGCTTGCTTGGCGCGGGTGTTGGCTCTGGCAAGCTGAGCCTCCGCTATGAACTGCAGCCAGAGGTGAAAAGAAACATCAACTTCATGGTCGTTTTCAAAGCGTCTAACTGCATCGGTGTCTCTATGCTGCATATCACCGGGCCAATGGCTCCAACCCGCTTCACCACCCGACGCAACTTCATGGTGTGAGATTGCCTCAAAAAGTGCAAATGATCGAAGGCTTGCCCCGCCTTTATGACAGAACCCTTGAAAGTCGCTATTGGCCGAGGGATCAGCGCTCTCGAAGAGGGTACGCAGCAGTTTGACCTTCAGCGCCGTGGCAGCAGCATAGTTTACGAGTTCCCCTTCGAGGTGATAAAACAATTCAGGTCGTGTCTCACGCAGATGCCTTTGCGCTTCTTCGCCGCCCTCAACCTCATCAACTGCTATGTAGAGCGGGTTCAGATGCTGCCTTGTGGAAGGAGAATAAGGACTTGTGCGGAGCGGGTCCGACATAAAAAGCGCATGCAATGGGTTTACCCCGAGAAAGTCCGCTCCTAAGCCGGCGCAAAGTTCTGCAAGACGGGCAAGGTCCTCAAAGTCTCCGATACCCAAATTGCGGGCCGAACGCAGGGCGTACAATTGGCAAGTCACTCCCCATAGGCGCTTTCCCCTAATTGCTAAGGGCAACGCGCAGGATACCGCGTCTTGCAGGTTCATGTCGTTGAAGGCACCCAAGCGTGATCCTTCTGGATCAACCTTCAACGCTTGTAACAGGGCGCGTTTCGCCTCATCAGAAATTTCGACGTTTTCGCCTGCTTCAGAAGTGTAACGGACCTCGATCCCATGGCTTGCGGCTAATTCGTCGAGATGGTTGGCCATAAACATTTTTCTTGAAGTTAGAGTACAGACTTGTACGCCGCGAATAAAAATCCAATGCGCACTGGCGACTTCCGGCGGGTGCTCGCCATGCCAGGTTGAAGCGCTTGCCCCTCCGGAGGTCACACCAAACCTCGAGGGTTCGTGTCCGGTGAACTCTGGAGCAAGAGATATTGCATTGTGCATTTGAGGTTGCAGACACCAACAACGATGCGAGGCTTGCCGGGTTGCGTATACCTAATCACGATATGACAATCTCCGAGAACCCAGCAGTGGCCTAACTCAAAACCCTGGCCTTCCGAACCGGAACTGGCGCTGAGGCTCTCAAGCGCAAAGACCTTGATGGCCCTAGCTTGCTTCTGTTAAGCCATCTATTTTTACCGATTATAATTGCAGCGTGCATCAGAGTTGAGCTTGTTCGAACTACTTGCAGAGCCGGGTCAAATCCGAAACTCATGCGGTCACGTGATTGGTCGAGATTAGTACTTAGCCTCCATGACCATTGGCCAATACCTCTAAGGCTCTATGCAAGCTGTGTGTTGGAGGCACGGCAAGAGATGTTCATTGCATGGGAGCAGACCTAAGTCTCTCATACAGTAATGGGTATGCCTCAATTCTGGGGGCGAAGCATTCGAACGCGTCGGCGCGGCGCTTTGCTGAGGTATGGTCGGACATTTGGGAGCAGACCAACTAGGCCATACCAATAATCAATCGCAACCACTCCAAAGAGGGGTCGGTTTCGTCTAGTCAGCCAGCTCGAAGCCGGCGACCGCCCACTCAGGTAGTGAGATCGACCTCGGTTGGGTCAAGTAGCTAATGGCGGTCCGCTGGACCTCCACAGAGCCGGCTTTGGACAAGTCAGCCCGAAGCGCCTGCAGGTCTCGGGCGTCCTGGATAGTAAGCGCATCGCCGGTGTGAAAGGTAAGCCTATACGCAGGCATGTTTACTCTGTTGTTTGCCGCGGCTCGTCAGCGCCGATCTGGCACATCAGAGCTTACAACGACAAAGCCGCTAGTGCCAATCTCAATCTCAATAGCGAGTGCATCGACATCACCAAACATCCGGTCAGTTGTGTTGGCAGTAGCATATCAGCGCCAGGCCTCTCAGTGCTTCTTCGGAGTAGGCGTTTCAGGGTTCATCGGCAGGACCAAAAGCCGGTTCTGAAACTGCTTATCTTGGCGGGTGAAGGCTGCACCTGGTTGCTGTTTGTCGACCAGGAGCGATGGCCTGAGATCCCGCTGCAGTTTGCACAACTGGATTGGGAGACTACTGCCTCTGATTTCGAGGATGCGGACAAGCGCAACGTTATCCCGATGCGCATAGATTTGAAGGAGCTAGGATATGCCTTGTTCCGTGCAACTGTACCTTGCGAGAGCAACGAACAAACAGCCAAGATGGTCCAGGTAGATAAGGCAGGAACAAGCACCTAGACTTAAAGGACGTTTGTGCTTTTCCTAAAACTGTCTAGCACTTGGGGAGCCTGCATCATCATCTTCCCGGCAAACTGAAGCTGGAACAACTCAACGCCCGTTCATCTGTGACGATCATCTCCCAGAGCTCAGATGTCTGCCCCGTTTTTTCCTGCCTTGGACTACCTCGCCATCAGCATAGGTGAGGTACGCATCTCGGCACTGCTTCTCTTACGAGCAGGCTTGGTCACCGCTGGTGTTATCTGGTGCGCCATATTGTCAGTCACATCATTGAAGCACGTCTCAAACGATCGTAAGATGTTTCCCTTCGGCAAAGGTGCTGTTTTCTAAGCTTGTTCGAATAGGGCTTGTTATTGGCGCCGGCGCCTTTGCTTTGACGGCGAGCGGCATTGACTTGACCGCCTTGAAAGTGGATTCGGGTGCGATCGGCGTTGGAGTTGGCTTCGGTTTGCAGAAGGTATTCTCTAACTTTATCTCAGGTACTATCATTTTGCTCGACCGGTCCATCAAGCCAGGCGACACCATTGTGTTGGCGGACACGTTCGGCTGGATCGTGGGCTTAAGAGCCCGCTTTGTTTCCGTCATGACCCGGGACGGTCGAAAGTACCTTATTCCCAACGAAGACTTTATCACCTAGCAAGTTATCAACTGGTCGTACTCGGATGAAAATGTCCGTGTCGATGTGGAATTCGGGGTTGCTTACAACAGCGATCCACACCAAGTCAGCATACTAGCCATTGCAGCGGCGAAAACTGTAGAGCGGGTGAGTTCCTTCAACGACCCGGTGTGCTGGCTTACTGCATTCGGCGCATCTTCGCTCGATTTCAAGCTGCGCTTCTGGATCACCGATCCATGTAATGGACTAACCAATATCCGCGGCCACGTTGTGCTCGCATTATGGGATGCTCTCAAAGCCGCAAACATAGAGATCCCGTATCCGCAAACGGACGTGCGGTTCCGAACGCCACTGCAGGTTAGAACGGCACCATCAAGGGACAAGAGCTTGTAGGCTGTTCAGTATCGTTCGACGTAAATTGATATAATCGACCGCTGAATACGTATCTGCAGCACCTTTGAAAGTGACTCTGATGATCCAGTTTGGGATCGACACCCGCACTGGCTTTGCCGCCTAGACAACAGTCAACTTGCTTATGGTCGCAAGGCTGATCAACCACGATTATCATCGAAATAGAAGCTCAGCTGGTGATATTTTGAGCCCGCGACTAAAGCCCTTGCGCAAGACGTCTGAAATGGGGTCGGCTACGGTCATCAAAGATTGGGTGGAGAGCGGTAAGGTGCGCTAGCCAACAAATCCGGTTACACTGGTTCCAAATGAGACGAAGACCGCGTGAGCTCTAACTATGGCGTGCCCTGAGCGGTGGAGGTGCTGAATTAGGCAGGTTCAAGCAGACCTTGGCGCTATTTGGGCTCGGTAGCTACCGCAGTGCCCACAAAGGGAAATCCAAGCTCCGGCAATTTGAGAGCATGGAGCTTGGGCATGAACAACATCACCCCCAGCGTGGAAATCAACAGCCCTTTCAGAAGCAAAGCTCGATAGCGGCGCCGGCGAGTGGTCAACATCAGAATTCCCCCATGGCTCAGCAAGTGGGTTCGTAGCGGACTGGTTTCAGATCGCTGGAGGGACTTCGTTCGATGGTTAGCGATCAACCTTAAGGCGGCCCTGGCTCGAGGAACACGCGCAACAAGATCCTTCGCCAAGAAGAACTACCCGGCGGCCGGGGCTATATGGCAAGCCTCTGACCGTCCAAGTTCGCATTCAGCACCTTATGGCGGGCCAGTGTCTCGGATCCTTGGCGCTGGTTGAATAAAAGTTGTCAGTCGTCGCTCTCGACGAGCGAGCGGGTGGGTTCATCGGCCCAGCCGGTCGAAGCAGGAGAAGCCTGTACCCTTCCGACATCCAAGCGGGTACCCACGCGGGAAGTGTTCGAGAGTGGCTGCAAGGTATCCTTGTCAACGAACAGGATGCTATTGGTGCCATTCTCGTTTTTGGCATGAACCAGGATCTTGTCACCATAGGCTTCAACGAGGTCGGCATCGATACCGTGGTATTCGGCCAGGGTTGCAGTGATCGACTCGATCGAGCGGCCGTTTATCTCGCGATCCGATGTCAGGCTCTCCGCACCGTGTGCAACGGTAGACAGGAAAACGAGGGCAAGCGAAGCTAAGGCAGATTTGCGGAACATGGTGTGTTCCCTTTCCAGTTATGCGGAGATTTCAAGCTGGTAGCCTAAGAAATCCCGCTAAGTACTCATCAGTAGCTAGGTCACTAGTAGTGCCTGGGGATGAAGTAATAACCGGTCGAGGCGCTCGCAAGACGGCACCTTTCAGTGCCTTGGTTGCCGCAGAGCTACCCATGGTTCAAAGCAGGACTACGATGGGCAAAATTTGTCGTGGAAGCTCGCTTCTGGGACCGGCAGGCCCACTAAAGTCTCTCAATACCCTGTTGTTGCAATCCCGGTGGACTTCGTCGCTTTCGGTTGAGGCTAAGGCTCTTGCAACAGTTACGACGATGGGATCGGTGGGGTCAGGCTTCAACATAGCTTCTCCTATGGCGTACATGCACGATTGATCAAAAGCTTAAAACTCAGCGTCGAGACCTCAAAGTCGTGCGAGCTGCCGCAGGCCGGTAAGGACTGTATCGAAGTCAGGACTTTCCAAAACAGCACGCAGTTCCGACTGTGCCTTGCGCCATTCCGGACGTACATCTTCTATGATCTTTGTGCCTATCAGGGTTACCGAGCCTATGCGTCCATTGCCCCGTTCAGCGGGTGCTGTCGTGACCAGCCCCTTACGCTCGAGCAATTTGAGATTCCGCGACAGCGTGGTGCGATCCATTGCAATAGCGTCAGCTATCTCGGTGACGGACCGGCTGGGATGTTTAGCCATGGAGCTCAAGATCGTAAACTGTGCTGAAGAAATCCCGAAAGCCCTCAGCTTTCGATCGGCACGGCGAGTAATGGCTCGGACCGCATGCGTGTGTTAAGAACCATGCCGAGATCGAAGTTGTCGTCGGCCATGGCCCCTCTGTTCCCGTGTAAATACACGGAGTCAACACCGATTGGGTGACGTGATGATCGAAATGGCAGGTGGAACTTGCCGCGATGGGCTCATCGGCATACTTGGCCCAAGCTAACTGGCCGCTATGGGTGGGTTGCTGCTGGTCCGCTTCCGGGTTTACCTAGCCAGGAAGCGGACGTTTGCTGATTGGTCTTTCAGAGAAGTCGAACAGACATGCCGCCGTGCCGACGCCCAGCGCGGCAGAAACCCCGATCAGGAGCCAAAATTTTGGTTGGAACGCCAGTAGCCATTTTGCCTGCGTCTGAGAACGCTGTTCCTGACCCGGCAAGCGAGTTGCCATACATGGAGAATATCTGACCGATCAGCTCGTGCTAGACATACTAGGCGTCGAGTTAAGCGGCCTAGTGCGGCAATTGGAACGCGCAATTCCGATGATCATAGCGATCGGCTATAGCGAACGTGCCGACGTTCCACTCGCATCAATGTCTTGGCCAAGCCTTTCACGGATAGCAAACTGCGAAGGCGATTGCCGCTGCTTTTGACAGAGCGAAGGTGGATACGCCATACCGGACGCTTGAGCCAAGTTGGGTTCCACTATCCAACATCTTATCGTATGGCGGTCGCAAGCGCCGAGCTTTAACAAAGACATGTCGAGTGGCCCTTGTAAGGCTTCACCGCAGTCGTTACGCCCTCATTAGCGGTCGGCTAAGGCAGAGGGGCTTGCTTAATCTACGTTAGGTGGATGATCTAACCTAAGTTATGTGGATGATCTAACCTAACAAGCTGGCGAAAGCTGAACGATGACAGCGCCATCACAGGCAACCCTGCGGCGTTTGCGCGTCTCATCCTGATGCAAAGGAACGTTGGTGGTTATCGGGCATTGTTGCCTAAGCTGTGAGCTGACGCTGAACCCGGTGCTCTCCTGCTAACGCTTTTGCAAGGAGTGCCGATTGGCTGAAGCTGGTGGACCCCTCTCCGATGCGATTGTCGTCATCAGTGATCTAGTAGAGGCCCAGCTCAGCTTTTCCGTCCAGACTCCTCCCGCGCACCCCCAGGCGCCCGCGCGTAAAACTGATTCCAGTTGTGCTGTAACCGGCGGATATCTGGAACGGCTGCCCCTGGCTGCGGTTCGTGCCGGTTTGGCAAACTTTGTCGAGATTTGGCATCATCACCAAGCCTGCGGTATTGCCACACAGCGGGACAACGATTTGCTAACGCGACGCGCCTTTCCGGTGGATAGCGAGGCTCCATTCCACTCCGAGGCGATGCTCCAATTCATAGCCGAATATGGCGCACCACGCATTCTTTGCATTTGGGGGCTGGGCGTCTCCGAACGCATTTTGGACGCATGCGCAGCCAGTACCATTGTCTACAATTCCATCGACGTTCCGCCTCTGCGGGTGCCGCCTGAGGTGAGCCGCCATTTCGACTTGGTCCTGACCGGGGCGCAATGGCAAAGCGACGATGTACGGCAACGCCATCCGACCATGCCGACGGCAATATTGCCGATCGGACCGGAGTTTGCGTCTCCTCAAACTTTTTTCCCCATTGCCGATGCACCGAAGTTTTTCGACGTGGCCTATGTTGCGGCAGCGCAACCCTACAAGGAGCACGACATGCTCTTTGCAGCGCTGGCGCGCTCGCCGCGCCCGCTCCGAACCTTGTGCGTCATGGGCTATGGCGAAGATGGCGACCGGCTGCGCCAGCACGCGGCCGAACAAGGTCTAGATGTAGTCTTTGTCGGTCCGCCCGGTGTCTCGCATGCCGAGGTCAATATCTTGATGAACCAGGCCCGCGTAGGCGTGGTCTGTGGCGCCAATGACGGCGCACCTGCAATCCTGACCGAATACATGCTGGCAGGGCTTCCCGTCGTGGCCAACGCCAATCTGCGCTGTGGCCTGCAGTACATTCTGCCACAGACTGGGATTGTTGCGCCACCGGAGCAGTTTGAAATAGCGATCCTCGAAGCGCTCGCGCGCACCGATTTTTCGCCCCGCCAGACAGTGATCGACCTTTGGGCATGGCCGCACTCGATCGGCAAGCTGGCCGACTTAATGGGCAATCCCAAAGCGGCCTCGAATCCTACCCATGCGCAGCCAGAGTTTGTGTGAGCACAAGATGAACCAGCAAGTCTCCCCTATGTCTGCAGCAGACGAGCTCTCAAGCGCACCGCTGATCTGTTTTTCCCATCTGCGCTGGGACTTCGTCCTGCAGCGGCCGCAGCACCTCATGAACCGGTTTGCCCGCAACCGGCAGGTGTATTTCTTTGAAGAGTTCATCCCGACCGACCACCATTCGCCCTATTTGGAATACCATCCTTATGCGGGCACCGACATCATCTCGCTGCGGCCAAGACTACCCCATCATTGGGATCAGGCGCAGCGTGAGGCGGGGCTCAGCCAGCTGCTGGACCTGCTGGTGCGCGTCAACCGCATCAGCAAACCACTGCTGTGGTTCTATAGCCCCGTCATGTATGCCTTTGCCAAACATCTCGATTCATCGGCGGTGGTCTATGATTGCATGGATGAGCTGGCCAATTTCCGCTTCGCTCCGGCTGGTCTAAAGGAGCTCGAAACCGACTTGATGGCCCGTGCCGATCTGGTGCTGACAGGGGGGGCAAGCCTTTACCAGGCGCGCAAGAATCGGCATGACAATCTGCACCTCTTTGCTTCCGGCGTGGAACTAGATCATTTCCGAAGAGGCCGCGCTGGCGCTGAGCCGGCCGCCGACATGGCGGCACTGCCCGGCAAGAAACTGGGCTTTTACGGTGTCATCGACGAGCGCATCAACTTGCCACTGCTCGCAGATTTGGCCCGTGCGCGTCCCGACTGGTCTATTGTGATGGTGGGCCCGCTTGCCAAGATTGCCCCGCATGACCTGCCGCAAGTCCACAATCTGCACTTCATGGGGCCGCGACCCTACAGCGAACTGCCCAATTGCCTGGCGGCCTGGGACGTAGCACTCATGCCTTTTGCGATCAGCGAGGCTACACGCTTCATCAGCCCAACGAAGACCCCCGAATATCTGGCTGCAGGCCTGCCCGTGGTATCGACGCCGATCGTAGATGTGATCGCCACCTATGGCGATATCGACGCGGTCCGCATCGCCGGAACGCCCGCGGAGTTCGTCTCAGCGTGTGAAGGGGCCATCGCAATGGATATGCCAGCAGCTTTGCCCAAGATCGACGAAAAGCTTGCTGCCATGAGTTGGGACGACATCTTTCGGCGCATCAACGGCTTGGTGGAAGAAGCGATCCGGCGCGAACGGGACAATAACGTGCCTGCGCCATCTGTGCACCTCCGGGGCCAAGGCGGCCCCTATGATTACCTGATTGTCGGGGCGGGATTTGCTGGCAGCGTGCTGGCTGAGCGCCTGGCGGCGGGATCGGGTAAGCGGGTGCTGCTATGTGACCGGCGGCCGCATATTGGTGGCAATGCGTTCGACCACTACGATGCCGCGGGCATTCTGGTCCACAAATACGGGCCGCACATCTTTCATACCAATAGCGACGACATAGTCAGCTACCTTTCCCGCTTTACTGCGTGGCGTCCCTATGAGCACCGGGTGCTCGCCGCGGTGGGCGACAAGCGCCTGCCCATGCCGATCAACCGCACGACACTGAATGTACTCTATGGCCTGAACCTGCAGACCGATGCCCAAACCGAGGCATTCCTGTTGTCCCGTGCCGAGCCGGTCAGCTCTATAGAAACCGCGCGGGACGTCGTGATTAACCAAGTCGGCAGCGAACTCTATCGCACCTTTTTCGAGGGCTATACTCGCAAGCAATGGGGGATCGATCCCAGCGCTCTCGACAAGACCGTCACAGCGCGTGTCCCTACACGCTGCAACGCCGATGACCGCTATTTCCTTGACCGCTTCCAGGCCATGCCGCTGCACGGCTACACTGCCATGTTCGAGAACATGCTCGATCATGATAAAATCGACCTAGCCCTAGGCGTCGACTTCAAAGATTTGCGCGCTGACCAGATGGCGCCCAAGATCATCTATACCGGCCCGATCGACGAGTATTTTGATCACAGGTTCGGCCCCCTGCCCTATCGCAGCCTTGCCTTCCAGCACGAAACACGCGACGAGCGGCGCTTTCAGCCTGTGGCGGTGGTCAACTATCCAGATCCTGGCGTGTCCTATACCCGCATTACCGAATATAAGCATCTGACCGGCCAGGTGCATCGTCAGACCAGCATCACTTACGAGTTTCCTCAAGAAAACGGGGACCCCTACTACCCCATTCCCCGCCCGGAAAATGCAGCGCTCTACAAGCGCTACGAAACACTCGCCAAGGATCATTCGGACGTTACCTTTGTCGGCCGCTTGGGGACTTATCGCTATTACAATATGGACCAGGTGGTGGGACAGGCGCTGGCGACCTACCGCCGCATGAGCGAAGCAAGTCTAGCACGCGAACCGGCGGTGGTGTCGGCGTGAAGCGGCGGATCATTCTGGTAACGGACAGCCTTGAGCCGTCCGGCATGGGCGAACACATGCTGACACTCGGCACGGCACTGGCCGACGAGTTCGATGTGCTTGTCGCAGCATCAACGAGTGAGCACTGCGCTCCATTCCTGCTGACTGCCGCGTCCCGCAGCCTGCGCATCAAGTCCTTTGCGCACGACCGGCCGGCAGAACTGCGGCGCTGGCTCAAGGCCTATGCGCCGGATCTGGTTCATGTTCATGCCGGTATCGGATGGGAGGGACATGGTCTCGTCCGTACCGCCCGGGCAATTGGCGTACCGGTGATTAGAACCGAACACTTGCCCGATCTTTTGACCAGTGTCGTGCAACAGGCCGAGTACCGCGCCATGCTGCTCTCGGTAGATCAGCGCATCGCAGTTTCGAAGGGTGTTGCGGCTTCCTACCGGAACCGCGGCGGCGGTCGGATGACTGTCGTACTCAATGGCATTGCGCCCCGCGCGCCTAGCCTCTCGCGCAAGGACATGCGGGCGCGCCTGGGTATTTCCTTAGATGAGACCCTTGTTATCACCATCGCGCGCTTCACCGCCCAGAAGGGACATGAGGTCCTTCTTGCGGCTGTGCCGAGCGTTCTCCGGGCTAGGCCGAAGACGAAATTTGCTCTGGTCGGCAGCGGACCCGAGCGCGAGGCCATATCATCTCGCGTATCTTCTGCTGGCTTGGAGGAAGATGTACTGCTGCTCGGCCCTCGTACCGACGTGCCAGACCTGCTGGCTGCCGCTGACCTGTTCGTCCTTCCTTCGCTGTTCGAGGGCCTGCCACTGGCCGTGTTGGAAGCCATGGCTGCCGGGGTTCCGATCGTTGCAACCGCAATCGGGGGTGTCGTGGAGGCTTTGGGCGCCGACCACGGTCATCTCGTCCCGCCTGGTGATCCGGAGGCGCTGGCCCAAGCTATTCTTGGCGCACTCGCGGACCCCGACAACACGGCCCGCCTTGCGCAAGCCGCCAGCCGGCGCTTCGCAGAAAGGTTTATGGCGCAGCGCATGGGCGAGCAAACGGCCCAGATCTACCGCGCTCTTCTCACGACCCACACATCAAAGGTTTCAGCCTATGCGTAAGACCCGGCTCGGCTTCATTGGCGCCGGCGGCATCGCCCAGCGCCATCTGGGTGTGCTCGAACAGTTCGACGATGTGGAATTGGTGGGATTTGCCGATCCCGATTTCGAACGGGCTGCCACATCGGCGGCACGTTTCGGGGCACGTGCGCATAGCAACTTCGCCGAGTTGCTCACCGATCCCGAACTTGACGCAGTTTATATCTGCATACCCCCCTTCGCCCATGGCGAACCGGAACGCCTCGCCATCGCGCGCGGCCTGCCGTTCTTTGTTGAAAAGCCCATCTCCCTCGATATCGCCGTGGCGGAAGCGATTGCCGAAGAAGTCGAGGCCAGTGGCCTGATCACCGGCGTTGGCTACCATTGGCGTTATATCGAAACGGTTGAGGAAGCCCGGCGCAGGCTCGCCGACCGTCCAGCGCAGCTCGTATCTGGCTATTGGCTCGACCAGACCCCGCCCCCGCAATGGTGGTGGCACATGGACCAGTCCGGTGGGCAGATGGTGGAGCAAACCACGCATATCATCGACCTGGCGCGCTATCTCGTGGGCGATGTCACCCAGGTGTTTGGGCTTGCCGGGCACAAGGATCGCGCCAATTTCCCCGGTCTTGATGTTCCCACTGCCAGCGCCGCAAGCCTTCGCTTTGCTTCCGGCGCTATCGGCAATCTGTCTTCGACTTGCCTGCTTAATTGGGGGCACCGCGTTGGCCTGCATGTCTTTGCAGAAGGCATGGCGCTCGAACTGACCGATCATGACATCATGATCGACGTGGGTGCAGGCCGCCCCCATCAGCATGCCCAGGGTGATCCAGTGTGGCGTGAAGATCGCGATTTCATTGATGCCGTGCGGGGCGGCGCCAACAATATCCGCTGCTCTTATGGCGAAGCGCTCAAGACCCATCGCGTCGCCTTGGCCATCAGCCAATCGGCGCAAGAGGGCAAGGCCATCGACCTTCCCGACGGCCGCTAGGACAATCCATGTCAGAACGACAGATACACTCGCTCGGCATCGAGTGCGAAGGCCAGGCCTACATCTTTCCATATGGCGAAGGTGACCCGCCGGAGGGGCATGTGCGCCTTGAAACGCTCTATACCGGCTTCTCGGCTGGAACCGAGCTGACCTTCATGAAGCACACCAATCCCTATTTCCACTCGCGCTGGGATGCAGATCGGGGCGTGTTCATTGCGGGCGAGCCGAGCCTTGATTATCCCGTGCCATTCCTGGGCTACATGGAAGTAGCGCGGGTAGTCGAGAGCCGCACGCCAGCTTTTACCAAGGGCCAGGTACTGGCGACCACCTTTGGCCACAAGAGCGGCCACACCGCGGATCCCGCTCGCGACGTGCTGATCCCGATGCCGGCCGGGCTCGACCCGATCCTGGGCATTTTCGTTGCCCAGATGGGCCCCATCGCGGCCAACGGGATTTTGCACGCCGATGCGGAGTTCTTCGGCCCCAACACCGGAGCGCTCGGGCAATCGCTTAAGGACCGGCCGGTCCTGGTGATTGGAGCGGGAACGGTCGGCCTGATGACGGCCCTGTTTGCCCGCCGCGCCGGTGCATCAGAGGTGGTGGTGGCTGATCCCTCCCCCTTCCGGCGCGAGCGGATCGAAGCGCTGGGGCTCGTAGCCATAAACGAGGAGCAAGCCTGGCAGCATGCGCGCACCCAATGGCACAGCGGTGGCGAGCGCGGCGCGGATTTCGTGTTCCAGACGCGCGCACATCCGCAAAGTCTGCATACTGCGCTGCGAGCGCTGCGGCCGCAGGGCACCGTGATCGATCTGGCGTTTTATCAGGGCGGTGCAGAGGCATTGCGCTTGGGCGAAGAATTTCATCACAATGGCCTTGCGATCCGCTGCGCGCAGATCAACCGCGTGCCACGCGGCATGGCGCATCTATGGAACCGCAAGCGGCTTGCTTTGGAAACGATCGCGCTCCTGGAGGAGGAGGCTCCAGCGCTTTTGCGCGAAATCATTACCCACATCGTCCCCTTCTTTGACGCACCGGCATTTCTGGCAGAGCTGGTCGAGAACAGGCCCGAGTTCATGCAGATCGTCTTCGAGGTCAACACATGAGCAGCGAACCAACGCGCATCCTGTTCGTTTTTGCCTGGCTGGTTGTGGGCGGCGAGGAAACCGAAGTGCGCCTGCTCGCTCAGCATCTCGATCGCAGCCGATACCACATCGATGTCGTGGCATGCTTCCGCAAGCCGGGCATGCCAGAACAAACCCATCAGCAATTGCGTCAGCTGGGCGTGGACGTCGACACGGTACCCTATGCCTTGTCGTTCGAGGACACCGTGACTTACCTCGCACGCAAAGTCGCCGATTATGATATCGTGGTTTCCTGCCAGAACGTTGCGGACATCTACCCCGCGCTGGAACGGGCTCACCTGCGCCCGCCCCTGATCGAGCATGGTGGCCTGGTGTCCGAGGCTCTGGCTGGCCCAAAACACTTCACCAACCGCTATGTCGGCGTGTGCCAGACCATTCAGGAGGCCGCTGCCACTAAGATGGCAGGGCGTGAACACCACGCGCTTGAAATTCCATCCATGGTGGACCTCTCAGCGTTCAACCCAGCTAACCGCGCCATTGTGCGCCGAGAGCTGGGGATTGCCGACGAAGTCCCCCTCCTGGGCTGGATCGGACGGCTCGACAGCAAGAAGCGCGTCGAGGACTTCATCGAGGCCGCCGCAATCGTGCATCAGCAGCGCCCCGATGCGCAATTCGTCATCATCGGCGGTCCAGACGCGTTCATGCCCGACTATGCCGAGCGGCTCCGCGCACTCGTCGCTGAGCGCAAGCTGACCAGCCATTTACGCTTCTTGGGTGATCGATCCGACATCCCGGCGATCTGTGCCGGGCTGGACGTCTTGACCTGGCTCTCTCGCGGCGAAGGGATGCCCCATGTCATAGCCGAGGCAGGTGCTGCCGGGTTGCCCGTGATCGCCACGCCAGACAACGGCGCCCTGCAGCAGATCGAAGAGGGTGTGTCCGGGCTGTTCGTCCCGCACGAGAAACCGCAGGCCGTGGCGCAAGCCATGGTGCGACTGCTCGACGATCCCCTGCTGTGCAAGCGCCTGGGTTTGGCCCTGCGCCGAACAGTCGAGACGCGGTACAGCATCCCCGCCGTCATTCCCCAGTGGGCTGCCTTGTTCGATGCCGTCTTGGCCGAGCGCAAGCCCGCCCCTGCGCCATCCGTTTTCCAAAGCTATTGGCAAGGCGGCTTTGAATGTTCGAGCCACCGGCTGGGTAATGGTCGCAGGCTCGATATTCTGCAATCGAGCGAGCATGACCGGCTGGCTGAGGCCGATTATCGGCAGCTGGCAGGCTTCGACATCCGGACAGTGCGCGACGGTCTGCGCTGGCACCGGATCGAAAGAACCCCGGGCCAGTTCGATTGGTCGAGCTTTGATCCCATGTGGAAGGCGGCTCAGCGCAACGGCACCCAGGTGATCTGGGATCTGCTGCATTATGGCTGGCCCGACGACATCGACATCTGGCGCCCGCAATTTGTTGAGCGCTTCGCCCGCTTTGCCCGAGCCGTGGCGCGGCACGTTCGGGACAAGTCGGACGAGGTGCCGTTTTATTGCCCGGTAAACGAGATTTCCTTTTCCTCCTGGGGCGGTGGCGATGCGGGCTATCTCAATCCTTTCGGCCGCGGGCGCGGCTATGAGCTCAAAGTGCAATTGGTGCGTGCCGCCATCGCGGCCATGGAGGCGATCCTTGAAGTCGATCCACGCGCTCGCTTCGTGCATGCCGATCCCGCCATCAACGTCATCACGGACCCGAGCCGCCGGCACGAGTTCTGGGCTGCAGAAGGACACCGCCAGGCGCAATACCAGGCCTGGGACATGATCGCAGGGACCTCTTGGCCCCAGCTGGGGGGCAGGCCCGAACTGCTCGATATTATTGGGGTCAATTACTACTTCAACAACCAGTGGATCCATGGCGGACCACCCATCGATATCGGCCATCGGCAATACCGGCCACTCCATCGCCTCCTGATGGAAATCTACGGCCGTTATGGCCGCCCCATGCTGTTGGCGGAAACCGGCATCGAGTTCGATCGCCGGCCGGCATGGCTCGCCTATGTGGCCGGAGAACTTGAAGCCGCCCGCATCAAGGGCGTGCCCCTCGAAGGTCTATGCCTTTACCCGGTGCTCAATCATTTTGGTTGGGACGATGACCGCCCCTGCCAGAACGGGCTGCTTGAGCAGCCTTGGTCCAAGGGCAAGCGCGCTGTGTACCAGCCCCTCGCCGACGAGCTTGGGCGCGTGCAGGCCATCCACGCGCAAATTCTCGCCTCGCAGGTGCAGCCGAAGACCAACATTGCCGCCCCCGCTGATAGGGACTTGGCAGAGGCCTAGTTTCGCTGTTTGTTCCCGTTGAGGAGCCGCCGCGATTCTTTCTTTCAGCCAGACCGATCTATTCAGCTATTTCGAGGCGCTTGATTCACTGGCGCCAAGAGAGGGGCTGTTTGCCTCTTCAGTCATCGCCGGCTTTGAATGTGGGCACTTGGGCTGGAACGGACACGATCTGCTCGTCACCACCCGTCATCTGCCGGGGGATCGTATGGCGATCCACTACGATATCGCCCGCCGCCATGGCCTGAGAACTGCACGGGATGGCTTGCCTTGGCGCCACGATCCGGCTGCACGCATCCAGACGGCGCAAAACGCTGGCATGGAGGTGATCTGGGATCTCAACCACTACGATCCACCCCCCGACCCGGTCGAGCATGCCCGAAGCTGTGCCCGCGCTGCCGACCCAGGTAAGCCGTTCTGGACTTGCCCGGTCAACGAGCCCATGATCTACCCAATGCTCGCTGGCATGCCTTGGGAAAGGGCGACCGAGCTTGCCATTACCATGGGCAGGGTGGCGCGCGATCATCATCCCGACGTCAAAATCCTCAGTACCGACCCCATCACCGGCATCGGTGAGCGGCAATTCGCGGCAACCGATCGCCTAGTTGGTGCCGGCCTCGTGGACGTCGTCGGGGTCAATTATTATCCGCACACCGCGCGAACGTCGCTGCTCAAGGTTCTGCTCAAGACCTGGCGACGCTACGGCAAGCCGATCCTTGTTGCCGAAACGAGCTGGCACGACGGCCATCCTATCCACCACCGCAGGCACCCTGGCTTTGACAAAGGAGCTTGGTTTCGCTTTGTCGCCGCCCAGATCGCTGATGCCAGGGCTCAGGGCGTCGAGATTTGCGGAGTCTGCTGGTACCCGATCATCGACTGCCCGCCCTGGCAGCGGCCACGATCCCGCACCCGCTGGAGCCATGGCTTGATCCGCAAGGACGGGAGCGTCGATCGGTCCCTTTCAGATGCTCTGCGCAACAGCGCCCATTTTAGAATTTCCCAGTGAACTCGCGGACACTGCGGCCTTGCGAAGGCTCCATAGCCTGACCCCTTGGTTGAGGAATAGTAATCCAGCAGCGTCCGCGGCTAGGAACTTGCCGTAGCCAAGGGTCTCGGTCATCAGCCTGGCGAAGAGATCGGCGACCTGGTCCATCGGCAGCGCCGTCCGGCTCGAAAAGCCGGAGCCGGGCATGGAGGGCACGACGACATGGAAGTCCTTCGATAGCGTGTCGATCACCTTGTGGTAGCGGTAGAACGAGTCCGGCCAGCCATGGAGCAGCAGCAGCGGCGTGGCGTTCGGATTGGCCAAGGGGCGGTGGACCAAGTGCAACTCGATGCCGTCGATTTCGACCTTGAAGTTGCCGAGCGCGTTGAGACTGTCTTCCGCCTTGCGCCAGTCATAACCATCGATCCAGTAGTCGGTGAGGCGCTTGAGGTAGTGGAGATCGGTGCCGAGCGACCAGTCGGCATCTTCAGGCTGATCCGGCCGACGCGTGTGCTGCAGCCGGTACTTGAGATCCTCGAGCTGTGCTTGGGGAGTGGTGATCTGGAACGGAATGGTGGTCATGGCGGTAGGCTCCTCTGCAATGGTGGATTTGCCGGCAAAGCCGCTGAGAAGAACGAAATCGGCGAGAGCCGTGGAAAACTGGCGGCGGTTCATCTGTCATCTCCACGGTCATCAATGGGATAAGCCTACCGAAAGGGGGGCGGGGTTCCGGTTCTCGCCGGATGCCGCATGCACCCGTCCGCTTGTCAATTGTACGGGGCGCCGACACAGGATTGTCCTTGAAGGATGTCGGCAAACCCCAAGTTTTAAAGGTTTCGCCAATGTTGGGGAGAGTCCTGCTTCGTCCACCGATCCTAGGAATAGCCATCCTTAGGCATTTGACGCGAGCCAAGTCTCGAATTCGGCATACCAACCGATCTCAAAGGTTCTACAGACATTTTCGAGACGAAGGGAAGAAGAGGCCTTACCTTCTGCGCGATGTCTGGAAGCAGCACCGCGCTGACACACGGCAGTGGGGGAGCAAGAACCCACTCCACCCATAGGCAGGGGAAACACAGCAACACTGATTTAAGAGAAGCTCTGCGGCGGCGGACCGCTGGACGGCACCCAATCCGCGCACGGCTGGTCAGGTATCCAAAGGAAAACCAAGGCCCTCTTCCATTGAAACTAAGAAATGGCGCACCCGACACGACTCGAACGTGTGGCCTTCGCCTTTGGAGGGCGACGCTCTATCCAGTGGAGCTACGGGTGCATCCTACTTACGCGATGCTTACGCAGAATTTCCGCAATTTTGAGGGACTGGATACCCCTCGCGTAAGTCGTTCATCTTCTAGCGTCTTTTTCTCTCCATTTCGTCACGCACCGACTTGACACGCACCTTCGGAGGCAACGCTCAAACCCGGCGCACAAACCCAGCAATCGGTTCCAGGATGGAGGGACAATGGCGCTATCATTTAGAGCAAACACAAGTCCGACACGGGCAATCGCTTTTTTATGAAAGCGCCGTTCGCACGCTATGGTTTCGTTGCATTTGATTCCGAAATGATTCCGGTCCGTTGACGCTGCTCGCTGCAGTAAAAAGGAAAACCCCAGCTAAGCACTTGGCTTAACCGGGGTTTTATTGGTTGCGGGAGCCTGATGCCACCGGGAGTTGACTCTTTTCGGCTGAATTGGGGTGGGAAGTTGTCAGTCCGCTTCTGGCGAGCAAAAGTATAATAGCAGACGTTGGCGACAATGAATGCCAGCGCTTGAATTTAAATGTACAAAGATGGGTAGTTTCGCTGGACGGTTCACAGCATACTCAAGGTAGCGGCACTGGCTCAGTTGCAGCGGTGCGAAACGCCTGGACCACGTAAGCGAATGATTCCTCAGGGCCCGTGTCGGCCCGCGCACCCTCGGCCGGGCGAACCATGAACAGCAGAAGCGAACGCCCGGTGACTGTATAATTCTGCCCGAATGGGAAGTAGGAGAGGCTTTCCTCCTCCGGCTGATTGGTGTCGATCAAACGAACCCAGCGTTCCCCGCCCGCCGCTTCCGGCAACTTGAACGTTACCACGTCGTGGTGGGAATTGAGCACCAGGAGAATGGTCGCGTCTGTTCCGACGCGGCGGACACCCGTCTCCTGCGCGCGGCCATCCATCAACACACCCATGCATCGCGCTTTGATGTCGCCCCAATCGGCATCGGTCATCTCGTCGCCATTGGGATTGAGCCAGGCGATGTCCTTGACACCGATTTCCTCGTCATAGCTGCCGGACAGGAACCTTCCCCGGCGCAGCATGGCGAGGGCACGGCGCAGTCTGGCAAGTTTTTGAGTAAAGTGGGCAAGGTTGCGCCCCTCTTCGTCAATGCCAGCCCAATCGATCCAGGATATCTCGTTGTCCTGGCAATATGCGTTGTTGTTGCCGTTCTGCGATCTGGCGAACTCGTCGCCAGCGACCAGCATGGGCGTGCCCCGCGACAGAAAGAGGGTCGCCAGCATGTTCCGCATCTGCCGGAAGCGCACAGCCTTGATCTCGGGATTGTCGGTCGGCCCTTCGGCACCATGATTGTTGGACAGGTTATCGCTGTGTCCGTCCCGATTGTCCTCGCCATTGGCCTCGTTATGCTTGTCGTTGAAGGAGACGAGGTCATTGAGCGTGAAGCCATCATGGGCGGTGATGAAGTTCACCGAAGCCCATGGCCGGCGACCGCCCTTGTTGAAGAGGTCGGCGGATGCGGTGAGCCGTGAGGCCAATTCGGGAAGCTTGCCTTCATCGCCCCGCCAATAGGACCGCACCGTGTCGCGAAAGCGGTCGTTCCATTCGGCCCAGCCAGGGGAGAAGCGCCCGACCTGATACCCACCGGGGCCACAATCCCAAGGTTCGGCTATCAACTTGACCTCGCTTAGGACCGGGTCCTGCCGGCAGGCATCGAGGAAGCGGCCGTCCTCGTCAAACCCATGCGGTTCGCGGGCCAGGATGGTCGCAAGATCGAAGCGGAAACCGTCAACCTGCATTTCCTGCGCCCAATAGCGCAGGCTATCCATGACCAGCTGCAACACGCGGGAGTCACTAAGATTGAAGGTGTTCCCGGTGCCCGTGTCATTAATGTAGTAGCGCCGGTCTGGGGCAAGCCGGTAGTAGGAAGCATTGTCGATGCCCTTGAAGGAGATCGTCGGGCCTCGCTCATTGCCTTCGGCGGTGTGGTTGTAGACGACATCGAGGATCACCTCGAGATCGTGGTGGTGGAGGCGAGCCACCATTTCCTTGAACTCGGCGAAGGCGAAGTCCTTGTTGGCGGCATAGCGACGAGCAGGCGAGAAGAAGCTGATGGTGTTGTAGCCCCAGTAATTCTTCAGCCCCTTGCCAAGCAGGTAGCCGTCATCGAGGAACGTGTGCACGGGCAGTAGTTCTACCGCCGTGACCCCGATCGAGCGCACATAGTCGATCACTTCCTTGGTCGCGAGGCCTGCATAGGTGCCCCGCAGCGGCTCCCGCACATCAGGCCGCAGCATGGTGAAACCCTTCACATGGGTTTCATAGATGATGGTATTGTCCCAGGGCGTTTCCGGTTTGCGCGTCTGGCCCCAGGTGAAAGCCGGGTCGATCACGCGGCCCTTGAGCATGGAGGGAGCGCTGTCGCGTTCATCGAACGTGAGGTCGTCGCCACTCTCCATGGTGTAGCCGAACAGGGTCGCATTCCAGTCCAACTGCCCCACTGTGGACTTGGCATAGGGGTCCAGCAGCAGCTTGTTCGGATTGAAGCGGTGCCCGGCTGTCGGCTCATAAGGTCCGTGAACACGATAACCGTATATGGTGCCGGGACGTGCTTCCGGCAGATAGCCGTGCCATACTGAGTCCGTATACTCGGGCAGTGGAATACGCTCGAGCTCGGTTTCTCCTGCATCGTCGAACAGGCACAGCTCGACTTTGGTCGCGTGCCTTGAGAACAGGGCAAAGTTTACGCCCAGGCCATCCCATGTCGCTCCCAGGGGATAGGGCCGACCTTCTCGCACGCGGGTCCGGGTCTGGGGCTTGAATTCTGGAATGACAGGAGCGGTTTCGGTCTGGACCACGCGTTTTTTATTCTGGCTCAAAGCAATGGCTCCTGGTTCATCTCGAACACCAGAACGCGTCATGGTTCAGGTTTGCTCCCACGATTACATTGGCTGAAAGGGTCTATAGGAGCATCGCGGAGTTGACCTCGAGCAGCTCTTTCAGAACCCGACTGGCATTGTGACACAAGATAGTCCGCTTGGGGGTGAAGGCACTGAACTGCTCGACGACGCAACCACGGTGTCGGAGTACCCGCTGGCAAAGACGATTGGCAGGTCAAAATAACTTTGCCAAGCAGCAGTGGCAACTTCAGCGCCGTTCATCTCAGGCACGCAAAGTCCAGCACCACCAGATCAGGCCGGCTCTCCTCCAGTACCGCAAGCCCGGACCTGCCTTTAGGCGGCTGGCGCACCTGGTAGCCTAGCGCTTCCAAGGATGCGGTTCCATACTTCGGTTTAAAGGTCTCAGAAGGTTGGCTTAAGTCCATTGAGCAACTCCAGCGGACATATCTGCGACAGGTGATTGAGCCGACACCACACTACCCGTAAGATTTTCGCATAGGGGCGGAACCTAGTTTGAAGTCGTGCGTTTTGCGCGCGAACCGAGGCCAATCGGATCGGTGACTGCGGCGTATGACTGATCATGCGCTCGTTTCCATGTTGCTCAAGGAGGATATGGTTATGAAAACCTTTGACTATTCGCCTTTCTATCGTTCCACGGTTGGGTTTGATCGTCTGTTCGACATGCTCGACAACAGCGTTCGTCCGGACTGGCCGCCCTATGACATCGAGAAGCTCGGCGACAACGAATACCGCATCAGCATGGCCGTCGCAGGCTTCAACCAGGACGAGATTGAACTGACGCAAACTGGCACCGAGCTGCTGGTGACCGGCCAGAAGAAGACCGAAGAAGCAAACCGGCAGGTCCTTCATCGCGGCATTGCGCAGCGCAATTTCAAGCAGACCTTCAATCTCGCCAGTCACGTCAAGGTGGCAGGCGCCAAGCTGGAGAATGGCCTGCTGAGCGTCGACCTGGTTCGCGAACTGCCCGAGCAGTTGAAGCCTCGTCGCATCGAGATCGGTGCAAGCGCGACCGCCGCTCCAACGCAGAACAACGAGCCAAAGCAGATCGAACAGAACGCCAACGCCGCCTAGCTGGGCTTGCCCGTAAAGCAGTGATCAGCTCTCCGGTGCAGCCGGGGAGCTCCATTCCTATGGAGAACCAGATGAACGAGCATCGCCTGGATCAGCCCACTGGAAAGGGCTCGGTGCATCACTTACACCCGCAACATTCAGAGCCCGGCGCGGTGGCTGCCGATCGGAACATGTCACTGGAGGACAAGCGTGCCATGCTAGCGGACTGGGCGTCCGACGCACGTGCCGTGCGCGATCATCCTGCACTTCGCCAGCTTGATAGTGGTGCCGTGGTGGACATCGATGCGGTCCTGAGTGCACTCAAGCGCCTGGATAGCATTCAAGGTGATCAAACCACGTTCGGCATCGGATCCGCTGACAGCAAGCATTTGGAGAGGAGTGCCGATGATCGTCGGAAATCTCTATGGAATTTTTGGGATGATGATGACGACGACCCGCCGCCTTGTCCCGCAGCTGCCGTTCCCTGGAAGCCCCGACCAATTCTGGACGCGACAGGTCTGATGGTTGCGTGACAACCCAGCCCATGGATCGGTTCGCAACCCGGGTCTGACCGGCGTATCATAGGATGAACGGCCCCTACTTGATTGGCATCTGGAACGTGAACCGGGTTTCGTCCTGATCTGACTTCACCTCGATGAGTCCACCATGGGCCTGGGCGATCTCGGCAGCGATATAGAGGCCTAGTCCTAGGCCCTCCGGGGAGCAGACACCAGAGCAGTGGGAGGATCCTGGTGCAACGACTATCGGCCTGCGGCTGTCGCGTGACGACCTCAAGGGGAAAGACGGCGTTTGGCCCGAACTGATCCTGTTGTTCAACCCTTACGAAGGTGAAGTCGAGTTCATCCTGCCAGAACGGGAAAACGGCGGAGATTGGATCGTCGAGATTGACACGGCTGAGAGGAGCACCGCCTCTGCTCCTGGAGGTCAGCCTATCCATATGGGAGGCCGTTCACTGATCCTCTTGCACTGATTAGCTCAGTACAGGCATCTCTACAGCGCAGTTGGCTTGCAGCCCTTGTTAGCACAGGAACTTGAAGGATCGAGGCACCGTTCCGGTGATCCTTCCTCCTCTCTAGGTTCACGGATGCCCCTTCCTTCCGAAGTTGCTGCTACAGATACCCTTGCGGACTCCTTCGCACCGATAGTTCGTCAAGGTGCAACGGTCTTCCGGCTGTGGGCTCCCCTCCAGGATAAGGTTCTGCTGCGTATTCACGGTGCTGAGCCGGTTGAGCTGAACCGCACCAGTGATGGATGGCATTCGCGCGAAGTCGCGGGCATTGGTCCGGGAGCGTTATACCAATTTGTTTTGCCCGATGGCTTGGCTGTGCCTGATCCAGCATCAAAGTTCCAGCCGCAGGACGTACACGGACCCAGCGAGGTCGTCGATCTTGGTGCCTACAGCTGGAAGTCCAAGGACTGGAAAGGACGTCCTTGGGAGGAGATGGTCATCTATGAGCTGCACATCGGCTCGTTCACTCAGGAAGGCACCTTCAAATCGGCAGCTGAACGGCTCGACTACCTGCAACAACTTGGAATAGCAGCGATTCAGATCATGCCGCTGAGCGACTTTCCTGGGCGCTACAATTGGGGCTATGACGGGGTCATGCCGTATGCCCCAGACAGCAGCTACGGCAGGCCTGAGGACCTCATGGCCCTAATCGATGCAGCACATGAGCGTGGCATCAGCGTCTTTCTCGACGTAGTCTATAATCACTTCGGACCAGACGGCAATTACATGCCGAACTATGCGCCTTTGTTTACCGATAAGCACAAATCGAATTGGGGACAGGGCATCAACTACGACGCAGAGGGATCCAAATGGATCCGTGAGTTCGTCATCCAGAACGCAATCTATTGGATTACGAACTTCAGGTTCGACGGGCTTCGGCTAGACGCAGTGCATGCCATCGTTGACTCAAGCTCTGAGCACGTCCTGCATGAATTGGCACGACGGGTCAAAGACGCTGCTGCTGGCCGATATGTGCATCTCATCGTCGAAAACGAAGAGAACGACAGCGATCTTCTTAAGCGAAAAGAAGACGCCACACCCCAGCTTTTCACTGCCCAATGGAACGACGATCTTCATCACGTGCTCCATGTTGCAGCTACTGGCGAAGACTTCGGGTACTACGCGGACTTTGCAGGGGATCCTGGTAACCTGGCCCGATCACTGGCCGAGGGCTTTGTTTATCAAGGCCAGGAGATGCCGTATCGAGGCAAACCGCGGGGAAAGCCAAGTGCGGACCTTCCACCTACCGCCTTTATCTCGTTCATCCAAAACCATGATCAGATCGGCAACAGAGCCCTGGGCGATCGAATGATCACTTACCGGGGAGACAAAGAACTTAAGGCAATAGCGGCGGTTTGCCTGCTAGCTCCCGAGATCCCGATGCTTTTCATGGGTGAGGAATGGGGCGCACCAGAGCCGTTTCCTTACTTCTGCAATTTCGACGAGGATCTCAACGAGAAGGTGCGCCAAGGCAGACGAGAGGAGCTGTCTCGACTGCCCGGCTTTGATGCTGACGATCTGCTGGATCCGACAGCCTATGAGACCTTCGCCTCAGCCAAGCTCGATTGGTCGAATTTACGTTCGGCAAAAAGCGCTGAGATGCTTAAGCTATATCAGGAACTTCTTCGCACGCGAGCGCGTGAGATAGTGCCGCTGCTCAAAGGCTTGGCACGCAACAGGAGCTCGGTGCGCTCAGACCAAGACTACATTGCAGTGGATTGGAGTTTTTCGGATAAGCGTAGCCTTCACCTGTTGGCGAACTTAAGCGACAGAGAAGTGGACTCGCCGCAAGCGCTCAGTCTGGGGCGGCAGATCTTCAGCTATGGAACACAAGATGGTTCGGTTCTGTCCCCTTGGACAGTGCGCTGGAGCGTGAGCTGAGGCCATTGCTCGTTGCGCTTGAACAGGTTCTCGGCTTCTTAGCTCCGGTTGGCCCAGGCAATGTCAAACTCTGTCGATAAAGTGTCCCCTTCACCACTCCATACTTTAATCAGGCTCAGTTCACCGCTTGGGCCCGGCTGATGACAACCAAAAGCACGCAACCTACTCACAGGTCTGTGAGTTGGTTGTCACGGCAGAACCATTGCTGCATCGGAGTAAAACATGGTTTTCAAACGTTCGCTTGCATTAGCCGTTACCGTGGCAATGCTGTCTGTTCCCTCGATCGCTGTTTTCGCGCAGGACGCCGCTGCTCCTGCCACTCCTGCTGCCACCCAAAACAACAACGCAAATGACGATGGTGGCTTTGATCTGGGCTGGCTTGGACTAATCGGGTTGGCTGGTTTGCTTGGCCTGCGCAAGCGTGATAACCACCGCCGCTGATATAGCGCAGTATCAATCCGGAACTGCCGCGTAGCTCAAGAGCTGCGCGGTTGCGTTTTTCATTGGGCAGGGTTGGAGGGTGCCTCTATCCCTCCACCCGTTGACGGCCTCTACCGGTACTCAGCGCCTTCGTGCGTGCCAAATTCAGACTGAAGCCTTGGTCCGCCGGCTCTATGCGACCGACAGGCCGCTAAACGGTGCGAAAGCAGAACCTGTAGAAAGCTCACATGCTTAAGGCAGAAACAGACTGGCTGAACGAAGATGAGGAGCAGGCCCGCTTGGGCGGTGCCTTGGGGGACATAGAGGCGGGCCTGCAAGCCTCTGCGTCAGGAGAGGCACTAAGTTAAAGACGCGGGGATCGGTTGGTTCCGGTCGAGCAAAAATGTGAATTGGCTCCAGCCTAGCGCCGCGGGGCGTCTGCTTTTGGCAAGTCGAAGCAATTGCTGCAATGACTACAATGGGGTCGAGGCTGTGTGAAAACCCCTAAGTATGCTATGATTTGGCACTGCTTCGGGGTGCCATATGGGACGTTTCGTTGAAGCTGCTGACCGCCACCAAGCGAGCTTTCTGCCGGCGCGTCTTGAAGACTATGTTGCCCCCGACAACCCGGTTCGCGTAATCGACGCTTTCGTCGAAGAGCTGGATTTGGCCGCGTTGGGCTTTGCCCGTGTGCAGCCTGCCGCAACCGGCAGACCCGGTTATGCGCCGGGCACGATGCTCAAGCTCTACGTTTATGGCTACCTTCATCAGCTGACCTCGAGCCGGAAGCTCGAGCGCGAGGCAGGCCGCAACGTCGAGCTGATGTGGTTGATGGGCAAGCTGGTGCCCGACTTCAAGACCATTGCAGACTTCCGCCATGTTTAATCCTGGCGCGATCCAGGTCGCATGCCAGCGCTTTGTCGCCATCTGCCGCGCTCTTGGCCTGGTGGGTGGCGGCATGGTCGCGATCGATGGGTCACGCTTGCGGGCCGTTAAGACGCACGAGAAGAACTATACCAAGGGCAAGCTGGCGCGCCGGAAAGCTCATGTCGAGGAAAGCATTGCGCGCTATCTCGCCGAGCTCGAGGAAGCCGACAGTGCAGAGACTGGCCCCGCGACGCCATGCATTGACCATCTGACGGAGCGATTGGCCTCGTTGCGCGGGCGTTTGGGCGAACTCGAGGAGATTGGCCGACAGCTGCAAGCTGCGGCCGATGAGCAGATCTCGCTTACCGATCCGGACGCGCGGGCCATGGCGACCGGAAGCGATCATCGTGGTGTCGTCGGCTACAATATGCAGGCGGCGGTCGATACCAAGCACCATATTGTCGTCGCCAACGCAGTGACGAACCGGGGCCATGACCGCTCGCACCTGCTGGAGATGGCCAAGGCCGCGCAGACCGAGATCGGTGGCTCAGGGATGATTGCCCTTGCCGATCGTGGATACTATGAGGGCGAACAAATCCGCTCCTGCGCCGAAGCGGGCATCATCCCGATGGTGCCTAAGCCCAATACGTCACCGGCCGTGGCCCGTGGCTTTTGGGGCAAAGCCATGTTCGTCCATGAGCGCGAGACCGACACTTATCGGTGCCCAGCCGGCGAGCAGCTGCAGAAGCGCTTTGCCAGGGTTGAAGGCGGCAAGCTCATCGGTGTCTACTTTAATCAGAAGGCTTGCGGCGCCTGCTCATCGCGTCATCTGTGCACCGCCGGCAAGGAGAAGCGCATCCGACGATGGGAGCATGAGGCAGTGCTCGACCAGATGGAGCGCCGCTTTGACGCAATGCTCGAGGCAATGGCGGTCCGCCGATGTACGGTCGAGCACGTCTTTGGCACGATAAAAGGGTGGATCGGCGCTACCCACTTCCGAACGCGAGGGCTAAAGAACGTGGCTACCGAGACCAGCCTGACCATCCTGGCATACAACATGAAGCGCGCCATCGCGGTCGCCGGCGTCGGCCAAGTCCTCAAGGCGATAGCGCCATAAAGCGAACCGCTTATACCAGCGCATCCGCCCAGGCGAGACGCGGCCGCGAGTTCTCACACGGCCTCGGGTCGGTTGCCGACCTGCAATTCCGCGGTGGAAGGAGGTCCAAGTGCTTTTTGTCGGATCCCGCATCAAACTCACATAATGAGCGGGATAATAGCACCGCTGAACTAGCGTATCCGCTTCTCCTGAACAGACCCACGGCAAGGAGTAGAACTACTTGCTGCAACGCACCGGCGCCACTAGGAGGTGCTCCTTCACCGGAACGAACCGCTAATCGAAGCTTTCTGGTAAGTCGCATTTCTTTGTGAGATTGCAATTGCAGCATGCATCTGGGCTGAACGTGACTGGACTACTTGATGGCCCAGGTGAGATGCGGGCGCGTATGCGAAATCATGATTGGTCTCGCTCGTCGATCGGGCATCCTGATCAATGGCCTATGTCGCTGAAGCTCTACGCGGGTCTGATGCTTGATGCTCAGCAGGCGATGTTCGTTGCATGGGGACCGAATCTGACGTTCCTCTACAATGACGAATATGCGCCCATTTTTGGCAGCAAGCACCCTGATGCTCTTGCTCTGCCCTTTGCTGAAGTTTGGTCCGATATCTGGGAACAGATAAAGCCGCTTGTGGACCGTACACTGGCTGGCGAAGCCAGTTGGCATGAGGATCTCCTGATCCCTATGCGGCGCCATGGCTATCTGGAGGATGCCTGGTTCAGTTTCTCGTACACACCCATAAAAGATGAAACTGGTCGGGTTGCTGGTATGCTGTGTGCAGCAACGGAGACTACAGGCAAGGTTCTTGCTCAAAGACAGCAGCTTGGTGAGCGAGAGCGTCTTCGTCAGATGTTCGAACAGGCTCCAGGACTGGTTGCCCTCCTACGCGAGCCAAGTCATACGTTTGAACTTGTCAATCCTGCCTATCAGCAGCTGATGGCGGGTAAGGACCTAATCGGAAAGCCAGTGCGAGAAGCCCTGCCAGAACTTGAGGGTCAAGGCTTCTTTGAACTGCTGGACAGAGTATATGCTTCAGGAGAGCCATACATCGGCGAGGGCGTTCCAGTCCAACTGCAGCGCACGCCAGGGGGAGCCGTAGAGGAACGTTACTTCAACTTCGTGTATCAGCCCCTCAAAGGCACTGATGGCAAAACGACGGGCATCTTTACCGAAGGATTTGATGTCACGGAGGCTCGCGCGGCTGTTGAGGCACTGCGGGAGGAGCGCAACGCTCTTGAGATCCTCAACGATACTGCTGCCAAGGTTGCCAGCTATCTCGACCTGGATGCTCTGGTCCAAGGCGTTGTCGATGCTGCGGTAGAACTGACAGGAGCGCAATTTGGAGCGTTCTTCTACAACCGGGTGGACACAAAGGGTGAAAGCTACACCCTGTATACTCTGTCAGGCGCTCCACGAGAGGCATTCGCGTCCTATCCCTTGCCCCGCAACACCCATGTGTTCGCCCCAACCTTCAACGGTGACGGCGTTGTTCGATCGGACGACATCCTCCAAGATCCCAGATACGGCCACAACGCACCACATCACGGGATGCCCGAAGGCCACCTTCCCGTTCGCAGCTACCTGGCTGTTCCGGTGAAGTCTCGCTCGGGGGACGTCATCGGTGGGCTGTTCTTCGGTCATGCTGAACCTGGCATCTTCACAGAACGGGCCGAGCGCCTGATGGTGGGACTAGCGGCACAGGCTGCCATCGCCATGGACAATGCTCAGCTGTTTGAAAATGCTCAGCATCTGAACCAGACTCTGGAAGCTCAGGTCGCTGAGCGCACCGCTGATCGAGATCGAATGTGGCGGCTGTCAACGGACATCATGCTGGTCGCCGAGTTTGATGGGACAATCACGGCTGTCAATCCAGCTTGGACAAACCTGATCGGCTGGCAAGAAGACGAGCTGATTGGCAGCAAGTTCTTTGACTACGTTCATCCAGATGATCTTGCCAGCACGCAAGCCGAAGCCGGACGCCTGGCACAAGGGCTAACAACTCTACGGTTTGAGAACCGATATCGGCACCGGGATGGCTCGTACCGGTGGATCTCCTGGATCGCTGTTCCGGACGCACAGCTCATCCATGCAGTAGGTCGCGACATCACCAACGAGAAGCAAGCTGCGGAAGACCTACGCCAGGCTCAGGAAGCCTTGCACCAGGTCCAGAAGATGGAGACGGTGGGACAGCTAACGGGTGGCGTCGCACACGACTTCAACAATCTGCTGCAGGTCGTCACCGGCAATCTGGATGTCTTGATCCGCCGCTTGCCCGAAGATGAAGCAAGGCTCCGGCGCTCGGCAGAAAATGCCATGGCCGGCGCAAAACGTGCTGCCACGTTGACGCAGCGCCTACTTGCCTTCTCGCGCCGCCAGCCGCTAGCCCCAACGCCCATCGAGCCGAATAAGCTGGTGGCAGGAATGTCCGAGCTCCTTCATCGCACGCTTGGAGAGACCATCGAGCTGGAGACGGTTCTTGCCTCTGGCCTGTGGCGCGTTGAAGCCGACGCGAACCAGCTTGAGAACGCTATCCTTAACCTCGCGGTGAATGCTCGCGACGCTATGCTCGATGGCGGCAAACTGACCATCGAAACAGCCAACACCCATATCGATCGCCTATACGCAGTTCAGAACGCAGAAGTGGCTCCGGGCCAGTACGTTCTGATCTCTGTTTCGGATACTGGCACAGGCATGGACGAAGACACGCTTAAGCGGGTCTTTGAGCCGTTCTTTACGACCAAGGAGGTTGGCAAAGGCACTGGCCTTGGTCTCTCCATGGTTTACGGCTTTGTCAAACAATCCGGCGGCCACGTAAAAGTCTACTCAGAGTTAGACCAGGGTACGACAATCAAGATCTATCTTCCCCGCCTGTTAGGTGGCGAAGCAGAGAAAGAAGAGGTTCCAGCCCAGACAATTCCGGATGGCGAGGGTACCGAGACCATACTGGTGTGTGAAGATGATCCTGAGGTCAGAGCGTTCTCCGTCGAAATGCTCCAGGAGCTTGGATATCGCGTCCTTGAGGCGCCAGATGGCCCTGCCGCCCTGCGCATCTTCGAGCAACAGCCTGACCAGGTCGATCTTCTGTTCACAGACGTGGTTCTTCCTCAAGGGATGACTGGCGCCGTTCTTGCGGAGCGAGCCCGGGCAATCCGGCCTGACCTCAAAGTGTTGTTCACTACTGGATACGCGCGAAACGCAATTGTGCATCAGGGGCGGCTTGATGCCGGGGTTGAGCTGATAACGAAGCCGTTCGCCTATGCTGATCTGGCAGCACGCGTGAGGGAAATTCTTGATCGGCAATAATCAGAAATTTGCACATGGGAAAATGGGCAGCAAGCATCCGTAGTATGGCTTGCTGCCCTGAGGATGCGCTCCGAGCCAATAAAGCGCTCCACAGGATAGCACTTCCAAGCTGACAAAACGCTAAAGCACATCGTCTGCCCTGCTGTGCAAACCAGGCCTCAGATCGCGTGCAGGAACAAACAAGTTTGTGGAAGATTGAGATATCAACGTGCTGCTCGCGACAGAAAGTTGGCGGTGCGTTGCTCCTCTACTGCGAGGTTTGCACCATGCCACTTGAGCCCACGCCAAGCCAAAGCAGTTACCATGTGGTCTTAAATACCCGTTCGGGAACAGCGCATGCACTTGGGGTGACAGCCGACACCCTTTCCCAAAGCATGGAACAGCATGGCTACAAGTTCACGGTCGATGCAGATGATGAAAGTACGTTTGAGGACAGGATCAGCCGCGCTTTAGCGAGCGAGCACGACGTCGTGGTCGCGGCAGGCGGAGACGGAACCGCATCTGGGATTGCCAGCGCCCTTGTCGGCAGCGACAAGACCTTGGCTGTGATGCCTTTAGGGACGGTCAACAGCCTTGCCAAAGACCTGAGTGTTCCGCTCGACATCGATGCATGGGTTGCCTCTCTTGGCTCGATGGAGAAGCGCCGCGTGGACGTTGGCGAGGTGAACGGCCGAATATTCCTTCACATGGTGGTGATTGGCCTCATTCCGAGCCTTGCTGCAGGGCGTGAACTTCTACGAGGCCAAGTGGGAGTTGGCGCAAAGATAGGCTTGCTGCAATATTTTCTCCGGCGTTTGGCGCGGACCAGGCGGCTAGCTGTTCAGATCGATCCGGAAGGTGAGACAGCACGCATCGAACGCGTTCAGTCGATCGCGATCTCCTGTAACCCTTATGAAGAAGCAGCCGGAAGCATTCTCAAGCGCGAGACGCTCGATGCAGGGGAACTCACCCTTTATACGCTCAAGCAACTGGGCACCTGGGACATTGTTCGGCTTGGGACAGAGATGCTGCTGGGCCGGTGGAAACAGGATGAAGCCCTGTCCATCCAGAGTGTTCCTGCTGTAACGATACGCAGCCGCAACCCCAGGCTGCAGGTCATGATCGACGGCGAGATCCAAAGCTTGGCCGTCCCGCTGGCCCTCCGCGTGAGACCAGGTGCGTTGCAGGTCCTTGCCCATCCAGACGCAGATAGCAAGCTGGTGGCGCAGACAGTCAACGACTTCCAAGCAAGATGAGCTCGTCTGCGTTAGCTTTAGTCTAAGGTGTAAGATGCTTGAGCAGCTAACCCTTGACGAGCTGAGTGACTGCCTCGGTCAGCTGAGCAAGCGCGAACGGTTTTGAAAGCAGCATGCTGCCGGGAACAGCGTTCGCAATTCGATGCACCTGGCTGTCCCCCGTCATGTAGAGCACTGGAAGCTTCGGATTAAGTTCCCTTGCTCGCTGCGCTACTTGCCATCCATCCGTTCCCTGACCGAGGCGTATGTCGGTCAGCAAACAGGTCAGATCGTTGGCGGCGTGCTCAAGCTTGAGCATCGCCTCTGACCCGGAGGTGGCAGTGACCACTTCGAAACCAGCTTCAGATAGTTCCGCTTCCACGATGTCGAGCAAAAGCCATTCGTCCTCGACGACCAGTGCGGTGTGCCTTTGCATACGACGGATGCTCCCTCTGCCCCGCCACCGAATGCTCGAAAAGGCATTTAGTTCCGGCAAAGGTCAACTAAGCTCTCCCTGAGCAACGTCCGCTTTCGGAGCCGTGTTTGACCGATCGGCACGGCTGGATTGGGGTGGAAACAGAAGGGCAGCTCTTTGCCGCGTGGACGGGTAAGCGGAAATTAGCTTCCTGCTCGACGTAGTCGTCTAGCTTGGGAACAGCACATCGAGGTCGAGCACCGCAATAAGCTGATCGCCTGACTTCACGAGCTTCGAAACCGTAGTTTCGCCTCGGCCTTGTCCATTTGGAGAAGAACGCAGATCATCGGCCTTTGCGAAGATGATGTCGGAGACTGTGTCGGCGATCACACCAACATCGCGGTTACCTAGTGAGACCACCAGGATTACCTTGCTAACTTCATCTTGCTCGCTATGAGCGCTAAGCATGGATGCCAGATCATAGATCTCGACAATGGAGCCGCGGATGTCGAGCACGCCGCAGGCGCCATAGGGCTGGTTGGGCATGGGCGTGGTACGAGACCATTTGCGGATCTCGCGCACCGACATGATCTCGATGCCGAAGAGGCGTTGGCCGCAGGTGAAGGTCACGAACTGATTAGCGGTTGCCGACTCAGCGACACTGACGCTGATTGAACCTTGCTCCGGTTCTCTATCTGAGAGGAAGTCCATCAGAACTCACTCCAGTCCTGCTTGATAGCGGCGTTACCATGGCTGAGGTAAGATTTGGCCACGGTTTTCACCTTGTCCTGCAGGGCACGAATGCCAGACTGTGGCGCCGTTTTTCTGGTGGCAACAGAGGTTGCAGACAAGGCCCTGGGCTCGCCGTGGGCTTCGATCTTGAAGACCTCAACGATCCTGTCCAGATCAACAGCCTGAGCTTCGGTCTGCTCGATAGCAGCGTTGGTTTGTTCCACAAGGGCAGCATTGTGCTGGGTCATCTCGTCCATCTGCCGAACAGCGGTTGTGACTTCCGCAATGGCGGAGGACTGCTCGCCGCTGGCCGAGGAGATACCCTGCATCAGCACGCTGTTCTCCCGCACCGCAAGGAGGATCGCCTGCAGCTTCTGCGCAGCGCTGTCGACCAGCTTGGTGCCGCCACTAACCTCAACCGAACTCTGCTCGATGAGTACCTTAACATCGGCAGAGGCCTGAGCCGCAGATTGTGCCAGACGTCGCACTTCCACGGCTACCACGGCAAAGCCCTTGCCCGCTTCACCGGCACGCGCTGCCTCCACCGAAGCATTGAGCGCCAGAAGATTGGTCTGGAAGGCGATGTCATCGATCAAGCCAATGATGTTGGAGATCTTGGCCGAGGAGGTGCTGATGCGGTCCATGGCATGGGTGGCCTGTTCCATCACCTGCCCGCCTTCATCGGCGAGCTGTGCTGCCGAATGGGTGCGCATGGCAGCGTCCTGCGCCTTTTTGGCGTTGTCGGTCACCGTTGTGGCGAGCTGCTCCATTGCAGCCGAGGTCTCCTCGATCGCGGCAGCCTGTCTTGTAGTCCGCTCGGCCAGGTCATTGGTGCCGGCCAGGATTTCGCCAGTGGCCGACTTGAGGGCACGCGAGGTGCCGCGCAGCTGGGTCACAACATTGGTGAGGTTTTGAGCAACAGCGTTGGTGTCGTTCTTGAGCTGCGCCAAGGCACCCTGGTAGTTGCCCATCACCCGTTTAGTGAGATCAGTCTCAGCAAGTGCTGATAGCACCTGACCGGTTTCCCCGATGCTTTGATCAACCACTTCAACCAGGCTGTTCACGCCAGCTGCAAGAGAGTTGAGTTCCATATCCGGAAAGCTTGCGTCCACGCGCTTGCTGAAGTCACCAGCAACAGCTGCATCAACCACAGTCCCGAAGGCCTCTTGGAGCTCAGCCATCATCTTGGCCCGGGCTTGCTGATCGCTGATGATCCGGGCAGCCTCGGCTTCCGTCATTTCCGCAACACGCATTCCGTTCTGCCGGAATGTCTCTGCGGCTTGTGCAATCAGGCCGATCTCATCTCGGTCTCCCGTAGAGGGAATATGGACCTTGAAGTCTCCCCCGGCGACCGACAGGAGAGCTCTTTGCATCCGAGTGAGCCGGCCGGACACGGTCC
>JAESFH010000030.1_pt1 | contig 247719 bp, 201 predicted proteins | sample 9269381 | NCBI WGS metagenome assembly JAESFH01 (sample SAMN14504062, study PRJNA617094) | algae metagenome | isolation source: Aphanothece sp. CMT-3BRIN-NPC111 and co-occurring heterotrophs from well... | place: USA: Clark Mountains Wilderness, California | collected 2010-04-18
GCTCTCTCCAGTCGCCTTTGAGGAAAAATTAAATACCGGATTTTGGGATAAAAGACCAACTATGAGCTTATATTCCAAGAAAGTAGAAACTTGAAAGAAATGGTCAACCTTATTTAGGCATATACATGGATGCTAGAATCGAGAATCAAGCATCCAGAATCTAGTCCACTTTGCTGATGTCGGGGCGCAACTTGATGAATACTGGTTCGCGGAACATTTTGTCGGGGGTTAGTTTTGAATAGCTTACTTCTGCAATGATTTTTGGTGCAAGCCATACGCTTATCTTCGGATCGAGTAATGTTCCGATTACTTCTGGTCTCTTGGTTACGTCTACTTTTTTTAATATAGTGAGAATATCTTTAATGGTAGCGTCATCGAATCCTGTTCCTACTTTACCACGGTAGTGAAGCTCCTCTCCTACTTTTTCTGCTATATGTAAAGCACCGAAGGTAATTCCTCTGTCGCCCTTACCTTTTGTATATCCAATAATGATTACTTCCGATGATTGTCTGATCTTGATCTTATACCAGCAATCGGTGCGCTTGCCGGGTAAATATTTGCTGTCTCTTTTCTTCGCAATGATTCCTTCGAGCCCATGTTCTCGTGCTGCCTCCAGCAGTGACTCACCGTCTTCTACGAATTCACTTACACGATAAGGTGTATCTGCTCTTACGGCATCACGCAGCCAATCTTTTCTTTTCATTAAAGGTTCGTTGATCAATGCCCTTCCATCAAGGTAAAGGCAATCGAATATGTAGCAATAGCAAGGTGTAGTTTTAGAAAGTTTTTGGATCGCAGCCTCACCGTTGCTCATGAGCCTGTTAATAACTTTTTTGAAAACTGGTTTACCAACGTCATCCAGGAAAACAATCTCTGCATCGAATAGCGCGTTGGTTGCACGGAATGCTTTTTCTCCTTCCAGTAATTCCGGAAATTGCTTCGTCACATCATTTTCATTGCGGGTGTGAATTGTCACCCTTCCCTCCTCGTAGGAGACCAATGCACGAATGCCATCCCACTTAATCTCATAAACGTAGTCATCTCCTTTTGGCGGTGTATCACGAGATTCAGTAAGCATGGGCTGGATAAATTTATTTACATAATCCAGCTGTGGTTCATCCACACGCTCTAATAAGAATTCCTTTTCCTTGGTTTTATGCATCCGATATTCACCGGTCATCTCCTTGCTGTTCAGCCGAAAGTAAAAGCCGTCTTTCTTTTCTTTGGTAATCTGGTATTTTCCTAGAGCATAAATCCACATCTCCCCTGCGCCATACTGCCCTTTCGGGATCTTACCGTCAAAGGTCAGGTACTCCATTGGGTGATCTTCTGTTTGTACCGCTAGCCGTTTAACACCTGGTCTTGGGGGCAACCCCCTCGGTACTGCCCAAGATTTCAGAACACCTTCCTGCTCAAGTCTCAGATCATAATGCAGATGAGATGCGTGATGGCGATGAACCACAAAGTTGTTATTTCCACCTGTTACAATTTTACCAACGGGTTCAGGTGTTTTTTCGAAGTCCCGTTTCTTCGCATACGTTTCAAGTTGCTCGGGCGACTTGTGTTTTTTTGATGGGCCAAGCTTTTTGTTCTTCGATGGATCTGCCTTTCGGTGTGTGTGAAGTTCAACAGCGTAGGCTCCAATGCTCTCCCACGCATCGCCATCCTTTAAAACTTTATCAACCGCATTTTGGATATTGAATTGCTTAGGATTATCAACTGTCTCAAGTTCCTCCCACGTTAACGGCATCGACACTGGTGCACCAACGCGCCCTCGCAAACTGTAAGGCGATACTATTGTTTGCCCAGAACGGATTCGATAAATATCTACCAGGACCCTTCCTTTACGCGCATCTTTCTTAATGTGTAAAGTTGTTTCTTCTCCATGCTTCTCAACAAATGGCTGCGCGATGAGTTGTGCTGCGTCAAATACTTCCGAAAATCCTTGCTGTGGCTCAAGCGGACAACAGATATGTAAGCCCTTACCTCCGGTAGTTTTTACAAAGGTTGTGTAACCAAATTGTTCAATGTGTTCCTTCAGATTAAATGCAATGGGTTTGATTTTTTGGAAATCGTAACCTTCAGGCGGATCGAGGTCAAACACCATATAGTCTGGCTTATCGAAGGTGGGCCTGCGGCTGTGCAGTTGGTGAAATTCAAGGCAGGCAAGGTTTGCCAGCCACACCAGAAGTGGTTGCTCGGTCGCGATGATGTAGTCTTTCTCTTCTTTGCCCAGGGTTTCAAATTCTATCCAGTCGGGGGACCATTCCGGTTTGTTCTTTTGGTAAAAGCTTTCGCCATGAATTCCATCCGGAAAGCGAATAAAAGAAAGGGCGCGGCCTTTGATATGGTTTAGGATTGTCGGTGCAATTTTCAGGTAGTATTCGAGGACTTCTGCTTTTACAATTCCATCATCCGGAAAAAGGACCTTGTCAAGGTTTGATAGTTCAATCTTTCTTTTCCCGATCTGTGCCCACTGGCTATTCTTTTTGGCCATGGTGAAAGATAATAGAAGTGTTTGAAATGATGAAACTTTGGGTTGGCCCTATTTACGCAACGTCATCCTGCGTGGTGGATGTGAAGTGGATTGCGAACGAAGGGTCTGGATTCAACACGAAACTAATCGAGTAACGATGACGCGCTCTGCTTCGGAACGAGATTCTTCGCTCAGCGCTTGTCGCTGCTCAAACCTTTGTTCAGAATGACTGGGGTCGAGGGATTGTCGTCCTGCGTGGTGGATGTGAAGTGATTGTGCGATGAAGGATCTGGATTTAACACTAAACTAGTTTGAGTAACGATGATGCGCTCTGCTTCGAAACGGGATTCTTCGCTCCCGCGCTTGTCCTTGCGCAATCCTTCGCTCAGAATGACTGTGTTGAGTGGATTGTCATCCTGCGTGGTGATGTGCAGTGGATCGTGCGAACGAAGGATCTGGATTCAACACGAACTAATTCGAGTAACGATGGCACGCTCTGCTTCGTAACGAGATTCTTCCCTCCGCGCTTGTCCTTGCTCAAGCCTTCGCTCAGAATGACGGGCTCGATGGATTGTCAACCTGAGTGGTGGATGTGAAGTGGATTGTGCGAAAGGAAGGATCTGTATTTGACACCAAACTAATTCGAGTAACGATGATGCGCTCTGCTTCGGAAGGGGATTCTTCGCTCCGCGCTTGCCTTGCGCAAACCTTTGCTCAGAATGACGGCGAGCTATAAAATAATTATATTTAATGATGCTTCCCGTTGCCTGGATTTACATTCTAACAAACAAAAGTAAAACAACGCTTTATGTCGGGGTAACAAACAATATTTCAGCAAGGCTTTGGGAGCACAAAACGATGCAAAACCCGAAATGCTTTTCTGCCAGGTATAAGCTGTTTGAATTAATCTATTACGAGGATTTTGATTCCATCACAGACGCAATAAAAAGGGAGAAGTATATTAAAGGTAAAACGAGAAATTGGAAAGAGGCGCGGATTAAGACAATGAATCCGAATTGGAAAGATTTAAGTGATGAGGTATCATCGCCTTTAGTGATTCCGCTTCCAAGATTTAAGCGGTAGACTAGACCGGCAACTGAATGTCTTCCTGAGGACTAGCCAACTGCCGAAAGTCATCCTGGTTGGTGGATGTGAAGTGGATTGTGCGAACGAAGGGACTGGGTTTAACACTGAAACGAATTCGAGTAACGATGACACGCTCTGCTTCGGAACGAGATTCTTCGCTCCGCACTTGTCCGGCACAAACCTTTGCTCAGAATGACGTCGAGGCATTGTCATTGAGTGGTGGATGTGAAGTGGATGTGTGAATGAAGGATCTGGATTTAACACTGAAACGAATTCGAGTAACGATGACACGCTCTGCTTCGGAACGAGATTCTTCGCTCCGCGCTTGTCCTTACACAAACCTTTGCTCAGAATGACGTCGAGGCATTGTCATTGCGTGGTGGATGTGAAGTGGATGTGTGAATGAAGGATCTGGATTTAATACTGAAACGAATTCGAGTAACGATGACGTGCTCTGCTTCAGAACGACATTCTTCGCTCCGCGCTTGTCCTTGCGCAAACCTTCGCTCAGAACGACTGGGTCGAGGGATTGTCATCCTGAGTGGTGGATGTGAAGGGGATTGTGCGAATGAAGGATCTGGATTCAACATTGAACTAATTCGAGTAACGATGACCCAGTCTGCTTCGGAACGAGATTCTTCGCTTCGCACTTGCCTTGCGCAAACCTTTGCTCAGAATGACTGGGTCGAGGGCATTGTCATCCTGAATGGTGGATGTGAAGCGGATTGTGGGAACGAAGGATCTGGGTTTAATACTGAAGCGAATTCGAGTAACGATGACAGGCTCTGCTTCGGAACGGGATTCTTCGCTCCGCGCTTGTCCTTGCACAACCCTCGCTCAGAATGACTGGGTTGAGGGGATTGTCATCCAGAGTGGTGCAGTGAAGTGACTTGTGAATGACTGGGTTTAGTGGATGTGACCAGCGAAGGTTTATGAAATAGCCTTTCTTTTATCTAAACCCAAAACGATAACTCCTATACACAACGCGGAAATAATTGTAACAATCAAATTACCGATGTTGTAATCGCTTGATTTAATTGCAAATCGTATTGCAGTTATTATCAATATCATCGCTAGTAGTAGCACCCAATACAATAGGCTGGGAGTTGGTCTGTCTGCAATAACGACTTTAGGTGTAGCCAATATATATATGGAAAGGATTATTAATCCAACGAAAGTGCTGATGTGCTGCAGGGCGTACCATAGCGGATAATGCACTCCCTGAAAAGGAATGTACTTGCCTTCGTAAAATGAAAGGTGCTTTACAAAATAACCATCGCCATGTGTAAAGCCGTCCCAGAAAATATGTGATGCTGCGCCAATGATGGCAGAGATAGAAAAGGCGATCCAATTCTTTTTGAAGTAAGTAATGAAGTCCAGCTGCAACAAGGGTTGGAATTTGCTTTGCAGAAAAAGTGGGAAGCTTCTTATGAGATTTTCTTTTACGACAAGATGAAAAACAAATGAAAGCAGTATGACTACTGGAAGATCGAAATAAAAGATACCGGAAATTTTATGGCCATGAACGCCATCAACACTCATCTTGAAAAAGTATTCAAAGTCGGGTGCAAAGCTTCCTATAACTAATGCTGTTCCTGAAAAGTAACGAGCATTCTTTACAAGTGGCAGTATGATTGCAGCGTGTGCTGGTGTAAAAGGCATATCAGTCCATTACGTCAGCATGCTTCTTATTACTCAGGAAGATCATTCCAATAATGAAACAGACTCCCGCGACAATAATAGGATACCACAATCCTGCAAAAGGATCGCCAGCAGGATGTGCTTCTGATTTACTTGATTCGTATAAGCTTGTCGCAATGAAAGGTGTTAGTCCTCCAAAAATACCATTGCCAATATGATAAGGAAGTGACATGGATGTATAGCGTATTCTCGTTGGGAAGAGTTCTACAAGGAACGCAGCGATAGGCCCATATACCATTGTTACAAGCACTACCTGAATGAGTACCAGGATGATCATCATCCAAAAATTCTCGCTACTGAGAATTACTTCCTTTTTGGTATCTGTTGTGCCACCTTCCTTGCCAAATTTTGTTTCTACCAACATATTTCCATTTTGAAAAAGCCTTTCAGTTTTTTCTACTGAAACAGATTGTTCACTACTATTGATCACAGTGTTGTTGGTGATGATCTTCTGATCAGCAATTTCCTGCTGAGGGTCAACCTGTGCTATATCATACATCTGGTAATATATAGGGCGATATAATAACACGGCCATAAACATGCCTAACATCATAATCATTTTACGACCTATTCTATCAGAGAGATATCCGAAGTAGACAAAGAGTGGTGTGCCAATCAACAAAGCTACCGCAATGATATTTCTGGTTTGTATAAATTCCACACCACAGGTCTTTTCAATAAAAGTCATGGCATAAAACTGACCTGTATACCATACAACGCCCTGGCCAGCAGTAGCGCCAAAAAGCGCGAGGAGGACAAGCTTTAGGTTTTCTTTGTTAGCAAAACTTTCCTTTAAAGGGTTTTTAGAAATCTTCCCTTCGGCTTTAATCTTTGTAAAGAGTGGCGACTCCTGCATTCTTAAGCGAATAAAAATGGATACACCCACAAGCACCGCAGAGAGGATAAAGGGAACGCGCCATCCCCACTCCGCAAACGCTTCTACGCCTACTGATTGCCGTACGCCAAGAATAACTGCGATTGATAAAAACAGTCCCAGTGAGGCCGTTGTTTGAATAAAGCTTGTATAGAAACCTCTCTTTGCTGCAGGTGCATGCTCTGCTACGTACGTTGCTGCGCCACCATACTCGCCACCGAGCGCTAAGCCCTGCAACAAGCGAAGTACCAGAACCAGGATCGGTGCAAGCATTCCAATGGTTTGATAGCCTGGCACAAGTCCGATTGCAAAGGTAGACCCACCCATAAGTACGAGCGTGACAAGAAAAGTATATTTTCTCCCAACGAGGTCTCCGAGTCTACCAAACACAAGTGCACCAAAAGGCCTTACAATAAATCCAGCAGCGAATGTGGCCAAGGTGGAAAGGAAAGCTGCCGTTGGATTATCCTGTGGAAAAAATTGTTCTGACAGTATAATAGCAAGACTTCCGAAAATGTAAAAGTCATACCACTCAATTAGCGTTCCGACAGATGATGCAGTGATGACAAACCAGAGTTTGCGGTTCTCTTGAGGCGTTAAGGCAGTAGATTCCATTGATAGATTTAGCTGGCTCCAAGATAATTAGTTGGCGGGGAAAAACAAGGACTTGAATGAGGTCAGTTGACCACGTCGTTTTTGAAATGTAACTACATTCATTAATCTTTCAGGGAACCATCAATGTGAATAGCAATTGTGCGAGGTGTTGTTACTAAACCAAAAGTTTGATCTATGCTACCGTATGGAAGGATTGGGATTAATTAAGTTAAGAAAAAAGGTCGTCCTGAAGATTTCATTTTTTGAAACTCCAGTACGACCTCAATTTGATCTGACTACAAATCCCAAGCGTATTTTTTCAGCTACTGCATCAGTTCTTTTTTACGACTTTTCGTGTTATTAATTTTTCTCCTGTGTGAACCTGAAGGATATAGAAACCATTCTGCCAGCTTTGCCCGATGAGGTGTTCCGTGTTATACTTAAGTTCCTTGCGATCGATGATATCGCCATTCATGTTCATGACGTTCATTCTAAATGCTTCGTCCTCCTCTCCTGCTACTCTCAATGAAAAATTACTGTTAAAAGGATTAGGGTAGTTTGAGAAGGCAACATTATCTTCTGTCTCACTTAACGATAGTGGTTCTGTCGCAGTGCGAGCGCTAGCTAATGAGATGGTCGCATCATCATTAACAATAAATAACTCCCATCCATATTCATTAGAAACACCGCTTAAGTATAGTTTACCTCCTGAAACTTCAAGGTCATGAGGTCTTCCATCAAAAGTAATTTGATAGGTACCTTCCCCTGTACCATCTGTTCTCCAAATGTGATAATTCATTGGGCCGTAACCTATAAAATAATGCACACCATCTAGCGTCTCTACTACTGCAGGGTTGGGAATATTGTCCATTTCAGGAATATCGGAGATTTTTACCGTACCTGTTGAAGTACCGTTACTCTTCCACAACTCTACATGTGTGTCGTAGGTAAGCGAAAATGTAAGTGAATTTCCATCCTTAGCAAGAATCTGTGACTCAGGCGTTCCTGCAAATTCAAAATAAGGCCTTGTGCCAGTACCGGTTCCATCACTTCGCCATAGCGCATTTTTTCCATTGGCTTTGATGGCAGTAAAGTATAAAGCTTCAGTGGTTGTTATCATATTTCCCATATCTACAGGAGCAAGCACTTCTCCCGATCCCAGGTCTTCTCTCCGAATATCCTTTACGATAAAAGTGCCTGCAGCCGTTCCGTTACTTCTCCATAATTCATAACCATTGCCTCTGTTGTCCGCCTGGAAATATAGGACGCCGTTAAATTCAGTGAGCCTGATTGGATAACTCCCCATGTAGTGCAATTTGATATCTCTGGTCAGGCTAGGAACGTTGACACCATCATACACATAAAGCTCGTGGCCTTTCTCACCATCCGCAGTAAAAAAGAGTTTGCCGCCAGCCTTCGTGAGCTGACGTGGATTTCCAAATTTTCTTAAATGTGGTTCAGCAGGATCTACTGATCGTGTTCCTTCAGGTGTACCGTTTGATTTCCAGAGATCAAAGCCGTGATAAGGTGTTTGAGCACTAAAATAAGCTTCACCGTTAAACTCTATAAACTCATGAGGGTTACTACTTTTATTTGTTGCTGATGGATCAGCGGCAATATCTTTCACCAATGTGGTACCTTCTGATGTACCATCACTTTTCCATAACTCTTCGCCCCTGTAATCCTCACCAGCAAAGTATACAATACCGTTAACATTTGTTATTCCGTTCGCCTGGCGAAGTACTTGACTTAAACTTACTGTTCCCGATTCAGTTCCGCTGGTTTTCCAGAGGGAATAATTATAATTGTCATCAGTCGCCTCGAAGAACAATTCTCCATTAACATCAGTCAGAAATGCGGGCCTGCTGCCAGCCTGAAGTCCGAAGCGCTTTACTACTTGTGTGCCTTCTCTTGTACCATCACTTTGCCATAATTCAGCTTTGCCTATGAAATAAAGTTTTCCATTCATTTCAGTGGCCATTAGGTTATTGGCATATCCGTCTCCAATGTTTTCATGTACCATGGTGGTGCCTTCAACAGTTCCGTCTGTTTTCCATAACTCCAGCGATGACAGTTCATTGTTTCCAATTCCTGCAAAGTAAGTATAACCGTTATAGGGCGCTGCTCCATGACCGCTCCATGCAAAACCAACATTGTTCTGATACGTTAAGGGATACGTGCCATCGGGAGTACCATCGCTAGTCCATAAGTCCTGATAGTTTGCTGCAATACCCAGAAAGTATAGCCTACCGTTGGATTCACGTAGGTATTCAAGATGATCTGTAGCATATGCGGTAGCGCTACCTGGGCCAGGCGTGATGTCTTTGACCATGAATGTGCCTTCGGCTGAACCATCACTTCTCCATAATTCAGCACCATGAATTCCATCATTAGCTTGAAAGAATACGAGGTTATTAACTTTTGTAAGTAGACCAAGTCCGTTGGCACCTCCTGGTCGAATTATTTTTACAAGGGTCGCGTTTCCTAATTCGCCATTACTTTTCCAGAGTTGCTTGCTGTTCGTGCCATTATTTGCAAAGAAGAATAATGTTCCTGCTGCATTTACAATTTGTTCAGGATTACTACTTGCTTTTGATGCCGGATTGATATCCACAACCAACGTTGTACCTGCATTGGTGCCGTCACTCCTCCATAACTCAAACCCTTTCTGCCCGTCATTAGCCTTGAAATATAATTTTCCATTGAAGGCAACCAGGTTCTGCGGATTACTACTTCCTGAAACCCTTAAGATGTCTTTTACAAGCGTTGTGCCAGTAGCAGTTCCGTTACTCTTCCAAAGCTCCAGGCCATTTGTTCCATTGTTTGCTACAAAGAACAATGTTCCATTTACATTGATGAGGTCACGGGGATTACTGCCAGTAGAACCCGGATAAATATCTTTCACCATGATGGAGCCCTCTTCCGTACCATCTGATCGCCAAAGCTCAGAACCATATGTTTCTTCTTCTTCTTCGCCAGTGTTTTGAGACAGGGCGGAGAAATACAGGTAATCTCCAGAAGATTCAAGTTCAGTTATATAGTCAAAACTTTTAATTGATACGGTTCCGGCTAGTGTTCCATCACTTTTCCATAATTGGTTATTGTACAACAAATAGAGGTTGCCTTTATGATGGGTCATGTAACTAAATTCTTCAGGATACGTGCCAGTGGTAGTATTGATATCCTTTACGAGCGACACTTGAGATTGAGCAGCATTATAAGCTACAACCAGGAGTACCATTGAAAGCAGCAATAGCTTCATGCGACTAAACCAGCCTTCATGGCTGACTATGAACTGAGAGCGTAAACCTTTTTTCATATTCTTGATTTTTTATTGTTTTCAAACTCAGGGGATCATTCAGTAGAGCAGCCATAGTATCAAACGCACATTGCTCGACTTGCTCAGAGCAAAAAAATCGTACCGATAATAATGTTTATTTATCGGCAGAAGTTTACACTTTATCTAACATGTCAGTATTGGGACACGCCCAAGGGAACTCTAGTATATTTGACAGAATTGACTGCCAGTGATTCAAGCGACAATAAAAAATAAGAATAGCAGATGCCTTAATTTTTTTAGCTTCGGACACGCCCGATTTGCAGATCACACTTTATGTGAATAATTCTAATCATTCCTTTGAGGGAACGCATTGCAAGAACAAGAAACATTAACAGCAAGAGCGGCTCACTAGCGCACACTTATTCTACACATTTTATACGAACAATTAACAACAGAACTTTAAGATCAATGAGTTTTTCACTCATAGCGCTGAAGCGAAAAGCTTATTTTTGCTTTCTTTTGCGTTCCTTCTTTTCTGCTTTCATTCGCTGCCGAACGCCATCATCCACACCCCTCCCGGTTTCCATAGCGTTATAAGCCGACCCGGAAGTAGTTGGTGCAGGCGGTGCATTTTTAATTTGATACTTGTGAATGATATTGGCAGACATTCTTTCAGTAGTCCTTGGAAACAAATGATGTGATATCCACGCTCCCTTTGCTTTCCAGCCTACAGGGAGTTCGTTTTTTCTGCGGAGGGAAGCGCGGATAGTAGCGTTAACTACCTTTCGTGGCGGATCCATCGCAGCCATGCGGGGCGTGCCTCCACTGTAGTTCGCAGCATGTCCCCAGAAAGGTGTATCAACAGCCCACGGCTCAACAGTAATTACGCGTATTTTCTTATGTCCACTAAGCCTGAGTTCCTGGTTAAGGGCTTGGCTTAAGTTTACGATCCCTCCTTTTGTAGCAGCATATGAGGCGTGGTATGCGAGCGGACTTTCACTTTCTATTGATCCCATATTAATCAATCGTCCATGACCTTGCTCCACAAATTGCCGAACTGCAATGTGGCTGCCATAAATAAAACCCTTTAGGTTAATGTCAACAATCCGCGCCTGATCTTCAATCGGTATTTCCCAAAACCTACCTATCACTCCCACGCCTGCCATATTGATCCATACATCGATCTTTCCATATTGCTGCAGTGCAGCATCTGCAATTCGTTGTACATCACCTGGATTACTAATATCAGCAGTAACAACAAGTGCAGTTCCTCCAGTAGCCCTCACGTTCGTTGCTACTTCCTCTAGTAAATCTGTTCTGCGTGCTGCAAGCACAACATTTGCCTTATATGCTCCAAGTTGCTCAGCTACACCACGACCGAACCCGCTTGACGCACCAACGATCACGAAAGTTTTACCAGTTGTTTTGCGCTGACCTTGCTTGCCGAGATCCCAAGTGGCGCAACTGCTCATAAAAATCCAAACGACAAGTGCTAAAACGATTGAGTATTTACATTGAGGGATTTCTGGTGTTACCTTTTTTATGGATTGAAAATGTGTCGCATCAGATTGACTCGATGTGTCTGATGTTGTATGAAGTTTAGACAGATAAACCATTTTTTCTGAATTTTATGCTTGACATGAAGTGTACTAACACGATCATTAAAATGGCATACCTAATGGTGGCGACCTTTCTTTAAGATATTCTATCGCACTCCGATCGTGAAATACAGTGTCAATAAATCTGGCGGCTTCTGAATATTCTTCAACAAATGGAAAGAATACATCATCCGTTTATTTGGATAACACCGAGATTTGTACGAATTGAGAACTAAGTGACTGAAGAAATTATACTCCTAAGAAAGCTGCTTGATGGTACTAAATGTCAATGCGGATTTAAAGCAGAACACTAATGATCCCCGCGCGGGTCATCCTTTATCCGGGTGTCTATAGCAACCCAATTTACTTCCCACGTCTTACCTCCATCTTCTGAGAATGCCTGTTCAAAACGGCATGAATCATGGTTAATATCAGCGATAACAAATCGAACCAATATAGCACGATCATTAAATGTTTCATGACTATAAAACTCGCCACGTCCGTCTTTAAACTCACCTATTGTTGGTATACCGATTACACCGCTTTTTATGCTCGCAAAGTTCAGACTCCACTGTCGCGAGTGTGGATTGTATAATCGTAAGTTAAGTCCCTCGAAATGACCCGCAGGACCATCAGCAACAAGTTCAACAAGATTGGCTTTGCCATTCCAAACTTTTGTAACTCGGGTTACGCCCTCATATTCTACCCAAGTATCCGCGCCATCCGATAGTGGGTTAATTAGCCGCTTAAGCTGGGTTTTCCAAGTGCCAATTTCAAAGTCAAAATCATGCTGACCATCACGTTGCTTTGCATTGCTTTCATTAATGCTCCCGACCATACCAGCCTTCGCTTGTCCCAACGAGTTGATAGGTTCAACCATAGAGACTAAGGCAAAAATGAGAAAAATAAAGATGCAGCGGTTCGACATCGCCAATGCTTTCTTTCTATCCTTTTCGGAGAATACGACCTTGTTAAAAAAGCAAGCAGTTGAAATAAATCGGCAGTCCATAAAGAAAGTAGTACAGTTTTATTGTTAAGAGTAATGAAGTATTTGGAGAACGTTTTGTTAATTCTTGCTTACCTAATCTTTTAGACAAGTGGCACTGGCATCCGGTGCTGGAGCAGCATGGAAGAATGGCCTTGCATGGTCAATCATTGGTGGCCTTACCAGTTCAATGTTTTTAACATTGGTTGTTGTATCTGTTGTTTATCAACTTGTTGATAGGTTGATGGAAAAAACAGGTATGGTAAACAAGGAAAAGGCAGCGCTGTACAAACAATTACAAGTATAAATATTTCAAGTATAAATAGAAGGAAGCATGTGAATGAGCTTCCTTTTTTTTATTTCAATTCCTATAGCCTACTCAAACTGAGTGCTGACTTTAATCTTGTTTTAGAAAAGGAAGGAATAGTTATTTTCCAACCTTTCAAGCAGTGCATCAGCGTTTTCCTTTTGCTTAAAAAGTTGATCGAAGGGATCGCCCACTTCTTTAAGTCTTTTAAAAATTGTTTCATGATTGAATTTATCCAGCTGAAGTCCTTCCTTAACTTCTTCCCATAAAAGTGGTGTGGCTACAGTGGTTTGACCAGGCGCAAGAGAATAAGGAGCGATGACACTCTTTCCTTGTTCGTTCACCAGATAATTCAAAGAAACCTTTCCATAACTGCGTTCATCAGATCCTTCCATTGCCACAAGATCTGAAATTTTCAGGCGGATGAGTTTGCAAATATATTCCGCAGCACCCTTACATGTTTCAAACTTACTTTTTGCATCAAGTGGAATGTAAATATGCAATGCGGACGTTCCATCCGTCTTTACGAATGACGGCAATTGCAAACCGGATAGAACTTCTTTTGCAGCCAGCGTTACCCCTATCACCTTTGCAAACTCAGCATCAGAATCAATTCCGATAAGAATGTAATCAGGTGAATCAAGAACCTTTGCCCGCACGTGCCAAGGATTAAATTGCACACACGTCATCTCCACATAGAATAGCAAATGCTCTTTATCATTGCAGAGAAGCAAGTGCTCTTGCTCTTTACTTTTGGGGACTATCGTGGTTTGAATCCAATCGGGAATTTGGTCTACCCTATTTTTAGACAACGCTTCCAAACTTGTATAGGCGGCAGTGCGCGAACTTTCGGAATATATGCGGATCAGTTGAGGACGATCTTTTAAATATGGCAAAATGTATTCTGCTATCTTGTTGTAATAGTCCAGTACATCCTTTTTCGCGAGTTGTGGATGCCGGAAAATAACTTTCTCAAGATCGGTGAAAACAATCTTCTGTTTGAGCTTGTAGTCAGGCTGTTTTGGTCCTTTATCAACAATCTTAACATTCTTTTTAGATGCAGGCTTTTCTTTTTTTACAGGTTGCGATTCTGTCTTTGATTTTGGTGCAGGAAAAACAAATTTTTCAGCCTTCTCCTTTTTTCTGACAACAGGAAGTTCAGGAAGTGAGCTGAATTCTTTCTTTATTGTCTCGTCAAATTCAAAAGGGGTTTCGTCCCATACTTTGTTTGCGCTGCTGTGAAAGAAATAGATGCCAGGAGTTTCGTCACTATGGTGAAGTTGATGGTTTGATGACCTTAAATTATTTGAGATGGCCTGATAATTCATCTCGTAGAAAAGTCCTGCTTCGCCTTGAATTCCCTCAACGCTTATTCTATCGTTGATGGTGTGACCTGCCTTTGTAATGTAAAGGCGTATCAGGTTTTCTCGGCCGGCCCTATCTCCGCAGGCTGTAAAAATTTCGAGAATAGTTTTAAATGCTTTGGTATTTTTTCGAATTAGCATATTCGCATAGTGACGTACCTTGTAAATGTCAAATATAAGACCTAAACACAATGATATTTTGTTAGTGATCATTTAGGAATTTCTCTTCGCTGTTATTGCTTATTCCTGTTCGAACTACTTGCTCTCTTGTTAGGGATGAAAATCAAAGAAATATGAGGGCTAGGAAATTTAGCAAGCAGCACGACTTCGTAAACAATGTTTGAATTCCCTTAACCAGCGACAACATCACAATCAATACTGAAAGCGCCTAGCCTTACAAAGGGATGGTCACCTTCTTAAGCCTAGGTAAAGTAATGGTCTACCGCTGAGAAGTTATTCAAACCTTTAATTGAAAACCTTGAAAAAATAATGACTGGAAAGGTCTGGTAAACACCGACATTGATTAATTTACTTTTGTCAGCCAAAAGAAAGAACGTTTAGACTACAGGAAACAAAACGTACTTATCACTACATTTAAATACTAACCAACCGAGTCCTATGAATGAGATCAAAAAAGAAGACATCAAACAAGAAGTGTTTGACCTTTATGATGACTACGCCCATGATCGCATCGACAGACGCGACTTCATGCAAAAGTTGTCAGCCTATGCAGTGGGCGGTATTACTTTAACTTCTTTAATGAGCTTTCTCATGCCGGATTATAAAGGTGGAATTCAAATCCAATCCAATGATCCACGGTTAAAATCAACCTATGTTAATTATGAGTCACCGAAAGGTGGGAAAACAATAAAGGCTTTGCTATCAAAGCCTACTGATGCCAAAGGAAAACTAGGCGGCATTGTAGTAGTGCATGAGAACCGAGGTCTTAATCCGCACATTGAAGATGTAGCAAGAAGAGCAGCGCTCGCTGGCTTTATCACCATCGCACCCGACATGTTAACGCCATTGGGTGGCTACCCTGGAAATGATGATCAGGGACGTGAACTCCAGAGTAAACGCGACAGAAATGAAATGCTCGAAGATTTTATCGCAGCATACGATTTCCTGAAATCAAATCAAGATTGCAATGGTAAAGTGGGCGTTGTTGGTTTTTGCTTTGGTGGTTGGATATCCAACATGATGGCAGTGAGAATTAATGACTTGGCGGCAGCTGTTCCATTTTATGGAGGTCAACCTCCAGCGGAAGATGTTCCTAAGATAAAAGCTCCGCTCCTCCTTCATTATGGAGAACTTGATACGCGTGTCAATGAGGGTTGGCCAGCGTATGAAAAAGCTTTAAAAGAAAATAACAAGGAATACACCGCTTACATGTATGCAAATGCAAACCATGGCTTCCACAACGACACCACACCACGCTACGATAAGGGTGCTGCTGAACTTGCGTGGCAGCGCACGGTAGATTTCTTTAAGGAGAAGCTCAAATAAATTATTTACTAGGCACAACTCGTGAATGAAAATGAGTTTAATGCAAACTTCAAAACTATAAAGTGAAATTAGTAATCATATTAACCTAACTCATGAAGACCAATCGCAGAAAATTTATTCAGAATGCTGGTTTAAGTGCAGCAGCTCTTGGCATGGCAACACCAACGCTCTCAGCAGCTTCGCGTGACAGTGGCGACAAAGACGGTCAGGTATTATTCATAGGCGACAACATCGCAGTTGCCAATACTACACATGGTAAAGTCAGAGGATTTATTCTGCGCGGCATCACCACTTTTCTCGGAATACCATATGGAGCTGATACATCAGGTGCAAATCGGTTTATGCCACCTCAAAAACCTAATTCATGGTCGGAGGTGCTGCAAACAGTGTGGTGGGGCAACACTGCGCCTCAAAATATGGATAGAAGATATTCGAACGTCTATGCATCTTTCATTGACCATTGGAATTATGATGATGTTAGTGAAGACTGCCTTAAGCTGAATGTATGGACACGAGCCATTAACGATGGCAAAAAGCGTCCTGTCATGGTTTGGTTGCATGGCGGAGGATATACCAACGGAAATGCTATCGAGCAGGACGGATACCATGGTGAAAATTTTTCAAGAAAGGGAGATGCCGTTTTTGTCTCCATTAATCACAGACTTGGTCCCCTTGGATATGCTCACTTTGGTGCCGCGGGTGAAAAGTTTGCAGCCTCTGGAAACGTAGGAATGTTGGATTGCGTTGCTGCCCTCGAATGGGTACGCGACAACATCGCAAACTTTGGTGGCGATGCAAACAATGTCACAATCATGGGCCAGTCCGGCGGTGGTGCAAAAGTTTGTGTGCTCACGGCAATGCCCTCGGCAAAAGGATTATTTCATAAGGCAGTTGCATTGAATGGGTCTTCATTAAAGGCTATCGAAAAAGTTAATGCAGAAAAGCTTGCATCATATGTTCTCAATGAAGCTGGCCTTACATACAACGAAATGGACAAGCTTCAGCAAATGCCATGGAAACAGTACTATGAATTTGCTACAAGAGCATTGACCAAATTCAGAGAAGATATGAAACTCCCCATGTTTGGTGGTGGTGGATTTGCGCCCGTTGTCGATGGAACATACCTTCCACAACATCCTTACAACCGAGAGCCTGCCCCTTCCGCTGCAGATGTACCCATGCTAATCTGTTCAACATTCAATGAACAATCACCAAGCCGGACGGATTCTTCGCTTGAGAACATTAGCACGGATGGCGTTAAAGAGAAATTGAAGGAGCGTTTTGGCGATAAGACCGGGCCCATTGTTGATTCCTATACCAAATCATTTCCTGAAAAAAAACCAATTGAAATATGGTCAATGATTGCCAGCAACCGGCAGAATGTGGTGAGTCTTGCAGATGCTAAATCCAAGCAAGCCGCAGGCGTATATGTCGCCTGGTTTGGATGGCAGCCTCCACTGTTCGACAACCGTATGCGTGCGTTCCACTGTTCGGACATTTGCTTTTGGTTTTACAACACAGATCTAATGCTTACACACACTGGTGGTGGCGCAAGGCCACGCAAGCTTTCCAGTAAAATGAGTGACGCGCTGTTAAACTTTATGCGTACTCGCAACCCAAATGGAGGGCCATTACCAAAGTGGCCTGCCTATACTAGAGATAACGGTGAAACTATGGTGTTGGATGATAGTTGCGTTGTGAAGAATGATCCTGACAGAGAAGCACGCAAATCACTTGCATAAGATCATCTAAAAGGAGTGTACTAAAAAACTTAACCCCTACAAACTTAAAGACCGCTCATGTTTAAATGCGGAGGGAGTGACGCCAAATCGTTTTTTAAAAGAACGGCTAAAATGTGAAACACTTTCGAAACCACTTAGAAACGTAGCTTCGCTGATTGTTTTATTCTGTTCACTTAAAAGACGTAAGCCGTGACTTAATCGCCGTTCGAGTAACCATTGGCCAGGAGCAGTTTTATATATTTTCTGAAAGTCTCTTTTAAACGTAGATAGGCTTCTATTGCTTAACTGCTCGTACTCTTCCAACTTGAGATTAAAGCAGTAGTTCTCATCCATCACCCGCTGCAATGCCGCATATTGTGGTTCGTGTAGTAATGAGCAGAAATAGGATAGCAATTCAGCGTTACGAGGGTTATCAGCAATCGTGAGGATCAGTTCTTTAAACTTCAGTTCTAATAAAGCACGATCAGGTTCATGTGTTTCGCTAAAGTAGGAAGAGATGGAAAGAAAAAATGCACACAGCGTATCACTTTTATCCAGGACCATCACCGGTTCAAATTTTCTTTGTTTATTATCCAGCGGTTTTGATTTTGTTTTTAATGTGTTGCAAATAAACTCGTCAGGAATAAAAAATAAGACGACACAAAATCCATCGTCAATAAAATTCTCAAATACCCAGGCGCCTTTTCTTACAAAAACGCAAGTCTCTTTACCAATGTCATAACTGCTATCGGCAGTGTGCCAAATTTTTCTCCCCTCTATTACATAAAACAAATAGTTATACTGACTCCAAAGATCAGCAAAGCGTGACTTCATTAACCGTGCTTCTAAAGGACAATTGAAAACGGTAATAAGAGAATCGCTGCAATTGAATTGGCGATAATAGCTTGGATGGTGAAGAACTCTTTCGTAAAAATTTACCATAACCTCTGCAATGAAATTACCAAAATCGGCAAACAGTTCGATGATGAAAGAAAACCTTGACATCTTAAAAGTAACTATAAAAATTAAGCAAATGACCTTCTCAGGCATTTCTCTGGACTGTACAGTAAAATGAAGTGATGAAGAACTGATTAGCTTTGATACATCAAGAGAATTTATGTCATCACGTCGTACCAACCTGACGCCATAGGCAAAGAAGAATTTAAAAAGATAGGTTAACGCATAATGGGAGCCTTGTTAACCTCAGAAAAAGATATTGAAGAAATTATAGCAATCATCCTTAGGCGAGGGCGAACAAATTTATTTGAACCTAAAAAAAATTTGATGATGTCTTATCGTGGTAATAAATTCATTTACATTAAACTTCGTATAAATTAAAAAAAAGATGAATCCGAACAAACAATTATGGGAAAAAGGTGACTTCACGCGCATAGCAGAAATTATGCGAGAAAGTGGGGCTGCGCTGGTTGCAAAAATAGGCATTGCTAAAGGTCTTAAGGTTCTTGATCTAGGTTGTGGTGATGGCACCACAGCAATACCTGCAGCGAAGTTAGGTGCCAATGTTTTAGGTGTTGACATTGCCAGTAACCTTGTGAAGGCTGGAAATCTTCGTGTAAAGAACGAAGGCATTGCAAATTGTACTTTCCAGGAAGGTGATGCAACTAATTTACATGAGTTGAGCGATCATTCTTTTGACCTGCTCGTAAGCATCTTTGGTGCAATGTTCGCTCCGAAGCCATTTGATGTAGCTAGCGAAATGGTTCGCGTTACCCGCACAGGAGGACGCATTGTGATGGGCAACTGGATTCCGGGAGATCCTACTGTTGTGGCACAGACTTTGAAAATCAGTTCCGCCTATACTCCTCAACCTCCCGAGGGATTTATCAGTCCTATGCTATGGGGTGTAGAAAGTAATGTAATTGAACGTTTTGGAAAGGCGGGAGTGCCGAGGGAAAAAATATCATTTAGCAAAGAGACTTTTAATTTTAGTGCGCCCTTCTCTCCTGCACAGCTAGTTGAAAGATTTAAAAACTATTATGGACCTACCATGAATGCCTTTGAGGCTGCAGAAAAGAATGGAAAGGCCGGTGATCTTCAACGTGAGTTGGAAGCGTTGTTTAACAGTCAAAACAAAAGTGGTTCAGAGAGCAGCACTTCTATACCTGCAACATTTCTAAGGGTAACGGTTACAGTTTAAAATGTCAATAATCAAAATTCAAATGACATTACACGGATGTAGATGAAGTAGACATGATTCTCTCATCGCTTATCAAGGAGGAATCGTTTTAAATCCCTCCTTGATTTTAATTCTATTGTGTAGAAGTTACATTTGAATGACAAAGATAATTGAGTTTAGATCGAAACAGAGCAAGCTTTGTTAAATCACCGTGCTATTGAAACCTCTCTTAGCTTAGTCTCCTCAAGATCGACAAGCGAAAGATATTTTCTAATCAGCTCTTCATCAAATCCCTCTTTTTGGTTCAGTTCGAGAAGCGCTTTCCTTTGTTCGTTTAGCAACAACACATAAATGTTCTGATATTGAATCAGCAAGTCTTTGCTTGAAATGTTAAATTCCTCAATGTCTTGTTGAAATGCATTTAGATCGGCCTTCAATTTATTAGCCAAACTCTTTAAGTGTCCATTCAGCTCTTGTTCCTCGCCATGTGATTGCTCGAGAAATTTAAGAGAGGTTTCAGCAATTGTTTTTCGAATGATCAATTCCTGTTGCTGCTCACCAATTGCCGACGATTCATCTTCAATCTTTACTTTCTTAATTACCCAAGGAAGCGTGAGGCCCTGAAATACCAGGGTTACAAGAATCACGACAAACGTGACAATTAAAACCAAATTACGATAGGGAAACGGTTGACTACCCTCGACAAAAACTGGAATCGAGAGTGCTGCAGCCAGGGAAACCACACCACGCATTCCGGACCAGCCAAAGACAAGTGGAATTTTCCATCCGGGGTTTCGATCTGCGACAGTAATAAAACGACCAGCGAAACGTGTAAATGCTGCAGCACCAAGCGTACAACTTATCCTGGTGACAATAAGTACCAATGATATTGCCAAGCCGTACCAAATAGCCTGGCCAAGACTGACCTCTTCAACCCTGCTTGTAATAAATGGTAACTGTAAACCTATAAGCATAAAGACAAGGCCATTGAGAATAAAACCAATAGTTGTCCATACGTTTGAACCTTGTACCCTGCCCTGATACGAAAGCATTGTTTGGCGCTTATTTGAAAGGAGAAGCCCTCCAGCAACCACTGCCAGAACTCCTGAAAAATGAAAACGCTCTGCAACGTAATACATGCAGTAAGGCGCCAGAAAACTTAAGATGATTTCTATGCTGGGTGTCGTAGGAAACCATCGGTGGATCCAGTAGAAAATTAAACCTAAGCCGAGGCCAATCAATGTTCCCATCACAATCACGAGAACAAAACTTCCGGCAGCTTGTGAAAAGTCAAATTGTCCTGTCACGACTGCAGCCAACGCAAACCGAAATACGATCAGCGCTGAAGCGTCATTCAAAAGACTTTCTCCTTCCGCAACACTGACCAATATCTTTGGTGCCTTCACCTGACGCAAGATAGTAGTTGCTGAAATAGCATCAGGTGGAGACACAATTCCGCCTAAAAGAAAACCGAGTGCAAGTGTAAATCCAGGAATGAGTGCATTTGATGCAAACGCTACTACACAGGAAGTTAAAATAACAATTGGAAATGCAAAGCTTGTGATGACGCGTCTCCATTTCCAAAAATCTTTCCATGAGGTTTGCCACGCTGCTTCATAGAGCAATGGCGGAAGGAAGATGAAGAAGATCAGTTCTGGATCAATTGTTATCTGAGAAAAGACTTTAACAAAACTAAGCGCCAAACCTCCCAATACAAGCACAATTGGTTAGGCCACTCGAAGTTTGTTCGCCAACATTACCAATGCAATAATTACAAAAATCAGGGAAATGTATTCAACAAAAATGCCTTGCATAAGAATCGCTATGCCTAAAGTTAGAAAAAGGTGTTATGCTCACAATACGAATCTTATTGCTTGTAAGTGCTAAATATATTCGGGAAGATTTCTGAACGCTGCTGCCTAACTTCCGCCTACTTTGAGTTCCATCAGCCGCCTTAGCAGGAAGTACAATTCTCATTCTTGATATTATCAGATCTAATTCGTTAATACTGTCATTTTGCAAGTGAATAATAGAAATGAATTACTTGTTCCTCTGCTGTAATTCCTGTTGCCCGATAAAAATCTATTGCATAGTCATCCACTTTATCTGCCTGCACAAATACTTCCTCAAAATCCTTCTCTTTGCAGTAACTATTAAAGCCACTGATTAGTAGTTTTCCAATGCCTTGGCGTTGATAGCTTCTCTTAATAGCAAGATCGTAAATGTACGCAAGTGGTTTTTGAGAATAATACTGATGAAGAACATAGGCTGTTAGTCCTCCAACAATTTCATTTTGCACCATTGCTATCATAACGATAAAGTCGGGCTTTGACAAAACTTTTTCCAAATGTTCAATATCAGGAATGGAAAAATTTTCCATCTCAAAAACATCTTCAAAAATCCGAATGAGTTCAACAAATTCAGGAGTGTTATGATCGCTAAGTTTCTTTATCTCTATCGTCATGAAATCCTATTCTTAGTATTCAAATACAAAAATTGCAGGTCCAACAAAGTATCTTCGCAAAGCTCACTTTCTGATCGGGTGAAAATTATTTTATTCCGTCCTGAGTGTGTCAACTGGGTTTGTATTGGCAACGCTTATGGATTTCACGCTCACGCTAACAATAGCAATAAGGACTGATCCTATTGCTGCAATAATAAACGGCAAGGCATTCAGATCAATACGAAACGCGAAGCTTTCAAGCCATTGGTTCATAACAACCCAGGCTATGGGGCTGGCAATAACAAAAGCAACGAAAACAAGTAAAATAAATTCCTTACTCAAGAGCCGAACAATTTGATTGACATTCGCTCCCATTACTTTACGGATTCCAACTTCCCTGCTTCTGCGTTCTGCGGAAAAAGCAGACAGTCCAAAAAGTCCTAATGACGCAATGAGTACTGCCATAGCAGAAAATATTCCAAATAGGTTAGCAAATTTTTCATCTTCGCCATATTGCTTATTATACACATCTTCCGCGAATTCATAATGAAATACATCTGTGGGAAAAAGCTTGTCATATACACCTCTTATTTGCGTTAGTGCTTTGTTTAAATCTACACCTGATGTTAGTTTAATTGTCATAAACCTGTTGTTCGGTGTATACCATAGCATAACAGGATCTGTAGCATGATGAACCGAAGCCCAATTGAAATCCTCCAGAACACCCTGCACATAATACCTTGATCCATCTGCGCTCGTCAACAGCCGACCTACTGCATCATTATTTTGTTTAAATCCCCAACGCTGCACGGCAGTCTCATTCACAAGTACCTTTCTGATAAATTCATTTGGATCACCATAGCGTGGGGACATTCCATCTGTGAATGGTTCACCTGCCAGTAATTTCAAGCCAAATACATTTGCAAAGTCATGATCAACTCCTGATCCTTTAAATTGTTGCAGGCCAGCGTCATTTGCACTATCAATTACAAAGGGTACAAGAAAGTTTAATCCTCGCCCCGCTTGATTTCCAGCAAACGATGCACCAGCTACAGTAGAGAGTTTACCAATTTCATTTTTGAAGGATGACTCAGCCTCAAAACTCTCCATACCCGATGGTAAAAAACGCGGGCTTCTGATCGTGATAAGCTTATTCATCTCCAAACCAACATCCATTCTCCTCATAAAATCCAGCTGACTAAATACAACTATTGTGCAAACCACCAGTACAATAGCGGGAGCATATTGCACTACAACAAATAGCTTTCTTAATCTTGCACCTGAACTCAATGAACCTACTTTGCCCTTTAATGCAACTATTGGCAGGAAGGAAGAAAGTATGAAAGCGGGATATAAACCTGAAAGAAGAACGCCAACGACAAAGACACCACCAAAGATTAGTAGGAAGGTTTGATTAAACCATGAAGCCAAAGTAAAATTTGTTTGAACAAATGCATTGAAGGATGGCATCAATAACATAATAAGTAAAGTGGCAATAATCAGGGCAGCGAAGTTCATGAATGCTGACTCCATAAAAAATTGCACTTTAAGTTGATGCTTACGTGCACCCACAACTTTGCGGATGCCAACCTCTCTGGCACGGTCTAGCGAGCGAACGGTAGAGAGATTGATATAACTTATCAACGCGATACCTATTGTAACTATCGCAATTAGGGTAAAGAAGTAAACCATGCGCTCATTACCTGTGCGTGTGTTGACTAGTGCAGACCCAAATCCAGTTAATCCAAGATTAGTTTGTCGATCAAAATAAAGCGACTTCATTGGTTGAAGTTGTACATTGAGTGTTGTATTTGACTGTCGAAGATCCACTCCTACATTCCGATCAATGATCTTCGTCATCATCGCTTCAACTTTTTCAACATTCGTTTCTGGAAGCAATTCAACATAGGTTGTGAACTCTTTAAAATTCCACGCGCTATAATATTGTCTAGCTGATTCAGGAATATTTCCTAAATGATGCTGCAACGGAATAATTAGGTCAAACTGAATATGAGAGTTTGCTGGGACATCCTTCATAATGCCTGCCACTTGCAAGCTGTGAACGCCTTGATTCATAGAATAATCAACAGTCTTGCCAATAGGATCATTATCACCGAAGATTCGTTGTGCCATACTTTCAGTGATAAGAACGGAGTTTGGAGATGCAAGCGCAGAAAACGAATTACCTTTCACCAACGGAAAAGAAAACATTCTCAAGAAAGTAGAGTCGACAATAATTGATCGTACATCTTTGAAAGCCTGTTTATCTCCTGATGAAGTATAAATTATTGTTGGGCCCTCCTGGAAGAAATCAGCGCGAATTCGTGTAAAGTCGTTGACTGCTGGAATCTCCGCTTTAAATGCTTCTCCTGCACCTAGAAATACCTGGGAGAAAGTTGCAGGCGTGCCTCCGTTAGCAACGCTGTTAAATGCTACACGATAAAGATGATCTTTCTTTGTATGAAAGCTGTCGGCAGAATTTTCTAAAATAACATATTGAAAGATAAGCATACTGCTGACAAGCCCTAATGTAAGGCCTGCAAGATTGAGGAAAGAATAAGTTCTGTGGCGAGAAAAATTCCGCACTGCTGTAATTAAATAATTTCTCCACATAGTGTTCTTGAATATAGGTGTAGTATGATGATAAGAATCCCTTCGTCTTCGCGCGAACGGATGAATAAAGCTTATAACGTTCATTACATAGTCCCACGATGCTTTGCGCGGACCAAAATGTTTCAATTGGTAATTGTACTCTTCAAGCAGATCTCCATCCAGCTCCTCGTACAAGTTTTCTGCGCAAAATAATTCAAGGAGCTTCTTCGCCCATTTTGGAGGACGATTCTTTTGATTTCTGTTATCGCCTGTATTCATATTTCCGACAATGGTCCTAAAGTTCCTACCGCCAAGTTCCAAAGATGTTGCCGTGTCTGCTGGGTTTCAGTCAGTACTTTTCTACCCAGCGCAGTTGTTACGAAAAGACGCTTTTGCCTTCCACCCCGTTCTTCAGTAGCGTTTCCCATTTTCGATTTCACCATACCCTTTTCCTCAAGCCGTTGAAGTGCAGAATGAACCTGGTTAAGTCTTACAGAGCGGTTTGTTTGGTCTGTTATTTCATGTGTAATGGTTACAGCATATGCATTGTCCTGAAGAATCGCGACCGTGAGTAGAACTACTTCCTCAAATTCGCCAAGGTAATAACGCTTCATTATTTGTTCTATATTTGCTGATGTCGATCACGAGTTAAAAAAAATTAATGAGATAACCAACTAATACAGCTAAAAACTCCTTTCCATAAGGATGTGCCTGCCTCCTTTCACCAAAGAATTCACTTAGTAATTAAATGAGAAGGATAGCGTTGTTTCAAAAAATTATGGTAATAAATTGTAGTGAGATAATCAGTCCTGGTCTTGATGTGCCTCAATTGTAGCACCATTTGCTGGAGTTGTTACCTTGAAGATCGTATTGTTCCACTTGATGCGAATGTCCGTTTCCCAATGAGCAAGATCAGTAACATACATCTTGTTACCCTTTATAAGAATAAGGCATGGCGCACTAACTTCAAGCTGAATCTGGTCGCTTTTTAATGGTGTCGTTGTATAGAAAGCGGCCATCACAGTCCCGTCTTCAAAATACACTGCCTGACAATCCTCGTAATTTCGCAAAATTTGCCACGCGGGGTTTGAGGCGATGGTTTGAGCTTGTTGTGGTGTGGATGCATAAGCAACAGCATAACCAGAGTAGCTATCTTTCAATAAATGTCCGTGATCAATCTTTGGATGAAAAATTTTCTCTGTAACGCGTTTGTCAGGCATTGAACTATTGATGGACTTCCAAGAGCCACTCACTGATTTCAATTCAATTCGCATAGATGTTTGATAAAATGGCATGGTGATGTAGGCAAAACCTGCGTGATGAATCCAACTCACATTATTGAATTGATGTGTTCCTGGCTTTAATACGTTACCTGGCTTGTTAACAGTCACATCTCCCCTCCATCGGCTTTGATCAAGAGAGGTAAATGCGTGACCGGAAATATCTCCATCAATGTTTCCAACTAAGCAAACAACTGAACCATTATGTGCAGCATAGAATTTAAGTGCTGTTAGATGCTGTTGCTGCAAAGAATCTTTTAGCATAATTTTCACAGCGGTAAGGCCACTCTCACCATCGTTTACGTTTCCCGCGAGGTCGCTCCGCTCAATAAGTTTAGCTTTGTTAAAGCTCGTTGCACCAGGAAGATATTTCCAATCCCAAACTGGCATGAGGTTTAAATATTCCATTCCATCACGTACTAGGTAAGTGTCTCCGGTATTGAGGAGATGGCCCTTGTTGTTCTTAACATCATCGGTGAATGACGGGAGGGTTCGTGCTGAAATAGTCTTAACAAAAAAACTAAAGTCAGGCTGATGATAGGCACTGAAATCAGAATATGGCCAATGATACATTCCCGTGAAAGAAGCGTTTCGGTTTTGCCACGCTTCAAATGACAGAAAAGCTTTTTCATTTTCAGGACGCAATGCTATCAAGAATGGAATTACTTTATTCAAGTTGCCACCATTGACGGTTTGCTGGGACGAAATCGAATGACCGAGTGCACCCGGTGGTATATAACTGCCTCTTGCCATCCATTGCCAAGCCTTAAGGACAACATCTATTAGCAAGCTCACTTTGTCCTCCGGAAAGCGCCACTGCGTATTATTTAACTGCCAAGCGATTCTTATATGGTCCATTAAATAAGATCGCCCGGAAGTAAACGTTTCCAACCGTTGACCATCATGGTGAAAACTGTAATCCGGTTGGATACCCTCATCGTTATTAACTCGCAGGCCACTAACAATGAGATTGCGACAATTCGTTATCAATGCAGTGTCGTTCGCTAACGCTCCGTAATGGATTCCTAACTCATTCGCTAATGTCATTTCTGTACCAACACCTCTTCCTTGTAACCTATGTTCTTTTAAAAATTCTAAGCACTGAGTTCGTTGTGCTTCTGGTAGCTCATGATCAAGAACTATTACAACATCACGAACGTCTTGCGCAATACCGAGTTGATATAAAGACCACTTAGGGTTTTTCTTTAGATAATCCATACAAAGCTTGAGCGATCGATTTACCTGAAGCCTCACTGAGTCATGCTGATAGAGCGGGGATTTTGGATTTGAAAAGGACAAAGCAAGATCACGGATTCCTCTCAATCGTAATTTAATTTTTGTTTGCACCCGCTCTTGGTTCTTATCGCTTACTTCTATCTCAGAGGATTGAAGGGACGTTAACAGCGCTCTAATCAGCGATGGGTTTTGTTCCGTTGTCAACAATAGGTAATCCTTGTATCGCTCAATAATATTATTAGGTCCGTCCTGTGCGTTACACAGAAGCGTTAGCAAAACTTGTAGCACAATTGTAATGACGATCTGTTTCATTGGCCGAGGGTTGAGATGTAAGCCTAAAACAACCAGTTCTTTAGGTGAAGTTAATGAATCACGATAATAAACACTGATCCGTTATTCAACGTTAGGACCGCTCTTCATATTGCCAGGTGAGTTTGAATCGGTTTTGGAAGAATTCATGGCCTGCTGGACCAGTTGACAGAGAAGCTCATGTGGTAAGAGTTGAAAAGCGAAAACAACAGTCGTTATTAAAAAATACAATATTGTCAGTTCATATCCGTCTCGACAGGGAGAATCAGTTGCAATCTTCATTTCACTTCAATGGTTTATTTAAGAAAGTTTTGATATAAGTGAAACATTTGACGAGATGGTTACGATAAAGAAAGGCATGAATAGCTAGTTATTAATAGTCTGGAATGAACGCATTTAAGAGGATTACAAAGTTGTTTTTATTGTGTCTTGGGTTGTTGTTCAGTTGTGATAATCCTTTCTCCTACAGCCCTTTCGAAGTTAGGCTTCCGACAGAATTAAGAAATACTACTGAAAAAAATCTCCAACGGATTGCCCAGCTTAATTACCCTTCTGATTCCACCTTAAAGATTGCACTCTTGTCAGATCCACACTATCATTTTAACGACCTCAAGGATGCGTTAGATAGGATTAATGATAGGGAAGACATTGCCTTTATTATAGTTACAGGTGATTTAACAGAGAATGGTTTACAAAAGGAGTTCGAATTATTTCACGGTCTGATGGCCGGTTCAAAGAAACCATACCTTACCGTGATTGGCAATCATGATTACCTTTCTAATGGAGGGAAGGTGTACGAACAAATGTTCGGGCAATTCAATTATGCCTTTACATTTCAAGGTGTAAAATTTGTGATGTGGGACAATGTTGCCTGGGAAAGTAATAAGGCAGCCGACTGGAATTGGTTAAAACATTCACTTCAACACAAAAGATCAGATGAAGATCGAGCGATCTTCCATCATACTATTCCTTTTTCTCACATACCGCCATTTGATAAACAACTTTCTGATTCAGCAAATGTGTTTCATGAACTCTTACGCGAAAACAATGTAGAAATTTCAGTTCATGGTCATAAACATGAGTATACCAATGACGAACTTTTCGGAGGAGGAGTTAGATACGTTACCGTTGGATCACCTCAGAAGAGAGCCTTTGCGGAGCTCATCATAGCAACAGATGAAGTGAAAATTGAAAAAATCGAATATTGATGCAACTTCCTAGAATTGTCATCGCTACTATTACTTTACTTTTCATTCTTGAATCTAGCTATTCACAAATTCCTGTTGATTCAGCCAGTGACTCTACAAATGTGAGAAGGCGATGGTTCAATCCACGTTATATACCAATTCAGTTTGCAGGAAATATCGGATTCATTTCTGCAGGTGTCGGCTACATTGCCAGAAAGGATAATTATCAGCTTTCGATTGTGTATGGCTTTGCACCAGCTTCGATATCAGGGGTTAATAGTCATCTCCTAACCGCAAAAAATATTTTCCATATCTATAAATTCCCAATAAGTAAAAAACAAACCCTTATTCCTTACGTTGCCCTTGGGGTAAGTGTGGAGATTAGTGGAAACTCTTTCTTTACTGTTCCATCAAATATGCCATCGGATTACTATAGCTTTCCAAAATCCATACATGCCATAGCTTCCGCGGGAATAAAGGTAAGGCACATGACCAATAACGTTAGAGGTTTCAAAGGCATCGAACTTTTTGCCGAAACATCAACAGTTGACGCCTATGTATGGTACAAATTTATTTCCGACGAAATAAAAACACACCAGATCTTAAGCCTTGCTTTCGGAATTCACTTATTACACAAATAGCTGTATTGTCTGATCAATAAAATATTTACGAATACTTCATTGTCATGACTCAAAATCGTAGAGTTTTTACAGCTTAATGTACTTGTTCTACATGCTCCGTCTTTTGTTCTTCTACGGCGAAAGCAATTCCTAAATCCTCAAGCTCGTTAAGAACTGGTTCATAGATCTCTTTCTTTATAGGAGTATGAACACCTTTCAACCGAATATTTCCAAGTAGCACAGCCCGCGCTGCTGAGCCTATTGTAAGACCTATTGCTTTCGTTAAAGCAGAATGGCGTTGATCTTCGCCTTCTGAAATAAGGGTAGCATTAAATTTATAATCGTAATTATTCAGCGAGTACTCAAGCTCATGCCGAATCACAATATAATCTTTGTCTAGTGGATGCATGGATAATTTCTCCTCCATCAGAAACTGTAAAATATTTGCTGGCGTAACGGTTTGTGTGCCTTCAAACCAGGTCTCATCAAAAAATCCAAGCCATTTCAGCTTTTCGATATCTTCATCAGAAGCCATTGCAAATTTCTTTATTAGGTCTTCTAAAGAAAGTGTGGGCGAATAGGGCAAAAGTGAACGGAGAAATTTTTTATAAGACGGTTCCTCCAGCATTTCAATTTTATTGGTAGTATTGGTTAATCCTAGTCGAACAATAAGACTCCAGAAGTTTTCAAAACCTCCTCTTACAATTCTCCCTTTCAAGACAGTAGTTGCTTCGGCAAGTCCGTAAATTTTGCGGCAGTACAAGGCATCTTCTTCAGGAATGATTGCCATGTTATTCAAGCCTTGAATATCAAGTGGTTCTGCTCGCGAAAATAAGTGCTGATACGGTATATGCTGCAATTGTCCATGAATCAAATTCCTGTTGTTACTTTTACCGAAATTAAGGAGATCTGAAGCTGTTGACGTTAATTTAAATTCTAACGGGTTATCTATACTATCTCCAGCAACAAGACTTCCACTATACGTTTTGAAGGATGAGATATTGCCTCCTTTCGCGTGAATGTGGTCGATCATTTTCTTTGCTGTAATATGATCAAGCCCTGGTGTAAAGCCACACTCCAATAAAATCAACGCATCATTTTCTTCCGCTTGTAATCTTTTCGCAAACATCTGGCGATTAAGTTTGGCTGGAGAAATCAATGTTTTACTACGTGCAATACAACTATCGGCTACCTTGAGCAACAAGATATCGGGCATAATGCCAATAACTACATCCACTTTGCGAATCTCTTTGTCACATTGTTTTTCATCTTTAATAAGAACGAAAGAAATATCATTACAAAGCTCATCCTTTATCCGATCATATAGAGCCTGGTCAAACATACTTCCAATCATGATCTTCCATCCATAAGTCTTTCCTTCACTTACCAGATAATCAATTAATGGAATTGCAAAGCGGTCGGCACTTAAAAGAAGTAAAACTGTTTTCATATTTGCCAGGGGTTAATGGTAATAGTTTAGGCACGAATGCCAATATCTAAAATACAGAAAGACTCTTTTGATTGAAAAAACCTTGTAGACTAAAACGTCACGTTCACCGATAAAGGCAGCAACACTAGTAAAAATGTGACATGAAAGTCCGAATGTTCTCAATAACAAGAAAGCATTTGCTACAAAGCGTTTTACTATTGATGTGCAATTACATGCGGTTAAGTACCGCAGCTGAACGGAAATGAGAAAATAAAAAAGCAGACCAAACGAGGCCTGCTTAAATTGTAACTTCAATTAACTTTACTTCTTATAAATTCGTGCTGCCCATCCTCCACCGGGAGCGAGATGTACATTTACCTTGTCATTGGCCGATAATTTTACAATTTCCTTTTTATAATAGGTGGCATCGCGATCTGCGTTAATGCCATCTCTGAAGATCTCGGCTTCAAAATTTCCATTTCCCAAAAAAGATAAATCCAACGTAATATCACGCGCATCCCAGTTACTCATGGCACCTACAAACCATGTGTCTCCCTTTCTTCGGACAATTGCTACATACTCTCCAACTTTACCATCTAACGCAACGGTTTCATTGAACGTTGTTGGCATCTTTGCAATAAAATCCGTACTCTCCTGCTCCTTTTTATAGGCAGTTGGATTATCGGCAAGCATATTCAATGGCGCCTCAAAAATAACGTACATGGCTAATTGATGGGATCGTGTACCCTGACTCATGGGCATAGAATGAATTGCACGAAAGTATGGTTTGGTAGAATTCCGCATAGCGCCCGGGGTATAATCTATGGCTCCTGCAACCATCCGAATGAAAGGGATACTCACATCATAACGCGGCACATCATCATTTGGCGTCCACTTGGAATTTCCCATTCCCTTCACTCCTTCAAAATTTAGTACATTTGGAAAAGTTCTTTGCAGACCTGTTGGCTTGTACATGCCGTGGTAATCAAGAATTAATTTATAATCTGCAGCACGCTGAGAGATTTTATATAAAGATGCAACCATCTTCTGATCATCACGATCCATAAAGTCGATTTTAAAACCCTTCACACCCATAGCAGAATATTTCGCAAAAGCTTCTTCCATTTTCTGATCCACGGCATACCATGATGCCCATAAGATGACATCAACATTTTTCGATTTGCCGTAGTCAATAATCTCCTTCACGTTCATTTTAGGCGAAATCTCCATGAGGTCCAGGTCATTGCTCCAACCCTCATCAATTACGATGTATTCTATCTTGTTATCCGAAGCAAAGTCGATATAATACTTATACGTTTCGGTATTGATTCCCGCTCTGAAATCCACACGCGATATGTTCCAATCATTCCACCAATCCCACGCAACCTTACCAGGTTTTACCCACGATACATCGCTGACACGTGAAGGAGATGCGAGCTTCTGCACCATATCGCTATTCAACAACTCCACATCGCTTTTCGTAATTAAAACTGCACGCCAGGGAAAATCTCTAGTGCCTTTAACTTTGGCGATGTAGTCAGCCCGTTTGGAAACCATTGTATTTAACTTATTAAAGCCACCTTGAAATTCTTCCAATGGATAGGGTGCAAACGTACCTTTAAAACCTTTTCCAGTTCCATTAGGATTAATAAACATCCCGGCATAATCTTCCACATCGGCTTCCAATACAACAACTTTAGTATCAACCGCGTCTATCAGAATGGGCAGGAAAGCCAACGTATCTGGAGTGACTTTTGAAATATTTCTTTCAGTATAAAGTGCTTCGTAAGACTGAATATATTGTTCCGTTCCCCTTAGATCTCGTACATGAGGCACAAAACTTTTATAGTCCTTATCAAAGTTAAAATTTGCTTCTTCTGACTTTATAACAAGGTCACCCTTTCTCTTCGTAAAGAACCGATAAGCCACACCATCATCATATGCTCGAAAGATTACGCCATAATCACCTTTACAGCTTATAGTTAACTGATTATAATGATCAGTCACAACATCCTTTTTGTAGAAGAATGCCGCGAATTTCGTGTTTACACTAGACGTCTTAGCTGAAATTATCTTTGGCGAAGCACCCAACACCTCGCCGTTTTGCAGGTAAAGTGCAATCTGTGAGGGCACAATAACCTCGTGATCATGATACATAACAAGACCATTGTAGTGTCGATGCTGCATCAATCTTCACCTTTAAGGCGCCTCCAGGTGAGGAAAGTTGAAAACTTTTCTGCGCATAGAGCAAGTTTTGGATAAGTAATAAAGCAATTAAGGCTAAATGAAACTTCTTGTTCAAAGAATATGTGTAGTTTCTACAACTAATTTTAAAATTAAACTTCTTGACTCTTGAAAGGTAAAGTTATTTCCATTTATATACTGTCAGTGCTAACAGTTCTACGATTTAGTTTTAAAGTTACTAATGGTAAAAGAAAGCATGAGGCCGGCTCACTACTCGTGAGCATGATAGGAAAATGTTTGACATGTGGTAAGATTTAATGCCTACAAGTGTCCTTAAGCTCTCACTTGATTTAATGTTACAACTTATTAATCCATCAATAGAGACTCGTAACATCTTTGCAACAAGAAGCATGTTTAAAATTAACCATTGAAAATTCCGTAACTCAGAAGAATAAATCGCCTTGCCTGTTTGATTTTTCAGCCTTATGTCTTTACCGGATCAGAAAGTGGAATCAATAAATTTAGCCAATGACTTTACCCATCATTTTAACCAGCAATTCATTAAGAAAAGATCTAAGGCGTGCTTTTTTTATATAGGTTATAAACTCCAATCAGCATGAGCCTTCTCTTCCGGCATCTCCACTGCCGCATGTTATTAATTCTAGTCCTAACGGCAATTTGCAGCGCAGGATATTCCCAGGTTTACCAGCAAATTTTAAAGGATTCAAAAACGAAAAACTTTAAAGAGATTGTACAGCAGGTGGAGGCCTATTATCAAGACAAGGATAAGGGGAAAGGATCGGGGTACAAGCAATTTAAAAGATGGGAATATTTCCACAGAAAAAGGCTTGACGCTAATGGAAACCTTATCAATATTAGTGGTGAAGAGTATGATGAACTCAATGATTATCACGACTCACGAGCAGCCAATGCAAGAATTGGCGGACCATCGACAGTACCAGGCAACTGGCAACCGCTTGGACCGCTTACCCATAATTTTTCAAACCAGAATGGCAGAATAAACACGATTGTTGTTGACCCTCACAACAGCCGCTATATTTATGCCGGTTCGCCATCCGGTGGGTTATGGAGAAGCGTTGATGATGGCAAATCATGGCAATGTCTTACTGATAACATTTCTTCATGCGTTGGTATTTCAAGTATCGTTATTGATCCAAGATCACCTGTAGCAAACAGAACATTGTATATACTCACTGGTGATAAAGATGGAGGCGACACAAATTTCATAGGCATTTTCAAATCCATTGACAACGGATCATCATGGTCTAAAGTCGATTTTGCATATCCGTATGCTTTTTCCATGTATAATAAATTGGTGATGCATCCTGGCAACAGCAAGATATTTTTTATGATTAACCAGGAAGGTATTTTCAAAAGTACCACCCAAGGAACAACGTGGGTGCTGGAAGCTGAAGGTAATTTTTCAGACCTTGAATTTAATCCAACCAATCCTGCAATTATGTATGCCACTGGGGAAGCAGGAACTTATCGCTCAATCAATTCAGGTGATAATTGGAAAAAAGTAACATCAATCATACCAACCTCAGACAGAAATGAATTGGCAGTATCGCCCGCTGATCCTGATTATGTCTATCTTTTTATTGGGCAGCGGAGTGTCGCCTCTTTATACCGCTCTACTGACAAAGGCTTAACTTTTTCAAAAATTGCTACTGACATGAATATGCAGTCAGTTGCTTTGGGACAATATCACTATAACCTTGCGATGGCTGTGTCACCTACCGATGCAGAGACGGTTTTTGTCGGAGGTATCTATGCCTATAAATCCACAGATGGTGGCCGTCAGTGGTCTATTGAATATTTTGGCCACGTAGATTTCCACTCTCTTGATTTTTACAACGGTTGGCTATACGCTGGAAATGATGGAGGTATTGTTCGGCAGAATGCTGAAGCTGGGATTCCCTACCAGGATCTTTCTCAAGGATTTTCGGTATCACAAATTTATAGTCTTGGAATAGACCATCAAGATAGCGACCATATTCTCATTGGTACCCAAGACAATGGTGCTATTGATTTAACGAAGACAAAAGGCAAGGCGATACACGAGGGCGATGGAATGGAATGTTTTATCGATCCTTTAAATCCATCCATATGGTACACTTCTACCCAACATGGTGATCTTTATCGAACAGACAATGGCGGAGAAGAATTGAAATATATAAAGCCACCCGTTCAAGGTGGCATGTGGTTTACGCCTTTCATCATGGATCCCTCTGATAACCGCGTAATCTATGCAGCTTACCAAGATGTCTGGAAAAATACAATGCGTGGAGATGTACCGTGGGTTAACATTACCAATGGTGCTGCCGGCTCTGAATATGTTGAGGCGATTGCAGTAGCACCTTCTAATTCGAATTTTATATATCTCGCAAAATGGGCGACAAACTCCTACGTGCTATATAAAACTACCGATGGTGGAAAGACGTGGAATACCATTACGCTTCCAGAAAATACAAGCGTTACTGATATTGCAATCCATCCGATGAATCCAAATATACTCTGGGTCTCTTCGGGGGCATTTGGATATGTAAAAGCAGCACGATCAATGAACGGTGGAGGCACCTGGACTGACCTGACAGGGTCCTTGCCTGATGCACCCGCAAACTCGATTGCCTATCAAAAAGGATCAAATAATGGCATCTATCTCGGAACAGACCTTGGTGTTTTTTATCGTGATGATTCGATGACAGATTGGATACCATTCGATGATGGTATTCCATACTCCATTGTTACAGATCTTGAAATCAACGCAGAAAAAGGAAAGATTTATGCCGCTACTTATGGAAGAGGTGCATGGATCTCAAATGTTCACGTAAACGGATTGCCAGTTGTTAGTATCACCAAGCCAGCACAAGACCAAATTTATCAAGCCCCTGCAAGTATTACAATTAACGCGGTAGCTACTGATAAAGGTGGATCCATCGCAAGAGTAGAATTTTATTCAGGTACTAAACTTTTGTTTTCCGATGCAACCTCACCCTATAGTTATGTTTTTAGGAATGTTCGGGCCGGAAATTATAAATTGATCGCAAAAGCAATAGACAATACCGGAGGAGTGGATACCACCAGCGTTTCTGTTACGGTTAACCCAGGCCTTGCATGTTTGGGAGCAGGCAGTATAAACCTTGAGACGTGGACAGATGTATCAGGCACCTCAATTTCATCCATTCCTGTTACCAACGCCCCGGATGAAACCCAGGCGCTCTTGGAATTTAAGAGTTCGTCAAACACAGGCGATCGGTATGGCAGCAGAGTTCGAGGATATCTTTGTGTACCAGCTACTGGGAATTATACTTTTTGGATCGCAAGCAATGACAACAGCGAATTGTGGCTGAGTCCAGATGACGATGACGAAAACAAAATAAAAATAGCATCGGTTATCGGAGCAACGAATCCATTGCAATGGGATAAGTTTCCAAGTCAGCGGTCTGCCGCAATAAAGCTGATTGCAGGTCAACGTTACTATATCGAGGCTTTGCATAAAGAAGGTACTGGCAGTGATCATCTTGCTGTTGGATTGCAGATGCCCGATGAAACATTTGCAAGACCTATTCCAGGAAGCATGCTGATACCATTTATGCCATTGGACAATGATGCTCCTTCCATCACCATTACGCAATCTCTTCATGCAGAAAACACTCAGTCGTCAGCGACAACTATAACAATAAATGCGCAGGCTAATGACAGAGATGGAAGCATAAAAAAAATTGAATTCTATCATGGAGAAATGAAGTTGGGAGAAGATCTCACCTCCCCCTATTCCTTTACGTGGTCTAATGTACAACCCGGCAGCTATGCTATACATGCAAAGGCAACAGACAATCTAAATGCTGTTAGTACTTCTTCGGGCATTAACATACAAGTAAATGCAACGTGCCTTGCTACAGGAACCATATCAATTGAATATTGGGAAGGAGTATCGGGTACAAGTGTCAATGCTATTCCTAGTAGCATGCCTCCCTCCCGAGATGGTAATCTTGGTACGTTTGAAATCTCCGGAAGCGCTTCTACAAATTATGGAACGAGGGTAAGAGGATATATTTGTGCTCCTGCAAACGGAAATTACACCTTCTGGATCTCCAGCAATGATAACAGCGAATTGTGGTTAAGTACAGATAGTGATCCTGATCAAAAGGTAAAAATTGCTTCTGTGTCTGGTGCGACCAATAGCCAGGAATGGAACAAATTTACCAGTCAACAATCGCTGCCTGTGCCCTTGATGCAAAACAAACGTTACTATATTGAAGCGCTTCATAAACAAGGAGCGGGAGCTGGAAATCTGGCCGTTGGATGGCAATTACCCAATGGAATACTTGAAAGGCCAATCTCAGGTAGCAGACTTTCACCTTTCGGTACTGATGTGAGTTCAGCAGCAAGGCCGGGCCAAGAAAGAACAAATTCAGCTAATCGCTTAGAAGCATTCAGTATATTCCCAAATCCCGTAACAGATGGAAATGTTACATTAAGTATTACACTCCCTGAAATGGAGAACCATAATCTGGGTGGGATATTGAGTATTATCACTGTAACAGGTGAAACTATTCATTCTCAAAGTATACAATGTAATGTAAGTTGTTCAGCGCTGGAAGTTACGCTAAATAAAGATCTTACTGCGGGAGTTTATCTTGTTAACGTCACTATTAATGAAAGGCGATTTAGTCAACGTCTTTTCGTGCAATAATAAGATGCCAATTGTAGCAGATCCTCACGATATTCAAAAAGCAACCTTTAAGGTTTTTTGTACGAACTGCTATCGGAGAATCTTTCAGTTTTTACAAGGGATTAATTCGAAGGAAAAACAAAGCAATGTGTTCTATGTCAACCTAAGCAAGTAGTAATTGACACAGAACACATTTTTCTATTAAGCATTAATTGAAGCTGCCGTGCGAAGCCTGATTTCAACATGTGTCACACCGGAAACAGATTCTATTATATCTTCAACCCTTCTTTTTTCAGCACGATCACGAACCGTTCCTGTTACAGTGACCTCTCCGTTTTGAACTTGAATATCAATGTGAGTTGCATCCACAGCGTCATCCTCCGTTAATCGATCATTGATCTCCTCCGTTAATCGCTGATCAGAACGCTTATAATTCTTCGGGCCTTTTCCTTTATGCAAACCAGGCGAACCATTAACATTTTGCGCTCCATAATTTGGATCCTTTCTTCCCATGTCATCTGCAACGTATTGATGAATGTAGCCACCCATCGCGCTTCTGTAGGTATCGGGATAGTCAGTCCTTTTCATACGAGCCTTGTAGTAAGGATAGTCCTCTTCACTATAGCCGCGATAAGATCTGCTGTTCTCGGATGTCGCTGCTTGCAATGGAGGAACATCATCTGAATATTCTCCGCCTCTTGTTCCAAAGCGCTGATCATCATCTTGTCTGCCTTCACGGTTATCCTGTTTGCCGGAATTCTGAAAAGAATTATGTTCCATCTCCAATTGATGACGGTCATCCCTGTAGCGGTTCCGTCTGTCCTGGCCAGAACTCTGCTCTATATTACGGTTGCGCATTAAATCGCCCTGTCTCTGCGACCCGGAATACGCATCTTCAATTTGCTGATTATACCTTCTCATACTGTTGTGTTTTAGAATTGCCAATAACTAAAAAATAATTTGCAAACTAATCTGGCTTCATTGTTAGTTCTGAACCATCAGGTGCTCGAAGTTTTATTTCGTCGTCTTTTAACTCAACAATGGAAAAATTTTCTGAAACATCAGAGCCTGCAAAAGTAAGGCTAAGATTATTTCCCTGTAGTGCCCATTTTCCGGTTTGTGATTGATTGCCATCACCCATTCTTACATTTCCATTTCTCCAAAAAGTTACAGACTGTTTTTTTTCATCTTTCGTTAACTTGTCCTTATCCCCTTCTGCATTTGTTTCAAAACTAGCCTGCCACGTTTTTTCTTCCTTCCCAGCAATCTTTTCATCATTTGATAAAGAATCTGAATTTTTTCCACAGCCAACAAACGCTAATAGGAGCACCGTTGCGTAAATGATATTTCTCATAATTTTTAATCTGTTCATGGAATAATTATTTTTTGACCTGGATGAATAAGGTCGGGGTTTTTAATCGTGTCTTTATTCGCCTCAAGTATTTTCTTCCAATCGCCCGCATTGCCATAAAACTCTTTTGCGATTTTAGAGAGGCTGTCGCCACTTTTGATGACATACTCACGCTTAGATGCTGTGTAAGGTTTAGCTGCCTCTGGCTTTGCAGCTGGCTTGGGCGCTGTAACAGGTTGCTTTGCCTTTACCGGCTCTTCTTTTCCTTTTTTGAAAAAATCCATTAGTCCCATATGATTTTCTTTAGTTGTTACCAAGAGGTTATAACAACTATGCCTTGCATGGAACGTTAATTGCATTAAAAGGCTAAAGTTATGGTTGGCTGATATTCAGCAGGTAAGCGCCAAAGGTCTACTAAGAAGTTCAAACTGTTATTGGCCCCTACTGAAGGAATTGTATTAGGCACAAATCCTTAAGCTTATCAAAATGCACTTAGGTACCCGCTAGTTTTGGGATATAAAGAAGATAAAGACCAGTAGCATTAAAGCAACTATCACCGCCAATGCAATTTTAACGGCACTGTAAGGACGTTCTCCTTGCACTTCACCAGTTCGTGCATTGATAAGAAATTGGTACACTTTGTTATTATATCGATAAACGCTTAGCCATACCGGCAACAAAATGTGTTTGAAAGTAGGGTTTGCGTAAGTAATGTTGGTATAATGAATCATTTGTCTGTCTCCACCAATATCATTTCGTATAGTAGATTCAATAACTGGTTCCATCCTACCCTTCGCCTGCCCATATCCACTCTTCACATCCACATGGTAAGTTTCGGTGCGAAAGCCACTCAGATATTTGTCGTTGAACGCTACCAGGTTTTGTAAATCCCATGGTTCTAGCGCACGAAGCTTGTCTTTTTTAAGTGTGGTAGAAGCTTCAATCAAAACATCATCAAAACTGTTGTTAACATTTCCTGACGCGGAGTACCATCGTGTTTTCCTTACTTGCCTGGTTCGCCTTACGTTCTTTCCATTTTCTACTGCATTGTAGCTTTCTGTAACATAGTAATCTTCACCGCGCTGGCCAGTATAGCTTGTGCTAGTAGAGCAATCGAATGTCCAGAAAGGAAGATACATGCCAGCAAGTTTTCCAGCAGCATCAGCATAGTGCTTTAAATCGTTGGGTGCAAACCACAAGGCTTTTAGCCATTGTTTGAAATTCTCCCGTGATTTTTTTTCATCGATGCCAAAAGGCAGTACATATTGCGGCTTATGCAGAGTTGCTGTAGTACCGCCCCTCACTACTAATGGTGATGCACAAAATGGACAATTGTCAGAACTCGTTTTAGGATCAAAAGTGGAAATCGCATGGCAACTTTCACACTTTACAGTCGCCACTTCTATTTTTTCTTCGAGGGCAAAATTCTGAGCAAGAAAATCATCGAGGCTAAGCTCCTCAACCTTCCCAGAAATCTCAGGGGCGGCAATTTCATTTTGTGAACCACAATATTCACAAGCAAGGTGCCTTGTTCCAGGTTTAAATTTAAGCAACGCGCCACAACTCGTGCAGGCAAGCTCAAGGTTAATGGCTTTCGTTTCTTCAATGAAAGTACTCATGGGTAACGTAGAATCTAGAGAATTTTGATTTTGAAATTATTGTGGTGGAAGAGGTGGCGGCATTGCGCTAAAGAAAACTTTTACATCTGTTGCTTCTCCCGCCTTTGCCCATGCTGACATTCCTTGCTTCCAAATGAGTGTATCACGTGTAATGGAACCTTGCTGAATCATTTGCTGAATTGTTTGCTCGGTATAAGGTCCTTGCTGTTGACCATTCACGGCAATGTGATACTGCGAAACACCCGGCAACGGAGGAGGTGTATGTTGAGATTGCTGATTGGAGTTTTGCTGATTGAACATCTGACCCATCTGCTGGGCCATGGCCATGCCCATCCCCATTTCCATTCCAGGATTTGCACCACCGGGGTTTTTAGCAGCCTGCTCCATTGCGTTGGCAGCTTGAAATTGTGCGTATTGATTTAAGTTGCCGAGAATACCCATGCTGCTTTTTTTATCGAGCGCAGTTTCTACTTCCGGTGGCAACGAAATATTCTCCACCAAAAACTTCGTTACTTCCAAACCATATTCACCAAACTCAGGATTTATTCTTGAACTAATGAATTTTGAAAGCTCGTCATAGTTTGCAGCTAAATCGAGTACAGGAATTTTGCTTTCTCCAATTGCATCTGTAAAGCGAGTAACAACCAAGTTACGCAGCTGTTCTGTTACCTCTTCTGTTGTAAAGTGAGCCTGCGTGCCGGCAATCTCCCTGATAAACTTTCCTGCATCAGTTACTTTAATAGCATACGTACCAAATGCCCTTAAGCGTACTGGACCAAATTCGGGATCGCGCAGCATAATGGGATTTTTTGTGCCCCATTTGTTATCGGTAAAATTCTTTGTGTTGACAAAATAGACTTCAACTTTAAACGGGCTATTGAATCCATATTTCCATCCCCTTAATGTTGTGAGCACAGGCATGTTTTGTGTCTCCAGTTTCACACGACCGGCCGGGTAGATGTCAGCAATCTTTCCTTCACTCACAAATACTGCAACCTGACTCTCTCGCACAGTAAGTTGCGCGCCATTTTTTATTTCATTTTGAAATCGTGGAAAACGCCACACCATAGTATTGGTGCTATCGTCCGTCCATTCAATAATGTCAATCAGTTCATTTTTAATTCTGTCCCAGAGCGCCATGAAATTGATAGTTAATGAATTTGAAAAATTAGAAATTGAAAAATATGAAAATAGAAGCGAGAGACGAAATGAAGATTGATTTTTCTACCAAATGCTGTTTTTGCAATGGAGAGGATATCTGTTTAAATATGGAAGTGGTCATGCCATTGCGTTAACTAAATTCTTCCGTTTCTGCCCAAGAACCTTTAGGCCGAACTCAAGAAATTACGTATCGTGCAATCGGATCTTTCCGGGTTAAATATCCCTCTGTAAAACCAAAAAATATTTTTACTAAAAGCCTTGCGCAAGCACATGCTTGCATATATATTTGCAAGCACATACTTGCATATTACGCTTATGAACACCAGACGAGACATTTTCCAGGCAATTGCTGACCCCACCAGAAGGGAGATCATCAATATGATAGCCCATAACAAATCGCAAAACCTTAATACCATTGCTGAGAACTTCGATATGAGCAGGCAGGCAATATCGTTGCACATAAAAATTCTTACGGAGTGTGGTGTGGTTGTCGTTATTCAACAGGGACGAGAAAGATATTGCAGTATAGAAGCGAAGAAACTTGCAGAAGTAGATGAGTGGCTTCAACCCTTCCGAAAAATGTGGGAGGACAAATACAATAGATTAGATGATGTTTTAAAAAAGTTAAAATCCAAAAAAAATGCCAAGTAACAATCAAACAAAAGTTATAGCTGAAGCTGGAAAGCAAGAGCTATTCATTATCCGCGAATTTGATGCACCAAGAGATTTGGTATTCAAAGCGTTTACAGATGCAGACATCCTCGTTCAGTGGCTCGGTCCAAAGGAAATGAAGCTTAAGTACGAGAAGTTTGAGCCGACAACAGGGGGCTCTTACAGGTACATTAACAGTACGCCTGATGGAATGGAATTCGGATTTCATGGATCTGTGCATGAAGTCTCCGCTCCTGAACGAATCATACAAACATTTGAGTTTGAAGGCTTACCTGAGAAGGGACATGTTGCACTTGAAACTACACGATTTGAAGCGCTGCCCAAGGGAAGAACAAGAGTAATAACACAGTCCGTTTTTCAATCTATAGCGGATAGAGATGGAATCGTACAGTCAGGTATGGAGAAAGGCGTGCTAGATTCTCACGAGCGTTTAGATCAATTAATAGAGCGTGGCGTGCTTGATCAGGTGAATGCATAATAATATATTAGGTTCTAGTCGCTACCATAAAGCAACTTTCTATGAAAGCTTACAAATCTGTAAGCTTTCGTTTTTTTAAAACAGGCTTGCCTTCATTTCTAGTTACTTCATTTCCCGCATAAACCAGTAATTCTGCTCTTCTATCACCAACAATAATTGGAAGCTCGGCTACCTTTAAAAAAATACTTCACCCATACCGCTCATTACTGAGCATCATATCCGTGCTGATGGGTATTTGAAGCATGACGACATCCCCATAATATTGAGGAATATTCATAACGTTATCCCTATGCAACGATTACTCTTACTACTAGGTATTATCTGCAGCCTGAATGTTCATGCGCAATCTGATCTGCCTCTAGCTTACCTTCAGAACTTCGATGGTTCTTCAACGGAATTTGTAATGGATAGCGAAAACGACAACCTTATCTATCTCGAAAATGGGAGATATCATATAGACAGGAAAAAGCACGATGAGGCCTCCACCTATTACTGGGGAAATCCGATGATTGATTTTAATGAAGACTACGACATTGAAACCATGGTTAGGTACGAGGGTGGAGCTATTAAGTATGGTTTTGGTATCTGTTTTGGCGCTAAAAACATCGACAATAGCTACGCCTTTACAATAACAATAAGTGGGTATGCGATTCTATCGCGATACAAGGAAGGCAATTACGAAAAAATAACGGACTGGATGAAGCTTGCAGAGGGAACGATCCATCTTCAAGGCGAGGACAACTTTCTGCAAGTGCGGAAGCGGGGGACAAAATTATCGTTCTTCGTAAATCGGATTCTTGTTCACGAAATGAATGACCCTGGAAGCTTTGGTCCTAGCGTTGCTTTAATAGCCACTGATGTGATGCATATATCCGTTGATTACATGCAGTTCTTTCAAAAAGTAACAACAATTAATCTTATTGACAATGCTGTAAAAGGATACGTCAAAGAAAACCTTGGAGTAAATGTAAATAGTGCTACCGATGAATATAATCCAGTGATTTCTGCTGATGGCAATATTTTGTATTTCACCCGTGCTCACCATCCGCAAAACCTTGAAGACTACGAGGATATTTGGGTAACCGTAAAAGATAACACAGGAAATTGGATTCCGGCTCTTCGCTTCAACCACCCAATCAACAACGATGGCAACAATGCGATCTACAACGTTTCACCTGATGGTAACTTTATGCTCGTTAGTAACGTCTATCATGCTTCCGGGAATAGTATTTCTGGAAACGGTGTATCGCTTGCAATAAAACCTGATAATAAGTGGCGCGTACCGCAAGAAGTCAAAATAAAAAAATTTAAGCATAAAAAGGGAGGCTTCTATAATTTCTTTCTATCTGCTACTGGTAAAGAGCTCCTAATGTCCATCGAGAATCCTAGTGCCGGTATCGGAGGTAATGATTTATATGTTAGTTTTCAGGAAGGTGATTATTTCTCAGAACCAGTTAACCTTGGAAAGACAATCAATACATTAGATGATGAAGCTGCTCCGTTTCTTTCCCCGGATGGGGTAACATTATATTTTGCATCTCGCGGCCTAAAGGGATATGGTGGCGATGACATCTACATGACAAAACGCCTGGACGATACGTGGCAGAACTGGAGCGAACCAAAAAACCTCGGCCCGGAAATCAATAGTACATCGCAGGATACTGATTTCAGGATTGATGCTAAAGGTGAGTATGCCTATGTGGTATCAACGAAACACTCCATCGGTGTAAAGGATATTTTTAAAATCAAACTTAGTGAAGGTGCGAAACCAGAACCACTGGTACTGATTACCGGAAAGGTTTACAACGCAAAAACAAAAGAACCGCTCGGCGCTAAGATCACTTATTTTGACTTAAATACGAATAAGGAAATTGGTTATGCATTGAGTACAACACCAGATGGGGTCTATAGGATAGCACTGCCTAAAGGAAAATTTTATAGCTTCTTCGCAAGCAGTGAAAAGTTCTACGCGGTAAGTGAGAATATAGATCTTTTAAAATTGGAGCAGTACACTGAAATTACTCGAGATCTTTACTTAACGCCAATTGAACAGGGAAAATCCATTAGACTTAATAATGTATTTTTTGAATTCAATCAGGCACTACTAAAAGATGAATCAAAGGCTGAGCTAGATCGGTTGCTAGAAGTACTGATGAATAACAAGTCACTGAAAATTGAAATCGGTGGCCACACTGATAACGTAGGAGAAAAATTATACAATCAGGAGTTATCAGGAAAACGTGCTCAGGCTGTAGTTGATTACCTTACATCAAAAGGCATCGAGTCACAACGACTTACTTCTGCCGGATATGGTGATACCCAACCAGCGACCCTCAATACTACTGATGAAGGTCGACAATTCAACCGAAGAGTTGAATTTAAAATTGTTAAAATGTAATAGCTTTTAACAATTCTCTTCCTGTGAAAGCTTTAGCATTTAAACTCATAGCTACCATAAATCACATGGAAAAGATGCTGTTACAGCTTTAGCTTCATTGGAATTAATAATCCCAATGAATAGAATCGCAATTATTTCAATTTTAGTTCGAATGTGAGTTGGAAGATTATCATTTATGGTACTATGAACCGGTATTGGCACGTTGCGATGCTATCCTGCTGCCCGTTGAACGATGAATATTTTCAGCTTAACGTGACCTAATACGGTACAACGGTACTGTTACACGTATTGATAGAACAAATCATTAGCTTCATCTATCACTAAAACTTAAACTTATGAGCAAATCATTATTTGAAACGCGCTACATGCGCGCATGGGCTTGTGCTGCATTATTGGCGCTCACTGTTTCATGTACACCAGATGAAGAGACAGCGGTATCACCGAAAAAACAGGCGTCAGAAGAACATCTTCAATTTCTTGAAAACTCCGGTTTTGACAGAAAAGACATCGTGCTTCAGGATGGAATATTCATCATCGATGAAGATATTCTAATTTCTAAAGAAGAAGTTGAAGGCTATATTTTTCAACAACGAAGTCTTTCTCAGGGAAGAGAACAACATTACCGTGGCACTTACCTCGTAAGTGATTCTTATGTCACCAATATCAAATTCTATATTGATCCTACCGTACCTGCGGCATGGGCGACAGCTGTGAGGGGTGCTATTACACAATGGAATAATGTGAATGGCACAAAGTTGTTTATGTCTGAAGTTTCTTCGAGTGGCCAGGCTAACACAATAATCAATACAGGGTATTCCAACCAAAATTGGGTTGCTCGCGCCTACTTGCCTTCTTATAATAGAAGACCAGGCCACACCATGACGATCAATACGAAGTATAACTCTCTAAGCAGTGGCTATAAGTTATTTACAATCGTTCATGAGATGGGACATATTTTTGGACTGTATCATACGGATCAAACGCAAGGCGTTTTTATTTCCGGAACACCAACAACTGATGCCAACTCAGTTATGAATTCTTATGTACTTCCGTGGAATGGGTTTACAGCTGGCGACGTAAGCGCAGTACAAATTATTTACCCTGGATAATTTCAAGTAATTTTCTTTCATAAAAAAAGTCGCTCATAAGGGCGACTTTTTTGCGTTTCATTGCATTGGGTTAGGTCCGCTGCAGTGCGGCGAATTTGACTAAGTCTCTGTAGCTGGCTTCTTTGCAAGCACATTATTAATTAACGTAAGCACTAGAACTGTCAGCGTTCAGCGCAAAAAGCTTAAGCTCACGCATGTTCCAGACTACCTCAAAATCGAAAGGAACACCTCTCCTTTCTCCATGCACTACAGTTTCTGATTTGGTAAGTGTGATACGAACAAATTTTGTTTCTACTGGTTCAAAGCGAATCACTGTTAAATTACTGATACCCTCCCCGTTATTGATTATTTTTTTCCATTCCTTACCATTTGAAGACACCTCAACACTATAGCCCTTCGGAAAGGTAGGGATAGGTGGTGGAGATCCTTCCCTCCAACCCCTGCTAATAGGAGGAGACGTAAACTGTATTTCTGTAAGGGTTGTTGACTTAGAAAGCTCAACCTGAAACCACATGCCCTCTTTCTGCGTAATACCGGTTGTCCAACCTTCAAAAGTAAACGCACCCAACGGAGATGCTGTACTTCCTTTGCGCACTTCTCCTGTATGGCTGGCGGTTATTTTCCAATCAGATTGAACTACAAGCGGTTTAGGAATGGTGGGCCACAATTTATCAAATGTGTAAGGTGTCTTTTGATCTAACGTATTATTTCTAAGTCCTTTTACATCTTCCGTAGAGACAAGGGAGGACTCATTTTCAAAATTAACGCGGATAAACGAAGCTACCGATGCAATCCATTCATCAGAATTATTACCCATCGATGCCATCAATCCTCCTGCGTAAGACTCTCCGGCAATAGTTCCGGTAAGACCACGAAGCAGTACCTTAGTAACATAATCCGGATGTGCCTGGACTCTGGAAGATCCAACAAGAGACGGTGCCATCAATTTGCCTTGGCCAAAGGGAGTTCCTGTTCCTAGCGGGCCGTGGCAGGCAGAACAAAGGCTGTTATAAATTTCTCCACCAGCTTCTACTAACGCCTTTTCTTCTTTGTTGAAATTTGGATAGCTCCTACCGAAAAAAGAATTTACAACTGGAGGTTCAAGTACTTGTTTTCCTACAAGCTGCACTCCTTTCGTACTATCAGAAGCGAGTATCTTTTTCACTACTGCATTTGTTCCTGGTATCTTTAATAATCTTCCCGTCATCATAGCACGCATTTTCACTTCTATATCTTTGTCATTCATCATGGAAAGATAGATGTTGTCGAAAGACTTATCTCCCGCTTTGTAGAGCGACTCGCTTACCCATAAAGCTTGCATACGCATTCTTGGATTCGGATCTTTAAGCAAGTCTTTTACCAAAGCTGATTGCAACGCACCGATTCCTTCCAATACCCAAAGGGCATGAAAGCGGGTTTGTAAATCTTTAGCAGAACGGGCAAGGTCAACCAACGCAGGCGCTACAGTTTCATCTTGTCGTTGCACAAGAATCTGTTGCGCCATATCACGCCACCATCCATTGTTATGAGAAAGATGTGCCAGCAATTCAGCCGAGGTTTGTTCATACATTTTTGGTTTCGTTTTATCACGATCGAATTCAGTATGAGTTAACCGCCAGATTCTGCCAAGACCAACTACCTTATCCAATTGATACTGTTCTATTTTTGTTCTGAGGTATGAACCAACTGGAGTCCACTCTCCTTCTTGAATAATACCATGGTACATATCAACGATATACATAGTACCATCTGGCGCAGTTGCCATATCAACAGGTCTAAATAATGGATCTGTGGAACGAATGAATTCCGATTTCTCCTCTTGATAAACATTATTAAGTGTCGTAAGCCCTTCGCTCACTTCTGCATCAATCTGACGAACGATACGTGCTACCGGTTCTCCATAAAAGTATTGTCCTACTATTTCCTTTGGCAAACGATCACCTCTGAAAACATCATTTCCAGAAGCGCCTGTTACACGATTAAGTGTTCCTTCAGGCATACGCACCGCTTGCATACCACCCTGCATATCTGCAATCTTTACAGGAGCACCCCATGGAACTTCGAATCCATCAGCAAAGTTTTTTTCTACAACATAATCGCCATAGTGAATAGGAAATTGAAAATAAGAAGGCACTCCATTTGAGCCTCCCTGAAACCATAATTTTCCGTCATCGTCATGAGTGATTCCCCATTGCGCATGATTGGAGCCCGTAGACTCACGGATTACTCCGTTGGCAGTCCATCGTACACGGAATGGATTGACAGTACTGTAAAGCCAGTTATCCATGCCCCAGTATAAAAATGCCTGCTGATGTTCTACATTTCCCGCACGGCCAAAATTATCTGTAAAAAATTCTTTCTTATCAGCCTTACCATCGTTGTTAGTATCAGTGTATTTGTAAACGTTGTCTGCATTGGATTCCATAGTAAGAATACTATTGGGGCCAACAGGAAGAACAAAGCGGGGAAATACGAGGCTGTCAACGAACATACTACCCGATTCATAAACGCCATCGTTGTCCTTGTCTTCCCATCTCGAAATTCCACTTACGGGTTCAAGTGTACCTTTCGAATCCGCAGTAAGCATGTAGGTGCGAAGTTCAAGCACATACATCCTGCCATTTCCATCAAAGGTAATGGCACCTGGTTGTTGTATCTGAGGTTCTGTCAAGACTGGCTCAAGTTTATATCCGGGTTGAAGCAAAAACTTTTCTAACTGCATGTCTACTGGTAATGGCAACACAGGAGGCCTAGGTTCAAGGTCTATGCCCTTCCAGATTTCGCTGGTCGTATCTGCACCTTCGGGTAATTTTACAATTGGCCAGTTCTCTTTCTTTGGCGAGCAGGATAATAGAAAGAAGATGAAGATATAAATGAAGGCAGGAATGAAGTTTCTAATCATTATTAGTCTATTGAATGTCATTTAATTTCTATCGAATGGTGAGGTTTGTTGAGCTGTATAATGTAAAGCTATTTGTTTAGAATAAATTCTTACAATTAGCCTGGCGGTGAAAAGAGAAGACAAAGGGAACATGATTTACTAATTTATTATTTTTTTAAAGACATTTCTAACCGTTGGTGTATTCAAGTTGCACATTCAGAAGAAATAAATTAGTTTAATTTCAAATAGCCGTGTTATGCCAAAAAAAATAATGAAAAGAACGCTTTTTATAATTGCACTGATTACCTGCGTAAGCATGCAAGAAGTAGCAGCACAGGAAATCGGGCTTCAAATGGGAAGTATGCGCAAAATGTACAAAGATGGAATGCCAGCAACGCTTAGCCTGATAAAAGATCTCGGTGTGACAGAACTTGAAGGTGGAGCTGCACGTGGTATTGACAGAGAAGAGTTTAAAAAACTATTGAAAGAATATGGTCTAAAGATCGTGGCTACTGGTGGTTCATTTGAGCGTCTTCAACATCCGGATAGCCTGCAAAAAGTGATTGCAAATGCAAAAGATCTCGGAGCACAGTATGTAGTTTGCTATTGGATCCCGCATGACGGTGACAATTTTACATTTGCCGATATGCAAAAAGCTGTAAATGTTTTTAATGCAGCTGGAAAAACGCTAAAGGAAAACGGACTAAATCTTTGTTATCATCCCCATGGTTATGAGTTTAGAGAATATAAAGGTGGTAAGAGAACACTGTTTCAGTACATGATGGACAATACAAATCCTGAATTTATAAATTTCCAAATGGACGTTTTCTGGATTAAAAATCCGGGACAGGATCCTGTGGCTTTACTGAAAAAATATCCAACCCGTTGGAAGATGCTTCACCTTAAAGATCGCAGGCATGGTACAGCTAACAACCCCAACGGCCGCCAGGATGTCGAAACAAACGTAGTTCTTGGTCAAGGAGATGTTGGTATTGCCGAAGTAATGAAGACTGCAAAGGAAATCGGCATCAAGCATTATTTTATAGAAGACGAATCTTCACGTGCATTAGAGCAGGTGCCACAGAGTATTATGTATCTAAGGAGGTTGAAGTGATTTGGAAGAAAACGTATTTAATGAAGTAGAAATCCTGAACACCTAAAATGTAACGCTTGCAAACTGTTGAGTCTTTTTACGTTGACCGAAAAGAATTACTTCGTTGTTTGTAATCTGCTCACATACTTTAGGACGAGCGATTACTTCTACATCTAGTGATCTGAACAGTGGTTGTCTCTTTTGTTTACCCGATTGATCCAAATTCACTAACATGATTAAGGACTCTTGTCCACCATGGTAGTTGAATACTTTTCCTATCCCCGTGTAGTCTAAGTTTTTTGGATTGTCATTAAAAATGAAACAAATACTTCCTTTAATAACAGCCATTGTGTAGGATGAATAAAATCCACCATCATCAGTTGTATGCTGGCGTTTAGCGATTTTTTCTGCCCACTCTATTTTACCTGCCGGATTGATCTTTACAGCAATAATGTCGTTGTAATAATAATGTGTTGTGCTATAGCTTTCGGACCTCCCATTAATAAAACGCGTGTGGGTAACAGTATTTACATAGTACTGCTCGCCTAATAACACAGCACTTCCATCTTTTCCTACTAACAGCTTATCTAAATCATACTCAAACAATTCATTCTCCTCCCCTCGCTCCTCTTTCCGTTTTGTTTTTGCAGCCTGGTTCTCGGTCATATTCTGCGTGATGAATTCAATGCCGAATTCTTTAAAACTCTTAGTTTTAATGTCTTTATTAGCCGCATCAACTGTAAGAAAATAAGTGCCCCGAATACTGTACGTACCCTTCTCGGAATAAAACCCTGCGCAAATTAAGTTCTTGTTATTCAACACTTCAATTTGCATATCGGTCAAGAACTTGTCTGGTAAACTTATAGGATATTCTTTTAGTGTTTTTCCTTTATCGCGATATGCAAAGACCTGGTATTTGTAATTGGGAGCGCCTCTGCGTTTACTTTTTCGCTTGTCATTATAAATTAATCCCAATAAGTAAACATCTCCGTCATTATCAACTCGAAATGATTCCAAATCGAAAAGTTCGTCTTCATATGGTAGCCTAACTTCCTTGCTCCATAAAGGTTTTAAAGCATCGTTCAGCACTGTAACACCAAATGCTTCAGGTTCATTTTTATTGTAGGGAAGATTATAAAATATAAGAACCTTTGAACTATCACGAGAAACCTTCACTTTATAACTTCCACTGTTTGTTCTTGATTCTCCTGAAAAATCTATCTCAGCAATTTTCTGTTTTATCTTGTCAGGCTGAAGCGTTGTTTTATTGACTTCCTGCACTGACAAAACATTTTTCTTCGTTCGTGCATTAGGCAATGAAGAGAACAGGAACAATTTATTATGCAATTGAAGAACAAGTTCAACATTACAATCCCTTCCATCCTCTTCCAGGTCAAGATCGAAAGATTTAGTAGGCTCAAAATTCTTATTGTAATGTTCTATGGAATATTTTATAGAACCGAAACCGTAACGTTCTTTTATTGCATATATACCGGTATTGTCAAACCCAACAATATCGCTTAAGGAAGATCGCTTAGGAGCTTTAAATTCGCTACCCCATTTCACTATTGGATCAACCTTCTGAGCAGATAAAACATCACTCCATAGAGAAAACAGAATAAGGCAGAGGACTTTGACAAAGGATAGTTTCATCGTGAGGATTTGTTCAAAAATACTGAATACAAAGATAGCTTAATTATTCCTTTGGCATGCCCGGAAGAAACACAGAAGTCGTCAATAAAGGCCGAAAAAGTACACAGTAAATAAAAAAACGGAAGCTTTTACACCTCCGTTTTTATAAATTAAGAAAGCAAATATTACTGCACTTGCTGCTTCTTATAGGCTCAATTCGCTTCAGTATATCTTTTAAAGCTATCAAGAATGGCTTGCCAGCCGCCTCTTTGCATATCGATAGAATGAGAGCCTTCGGCTTCAAAAGTTTCCGTTACTTTTGTCTCATTGCCCGCACTCGAAAAAGTAATTTCTACTTTTCTCCCGTCAGCTATGTTGTACTGTATCGCTTTGTATGGTTCTACTTTTGTATAAACACCTTCAAAATCAAAACTAAAACTTCCATCTTTTGCTGCCATTGTAGTTTTAAATTTTCCTCCTTCTCTCAAATCATTTTCAGAATGTGGTGAATGCCAATCATCAGATGCTTGATTCCATTTTGTGATGTGTTTTGGTTCATTCCAATTTTCCCACACTTTTTCTACTGGTGCTTTAACGGTCGTTTCAACTGTGATTGCTGTTTTTTCTATTGTTTCCATGATGTTGATTTTTTGGTTATAAAATTTAACTTCTTCTAGTTCCTTTTGTTTCATTTGACATTACAAAGGTATAGTAGAAACTAGATTCGATAAGGTGTAAAAACGACATTGTAACAGGCTAATTGCGTCCTGTAAAAAAGATAATTACTTCGTGAACACTCCAACAGCACCTATACCTGCCTCCCATAGCTGCTTGGTATATCCCGGTATTGCCACATCTTTTATCTGCTTACCCGTTTCACTCAATTGGCCCCATTCCTTGTTGAGCTCCTCCAATCTTTCACGACTTGACTTGTTTACCCTGGGTATATCACTTTCCGTTTGATTGATCAGAAAAAGATAATTTGCTGTAAACTTGTTTGGAAAATTTTCCACATCATCATATGCTTTTGATTTACGTTGAATCATATCTTCATCCCAGGCTTTCATTTTTTTTACCAGGTCATTACCTGTTTTCTTTAGCGCAGCATACTTCGATTCTTCTGGCAGGTCCTTTAGTATTCCTTCAATCTGATTCCGCATTTTCAACATGTCATTAACTTGCTTGTGCATCTCATTTAAACTTTGTTCCATACCCATCATGAAAGTATGATAGTCATCATATTCGGTCTGAGAAGTTCCGTATAATGGATTGGGGAGAATCTTAAATTCAGCTTTAACCTCGATAGTCGCATATCTGATTAGAACACTGTATGTTCCAGGTGGAGCCTTATGAGCGCGAAAACCTCCTTCGATGTAGGCAGTAGGTGTACCAATCATGGTCGGGTATCGCATGTCCCATACAAACCGATTGACGCCTTTTAGTTTTGAAATCATTGGTTCTGGTGGCGGGCCTCCAGGGTAACGTTGAAACGATTCGCTTTTTCTAGAACTGAATTGCCGAATTAATTTTCCTGCTGAGTCCCTGACCTCTAGTGCTACATCGACAGAATCAGGCAACTTTGGTAATTGATAATATAACACAACACCATTGGCAGGATTAACACCCATAATCGGATTGGTGCCGTCAACTTCATCAGTGGTACCATTTAGTTCGCTGCTCCAGTTTCCCAATATGGCATCTTCAGGTTTATAAACTGCGAACGCATCCGCGGAACCGTTGAACGCTCTTACCAAAGCAAGATCATCTAAAATCCAAAAAGATCTTCCTGCTGTAGCAACGAGTAAATCACCATAGTGAATCTTGAGATCGGCAATAGGAACGACAGGCAAGTTGAGTTGAAATGGTTGCCAGCTTGTTCCTCCTGTCCATGATACGTACATGCCTGTTTCGGTTCCGACAAAAAGCAGACCTTTACGTAAACTATCTTCGCGGATCACGCGGGTAAATGCACCATGAGGAATGCCCTTACTGATGTTTGTCCAGCTCTTTCCATAGTCACTGGTTTTGAAAATGCCTGGTGTGTAATCGTTAAACTTGTAACGTGTTGTAGCAATATAAGCAGTGGCTGGATCGTGAGGAGAAATATCAATTGCATTGATCAGACATTCACTTAGACCCTTAGGCGTTACGTTAGTCCAGCTTTTCCCACCATCTCGTGTTAGTTGCACAAGGCCGTCATCGCTTCCTGTCCATATCACTCCTTTTTCATGTGGAGATTCTATTACGTAGCTTAACGTACCATAATTTTCCGCACCTACTGCTTCATTTGTGTAAGGTCCTCCTCCCTTACCTTGTTTTTCTTTTTCATTACGCGTAAGATCCGGAGACGCTTCCTCCCATGTAATGCCTTTATCGCGGGTTCTCAACAAGAGTTGTGCGCCATGGTAATAAGTACCTGGTTCATGCTTTGACCAGATGATCGGAGCACTCCAATTGAACCGATACTTCATGTCTTTGGCATCTCTCCCCAGATACTGAATAGGAGCCGCCATAATGTTGGTTGTAGCTTCTGCTTTTGTATTCAATACTTCAATCGTGCCGAGGTAGCTTCCACCTAAAACTTCTTTTGGATCATCAGGATTGAAAGCAAGGAATGCACTTTCTCCTCCGGCAGAATAATTCCAGTGTTGCTCCGTGATGCCTTGTCTTCCCAATGCTATACTAGAAATTACCAAAGATGTGTTGTCTTGCTGGCCCGCATACAATTTGTAAGGAAACGCATTATCAGCATTCACGCGATACAATTGAGCCGTTGGCATATTAGATTGAGAAGACCACGATTTGCCTGCATTAAAACTAACACCAGCACCCCCATCATCCGCGATCACTAAATTTTTATTGTTCTTCGGGTTGATCCACAAATCATGATAATCACCATGAGGTCCTGAAAGTGTTTCCCAAGTTTGACCTCCATCAATAGAACGGAGCGCATCAGCACTCATCACATAAACCGTGTTTTCATTTTGTGGATCAGCAAATACTTCAATGTAGTACCACGCACGTTGTACTAGCCTATGATCGCTGCTTACTTTATTCCATGTTTTCCCTGCATCTCCCGATACAAATAGACCGCCTAACTCTTTTTCGGAATCACTTTCAATGAGCGCATACACCTTATCAGGGTTAGCACGACTTACTGAAATTGCCATCTTGCCCATTTCCTTTGGCAAGCTATTGTGAATCTTTTGCCATGTCGAACCGCCATCATGTGTTTTATACAATCCACTTCCTGGCCCGCCGCTAATCACCTTCCACGGCAGCCTTTGGTGGTGCCACATGCTTGCATACATTACCTGAGGATTATGAACATCCATTGACAGCTCAGCGCATCCGGTAAGATCATTCACATATAAAACACGCGTCCATGTATCGCCACCGTTTACAGACTTGTAAATGCCGCGGTCTTGTGTAGGTCCGTTCACTGCTCCTTGCGCTGCAACGAAAACAATGTCTGGATTTTTAGGGTGAATGACAATTCGCGATATCTGTTGTGTCTTCTCCAGCCCGATTCTTTTCCAAGTTTTGCCGGCATCATGCGATTTATAAACACCATCGCCATAGGATGTCATAACACCACGCGGTGCATGTTCACCCATGCCACAATAAACAATGTTAGGATCACTCTCAGACACTGCTACGGCTCCCACCGATCCAGTCTTAAAATATCCGTCAGAAATATTAGCCCATGAGATTCCCGCATCTTCCGTCTTCCAAAGTCCACCACCGGTAGTACCCATATAATAAGTAAGCGGATCACCTTCAACACCAGTTGCAGTTACTGATCTGCCTCCTCGAAAAGGGCCGATGTTTCTATATTTTACAGTTTTAAAAATGCTGTCAAGATTCTGGGCAAAGGAGGCAGTTGCCAGAACGATAAGTAATAAGAGTAAAGAAAATTTATTCATGAAGATTAGGAAAGTGGAATACTATTGGTTTCAATATAGTACGATTCACTTTCCAAGACAACTAAAATGCAAATTCTGGTGAAGGATGTAGGCTGATTCCCACATCTCATTCATGCAAACTCTATATAATAGAATCAGCAAACTACTTTTAAATCATAGTTTGCCGAATCTTTTTCACACAAGTGATCTTCGTTTATTCACTGTATCTCCACTTCTTGCTCGTTCTTATTACTTATACAGAAAAATGATTTGGATGTTTACAATTTCACGTTTTACTCATTCACTAACCAACATTACCTCAAAACCACCTACAGGACCATAAGCAGTTTCTAATCTAAATTTCACTTTATTATTTTTTGAAATGATACTTTGCTGTTCATCTGTCGTAGCAACTACGGAACTCAAATCTTTTAGCGAGACCGAAACCGTAATTTTTTCTCCTTTTTTAAACACCCGTGGAAACGCAGGAAGCTTCACAATAAATGCTTCAATGTTTTTACCAAACAATTCCGCAGCAATCAATTCAACATCTTCGTCCTCATTCGTAATAACAAAATTCTGCACGTCCTTCACTGAGATCACCACTTCGCTTCGATCACTCACAAGTTTCGTAATGGCCATAGACTTTGCTGGTAATGGCCTGATCTCGATACCTTTTAAATAATGTTCAGCACCTTCACTTTGAAATTGAAGTTTTCCCCTGGTTGTTTGCATTTGAAGATCTTCTCTGAAAATATTATAAGTTCTGTTGACAACGAAACCATTCACGATGAATACTGCATCAGCACCGCGTGCAATCATTTCTGCTGTTGTCCATTCTCCTTGCCGACTTTCAAAATCACCCGATCTATAAACTCTTCTTTGATACCGCATAAAAATAGCGGAGTTCGGATCATACTGTTGTAATGCTTCTCCTTTCACAACGGCCGGTGTAACCTGAAACTCAGAAGTACCTGCACCCACATTATGAAAATCGCCAATCTCCCCCTCCTGTATTTGCATTTCATTGCTCCTCATCCAACAGGTAGATCCAAAGTCATAAGGTTCAGAACAATGAAAAAGAAGTCCACCATCACGTAATGCAGCAGTGCGTGGTGGCCATCTTTTTTCTCCCCATTTTATCTGGAATCTCAAATGATAGTTTTCAAATTCTTCCTTCGTACTGATTCCGCCCCAATCCTCTCCTGAAATTTTCATTGTTCCATCGACCACCGAAAAAACTTGATGCGGATCTTTGTTCAGTCCTATCGGTGTCTGGTCAGCTGCAGCCTGTGATGGACGAAGATACGTATCCCAATTCTTAAGATCCTTTCCGTTGAATAAACTTTTCCACTCTTTCCGCGAGGTCTTTTGCGCTGATATATCTCCAACGGATAGCAATAAGAAAATCAGTAGCAGCACATAGCAATATCCCGATTGCTTTTGTGTAGATCTATAATTCATGGTTGTCATGAGATGAAAGTTGAAACGTTGTATTTAAGTTTCCTTAAATCTAGTTCCACTTTGCACATGAAGTATTGTACAAATTCATGATCTCTAGGTAGAATCCCGATGAGGGCAATGCCTCGTACCTCGGCCCGGGCTATACGCTATACTCCTCGCACCATCCCACTAGCCAACACAGCTGCGGGGTGCCGCTACTATCCCTATTGCTCCGGTGACTATTGAAATCACCGAATTTTTAAATGAAGCTATGAGAATTAGATTACTGTGTTAAAGTACTGTTCTCTGACAACAGTATTTCGGTCAATACCATCTCAACCTGAGCAGCGGAAAGGCCAACCGTCATATTCGGATGATATAAAAGCCTGATGATATCTTTATCAATTGCTGCGTATTGTGTTGGCGTTGTATAACTTGACTGAAATACACTTTCAGCATAAAGCTCTGAATCTCTTCCTAAACCGAGAGACTGTGTTAGCTCTTCTCGCAATACATGCTTTTGCTCTTGTAAGCTGATCTTATTCATATTGACGAACAACTGCCCTGTGTTAATTTGGTTACTCTTATTCCAGAAAATATGATATACACCAGAATTAGAGTGGGCAAGGTGGCGGTCTACCGGATAAAGGGATGCGTACTGTGCGCTGGATCCAAAAAACACACGAAAATTTGACGCTTCTCGCTTAGTAACTATTTCAATTGTAAAATCATCAGTGATCAATGAATTCAACTCCGCTACAATCAATACCAGTTCTTCATCGAGAATTTTATTTGGTGTGCCCTCCACAAAGATCTTCATAGGAGTTTTCCATTTGCGCGTAATCTTCGAGGCTGTTCCAAATTCAAAACCCAGTGCAACATCTTGAAAATAAGTAATGATGTTTTTTTGATAATCAGAAAGCACTCTGTTTGCCGGCTTTTCTTTATTTCCTGAATATGCAGGCAAGAATAAGATCAGGACCAGGAAACTGTACAAAAGAAATTTTTTCATCTCAAATTATCCTATTGGGATTTTAGAAAACAACCTATTGCATCACAACGGTTTGGATACAATCCCAAGTTGGTAAATGTTGAACTCAGAAAAAGTTGAAAAAATTGATTTTTCTTTCATCAGTTATAAAAGAATTCGATCGTTGATTTTAAAACTAAGGCGTAATCAATATCAACGGACGTAGCTACATTTTTGTACTCCTGACAAAAAATATTTTTACGAATAGCTTACTTTTCAATTCTTCGCAGCGTATATTTTTATTTGGAGTTTTATATTGACTCCTGGACAGAGAATTTAGACAAAAAAACTGCATTACGGCCGGTAATGACTGTTACAAAAAGATGGGCGGTCGTAATCACCTTAAATCTGGTCCCTTAATAATTAAATGTTTTTTTATTATCGTAAAATATAATTTTCATGAATTCCCGAAGAAATTTCTTGCAACAATTTACTGCTTCAGCTTTGGCCATACCATTTTTACCAGGCTCCTATACTTCTGAAAATTTCAATGACACTTCTTCGCGACCTTATCAGGGACCTGTATTGAGCGTAGCGATTATGGGTCTAGGAAGTTATGGTACACGCGTGGCGGATGCAATGCAATCTTGTAGTCGGGCCAAATTAGTTGGAGTTATCAGCGGTACGCCATCAAAAGTTAAAGACTGGCAGGGTAAGTATGGTATTCCGGAAAAAAACTGCTATAACTATGAAAACTTTGATGCAATAAAAGATAACAAAGATATTGATGCCGTATATGTTATTACACCTAATGGTCTTCATCGCGACCAGGTAATCAGGGTTGCAAAAGCAGGGAAGCATGCAATTTGTGAAAAACCGATGGCAATCAACGCGATTGAAGGGCAGCAAATGGTAGATGGGTGCAAAAAAGCAAACGTTAAATTACTGGTTGGATATAGGATGCACTTTGAACCAAAGACACTTGAAATTGTGCGCATGAGAAAAGATGGTGAATTTGGTAAAGTAACTTTTTTCCAAGGGTTGTCAGGTTTTAAAATAGGTGATCCTGGTCAATGGCGATTGAATAAAAAACTGGCGGGTGGGGGCGCTATGATGGACATCGGTGTTTACGCCATCAATGGCTCGCGCTACATGATTGGTGAAGAACCAATGTGGGTAACTGCTCAGGAAAGTAAAACAGATCCTCAGAAATTTAGAGAGGGTGTAGACGAAACTATTCAATTTCAACTTGGCTTTCCAAGTGGAGCAGTAGCGTCATGCTTGTCAACCTACAGCATGAACAACCTCGACCGTTTCTTTTTGACAGGCGAAAAAGGATTTGCTGAATTGCAACCGTCAACAGGGTATGGTCCAATTAAAGGTCGTACATATGTAAGTGAATTAACACATCCTCATATAACACATCAAACCGTACAGATGGATGAAATGGCGGGAATTATTCTTGAAGGCAAACGGTCTGTAATTCCGGTAGATGGAGACGAAGGCCTAAAAGATCTCAAAATAATTGATGCAATATATGCGGCCATTAAAACAGGTGGTAAGGTTGAGTTAAAAGCTTAAGATAAATTGTTGTATTCTATCTTACTTCTTTAGCTCTTTATGAATCACCTTTAGTAAAGATTTTGGACCTTTCGCATCACCACGAATTTGCCAAATCATTACACCTGCCGCCTTCTCTTTTGCGAGAGCAGTTTTGCGTTTGATGGTAGGAATACCGTTGTAATAAATGATCTTTCCATCGGGCATTGTCCATCGATCAACAATTTCCGAACCTTTAAACGTTTTAACGATAGTGCCAAAATCCATGCTGATAGCAGAAGAAGTTAACTCAGGACCATATCCATATCCATAAAATGGAACTCCTAAAGTCATTTTCTCTTTTGGTATTTTTCTGACATTTCCAAAGTAATCCAAATCTTCTATCGCATGTTCGTAAGTAGCATGGGGCCCGGGCTTATCGGGCCTCCAGGGACCAGTACGGTCGTAGCTCATCACGTTTACAAAATCAAATTGCGCCAGCGCATTATCGGTCAACTGATCCTTGTAATAAATGGCGATAGCCGCAGTGAGTAATTTATCATAAGATCGCAGTTTTGATCCCAGCTCTATAACAAACTTTTCATAATATAAATCAATGTTACTTCCCTCAAGGTCAACATCAACGCCATCTATATCATATTTGATGACTTGCTGAACTAGATTATCAATAAGCTCTTCCCTCCTATCATCCTTTAAAAGATAATGGTATTGTGGTTGTGGACTTCCACCACCAATGGAAAATAATACTTTAACTTTTTTTTGATGTGCAGACTTCACAAATGACTTAAGCCCAGATAAATCAACTGTAAAATTGCCTAAGGTATCAGGATTTAGAAACCATAAATTGACGTGCGTGAGTTTTTTGAAAGGAACATCTTTGGGATTCGCCATGGCTGACTTTAAGGAATAGTATCCTACTACTTTTAGTCTGTCTGACGAAGTTTGCGCTTCAGAATTAAGTGAAAGTAAAACAAGGAAGAGTAAGAGTATTTTTGCAACTGTATTCATATCAATTCACAATAGCGTTATGACGTTTTTATCCTAAAGTATCAGCTTAGTCCTATGCATACAATAGATCAGTATCAGTTCAGTACCAAACATGAATATATCTATCCCTGATCTAATCGTGAAAATTACTTAATTAGGTGCAATTCCACTCATCAAAATTGTACTGTCGCTGGAATTGTCCTGCAAACGATTTTAGATTACGATTTTAATTACTGTTATTTTTCATCCCGCCTCGTGGGTTATTTTATCATACTACTGACCACGATCTAATAGTTTTTAATTAACATTGGTTTAACATTCTAAACCTAAATACTATGAGGAGAATTTTACTATTCGCGATGGCATGCCTGTTTGCCTTTACAGGATATGCCCAGCAGAAGACAGTCAGCGGAGTTGTCACATCCGCGGAAGACGGACAACCGGCACCCGGTGTCAATGTTGTAGCAAAAGGCACCAACACCGGTACAACCACAGATAGTGATGGAAAATTCACGCTGAATCTGGCAGAAGGTCAGAACACACTCGTGTTTTCATTTATCGGTTTGAAAACTACCGAGGTGGAAGTTGGCGCAAGAACAACGGTAGATATTCAGCTTGAGCAAGATGTAACTGAGCTTTCTGAAGTTATTGTAGTGGGTTATGGTACGCAGGTTAAACAAGATCTGACCGGTAACATTGCTTCCGTATCTGGAAAGGATATCCAAAATGTTCCAGTCCCAAGTTTTGATCAGGCGATGCAGGGAAGAGCTGCAGGTGTATTCGTTGAATCTGGAAATGGAAAATTAGGACAAGGTATCAAAGTCAGAGTAAGAGGCGCAGCTTCCGTTTCCGCATCAAACGAACCACTTTATGTTGTCGATGGCATTATTGTAACTTCAGACAATCTTTCCTCTACAGACGCACCTACCAATCCGCTGGCTAATATTAACACGAACGATATAGAGTCAATTGAGATTTTGAAGGATGCATCGGCTGCTGCTATTTACGGATCACGTGCAGCAAATGGTGTAGTGCTTATTACCACGAAACGCGGTAAGGCAGGAAAAACAGCTTTCAATGTTAGTTATATGAAAGGTTTCAGCAGCCCAACACGTACCGCAGATTGGCTTGACGGAAAACAATACTACGAGGGCTTTAAGGAAGCTTTTGATAACACAAATGCAATTCTCATGAGGGACGACGGCGAGGACTTGGGTATGACCTTTGAAGAAGTATTAGATTCAGAATTAGGTGATTGGAGCCCGACCGCAAGTGAGAATTGGGCTGAGAATGCTTATCGTGATGATGCTGGCATTGATCAGTTTGATATTTCTGCAAGCGGAGGAAATGATAAGACAAGGTTTTACAGCAGTCTGTTGCTATCGGATCAGAAAGGTATCCTTATCAAAGATCGTTTTAAAAAGATCAGTGGACGCGCCAATCTTGACCATCAGGCTACTGATAAATTAAGTCTGGGTATTAACTTCAGCTTGTCCAGATCAATCAATAATCGCTTGAGTGATGATAACGAGTTTACAACACCAATGCAGTTATTAGCACTACCTCCTGTACAGCCAGCTTATCTGGAAGACGGCACGCTAAATACCAACACTGTTTATTTTAATGGATTGGTGACAGCCGAGAATTCAACTTTTGAAACTATCACATTACGAAACATTTCTAATGTATTTGCCAAGTATGCCATTACGCCAAGCCTTTCCTTCAGAACAGAATTTGGTCTGGATATCTTAAACCAGAATGAAGAACGCTGGGATGGAAAAGAGGTTGACTCACAAACCGGAAATATTAATGGAGGAGCATTTTCAGCATGGAACAATGTGCTCAACTATTCAACCAATAATTATTTCTCATTCAATAAAAATCTGGAAAGACATAACATTGAAGTAGTGGCAGGTATGAGTTTCCAGAAAACAGAAAGAGATGAAACTTCTGCTTCTGCTCAGACCTTTCCTAATGATGCCTTCAGAGTTGTTAATAATGCTTCTGTTATCACTGATGTCGCAGGTGAACCCACAGACTATGCTTTCCTATCCTATTTTGGAAGGGCAAATTATAAGTTCAATAATAAATATCTTCTTTCGTTAAGCGGCCGAATGGATGGCTCTTCTAAATTCGGTGAAGACAATCGTTATGGGTTTTTCCCTGCTGCCTCTGCCGGATGGATCATTTCACAAGAGTCATTCACAGAAGACATTCGCAACACCTTGAGCTTTTTGAAATTAAGAGCAAGTATAGGTGTAACAGGTAACGCGCCAACTGAAAATTTCGCTGCCCTGGGATTATATTCTTCGTCTACTTATGATGTACAAGGTGGAATTTATCCTTCGCAGCTGGCAAATCCTGATCTTAAATGGGAAACTACTGTGCAAACTGATATTGGTGTTGACTTCGGCTTCTTTAATGACAGAATCACCGGTGAGATTGATTATTATGTAAAGAACACTTCTGATGTTTTATTGAACAGAAACGTTCCGGGACTTTCTGGTTTTCTTACGCAATTTGTAAACATTGGTGAGATTGAAAACAAGGGTTTTGAATTTGTTTTAAACTCTCAAAATATTGTTGGACCGTTCTCGTGGAGCACATCATTTAATTTCGCACGCAACCGAAACAAAATTGTTAACCTCGATGGCAATGTGATTGAAGGTGGTTATCTCAACCGCGCAGTTGAAGGTGAGGCCATCGGTGTATTTTATGGAATTGAATATGCAGGTGTTGACCCAGAAAATGGTGATGCTCTGTTCTATGTTAATGACCCTGAAGCTCCTGGTCCTGAAACAACCAATAATTACAATGAAGCTTTCCGAACTGTTCTTGGAAATCCTAACCCGGACTTTATTGGCGGTTTAAGCAACACGCTTTCCTTTAAAGGTTTTGATCTTAACTTCTTGTTCCAGTATGTGTATGGGAACGATGTATACAACGGGGGGGGGAAATTTCAACGTGGAAGCTTCACTTATTTTGACAACCATCTTGTGGAAGACTGGGAGAGAGCATGGAGAGAACCTGGCGATATCACTGACGTTCCAGAATCAAGATTATTCCTTGACAATGGTTCTCAGGAGTCCTCAAGATATTTACAAGATGCTTCATACGTGAGATTAAAAACGCTAACATTCGGATATAATTTTCCTAAATCACTGGTGAGCCGTGCATCATTGGAAAGTGTTCGTCTGTACGTATCTGCTCAAAATCTGCTAACCTTTACTAAATACGATCTTAATGATCCGGAAGTAAATACGGATTACCTGGCGGGAAATATTGGTCAAGGAAATGATTTCTATGCAGCACCACAAATTAAGACTATTTCTTTTGGAGTAAATCTTGGATTTTAAACAGGAAGACAATTATGAAAACATATAAAATATTATTTCTATTTACATATCTGGCGTTACTACAAACCCGTTGCGCTGACGAACTTGATATAAATCCTCAGAATAATGTTACAGAAGACGTGGCACTAGAAAATGAAGAAGCAGTACAATCACTGCTGGTAGGCGCGTATGACCTCCTTGGTGATGATGATCTGTATGGAGGATGGATTCAAATGACGAGTGATCTATTAGGAACCAATAACGACATCAACTGGCTGGGAACATTTACAGATCCAGGTCAAATATGGGATAAGACCATTACAAGCGCAAATGCACAGGTTGAAGTAACCTGGACAGAGGCTTACGAAACAATTAACGTGGCCAATACGATTCTTGATAATCTTGATGTTGTTACCGATGAAGATGAACGTGCAAGAATTGAAGGTGAAGCAAAGTTTATCAGGGGTCTTTTGTATTTCGAGCTGGTGAGACTATTTGCTAAAGATTGGGCTGACGGCAATCCTACAGCTAATCCTGGTGTTCCATTAAAACTAGAACCAACAAACCTGGTATACAATCCGAATGATAATTTCGTTGCAAGAAGTAGTGTTGCTCAAGTTTATACACAAGTGCTTTTAGATCTTACTACTGCTGAATCACTTCTTCCGGAAGAAAATGGTTTTTATGCAACTACCTGGGCTGCTAAGGCAGTGCTTGCCCGTGTCTATTTACAGCAAAGAGATTACGACAATGCAAGGGTGAAAGCCAATGATGTTATTGAAAGTGAATATTTTGCTCTCCTTGATCGTGTGGATAGAATCTATAATCAAGCCTTTAATTCAAACGAAGATATCTTATCAATCCAGATTACCAATCAAGATGGAGAAAATGCCTTGCAGACATTTTATGCATCCCGTTCTTTTAACGGCAGAAGAGACATCAGGGTGCGCACCAATTACATTGAATTGTTTGAAGAAAGTGATGATCGCCTGAACTTGTTAATTTATGAAGATGGAACTTCGGGCAGAATGTTAACAGGCAAATACACCGACCAGTTTTCAAACATTAGTATCATTCGTCTTGCCGAGATGTATCTGATTCGTGCTGAAGGTAATCTTTTGGCAGGTGGTGCACAGGTAGGTCCAAATACTCCAGGTGAGGATCTGCAGATCATTCGCAGCCGTGCTCATGCATCTGATGCACCAGCAAACCCTACCATTGAAGATATTATGCTTGAGCGGAAACTTGAACTTGGTTTTGAAGGCCATTTCGTGCATGATATCCGAAGAAGTGAAGCTACTATTGAACAAAACGGTTCTTATGCATGGAACGATGACTTGCTCGTACTTCCAATTCCACAACGCGAAGTGGATGCTAACCCTGCATTACAAGGACAACAGAATCCTGGTTATGGAAATTAGTTTTGTATAATTTGATTTTATAAGAGCCCCGGAAACACCGGGGCTTTTTTATTTTTGCACAATGCTTAAAACCGGCTAAGTGAACGAAAGTTGGGACAAAACTTGTCGTTTTTTTACTATTTACTACCCTTTGTTATTATTTGTTTTGAGAAATTTTATGTAGGGAGTTCGCAAAGTTTAAAATCATGCTGCCATCCGATACTTAAACAAGATTGATATCGTTCCTAAATTCATTTTTCTTGACCTCCACATGCATGGAATGCCAAGACAGGAATACCTGAAGCAAATCAGATCACTTCCTGATGGTGACAAAAGCAACATCATCATGTATACAGGTGTTCCATCTCAAATGATAATAATTTAATCCAATTAGGCGCCAATGAGGTCCTACAGAAGCCGCATGATTTTAAAGAACTTTGTGATACTTTAAATCTTATCCTGAACCGAGAACCTAAAGTTGTAAGTCCTTATTAAGTCAAACGGCAACTTTACCTTGTTTCATAATAGTCATTTAGCTACCTGATACGTAATTTGTAGCCAAGACTTTTAGGAATTTGATTAAATGGGTTAACGGACTGGTAGTGTAAAAGTGAAAGTTGTTCCTTTATCTTTCATACTCTCTACCCAAATACTTCCCCGTTGTTAATGATCATCTCCTTGGTGATTAATAATCCAATCCCGGTTCCCTTCTCTTGATTAGTTCCATTGGTTGTAAAATGATTTGTTGGATGGAAAAGATTGCCGACTTCTATTGGTGACATCCCAATGCCATTATCCTTCACATTTATCTCGATATTATCAGCTCCAAGCTTGCCAGAAATGTTTATGAGACCACCTTCAGGAGTAAACTTAACAGCGTTGCCGATGAGATTTCTTAAAATTATTTCAACTTGGTTTTTATCAGCCCATGCTACCATGTGAGTATGCAGATCATTCTCAAATTTTATACTCTTTTCATCCAGATCTTCTTTAAATTGTTGTGCTACTTTATTGCCAATCTCTGGCATCACAACTTTTTCAGGATGTCCAGATAAGTTTTTGTTGATTTCGGATTATTCTTCTTCAGATATACTCGTGCAAGCTGCGCATAAGTTTCAATCTCATTTTCAAATTCAGTAGTCCTTTTTATTAATTGTAGATTTTTAAAATAGTAATAGAGACTGCTGTCGTAATCATTCTTCTCAAGATGGATACTTCCTATATTACCTGCAAGAATGCTCATCCACGCTGTGTCTCTATTAACAAGCGCTATCTCGTAAGCCCTTCTGAAATCTTGTATCGATCGCTCAAACTCTTTTTTATTACGCAGTAGCAACCCAAGACCATTATAGCAATTTATTCTTGTTCTATGGTCAAAGGAGTCTCCTCCTATCATCAGCGTTTTATTTGTAATACTCTTTCGCCTCTTCATAATTTTCAGCCTTATGCTGAACCAATGCGATCTCAAAGAAACTTAACGCTTGTCCCGATTTATTTTTTTGCAGTTCATATAATTGTGCGCTCTCCATGAAGTACACAATGGCGGCATCCATTCTGCCATCACCAAACATACTTCCCGCCCAGCCGTAAACTCTTGGAAGAATCTCCTGTGCAAAAGACTTTTCCCTTGTAAGCTCTACAATCGCTGTAACGTCTTCATTCTGAAAAGAAACTTTACCTGCATGGAAAGAGGTGATCATTGCATTAAAAGCTTTTTCAAATTCCTCCCTTGAACCTGCCTGACCAAGTTTAGCAACGTAGGCAGTACCGGGCCGACCTTGTGCAATGGCTGCAGCCAATGTAATGGCAACAACAACGATACACTTCAGCTTACAAACATTAATAAAGCCTCGCATTAAGATCATCCACGCAAATTTAATAATATCGATGCTGATATCTGTCATTTCAGAAACAATGGTCGGAATTCATCATTGTACTATTCAAAAATGCACTATGCCGAGGTCTTTTCAGTACAGTTTATTAAGTATATTCTTAATTAGGTGTATGACAATCGATTGTATTACCTAAAAGGAAAATCTCTGCTTATACAATGTCTAGATTTGGGCAATGCCTCAGAAACTTCGGTCCGGGCTATTCACTACAAGTCCTCGCCCTGCACACTTGCCTCGCTGCTGTGGGCTTTTCGTTACTATCCCTATTGCATAGGTGTATGAAAAAGATAGCGCTAGCAGGAAGGAAATTTTGACCATGAGGAGCAATCATTTACCTGCGCGTTTGCTCTTACCGCTTTGGTACTTATCATCCGGTAATGATTGCACCTCGCAGGAACTGCACATGCCTGATAGCAGTTCCTGGTACAAGTGCTCCTGCAATACATTTTTTTTGCCGCAGGAATTATCATCGCAGCACATTGGCGTTATTGAAAATACTATCAACAACACTACCAACGTGTGATTGTCTTTATCATTTCGTGGTTTCTACCGCTACTTCTTTCACCGGAATTTTTGGTGACTGGTAATAGTCAATCTTCATTTGCTTCCATCTTTCCTGGTGAGCGGATACTCTGTTTTTATAGTCATCCCAATTTCTTGCTTCATCAGCTGTCCAGCCAATTTCTGCAACACCTGGAAGTCGCGGAAACACCATGTATTCCAGATCATCCATAGTTTCAATTGTTTCTGACCACAACGGAGCTTCAACTCCTAGAATCTGATCTTTAGAAATACCCTCTACAAGTTTTGCAGGAGACCACATATAAGATGAATCAGCTTCTATGTATGCAGCCCAATGCAATCCCAACTTCGTTGTTGAGTCATATTGCATATCGAGATAAACTTTCGTTGATGGGGAGAAAATTATTTTCGCACCTTTTTCAGCTGCAAGCTTAGCATATTTTTCTGAGTGCCAGTATTGCACTACAACAGTAGAGTCGAGGTCTCCTTGTGCAGCTTCTTCCCAACCAATCATTTTCTTTCCGTTAGCTTTTACAATTTCCTTAAAGCGATTAATAAACTGAATATAATCTTCTTTCTTCGTTACCGCAGCTTCATCGCCACCAATATGAATATATGGTCCTGGTGTCATTTCAGCCAGTTCACGAATTACATCATTTACAAATCTAAACGTTGCCTCTTTTTTAATATGCAACGTACTGAAGCCTACTTCAATGCCCGTATATAACTTGCCAGCTACTGGTTTTTGTTTTACTTCTTGTGAAGCAGGAACAGGGCTTGTGTTTCCACCAGCCTCTCGGTTAATGGGAGGGCCTGCATTGAGTTCGGCATAAGAAGCCAGCGCTGAATTGATGTGGCCTGGCATATCAATCTCTGGAACAATGGTAACGAACTTGCTTTGTGCATATGCCACGATGTCTTTGTATTGCTCCTGCGTATAAAATCCGCCTTCACCCCCACCTACTTCTGTGCTGCCACCAATTTTTGTAAGGTTAGGCCATGATTTAATCTCTATGCGCCATCCCTGATCATCACTCAAGTGTAAATGCAACACATTCATTTTGTAATAACTAATCAAGTCGATGTAACGTTTTACATCTTCAACACTAAAGAAATGTCGCGCTACATCCAGCATTGATCCGCGCCAGGCGTAAGAAGGAGAATCGTGAATGGTACCTGTTGCAATTTCCCAAGTTACATCGCTCTTGGTTTCACCTTCAATTTGCGATGGTAAAAGTTGTCTCAATGTCTGAACACCATAGAACAACCCAGCAGCATTCCTTGCAGAGACAGTTGCATGGTCTTCGGTTATCGTCAGCTTATATCCTTCATTACCCAATTTACCATCATCGCTTTTAGTTGCAAGGTGAATAGCATCTTCAGTCGCTTCGTCATTTGTCTTGGCGTTCACAGGAATGGCAAATCCAGTTGCCTGCCTTAAGATCTTTGCTAGATTATCACCAATAGCTTTTACTGCTTCGTCTCCGTCAACAACAATGGAAGTCTTGTCGGATATAACAAATCTCTTTTCTCCAATTTCTGAAGACACAGGCTTAGGAATCACACCTTCGAAAGCCTGTTTCCCTTGCTCAGAAACAGGACTGGACTTGTCACACGAAATAATGCAACAACAAATTGCTGCAAGTATAAATGTTTTAATAGGTCTGGTGAGTAAGTGCATAGTTGTTTTAAATAATGATGTCATAAATACAGATAAAAATTTATGCTTCAAAATAGAATTGTGTCTTACGGTCATATTTCATTGTGTTTCTTTTATAACACTAAAAATTTAAAATGTGTATTGGGAAACACCTGCATTTGTTACCTTGATTTGTTTCTCTTAAGTGTTATTAACTTTTATCTTTGATAATGACTCGTGCAAACAATATTCTTCATGTCTGCTTCTGCGTTCTTGTTCTAATATTTGCTTCCTGTAAAAAAGACGATACTTCAACGGCATCAAGCCTTGAATACAAAGTTGATTCTATCATTCATGCTACGCCAGACTTTAGTGGCGTTGTTCTTATTGGTGAAGAAGGGAAAACAATTTATCATAAAGCTTTTGGCTATCGTAACTGGAGAACGAGTGCGCTCATGGATACAACATCAATCTTTGAACTTGCTTCCGTTTCTAAACAATTCACTGCCATGATTATCATGATGCTAAAAGAGGAAGGGAAACTTGACTATGAAGATAACATTGTGAAATATATTCCTGGTTTACCCTATCATGGAATTACTATCAGACATTTATTAAATCACACATCCGGGTTGCCAGACTATCAGGCTGTGATGCAGAACATTGGGATAAATCAAAAGTGGCAGATAATAACGATAACATTGCCTATCTCATAAAATATCATCCTACAAAGATCTTTGAACCCGGAGAAAAATATGAATACAGTAATACTGGCTATATGTTACTTGCCTCCATTGCTGAAAAGACTTCTGGTAAAGATTTTATTGATCTCTGTCGCGAAAGAATATTCGAAAAGTTAAAAATGGTGACAGCCGATATTCGAAGCAAGCAGCAAAAATTCCAATTTCCGGCAATGGCGTGGGGTCATATCTACGTTCGTGAAAAACAGCGTTATATTGAAGCAGACTCTTTCCCTGAATTTAATTATGCTATTTGGCTGGGAAACAGAAAAGGACCGGGAAGAATCAGTGCCACATCCACCGATCTTTTCAAATGGAGTGATGCATTGTATCATCATAGCTTGATCAATGAAGAAGCAATGTCACAAGCCTATCACCCAGCAAGGTTAAATAACGGTTCGTTTTCTAACTATGGTTTTGGATGGGAAATTCGGAATGATAAAGGCGGCAAAATTGTTTCCCACGCAGGCGATAATCCAGGATATAAAACCATCATGCACGCCATCTTGACCAGCACAACACTATTATCATACTCTGCAATAATGCGCATGAAAAATTTGATGATGTCTTTCATTCAATCCAAGGTGAAGTATTGAAGGGAAATCACTGATTTAATTTTGTTTGGAATACTTTTTTTGCCTGGTTTTAAAAGAAAGTGTTATGACTGTTACAACAACCTTAAAAAGAAAAAGGAATGTAATGCCTAAAAGCATTAGAGAAGCTTTGATGAAGAATAATCTAATGGAAGCTTATAGAAGAAGACGACCTCCTTATCAGCAGAATGATTATATCGGTTGGATTACCAAGGCCAAGCTTCCAGCAACGCGGCAAAAAAGATTGCATCAGATGATCATGGAACTAAAGAAAGGAAACGTTTATATGAAGATGGCTTGGAACGGTTCTGCAAAATAATATTTGCTATTGTTTTTTTATCAGGACTACTTTATCATTTAAAATTGCAGGCACCTTCAAAATACTGCCTGTAAGTGGTTCGGATTTTATTACCGATCCTGTTGTCACGTCTGTCCACTCTGCAACGTATTTTCCTTTCGGCAAATTCGTGGTAATATCATAGCTATTTTTCGCCAATGCCTCTAGATAAACAATCCATTGTGATTGGCCGTTTGTTAACGCCTGCGTATGGGCACCAGGTGATGAAATGACTAATGACTGATCTGGTTTTAAATTAACTAAGTCCAATTTATCAAAATACCTTTTGAGAACACCAAGTTGCTGACGAAGTAGTGGACTCCCACCGCCAGGAGCTTGATAAGTAGTATCTTGTCCATTTTCTGATCCTACTGAAAAAGAGTAGTCAAGGTGATTAAACAACGCACCACCTGCCATCATAAACCGCCAGGCTTGCCTGCGATAGGTATGATCGGACTTACCTGCAAATCCTGTTTCATTGAATCCAATCGGTTTATTAAGATGATAATTTTCAGTTACTGCAAGCGGATAAGTATAGTGAAAATTAAATATTGAAATGTTCGAATCGGCATCAGTTATTGGATAATGAAAATTGCCGATGTTTTGCGAGATGAGATGCTTGATAGGTAATTTACTTTCTTCATCCCTGACCCATTTTGCAACTTGTTTTTGCCATTCATTAGAGCGTTGTGAGACTACTTGTAAGGTGGAGCGCCAATCTTCAGGCGGACCATAAGCATTGCCAATGAAAACCGTGTCTGACTGATCAGCCCAAGGCTCATTCTGGATTTCGAAATAAATATTGTTGAAGCTATTTAATTCCCTTACAATCTTTCTGACATACTTCTCCTGGTGCGCAAGAATATTCTTATTGTGTAATGTATTTACTTCTTTAGCCGAAACTGAGTCCGTATTGTTAATGTTATTTTTTGGATTGAAGGGGCTGTAATTCCAACCGCCACTATAGTGAGCAGAGAATAAAGTCACCTCTACAATTACACCACTACTGTTCGACTCTTTTACGAAATCTTTCAGACGAGCGAAGTATTGGTCATTCCATTGATTCAAATCGAATTTATTTCCACCCAACACATAACCTGCCGCGTTGGTCCGCTTCCACGGCAATAATATCTTATCCGCCTCTGGTGCAAGCGTATTTTTGAGTATACCAAAGTCTCCAAGCTTTTCGATATAAGCACCCGTGAACAATCTAGTTGTGTTAAGTCCGGCTTTTTTAAGGGTTGAGAGATAAACTTTATAGTCGAAGGCAGTATTCACTACCGCACCGTAGTGTTCACCTGATCCGACAATGACAATTGGATTATTGTTGTATAAAAAATAATGAGGATTTTGCGGATGAAGCTGTAACGGTTTTGATTGTTGTGCTACTGCAACGAATGTCACAACGAGAAAGATCAGTAGTAAGCAAAATGGCTTCATAAATTTTATTGTACGACAAGCAAGATAACAAACGCTAACGGAATTGATGCTTCTATCCGTCAAATGAAGGTCAGAATTTCTTAATGGTGAATTCTACTCTCCTGTTCATCTTGCGTGTTTCTTCTGAGTCATTGCTGGCGATTGGTTTTACACCACCATAACCTTTGCCTGTAATCCGCTTGCCATCGATACCTTTTGATACAAGGTATTCCTTCACCTTATTTACGCGAAGTTGTGAGAGCCTTACATTATCCGCATGAACTCCCCTGTTATCAGTATGGCCCGACAAATCAATTTTAACATTAGGATTAGTCTTCAAAAAGGAAATAACAAGATCCAATTCATCGAATGATTCTGGAAGAAGGTCTGTTTTAGTCTGTGCAAACAAAACATTTTTCAGATTTACGGTTGTGCCTACTTCGACAGGCTGAAGCGTAAAGTTCATCTCAAGCTCCTGCATCTCGTATGTATTAATGTCGAGCTTTTCTAACGTACTGATATAGCCTGCCGCTTCGATTTTAATGGAGTATACTTGAGAGGACGGAACATCAATAGTGTATCCGTTAGCAGACGCAGAAGCTGCTGCCTGGTTTTGGAGCGCAGGGCCAGTAAAAGTAATGCTCGCTGTTATTGGTGCTCCGGTTTTTGAATTCGTTACCTTACCATAAACTTTAACAACTTTTGAATTTGAAGCGGGATCAGCTCTTGGCACTTCAACTATCTTCACCACGGTGTCTGGTGTATGTTGCACTGCCAATACAGTAGTATCCTTCTGCAATATGATAGGATCATCATACCTGTGAATCTTAAGATCTCCATAACCATCACTATTTTTTGTGCTGGTGAATAAAGAAAAACCGAGCTGTGGGTAATCTCGAAAGAACAACTCTCTTCCTTCCGAATTAACAACCGCTTCAAGATTAACAGGTGCTGACCAATTTAACCACGACTCATCCAACCTTGTGGCTTTAAAAACATCGAAACTTCCATTTCCTTTAAGCCCATTACTGGAGAAATATAAAGTCTTTCCATCAGGACTTAATGAAGGACTAAGCTCCTGGAACTGTGTATTAATTACTCTACCCAGGTTTTTTGCTTCTGTCCACTTACCGTTTTCAAAAAACGTTACATATAAATCATCTACACCATGAGTACCATAAGTTTCAGCTGAGAAAACAAAAATTTTCTGATTGCTAGATAGTGTACCAGCCTGAATGCGTGATTTGTTTAAAAAGTAAGGAATGTAAATGTTACGTGGCTCACCCCATCCACTGCCTTGATTTTCAGAAACTGAAATTCCCTGACTTTTTGCCATGTTATCGGCTTTATCATAATGACTTAATAAAAACAAATTATTGCCATCTTCAGATATACCGGCAACAGCATTGTATGCGCGATCATTTAACACATCGCCAGCGTGAATTGGTGCAGACCACTGATCTCCTACCCATTTCGAAAACCAAATGTCACCCGGATCTTTTTTTCCTCCAATATTTTCAGGATGATTGGCAACTGTGAAATATAAAGTCTTTCTATCACCGCTTAATACTGGACTAAGTTCATCGTACAGCGAATTTACATTCCGCAAAGCCTCGTTCGTAAATTGTTGGGCTAACAATGAGAAAGTTGAAAGGAGAACTATTACACTTAAGAAAAATCGGATCATTTATTTTAACACTAATTGACAAATATACCGAAAGAGTTGTGTTGCCAAGGACTAATAACAATATGAATCTTTTACTTACTTACCCAGGCGTTATCTTTAACGGAAAAGCGCCATGGCAATAACGCATCCTCCTCTGCATAATCAATTCCTATCCGTGCACTTACCACAATATTCTTAGAAGCAATATTCTTTCCACATTCTTCTATCCAAACTTCATCCTCCAACAATGATTTCCCATTCAAGGATCGGTTAATACCCAAGGCTTTGGATAGTTTGCCTGGACCGGATGTGAGATGCTTTGATTTTGTTAAGGGCCCTCTTCGCAATATCATTTCTTCTGTTCCCGATAAAGGTTCAAGCGCTCTGATCAGCACCGCATCCGCCACTCCTTCAACATTCGTTACGACGTTAAAAAGGTAATGCATTCCATAGCACAGGTAAACATAAGAGACGCCACCTTTTCCAAACATTACGGCGTTGCGCTGAGTTTTACGGTTGTTGTAAGCATGGCAGCCGCGCTCTTTCCATGAATAAGCTTCTGTTTCAACAATAATACCTGCTGTAGTAACGCCATTAGATTTGGTGAAAAGTGCCTTTCCGAGTAATTCACGTGCGATTTTTACAACACTACCTCGCGTATAAAAGTCTTCAGTTAACTTCATTAAAAGTCGTATTAGAAAAGTTTTCTAAATTTGCCGCTCTAAATAACACACAAACAAAACTTTTATTCCACTATGAAAAAGAATTTACTAATCGCTGCATTAGCTTTTGCTACGCTGTTTGCACAGGCACAAGTGCAAACACCTTCAGCAAGTCCTTCAGCCTCAGTCTCTACCAACGTAGGTCTTACTGATATTAAAATTGATTATTCAAGACCTAAAGCAAAAGGCAGAAAAATTTTCGGAGAAGCTGCTACTGGTGCTTTAGTTCCATTTGGCGCAATCTGGAGAACTGGTGCTAACAATGGTACAAAAATTACTTTTTCAGATGACGTAAAAGTTGAAGGCATTGCTGTACCCAAAGGTGAGTATTTAATTTTCTCTTGGCCCGCTGCTGGTGAATGGACCGTTGCATTATACAAAGACCTTACCATTGGCGGTAATAGTGGCGGTTACGACAAATCAAAGGAAGCTGCAAATTTTAAAGTTAAATCTGAAAAACTGACAGAGAAAGTTGAAACATTTACAATCAACATCACTGACATATCGGATGATAGCAAAACTGCTAAAGTTCAGTTAGCATGGGAAAATACATCAGTAAAATTTAATGTTGCTGTTGATTACGATGCTAAAGTGATGAAGTCAATTGAAACTTTCACGAAAGTAAATCCAAACAACTACTTCCAAGCTGCTGTTTATTATCTCGAAACAGGAAAAGATTTAAAGCAGGCTCTAACGTGGGTTAATCAAGCAATCGAATCTAACCCTACTGCATTTTGGATGCTTCATCAAAAAGCAAAAATACAAAAAGCTCTTGGTGACAAGGCGGGCGCCGTTGCTACGGCAAACGTCTCTAATGAACAAGCTAAGAAAGCTAACAACCGTGACTACCAAATGATGAATGAAGAACTCATCAAGTCGCTGAAATAAAAGCTTATAATTACTATATGAAAAGCTGCCTCATTTTTGGGCAGCTTTTTTTTATGTGTCTCAAGGAGCGCAAATGAAAAAGTTTAAATAGATTCTTTTTGTTCCGTATTGAATTTTTGCTTGCATACGTTATCCTTAAAATGATTAACAATGAAAACTAATAAATACGGCCTCTTTGGAAGTTTGAAAGCTAAAACAGGTAAAGGAAATGATCTTCAGCAGATTTTACTTGAAGCATCACAGATGGTTTCACAAGCAAAGGGATGCCATCTGTACATTGTTGGGAAAGACACAACGAACGAAGATGTGATCTGGATCAACGAAATATGGGATTCAAAAGAAGACCACGATAATTCTCTCAACGTTCCCGGTGTTAGAGAACTTATAGGAAGAGCAATGCCCATTATTGACGGCTCACCTGAAAGAGGAACTGTGGTTGAAATTATTGGCGGATATGGAATTGGCTGAAGAAGATCGACTTACCTACCATTCACTTATTGAAGTTCATCAAAAGTATTTCCGGCTTTAATGTCGCCAGTCTCCCACCCTTTTTTAAACCAGTGCATTCGTTGTTCAGATGTCCCGTGTGTAAAGGCATCAGGAACGACATGCCCCTGAGACTGTTTCTGAAGTCGATCATCACCAATGGCGTTTGCTGCACGCAACGCCTCTTCAATGTCTCCTTCTTCTAAGATGTGCTCATTTTTCTGTGTATGATGAGCCCAAACACCTGCATAAAAATCAGCTTGCAATTCTAAGGCAACAGATAGCTTATTGCCTTGCGTTTCGCTTAACCTTTGTCTTGCTTCGTGAACTTTGTCTGATGTGCCAAGCAAGTTCTGAACGTGATGGCCAACTTCATGGGCTATAACATACGCCATTGCAAAATCTCCGGAAGCGCCAAATTGGTTGCTCAATTGATCGTAGAAACTCAAGTCGATATAAACACTATTGTCGAGCGGGCAGTAAAAAGGACCTGTAGCTGCACTTGCTGAACCACATCCTGATTGACTATATTGTGTGAACAAAACCAATTGTGGTTCCTGGTAATCCTGATTAAATTCTTGTTGAAACAAATCGTTCCACACATTTTCAGTCTCCTTTAGAACAACAGAAACAAATTGACCTTGCTCGTCCTGCAACGGAGCGCTTGTTCCCTCTGACTCTTGCACTTGATTTTGGGGAGAAGTACCTACATTAATCATGTCAAGAGGATTTCCTCCCAGCAACATGCTGATTAACAATATTACTATTCCTCCAACACCTCCACCAATAGCCATGCGTCCGCCCATTCCTCCACCTCTTCTGTCACTTACATTGCCGCTTCCTTGTCTTCCTGACCAACGCATATATTTTTTTATTTAAGATTCGTCTAAGCTTTTTAAAAACACATGCCATTGCGGCAATTTGGACACCTACTTTCCAAGTTTGAAAGTTTAAATAGTATAGCTGCTGGTATTAATTTCAGGTATTGGGCTGCAAGGCTAATAGCTAAAGGCCAAGCCGACTCACCTTTCTCTACAATAAATGTTGGATAAATTTTCTCTTAATTCTTGATACAAACCCATGTTGTGCGCCCTGCGGAAACTTGATCTGGTGAGAGATGTCCTTCCATAATTTTAAGTCGCTTGAAGTGACAGTTCCAATCTCATTGATCTTATACTTGTCAAAATAAACAAACCATTGATCATCGATTTTAATTGCTGTCGGCCCCTCAGCCCAATAGTGATTAGGTGTAAGAGGCTCGCTTGCTTCGCCAAAGGTCAATGGATTTTCTCCAAACGCTACACGGATATTTTTTTGAAGGGGAATAAGGGTCTCGTTCTTCATGAAGAGCAAATACTCATTTCCGTTTACTACAATGTTTCCATCGATGACATTAAAACCACCATCGTACAACAATTTCGTTTCACTGAATTTTAAAAAGTCTTTAGTTGTAACATAATAGAGCCGATGATTATAACCATCATCTCCATAAGCTTGCGTCTCCGGAAAATCCCCCTCAATTGTTGTAGACCAATAGATGATATATTCATCATTCTTATCATTAAAGAAAATTTCAGGCGCCCAGCAATTTCTAGCCTTCGCTTGATGCTCCATCACTGGCAAATATTGCTGCCGGCTCCACGTGATAAGATCTTTTGATGATGCGTAGCCAATTCCTTTTTCATTCCACCCAACAGTCCATACCAGATGAAAGGTTTCATCCTTTCCTAAAACAACACAAGTATCACGCATGATCTTTTCGACACCAACTTCAGGAACTATGAACGGAGTATCTTTCTTAAGAGCACTCCATTGAAATCCATCTTCACTCCACGCAAAATGCAATCCATCCCCATGACCTTTGAAGTAGGAGAATAATAAGATTTCGTCTTTCACTAATAAAACATTTTATGAAATAGCAGATAAAGAACATGCCTATATCAGCACATTCATTTTCTTTTGGGCTGGATTAATTTAGCAACCAATCCTGTCCATCCGCTTTGGTGAGATGCTCCTAACCCTAAACCATTATTCCCTTGAAAGTATTCGTAGAATAACAGATACTCATTAAAATTTTTATCAGTTTGGAATTTTTCATTATCCCCATAAACTGGTCTTTTGCCATGAGAATCTTTTCTGAAAATATTCACAAGCCTTTCGGAAAGATCATCTGCAATCTGTTTCAAAGTTTTCTTAACTCCTGAACCTGTCGGATGTTCGACCAGGAAGTCATCACCATAGTAATGATAAAATCTTTGTAGCGATTCAATGATAAGATAATTTACGGGAAACCATATCGGCCCTCTCCAATTTGAGTTGCCTCCAAAAAGAAAGGAGTCACTTTCACCTGGATTATAGGCAACAGTAAAATGCGTATTGTTGAGCGATAATGTATAAGGATTTGATTCATGATATCTGCTCAACGCACGAATTCCATATTCAGATAAGAATTCTGCTTCGTTCAGCATTCTCTTCAGCAGGCATTTCATTCTATGTCCGCGGAGTAAGGATAGTAAGTGTCGTTCCCCTTTTCCTTTTTCAGTCCAACGTGAAATGAGATTGGCGAGATCGGGTCTGTTCTTCAAAAACCATTGCAGGCGTTCAGTGAACTCCGGCATGGAGTCAAACATATCTTGATCCAGCACTTCTACAGCAAATAAAGGTATGAGGCCAACCATTGACCGTACCTTCATCTTAATGCGTTTGTCGTCGTGTGTATGGAGTACATCGTAAAAAAATTCATCTTCCTCATCCCACAGATCGATTCCCTGATTACCAACATTTGCCATTGCTCCAGCGATGTAGAGAAAATGTTCGAAGAACTTTGTTGCAAGGCTTTGATAGGTAGGATTCTCTTTGGCAAGCTCCAGCGACATTCTCAACATGTTCAAAGTAAACATGGCCATCCAGCTGGTGCCGTCAGATTGTTCAATGAAACCTCCGGCGGGTAATTGGGCGCTACGGTCAAACACGCCTATATTGTCCATTCCCAGAAATCCGCCTTGAAAAATATTATTTCCGTTGTAGTCTTTTTTATTAACCCACCAGGTAAAATTCAGCAGTAGCTTGTGAAAAATTTCTTCAAGGAATTGTCTATCTGCTTTTCCTTGCAATTTTTGGTCGATCTTGTAAACTCGCCATGTAGCCCAACCGTGAACAGGAGGGTTGACATCACCAAATGACCACTCATAAGCCGGCAGCTGCCCGTTCGGATGCATGTACCACTCTTTTGTAAGCAAGAGCATTTGTTTTTTCGCAAATTCGGGGTCGACCATCGCTAAGGGAATGGCGTGAAAAGCAAGATCCCACGCGGCATACCATGGATACTCCCACTTATCAGGCATCGAGATCACATCTGCATTATTCAAATGCTTCCAATCGAAATTGCGAATATTTTTTCTTGTCTCTGGTGGTGGTGGCTGACCGGGATCACCATTCAGCCATTGATCAATATCGAAATAATAATATTGCTTGCTCCATAGCATTCCTGCTAAAGCCTGTCGTTGTATCAGACAATTTTCTCTCTCATCAATCTTCTCCTGCATTTGTTTGTAGAAGTCGTTGGCTTCCGAAACTCGTTTGGCAAAGATTGCATCAAACATTTCAAAAGGCTCAGGCGTAAACGTTGATGAAAGCCTTAAACAAATTACCTGTGATTTGCCGCCTGCGAGTGTAAGGTCATAATTTACCGAAGCCTTTGTGCCTTTCGGTGTTATATTTAGTGCGGCAAGATTGTGTTGAATAAGATAGTCGTTGATGCCATCTTTAAAAGTACCTTCCTGGTGATGCTGATATAATTTCCCTGTGTTCGTGTCGTTCTCGCAAAACAACAAATCCGAATTACCATTGCAGTAAAAATAATACTTGCCTAATTCCGGATGGTTTATTGTGATCATGTCATCATCATCCTTAAACAATTCCGGCTTCCGGTTGTCATAGCCCCACGACCATGTATTGCGAAACCAAAGTGTGGGCAATACATGAAGATGGGCGGTTTTCTTTCCCCTGTTGTGAACCGTAAGTTTTATGAGAATGTCGTCAGCATCATTCTTTGCATATTCTATAAAAATATCAAAGTATGCATTATCATTAAATACTCCTGTATCGTATAACTCATACTCGGTCTCATTTTTATTTCTTCTTTTATTTTCTTCAACGAGTTGTTGATAAGGAAATTCTTCATGAGGATATTTATACAGCATCTTCATGTACGAATGCGTTGGCGTACTGTCAAGATAATAGTACAACTCCTTGCAATCTTCGCCATGATTCCCTTCAGGATTTGAAAGACCGAACATTCTTTCCTTTAAGATCGGATCTTTTTTATTCCAAAAAGAAAAAGCAAAACACAACTGTTGCTGATCATCACTAATACCTCCAATGCCTTCCTCTCCCCAACGATAAGCTTTACTGCGCGCAGCATCATGTGTAATGTAATTCCATGCATCGCCATCGGCACTATAATCCTCTCGAACTGTTCCCCATTGTCTTTCTGACAAGTATGGACCAAACTTTCTCCAATTCTTTTCTTTAAGCTTATCTTCTATCAGGCGTTTTTTTTCTTCAGTCATGATGAGGGATTACCAAGTAGTATATAGAAAATGAAAGCAATTAAGCCGAAAGAAATTTTATCCATTATCCTCAAATCCTGGGTACAGCAACATGCCACCGTCTACAAAAAGTGTTATACCATTCACGTACTCCGAGTCATCAGATGCCAGCCATACAGCTGCACCTCCAACATCTTCAGGTTCGCCAATTCGCTTTTGCGGAATTAATTTTAAGAGACTGTTATATGCCGCGGGTGTTTGCCAGGCAGCATGATTGATAGGTGTACGGATAGCCCCAGGACCAATGCTATTGACGCGAATTTTCATAGGTGCATATTCCTGTGCAATAGTTTTCATCAACATCATCACGCCACCTTTCGAAGCCGCATAATTTGCATGACCTGCCCATGGTATTACTTCGTGCACAGAGCTAACACAGATGATCTTACCTGCAGATTTAGATTTTGTGGGCACAACACCACGCTTGAGAAATTCTTTGATTGCTTCACGCGCGCAAAGAAACTGGCCCGTAAGATTAATATCGATTACATGGTTCCACTGATCTAATGTCATCTCATGAAATTTTGCATCGTTTTGTAACCCTGCGTTGTTAATCAGGATGTCAACAGTACCATAACGCTTAATTGTTTCCTGAAACATTGTAAGGACATCACCCTCTTTGCTAACATCAGCTTTTATAGTAAAACCATCGCCACCATTGTCTTTAATTTCTTTTAAAACTTTTTCTGCTTTATCAGGGCTACTTGAATAGTTCACTACAACTTTGGCACCTTCACGAGCAAGTGCTTTAGCAATACCAGCTCCGATACCTGAGCTAGCCCCTGTAACAATGGCAATTTGCTCGTTTAATTTCTTTGTTGTGCTCATGTTATTTGTCAAAGTTTAATCACAATTAAGTCAGATTTTAATATTGGACAAAGCAAAGATTAAACTTAAGAAATTATCCCGTCTGCGATCCGCTTTGTCTTTGTATTTTAGGTGTTACAATAAACGTCAATCCTTCAATAAGAAAAAAGCCCGGCGCAACCAGGCTTACATACAAACGCTCTTAGTTCTTACTTGATAATCATTAAGTTTTGATTCCTGTTTTTCGCTAAACATTTGTAAGTATTCTGTTTATGCTTCAAGAGAAACAAGCTTGTTACTTTCGTGAATTATAGTCCTTAAATATTAAACTTGTCGTTGGCCTTTTCCTCCATTCGGATCATTTTGATGTCCCATATTACCCTGCCTGCTACCGCCAGCACTATCGGCACTGCCTGAAGATTCACCTTCGGATCCTTTCTTTTTCTTTTGATTATCAGAGATTGGCGGCAATTTCGGATCTTTATTCCCGGTATTTTTTTTCGGCTTCATGATCATCCTGTTAGAGAAAAATTAATAAAAAAAACTGAGCCTGCAAGAGGCCAGTAATGTTTACAGAGCAATGCTGATGCCCGCGTCACTTTCACTTTGCATTATTATCGATTAAGGCAACTTCGAGCGTGATTTTATCTTTATTTGCAAAAATTTCTTTACAGATGAATGCTCCTATCCTCTATGATATTGCTTATAAGTGGCTTACGATCAATGGTCCTTCCATCCTGATTGCTATTCTTATTTTTTTTACCGGCCAATGGCTCATCCGAATAATAAAAAAGTGGGTACACCGTGCAATGGACCGAAGGGAAGTTTCACCATCACTTCGCCCCTTTCTTTTAAGCCTGGTCATCACTGTATTGCAAATTCTACTGATCGTTATCGTTTTTCAACTGTTAAGTGTTCAGCTAACCATTTTTACAGCCATCGTAACCTCCTTTGGTGTTGCCGCTGGCTTGGCTTTATCAGGAACACTTCAAAACTTTACAGGAGGTGTCCTGATCCTCTTGCTAAAACCTTTTGATGTAGGTGATAATATCATAGCACAAGGACATGATGGAATTGTCGATTCGATCGAGATATTCTATACGATTATTACAACCAGAGACAACCGAACCGTCATTATCCCCAATAGCAAACTTTCGAATGAGGTGATTGTGAACATCAGCAGACAGGGTTCCAGAAGGTTAGATATAGAACTTAAATTTTCTTACGCTCATGACATTGAGACGGTAAGACAATTAATGATCAGATCTTTTAAAACTTTTGATTACGTAAAGCCGGATACAAAAGTACAAGCAGGTGTATCAGTTCTTGATCCTGACAGTTTCAAACTCATGCTTGAGGCCTGGATAGATGCACATGACTATCACAAAGCTAAATTGACCCTTCAACAGAAAATCATTGATGATCTTAAAGCTTCAGGAATAAAACTTCCGGGTATGAATTAATTGAAAATCTTATCTGTATTTAATCTAAATAGGGTATATTTACAGCCATAATCTTCGAAAACGCCTTGGAACAGCAGCTTTTAAAAGAACTATCATTGACACTAAATCGCAAAAAAGGAAAATTTCTCCTTTCTATTTGCGACCAGGTGGTTGAACAAAATGTCTGCGAATTCCTTCAAACCTTTAGCTTTCTTGTCGGGAAAAACATTGAAGAATACCTGTTGAACGTAGACAGCTGCTATGATTCAGTTCGAATTCCGCTGACAGGCAACGGTAAAATAATCACCCTTGAACTATCTGAGTTCATTCGCTTCCGTGATCTTTACGAGAAGCAAATGTTTCTGCTAAAGCTTGAAGATCTGCTTGTACGCAAAGGGATCTGCGCGGCAATTAAGTAGACTAATTTCAAATTAGTCTTTTTCCGTCTTCATTAATACTATCCTAATCAGCAATTATTACCTTTAGGGTACAACATTTTACTATTAATAAAGTGAAATTTAAAACTATGAATACATCTGTTATAAGACTTAAAACTTCTCTGCAAGAAAGTGTGCTTGATCTGCTGAATCAACAAATCGCTATGGAAGCGCACTCATCGGCATCTTACCTATCAATGGCAGCATGGTGCTATGGCCAGGGTTTAAGCGGATGTGGCGATTATTTCAAAAAGCAGTCTGGCGAAGAGCGTGAACATATGCTTAAATTATTTCATTTTATTGTGGATGCCGGTGCTCTACCAATATCGCCTGATGTTGTTAAAATTGAAAGATCGTTTGAAGGCTTACGTGATGTTTTTGTTACAGCCTTAGATATGGAAATATCGATCACGAATAACTTTAACAAAATTTCCGACCATTGCCACAAAGTTAAGGATTACCAAACAGCAAGATTCTTGCATTGGTTTTTGGATGAACAATTGGAAGAGGAACAACAAGCTAGAAGAACAATAGAGCTTTACGATCTCATCGGAACGGAGAACGGAGGCTTATACCGTATTGATAAAGAAGTTTATAAATTAAGTGCTTCGGCATCTTAACTTATTAGTAGAATACTAACTTTAAAACCAACTGTAATAAGGTTGGTTTTTTTATGCATTGCCTTATTCTTCAACTGAATTCTGCGGTGCATTTATTAAAGGAAAAGGTATTTTTGACCCGATAGTTTATCCGTATTTGTTAATATGATGAAGGGATCGTGCAAAAAAAAACCGCCCCTATGCGAGATAGGAAGCGGTAAATGAATAGTTTCTTCTTTACTTACTTACTTCATAAGCGCGCACAGTATTCTTGAAGAAGGTAGGCACAAGTAGTAATTTTTTCTCCTGGATATATTCAATATCTGCAGCGTTGACAGAATCAGCACGAATATCTAAAATAGTAAACTTCTTCCAGTCTGGTCCAATATGCGTAACCTGACCATCCCAACTTGAAACGAAATAAGCACCATCCCCAATGGCCTCAATTCCATCACCATTATTGATACTATCAGTTTGTACGGTAACTTCTTTCGTGGTTGTATTAATTGTATTGAAAGTCTTGCCATCCCACAATACCATTTGCACTTTACCTCCTTCTGCTAACAAACCATTCGGACCTGCTAAATTTTCAAGCCATTTTGTAACTTTTCCGTTCTCAATAACTATAACATTCCCCGCGCCCGTATCACTTACGTAAACTCTTCCTGCACTGTCAACTGTAATATCATTCAGAAACTTTGCTCCTTCAATTGCAAATGTGTTTGTGATCTTTCCGTTTGTTACATCAACTTCAATTACACGATCAATGTCTGCTACATAAAGTTTACTGTTAAACAGTCCCATTCCTTTAGGGGCATTTAGTCCTTTTACCCACTGCCCTTCTGTGATTTTTCCATCCAAAGAAACTTTAGAAATAAATCCGTTTCCATCTTTTCCATCAGGAGCACCATTGATGTTCGCTGCATAAAGAATGTCACGTTCCTGATCGTACAATACAGATTCACAAGTGGTCAGGAGCGTGTCCGTTTCCCACTTCAACGTAAGCGTTACAGGTGCAGCACTAACTGAGTCAGTCGCAACAGTTTCTTCAGCGCTTTGTTTAGGGTTCTGGCAGGCAGTGGTTATAAGCGCCACCATGATGATCATTCCAAAAATTTGTTTCATGTTTTTGATTGAAGATTATTGTAATTAAAGATTTCGTGACTCAAATATATATCGATTCAACAAACTCGCACAACGTTACGATCAACTACTTAACACTTGTTCGCATATGTTTCTTTTCATCCATCTCTTGATAAATAGATGTGCTCTATTAAATTCGCGCACTCAACATGTTGCTTAACAACTTGCAATGAATAAAGTGACCAGATTCCCGCTCTTACTATTGTGTTTACTATTCATACCGTTAGCCGAGGCATTTGCACAGGATGCACCTGTCCAAAATGATTCTGGCGCAACCGCATGGATGCTGACATCAACTGCTCTAGTGCTTTTAATGATTCCGGGATTGGCGATGTTCTATGGCGGATTAGTGAGAACAAAAAATGTTCTTGGTACCATGATGCACAGCTTCACCGCCATGGGAATCATGACCGTGCTGTGGGTGATCTGCGGATATAGCATGAGCTTCGGACCAAATGTTTTGGGAGGATGGTTTGGTTGGAGTAATGATTACTTTTTATTGCAAGGGATTGATGAAAACATCATGAGCGCTGGTGTACCTGAGTACATTTTCTCCATGTTCCAGGCAAAATTTGCTATTATCGCTCCCGCACTAATTGCAGGAGCTTTCGCAGAAAGAGTGTCCTTTAAAGGTTATTGTTTCTTCATTGCACTTTGGGGCTTACTCGTTTACAATCCGCTTTGTCATTGGGTCTGGGCTTCTGATGGTTTCCTGTTCAACCTTGGCGCCAAAGGTGCGATAGATTTTGCAGGTGGCACGGTAGTGCATATCTCTGCAGGTGTTAGCGGGTTAGTTGCTGCAATATTTCTCGGTTCCAGAAAATCATTTCCACACCTGCCAATGCGTCCAAACAATTTGACAATGACTCTTATTGGGGCTGGCTTACTTTGGGTAGGTTGGTTTGGCTTTAATGCAGGCAGTAGTATTTCAAGTGGATTAAGTGCTGCACAAGCTTTAACAGCAACACAGGTTGCTGCTGCCTCTGGCGCACTTGCCTGGGTAATCATTGAAGGTTTTCATCAAGGTAAAGCAACTGCCCTTGGCTTGGTCAGCGGAATTCTTGCAGGCTTGGTAGCGATTACGCCTGCCGCTGGCGTTGTGAAAGCTGGTGGCGCCTTAGCCATTGGTACACTTGCCACTGTTTTTTGTTATCTCGCAGTGGTCTTGAAAAACAAACTCGGCTATGACGACACCCTTGATGCATTCGGCATTCATGGTGTTGGTGGCATTGTAGGTGCTATATTTCTCACCTTTTTTATTCGTGAGAGTTGGATGACTGATGCGGCTACTTTAGTACCTGGTTGGAGTGTGTGGGATCAGCTTGGTGTGCAGGCACTTGCAGTGCTCATTGCTATTGCTTACGCGGCCGTTGGAACATTTGTCATTTTATTTATCCTGAACAAGTTTATTCCAATAAGGGTAAGTGCTGAAGGTGAAATGAAAGGACTAGACAGTTTCTATCATGGCGAAAGAGGTTATGGTATGATCAATCCAAGCTAAATACAATCTAAAAAACAAGGACATGAAATTGATTGTAGCGATCATCAGGGAAAATCAATTAGATCAAGTGCGCGAGGCACTGATTGGTGCCGGTATTGAAAGAATTACTGTCAGCTATGGCTCGGGTCACGGCCGAAGTAAAAGTGAAGAGATTTACAGAGGTCAGAAAGTCATTCCAAATTTAATTCCTAATGCGCGGATTGAAATTGCAGTGAACGATGAGTTTGTTGATATCACCTGTAATACAATACTCAATGCAACAAAAGCTAACGATGGTGGCCTGATAGGCAGTGGAAAAATTTTTGTGATGCCACTTGAACAATGCATTCGTTTGCGTACGGGTGACAGAGGCTCCGAAGCCATCTAATTAAACTAAACATGTTCTTTAGTTTAATTTCATTTCTTCATTTAGGATTGGGCATAAGCAGAAAAGTTGTGGTGAAAGACTTTCTTCAGTAACCTTTTTCAAAATATTTTAGTTAAGCAGTACATAGCATGGAGTTCCATGCTATTATTTTTTCGCCATGAACAGAAAACAACAGGTAATCGTCATTCTTGTGCTAGGTGCGTTGTCAACGATAAGCCCCTTTGCGATAGACATGTACCTACCCGGATTTCCCGCTATCGCGGATGATCTTAAAACTTCCGTTGCAACTGTTCAATTATCACTTACGAGTTACTTTGTAGGCATTGAGCAGGGCAACTTCTATACGGTCCTTTGCTTGATCGGTTCGGCAGAAAGATGCCATTATACACAGGCCTGATCATCTATATATTAACATCGCTTGGTTGTGCGCTAACAACCTCCGTTGAGTCACTCATTGGGATGAGATTCTCCAAGCTCTAGGCGGTTGTGCTGGAATAGTAGCAGCACAAACATTGGTAAGAGATCTTTTTAAAGTTGAAAAAACTGCCAACGTTTACTCCTGGATGACTTTGGTAGTCGCAGTTTCTCCTATGATCGCCCCTACTGTCGGCGGCATCATGACAACCACTTTTGGATGGCACTCCATATTCATCGCATTAGCGATAGTAACAAGCTTCATTTTGCTCGGTTGTTATTTAATTTTACCTGAAGGAAGAAAACCAGATCTTTCACTTTCACTGAAGCCAAAACCAGTTCTTAAAAATTTTCTTGCAGTAAGCAAAGAGCCACAGTTCATAGTGTATTGTATTGCAGGTGGGTTTGCAAGCTCAGCAACATTTGCTTACATCGCTGGATCTTCAGATGTTTTTATCAACTTTTATCACACAAGTGAACAAGAGTATGGATGGATCTTTGCCATCATCGGTGCAGTGATCATTGGAAGTACACAACTCAATCATCTTTTACTTCGAAAATACGGCAGCGATCAAATTGTAAATGCTGCAATGATCTTTCAAACAATTGTTGGCCTTGTTCTGATTATTGGTACCTATTTTAACTGGTATGATAAAACAACGTTGATTATAATGATTGCATTATTCCTTGCCCCTCATGGATTGACAAATGCAAACACTACTGCGCTTTCATTGGCACCGTTTTCAAAAAACACAGGTAGTGCAGCATCGCTGTTGGGTTCTTTCAGAATGGCTATGGTGGGAATAATCTCTGCGCTTGTTAGTGCCTTTCATGACAGCACGCCTCTCCCAATGATCATCGCTATGGTCATGACTGTTGTTTCTGGTTTTGTTATTCTGCGCTTAGGAAAAACGGTTGCTGCTCTAACGCGCAAAGGCAGGCTGGTGAAAAATCCTCAATAATTATTTAGACCTCCTGGAGAAACTAATCTATCCTCTCCTAGTTGTCTTGGGTGCCTCTTGCATCAATACATTTTAAAATAATAATCTTTTAAGTTTTATTTGGCAATCTCCAATTTTAATATTAGCATCGAATATTCTAACTATTCCGTTACCAAACAATCACTATCAGTAAAAATACAAGGCTATGCGGAATGTAGAAATTCGTCTTTTCATCGTAATTCTATTTATTTTTACTCAGGCAGGTCAAAGTTTTGGTCAAAAAAAACTTTTCAAAGGTTTTATTGTATTGCATGCTGGGGATACCGTTCTCGGTTATGTTAAAAAAGGAAAAACAAGTACGCTTTTTTCGGAATGTAATTTTCAAGACACCATTACAAAAAAAATACGTCTTTATCTTCCCTACGAAATAAAATCTTACGGTTTTGAAGATGGCAAGTCCTACGAATCAATCAAAGACGAAAGAAGTGGCGTTTTCTTTTTAGCGGAACAAGTTATAGTCGGAGCAGTTTCTTTACTTTATAATGGAGATGCATTGTATTTTAAAAAAGGGGGAGTGTTAACAAAGCTTCCCAAGCCATATGAAAAAATAAGCTATTACAATGGCACTCCAATTGGCAAAAAATTTACACCACATACCGATACATTGAGAACATTAATGGGTAATTGCCCTGAAGTAAGTAAGTATATCAGTAAAGTTTTTTACAGCTACTCATCCTTTCACGACTTATTCCAAAAATATAATACTTGTATAGGGTCTCCTCCTCAAAAATTTGACAAGAAGCTAAAAGCTAAAATCGAGTATAAAATCCTTGCAGGCGTAACTGAGTCGCATTTAAGGCTAACTGATTATTTTCCGGAATATGGTGATGGGAATTTTAGTAATAGTAGAAAGTTTACAGGAGGCGGGGGCCTTAATTTTTCTTCTCCTAGACTCAGTGAACAGTTAAAAGTATCAATTGAAGCACTCTGGATAAGCAATTTTTATCATGGCCGTTCAAAACGTATAAGCAGTACTTATACATCCTACTATGAATTCTTTACAGATGTTTCATCCCTAAAAGTTCCAATCGGGCTCCAATATGATTTAAGCAAAAAAGCTTTTTCACCATTCATAAGCGGAGGTGTCGTTACAGAGTTCCTAATTAAAAAATCAGCAAACGGAACGAAGGAGGTTGAATCCTTTGGTACAGTTACTACGGAGAATATTACAGTGCACTCATTTAGAAAATCAGTGAATGGTTTTTGGTTGGCATTGGGGGTAACAAAAAAAATATCACCTAAATCCTCTGTTTTAGCTCAATGTCGAGCTGAAAAATCAGTAGGCTACTTTGGTCCTGGTGCGAATAAATTTGCTGATGTTACCAGCATTTCAGTTTTGTTAGGATTGCAATTTTGAATATGAGGTCTAAACATTTATACATTTTATTGCTGTTCTTTACTCAGTGCGAAGAGAAGTCTCTAGACATTCGAGACTTTCCGAGAATTGAAACAACTGATTTTAAATTAATGCCAGCCGGAAGAGTAATTTTTTTTGGAAAATACCTGGTTGCTGGAAAAAGTGATGTGATTGATCATGGATTCACCTGGTCTGAAACTACCTTTCCAACAATTGAAAATTCTGCAAAAGTTTCATTAGGCAATTTAGCTAATCCTTCAACCTTTGAGGGCGAAGTCATTGATGAATTCATTAAAGGTGAAAAATATTTAGTCCGTGCATACGCTGTAACATCCGATTACACCGTGTATGGACAATATTTATCTTTTACGCTTCCTGAGGATAACAACTTATTAGAGGTTACATCACTTGCGGGATCTATAAAAGGGTATGCAGATGGACTTGGTGAAAGTGCAATGTTTGATTCGCCTTCTCAAATTGCCATAGATGCAGATGGGAGTGTTATCGTAGCAGATAAAAATAATCATAGGGTTAGAAAAATTACACGCAGTGGTGAGGTCTCAACAGTTGCAGGGGGTGCTCAAGGAAATTCGGATGGAACTGGAATTAATGCTTCATTTAATTTTCCTACAGGAGTTGCAATAGACGCTCAAGGAAATATTTATGTAGGCGATACTGGTAATAATGTCATTCGAAAAATCGCTACCAATGGTTCAGTAAAAACTTTTGCTGGGTCGTCATCTAATGCACCCAGTAATGAAAACGGCACCGGGACATCTGCACGATTCAACGCACCTGGGCATCTTTCAATTGATGGTTTCGGGAATATTTATGTGGTAGATACTGGGAATAAGCAAGTCAGAAAAATTACTCCTGCTGGAGAAGTTACAAGCGTGTTCCGCTCCTTAAATTCTCTTGTGGGAATAGCATCAGATAAAACTGGAAACATTTACGTAAGTAGCTTCTCAAACAAAATTGAAAAAATTAGTAACACCGTAGGCCTAACGACCATATTAGATAACCAGGCGGACCTTCCATATGGCCTTGCTGTTGACAGGTCCGGCAACATATACGTTGCTAATACGAACTCTAGTACAATTGGCAAAATTGATTTAATTGGTGCCTATACGGTGGCATTAGGCAAAATCAGCAGCACACCAAGTTTTATGGATGGCCCGGCTTTGCAGGCTATTTTTAATTCTCCTGAAAGTGTCGCCATTGATGCCCTGGGAAACCTATTTGTAGCGGACACAAAGAATCATAAAATAAGGGTAGCGAAATAACAACACTTCGACCCTACTAATTCAGCTTATTTCTAATTTAGAATTATGTTCACCAGGCAAGAAGATAGAGCGTTGGAATTAATTAAGAATAAAAAAAAAGCGAAGTCATGGCACTGACATTGATTTCATTCCAAACGTGTTAATACTCGCGCAGTTATAATCTCTTGCTTGATGTAGGAGCATTAGGATTTGGATTGTGTCTACCCTTCTGATCAGCCTGATTTTTATTGTTCTTAAAACCTCTCCACAGAAAAATTCCCACAATCGCTATTACGATAAATATAATTGCAAATTCCATAACACAAATTTTAAAATTTACTTCAAAAACATCTAGTCACTTAGTGAATGAGTTGGAGGGCCTGAAAACATTAATCAATTATTTCCTGACTGAAATTGGTCCGCCCCTTTCCACAATTTTAATTAACATGCCTTTCTGTACACGTTCATCTAATTCCATTCCATTCAGCACTGCCAGTTCTTCTTTTCTTTTATCAGAAACCTTAAAGGTGGCAAAGGCTTGGCTCAAAGTTCCGTTTTGCTGCACAGTTTTAATGCTAATGCGCTCAGCTTCACGATTTAATTTCTCTGGATCTTTTAGTTCTGCAAAACTTCTCATGGTATTCTGAAAGGTTTGTGCATAATTATTAAAGGTAGTCGCTGCTGACGCACCAATCATCGTATAAATGTTACCACCATACTCAATCAGGTATATCAAAGTTCTTAAAGTTGGTTGTTGTTGTTGCTGTTGTTGTTGACCACCCTGATCTGCAATCATTGCAATTGCATTCAAGCCGTTTACTGATTCTCGTTTTGACTCCACCAACGTGAGCTGATATTTCTTAAGAAGTCCCTGTGCTGCATTCTCAAGTGAGCTGCCTTCAGCCAACGATAGTATGATTACCGCTTGCCCCTGTGGCTCTGCAATTTGAACTTGCTGGGGTGTATTTTCTAATTTCCACTGTGCCGGTACTGGAAAATGGAACTTCATTACCGGATGATAAAAATTATTATTCTCAACGTAACCTTGTTTTGGATCATCACCGTAAACAAGACCGTCAATCATTCTTAAATAGTTATCACGATTAACCTTAAGCTCTGCAGCATTTACTTTCTTCTTCCAGTCAGCTGCCATCTTGCCGACCTTTGCTTCGCGATCTACAGGGTCAGGATGGGTTGATAAAAAAGTCGGTACTTCTTCTCCTCCAGATACTTTACGAAGTCGATCGAGAGTGCTGAAGAACTCGGACATCTCTTGTGCATCGTATCCTATCTTTGTTGAGTACTCAACTCCCAACTTATCTGATTGACTTTCTGCATCTCGTCCAAATTTGAGGAAGAGCAGGCCAAGACCTTGTTGTGCCGTTTCAGCAAACTGGGCAAACTCAGGTGAAACAACTGAACCCGCAACCAATCCAATCTGTGCTAACATGGCATTGCTGTATTGCTTCGCAGAGTGACGCGCCGTTATGTGTCCGATTTCATGCCCTAAAACCCCTGCGAATTCTGCCTCATTATTAAAGTGAGCCATGATACCCCTGGTGAAATAAACGTAGCCTCCAGGCACTGCAAAAGCATTTACAACGGGAGAGTCGACTATCTTAAATTGATACTGAAGATCTTTACGATGGGATACACCGACCATCTGCTGGCCTTTATCCTCAATAAATTTTTGCAATGCAGCGTTTTCATATATCCCCATGAAGGCGACAATTTCCGGATCTGATTGTTGCCCCATTGCAACTTCTTGCCCTTTCGACATCAGCATAAAATCCTGTTTGCCAGTCACCGGATTTTTTGCACATGAATGAACCAACATAATGACAGCAATACAAAAAATATTCAGCGCAGATGTTTTCATAGTTAAAGGCATTAGAGTGTTATCTATCGATAATGGTAGCAAGTCTTAAAAGACTATACCCGTTTAAACTTTCAAGTTTTTAAAGTACAACGGACCTATTGCAAGGATCACTCCACATTAAAGCAACAGCTTAACTTCAAATACTGCCGTTTGTCGGACACCGGGAAAATTTTTCATACTCCTGATGAACGGAAATTAAAATTTCCCCGTTTTCACAATAGATTTTCCCAGGCATGGTTTTTAATAACTATGTGTAGCCATATTCATAATAACTAGTGGGGTTTAAAAGGTTAGGATATGGAACAAATTTCCCCGGAAGCCGTCCGGGGAATATTTTTTATAAATCACCTTCCTATATATAGTAGTAAGTGGGAAAGTCAAGGAGGGAGAAACCCCGCATTTTCGAATGCGGGGTTTTGTTTTTTCTAGGCTTGTGCAAACACGAATATCAACACGCTATCTTTTACATAATTTAATTGTCGAATAATACCGTCACCATCTGGAGATGTATTTGGAGGCCGCGCGGTATAATTAATTGAATAGGGAATAAGTATATTAAACTTTTTCTAAAGTCAGCTTATCAACTTCACCCGATACATCACTTATATGCTCAAAAGGTAATGCGATCTTCAGTTTTTTCTACTACAATCCAATCTTCATTGAGTTCGTCAAATTGATCCACAGCTTTAAAATCAAGAATTACTTTCACTTTACCATTGCTAGAGGGGAAAGATGACCAAACTCCTTTCCGCGCCCCAATATGCTGCTTAGCGAGAATAGATCCATCCTGGTTAAACTTGAAATTGTAACCATCGAAATGTGCAGTCTCATTTTTCTTGTTAGAAGAGTAACTTACCTGCCATTGGTTGTTAGTTAAAGCTGCCTCGACTTGTCGATCGGTTAATGCCTCTTTCTGCGTATTGTTAATATCGCAAGACGAAACTCCAATCCAAATTGCAAGACTGCCTAAGCCTGCAATGGTAAAAATTTTATCTAATGTCTTCATAAATTCTTCCTTCACTCGAACCCGGAGAAATTCCTATGCCGCAGGGAAAAAGCACAGTCTTTTCGTAAGAGAAGATTTGAATATGTGTAGTCAACTCTACAAGAATTAATCAGTTTGACTGCCCTCTGCGTCTTAATTACTAATCATTTAATGAATTACTTATTCATGAACATGCCATTTGAACAGCATCTAAACTGTGTCACTGATACTGATGAGATCTTAAAGGTGCTGATAGAGAGAGTAAAGAAAAAGGCAACGTTATGGCTTAACTTGCATTATCTATCGGACCATCAATGGTAATGACTGCTGTAGAAGATAATCGATGTTCTAAAATGATAAAGTGATTTGCTTAAAAGAGACGGACTTATTGGGAATTAAAATCCTAGAAAATGAAATAATGCTGAGTGAAATTTAAAAGTGCATTTGCTTCAAACAAAATACAACGATCCTTTCCACGTAAAGCTAAGAGCGTATAAGGGAGAAAGGCCGTGATCAGGCGGGCATACTTTTTTTAATGATAATGTCGACTACTAACAGTCAACCTTCAGGTATAGGTTAGGTAAATAAAATCCCCCGGAAGCCGTCCGGGGGTTTTATATTTTAGAGCGTGTCATCTATCCATGAAGTGTATTTCAATGCAGTATTATTGAGGCAGGGTAAAATAAAAGTTTGCTCCTTTATTTAATGCAGCTTCTGCCCAGATCTTTCCTCCGTGTCGGTCCACAATCCTTTTCACGATGGCGAGTCCAACACCAGTTCCTTCGAAATCTTCCTTCCGGTGAAGTCTTTGAAAAACACCAAACAATTTATCAACGTACTCCATATCAAAGCCAACGCCGTTATCCTTTATATAATAGATCACTTCACCATCCAGGTGCTGATTCCCTATTTCAATTTTTGCATCCGTTTTCTTCCTGGAATATTTGAGTGCATTTGAAACCAAGTTCACCCAAATTTGTCTTACCATACCAATGTCAGCCTTGCATGGTTGAAGTGCTTTTATTTCTATCTCAATTTTTCTGTTTTTTTCCTGTTGTAACAAGTCACTGCAGATGCGCCTTACTTCATCATCTGCATCAAACCAGCTTTTTGTCACTTCAGTCTTCGATGTTCTTGAAAATTCAAGCAGATCATCAATGAGTTGCCCCATATACCGCGCATTTTTTGTAATCACACCAATAAGATGTCGGCCTTGTGCATCTAGTCTTTCATTATAGTCCTCTTCCAGAATACGTGCGTATCCGTTAATTGCTCTCAAGGGTGCTCGTAAATCATGTGATACGGAATAGGTAAACGCTTCTAACTCGTTATTACTTGCATCCAATTGTTCTGTTCGCTCTGCTACTTTCTGTTCAAGATCAAGATTTAATTCCTTTACCTTTTCTTCACTTCTCAGAAGATCTCGTTCCCTTAAAATTAAAGATCGATTCATTTCTTCAAGTCCTTCTGTTTTCCGCTCGAGATCTGCGTAAAGATGTTTAAGTTTTTCTTCAGCGCGTTTTCGCTGAGCGACTTCCTCTTGCAACCTTGCATTCAATGATTGCAACTCAACGGTACGCGCGTCAACAATATTTTCAAGCATACGGGGACTTTTTAACTCAATAACTTCCGGTGCTATTTTAATAAGTGCAAATACGGTTCCCATTGAAACCGTTGCAGTGACGAACCTTATAAGCGCACTTAACCTATATGCCGGCCACCAAAAAATTGCAGCATCAATAAGATGGGTTAATCCGCAAGCTAATATAAAAGCTATGAAGAGAATGATAATTGAACGGAACGGAACGGGTTCCATTTTCTTCTTATAAATAAAAAAGCCTAGCGTTAATGGGATCATGAAATATGAGATCCAAATGATAATATCAGAGATAATATAAAGCCACCCATGAAAGGTTGACCACGAGCCACACTGCCAACGTGGGGGCCAATTGCCTGTATCCAGAATTGTGGAGAAAAAACTTACTCCTTGCTGACTTAGTGATTCACTTGAATTTAGTTGAACGATCTCTGTCTTGCATGCTGCCATTTGTTCCTTGCTTAGGTGAACTTGATTCTGCTGTGCCGTACTTTGGAATTGAAAAATGAATAATGCAGCAAAAAGAAAAACTATATTTTTCATTATTTCAGATCTTTAAAATTGTTTTCAAGAAACTCATAGTAGGAAATTACAAAAAACCATTGTTATTATCCCAATTATAACATAAGGCTACTTTATGAGATGGTGTTGTGCTTCATAATCCGTTACAAGCCTGACCCCAACTTCAAGAATCGTCTGTAATGACTTTAGTTCGTGCACGTCATCATCATCCATTTGCTCCGCTACTACAAAAAACTCATAGAGTTGTTGTCTAAGGTAAGCACGTAATTGCTCACAGTTCAGTTCACTTAAGTGACGGATACATTTTTGGACAAAAGCATCGGGTTGCAACCCAAGCAGATCCTCATGTTTGTCTTGTAATGACTTGCAGTTGCCAATTTCAATCGCTCGTGCATGCAAATCTTGATGTCTCGTTTGCAACAGGTATAAAGTATAGTCATTGACGAGCATCAATAGTAGCAATGAATCCCTGTGACTTGTATTAATACCCGCCATAAAATGATCATCATGATCGCACCAGCTATCCATGATAGCGAACATGCTTACCAGTAGCACATTTATATTAGAGATTATTGACTTCAAGTTCATAACGGAAAGATTAAAAAATAAAAAAGCCCGGTTTTAATTACCGGGCTCTATGCTTAGGTGATATCTTTCTATTGAGAATCACAGGCTGTCCCGGAGAATATAAATAAAGACAAAGCGCTTGTCTTGTGTCATTATATTCTTGCCTAGTATCTGTGTATTCATGGTATTACAAATGTAAAATTTTTTTTTGAAGTCAATACGGAGATGGCAATTTTTCCGCCAGAATGCTTTACGGTTCATTCAAGTACTTCCTTCATTTAAATTCTTTCCTTTTATAAATCCACGCATATTACAAATTGCTTACTGTTTTCATCTTAACAAGTCTGAATTAAGATGTGATGCAGCTGAAAACGATATATCTTTGCAGCCATACCCTTTAAACTTTAATACCACTATGAACAAAGCTGATTTAGTTAGCAAGATTTCAGAAGACGCAGGCATAACAAAGTCTCAAGCTACAACGGCAATCGAGTCGTTTACCGAAGCCATTGCCAAATCTCTTAAATCAGGAGAAAGAGTAACGCTTATTGGATTTGGAACTTTCACCGTTTCAAGAAGAGCAGCACGTAAAGGCCGCAATCCAAAAACAGGTGAGACAATAAAAATTAAAGCTAAAAAAATAGCCAAGTTTAAGGCTGGTAAAGAATTAAATTCAAGAATGTAACTGTGCTATTCTCTCTGGCATTCACAACCTTGATTCTTAACGTGTCGAGGTTTTTTCTTTTTGAACCCGCTCTACATTCTGCGACTCTCATGCCACAAGCAAGCACGAGGTAGCTGAGGCATAATTGTTTCTGTTGACATGTTATAAAATTGAATGTTATGAAAATAATTCCAACAAGAATTCATGGGATATTGGATTATCTCGTGAGTGTAGTTCTGATAGCCGCTCCGTGGCTTTTAGGTTTTGCAAGAGGGGGAGCAGAAACGTGGGTACCAGTAGTTTTAGGAATGGGTTCTATTGTTTATAGTCTCTTAACAAATTACGAATTAGGAGCGTCAAAGAAGCTCTCAATGCGTTCGCATTTAAACTTAGATCTTCTTTCCGGTGCGTTCCTTGCTATTTCGCCTTGGCTGTTTGGCTTTAATGAATATGTCTACATGCCTCATTTAATTTTTGGTATTTTAGAAATTAGTGTGGCACTTTTAACTGATCCTGTACCAGCAAACTTAAATCAAACAACAACAGCATTTACTGACCAGAATAGAAGGCACGCACACTAAACATTTAAGAAATTTCAACAGTAACGGCCCTGCTTAAGCAGGGCTTTTTTTATTATTATATAATCTATTTTTCATTCAGAACAGTTAACTTTGAAATCAATTAAAAGATAAAAATATGATACTGGTGAAAGCTGGTAATGTTGAAGAAGCACCTGTTAAGGTAAAGCCGAAAATAGATATCGACACCCTGACTGCGATAGCTCCTGAAACTTTGGAGGATTCATTTGTATACGTTCATTGCTACTACCATAATACAAATAATGAAGCCTTGATCAGAATATGGCTCACTACTTTTTTGATGGATAAAGGCAGTAGCTTTAAATCAAAGCTGATTCATGTAGAAAATATCAGCCTCGCTCCTGTATGGACTCAAATTCCTGATGGTGCCAGGTACTCTTTCCTTCTCATCTTCGAAGGCTTACCAAAATCCTGTCAGCAGTTCGATCTCATCGAACAAATTCCCCAACCCGGTGGGTTCGAAGTTCGAAATATCGTAAGAAACGAAACGGATGTGTATCACATCGACATCTAAATTCTAACAAACCTCCCTCGCTGTAGAAAGAGTGCGTAATGCCGTTTACTTCAGTCTGTCTTCCTGATACAAGGAATATCGGTCGTCAGCTGCCTTGGGCATCAGAATTTAATCGCCCAACTCTCATTATAAGACAACCGGGATTAACCATTCATCCCTGAAATTAATATCAACATCAAAAATTAATTAAATTCTATGAGCAACTATTATATTGCTCTTGCATCAATGGGCCTGACTGAACTTGGTGATGCTTTAAGATACATTAGATAAATTGATCAGGAGATAAACTCTTGACACAAACCTTAACCATTGCACTGAATGAATTCTTTCAATATTAATCGAAGACTTTTTTTGAAGGGTGCTACTGCGTCTCTTGCGCTTACAACCCTCGGGGTAAACGGAATGGATATTATAAACCCAGCAAAGCCTTATCGTGTCGCCTTAATCGGAACAGGATGGTATGGAAAAAGTGACTTATTCAGATTAATGCAAGTTGTCCCTGTTGAGGTAGTAGGGCTTTGTGATGTCGATAAAAACCTACTCACACAAGCAGCCAGCCTCGTGAAAGAGCGACAGAAGTCAGGCAAAAGTCCTATGTTGTATAACGACTACAAAAAATTGCTCTCCGAACAGAAACCGGATATCGTTTTGATTGGGACACCCGATCATTGGCATTCGCTTATGACCATTGATGCTGTAAAAACTGGCTCTAATGTTTACGTTCAAAAACCAATCAGTGTCGATGTGCTAGAAGGTGAAGCAATGCTTGCCGCAGCCCGTAAATACAACCGCGTTGTGCAGGTGGGTACACAACGAAAAAGTACACCTCACATCATTGAAGCAAAAGCGAATATTGTCGATGCAGGACTGCTTGGAAAAATATCTCATGTAGAAATGTGCTGTTACTTTCATATGAGAGCGAACGGTAATCCTCCGGTAGAACCGGTCCCTGCTTTTTTTGATTATGAAATGTGGACAGGTCCTGCGCCGTTGCGTCCTTATGATGGGTTACCGCATGTAAGATGGTGGCGCACTTTCAATGAGTATGGCAACGGAATCGTTGGCGACATGTGTATTCACATGTTTGATACCGCTCGCTGGCTTCTAAATTTAGGATGGCCTAAACGGATCAGTTCAACAGGAGGCATTTATGTACAAAAAGAAGGCAAGTCAAATATTTCTGATACACAAACTGCTGTATTTGAATATGATAATCTGAATTGCGTATGGCAACATCGCACTTGGGGAACACCAGCCGACCCTGAATATCCATGGGCACTGAAAATTTTTGGCGAAAAAGGTACGCTTGCCCTCAGTACGATGAAGTACGATTTCACACCCGAAGGTGAAGGCAAGAAGATACATCAGGATGTTGTTTATGAGAAAGAGAAATATCCTGAAGACCTGAAAGAAGAGAAAATTGAATTGAACGCTGCCCCAGCCACAAGATTGCACATGCTTAATTTTGTTAAAGCAATTGAAGAAAAAGGAAGACCGATTGCAGATATTGAGGAAGGTCACATCTCTACTGCATCTTGCATTCTTGCTAATGTATCCATGCAATTAGGAAGGCCTGTTTCATACGATCCTAAAACCAGGCAAATTATTGGAGATGCAGAGGCAACAGCATTGCTACAACGTCCATACAGGGCACCTTGGGTGCATCCCGATCCAAATAATGTTTAGCAAGACTATCAGTGATTCCAATTTAAGTTATTCAACTAGCATAATTGTATTGAAGTGATTCATACAATTATGCTATACTTGCCACCTTATTGAACAAGTAAAGGAATTATAATGGTTGACTTCACCAATGCTAAATTAACGAAACTTGCTATACACAAGGTTGGAAATAAGTTGGTGGAGGATGGTGTTCAACTTTCAAACGAACTGGTTGATTTGAATCAACAAACTGATCTATCAAGTATTCTCAACGCATATTTTTTTTCATCTTTTAAAGATCCTGTTTACTACCACTTTCATCATGTTTCTTCTCTAGATCTGAATGAGGTTTATAGTATTACCTCGTCATTATTCGAATCAACAAGAGGATTTATTAAGAAATCGAAAGACATTGCAAACATTCTGTATCAATACTCCAATCACCCAAAAATAAAAAGCGGAGAATTGTATGTTGCGTATTTTGAGGACTGTAATTTAAAAAACGAACTGACTGATGTGATTGGAATTTTTAAATCGGAAAATAAAGATACGTTTCTCAAAGTAAATCCAGAAGAAGAAACATATTTGGTAAACCATGAAAACGGAATCAACATCAAGAAACTTGATAAGGGCTGTTTAATTTTTAATGTTGATGCAGAAGATGGTTTTAAAGTCTGCGTCATCGATAATCAAAGCACGGATGCACAATACTGGAAAGATGAATTCCTGAAATTGAAACCGGTAGCGGATAATTATTACCAGACACAGAACTATCTGAGCTTAGCAAAGAATTATGTTACAGAAAGATTGGACGAAGATTTTGAAGTTACAAAAGCAGATCAGATAGATTATCTCAATAGGTCTATCGACTATTTTAAAAAGAATGAGCAATTCAACGAACAGGAATTTTCAAATGCAGTATTCGAACACAAAGAAGTAATCAATTCTTTCAAGAAATTTAAGCGAGAATTTCAGGACGAGAACGAGTTGCAGATCGTGAGCGAATTTGATATTTCAACATCAGCGGTAAAGCGACAAGCTAAAGTATTTAAAGGTGTTCTCAAATTAGACCGCAATTTCCATATCTACATACATGGTGATAAGGACCTGATTGAGAGAGGTGTGGATGAAGATGGTCGTAAGTATTATAAGATTTATTATAAGGAAGAATCTTAACTATTGAGATGCTTCATTTATACGCTTCAACGCCTGTCTATTAATTTTAAGTAGCTGTCGCTTTGGTGCAATACCAACAAACCTTATTTTAATAACACCTCGGGCCTCGAGATCTTGTTTCACTTTAAGTAGACACCATAAAGTATTTACATAAGGAAAATTGAGATCACATCTTCCTACATTGCTTACCAGTTTTTCAAAAAAAACTTCAGGGCAAGTATCGAATGAAGAGATGATAAAGTCTTTCAGTCGATCGTAACATGTTCTCTCAAGGACGGCTCCCTTTTTTCCATTTGGATCCAACGTTACCACCCGATCAGAAAGTTCTAAGCTTAGCGTTTCCATCGCAAGTATCTTGTTAATTCAGATTGTTTAATTAAACCGATTGGACCTTCATAAATTCCTCCATCTCCCTGTGGATCATCAACAAATACCATCAGGAGATTAAGGCCTGCTGCATTGAAATCTTCAGCAGAAATATTATAAATCCTAAGCTTGTCATGGGCATTTGTAGAGCCAATCAGCTTACCGTTGAGATATGTCTGATCATAGTCATCTATCTTTCCAAGAATCAACACAAGGTCCTGACCCTGTAATTGCTTAGGGAGTGAGAACTGTTTTCGATACCAGGCACTTCCATCGTATTCATGATATCCCTGATGCTCCCATAATCCAGGGACAGATAACTTTGTCCAGTTTGCAGTTGTAGGGGGAGTCTTCTTTTCAAAAGCTCCGTGATCAGGATAATTGTATTTCTTTCCGAGTAAGGTAAAATCCCACATGCCGCGAAGGTTAAGCGCCAAACCTTGATCTGCCTCATTAATAAAAATCCCAATATCACCAGAGACGATTCCGCCTTCGACTTCTGCATCATATACCCGCACCGCGATTACATTTTTGCTTTGGAGGTTGAGATATTCAGTAGGAACATAATAGTTTCTCAAAGAATTATATCCAGTATGATACCTTGGAGGAAAAGATCCAGTGGCGCCAATCTTCTGTCCATTGAGATATACTTCATCCACATCGTCGATGTATCCCAGAAACAGATGAAAGCTGGAGGACTTGTTTTGAAGTTCCGAACCATCAAAGGTTATCCGATACCAGGCATATCCATTGTAACCATTAAAACCTTCATCTTCCCAATTCGATGGAACATCTATGTCTTCCCAATCATGATCATTAAATGATGGAGCCGACCATTTCTTATTATCGCCAATGGCAAACTTCCAGCGTCCTTCAAGATCCAGTATTTTTTTCCAACGCTCCTCACCTCTTGCGGCATTAATGAAGGTCAACGAAATAATAATGATGCAATATCCTTTTACGTTTCTTTTCATTGCTAGAATACTCGTTTCAAATTCATTTGTCGAGGATGTACGACAACCATTCAAAGAAGTCGTAACTATCGCTCCGGTACGTTTTCCAAAATTGTTTGTATTCGTCTCTTGGCAGTAAAGTAACAGGGCCCTCATAAATACCGCCATCTCCATGTTGATCAAATACCCTCACCGCTATTACGTTACTCTTACCTGGTTTCAGCAGGCCCTCAGGTATTTCGTATGTTCTGTACCTGCTCCACTCGTCGTTACTTGCCCACTGTCTTGACATTCTTCCTGTGCGTCCCACCAACTCTCCGTTAATAAATACTTCATCCATATCATCAATTTTTCCCAGCAGGATCATCAGGTCATCATCATTAAAGTTCTTCGGCAATTGGAAATTTTTCCGATACCATGCAAAACCATCATAATCATGAAAGCCTTGTGCTTCCCATGTTGAAGGAACAATAATATCCTCCCAATCTGCATCGTTAACATTTTCTTTCGACCACGCTACATCATCGTTCAGGTGAAACTTCCATTTACCAAAAAGATTAATGCTGTTCTCAGAATAGTTCTCATAAGCATAGACTGCAGGAGTACCACTTACCATTCCACCTTCACCCCCTTCGTCATACACTCTTACAGCAATTACGTTTTTCCCTTTCTTGTTCAAATATTCCTGAGGGATCAAATACTTCCGATAATAGTTATAAGCACTGTAGTAGTCTGGGGGGAATCCTCCTGTCCCCCCAATTAAATGTCCGTTAAAATAAACTTCATCCACATCATCAATCCTTCCAAGCTCGAGGAAAAGTGATCCTTTACCGGTATATTCAATAGCCACTTTTTTACGATACCAGGCATATCCATAATAGTGCTGAAAGCCTTCTCTTTGCCAGGATGATGGAACGAAAATCTCCTCCCATTCAGAATCATCATAGCCCGGTTGCGCGAACTTTACATTATCACCCAGACTAAATTGCCAGTCGCCATTTAAGCTTGCAATTCTTTCTCTATCCTGGCTCCATGCTTCCTGGGAGGCGGAAAAAAAGCAAAGGATTATTAAACTGAAAAATTTTGAGAGGGTAGCGGCCTTCATAGTCGTATAATTTTTATGAGTGGATTTGTTCATAGATTATACGATAAAGATACGGTCAGCTTAAATCGCGGGTGTCATCGGTCAGTAAACAAATGTAAAAAGTTGTCACCAAGTAAGCGTACTTTAAATTTTCAGCAATTCTGAAACTAAATTTTGCAGAGCCTCTAGCTGACTCAATAGATCAGTTTATAACCTGTGCCATGGACGGTAAGAATAATTTTAGGAACATTAGGATCTTGTTCCACTTTATGCCTGAGCTTTACTATGAAGTTATCAACCGTGCGCGTTGTTGGCGTTTCTTCATAACCCCAAACATTTTCCAACAGATCGTGCCGAGTTACAATTTCATTCTTTCGTTTCAATAGATACTGCAGTATTGTAAACTCTTTGTGCGACATCTTTACTTGAGACTCGCCGTCAGCTGCAGTAAAAGAAGCAAAATTGATATTCAGCTTACCAATTTTTATTTGATCAGCGTCCTTCTGCTTAGTTGATCCCTTCCTTCTTAGAATGGCCTTTATCCTTGCAAGCATTTCTCGAAGACTGAAAGGTTTTGTCACATAATCATCTGCACCGAGTTCAAGGCCCAATACTTTATCTATTTCTTCACTTTTTGCTGTCAACAAAATAATTGATACCTCAATATTTTTCTCTCTTACTTTTCTGCATACATCAAATCCCGACATCTCTGGCATCATCACATCCATTACCACTAAGTCGTAATGATTATTTAAAATTGCATTCAATCCTTGCAGCCCATTGTCTGCAATGTCAACGTGGTAACCCTCAAACTCTAGGTTGTCTTTCAAACCCCGGCTCATCGCTGGCTCGTCTTCAACAATTAGTATTTTCTGACTCATAATTTTATTAACTTCTGATGGGAAAATATAAGCGGAAAGCGCTGCCTTTACCTGGTTCACTTTCAACTTTTATCTTACCGTGATGGGCCTCCATGGTTTTTTTAACTAGCGTAAGTCCAAGCCCTGACCCTTTCGTGGTATGGATATTTCCTATAGGTGCACGATAGAATTGTTCAAAGATATCGGGTTGATGTTTCTTTTCAATTCCAATACCCTCGTCTTTTATTTCTATAAAATTAAAATTCTTTTCTTTACCCGTAGTGATTGTAATATGTTTTCTATCCTTGCTGTATTTGATTGCATTATCAATGAGATTGATCATCGCATCCGAGATTGATTCATGATCGCCATTTATCAAAGCCAGTTTTTCATCTTGTACACAATCGCATGTAAATGCTTTGTCTTTTAAATGGAACGAATACGAATCTATTACTTCACTACAAAGATCGTTAAGCTGTATTGGTTTTAAATTGTATGTTTTCTTGTTTGCTTCAATTTGAGAAAAGTTAAGAATTCGATTTACAATTCGAGAAAGACGGGCAGCTTCCTTCGCAATTACACTAAAGTATTCTTTCTTTTTCTCTTCGTTTACGCGGCCCATTTCAAGCGTCTCGGCATACATGCTGATTAATGCCAACGGTGTTCTTATTTCGTGAGAGACATTTGAAACAAATTCAGATTTTGCCTGAGAGAGATACATCTCGTGCCTGATATTCCTGTAAAGAAAGACAATGCCAAATGAAAGAACGAGTATTAAAAATGCGAGAATAATTAAACTGGTGGTGACACGATCTTTCACAAGATCATCAATGGTAGCGCCATTTAAAGCAATGCCGAGATAATACCCGGGCAGCAGCCAAAAATCTTTTTTCTGGCCTTCCCTTCTTAATTCAACTGCCCTCGCCTGTACTTTATTTATATTGTCAGAAGAGGTTGAATAAATCAGCGAATCGTTACTTTCCCTAAAGGCAGATATAATAAATTTCTCCTGCGATATTGTTTGCATTTTAGGTCCTAACACACTTTCAATAAAGTATTGCTGATCAAGAACAACCACTGCCAGGCTATATCCTGTTGTTTTTTCGTCTAGTATAAACTGAATAGGAATGCTGTTGCCGTTGACCAGAGTATCGATGGGCTCCATCTTTCTAAATCCGGCTTTCTCATAGCTAATGAGCTTTTCAATACGCTCTTTATTCTTAAGCACTATTCCCTGAAGCGTTTCATGCAATGATTCCTTCTGCTTTTGATCCTCGACTAAAGTGTATACTATTGATTTGTTTTTAAGGTCAGAAAAATATACGTGCGTTACAGCGCCCATCTCATTCAATGCTGCCTGTACAGCAAGAACGGTGGTGCTATCACCTTGACTGGCATGGGCGGCACGCGATACAGCTATGCTGATTCGATTTGCCCAACTATTCACGACATCATCAGAATATTGATTTACGGAATACAATATTGCGTCAAGCTGATTCTGATAAATCTCGCGCACGATCTCTTCATTCTTATTTAGAGAGTTAAGTTCATACAAAATGAATCCTACCGGAATGAGGGCAATGAGAATAAATGCAATGGTAATCTTTCTTAAAGGGCTTCTCATCTCTCTTAACCTAAATGCCTATTTTTTGGAGTTTACAATAAAGCAAACTACAATGTATTGAAAATAATATCCAAATGTTTTAATCAATTAGAAGAATAGACGGGAATAGTGAATAATTTTAACCCATGCTTTTTTTCCAAAAAGAAATATTGTTGCCAAGTTATAAGCGAGGCTTCCACCTGATCACCTCTATTATTGTAAAATCACTTCCGGAAATCCAAAACATAACCATTGGGCAGCTGCAAGTTTTCATCAAGCATACATCGGCCAGTCTCACCATAAACGAAAATGCTGACCCGACTGTTCGGATGGATTTTGAGCGTCAATTCAATGAGATGATACCTGAAAACGCGCCATACTATAAACATACTACTGAGGGTTCTGACGACATGCCTGCACATATAAAGTCTTCTTTGTTAGGCAGCTCTGTAACAATTCCTATCACAAAAGGAAGATTAAATACCGGTACATGGCAGGGAGTATATCTATGTGAACACAGAAACGATGGTGGAGATAGAAAAATCGTGATTACTGCTTTTGGAATTTAAATCCTAGCCATTGCAACGGAAATTACTTCAACTGCTTCGTGTTGATATTAATATAAAACATCCCTGCCTTCCTAAAGGGAATGAGTTGCTGATAAGTATATGACGTAACAGTTGGTGATTTTAACGGTATGAGGAAAATTTCATCCGGATCATCTGGTTCACCTCCAACGCCTAAAATAAAATAAGGTACTAAGTTTCTATCTACTGCGTATTTAATAAAGGTGCTCAAGTCATTTAAATCAACAACAACGTCCGCAAGGTTTGCGCTGTAAAGGTATGAGCACCTTATTGCTAGTCTGCTGCTATAATCCTTGGAAAGATAATCGAATTTTAGATCGGGATTTCCCGGGCTTGCAATCCCCTGACTTTTATATGTTAGTTGGAAGTATAGCGGATCGAACAGCGTGATGATAAAATTCTGAAAAGCCTCAATCTGTGTTTGCGAAAGCGATCTGTTTCTTTTCTCTATGGAAGAATTAGATTGACCTGAAACTGATTTCTTTTTATACACAATCACCATGATCACGGCAAGAAAAGCGATTCCGACTAACGCATAGAGAAATATCTTGGGTATTGTAACTGTTTCATTTAATGACTGCTCCGCCACTGCCTCTACCGTTGCGATGGCTGAATCTATCATAACAGGAGGTTTATCGAGTGCAATTGATGCGGTGTCGGTATCCGTTTGCAAGGAATCATTCGAAGGCACGTCGTGGAGGCTAGCATTAGACGCAAGCGGAATATCCATCGGTTTACCAATGTTCAATGAATATTTTAAAGTCTTATCAGTTGAATAATCACTTTCACCTACGATTTTATATTCATTGTCCGCATAGCTAAAGAGTAGATAGCACGGATAAGGTTTCCATTTTCCATTTGTAAAAACTTCCTTTCTGAAATCGCATTTTATAATCCCTGAAGTGTAGGCTGTAAAAACCAAATCGCTCACAATTCGTTGTTCAAATGCTTTGTTCTTTCTGAAAAGTTCTTCCTTCAGTGTGATGCAAATTTTTCGGGTGAGACGTTGTGTGTAGAAAATAAGTTTTTCCCCATAAACTCTTTTAAAGGCTTCACCGCTTCTTGCATTATGAGCATAGTTCCACTCCCCTACCAATGCCTCCAACTCTTCAGTATCGATTGCAATTTGCTGCGCAGGCAACCGGCTTGAAAATACTGTGGTAATCCCTATGACAATTAATACTCTAATTGCCGCTTTAAGATTCATTTTTTTTATTTGTCGTTTTAACCAAAGGAATCTTAAAAACTGTACCAAACAATGTTTCTGACTTTAACCTCTAGTTCGCTTCGGTTAAATGTTGAACGAGGAGCCAGTTAATTTTAATTGGCAAGCGGCTTAAGCTCAAGCTCCTTTTGGAACATCCACTACCTTTAAAGATCTTATTGTATATCCTTTCTTATGGTACTTTCAAATTCCAGAATAAGGTCTGCTCCATAAGCCATCGATGGTGTATGGTATCCGGTTTTAAAGTTGCCTTCAATAATTTTCCCTGCCACGGCTGTACTCGTTTGCGCAGTTAAATTATAACCGTTCATCGTTTCAAGTATGCTGATATGTATGTTCCCTGTGCCATCACTTACTTTCCCCCATAAGTAGCACCGACCCTGCGATCGGGTTTGCGCAAGCGGCCCTTTAATGTTTCGGTCAACATATCTCAGTAAAAACTTTTTAACTGCTCTTATTCTTAAAACTGGATCGATGTACTTGCTCAACGCTGCCAGACGAATCAACTTATCTTTTGCACCCATGTACACTTCAATATTAGGAATGGCGGTACTTTGCCATGCTGTTACAATATCGCCCCAAGGAATGTTTAATGCGTTTGTTGTATGACTGCCAAAATTTATTGTAAGTACTTTTTCACCGAAAGGTACCGTAACCAAGCTTCCTTCTTTTCGGATTTGACTTCCATATCCCAATCCTTCTACCATTGTTTTTGCTGTGCCTCTTGATACACCACCATTCTTCATGGAGAATGCAAGTTGCAATGTTGTTGCCGAAGGTAGTCTTTGTTTAAGATGGGCTGCAAGGCAATCGGATGGAACAACGTCAAATCCGCAACCTGGCACGATGGTAATACCTGCTTTTACTGCTTGCTGATTGTATTTCGCTAACAACTCAAACACCTGATGCTCTCCGGTAATATCGGTATAATGTATCTTTGTTTCAAGGCAGCATTCCACCATTTTCCTTGCAGACTGTTGAAAAGGCCCTGCACAATTGATGAGCACACTTCCTTTCGATAAAAGATCACTTAAAGCAGATGTGTCAGAGATATCAATAACATAGTAATCAAAACCCGTAATGCTATGCTGTTGCTCGAGCGCCTCTTTACTCCTTCCAGCAAGGATAACATTGTGCCCTCTTAACTTGCATTCCGAAACGATTAGTGTGCCGGTGTAACCGTAGGATCCATATACAATAATGGTCTTGTTTGGATTGATCATGGTGTTGATGTTGTAAGAATACAGAAAATTATAGTGCATAACCAACTGTCCAGGAAGGGGCGTTCGAGTTGTCAGTCTAGTACCAGATTGTAATAAATGAAAGGCTCGAGACTTGAAAACACTCTAGAAAAAAAGCCGCTCTGGCATGATGTTTTTAATGACGATGGTTCAAAACACATTACCATTTCTATGAATAATTTTTTTCGCGCACTAATAGCAGGATACGGAGCCAAAAAACTTGGCGGTGGATGCTTCGGAACTATCATTGTCTTTATAATTATTTGGGTGGCATTGGGCCAATGTCAATAAACTCTTACAACAATCAGTGGCGTTAGTTTTGCAGAGAACACACTGTCCTATTTATAGGATTTTAAAGTTTTGAACTACGAAAGTTTTCTTTTTAGTATTTAGAAAATATTGACAGTAGGCGAACAAACTTTTTTTCCTAATCGCATACAATTATATCTCTTCGCTTTTGAAGTATCTAATTCTAATTTGTGCATACAAAGTTCTCGACACAACTTCCTCAAAATCAATATTAAGCCTTCATTATAACATCATGCTGATGTTTACCCTTCTTCTATCATAAGAGAACTCGCGGATCAGTAACTAGGCTGAAACGGTTCTTAAACATTTCCATTTCGTCCGGGGACCTCTTTTTTCCTAAGTTCTCCTCTTTCCTGAAATTTCTTTCACACATCGTGAACTTTCCTGAACAAACTCACGTATAGATAAAACATTGAAACATTTCGATAAATAGATTAATTGATGTTACAACATATAAATGTAATGACCTCCAAGAAGGCCGAAAAGATTTCGAAGGCGCTATCGGATCCGAATCGAATCATGATCATTAAGGAGATCAAAAATAAAAATTCCGCTTTGTACTGTTGTGATATCCATGAAGTGATTGACCTTGCGCAACCTTCTATCTGTCATCATCTTAAAATGTTGACAGATACTGAAATCCTTCTTTCGGAAAAGGAAGGACGAAATGTAAAGTATACGCTCAACAACCAAATGTTGGATCAGTATATTGATTTTCTCAGATCACTAAAAAACGAATAACTTTTTTTTATTATTCAAATTGATACATCTAAATACCTCAATTAAGTAACATATGACCAAAAATTACTTTTCAATCCCCAAGTTACAATTAAACTTATCGAATTATTTAAATAAATCTATATATAAAATGACTCACCTTAAACACAGATTATTTATCGACCTGCAAATTTTAGCAGGGTATGTTGCGTTGGCTGCAATCATTGGAGCATGCTCAATCAAAGCAGGAGAATTACCATCAACACCCGAAAAAACAGCTTTCGCTGGTGTACCCGTTGATGGCACTATCATTCATCCTGGTGAATTAACAGATCAATTAGAAGTTACCGGAACAATACTCGCGAATCAACAGGTAAGCATTGTGAGCGAACTTACACGCAGGGTTGTTAAAGTAAACGCAAAAGAAGGGAGCAAAGTAAAAAAAGGAACCTTACTGTTTCAACTTGATCAGGCCGATTTGCTAGCACAACTTGAAAGATTACATCAACAGGAGAAGCTCGCGTTGCTCAATGAAAAAAGATTGAAAGACCTGATCGATCACGAGGCCATAGCGCAGCAGGACTATGATGAAGTTTCCACCAATCTTAAAGTACTTCAGGCTCAAATTAGCGAACTGCAAGTTACTATTGACAAGACCAGGATTACTGCACCCTTTGACGGACAGCTTGGTATGATCAACACCCACGTTGGGGCTATCGTTTCTGTCAACACTGTACTCACAGATATTGAAGATAATAGTGTTGTCAAAATAGAGTTCTCCGTTCCAGAAAAATATTCCAATGTCATCAATGTAGGCAGCGAGCAGAAATTTACTACGCCATCCAATGAAAACGAATTCAAAACGAAGGTGATAGCGAAGGCTGCAAGTCTAAGTACAGATACACGCACCTTATTGGTTAGAGGGCTTACTGCAAATCCTCAGGGCAAATTGCTTCCAGGCCAAAGCGCGAGAATATCGTTGTCATTGAATACATCTGCAGATGCGCTTGCTGTTTCGTCACAATCTTTGATTCCATCATCAGGCGGTTATGCGGTATTTGTTTCACGAAACAATAAAGCAGAGGCTGTTCCAGTACAAATCGGCCAACGTAGCACAGGCTCAGTAGAAATCATTAAAGGTTTATCACCAGGTGATACCGTCATCACCAGTAACCTACTCAGACTTTCTCCTGGCGCTCCTGTATCATTTGTTACTATTAAGTAATCTCAAATTCAGATAACGATTAAATAAACTTTTCATGAGTGCAATTTCACAAGTAAGCATATCACGGCCAGTATTGGCGGGTGTGATGTCAGTGCTGCTGATTTTATTCGGTATAGTAGGTTATACATATTTAGGAACGCGAGAATACCCTGTAACCGACTCTCCCATTGTCATGGTCACAACGGTATATCCAGGTGCAAGTGCTGATATCATTGCATCACAGGTAACTAAACCACTGGAGGAAGCTGTTGCGGAAGCTAATGGTATCCGTGCTTTGTCATCTGTATCACGTGAGCAGGTAAGTATCATTACGGTAGAATTTGATCTAAATGCAGATCTTGAGGCTGCAGCGAATGACGTTAGGGATAAAGTATCCAAATCCCGTCAGCAACTTCCTGCAGATATTGAACCTACCATTGTTGAGAAAGCAGGTCCTCCGGATTTTCTGGTTTTTCTCACCGTGCAAAGCGATACAAAAACCCTTGAAGATGTTACAGACTTTGTAAACATCAACATTAAAGAAAAACTACAATCCATTCCAGGAGTAAGATTGGTAGATACATATGCGGGAAGAAAACGTGCAATGCGACTTCGCATGGATCCGTTGAAACTAGCATCGTATGGCCTCACTCCTTCTGATGTACAAAATGCATTACAACGCGAGAACGTTGATTTACCGAGTGGCCGCATTGAAGGCGAGAACACAGAAGTGACATTGCGTACACAAGGCAGACTTGTTACAGAAGATGATTTTAATAATATGATCATCATTCAGAAAGAAGGCGCTATTGTTCGCTTTAAAGATATCGGCACTGCAATCATGTCTTCACAGAATGAACGCACCGCTATGATAGTAGGCGAAGGAAAAACTGCGCGATATGGTGTAGGAACAGGTGTGCAACCACAACGTGGTGCAAACTCTTTAAAGATCGTGGATGAATTTAAAAGTCGTTTTGAAGAGATCGTTAAAACTGCACCGAAAGAATATATTGTCTCATTGGGAAAAGACTTTACTGTTCCCGTTCGGAATTCATTATCAGAAGTTGAAGAAACGTTGATTCTGGCTTTCGTTCTTGTTGCGCTCATCATTTTTATTTTTCTCCGCGATTGGCGAAGCACTTTGATTCCATTGGTAGCTATTCCCGTCTCTATCGTTTCAGCATTCTTCATCATGTACATTGGCGATTTTTCCATTAACGTATTAACGTTACTAGGTCTTGTGCTTGCCATTGGACTTGTGGTGGATGATGCGATTGTGGTATTGGAAAACATCTATAGTAAGATTGAACAAGGCATGAGCCCGATTGAGGCAGCCAGAAAAGGTTCAGATGAAATTTATTTTGCTGTTATCTCTACCACAGTTACGCTCGCAGCTGTGTTTCTTCCTATTCTATTTCTTGGAGGTATTACCGGAAAACTATTTAAAGAATTTGCGATAGTCGTTGCAGGCTCTGTGTTGATCTCCGCGTTTGTTGCGCTTACGCTTTCTCCTATGATGAGTGCTTACTTGTTAAAAGCAAATACATCACATGGATGGTTGTATCGAAAAACAGAACCTTGGTTTGTAGGATTAAACAATGCCTATGAACGATCACTTCACGCATTCTTCAAATTCAGGTGGATGGGTTTTGTACTGCTCGCATTGTCATTTGGAATTGCATGGATCGTACTGCCTACACTGCCTTCAGAACTTGCACCTCTTGAAGATCGCTCAATGGTCGGTCTTGCAGTAATCGCTCCGGAAGGAACATCATACGAAAGTATGGAACAAACAATGAAAGAGATCAACAACTATGTTTCAGATTCTATTCCAGATCTCAATGAGAACAAATCCTATGCAGGCATTGCTGCTTCTGTAGGAACTTTGGTTCAACCCGTAAATGGTGGATTTCAGTGGATCTTTTTAAAAGAGCCTCACGAACGAAAAAGTGGAATGACACAACAACAAGTCTATGAAAAACTTGTCGCCGCGTCTGCACAATTCAGGAATGTAATTGTCATCCCAATACAAATCCCAACCATTGGGGGATTCTCAAGCTCTCAACCTTTACAATACATCATCCAGGCACCTGACCTCAAAAGTCTTACTGAAGTGATGCCAAAAATTATGGGTGAAGTGTATCAAAGCAAAAAATTAAGTTTCCAGGATCCTGATTTTAAAGTGAACAGACCGGAGATCGGTATCTCAATTGACCGTCAGCGCGCGGCGCAACTTGGAATCTCAACTCAGGAAATAGGCCGGACATTACAATTAGCTTTAAGTGGAAGACGATACGGATATTTTATTTACAATGACAGGCAGTATGAAGTAATCGGCCAGCTGGATCGCAAGGAACGCTCCGCTCCTGCTGACTTGCAATCACTATTTGTTCGAGCTGATAATAACGAAATGGTTTCGCTGGACAATCTTGTGACGATGCAGGAAACGGTGAGCCCTCCGGCAATCTACAGGTACAATCAGTCTTATAGTGTTACCATTTCTGCAACGCCAGCACCAGGAGTAAGTCTTGGAGAAGCCATTGGCGAAATGGATGGTATCGCGAAAAAAGCGTTACCTGCCGGATTCACCACTGCACTTGCCGGGCAGAGTCGTGATTATGCAGAGAGCAGTTCAAGTCTGATCTTTGCTTTCATCTTCGCTATCATTTTAATTTATCTGGTGCTTGCTGCACAGTTTGAAAGTCTTATCGATCCATTTATCATTCTGCTTACTGTGCCGATGGCATTGACTGGCGCCGTGTTGAGCTTGTGGATTACCGATCAATCAATCAATGTGTTTAGTCAAATCGGTATCATTATGCTCATTGGTCTTATCACCAAAAATGGTATCCTCATTGTAGAATTTGCCAATCAGCGAAAAGAAGAAGGCCTGAAAGTAAGAGATGCCGTACTTGCTGCTGCAACATCTCGATTCCGCCCCATCTTAATGACAACGCTTGCAATGATCTTCGGTACACTGCCCATTGCGTTATCCCTGGGTACTTCATCAGGAAGCAGAACATCGCTGGGTATAGCAGTAGTAGGTGGATTGATCTTCGCAGGTATTCTTACGTTGTATGTCATCCCAGCAATCTACTCTTACTTCTCGCGTCCTTATGTTCATAAGGTAAAAAAAGAAACTCCAGAGGCAACACCAGAAATAAAAACTCAAGCATTCACAGCATAATCATTTGAACTAATTATGAAATCTTTAAAGTATCTTATTATACCGCTTTTTGCAATTGCACTCACTGTGCAATTGCAAGCCCAGCAGGCGCTGTCGTTGCAGGATGCGCTCACACTTGCCGCATCTTCTAATGCAGAATTAAAATCAAGTGCTCTTGAAATTAATAAAGCAGAGCAGCAAAAGGTTGTTGCAAGAAGTCTATTTCTACCTTCCATCAATTTGGTTGGGCAAGCAAATCATTATTTTCAACTGCCTGCATTTTTCGGATTTGGAGACAATACCGAGGGAAGTAAAATCCCTTATGGGCGATTTGGTGGTAAGGATCAATTTACAGCCTTTATTACTGCAGTTCAACCGTTGTATAGTCCTTTAGCTTATCCATCCCTTCAAAAATCTCAGCTTCAGCAACAACAAAGTTCTGTTGCTAATAAGGCAAAGCAGATCGAGATCCTTTCGCAAGTGAAAGAAACATATCTCAGCATATTGGTTTTGAATGAGCAAATAAGATTGAAACAAGAAAGTATAAAACGAAACAAAAGAGTATTGCAAGATTCACGCGTGTTATATCTTCAAGGAAAAGGACTTCGCGTTGATACCCTACGAGCGTACACGTCAGTGAAGAATCTCGAGCCAGATCTTGTTAAACTCACCTTTGCCGCGGAAACTGGAAAGCTCCAATTGAGAACACTCATTGGCATTGATTCTTTAAATGATTTTGTGCTCACCGACTCGCTTACAATTCCTGTTCCGGAAAATATTCCGTCAGAAGATGAAGTGTATGAAGAAGTGAAAAGAAACAATCCGGATTTCCAGGTTTTAAAACTGCAAAGTGAGCTTGAAAAACAACAGGTGAAAGTTGCCTCTTCGTATCGCAAGCCCGTGCTCTCACTGCTTGGGCAATATCAGGTACAAACACAAACTAACGACTTTGAATATGGCAATGCACATTATCCCTCATCATCCTTTGTGGGCCTTCAACTTTCTGTTCCTTTATTTTCCGGATTTAGTACACAGGCTAAAGTAAAACAAGCTGGCCTTGCGAAAAATCAATCTGATCTTATGGTAATCAATACACAAGAAAAATTGAAAGCTCAGGTGCATGAGGCTATTGCCAACAACAAAGAAGCTTTATTAAGATTGGAGAATACTGCTATCGTTCAGGAGACAGCGCAATTAAGTTATAACATCATACAATACCGATACAAAAATGGTATTTCACCGAGACTTGAACTTACTGATGCAGAACTTGCGCTATCAACATCACAATCCAATTACCTAGAAGCAGTCTTTGATTACTTGTCTGCTAGAATTCAACTAAGAAAATTAATGGGCGTGAGCGAGATCGATTAAATTTCAAAACACAATCAACATCAATAGTAATATTAACAAACATGGAATACCGTCAACTCGGAAAATCAGGGTTAAAAGTGCCAGTATTAAGTTTTGGAACAGCAACGTTCGGAGGTACGAACGAATTTTTTAAGAAGTGGGGACAAACAGATGTAAATGAAGCTACACGTCTCGTAGATATTTGTCTCGACAATCAGCTTAATTTTTTTGACACAGCAAATGTGTACTCACGAGGCGCATCAGAAGAAATCCTTGGTGCAGCGCTAAAGGGCAGGCGACACCAAGCATTAATCTCCACGAAAGCAACGTTCGCTATGGGCGATGGTCCAAACGATAAAGGTTCATCACGATTTCATATCATTAAAGCCGCGGAAGAAAGTCTGAGACGCCTGAATACAGATTATATTGATGTTTATTTCATGCATGCATTCGATGCGCTGACTCCCGTTGATGAAACGCTCTCAGCACTCGATAATCTTATTACCAGTGGCAAGGTCCGTTATATCGGTTGTTCTAATTTTTCAGGATGGCAGGTAATGAAATCACTTGCCACTTCCGAAAAAAATGGACTTCAGCGGTATGTTAGTTACCAAGGTTATTATTCATTGATAGGACGTGAATACGAATGGGAGCTGATGCCGTTGGCACAAGATCAAGGTTTAGGAATGATGGTATGGAGCCCGTTGGGTTGGGGAAGATTAACAGGTAAAATCAAAAAAGGTGCACCCTTACCTGAAGGCCGTGTCAAGTCGGGTGGACTAGCGGGAGGACCTGATGTAACTGATGTAAATTTATACAGCGTTATCAACACCCTTGAAGAAGTTGCAGGAGAAACTGGAAAGACTGTTGCACAGGTAGCTTTGAACTGGCTGCTGCAAAGACCAACTGTAAGCAACATTGTTGTCGGTGCGAGAAATGAACAACAACTCAAAGAAAATCTTGGAGCGATTGGCTGGCATCTCAATTCAGAACAAGTTAAAAAGCTAGAAGATGCAGGTCATCAAAAACCAATTTACCCTTATTGGGTTGGCGAGAGATAGCTTATAATGTAAACGGAAAGTAATAGCAAAGAGAGATTTAGAAGCGACCGGTGCTGTCGAATAATTTAAAAGACGCTATAAAAATTCAACGAGGATAGAGACATGATAACGTAAGTATCAGCAGGTCACAAATGCAGGTCCTATTGGAGCGTGTTCGATGTTCTTACTTGCGTGAAGGTTTACACTTTCATTGATGATGAGATGTAAGTCTTTTTAAATGTCTCAAAATATTATAATGATCAACTACAATCTCTCTACCCTCCTACGGGTTTTTACCTTTATTTGTTTATTCGCATTCCTCACCAACTGTTCTGAGGAAGAAATATTAGAAACACCTATCTTAGATCAGGACATTAGCGCTACAGCCACAACAGGCTGCGGGTGTACCTATACTGTGCCTGTAACTACAAATACTTCTGTTGTAGATGGTACAGTGCTTGGTATAAAACCGGGCGCAACCATTTGCTTAAAAGGTGGAGCAACCTATGGTAACATTATTTTTAAAAACATTAGAGGAACAGCCACCGCTCCCGTTACAATCAAGAACTGCGGTGGCATTGCAACCATTACTGGTACAGGGAAATATTTCGGAATCAAAACACAATTAAGTTCATACTTTAGAATTACTGGTGGAACAGGTACAACTTATGGTATAAAGGTTAATGGAGGACAGCATTCAGTAACTATAGAATATCTTTCTACTAATGTTGAGTTCGATCATGTTGAAGTAGGCAACTCGGGTTTCTCGGGCATTATGGCAAAAACAGATCCGAGCTGTGACAATGCAACGATAAGAGGAAATTTTGTTATGCGTGATGTGAGGATTCACGATAACTATGTGCATGATACAGGAGGTGAAGGTTTATACATCGGACATTCCTTTTGGAACAAAGGCGTGAGCACTTCTTGTGGCACGCGTTATCCTCACGCAATTGAAGGCTTGAAGATTTATAACAATGTTGTGAAGAATTCCGGATGGGAAGCAATACAAGTGGGCTCTGCTCCAAAAGGTGCAGAAGTATTTAATAACAGAATTGAAAACTACGGTGTTAAAAACGTTTTATATCAAAATCACGGAGTTCAGTTTAGTGAAGGTGCTCCGGGAAAATTTTATGGCAACTTTATAAAAGGAGGAAAGGGAAATGGACTGATGATCATTGGCAATCCTGAAAACTTTGTACATGACAATGTTATCATTAACGCTGGCGCAGATGGAGTATTTTGTGAAGATCGTTCGGTTGGCGCAGGATTTAAATTTATCAACAATACAATCATCAATCCGGGCGCAAATGGAATTAGATTATACTCTGATGAAGTTGTTATGAATCAGGTTTATAATAATCTCATTGTAAATCCGGGCAGTTATACCAAATACACTTATCCTAGAAGTGGTAATGATGCTTACGTTTATTTACTCAGCAAAAATGTAAAAGTACAGATGCTTAATAATCACTTCACTCGGGATATTAACTCGTTGAAGTTTGTTAGTCCCTCCACAAACAATTATGCTTTAACAACTACTTCCCCCGTTGTAAACAAAGGAACGAGTATAGCGAATTTGAGTATCTTGGTCGATCATGGATTAAAGCCAAGATTCCGAGGCGTTGCTTATGATATTGGAGCCTATGAGCTTCAGTAGGTTTTAATCTTAAACAAAAAATGCCCGTTCTTAGCGGGCATTTTTATGATGTCTATTTCATATTAATCTTCCTCCTTCGGTGTAGAAAGGAAACTTACAAGATCTCTGATTTCCCTTTTACTAAGTAGTAAATGCATTGGAGGCATACTTGAAGCAGAATTAGTTCTCTTGACAACATCTGTCTTTTGAATTACAGTATCCGCCTTATCACCTACTTTAAGAATAAATTCTTTTTGCTTCTCGTCCTGAAGAATGCCACTGATGGTTTTACCATTTTGGAATTCAAATCGTACAATTCCAAACCCTGGGGCTATGCGCGCACTGGGGTTAATTAAAGCTTCCAGAATTTGCTCTTTAGAAATTCGGGCAGCTACACCATTTAACCTTGGCCCTGCATTTCCACCAAAATCATCGAATGAATGGCACCGCATACATTGTGCTGTTTCATGTCGAAAAAATATTTGTCTTCCCCGTTCAGCATCACCGCCAGCCAGTACACCTTTAAAGGCTGCTCCTAAAGAATCAGGCGAGGACTTCGTGCTAATCGCTTTATAACGTGAAATGAGTTGCTGCGATTCTGTGCTATCAATGGCCTCTGCAAGATCAAGTTGAATTTCAGCTGGCAGTTTTCCCGATTCCAGTTTAGTCAAGAGCAGATCAAAAGTTTTTTGTGAATGTTCAACTGGTAAGCTTCCTAAGGTTGACAGCGCTGCCTGTTTTTCCTCCGTTGTGCGTGTGTTAATTGCTTCTGATAATAACGATACAACAAGCGGTTTCTCAATATCCATCTTCGATAAAAGATCAAGCCCTACAATTCTAACGGCCTTTTCTTTATCAGCAAGTGCTTGCTTAATAGCCTGGTCTATATTTTTATCTTTAAGCACCGCCAGGGAGCGAAGCGCTTCAACACGTACGTCAGCAGATGGATCGCTTTTCAACCTTGCAAATAGTTGAGGGGAACCACTTTCAATTTTAAGCTTTCCTATCGCTTTGATAGCGCGAAGTCTTAACGTCATTTCTTTATGCCCTGTTAGTTTTACCAACGCATCAGTTGTTTTATTTTTTATTAGCGCCAGATCTCTGTTTACAACTCCCCTATATCTTCCATCTACTCTGTCTACAACAGAAGGCTTAGCCCACGTACTTAACGCCTCAACAGCTTCCCCTCTCATGGCTACTGGTGCTCCATCACGCAAAGTGTAATCAACTAAATTTTGCATCGCCCTATCTGTGCCAATTCTTAAGTTTGCATTGATGGCTCTTCTGATTAATGCTTCATTCGTAAATTTTGTAGTTTGTAATAATTGACCCAATGCTGGCAATGCTCCTTCGATCGAAAGATCATCATTGATAGCGCGAGCAGCCTCCGTAACAATAAATTCATCCTGATCATTTAAGAAACTAGTAATGCCATCATGACGCATTCGTCTTAGTGCAACTACAGCAGCGATGCGAACTCCACGGGAAGGATCTTTAGACAACGCTATAATAGGATCAGGTTTTCCAATTCTTGCCAGCGCGAGGCTTCCTGCATGTCTCAGATAAACGTCTTCATCGTTATTAGTTCGGAGCAAATCAACTATCCCAGCAATCGCAGGTTCAAATGCAATTCTACCCAATGCTTCTGCAGCAAAGAAACGTGCACGGGCATTGTCATCTTTTAAAACCGGTATAAGTGCTTCTCCAGCTTCTTTATAACGAACATCACCAAGCCACTTCGCAGCTTGTGCTCTTATTTCAGGATCATTGTCTTTCAGGAAAGGCAAAAGTAATGCAGCATGCTTTAAATCTTTGCGCGCAAATTGACTAATACCCCAAATGGCATGGACTCTTGCCAACTGGTGGGCTGTTTGTTCTAAACTTGTTTGAAAAATTTCAAGTCCATTGTCCCCGCGCGTTGCAAGCTCAAATTGTGCTTTTTGTCTTACACGCATGTCCGGACTTTTTAATAAATCGCCGAGCTGTTGTTCTTCATATTTTGTGAAATCCGCTGCAAGTAAAGTTTGTGTTTGTTTTCTTTCTTCGCTTGCTGCACCTTCTCCAACATCAAGTTTCCAAACACGCCCATGATCTTTAGTATTCCATCCTTCAAGCCAGTCTGCAAGATACATGGCGCCATCAGGACCAAAATCAATACCTGTTGCGAGAACACCGCTTAAAACAGATTTACTTTCACCTAACTCGAACCCTGCTCCTTTTGGATTTAATTTGAATGCATGAATACCAGACCGTGAAGGATTACCGACAAATTCACCAATAAAGAAAGTGTTCTTCCATTCGGGACTCAACGCAGTGCCAGGATTATAAAGCATGCCCGTAGGACCACTGACAAAGTTTGCAATAGTCGGCACGATGTACGCTGCCTGGCCTTCAAATCTTGGAAGGTGCATTTTTTCGTCCATCCACACCTTATATGTGTTATTGTCCGGATCCCTGTATTTTCCAAACTGCCAGTTTATTCTCCAACCAATATCCGCACCGTTAACCACATAAACGATCCGCTCCCTCTCACCTTGGTGATCTCCGTCATTATCTTCACTGATAAGATTTCCGTATTCATCGAAAACAAATTCATGTGTGTTTCTGTTGCCGTAAGCAAATACCTCAAAATCGCTTCCATCAGGATTTGACCGTACAATTACGCCACTATTAGGATGCTCCCACTTTTGTCCATCCTGGCCTTCACCACTAAATCCAATATCACCTATCTGCCAATAAATTTTACCTTCAGGCCCTACTTCAAGACCAGACATTCCGTGTCCGCCAAAACCAACGTGAACAGCGTAGCCATGAGAAATAGATGTCTTCTCGTCCGTTACTCCGTCACCGTCCTTGTCTTTCAATCGCCAAAGATCCGGGCCTACACCTACAAATAAATCTTCTCCATGTTTTAGAATCGCTCCTGCAACATCAGTTATTTCGTCATTAAAATCATCCACCATAAGTTGGGAGAGATCAGCAACTCCATCCCCATTAGTATCTTCTAAACGATAGATGTGCTCCTTTTGGATAGTCATATCTTTCCAATCATGAGAACCGTCATTGTTTAGATCTTTTAACCACTCATTTTTCTTGCTATTTTCAGGAGACAATACCTTATGAAGAAACTTGCGCTTGTCTTCCACAGACTGTAAGCTGATTGACTCGATCTCCCAATCCTGATGACCTCTGATATCGAACTCAGAATTTTTCTGCCGGTTTGTTCGTGTGTAATAAAGCTTTCCTGCATCGTCAATATCAATTGACACAGGATCTGCAACAAGTGAATCTACTCCCCACAATTTGAGAGTAAGACCTGCAGCGAGTTGTGGCGTAACAGTAGCTTCAATTGTCTTGGCGAGTTGAGCAGTTTGTTGTGGATCTAATTGTTTAATCTTTTTATCCACAGTTTCCTTTTCCTTGCAGGCAACAAAGAGCAGCATCAGGAGGAAAAGCACCGCGGTTGATCTTTTAATCGGGTAGTTTGCGTAAATACGTTTCATTTTTGGCCAGTTGTTAATCTTTGAAGATAGGAACGTTGAACAAAAAAACATAATCAATAGGTTAAGAAGTTATCAGTTACCCCTTTAAAAGCCAATAAATGTCAAATTAACAGTTATTCGTAGAGATGCATTTCCAATTTTGATGGACTTCTGAGATTCTTAACAGTGCTAGGCTTACAACTTATCACGTTAAAGGTCCCAGATTCTGTTGGCGGACATTACAAAGCAGTCTTTATTTTTGACGAATTGAAGGAGTCGGGATTGCAGTAATACACAAACACTATTGCTCATGCGTGCTAGCAGTGTAAGGTGTAGGCAGAGAAAATAAGTAGAGCTTGTGATACGATTGAATCTCAACACTTCGTCCTTGCTCCTGCGTATTCTATGTTAAAACACTATTCACTTCGCAGTGATGTAACGGGATTTGTAAGGGATGCCTTAATTGCCTGATAGCTGATGGTAAGGCTAACAACAAAAAAGATCAACATAAAACTTATTATGTACGACAACGCGTCAATTGTTGTATGATATGTGAAGTTCTCCATCCACTGGCTAATTAAGAAATAAGATAAGGGGATTCCGAGTAAAAAGCCTAACAATAAAAGCCATGCAAAATCCTTATAGATCAATTTTAAAATGTGGGAAACGTTCGCACCTAAAACTTTCCGCACGCCAATTTCCTTTACCTTTCTTTGCACAACAAAAAGTACCAAACCATAAACCCCAAGACATGAGATGAGAATAGCAATGGTGGTAAAGGCCTGGATGATTTTTCCGAAATTATGATAGTTTTGATATTGCTGATTAAGTTGCTCGTCTAAAAAACTAAATTCGAAAGTCTTTTCCGGGAACATCCGATTCCATTCAACTTTTAATTTATTGATTGTCTGCTGTGGGTCCGCACTTTCAAACTTTACTGACAACGTATTAAACTGGTTAGGATCAATTTGTATCACCATCGCCGAAATGGGTGTGGTAAGCGTTGTAAAGTTAAAATCCTTAATTACACCGATCACTTTACCTTTCTTTCCTTCACAATTAATTGTCTTACCCAGGGCGTTTTCAGGCGATTGCCATTTGAACTCGCGAACTGCTGTTTCATTCACGATATATGCTTCGTCAACATCTGAACCAACTTCGTTGCTGAAACTTCTCCCAGCAACTAGTTGCATTCCGTAGGATGAAAGAAAATCATAATCAACTGCCATGTTAGCAATAAAGAGATTGTCTTCCTGTGTAAATCCTTCTGGAATGGTACCTCTAAAAATCGCACCGACTCCCGGTGCGCTTGATGATAGCGTAGTATACTTTACTTCTGATTGCGCTTCTATTGCATTCCGATAGGATTGTAACCGAACGAAAAAAGTAGAATCATTTTCTCTAAAAATACCATTAAGGTTATCACTGAATAAAGGGACATTAATGACTTGTTCTTTATTAAATCCGAGGGGACGGTCGTTTAGAAAATTCAATTGCTTCATAATCAGCATTGAACCGGACAGCAACATGCAGGCTACTGTCAGCTGGAATACAACAAGCACCCTTCTTAAAGATTGACTGCCGTATTGCGTAGTGCCCCCTTTCAGTGCGTTTACAGAATTAAATCTTGTAACAAAGTATGCAGGGTACCCTCCGGCCAATAACGTAATTAACAATAATAATATCAGCGATGAAAAGATCATCGTAGTATCAACTACTTCCTTAAACTCCAGTTCTTTATTGGTCAACAAATTCAAAAGGGGAAGTGCAGCATACAATACGAAATATGAAAGCCCGATCGCGCCAAGACAAAACAGAAAGCTTTCCGCTAAAAACTGACCTATAAGTTGTGATTTTAAAGAACCTAGTATTTTTCGGATGCCTATTTCTTTAATCCGAGTGAATGACTGTGCTGTACTTAAATTGATATAATTAATGCATGCAATGAGTAACGTGAGAATGCCGACACCAATAAAGATGAATAGATTAGTCATGGAATTTGTAGGAGAAGGCTCCACAAGCAATGTGCTTTTCAAGTGGATGTCAGTCAACGGCATAAGTGTAAATACCTGACCCACCAGCAAATTCGGTTTAGCATATTTTTTAAGGAATGCATTCATGCTATTGTCAACGTCCTCTGCCCTTGCACCTGGTTTTAACAAAACATAAGTATATGAATGACTAATTATAAAATTAACAGCAAGGTTATTCTTCATCGCTACAGCGGATGGTCCAGATTCCAGATCGACCATATTGTCGTAGGGCACAAGCATATTAAATTTCAAATGCGAATTATCTGGGAACTCCTTTACAACGCCCGTTATTTTAAAAGGTGTTCTTCCTCCGAAAAGCAATGATTCTCCCAAAGGATCTTTATTACCAAAATATTTCAATGCCATTTCCTCTGTTATGATCACGGTAAATTTCTCTTTCAGCGCCCTCGACTCATCTCCGCTAGCAAAATCAAATGAGAACATCTTCATAATAGAAGAGTCAGCAAAATAGACTTGTTGTTCTTCGAATGATTTTTCGCTATCAGGTATTGCAATAGATACATTTCTATTATACAATCGTGCAGCCTCCTCAACACCTGGGAAGAAATCTTTCATTAATGGTGCGATAGGTGGTGGCGAGCTTGCTATTTCTAGCCCGTTGGGAGCGACATATTTAATTCGATAAAGATTGTCAGCTTTCTCATGGAACCGATCGTAGCTTAGTTCTGAACGAACATAGCTCATGATCAACAGAGCCAATGACAATCCACATGTAAGACCAATAAAATTAATCAGTGCAAAGGTTTTATTTTTTTGAATTGTTCTAAGTGCAGTCTTAAAGAAGTTTTTTAACATAGCCTTTTTGTTAACCGAATCATTTTACTTAAAAACGAGAACTTAGGTTCTATTTTTTACAATAATTGGTAAAGGATATCTTCAGGCGGTATCCTGAAATGGAAATTACTGCAATCTGGGGGATTTTAGATCCTTTAGGAGAAGGCTTGGTAAAGAGATTTAAAGTCGAGCTTGAATGCTAGCAAAATATTTGATTCAATTGTTAAGATATGATTCAATTTGAATTGGAATGAACAACCTCATCATCTAAAAACACGATGAATAGGCAATCAATACGTTCCAACAACTTCCCTAAATTGGTATGAACTCTGGTGCATTGACTGTTCTATCCGGAACAGTAGTTTCCAATTCCTGATGATATACACCCGTTGGCAAAATTCCGCATCCTCCAAATTTTCTCATTACGCGCAGCTGTGCTAAAACATCTTCTCCACAATGTTGCTCAGGCAGGTTTTTCCAAAATGTAAATCCACCAACATCTAAAAGTTTCTGAGCATCATACATGACGCAACCCCCTACCCATGCTACTTTGTACAAAATAGGATTATCAGGACTTACCTTTAAATTTTCCTGAACATGAAAAACATTTGCTGCGTTATGGAGTTTATACCGGTGCCATTCCTTACTACCTAATGCAACGTTCTCCGGCTGTACCTTGTCCCAATATTCAATATGTTGTTCGTGCGGACGAAAGCTATGAATATAACTTAATCCAATTACAGCAGAGCCAACAAAACCGCAGCCCTGGTTTTCCAATGTATTCTTCATGTTCCTGATCACGTATGGTTCAAGCACAAGGTCATCATCGAGAAAAAGAACATACTGCGCATTTGATTGTTCCAACAAAAACTGTCGTTGCTGCGCCATACCTCTTGGCGGAAGATTTTTAATCAACGAAACACGATGTCCATTCAATTCTAGCAAACGGATTATAGTTTGAATAGAATTGTCATGAAAGATTTCGTCCTCCGGAGATTGGTCCGCTATGATAAGATCAAAATCTTTTTCAGATTGAAAGCAAAGGCTTGTTAGTGTAACAGCCAATGCTTTTAATCTTTTAAAAGTCGGAATCAATACATTGATTGTTCTGGAACTCATGTTGTCGAAATGAAATGCACAGGTATAGTCCGTTCTAATATTTTCTCTAAGGCCATGACGTCTCTGTCATTGGTATTACCATTAATTCAGGAATGACACTACCATCGGGCTGACACAAAACATACCGGATTGACTCAGCTACATTCTCAGGATTTTGAAGCAGCTTAAGATCAATGTCAGGAAAGCGATCCAGCAAAAATGGAGTTTGCATTCCTCCTGCGACCAATGCAGTAACTTTAATTTTATCTTTTCTTGCTTCGGAATGGATTGCATGGCTAAAACCACTTAATCCCCATTTACTTGCATGATAAGCTGAAGCATTCGGCCATGCTCTTTTTGAAGCTGTAGAGGTAATGTTGATGATGTGTCCCCTGCCATTTTCTCTCATGTGCGGATAAACAGCTTTCGTTGCGATAAACGGACCTGTGAGATTAACATTAATGACATGCCTCCATTCGTCATGTGTCATCTCCTCGATCGATTTAGTATAATCAACACCCGCGTTGTTGATCAGTACATCTATTTTACCATGCTCTTGGATAATGTTTTTAATAGTTTTCTCCACATCATTTTCATCTGTAACATTCATAGCATAACCTACTGCCTTTCTGCCTTCCGCTACAATGCCATTCACTGTTTCTTCCAGCAAAGACGCTTTGATATCAGTAGCAATGATGATTGCTCCGTCTTCTGATAAAATTCTGCAGATCGCTGCACCTAAACCACGTGCCGCGCCGGTCACCAGTATTACTTTTCCTTTAATTGTGATTTGTTCTCTCATTTTTTTTATGTTCTATTGTTAACCCAAAACAATTTCGTTGTTGTTGGAGATTGTGTAATTTTTCGTTGCCGATAATTGAAATACTTTTAACCAGTCTTTTTTAAAACGTTCCATATTAAATTTTTCGAGTGCCTTATTTCTTGCACCTTGAGATAATTCTTGTGCCTTATCAGGATTATTCAGAAGGAGATTCATTTTTTCAACGAGATAATTTTCGTCCGTAGAGATGTAACCGGAATAATCATTGCGGATCGTTACAGGCATTTCAGTTGTGGCAAGCCCTACTACAGGAAGGCCAGCCATCATTGCCTCACAAACAGAAAGCCCAAGACTTGTGTACCGAATGGGATTGAAGAAAAATCTGTATTGGGATATGAAAGCCGGAAGATCTGTATTTTTAATCTCTCCAAGTCCACCTACCTTTTGAGATTCCATTCCAACAATGTCGAGCGGAATTTCCTCTCTAATTCTTTGAAACACATCCAGCCCCAGTCTTCTTCCCCGCGTCACAATTCCATTAATTACTACAATTCCCTTATCAAGTTTTCCTGTGTAAAGAGCACCCAGATCTGTAACTCCATGTTCAATAACAACAGCAGGCGTGCGGTTATTATCCCACATCAGTTTATTGAAACTCGTAACATGCACGAGCAAAACATCCGGATCATCCACTACATGTTTGGTGTCAGTAGGTGTTTGTCTTGGAGGATCATGTTCGAGGTAAATCTTTGGCAGTGCGCGTTGTTCTTCTGATAAGATTTCATACTGATCTTCCAGGTAATTCTTCTTGGATTGAAACAGTATACAGTCGAATTCAAGTTCTTTAACATTCTCTACTGGCACACTCACAACATTATCTCCCCATGGAAAACTATTCGTGCGCGCGCCATAACCTTCATCCTTATTGTTTTTGTATGGTAGATAAAACGTACAGGCTGTTTGTGTTAAATAATACAAATAGCTTCCATGTATATGCCACGTCAAAATTCTTAAGTTATTTTTATTCTCCATATAAGCTTTATTTCTGTTCTTCATTAACTGATGTTAGCCTCTACTAACACATCTTTTTGAGGACGCGCCGCGTTACTGAATCTTTAATTGCCAATAAATTTTTAGCTGATTGAAGCACTTCTTCAATAGTAATGTCCTTAACAAATGACACTTCATGTTTGCATGTTGTAGAAGGTTGGAATGGATATGGATTATTGGGAACAATTTCACAATAAGGACATTCCATTTTCCAGCTGATAACAGGCCTGTGAATGTTGCGGTTGAGCGGACCCCAATTGATAATATTGGGAGCCCAATAGATCCCAACAGTAGGGCATTGCACCGCCTGGGCTAGATGCAACGGTCCTGTATCAGGAGAAATCATTAAGGAAGCGTTGGCTGTAATTGCCGCTAGGCCGCCAAGGCTGGTACCACAGGCGTTGAAGGCCGGATTAGTCATGTTATTGATGATCATCTCAACCTTGGAGCGATCTGCTGTTGAACCTGTGAAGACAACTTCTACATTTTCAGTCTGCAATGCATCAGCAAGCCTGACATAGTTTTCCAACGGCCACATTCTCCGCGTATCATTAGCAACGGGATTGATTAGAACATACCGTTTATCCTTCAGGTACGACAAGAGTTCGTTTGCTTGTGCGCGGTCTTCCGCCAGTACATTCAGGCGCGGCTCAAACACATTCGTTGTTGCACCAACTAAACTTACAACTTCAAGGTAGCGCATTACTTCATGTTGGTAATAATAATATTCAACAGATCGATCTAATGAATCAGCATTACTACAATGTGTTCCAACGGTAATTCTTGCACCAAGCCTTTTCAAAAATGGATTAGCTGATACACCACTGCCATGAAAGCCAATTGCGAGATCAAACTCTTCCTGCTGCATCCGTCTGCAAAATAAATACTGCTCGTTGACATCCTCATCATAACCATTTTCACTGTGAATTCCTTTGATGACCGGAACAATTTCAACACGGTCTACTGCAGTTCTTCCTTTCACTACAAACTGCTGATGCCATTGTTTTCCAAGTAATACTATTTCAGCTTCCGGATATAAATGTCTTAATGCAAGCAGTGCAGGAAGCGTAACAATAAAATCACCAAGGGCACTCGCTCTTAATACGGCAATTTTTTTTACATTGTCTACTTTCTGTGAATCAGTCATTTGTATTAATCATAAAAGCAAGTGTAGATGGTTATTAAAAAATTGATCCGTGCATAAAAGCAAAACGTTAGCTAAGAAACTCGCGAGAAGTGTAGAACTTCTTTCATTGCAGCTTCAACGAACCATCGCTACAATGAGGCTGAAGGACAGTAATGCTTTTGATTCAGTGAAGTTGCAAGGCACATGATTTTATCAGCAGACGAATAAAAAAAACAGATGCTTCGAATAGTTACACTAAATCTCAACTATTACATAGAGAAACACGGTCCTTGGGAAATGCGCAAGAAATTGATCGTTGAAAAGCTTGTTGATAGCAATCCGCATATCATTGCCTTTCAAGCTGTAGCCCGACACCCTGATATGTATAATGGGAAAGATCAGGCCTTCCAAATTTGTGAACAGTTAAATGGTTTCCAGTCGCATTACTTTGAAGCAGCACAGACATTATCTGATGGATTGGCACAAGGCAATGCTGTTATTTCCAAATTTCCAATCACTGAAAAATCTTTTCAAATGCTCACGCTAACACCAGCATTGGAAGATACCAATAACAGAATATTATTAAAGACAACCTTTCAACGCCCCGGAGGCAAGTTCAATCTTTACAATGCACACTTCTCCTGGGTGCATGAGCAGGCAGAACGAAATGTTACAGATGCAATGAGAATTATTTCTGCCGATACAACACCTTCAATACTAACAGGAGACTTAAACACACTCTCGGACAGTAGTGCATTTCAATCATTTAATAATGCCGGCTTCATTGACGCATGGCAAAAATTATATGGGAATGAAAACGGATTTACTTTTGAATCCGACAAACCTTCAATAAGGATCGATTACTTCTGGCTCGCACCGACCCTTATTAAAGATTTGAATAAAGTAGAGGTTCTTTCATCGCCAGCTGAAAGCAACGTCCGATTCTCAGACCATCTGGGACTGATGCTGGAGTTGAACATTAATGTTTAACTATTCTAAAGCACCTGCTTGTTTTCAAAGAATTGTGCGGAAGCCTTTGTGCCATTTGACTCAATTGACATTCGCTTCGCTATTATTATATTTTCCATTTCCTTCACCGTATTAACCCAGGAAGTCCCTTCAATAATAGCTTGCTGAGCTTCCTGTCTTCTCTCCTTTTCTTCATCGTTCTCCGTTAGGAATTTCTGGATGAGGTTGGCAAAATCTTGCGCATCACGCGCCACGGCCACTACGTGACTATAATCTCTTACAACGTCATAAATAGGTGTTGAAACAATAGGTTTCTCTGCTGCCATAAACTCAAGAGTTTTTGTTGGGCTTATAAACCGTGTGGCTTCATTCATTGCAAAAGGCATCATCGCTACATCCATACCTTTGAGGTAATTTGGAAGAAGAGCGTATTCCCTTTTACCGAGATAAAAAATATTTTCTGCCTGTGCTGCATCTTGCATTTCAATCTTTACAAAAGGACCGATCATAACAAAACTTACCTCTGGCATTTTTTCGGCAACAGATTTTAAAAGGTCAAAATCTAGCCGTTCATCAATCACACCATAAAAACCGACTATCGGTTTTTCAATAGCAAGAAGATCTTCGGGTATGGCTGTAGTTTCATCAGCTGCCCGCGCAAAATGATCACGATCAACCGAACTAGGAAAACAGTAGACATGGGGGTGTAATTCCTTTTTAGCTTCATACAGTGATTTCCCACCAGTAAAAATTACATCAGCCATGCCAATCACTTGTTTCTCATATGCAGGAAGATTTGTAGAGGCATTTTTAAAGGCCGACAATTCATCCATGCAGTCATAAACAACCATAGAAGGTTGAAGGGTATTGAGTATGTAAATGTAAAATGGAGAATAGACCCATATTAAAGATTCGTTGATTCCTTCTACATACTTTTCAAGTATAGGGAAATATTGAGGGCACATCACTTTCCAGTCCGTCCAGTGAAGGTGTGGCGTAAGCACCGTTAAGTTCTCATTGATCTTTTCAATCGTTACAGATCCTTCTTCGTGATCAGCATCTACCCCGCCTGGTTCTTCAATAAATAACACAGTGTATTTATCCGACAGCCTGTTCATGATGTGCTGCGGCCGTTGTGTCACTGAGTGCCATCTTAAATGGGAGAATACCAGAATATCGTAGTGCATGTTTTCGATCAATTATTTGTTTGAAAAAATTTATTAGCTCATCAACGTGTTCATCAAAGGTGAACATCATTCTTTTTTGCCAGACACGTTCTCGCATCTGTGTCATCACATCCTTGTCGCTCATTTGGCTGGCAAGTTCTTCTATTGAAGTAAAAATTATTCCAAGCCCATGTTGCTTAACCAAAGCCTGTGTCGCTACAATGTGTCCTGTATTATCGTGTTGCAACATTGGGAGACCTGCAGCTGCAAGTGTAGCCATTCTTGCAGGAATATTTAAGTCATCCCAATTGGCTTTCATCAGTTCGCCATTGTTACTACTTTTAAAAAAGTGCAGCCATCCAGCATCATACTGAGAGAATTCCTTTACCCAATTGTCCTGTGAGCAATTGCTATGAATGTGTAAGTAGTTGGGCGCGATCGTCATCGTTTTCTTTATCCACTCCTTCCATTGCCCATGTGTAAAGTCACCATAGAAGTGAAGATGAATCTTATGCTTCCCAAGTTCTTCAACAGTGTGTGGATGCAGTCCGATAGGACGTCCGGGTACAACAGTGTGAATTTCACCATCTGTCACAGAAAGTAAAGGAGAGCGATCGTTGGTAAACCAATCCCTTTTTGGAAGATCGCCATCAAGAACAAGTGTATCACTCTTACTGGAAAGAAACTGATGAAACCAATCCCTCATCTCCGGACTCGTATAAATCTGCCCGTCTGATTTTGTATAAAGATCAATCAATTGATTCCAGGTTCCTTTCTCCAAACAAATGAATGGACCTTCCTTAAAGTGCCACACAAAGGGAACGCTTGGATTCTTCATGAGAATCTCATGGGCAAAAGGTACTGCCTGCCAGTTCAATAAAGCATAAATAATATCTGGCTTTATTTCTGCGACCCTCTCCTCCCAATTGTCGTAAGGGATATCTTCAACATTGCCGAATGGAAAAGGGCCGACATAATTATACCAGTACGGATTTTTCATCCACAATCCAAAGAGCTTATGACCTTGCTCTTCAAATGCAAGAATTCTTTCTGGATTATAAGCAAGCTCGCCTACTAAAAGTATTTTAAGGGAATCAGAAGCATCAACATTATGATTGTCCTTTGGTTGCAATTTTCTATAATAGCTTATTTCGTCTATCAAGTTTCCGGCTGTACTGTGAAAACGCAAAGGCTGATGAGTGCCATAATAAAGTTTATAGGGATTAATTCCGCCAAGCGGTTCTTGTATTATCTTATGACGTTGGTGAGGGTGATCCACCCACTCACAGCTCACACTTCCACTGCCAACAATGTTATCATGTTCTGAAAATTTTGACCAGAACATTCTGTCAAGATCGTCAGTGACCAATTCATCTCGCGTGATCCATAAGTGAGAATTTTTACGATGCATCACTTGAACCAATTGCATTTTATATCCTTCAATTATTCCTGATGCCTCCCGATTATAATGATGGCGTACACCGGAATATGTAAGAACAGCTGCAGGCTGGCTAACCAGCAAATCGGATAAGCTTAACAGATGATCCTTGTAGTAGATGTCATCAGAAGGTAAGTAGGCAATTAAGTTGTATTGCGCTGCTGCTAGTCCAATATTGAGTGACGCTCCCAATCCTATATTCTTATCATTTTCAATATATCGTATCCTATCATTTTCCAGGTATTGTGAAACAATCTCTTGTGTATTGTCCGTTGATCCATCATTAATGATAATGAGTTCCCAATGAGAATGTGTCTGCTGCTTCATGCTGATTATTGCACGAGAAATAAAATGGGCCTGATTAAAGGTAGGCATGATCACAGAAACAGGATTGACACTTGACATAGGCATACAGTTGCTCTTGTTGAAATCGTTAAGCTACAATTGTGTAAATAAATGAATGCCACAGTATCAGGAAAGCATCAAATGTTGGGTGTTGCGAGTATAATTATTCTGACAAGACCGCCTTTTAAAATAAATGTCGTAGCGGGTAATGAATCACATATTAGGTTGAGGATCGTATATTAATTTCCTCAGAAGGAAGAAACAAAACAAATTGAAATTGAAACGCTGTTGGTATGCTGGCACTTTCAGTAGACAGGTTGTCAATTCTTTTTTTGGAGTTCACTCTACATAAAGCATTAATATTTACCCAAATGAATCAGCGCTAGTAAGCGGATAATTTTTGACCAATCGAACTACTTATTAGAGGCTAAAAAACGTAGAGGCGAAATGTTTAATACTTTAGACTGGGAGGGAATGCTGCTTCCTGCAACACCGATAATCGAGATTATCATAAGAGGCACTATTGTATACTTGTCGCTATTTATTGTATTGCGTGTTGTGTTAAAAAGAGAAGCGGCAACACTAGGCATGACAGATCTTTTAACGCTGGTATTACTTGCCAATGCAGTAGAAAATTCAATGGCAGGAGATAAAAAGTCAATATTTGATGGCGTGCTACTTGTGATTGTAATTGTTTGCTGGAGCCATTTTCTCAATTTCCTAGGCCACCGTTTCCCCTATTTTGAAAAACTCATCAAACCCCCAAAGCTACCGTTGGTTAAAGAAGGAAGGATGCTAAAAAGAAATATGCGAAAAGAGTTTATTACCGATGAAGAGCTTATGGCCGAAGTACGTATGAGTGGGATCAACAAAATTGAGGAAGTCGAAGAAGCCTATATGGAGTCGACAGGAAAAATTAGTGTCATTGCCAAAACTGGCACCGCTTCGAAACCACACGAGAAGAAAGTGATTTAAGGTTAGAGACTATTCTGAAACGAAGAGAAACTCACTTCACTAAAGAAGATAGATATCATGTAAGGTATGTTCCTTAAACTAATTCCGTACAATCTAATACAACTGAGATAGCAAGGAAAATTTAAGGAACATATTGATTCTTAATGTTGCGGTGAAATTCCTAAACTGCTACTGCCTTAAGATTTTGATTGCAATTGATTGCATTCAGTTCGTGAAACGCTATTACCAATCGTTCTTTAATAGAGTTCTCTCCTTCGCGCAACCACACTCTTGGATCATAGTATTTTTTATTTGGTGCTTCCGGACCGGTAGGGTTACCAAGTTGTGCGCCAAGATAAGGTTGGTTTTTTTTGTAGTATCTATGAATTCCATCCCAATAAGCCCACTGTACATCCGTGTCAATATTCATTTTTACAACGCCATAATTTATTGCCTCCAGAATTTGCTCCTTCTCACTTCCTGACCCGCCATGGAAAACAAAATTAACTGGGTTAGCATCTGTCTTAAATTTCTTCTGAATATAATCCTGAGACTTTTTAAGAATGAGAGGTTCCAATTTAACATTACCTGGTTTATATACGCCATGGACGTTACCAAAAGAAGCAGCGACTACAAAATGATCACTTACCTTCATCAATTCTTCATAAGCATAAGCAACTTCTTCAGGTTGTGTATAAAGCTTAGAACTCTCAACGTGTGTGTTGTCAACGCCATCTTCTTCACCACCGGTAACACCCAGCTCTATTTCTAAATACATATCCAGCTTCGTAAGTTTTTCCAAATACCGCTTACTGATTTCAATGTTCTCTTTCAAAGACTCCTCAGAAAGATCAAGCATGTGAGAAGTAAATAATGGTTTACCGTGCGCTTTAAAAAATTCTTCTCCTTCTTTGATCATTCCATCAACCCATGGTAAAAGTTTTTTTGATGCATGGTCTGTGTTAAGCATTACGGGTACACCATATACATCACTGACGTTGTGAACGTACTTAGCAGCAGTGATTGCTCCAAGGATTGATGCCTGTTGGTAATTATTTGGTAATGACTTACCCACGAAGAAACTTGAGCCGCTGTTTGAAAACTGTATGATGACCGGCGAATCAACTGACTTTGCAGCTTCCAATGAAGCGTTAACAGTATTTGAATTGGTGACATTGATAGCAGGCAAAGCATATTTTTTTGACTTCGCATCATCAAAGATTTTTTTTGCCTGGCTGTAAGCGGTAACAAGTGACATACGTATTGGTTTGTTTAGTTTAGTACTGCTAAATTAACCAGTTTGTGTGCGAGATATTTGAAATTTTTAAAATATAAGGAAGCTTTTATAAAAGACATAGAATTTGCGGTTCTATTTCGATTGCATAAATGTAGAATTCAATAAGCCCACGCACCTTCACCCTCGATATAGGATATCCGCGAATCCAATCGAAAGGTTTTTCCTGATGTAAGGATGGTCTTTATCTTCAATAAAAAAGTGAGAAGTATCTTCAGCAAAACCTGCGGCTTTGCTAATGAGTTGATTTTCTTTATTGAACTGATGCGTCATTCTTCCCCGATGCTTTAATTCCCAGGGAGCCTTGTTCATGGTAGGATAATCTTTCAAGTGCTCAACATTTCTTCCCCGTTCAAGTACCAATGTTTTAAGACCAAGTTCGCAAAGTTCTTTAGCACCCAACCACCAGAAATTCCGGAGCCAATGACAATAGCCTCATAGCTATTTTTATCAACACCTCTTGCGTTAACTTGAACTTGCTTATCTTCTCCTGTTGTCATTTAATTTATTTAGTATGTAGAACACAGCTAATACTAAATTAACTTTAATAAACGAAAAGAGCGATGTCTTTTAAAGACTGTCGGTTGGATATAGGCATGTTGCATGAGTGTCGCATCAATGGTCGAGCTTCGGGTGGAGGTCGGTAAAACGTCTTTTTCCGAAGGAAAAACGCAATTACGGCAACTGCACTGTTTTACAGAGCATACAGCCCGAATCAAGAACACTTGGCTTGGGTATTCTGCCAATGCAAATATTTTTTTACGTTAACAGTAAGTCGTGAATGTCAAAATAACATCACTAATAGCAAAGAAAGCAGCTAAGGCCCTATAATCATTTACTGTTATATTACGCCTCGTATCCTGAATGAAACTGAACCATTAAAACTCTTTTTATATCTTCTTACATGAAATCTGTTTGTACAGCTATCGTTATTATTTTTTCTATGAATGCTACTCTTGCTCAGCAAACCGTTCCTCTTTATAAGGATAAAATACCGAACAGTAAACCTGCGAAGAACCAGGAGACTTCGGAACAGAATGAGGATGACATTACCATCATTAGTAAAATATCAATTCCTACCATAAGTTATTTTCCTGCTCCTCCAAAGATTGCAACTGGCGCTGCAGTAATTATTTATCCAGGTGGCGGTTACTGGGTAAATGCTATCAGCCATGAGGGTAATGATGTGGCCAAAAAATTCAATGAGATCGGTGTTACGGCCTTCGTTGTCAAGTATAGAATACCAAATGATGAAACGATGATTGAGAAGGAAATTGGTCCGCTGCAAGATGCGCAACAAGCCATCAAACTTGTACGGGAAAATGCTGCAGTTTATAAGATTGATCCAAAACGCATTGGCATTTTAGGGTTTTCCGCTGGCGGCCATCTCGCTTCAACTGCTGGAACACATTTTAAAAGTGTAAAAATCCCTAACGAAAAAAATACCAGTCTTCGCCCCGATTTCATGATCCTTATTTATCCCGTGATAAGTTTTCAAAGAAATATTAGTCATACAGGCTCGAGTGATCAGCTTTTAGGAGAGAAACCAACAAAGGAAAAAATTGACCTCTATTCCAATGAACTTCAGGTAACCAAAGAAACACCGCCAACATTTCTTGTTCACGCAAGTGATGATTCAACAGTAAGACCAGAAAATAGTCTTGTCTTCTATCAATGTCTCATCAAAAATAATGTCCCTGCAGAACTGCATATCTACCAAAGTGGAGGACATGGCTTTGGTTTAAATAACAAGACCACGAAAGATGCATGGTTTGACCGTTGTAAAAACTGGATGAACGCTAATCAGTGGATAAAATAACGATGATGGCTTTAGTAGTAAATATCGCATAGAGCAAGATTATGCTATTATTGTTTTTCATTTTGCTGAATTTTCACATTAATTTCATTATGCTGAGAATATCCATCATCTTCATTACCCTGTTTGTACCTATCACTTCACTCTTTGCACAAAAGCAATTATCCCATCATCAATCAGAGGTGATTACAACTCCGCGAATCTTTGCTGAAGGTGTGATTAGCGCTGGCGATTATGAATCGCATCCCGAGTTTTCAATTTCAGGTGGTACATTATATTTTGTGAAGAGCGGTCCCGACCTGAGCAAGTGGACGATCTGTGTATCTTACTTTAAGAATAACAAATGGTCTGCTCCAGCAGTAGCTTCTTTTTCAGGACAGTACATGGATGCTGACCCCTATTTTTCAAAAGATGGCAAGGTGTTGTATTTTATTTCCAATCGTCTATAAAAAAAGGCGATCCTGCAAAAGATTTCGACATCTGGAAAATGACTCGCACATCCAATGGTTGGAGTGAACCTGAACCATTACCGGAGCCAATCAATAGTCCTAAAACAGAATACAATCCAACCATTACCGATAATGGAACCATGTATTTTGGATCAAGGAGAGATGGTGGTAAAGGAGGTTGTGATATTTACCGGAGTGAATTCAAAAATGGAAAATATCAACAGGCAGAAAATCTCGGAAGCTCAATCAATACGGAAGGCAGCGAATACGAACCATTCATTTCTCACGATGAAAAGTTTTTAATCTTTCTAGCCGCTCGGCCGGATTACATGGAACATGCTGATCTATTTATTTCCTATAACCGTGATGGACAATGGACACCGGCAGAAAAATTACCAAGCCCTTTTAATACCGATGTAACTGAATTCTCTCCGAAAATAACGCGCGATGGCCGGTACTTCTTCTTCGCGAGCACGCGCAATCAAAATCCTGCATCTTCCTTAAAGCCAGAAACGACTGAAGAAATGAACGCAAGACTACATCGTTCAGGAAATGGTCTTGGAGATATTTACCAGGTTGATCTATCAGCATTGGGAATAAAAGTGAAGTGATCCACGACAATCTATTCCAACTAATTCTGAACAATTCGCTACTGCTGACATAGGGTTGACAGTTCCGGTCTTTTATTTTAAGTCATTATTTAGACTATTGACTAAATTACAGACCATGAAAGCACCAATGATTGTACAAAGCACCATTGCTATCAACGCCTCCTCCAACAAAGTTTGGGACGCATTGATAAATCCAGAACAAACAAAAAAATACATGTTTGGCTGCGAAACAGTCTCCGATTGGAAAATCGGAAGCTCTTTACTTTGGAAAGGAATGCATGAGGGTAAAGAAATGATTTTCGTTAAGGGGGAAATAGTAGAACTTAAGCCAGAGAAATTTTTTGCGTACACAACTATTGATCCCAATTCAAATATCGATGACACTTCCGAAAATTATCTTAAGGTAACCTATGACTTGAAGTCAGAAAACAATCAAACCATTTTATCTGTATCTCAAGGAGACTACTCGCAAGTGGCTGAAGGAGAGAGAAGATACAAAGAGACAATGGATGGTGGTGGCTGGGATCCCATTCTGAAGGAAATTAAAAAATTAGTGGAAGCAGAAAATATTTTATAGCCGGCTCAACAAGAGGGCACTTCTTTGAAATAAAATGTGTTGATCAGCCAGCACATGATATTTTTGTATGGAATTGAAACTTAGTGTTCTTGATCAGACTCCCATCCGCAGGGGAAGTAATGCGCGTGAAGCATTGCAGGAAAGTGTTGAATTGGTAAAGCTCGCTGAAGAGCTTGGTTATACCCGATATTGGGTGTCTGAACATCACAATATAGGAACGCTGGCATGTGCAGCGCCAGAAGTACTGCTCGCTCGCCTCGGTGCAGGAACAAAACGTATTCGTCTTGGCTCAGGGGGAATTATGCTGCCGAATCATAGCACACTAAAGGTAGCTGAAAACTTTCGCTTGCTGGAAGGTCTGTTCCCGAACCGAGTAGATCTTGGCATTGGTCGCGCTCCCGGAGGCGATCGCATTACGGCTTCTCAACTTAATCCGTCTAATACATTTGATCCTCAAGGCTACGTTAAACAAATTACAGAGCTAAAAGCATATCTCTCGGATGATCAAACTCCGGGCACCATTCACGAAAAGGTAAAAGCAATTCCACACATCAGCACAAGCCCTGATTTATGGATGTTAACTTCCAGTGGTGAGAGCGCTTATCTAGCTGCCCATTTTGGCATGGCCCTTTCCTTTGCGCAGTTTATAAACCCGATTGGTGCAGCAGATGCAATTGCAGCTTATCGTCATAATTTCAGACCATCAGAAACACTTTCTGAACCTAAAGTTAGTGTCGGCATTTTTGTTTTCTGTGGCGAAACCGAAGAGAAAGCTGCAAGGATGCAGGCAGTGATGGATTATCGGTTGCTTAGTATTTCAAAAGGCCAAATGGATGAATCTCCTTCTTACGAATCCGTTAAGTCCTATCATTATTCATCTGAAGAACTTCGTTATGTACAATTCAATCGTCAACGCATGATTACAGGTATACCAGATGAGGTAAAATCAGATCTTGAAGAACTTGCCGAAAGTACAGGTGTTGATGAAATTGTTATTTCAACTTTTGCAGATACGTTTGATGACCGGTTAAGATCTTACGAACTTCTCGCCGATATGTTTAATCTGGCTCCTGTGCATGCGTCATCAAAATGAATTGTGAGTTGCGCACAAAGACCAATAAGCAAAGTTTGAATAAAACTAGCGGTGGTGCGTTTTTAGTTTCTCAATTCTTTCATATTGTTTTAAGAAATCTTCCAGTTTTTCCACCGGGACTTTTTTTCCAATAATTATCTTCTTTTCATTTAGTACATATATTGTTGGCGTGGTCATAGCATCATACAAATCGTGATAGCTGCCAACATACGTCCGTGGTCCGTTAACCGTAATCCACTTCATGTTCATATCTTTGATATAGTCTTTCATCTCAACCATGGATGAATCCGAACTTACTGCATACACTTCAAGATCAAATTTCTTTTCATTATAAAAGTTAACAAGCTTCGGTGTTTCAGTTTTACAAAATCCACAATCGGGTGAGAATATATAAAGTATGGTGTATTTGTTTTTGATGTCATGCATGGATTTAGGTTTCAGATCGCTATCCAACATAATGAGGTTTGCGCCTACTCTACCAATCATACTTCTCCGAATTCGATCAGCCTCATCTTTTACAATCTTCCTGGTCTTTTCATTTGCCCAGTAGTTCATTTCGCCACTCGCAAAATATTTATCATAGATGTTCACATATAGTTCATCAAGCCCCATAAATTCAGGACGCTGATATTTTACCAGGCACGTCCACACAGCGTACTTATAAGTTTCCGGGTTTGCTTTTGCTTTATCAATAACTTTAAACACCGCCTTGGTTAGTGTATCAACGTGTGGTGCATATAATTTGTCCAGGTATTCATAGATCTTATCCTTATAAACCGATTTAGGCATTTGAATTAATGCTTCCTGACTAAGATCAAAATTATCGAAGAAGTGCTCGCGGTACCACCGCAGTTGAAATGTTGAATCAACTGTCCCATCGGCTCTTATTGGTGGCGAGGGAATTTGAACTGGCTGATTCATCTTAAGAAGTGTTGCCGTTACTGTATTTGGATGCTTGGTGATGAGTTGAGACTGGTATGACAACACCTTATCACGTATCTTATTAAATGATTCTTCTGCTTCCTTTTTCCGTCTTTCACTTGTTAAACTGTCTTTAAGAATTTTAATAAAAGGTTCGGCTTCTTTATGCCTCTTGAACTCGAACGTCATATTCTCGAAATACAACTTGTTATCTTCATCACCGGTAACCTTCATATTATTCAGATAGTCATCAACTTTTGTATTTATCACAAATTGCTGCCCCTTGCCTATCACAAAGTCAAATAACTTTACCTTATTAAGAACCAGGAAATAGATCCCTTGCTTTAAAGGTTTATTTCCTTCGAATACAAATTGTCCTTTGCCATCAACCTGTGCGGTATCTTTAATATAACTCCCTTCATTCATGAAATAGCCGAGATAGGCCGTTGTATCTTTTAAGCCATCAACTTTAAATTGAAGCTTGTAAGCAGATTGCGAGAAACAAAATATGGAAGCTAGAAGACAAGAAACAATGAGGGGGTAACGCATGGTCTTTTTTTTGGTGTGATGTTAAAGTTAATCAGAAATTGTTGGAAAAAGAATGATGCGGACATGTCCTTAAACTGAATGGACTTGCTCGAAGCCTGTTATTAAAGGCGCTTGAGTTGGACTGGTTTTTTAGCTATTATAATGCATTGGGATTACAATTCAATTGAATAGCCTTATGAGAAGATTTAGTACGATCTCTTTACTCTGTCTGATATGTTTTACTTCTATAGCACAAACAGATCAAGTACAAACTTTGGATATCAATTTGGAGAATTATGAGTACCCATTCGAGGTACATTTTATAACCATAGCCAGCCAGCAGCAAAAATACAAAATGGCCTATATGGATGTTCATCCATCAAAAGGAAATGGCAAAACGATCATGCTGCTGCATGGCAAAAATTTCAATGGCGCTTATTGGCGAGAGACTGCAAAAAGACTTTCAGCCGAAGGCTATCGGGTGATTATACCCGATCAGATTGGCTTTGGAAAATCTTCCAAACCTGATTACTATCATTATACATTTCAACAACTCGCGATTAATACGAAAGCGATTCTTGATACGCTGTCAATTACTAAAACTTCAGTACTTGGTCACTCTATGGGTGGTATGTTGGCCTCCAGGTTTACATTAATGTATCCTGAGGTTGTAGATAAATTAATTTTGGAAAATCCGATAGGTCTTGAAGATTGGAAACTATCGGTGCCGTACAAACCGGTGGATTGGTGGTATGAAAATGAATTAAAGCAAAACTATGAAGGCATTAAAAAATATCAGGTCGAAAACTATTACGGTGGGCAGTGGAAATCTGACTACGATGAATGGGCTAAACTGCTCGCAGGATGGACAACAAATAAGAATTATCAATTAATCGCATGGAACTCGGCACTTACTTATGATATGATCTTTACGCAACCTGTAGTTTATGAATTCAAAAATATTAAAACACCAACGCTGTTGATTATTGGACAACGTGACAGAACTGCGCTTGGTAAAAATAACGCATCTGCTGAAGCACGAAAGACGCTTGGAAATTATCCAAAGCTTGGAGAAGAAACCCAGAAGCAAATCCCAAATGCTACGCTGGTTAAAATAGATAATGCTGGACATCTACCGCACATTGAAACCTTCGAAAGTTTTATTCGGCCCCTGCTTGAATTTCTAAAGCAGTAGTGACTTTTTACGCTTAAACTTATTAATTCACGAGATTGGCGTATTTCAAATTTCTGTTGCCGTATCGAAGAAACAATAGACAAATAATTCATTTTTCGCAACACAAAAAAAATAAAACACTTGGGGAGGTCTTGTTATATTGCGCGCTATTACAATTCGTAAACCACTTTATAGCAGCAATCTATAATCATCATGCTTTTTGAGGAAGAGAGAAAGGAGCAAAAGCCTGCAGCCCGACCAACATTACCCGCTGACTATCAACTCGAATACAAAATTGGATTTCTTTTTAATTTTGTCTCAGGCAAATCAACACGTTTTGACTTAGAACCAGTACTGATCTATAAAACAGGTGAAAAAACCGAATACAAAAGAATTTCTTTACAAGTTGAAAAAGGATTAGCCTTCCTTCAGCCACTAAGCGAGTCTTTTTATAAAGATCTCCTGGAATTTTCTGACCAAAAATTATTGGACTGGATGACGAAAACGGGCAACCGCTTTATAAGAAACAGTGATACTGGCTCATGGGCGCATGCTTCAGCCAAGGAACTAACAAATCTGAGGAAACATTATATTCTGGTTTTACAAAAATTATGGCCTGCACTTCTTGAGTGGCCTGATCTTTTCTTTCTCAGAGTTGGTCGCTTCAATAATTTTCAGCAACAAATTATCAAACTTGGTAAGGAAGTAAAATTCAATTTCAAAGTAGACGCCAACGGTGAGCTTATGGTTCTTAAAATGATTCTCACGCTTGACGGGCAGGAAGCTGAACTTAACGTGTGGGGAGGATTTCTACTGGAGCACAAAGGCGTTTTGTATCTCCCGCCCGATCCAGGAACGCTATCTATGATCGAGTCATTCAAAAACGGTCCACTTACTTTTCCATTATCAGTTAAAAAAGAAGTAGTAAAAAAATACGTTGTGCCATGGTTGGATCAATACAACGTAGTGATTAGTCCTAAACTTAACGTTGCATTAACAAGCCCTGAGTTACAGCCTAGAATTTTGTTGAGTGAGCTTAACGAAAGTAACCTCATGATACGCCCGCAATTTTCTTACGATGAAGTAGTAGTTGACTATAGTGATGAGAAGAACCATGTTGTGGAATCAAATGGTAAACTCGCCATCATACAACGCAACAAAGCGGAAGAATTAAAGCTATATGATTATCTGAGAACATTGCATTCCTCGTTTGTTAATCAGCGCAATAATCAATACTACTACCTGCCCTTTGCAGATGTAATGAAGAAAGGATGGTTCATCACCATGCTGCGCAAGGTTCAAGAACAAGGTTATAGTGTACACGGTTTTGAAGATTTAAAAAAATTCCGGTACACTACCCATATTCCTAAATTTACCATTACAGCGAGTTCAAATATTGACTGGTTCGACCTGAAGGTAACGATACAATGGGGTGACCAGACAGTGTCGTTGAAGGAAATCCGTCAGGCAATTCTTAATAGGCAAGACACCATCATGTTAGAAGATGGAACACTTGGGCACATACCCGAGGAGTGGATTAGCCAGTATAGTCTGTTGTTGAGAACGGGGACTGAGGAAAATGGAACTTTGCGTGTCAGCAAACTGCATTACACTTTATTAGAAGATATACTTGATAAGATTGACGATAAAACTGTTCAGCAAGATATCGAAGCTCGTAAGAAAAAACTTTTAGAATTCGACTCGATAAAAAAAGTACCTTTATCTGCCGAGATAAAAGCATCTCTTAGGCCTTATCAGCAATCAGGTTTTAATTGGTTGCAAGCATTAGATGAACTAGGTTGGGGAGGTTGTCTTGCGGATGACATGGGATTGGGTAAAACACTGCAGACCATTTCATTTCTTCAATTTCTAAAAGAGAAGCATACCGGAAGCACACAACTGGTGGTCTGCCCTACTTCGTTAATTTTTAACTGGGAAAGTGAATTACAAAAATTCTGTCCTTCCATAAAGTACTACACGCACTATGGAACACAACGTGATTTTACGGAAAGTCATTTTAATGAATACGATGTCGTACTGACATCCTATGGCGTTATCAGGAATGATCTTGAACACCTTGGACAATTTCTCTGGCAATATGTAATTCTTGATGAAAGTCAGGCTATAAAAAATCCGGATGCACGCATTACAAAAGCAATTCAACAACTTCGGGCTGTGAACCGAATAATTCTTAGTGGAACACCGGTACAAAATAATACATCTGATCTCTATTCGCAGTTCAATTTTCTTAACCCAGGCTTATTGGGTACTAGAGAATTTTTTAATCGGGAGTTTGCACAACCGATTGACAAACTAGGCAGTAAGGAAAAAACGCTGCACCTTAAAAAACTGATTCATCCTTTCACCTTAAGGCGAACCAAAGAACAAGTAGCCAAAGATCTTCCTGATAAAACAGTATCGGTTTTATGGTGTACAATGGAGGCAGAGCAACGGGAATTGTATAATAAGTATCGCGATGGTTACCGAAATAAATTGTTGCAGAAGATCGATGCACAAGGAATTGGTAAATCAGGAATGGACGTGCTTGAAGGTCTCTTAAGACTTCGTCAAATTTGTGATCATCCTGCCTTAGTGGATAAACGTGAAGACGGTATCACAGCTTCTGTAAAAATTGAAGAGCTCACACGTGAAGCACAGGAAAACGCGGGCAATCACAAAATCCTCATCTTCTCGCAATTCACAGAAATGCTTCATCTTATAAAAGAAAAGTTTGAAGAAGCAGGTATCACACATTGTTATCTTGATGGGAGTACTTCATTAGCCCAGAGAAAAGAGCAAGTAAATAAATTCCAGGAGGATGAAAGTATAAAAGCTTTTTTAATATCATTGAAGGCGGGAGGTGTTGGACTTAATTTAACCGTTGCCGATTATGTATACCTCGTTGACCCGTGGTGGAATCCGGCAGCAGAACAGCAGGCGATAGATCGAGCGCATCGCATCGGACAAAAGCGAAAAGTGTTTGCCTACAAGATGATTTGCAAAGACAGTGTGGAAGAGAAAATACTTCAGCTTCAACAGAAAAAGAAAATGCTTGCCGATGACCTCATCCAGGAAGACGCAGGATTTGTAAAGAGTCTTTCACGGGATGACGTTGAATTTTTGTTCGGATAGCAAAGCATGAAAGGAATTAAATGATCCATAATTTCTAATTTATACTCCTATACTTTTAGCACAAATGAATGAACAAATGCTGATGTCGCTTTTATACTTCTATGGGGTCTTCTTAATTTCCTGTGGAATAATTTCAGTGATCTTTATCGGACCAAAGGCAAAAACAGCTTTGATGTCAGGTGGTACTTCAGGTATAATATCCATCCTGATTGCGTATCTGATCTCAATAGAAACTACCGGTGCACAATGGGCTGGATTATTTTTGTCGCTGGCACTTTTCATTGTCTTTGCTTGGAGATCAACCAAAACACTTTTCAAAATCTTCGAATTGATACCATCTTCTCCTGTAGAATTAAAAGGAAAGGGAATTGCTTTTCTTATCATTAGTTTAATGGCTGTCGTATCGATCTTGGTACTTACATTACAAGTAATATCCTTAGCCGACCATTAACAACTTATAAAGCAAATTAGATAGTGATTAAGAATCCAGCTCCAACCGCTATCAGTATCATCGTTGTTCTACTTTAACAGTCTCAGTCTGTCATTATTCAGCGTACCCTGGTCTCCAAGTGAAAGTATCTTTTGATTATCAGCCTTCCCGGAAATATTAAGATCTCCGGCATCATGCATGGCAATGGTCAACTCGCTTACATCAACATCTATTGTTGCAGACCCTGCATCACCAACCGTTACATTTAGTGCCTTCGCTTCAATTGTGTTATCACCCTGTAGCGTTGATGCTCCACTTACGGCAATAGATTTCAAATCACAATAGGTAACATAGACTTTTACATTTTCCCCGTTATGCGACCCTTTCGTTCTCACCTTTAATACATTGTCCTGTACCTCAACAATAAGATCCTCGACCGGCATCCCAGAAACTTTTATGCTTACGGTTTCCTTTTGCCCCTTTGCAAGAAAAACTTCCGCTAAACCAGATGCTTCCAGAGAATGGAATGCTGAAACATTTCGTTCTTCTTCTACTACAGCTGTGTTGTGATGAGTCTGTGAAAGGCCTGTTTCACTTAAAAGAAAAGTGAGCCCAATTAAAGAGAGTGCTTTAAAATATTTTGCTTTCATACTATCGATGTTTATGAAAGGGGAACCTCTTAAAGATAGAATGGTTACAAACTTTAATTAAAATATAAAGAAACAACTTGGATCAGCCGCGAATTAAATAAACCAGACCTTATGTGAGGCCAATGAAAGAAACACCTCGTCTCCTTCTACAAGGCTGCATTCAAAATTTCTTACAAGGATAACCTGTTTTAAAATTGAAACCTGTACTTCAAAGTAGCTTCCGAAAAAAGTTACCTTCAATACCTTACCGCTAACAGACCTCTTGTTTTTTGATCCAATCTTAAAATCTTCAGGGCGAAGAAATGGTCTTTTGCTATTTTTACTGACATGATGTATTCCAAATGATTCCATAATATCACTGCCAAGAATATTATATTTCCCAAAAATCCCCGCTACGTACTCATTTACTGGCTCATGATAAATCCTTTCTGGTGCTCCCTTTTGAATTAATGTTCCCTCCTTCATTACCAGGATTTTGTCTGCCCACGAGAGCGTGTCTAGTGGATCGTGTGAAACAAGCATGCAGCTAATTTTCAACTTACGCGTGATCTCGTTGATCACAGTCTTCAAAACATTCTTATGCACCATATCAAGATGCGAGAATGGCTCATCGAGCAATAGAAGTCTTGGCGAAGCGATTAGTAACCTGCAAATGGCAATGCGTTGCTTCTCTCCCCCTGATAATTGATCCGTCTTACGTTTTAAGAGATGGCTAATCTGGCACACTTCATATAAACTTGTTGCTGACGCTTCAGTCAGGGCGTTGGCATAGGTTAGAACCTGCTCTACTCTAAGAAATTTTGGCAGCTCAAAGTGTTGTGATAAATAAGCAATGTGCTCATGCCCTGCAACAAGTTTATCCTCAGGACCTGTCACCTTCTGATCTTCCAGAAAAACTTCCCCTTCATCCGGTTGTATAAGTCCGGCAATAATTTTTAGCAACGTACTTTTACCAGAACCTGTTTCTCCCGCAATGGCAATGTTCTGATATTTCTTCTGTGAGAAGCTGATGTTTTTAAGAATAATATTACCGTCATCCGCTCCGCCAATACCTGAAACCTTTAATAGCGCCATTGAGTCTTATGATCGGTTCTTATTTTCCCACGTATCCATCTTGATCTTTTCAATCAGTAATGAGTTTTTGAATTCATGAATGAGTTTTTCCATTTCAAGATCGCGTGCAAGAAGCGCGTTATATTCATCGTTGTGTGCATTGATAACAGGACTGAGTTTATCAAGATTTCCCTGCATTGTTTCAATGGCCTGCGCAGCATGTTGTCTATCTTCCGTGTTTGTTGCCTCATCAGCATACTTCGCGCGCAACATTTGCAGAACTTCTTCGATATACTGAATCATATCCCACGGATTATTAGGCCTGTTCCAGGTAAATTCAATATTACATCGCCTGCATTTATAGCGATTACTCTTCCAGCCTTTTTCATTTTTATCCGTACCGACTAGCTTGAGCAGATCTTTTTTATGGCAGCTGGGACATTCCGCTTCATCTTTCACTAGTTTGTTGAGATACTCTCTTTGTTCAAGTATAAAAGCCCTGACCTCTGCATGCTTCTCCATTTGTTCAACAAAACGATCAACTGCTTCTTCAACTTTTTTATGCTCCTCCCCTAGTTTTCCTTCTCCTATTAATTTTTTACTCTGCCTCTTAAAGAAGGTCGCTACCTTTACCAATTCACGCTCGTTGCTTTTAAAGTGCTTGTTCATCTGCCTCGTTTTGCCTAAAAATAAGAAATCGGGAGATTATTAGCACAGGGAGAGAATATAAGTGCGGTAAGGTGGTTACATAACTTGTACCTTTCATTTCACTTTTATTCAATCTAGTTTGGCCAAATCATAATATCCTTTATAGGTATTTGGGGTGAACTGATTACATTTTAAACTCAAGCGTTGTAAAGTGTTTCACATCGCATGCCGTTACTGATAATGCATTAGATGTACATTTTTTTTGTTTACCTGAATTGTTTGGGCTTCATCTTTTGTGCTGCCTGTTCTACTATCTCTTCAATTCTTTTCTGTCTCGTTTCTGGCCGTTTAGCAAGTACAATCCATTGCAAAAGACTTTTTTTTACAGACTTGCTTAAACTTAAAAAGTAGTGTTTTGAACCTTTCTGGTTTTTGAATGCTTTGACCAAATCTTTTGGTATTCTTAATTCTTCGACATCGTCTAATATTGTCCACGAACCATTTTGTTTTGCGGTTTCAATGCTGTCAAAACCTGCCTTAGTCATGAGTCCATCGCCAATTAATCGTTCAACTTTTGTTTTGTTAATTTTTGACCAAACACTATTTGGTTTTCGCTTACAGAAAAATTGCATGAATCTTTCATCATCAAGTGGTTTAGCTTTGCTGTCTATCCAGCCAAAGCAAAGTGCCTCGTCCACGGCATCGCTCCAAGTTATAGTTGGAACACTAGATTTCTTTTTATAGTAAACAAGCCAAACAGATTGTTTTGATTTATGGTTTTTCTTCAACCATCGCCTCCAATCTTGTTGGCTTGCTGGGCAAAAAAGTTCCATTTCCTTTTCTTGCATTACTTCTTGTTATCTCATTGCAACTAAAATAATACTTACGATCAAGATACCTACTAAATGATATGACCCACTAATAATTCCGTAAAGAATTGGCCTGGGAATGTTCGGATTGATTGCAATATTAACTGTGTTTGCAACGAGGAATCCAATGCCCACGAGTAGAGAAAACTCCAAAGCCTCACCAATAGATGAAATATCCATTGCATAAATCAAAACCGCACTCGCAATTGTAATTACGAGAGAGCAAAGCGCAGGACCAACGATGAAAATAGGTTTGTTTGGTAAAGTTTCGTTTTCACGTCCCAAAGAAATTCTGTAGGGTTTACTGAAAAATAAAGTGAACCATAGTGCTCCGAGCACAAAATACGCCACGAATGAAAGTAAAACGCTAATCCAGTTTAAATTTGCTAGTTGACTCATCATAATTAATCTTGTTAAAGTTTATGATGCAAAGCTATAACGGCCGGATGACAACCCTATGTCAGGGGTAAAAAAGGAATTAATGATAACGGTCAAAATATTCCTGCAAAGTCATCTTGTGGGGGGAAAATTTCTCAGTAAGGATATCTAATTTTTTAATCCTGTCTAGTCTGAAAAACCGAAACTCATTGCGTAAACGGCACCACGCGACCAATAGCCAATTCTCTTGCGTGCTCAACATGGCAAAAGGTTCAATCAATCTGATTGTAACGTTGTTTGCTTCATTGATATACTCAATTTTTGTGAGGTGAAGATTTGTAAGTGCGAATTGTAACTGAGACAGATTATTACTGTTTCTTTCATTGTTAATATTTTGACTGAACCGGGTTCTTTCCGCAAGCAGGTTTGCTTTGTCTTTTACGGTATGTCCTAAAACAGCTTTGATTTTATTGATTGCTTCTGCGTAATCTTTAACAAATGAAGAATCTTTGTTTTTCAGTACCAATTGTTCTGCAAGGATTAAGGCGTTGGCCTGCGCTTCAGTAAACATTACAGGAGGAATTCTATAACCTTCCATTAATGTATATCCTTTGCCTTCTTCGGTCAAAATTGGAACTCCGGCTTGCTCTAATGCTTTTACGTCTCTGTAAACTGTTCTGATGCTTACGGAGAATTTGCTCGCGAGTTCCGTTGCTGTGATAAGTCGTTTCGTTTGCAATTGGGTTAGGATTGCCGTCAGCCGCGAAAGTCGCTTAGTGTCAGTGTTCTCCATTCGATAAGGTGCCCTTTCCTATCAGGAAATGTAAGCTTACCATATACAGTATGCAATACCCGTCATCATAGAATTTTGGCTTTAGGCCGATTTGGAATGAAATGACTTAAGAATAGAGGAAATTGCTCGGAGAAACGGCGAACCTGTACGGCAAATACGGTTAACGTTCGGAGAAAGCTCTTTTTACGAACATCGACCGCACTTCAGCGAAGCTACACCCAAGCTACACTAATGCTGACCTATCCGGAAAAACCTTTACCGTTAAGTTAATCCGGCCAGCGCTTTACACGGAAAGAATTAACAGGCGTTAAAAGAGCAATCTTAAAATAACTTAGCGTATTCCTTAGGCAAGCTCCCGATACTTTTAACCTGGATATCTTTGTAAAAAACTTCAGCCGCCTCGCTTTGCAATTGTATTTTGCCTTTTGTGAGTGATACATTTTTTCCGTTGTCCACATAATGAGAATTCTTCAACACCATCACCACATGACCGTTTACGATGTGTAAACTCTTATCCTGAAAGCAGATTAACTCTACTGTTGTCCATTCGCCTTCTGGACTCTCAAAATTTTCACTTCTCAAGCAAAAACCTTCAGGAGCGCCTGTGCCAAAAGGTAGAAACGGTTGTTTTGCATTTGCAACACTATTCATTTTACCTTCAGGCAAATAAGCTCTGATATCAATAGAAGCTTTTGCGATATTCCAATAGTCGCCAATATGGCCTTCCATAATTTGAAACTCCTGTCCAAGCATCCATGCTCTCCAATAATCCACACCAGCTTCACCAATAGAATGATATACAATTCCTGAGTCCTTTAATTTATTGATGCGAGGCTCGGTCTTTTTATCGCCCCATTTCACCTTAAGCTTCAAATGATAATTTTCATATTCAAGTTTTGTGTATGCACATCCATAAACCTCTCCGCTTATGCGAAGCACTGGCTCTCCACTTTCTTCAATCATAGAGAAAACTTTAGTTCCATCTTTGTTGTAGCCGATTGGCTCTATGGCAGCTCCGCTTTCATCTATCGGTAACTTTCCATTGTAACCATCTTTGTGGCGATAGCTGAGGTAAGTCTCCCACTGCGACATATCCTTATCCAGCAGCGTCTTCCAGTCATCTTTAGAATCAAAGGATGTAATAAGAAGTCCCAATAGAAATAAAGAAACAAGGTATTTTGTTTTCATAAGATTAAATATTAATGCCCAATTGCTCATGGATGCATAAATCAAAGATAGATTTACCAGGTTCATCAGCACTTGTACAAATCCATTAATTATCAGTACATTTATTTACTATGAGGCGGTATATTCTTCACGAGCCATTTAACATTTATCACTTCGAAGCCGAGAAGTGGCAGCATCCTGTACATAATCATACTTATTTCGAGATCATTTTCATTCTCAAAGGCAAAGGCGTCCACGACATCAATGGCAATAAATTCAAATACAAAAGAGGGGACGTATTTTTGTTAGGACCAGAAGATTATCATTCTTTCGACATAACATCAGTTACTGAATTCTGCTACATTCGTTTCATGGAGTCCTTTAGTAAGTACAGCGTGCTGGATAAAGATAAAGGATGGCAACAGACTGTCAAATTACTCCTGCATTCCTCCTTTCAAAGCAAGGGTTCCATTGTGCAGGATGAAAACGAAAAGCAACGGCTCCAATATCTGCTCAGTGTGTTGCAGGATGAATACATGAACCGTTATGACTCCCACTTCGAAGTGATGCGGGACAGCCTGATGAAAGCCATCATGACAATCCTGGCAAGAAATGTTTTTAAATATGCTTTACCAAACGCAAAAGTAAGTACTTCATCAGTCGAAGATATTGTAGGATATATCCGCGAGAACATCTACAAGCCCGAGCATTTAAAAATTGAACATCTTTGTAAGCAGTTCAACTACTCCAATACTTACTTAAGCATCTTTTTTAAAAAGCTAACAGGCGAGCCACTCAAACAATATATCATTAAGCATAAGCTGAAACTGATAGAAACACGTCTCCTATATAGTCAGTTAAGCCTTGCACAAATCGCTGATGAATTTGGCTATAGTGACGAGAGCCATCTATGCAAACAATTCAGAAAGTATACCGGCATGGCGCCTGGCGATTTCAGGAGTCAAAGAAAATGATACTGCACTCCGATAAACAACTATGCCTAGAATTGACAGTTAACAAAAATTGAATTAACAACAGTTGAAAATTTCGAAAGAGAACGCTCATTTCAACGCTTCTATCAAATGAAGTATCAATAGAGACCTCAAAGAAAACTAATATTTAGAGGGCAGTATCTTTCATTACTACCATCAACACATTAATACACCAGCACATCAACACACCACCACATTACTCTAAAACTTCCTTAAGATTTCTAATCATAATATTTCTGAACTCAATCGGCTGTCCTTCGCTTTGAAGTGCAATATAGCCAGACGTTAAGGGCTGGCCTGGTTTCCATAGTGTAGAGTCGAATCCGTCTACAACACCACCACCCATGGTTGGTTTACTATATTCCAATACGGTGTCACCATTGATGACATGATGAATGATTGAATCTCCGTACACAATCAGCTCTGCACGTACCCATTCATCTTTACCAAATGTGGGGGAAGTAGAGTTTAGACAATGTTCATCATACAGCTTTCCCATATACTCGATGTCTGTACCTGGTGAGCACATGTTACCCGTAGGTCTCGGCTTCCCATCTCCCAGTCCTGCCAGAAATTGCATCTCTACGGATATTGGCCAGTTCTGTTCCTTAGGCATGCTGCGTGGATCTTGCGAGTGAAACATTACACCACTGTTCAACATGGTGTAATCAGGCGCACCCTTTTGCAGTTCACCGCTAAATCGATACTCGAGTTTAAGATGAAAATGCGAGTAGGGTTGTTTATAATACAAATGTGCAAACTGATCATTGAACTCTTCATACGCTTCATAACGCACTTTGATCATTCCATCTTCTGCCCGAAACATATTTCCGAAGTTAACACCAGGATCATGATGATGGATCTTTACAACCCAGTCTTCAATATTCTTCCCATCAAAAAGCGACACCCATTCAACTTCCTTTTTTTCTTCTTGTGCTTTAGTACAACCAACCAGGATAAATATTCCAAGCACTAATAAAACCTTGCTATTCATAATTATTGCTATTGATTAAAAGATCTTACTATAAATTTCACTTTTCTTCGCATCAGTGGCATGTACCTGTTCAAAAATTTCAAATACATTTTTTTTGATGGTATTGGAAATATCTCCGGTGGGAAGGTCATTACAGTCAAGTCCAAATGGATCCTCAATCTCCTGCGCCATTAATTCAAGACCAAGCATGGTGAAGAAAATAAACATGGTAAGTGGAATTGTATAAAAACCAAAATCGTTATAAAGTCCTAATGGAAGGATCATTCCATATAGGGAAATAAAAACTTTGATATATACAGAATAGCTAAAGGGGATCGGTGTTTTTTTAATCCTTTCGCAAGCACCCAACACATCTACCATGGCATGATGATGCGGCTTTAGATTAATCATGTCGGCATCCATCAATGCTCCTGCCTTATAGATAACCTGCATTCTATTGTAAATAAGAAAAGCAATCTGGTTAGGCTTGTGCTGTTTTGTCTTCAAGTCACTTCTTTCTTCTTCCGTGAGCAATATAAGTTCATCATCTTTTACTCCTTTGCGCAGATGTTCTTTTAATGCAAAGCAAAAATTCGCAATCCATTTCGCGAAATACAAGCGACTTAATCGATCGTCTTCTGGTAGTGAAGCATGAAGTGTCATTGCGAACGACCTCGTGTTATTAACAAGGCTTCCCCATAGCTTTCTCCCTTCCCACCACCTGTCGTACGCGGTGTTGGTTCTGAAAACAAGTAGAATACTCAACACCACGCCCATTAATGAAAAGATTGAGGAATTGATTTTCGGTTCTATCTCAAAATAATATAAAGCCGAGCATATGATGGTTGATAGCAATCCCATCATCATTACACCATACAAGATTTTTTTAATCGTCCAGCTTTTGGTCAGATTCCACATATCCTGGAACCAGTTCTTATTCGGTTCGTATACAATCATCGGTACATCATTAATATTCTACAATTTGCTCATCGGTGTAGCACCAGGCCCACCTTTCACCAGGCTCGGCTGAAATGGCTACAGGATGTTTTGTTTCAAATGCATGTTTTGATGCATGCTGGTTGTCGGAGGAATCACAACACAATGTTGCGCCACAAGTTTGACAAGTGCGCAGGTGTACCCAATCATCGCCAACTTTAATACAAGCTTCACATTCATAAGCATGAGGCAACTTCACTTCCTTCAAATTTGTCAGGTGAGTGCATAATGTTTTATTCATAAACGAACTAGTTATCGTTAAACGTAAGTTCTTCTAATTTTCCGCAAGGTATTCGTGAACAAACTTAATCGCCATTGCGCCTTCACCTACCGCAGAGGCTACACGGTTCATTGCACCCGACCTTACATCACCTGCGGCAAATATTCCAGGGCTACTGGTTTCAAGTAAAAAAGGTTCGCGTTCAAGCTTCCAGTTTTTCTTAAAAGAGTCATAGGCTAGCAAATTACGACCTGTTTCGAGAAAGCCTTTTTCATCTTTAACAATATCCAGTTTGATCCATTCCGTAACAGGCCTCGCACCAATGAAAATAAAAAGTGCTGATGCTCTCACCTGTCTTTTATTTTTTGTTGCGATCTCTTCGATACAGATTTCTTCTAGTTTATCATTGCCATAAACTTTTCCTACTATGCTTTCAGGAACCAGCTGGATATTAGGTGTGGCTTTGATCTGATCGATAAGATAAGAAGACATTGTAGATGAAAGATCTTTTTTTCTTATAACGATAAAAACGTTTTTAGCATAATTAGACAAATACATTGCAGATTGTCCTGCAGAATTACCGCCTCCTACGATGTAAATGTCGCGCTCACGGCATGCATGTGCCTCAGTAGTTGATGCACCATAATAAATCCCAGCTCCTGTAAATTTCTCAACATCTTCTGCTTCCAATGCTCTGTAATCCACACCGGTAGTAATGATAATACTCCGCGTATTGACTTCACTGCCATCGCGAAGCGTAATAATTTTATAGTTGTCTTTAAGTGAAATACTCACAACCTCTTGTGGTGATATCAGCTCAACACCAAAACGTGTTGCCTGTGACATTGCTCTTCGAGAAAGTTCTGCACCACTTAGTCCATTAGGAAAACCAAGATAATTTTCAATACGCGAACTTGTTCCTGCCTGTCCTCCTGGAGCACGCTTCTCAATCATTGCTGTGTTTAATCCTTCTGATCCTCCATACACCGCAGCGGCCATTCCCGAAGGACCAGCTCCAATAATGGTAACATCATACATGGTTTTAGTAGCACGATGTCGCATTCCTGTTTTCTCACCGACAGCTTGCAGATCAGGGTTTAACAGAAAGGAACCATCTTCAAAAAAAATAGCAGGCAGGTCTTTGCTTTCAATTTTGTTCAACGCTACTAGTTCTTGTCCTGACGGATTCATTTCAATATCAAGCCATTGATACGGAATAAGATTTCCGGATAAGAAATCCTTCACTTGATGAGAACGTGGTGACCACTGAAATCCCGCAATTCTGATCCCATGAAACAAAGGCACATGATTGCTCTGCCATTCATCGAGATGTTCGTTGATCACTGGATACAGTTTCTCCTCAGGAGGATCCCACGGTTTCATTAAGTAGTAATCCAATTGCACATCATTAATAGCACGAATGGCAGCTTCAGTGTCAGAGTACCCTGTAAGCAGAATTCGCTTGGCATCTGGAAAAATAGCTTTAGCTTGTTGAAGAAACTCAACGCCTAACATCTCGGGCATTCGTTGATCGCTTAGAAAAAGTGCAATTACCTCGCTCTTGTTTTTAAGATCCTTCAGGGTTTCAAGTGCCTCCTTTGCGGAAGTTGTGCTTAAGATTCTATAATCACTTGCATACTGATTTCTCAAATCTCTTGCAACGGCCCGCAAGACCTGGGCATCATCGTCAACAACAATTATTATCGGCTTTTTCATGTTAGTTCTCAGTTCACAGTTCTCTGTTTATGGTTCTTAGCTAGTAGGTTCTCTTCAATTATGCCATGAAGACACTAAGAAAAAATACTTTTTCTATCTTCCCGTCTGAGTGGCAATATAACTCAACTACATTCTTAACTTATATATTCGCATAAACTTCGGACTGAGAAGTTTGACTAAGAACTCTAAACAGAGAACTCAGAACTAAAAAGGGAAACAAACCCTAAACTCCGTCCTTCCCGCTTCTGACTTCACATCAATCTTTCCATTATGTTGATGGATGATCTGGCTCACAACCTCTAGCCCGAGTCCCGTTCCTTTGCCAACAGCTTTAGTCGTAAAAAAGGGATCAAATATTCTATCGATTATATCTTGTGGAATGCCAGGTCCGTTATCTATTATGGACACAATTACAAATTCTCGCTCTTTGTGCGTTTTAATTTCGAGCTGACTATCAGGCCTGCCCTCCATGGCATCAATTGCATTGTCAATAATGTTCGTCCATACCTGATTCATTTCACTAATAAAGATACAGGGTTGAGGTAGATCAGGTTGAAAATTCTCAATCAATTTAATATTGTTCGTCTTTAACTTATGACCAAGCATTGTCAAAGTATTGCGGATGCCAATATGAATATCGGTTCGCTCCTTCACAAGTGCCTGGCCCATGTGCGTATATCCTTTTACAGAAGTCACGAGTGTATTAATTCTCTTTGAAGCTTCTTCGATTTCACCAACCAGTTTCTCCGTGGTTAAAACCTGGTTCAACCAATTAATAACAGGAGCTTTATCTTCCGGCCTTAGAATTGTCTTCAATTGCTCCAAATCTTCCGTGGTGATTCCAAAATCCACGAAAGTATCAATCAATTCATAAGCCTCCTTTATGCCATTGTCTTCAAACCAAATCGTGAGTTCATCTTCCATTGCATTTTTCTTCATCATGCTCAAGGACGACTTGCCATAGTCACGAATTTTATTTAGTACCAGGTCATTTACTTTATCTACCTCTCCATCGCTTGCCCTGATTTTCATGACGTGCTTGAAATTCTCCGAAGTATGTGACAAATGTCTTTTTAATTCCTGCGCACTGCGAATAACGGCTGCAGAGGGATTATTAAGTTCATGCGCCAGTCCAGCGGAAAGTTTGCCAAGGGCCATCATCTTTTCATTCCGCTGTTGCTCTTTGGTATAGTCGCGAACCCTATCCGTCATGTTATGCACAAGCGCTTCCGTGACCTCATAACAATTGTTAATCAACTCCTGGAAATTATTTGCGTGAAAAAAAAACAATTGTGTTTCTCCTTCTGCTATCCCTTCAGCGCGCGAAGACTTCATACGCGAATAAGGAAGACGGCCAAGAATTTCTCCTTTTTCATATGTACCAAAATTTCGCTGCGAACCTGACTGAACAAGGTAAAGTGTGACACCTCCCTTTAACACAATGCTAAAGCCGTCTGCAGCATCACCACTTTGAAAAATTTTATCGCCATCATTGAAAGACCTGATCTCGCATTTATCGACGAGCCATTGGAGTTGGCTTTCAGGAACACTCTTGAATTCTGGTACTTGTTTCAATTCTTCTAACACGCCATTATTCATTATAAAAGATAGGTTAAATCAATTTCTTTTTTGCTTTTCTATATCTCGCTGACAAATAAAATTCAACGATTTCAAAACAAAGTTCGACAACTATTGCCAAGAGTGCTGCTGGAATAGCACCGCGAAGTATCATCGACGAGTTATTCAGTGCCAATCCAGTTACAATATATTCACCCAAACCTCCTGCGCCAATAAACGCGGCAAGCGTTGCAGTGCCAATATTGATAACAGCAGCAGTTCTGATTCCAGCTAAAATGGTTGTCAAAGACAACGGAAATTCTAAAAAGCGAAGTTTCTGAAAACGATCCATACCCATCCCATCAGCAACTTTTTTTAACACAGGATCTACAGCCTGAAGTCCTGTAACAGTATTGCGTAGAATTGGAAGCAAAGCGTATAAGAACAAAGCAATGATGGCTGGAAAAATACCAATGCCTGTGAACGGAATGAGTATGGCAAGCAAGGCAATGGATGGTATGGTCTGCATTAATCCGCTGATATAAAGCACCGTTTTAGACACACTTGGATACCAATGTATAAGAATGCCCAAGGGTACTGCGATTATAATAGCAAACAGCAGTGAGAGCAATGTCAATTTTAAATGAACAAGGATTTTCTCAACCAGGTCAAGGGTAGACGAAACTTCAATTGCTTTATTTTTAACAACAAGACCTTTCGACAAAAGAAATTCAGAAGCTACTGTTGCATAACTTTTCTTTTTGTACAAAACCGCAGCATTCATCTCCTGCATTTCACTTTCACTGATAACATCCCTGAGCTTTTCAAGAAGAGCCTTCGCGTTTACATTTAAATCCAATCCGTAAAAAGATACGGCACGATAATCCGGAAAAAAATTGCGGTCATCTGCCAACACCACAAGATCATATCTTTTGATCTCGCCATCTGTAGCATATGCATCCGTTACATCAATTTTATTGTCATCAAGTGCCTGATAAGCTAAGCCATGTTCAAGGCCAACAGGTTTTTGTTTTAATTCGTAAGCACTTGCAAGGTTCTCCCATCCATCCTGCCTTTTAAGAAACTCATAGCTAAGACCAAGATTTAAGTCTGCTACATTCTTCAGGTCTGAAATAGACTTTAGTTGATGCTTTTGTGCAAATGCTTTCTTAACAATCAAGGCATAGGCGTTATTAAATCCGTATGGAGATGAAATATCAAGTCCATAGCTTTTATTTAATTGTTGTTTAATCGCGCTAATGTCAAGTGCCTTTCCAGCCTTTAGAATTTCATATGATAAGGTTCCTGTATATTCAGGATAAACATCAATTTCATTTTGTTGTAATGCAGAGAAGCACACCATTGTACCACCAAGGTTAAATTTTCTTTCAACCTGAAATCCTTTTGACTCCAACAATTGCGAAACAATTTCACTTGTGATATATCCTTCGGTGAAGTGCTTCGACCCTACTCTTATTGTTTGCGATAGTGCATCATTCGAAAAATATAAAATAAAGGCAAGTAGAAAGTATCTCATAGCGAAGCTTCGATTAGATCTTTTACCCGCTTATTTGTAGGGTTGCTAAGCACTTCGTCTTTTGTTCCAAATTGCTGAAGCGTACCTTTATCAAGCACTAAAATGTAATCTGCCAGCTTCGATGCTTCTCTTAAATCGTGCGTCACAAAAAGCATTGTCTGGCCTTCCTTTCGTTGAAGATTTAATACTTCCTTTTGAATATCATTTCTTGTCACCGCATCTAACGAGCCAAGCGGTTCATCCATTAAGATAATTTCAGGTTTATTGAATAGCGCGCGACAAATGCCAACGCGTTGCTGCTCACCTCCTGACAACTCATCAGGAAAGCGGTCTTTAAATGCCGATTTTAAATTCAACATCTTCATCAGAAGATCTACCCTTTCCATTACAGAAAAATTTCCATTCTCTGCTATCGCAGATGCAAGTGAAATATTTTGTTTAACAGTCAGGTGCGGAAACAACCCGATTCCCTGTACAACATATCCGATCTTTCTCCTGCTCTCGTTTATGTTTTTATAATCTAGATCATTTCCTAAACATGAAACTGTTCCATGATCAGGTTTGATTAATCCATTAACAACTTGCAGCAATGTTGACTTTCCACTTCCACTTCTGCCAACAATCACCGTTATTTTATTAGCCGGAAAAGAAACCGAGATATTGTTCAACGCGATACTCCCCGTTGGATAATGATGCGTTACATTTTTCAGTACAATAGATTCCATGCAGGCTAAGTCTCATCACAATAATATTGAATACTCCTCACATCCCGTCTTCATTTACTAAATACATTCTTACAAATCCACCTTTGTCACTTAGACTGGCCTTGCAAAATCTTGGCAGTAACAAGAAGCTGACCAACATGACGTTGAGAATGTTCTGCTGCGTGAAAAAGTAATCCTATAACTGTTGAAGGAATTTGTTTTCTGCCCACACCTCTGTGCTCGAGTAATCTATCCTCATTCGTTTGTTTAAGTTGAGCCAAGGCTTTATCAACCTCTTGTTGAAATTTCAATACAAGATCAGTCACCTTAATATTCTCATCTGGCAATCCCTCGCGCGATAGTGATTTTAATTGTTCGTCTAATAAAGGCTCTGCTTTCGCATAAGTAAAAAGCCTGTCAACAACACCCGTTAAGTGTTGCAGATGAAACCCCACGGATGCAACGCCCTGCGGTCTCTCCCATAGAAGTGAGTCCGGAAAATCTACTAAAAATTTCTCCACATCTTCTGCAGCTTGCACCAAAGCGTGCGCAACCGGTTGAAGTAAAGAAGGAACATCTGCAATAGGGCCACGTTGCCATACTTCTAGATTATTTGAACTGCTCATTGTATTTAATTTAGAAACGAATAAAATTAATACTGTTAAAACATTAATACGTTTTAAAATTTGGGCGTGCCCCTCGTGCCTCGGGTCGTGCTTTACACTGCAAGTCCGTCCAGCACACACACCTGCACTACGGGCTTTCCGTTCCAATCACTCACGCAAGTGCTGTCGTTTACATAACACACTTTGAACAATTTCTATCCTAGAGAAACAAAAATTTCATTTGTTCCCTGCGAAAAATGGTAAGCTGTTAAAAGCAAAATTGTAATATCTTTGAGCCCTTATTTTATAAAACATGATTTCAGTAGACGCGGTTAGTGTTGAGTTTAACGGTTCAGCCCTTTTTAGTAATATCACCTTCAACATCAATGAAAACGACAGAATTGCATTGATGGGCAAAAATGGAGCAGGTAAATCAACTTTACTAAAGATTATTGCCGGTGCTAACAAACCTACTCGCGGAAAAATTTCAGCGCCTAAAGATGCGATCATCGCATACCTCCCTCAGCATTTGCTGGTTGACGATGATGCAACCGTTTTCGAAGAGGCATCAAAAGCCTTCTCAAAAATTCTGAATATGAAAAAGGAGATGGACGAACTTAATGTTCAACTCGAAACGCGCACTGATTATGAATCCGACGAATATTCAAAAATAATAGAACAGGTTTCCGAACTGAGTGAAAAGTATTATTCCGTTGAAGAAATAAATTTCGATGCTGAGGTTGAAAAAACTTTGAAAGGTCTAGGTTTTCAGCGGTCTGATTTTGATCGATCTACCAAGGAGTTCAGTGGTGGTTGGAGAATGCGCATTGAGTTAGCTAAAATTTTATTACAAAAGCCTGATTTGATTCTCTTGGATGAGCCCACCAACCATTTGGATATTGAATCCATCCAATGGCTGGAAGACTTCCTCATCAATAATGCAAAAGGTGTCATTGTCATTAGTCACGATAAAACGTTTGTTGATAATCTTACCAATCGCACCATTGAAATTACAATGGGCCGGATCTACGATTATAAAACCAACTACTCTCATTACTTGCAACTGCGGCAAGAAAGACGTGAGCAGCAGCAAAAACAATTTGATGATCAGGCAAAACAAATAGCGGATATCCAGGGATTTATTGACCGCTTTAAAGGCACTTATTCCAAAACACTTCAGGTACAATCCAGGGTGAAGATGCTGGAGAAAATTGAGATCGTTCAGGTAGATGAAGTTGATAGCTCTGCTTTGAATTTAAAATTCCCTCCCGCGCCACGTTCTGGAAGTTATCCTGTAACCGTTGAAGGATTAACAAAGAAATACGGTAATCATGTCGTTTTTCAAAATGCCTCCCTTACCATTAACAGAGGAGAAAAAATTGCTTTCGTAGGAAAAAACGGTGAAGGTAAATCTACACTTGTTAAAGCAATTATGGGCGAGATTGATTACGAAGGAAAACTTCAGCTCGGCCACAATTGCATGATTGGTTACTTCGCACAAAACCAAGCTTCTCTTTTAGATGAAGAGTTAACTGTATACCAAACCATCGATTACATCACTGAAGGCGACATGCGCGCAAAGATTCGTGATATTCTTGGCGCATTCATGTTCAGTGGCGACACCATCGATAAGAAAGTAAAATTCCTTTCTGGGGGTGAGAAGACACGTCTTGCCATGATCAAACTTCTTCTGCAACCGGTTAACCTGTTAATCCTGGATGAACCTACCAATCACCTCGACATCAAGACCAAAGATATTTTAAAAGACGCCCTCAAAGCTTTCGATGGCACTTTAATTCTCGTATCTCACGACAGAGATTTTCTCGATGGACTTGCTAACAAAGTATTCGAGTTTGGAAACAAGCGTATCCGCGAGCACTTTGAAGATATCAGCGGTTTCCTTAGAAATAAGAAGATGGAGAATCTTAAAGAAATTGAACGAACCACCAAGTAGTGCTACAACATTGCATTAGTACTTTTGGAAGTGTATAATATTGATGATCGCAATAATATTGTCCCTGACTTAACGCATATTTTATTACTGGTATGGAATGCTGCAGCTGGTAAGACTCTGGTAACAGCATGTTAATGAATATGAAGTATACTGTACCGCGGGAAACAAATCATTTACCAGCGTGCTCGCATCATACATGTTATCGACCAACTTTAACCCCTATTGCATCGTAAGTTGCTGTTAAATAATTAGGCAGCATTAAAAAAAATCATTAAACAGTTTCCATTCTTTAGAGAAAAATTTCCCAGAAAAAGGTTTACATTCAACTAGTGATTCTGGTACCCAATGGCAACCAGCATAACTTGAAATCAAATAATACATGTAGCCTTAATTAATTTCCGATGTCAAAATCAAAATCGATAGCCTCCAAAAAAATATTAGTTGTTGAAGATGATCCAGATATCCTCAACGTAATTAATATCATGTTAGGGTTAGAAGGATATGACGTTGAAGTGCTGACGAATGGAAAGCCCATTTTAGAAAAGCAATCTGTTGTACCTGATCTTTATATTCTTGATAAAATGTTACCCCAAGTTGATGGCACTGAAATATGCCAGTTTTTAAAGTCGCAACCGGTTACAAAACATATTCCAGTAATCATGATCTCTGCAAATCAGCGATCAAGAGATGCTGCACTACAAGCAGGCGCGACTACATTTATTGAGAAGCCATTCCGAATGCATAATTTCCTGAACTATGTAGCGAGTGCATTGGAAATTACACCAAAAAATAAATGGTTTAGTTTATAAAGGTTGCTCGTATAGCATCTCAATGTAACCTTATACTGCTACCATTTTCAGCGGAAGCTGGACTATGAATTTCGAATAATGCCCCGGCTCGGACTCCATTTTAATTCTACCCTCTAGTGCATGAACGGATTTTTGTACAATGTATAATCCCAGTCCATTACCTTTAGATCTTTCATGGCCTTTGAAAAACATATCGAAAAGCCTGTCGCGAATCACATTTTCTACACCTATCCCATTATCGTAAACACTGAACTCAACAGCGTTTCCTTTTACCTCTGCTTTAAATTCAACACGTGAATGTTCTGGATTTCTTACCATGCTGAAGAACAAAGCGTTTTCAAGAAGATTAGAAACAATACCTTCAATAAGATTTGGATAAGAATGAAAAACCACGTCAGTAGGGCAATCAATATGGAATTGAATACCCTCGCCTTTGATTAAATAATTAAATTTATGTTTAACATTTTCCACTACTTGACGCATGGTAACGGATGAATAATTAGTAGGCTCATTGATCTCACTGATCATGCTCAGCTTCTTCAACAATTTATCCATGCCTACTGTTATGTTCTCAACTCTCTCGATGAATTCCTTTGGAGAAAGGTGCATGGCAATATTACAAAGTCCAATAATGGAACAGACCGGAGAGCGTAAATCATGTGAAGCCCGATAGAGAAACGTGTCAAGTTCTTTATGTGCTTCTTCCAATGACTGTGTACGCTCTAATACAATAATCTCCAAGTCATCATTAATTCTGTTGATTTTTTCATTCGCCTCTAGTAGTTTCTTCCTTTGCTTTCTCAATTCATTACTAAAGTATACCAGGAGAATAATAAAAATCGCAAACACTGCTACAACACCTGAAATCGCTAACAGTCGCTGTTGAAATACACGCTGTTCCTCCATTCGTTGCGCTTCGCTTTCTGAAAGCTTGTTCTCAAGATTTTCGACATCGAAAAACTTCTCTTTAAGAGAATTGATGATTTGCCGATAGTCGTTCTGGTTTTTGAAAAAACGACTTTCATTTTGCGATAACAATCGCTCGAGCAAATTGAGGTCATTGAGCAGCTTGCTGCGAGTTTGTGGATCCAGATTAATTACACCTGCTGCCAGTTTATTATTAATGATGTTGATTTTATCGTCAAAATCGAGACGTTGTTCCTGTAACGTCTGACTTTCCAATGTCGCCTTGCTTAGTAGATTCTTCAAGTCATCACTCACAAAGGATGAGTCGGAGATTTTCCCCATGAAAGGATTCTTTTTTTGAAGTGCTGAGTCCTGTAGCCGTCCCAGCAACTGCGCAAATTTTGCGTCTACCCTTCGCTTTGCTTCTGGACTTAAATCTTTTTCAGAGTAATTTTTAAAAATGGCCCAGAAGACTGTGAGTGATTGAATCGAGTCTATCTTGGAAAGATCGAAATCTTTAAAATACTCTCTGTTTGTAATCGGTGTCTGATTTACCTTTTCATTTTTGATTGGATCGATCGTTAAGATACTCTCCTGCTCCGACAATAGAAGTCCCGTCACCTTATAGTCCTGAATTGTAAATTGATCCGCAGAAATAATTTTTTCATCCAGCCCAAGTGGTACTTCAAACTTGCCGCTCACATCAGTAGTAGCCGACACGGTTTTATTGCCTTTAAAAACCACTTTGGAAAACGCAATCGGCTTCTTACTGACATCCTGAAGCAGGAGATGCGCTACATGATAGCTTTTCTTTCTGATTATAATCTCCACAACGCCCTTGCTGTTGTTCCATGAAGCGGGCTCAAGCTGTTCATTTTTAATTTTAATGTTCCTAATGGGCAAGTCATTCTCATTCAACTCAATAAACGCAGTGCCTTTGTTGCCCACTGATATGAAATCTTTTCCATTAATCGACACTTCAACATTCTTCATTACCTGAAGCTGTTGGTCAAAGGTTTTTATTTGAACCAAATGCTTTTCTTGGGCCAACGCTGGTAGGTTAATAAAAACCATTGCCGCTAAGAAAATATTAAAGCAAAGCTTTCTTAACAGATAAGTGCAACGTTCAATGTTTACATAATCTTTTCGCTGCCACATACTACTCCTGGTTTTTGTGCGGTTTGAAGAAATCTTTAATGAGTACAATTTCATGAGAACCAACTTGCTTTCTGTGTTTTGGAATTTCTATTATAGCCCTGTTTTCATCTCCGTCCTCTCCTACTACATGTACTACATATTTACTAAAGTTTGGAATCACTATTGAAAATTTTCCATTACTATCAGAGATGCTTTCATGAACGGTTGTTTTTCGCAGGTTGTCAATAAGATAAATTTTTGCATTGGGCAACACTTTCAATGCTGAAGAATCACTCCAAGTGTGCTCTTTATATTTAATCACGCCATCGATTGTAACAGGGTAAGTTTGCAAGTCCATGTCGAACTCGAAGAGATCATCATTAAAACCACCACCACTTCTATTGGAAGAAAAGTACCCATGAGTGTCAAGTGAGTCAATGATGAGACTGAAATCATCATAGCTGGAGTTAAGCGGATGCCCTACATTTTGCGGTTCATCAAATCCATCATGAACAATGGCAGCTTTAAAAATATCCAGTCCTCCTAGTCCAGCGTGTCCGTTGGATGAAAAATAAAGTGTTCTTTCATTTTGGAGGTAGGGAAATACTTCATCTTGAGCAGTGTTAATATCCTCTCCAAGATTTACTGGCTTTGACCATCGTCCATTTTCAAAATTGCTTCTATAAAGATCTTTGCCTCCAAAGCCGCCTTTCATGTCGGATGAAAAAACCAAGACTTTTCCATTTTCACTTATGGATAAACTGCCAATTGAATATTTATCGCTATTATAAGGAAAGGAGTTTACAGGTTTCCACTTTCCATTTTTCAATTGGCCAAAGTAAAGCTGAAGTGTTCTCTCGGGATTCGCACCCGTTGAGATAAACGCCATCTTCTGGTCATTCTCGTAAAATGCAATGGGTCCAGCATGAAATTTTGAGCCAAGCCCGCGACCAAAAACAGTAGGCGTACCGTACTGAAGAGAACCGTTAGTAGTATCTGGCCATACTTGCGAAGAATAAACCCCATAAAAAGGCGCGTTAACTGCAGCATTGACTTTTTGCACAAGCTGAACTTGCTTCCTATTGGACATAAAGACAATATCGTTTTTGTAAAAAGTTGCGCATAATTCACCTAAGTCTGTGTTTAACGAAACGGGCCTAATGGAATAGTGCATCGAATCTTCATATAGATATTGAATGTTATTGAGACGCCAGATCTTTTTTAGAATCAATTCATTGCCAGGGTTCTTAGAAAGATAAGTGCGATAAGATGTGATTGCGCTATTGTAATCTGAAGTTGCTGATTTTGCTTCCGCGTAATAGTAGAGATGTTCGAGTGGAAGTTCTTGTTTGCCTTCGATATAATTATCATACGCTTTGATGGCCATCTGATATTCCTTCAACAAATAATAGCATTCCGCAATTCTCAGTTGTACAGCATCAGACGGATTCTGCCGATACGAGTTCAGATACAATTTTACCGCACCCTGATAGTTTCTCTCATCATAGTAATCTGCTGCCAATTTGATGTCGTTTTTCAGCAAAGCAAAAACAGTTTGCTGGCACACTGCTCCGAAAGGGAGTACCATCAATATGAACAGCATCAACCTAACACTTATTTTCATCAGCGTGGAGAAGAAACTTTTGTTTGCGCATATCTGAAAAGATAGTGAACCATAAACTCATGCGACCCACTACTTAATTTTGAGAAGAAACCAATTGGATGATCATACGTGTATCCTAGTTGGAGCTGTGCTGTAATTTGTGCCTTCATAAGGAAGTCAATAGATTCACTTCTTCTGTACGACAGCCCTAACGTGAGTACATTGCGAAAGATCATATTCATATTGAGGTCAAAAGATGTAGGGACATCGGACAAATACTTGACGAGCACGCTTGGCTCTGCTGCAATAGTTTCACTCAATGGGATGCGGTATCGCAAGTATAAAAAGAAACTTGTTTTATTCAGGTTAATCTGTATCGTATCATTTATGGATATCTTTTTAGGAACTAATTCCGGAGCAGAAAGCCCTACATGAAGTCGAGGGCTCCGGAAGTAAAAACCCATTCCAAAATCAAAAAATGTTTTTGCAATCCAGGTATTGTTGAGCTTTGGATCGTTACTTCCACTGCGGATTAGTGAAGCATAATCAGATCGCATATTATGTAAACCAGCCTGCAAGCCCATGGAAAAAGAAGAGCCTTCACCTGTTTTCAGATGGTAGGCATAACTGGTTAACGCACTCAGGTTTTTATGAATACCGATCTTGTCGTTAATCACCATCGCACCTAATCCGAAATGCTTTTGCTTAAATAAGGTGTGAGCAGAAAAACTTTGGGTTGTAGGTGCATTTTCAATTCCTATCCATTGGTTTCTATTAATGAACGTAAGACTAAGCGCTTCTTCTGCACCAGCATATGCCGGGTTAATTACTAAACCATTGAACATGTACTGACTAAATTGTGCTTTTTGCTGAGCAATGCCCTTTGTCATCAGCGACCCTGAAAGGATCAGTACAGGGAGAAAAAATTTAGTAAAGAAAGAATAAAGTGTTTTCCTCATGTCAGCGGATTAACTCTATAAAACCTCTCTTTTCCACTCGTGTATCACGGAACTGCACTTCTATCGTGTAAAAATACGTTCCCGTTGGCACGATAGCACCGTTTCTATTTACACCATCCCAAACGATGCCTTCATTGTTGTAACCTGAAGCATGATAGATCAGTCCTCCCCATCGATCAACAATAGTGACTTCATTATTTTTAAATTTCTCAATGCCTGCTAAAATCCAAGCATCATTAATCCCATCCCCATCTGGCGTTATTACTTTACTTATATCAAGGACAACTTCTTCATACGAGACATTGACATTAAACGAACAAACCGTACGGTCACCTGATTCATCAAAAGCCTCATATTTAACTTTTGTTGTACCAATAGAAAATTTACTGCCGGGCTCATGTGTACTGGTGTAAGAAACATCACCGCATTGGACAGTTGCAATCGGTTTTTCCCAATCAACAACTACCTCTCCTGATTCACCCGCTTTTACATTGATGTCATTTGAGCAATTTGAAAAGACCGGACCTTCAATATTTTTCACTACCACATTAAATTTGCAGTAAGAAATATTTCCATAAACATCTTTTGCCTGATATGAAACTTCTGTCGCGCCAATTGGAAAAGTATCGCCCGATTTATGCGAACTTGCTATGCTGTCGATACCACAATTGTCTGTCGCGGAAGGTGTGGTCCAATTTACAACGGCTTTACAAAAGGCATTTGCCGATCCATTGATCGTAGAAGGACATCCTGTTATAACGGGCGGAGTTGCATCCGTGACTACAACATTGAAACTGCAGGTCGATGTATTATTCACAGCATCTTTGGCAGTGTAAGTAACAATCGTAGTGCCTATGGGAAACGTTGAACCTGGGCGATAGTTAGGGTCAAAACTTATGACAGAACAATTATCCGTTGCTGTAGGTGGCTTCCAATTTGCAACACCACCACAAGCAGAATTTTCTGTTACATTAATGGTAGGAGAACACCCCGCTATTACGGGTTTGGTTACATCAGGTATTACAACATTGAAACTGCAGGTAGATATATTATTCGCAGCATCCCTGGCAGTGTAAGTAACGATCGTAGTGCCTATGGGAAACGTTGAACCTGGGCTATAGTTAGGGTCAAAACTTATGACAGAACAATTATCCGTTGCTGTAGGTGGCTTCCAATTTGCAACACCACCACAAGCTGAATTTTCTGTTACATTAATGGTAGAAGGGCACCCCGCTATTACGGGTTTGGTTACATCAGGTATTACAACATTGAAACTGCAGGTAGATATATTATTCGCAGCATCCCTGGCAGTGTAAGTAACGATCGTAGTGCCTATGGGAAACGTTGAACCTGGGCTATAGTTAGGGTCAAAACTTATGACAGAACAATTATCCGTTGCTGTAGGTGGCTTCCAATTTGCAACACCACTACAAGCTGAATTTTCTGTTACATTAATGGTAGAAGGGCACCCCGCTATCACGGGTTTGGTTACATCAGTTACTACAACATTGAAACTACAGGTAGACGTATTATTAGCAGCATCCCTGGCAGTGTAAGTAACAACTGTAGTGCCTATGGGAAACGTTGAACCTGGGCTATAGTTAGGGTCAAAACTTATAACAGAACAATTATCAGTTGCTGTAGGTGGCTTCCAATTTACCGTTTGATTGCACGAGGTGGCGCTGGTTGTTTTATAAATATCAGCACAACCAGAAATTACAGGCAATTCAGTTTCAATATCTGAAGGTAAACAACATATGAGCCCACCATTTAAGCTTTCACCTCCCACCACTGTAAAACTTCCAAAAGTACTTCCTACAAATGCAGGGCTGCCACATGAGGTACTTATTGAAGTATTATAAATTGCTGTTACGAAAAGATCAACATCACCAATGAACTTCCCATTTGCTATTGAACCTGTAAACGTGAAAGTATCACCAGGGCGTACGATCCCAATAAAGCGGATGCTTAAATGATCTGTTGCGGAAATTGTCCTTGGGGACGAACCATTAAATCTTAAAGTAAGACTGGTGAGACCTCCTACACAGGTACCACAAGTAGTGGCTGGGGGGCAATCACAAGATTGGGTATAAGCGTAAAACGATATAAGTAAAAAAAAAACGCTTAGCCCTAAAGCCTTGCCTTTTGCACATATCGATGACTTCATAGCAGCAGTATCCATTTTATCCACGCAAAAGAGAGTGGGTGTAAGTTTTTATATATGGTGAACCAGCCAATTTAATTAGGGTAGCATCAAATAAAAACGTAATTCTGCCCGATAACTTTCATCAACAATAAATCCTTACTAATTCAAATTTTCTGTTACCGGTGGATAATACAAATGATACTGTTAAAAGACGTGACAATTCAGGCCTTTAAGGAATATTCAAGTTTTGAATTTTATTTAAAGCCAATAAACACGCAATGAGAAATTTTACCATTACCGGAACTTACACCGACCTCTACTGGCTTGCGATGGTGCAGGTTTACTGTCAAACAAGCAAAGGATAAAGAAAAGTTGTGTTTGATTACTTTTTAGACATATAGTGGAGGGTACTTAGTGTTTACGGGGGCTGGAGAACTTTGTGCGGTTTAGCGGCAGATTTTTGTATTATATACAGCTAAAGACGCATCAAAGAAAAGTTAGAAACATGAGGGCTTAGAAGATGCAACTCGCCCGATTGATGCAAAGGGATTGAAAGAGCAAAAGTTTAGATCTTCCGTTAGTAGGTGTCAGCACAGAATTGTTGAGCGTGCTCTAGTAATTACGCTCAACAATTCTATGCGTTTACAATGCTTAATTTTTCTCAAGCATTTTTTTTATAGTTTGCAGCATCGCGGCCCAATTTTGCTCCATCTTTTCTTTGCTCTCCTGTGTTTCAATTTTATCCTGTGTGATGATTAAATTGGTTTTGTTATCCTGTTCGGATAAGACGTAGGTAATCGTTGCATAGTTATCAGGGCTATCTGAAGTGCCTGAAATATTACTCCAATAGTTATATTGAAAAAAGGTAGGTTTGGCAACGGCCAAGATGGTGCCTTTATCTTCATAAGATTTTCCTTCCCACTCACCTTTAAAAATTATTGGACTGCCGACCTTCCAGTCGGAAACGGCTTCTGTGCCGAACATATATTCTTTAATGAGTTCAGGCTTAGTAAGGGCGTCCCATACCTTTGTAATCGGCACGGTAATATCTGTTGAAACTTTGGACGTAAGATTTTTTTCCATGGTCTTGATTTTGATGATGCAATCTAAATCCAGAATTAAATCCGACACTTATATTAGAAGGAATAAAACTTATAATAAAAGGATAAAAGTCTTCTGAAAAGACTACAATTTTGCCAGTTTAGGCGGAACACCAAACTTTTTCTTAAAGGCATTGCTAAAGTGCTGAGGAGAAGAATAACCTAAAGCATAGGCGACCTCACTAACAGGTTTGTCATTGTTAAGCAGATACTGTTTTGCCATATCCAATCGATAGTCGGATAAGTATCCAAAAACAGTCGTTTTAAAAATTTCCTTGAAGCCTCGCTTCAATTTGTATTCATTCAATCCAATTATTTTAGAAAGCTGGGAAAGACTGGGAGGGTTTTCGACATGCTGTATTAAATATTCCTTTGCATAAACAATTCTGTCTTCGTCCTCTGCTCGTTTAAAATATTTTTGCTGATTACTTTCTTTCTGATGATATGCTTCAGCTTGCAAAACCAATATTTCAATGCATTTCGACAGGAGAAATAACTTTTTTAATCCACCTGAAAATTTACAGTTCAAAAACTCATGAATAGCTTGTTGAAGCTTAAAATTTATGGTTAATGAGTGCTGTGAAATCACCACCGGCTGTCCAGTTAATAACTTATCCGTAAATCTTTTCAAGGTGTCATTACTATCTTCCACCATTCTCAGGAACACAGGAAGTGCAAATTGAATCTTGAATGTTTCACCCAACAGTTCAGCGTTCTCAAAAGTATTATGAAAATCTTTGGTGTAGATAATATTATGTTGAGGGCTTTTTGTTTTATAAACATTTCCTACATGACGAATAATATAATTGCCCCTCAGATTAAACTCGAGACTCACAACATCTAGGTCATTACGCTTTTCAATTTGATAGTGTGATGAGAAATTGTTTTGCGTATGTTGGATAAGAATACCGTCAAAATACAAGTACTTGATTAATACATCGCCATAAGACTTTTTAATATCAAGAATCCCTTCAACCAATTCGGAAGAGTACATGTCTTGAACAGTTACCTGAGGCTCGTAAAGTATATGTTCTGTCAAATGGTTTAGTATTATGAATAAACAAATTAATAATTTACTTCGGTTTTATACATTTTGAAGTAAGTTGTTTTGATGCAGCCAGTAACTTATCCCCATAATGAACCAAGACCTTGGAGTGTTAAAATTTAAAGTTCAAAAACATCAAAATACCAGGTACTTTTATACTCATACTTGCGTGATCCTGCTATAATTTATCCAAGCCATTATTGCTACCTTTGTCAAACTTTTTTCATGCAGGCGCTGATATTTTACCTCACCTATCCGTTCATTTACCTGATAACCTTGTTGCCTTTCCGCGCGCTTTATGCGCTGTCTGATGGCCTATATCATGTTTTGAAGCTCAGTGGCTATCGGAAAGCTGTTATTCTTAAAAACCTTCGAAACTCGTTTCCGGAAAAATCTGAGGATGAAATTGAATCCATTTACCGCGCTTACTATCGTTATTTGTGCGATCTTATTCTAGAAACCTTAAAGACGCTCAATATGTCAGAAAGGGAATCTAAGAAGCGTTGCACATTCCATCACACAGATTGGTTGGAAACGTTGTACAAAGAGAAGAAGAGCTTTATAATAGTAATGGGGCACTATGGCAATTGGGAATGGGCTGGGCCAAGCTTCACCTTGAACACGAAGCATCAGCTTGTAGTCATCTATCGTCCGCTCTCTAATCCATATTTTGAAAAAATGATGTGCCGCATGCGTACCCGCTTTAACACGCGCATTACACCTGTCAACCTCACGCTGCGTGACATGGTCGCAAACCGGCAACAAGTTACTGCTACTGCTTTTATCGCCGATCAAACTGCTACACGCAAGAATGCTTATTGGACTACTTTTTTAAATCAAGATACTGCTGTGTTTACAGGTCCAGAGAAGTTAGCCGTAAAATTTAATTATCCTGTAGTGTACATGAACGTTCAACGCCCGAGAAGAGGCTATTATGAAGTATTTCCAGAATTGCTTTTTTCTACCCCACAAGAAACGAAAGAAAACGAAATCTCGGAAGGTTTCATGAAGCGTCTTGAACGTGAGATTATCATTGACCCTACACTCTGGTTATGGTCGCATCGAAGGTGGAAACACAAAAGGGAATGAACAATAACCGAATGTTTCTTGTTTTCATTATCTTCGCACAACCTACAACTGAACTGGCTTAACACATGAGATCAGGTAAAGACATACTTTTAGCAAGCAAAGAATTTACTGCTGAAAACAGGCTGAGAAGCTGGCTGGAGATCTTGGGAACCCTCCTACTTGTTGCTGTTCTTTTTGCTGGTACGCTATCTGCCATTCCCCTTGCGCTTAAAATTGCATGCAGTGTTGGTTGTGGACTGTTGTATGTCAGAATGTTTGTCATTTATCACGACTATCAGCATCGTGCAATCTTGCAGGATTCAGGTATCGCTGCCATCCTTATGAAGGCTGTTGGAGTTTATTTACTGGCTCCGGAAAATATCTGGAAGCGATCACATGAACATCACCACAACAATAATTCGAAATTAACCATCAGTGGAATAGGATCTTATCCTATTATCTGTAAGACACGATTCTTAAAGCTGACTAAAAACGAGCAGCGCTTGTATCTGATCAATCGTCATCCGCTTACTGTATTGTTTGGCTATTTCACTTTGTTTATTTACTGGCTGAATTTGAAATCGTTTATTCAAAGTCCAGCTAAACATTTAGATTCTCTTTTTGCCTTAGTATTTCACGTTGCCGTTGCAGCAACCATTTGGTATTTTCTTGGCTTTACTACCTTTTTGATAAGTTGGTTCTTTCCATTCCTGCTTTCGTTCGCCATGGGATCGTACTTGTTCTACTGCCAGCATAATTTTCCAAATGCTAAGTTTCGTGAAAATCACGATTGGACGTATGTTAACGCTGCGCTGTCTTCTACAAGTTATATGGTGATGAATCCCTTTATGCAATGGATCACCGGTAATATTGGATATCATCATGTGCATCATGTCAACTCACGTATTCCTTTTTATCGTTTAATCGAAGCGATGAATGGAATCCCTGAACTAAACAATGCTCCTACTACCTCCTGGCATCCGATGGAAATGATTCGATGCTTTAGATTGAAACTTTGGGATTCGGAAAAAGACAAGATGATCACCATGGACGAATTGCATAATTCCGAAAACAAAGCCAAAATTACTACAGAGCGATTGATCAATACCTGATAGCTCTTTTCTCATCTTTATTTAGCACGCAAGGATTTAACGGGATTAGCGATCGCAGATTTGAATGGCTGAGTCTTTAGTCGACGGAAATCGTCCTACCTTCCTGTAATCCCGTCCTTAATTGATTAATGTCCAGTCAAATACGGTACTTGTCATTCCGTTCTTTCTGATAAAGAAACTTATCCGTAACTTTAGCCTACTTATGGCCAGCATCCACAAACCTGAAAAAATTAAATTTCTGCCTCGTGAAAAATGGGAGACCTTAAGAGGCGTTAAGGGGAAACAAGGCCAACGGTATGCTATCTCAAACTTCGGGAGGGTAATCAGTTACTGGAATACCCTGGATTATGGGTATTTTCTTAAGCCTGGTTTAATAGCCAAGAAATATCCCGTAATCAGCTTAAGAATTAATGGCAAAGGAAAAACCTTTTTTATCAGTAAGCTTGTAGCGAAAGCATACCTTAAGCCACCTTTAGCAAAGCAGTCCTTTGTTATTAACCTGGATCATAACAAAGAAAATAATCATTACAAGAATCTTCAGTGGGCCACACGTGAAGAAATGTTGAAACACATGGTTCAAAACCCAGCATGGATACTTCACGGCAGAAGAGGTAATCAAAAATTAACAGAACCAAAAGTAAGAAAGATCAAAGAAAGGCTTGCAAAAGGCAAGTCCACCTTAAAATCAATAGCTCAACAATTTGGTATTTCTGATATGCAGGTCTATCGCATAAAGACCGGAGAGAATTGGGCCCACGTAAAAATTTAGCCCTTAAGCGCATCTCTTTTTTCCTGTACAATTCTATTACGCCCCATTCAACAGCGTCTCTTTATATAAGAGATGTTTCTGCCATTCCCAATAACGTGGTACTTACACGCACTCGCCAATTTTTATCCTGATATGAATCAAAAGATTCCCAATTAAGGAATTATATATAGATTTTGAAGGCGAAATAAGTACGTATAAATACTTAATTCATGTTCAAACATCCACTTTTAAACGCTTTACCAACGTTTTCGCTATTGATCAAGACGGATCCTGCTGCATTTGTCAACCCTTTTGCCTATTGGCATATGCAATTAAACCTTAATTATGAAGCTAAAAGTTTTTACCATGGTCAGTTCTTTCCTGTTTACCACAGGAGTAGCGTTGGCGCAGCAACCAGACAGCGTAGACTATTATGATCTAAGTCTGGAGGAATTGATGGACATCAAAATTGTTTCAGCCTCTAAAAAAGCTGAAAGCTTATTTGACGCACCACTCTCGGCCTCCGTGCTTTCGCGCGAGGAAATTAGAAATTCAGGAGCCACTTCTATTATGGAAGCCCTTCGTTTAATTCCTGGAGTAATCGTACGTGAACAAACAAATGGAAATTATGATATCCACGTTCGTGGGTTAGACAACGTACCTCCTAATTCATTGGTACTATCATCAACTAACACAACAACATTAGTGATGATTAACAACAGACCTGTTTATAATTATTTACAGGGTGGAACGTTTTGGGAATCATTACCTATTGACCTTAATGACGTTGATAAAATTGAAGTGGTTCGTGGCCCATCCTCTACGTTGTATGGACCAAATGCTGTTTCTGGTGTTATTAATATCATTACCAGAAGAGTAGAAAAAGATGGTCTCAGCGTTAATGGCAACGGGCAATATGGTTCTCAAAGCACTGCTATCGCCAATACCTCTCTTGGTTATAAGTTCAGTGAAAAATTTGATATGGCTGTGTCGGGTAACTACCAGACAAGAGGAAGAGATGTTCGTTACCTTGATAATAACACATATCAGTGGGTAACATCTCCTGATGATCTTTCTGTCAACAATGCAAATGAGCGCTACCCAAATCCTGATAAGTCAATGCAGAAGTATGGCGTTAATACCTTCCTCCATTACAAAGGAAACGAAAAAGCGCAGATCAACTTAACAGCAGGTTTACAAGATTCAGAAGTACAGGCAGTGATGTTTGATAATTCGGTTGCCAACATCAGTACTACTACAACAAATTCAAAGTATGTTGATTTTCAGTCATCTACTTATGGTTTCAATACCCAGGTTTCTTATACAACTGCAGTTCAGGCTCCAGCGTTAGGAATGCCAGGATCAAAGTATGACTTTCATGTTGCAGATGCTTCTGTGGAATATGATTTGAATCTGAATGGGCTATCGATTAAGCCAGGGATCACATATAGAAGTGCAGTTTATAACGATGGTGCTTATTGGGATGTCGAAAACGGTGAAGGTACATTAGGTGGCCGACAAATTATGGAAACCCTTGGCGGTGGTATTCGCTTTGACTATAGAATGTTAAAAGAAAAGCTGAGGCTTACAGGTGGTATTCGCATGGATAAGTTTACACATCCTGGCAAATGGTTCACTTCTTATCAGACCGCAGGTAGTTACAAATTCAATGATAAAAATCTTGTACGTGTGGTGTTTTCAAAAGCATATCGTTCTCCATTTATTTTTGATACTTACGTTGATTTCAAATCACAATCACCTCTAGCCCCTGGCATGTTCTCAGAATTTGTGGTGGTAGGAAATAAAAATCTCGCACTGTTGAATTCAAATATGTTTGAATTAGGATATCGTACGATGCTCAGAAGTAATATTTCTTTAGATATAGAAGCATATCATACACAAACAGAAAATTATACTGCATTAATCCAATCTACTACAGCAATAACACCAGAAAATTATCCTGTAGTAGCGAGCACATCTTTAAGCATAGAAAATATTCCATTGCAAGTACAACAGATGGGAACTAGTATTTCTTTGACGATTGTGGTTGATAAATTCCAGATTAAACCATTTGTGACTTTCCAAAAAACAACGTTAAAAGATTACTCACAATATTTTTCAACCACTACTGCCGCACCCGCAGTCAATAATAATTTCAATCCCGCAGCAAATAATGTCAATTCAGGGATCGGATCAGAAACAGATCATAAGTTTACACCAAAAGCATATGGTGGTGCGCACATCAATTACAGCGTGAGTTCAAAGTTCAATTTCAATGTGAATGCATATTGGTTCTCCAAGCAAACATTCTATCAACTTGATAATACAACTTTCAATGATGGCGTTCGTGGTATAGAACATATTAAAGGAAAAGCAATCGTCAATGCAAAATTGTCTTACGTTCCTGTAAAAGGTTTGTCAGTCTTCGTTACTGGTAAAAATCTGTTAGGACAAAAGTCAGTTGAATACTATCAAGGTGACGCAACACCTGCCATGGTACTAGGAGGAGTTAGCTTCGATTTCTAGTGTTTGATTGCGTAAGGCGAAAGCTCCGGAGGCGAAAGTCCCGGAGCTTTTTATTTACTGAGGAACTTATTTTTAAAGGAATATAACCGACCTTATCGGATAAGGTATTATTACAACAGCTTTTTACTTCATTCAGTGGTTATTCTCTAGCAGAATATAAAATTAAAAGCTTACTTTGTTCACCCAATAGCAGACCGTTTCATTTCCACTACCCCTATGAACACTGCGTGTCGTATTTCCTTTCAACAACAAAAGCCATCTACCAATTTAAGTACAATTGTAGAGGAATTTACTTTTAGAGAAATCGTATTTGATTCACACGGTACCGTGAAGAAAGATATGCCTTGCCGTCATGTTAATTCAATTGATTTCTTTCTCGCTGGGCAGTACACAACCTTCGATTTAGGTGCTCAAGAAACACTGCCTTTTGTACGTTCCACCATTCGTGGACCTCGCACTTATCGTAAATACAGCATCGAAATTGGTGAAAACTTTATTTGCTTTAGCATTCGTTTTAAGCCAACCGGTATTTTTAAATTGTTAGGAATTCCCATGCAAGAATTTTCTGACCAGGCGATTGATGCCATGCAAGTGATGCCGGAATTTTTTGGAAAACTAACAGATAAGTTACTTTCCTGCAACGATCTAAAAACATGTGTTGCTGCAGCCGAACCTATTCTAACGCATCAATTAAGAAAAGATAATTCTGCGTCACCACATATTGCAACGCTTATAGGTCTTATACAATCCAATCAGGCATCACACCGCCTCTCCGACCTTTATAAAGAAATCCCACTTTCAAGCAGACATCTCGAGCGAAACTTTATCAAAGAAGTTGGAGTGTCACCAAAAACTTATAATAGCCTTATTCGCTTTGAAAACGTGATGCGGGCAAAGAAAAGCCATCCTGAAGAAAAATGGTCTTCCATCGCGTATGATTTGAATTACTTTGATCAAATGCATTTGGTTAAAGACTTTAAAAAATTTCTCGGAATGAAGCCAACGGAGTTTCAGCCTAATAATTTTGCATTATAAAAGCAAGCTCTCAAAAGAATTAAGTTTAAATTTCGGATAGCAGACCTTAGTACGCTATTTCCACCACATCTCTCTTCTGATTTAATTCCCAGAATTTCTCTGCAAGAATTTTCGGAGAATGCGTTTTGCTGTCGTGCTGAATCCATCCACCAATAGTGACCGTTCCTGCAAACACACCTTCTTTTTTAAGAACCTCGTGAAGTTGTAAGGTAAGATTCCTCACTCCTGCTTTCCCTAATGAGATGGAAGCCATATCCGGATTAGGTTTGATTCCCGAACTACCACCCGTAATGAGCACTGCGCCTTTTACTTTCTTTAAATATGGAAGCGCATACCGTGCTGACGCCAGAGCATTGCCAACAGAAATTTTAAATCCATTTGCAAGCTCTTCTACCGTTTCGTCCATTAAAGATGTATATCGATAATCTACTGCATTGTAATGCAATACATCTATCCAGCCCAATTCATCAATAAGCTTTTGTATCGCCTTTAACAATTCCTCCGTATTGGCGACATCAGCGGTAGCATATGCAGACCTTATATTCTTTGTTTCATACTCTTTTCTAAGAGCTTCAAGTTTTTCTGCGTTCCTGCTAATCATACCAACCTGATACCCTTCCGATCCGAATTTTTCAGCAACCCCAGAACTTAAGCCAGGCCCCATGCCTACAATAATAATTGTTTTACTCATAATGTTTTAGATAGATAAAGAAGCTTACAATATAAGGTAAAACAAGAATAATGATACCAAACACAGACGACAAAGTAAAACGGAAGAGTTCTAATAAAATGACTTATCTCAACTATGAAACATTTTGTAAAACGGATTTAAAAAAGAAGATCCCTAAACTTCGTGTAAATACGGACACAGTACGTCAACTTATGAGAAGTCGAGTAAAAGTATTTTAGCTACACAATTCCTCAGGAAATGGAGAAATGACAGAAATAGTAGCAATAGCGGTTCCGTTATAAAATGGATGCATACCCCTAATTGGGACGCATGAGATGTAAGTTTATCATAGAAGGGAATTTTCTTTTACTGAAAAAAAGAATGCTGGTAGATGATATTAGGGAAAGACAATGAAGCAGTATTTCTAATTGCTAATAAGTAATGGGCTGCGAATACTAGCGTTTCAACTTCGCGCGCTCATATTGTACTGGCCAGGCTATTTCATCTCCTAGTATCTTGGCAGCATGAAGCGGAAAGTATGGATCGCGGAGTGATTCTCTTGCCAGCAGGATCAAATCTGCTTTTCCTGAAGATAAAATCTCTTCGGATTGCTCAGCACTTGTAATCAATCCAACCGCCGCGGTAAGCATTTGTGCTTCGGTTTTTATGCGCTCAGCAAAAGGCACCTGATATCCTGCCCCCACGGAAATTTTCTGATGTCGAACTGCACCTCCCGAAGAACAATCAATGACGTCAACATTTTTCTGCTTTAGTATTTTAGAAAGCGCTACTGAATCTTCTATTGTCCACCCGCCCTCTGCCCAGTCTGTAGCCGAGATGCGCACAAACAACGGTCTGTTTGGTGGCCATTTCTCATTTACTGCATCAACAATCTCTACCAGTAACCTGATTCTGTTTTCAAAAGAACCTCCATATGAATCCTTTCGATCGTTACTCAAGGGAGATAGAAATTCATGAATAAGATAGCCATGGGCAGCGTGGATCTCAATTACGTCATATCCAACTTCAACGCATCGTACTGTTGAACTTTTAAAATCATCAACAACTTTCTTAATTCCTTCAAGTGTCAGGGCTATTGGCGCTGGAGCATCTGCAGCAAACGGAATGTTTGATGGCGCCACATGTTCCCATCCTCCTTCAGCTGGTGACAGTAATTTTCCTCCTTTCCAGGGAGAAGCATGGCTCGCCTTTCGGCCGGCATGTGCGAGTTGAATGCCGAATAAACAAGATTGCGAATGAATAAAAGAAGCAATGGCTTTAAGTTTATCGATGTGTGCATCTTTCCAGAGTCCCATGTCATCAGGTGTAATGCGCCCTTCCGGTGATACTGCAGTAGCTTCCTGAATAATTAAAGCTGCTCCTCCCACCGCACGACTGCCTAAGTGAACCATGTGCCAATCATTTGCAAATCCATCAACCGATGAATATTGACACATCGGGGAAATGACGATCCTGTTCTTAAGAGTAATTGACTTGATCGTTAAAGGTTCGAAGAGCTTGGGCATAACGGCTTATAGCTTAAACAATGATTAAAGAAAATGAAAACGTGCAGGTTGCAATCAAATACAATAAAATTATTCCTTCAATATGCTCAATCAGAAACTGGAGATGAAAGTACTCTTTACTCCTCATCCCCACTCTTAAATTCTAATAGCCCTTAAAACATCTTCTTCAAATTTTTAATGCTGGTTGTTATATTCTCGATAGGTTTAGGCGCTGCATCCTGCTCAACGAAGTAATACTTTAGTCCAGCAGTTTCCGCATTTGCAAAAATAGTTTTGAAATCAACAGAGCCTGTTCCTACTTCTGCAGGTTTTTGTTCCTTGTCAAGGTCTTTAACATGCCACAACGGAAAACGACCAGGGTTTTTTTTGAACATTGCAACGGGATTGACACCAGCCTTAACAGCCCACCCAAGATCTAGTTCTATTTTCAAAACATCTGCAGGAATTTGTGTAAGGAACATTTCCATAGGAGTTTTCCCTTCTACCATTTCGAATTCCTTTGTATGATTATGAAAGCCGAAAACAATTCCCGCTTTTTTACACGCCTCTCCTGTCTTCACTAGTACTTCCATAGATTGCTGGATCTCATCTAACGTTTCAATAGGTGTACCAGGACATACGAGGTAAGGAATGCCTGCAGCTGCAACGTCATCTACAATTTCCTGGTGGTTATCACGCAAATTCTTCATGGGTGGAAGGGAGACTATTTTGCCATCTGCACCTGGTCGTGGTTTAAATGGCGCACCAATTGCATGATGCGATTGCCATGTCATTCCTAGGTTCTGTACTTTGTCGGCAAACTCTTTTGGTTTTAATCCATAGAAGCCTCCCTTCCTGCTAAAAGCGGATTCAAGATTTTTATACCCTATTGTTGCAACACTTTTCAATGTGCCATCAAGATCTTCATCAAGCTGCGCACCGATGGTATATAACTGAAGGCCGGGAGCTGGAATAGAAGCTTTGAATAATGACGATCCACGAGAAGGAAGGTTCATCATCATTCCTCCTAATATCAGTGTACCTGAATTTTTTAGAAACGCTCTGCGATTGCTCATATATAACTTGTTTATTTTATTGGCTGCGCCTGATTCTGAAAATTTATCTCTGCCACCTGCACTAGGATCTGGCCTGATTTTGCATTCTCATTTTTAAATACAAAGTAAACATTATGTGATCCTTCTACCGGTTCTAATGGTGCATTTGCTTTAATTAAAATCATTCTCCTCATGGCATTCATATCAACAGGTGGTGGTGCTTGTGCTTGTTGCCCTCGTTTCTTTTTATCATTTGGCTTTGGTGCGGGAGCAAGCTTTGCCATTGCAGCACGGAAGTCTATATTTTTTGGAGAAATATGCTCTGTCTTACCTATTAGTTTTCCATCAGGAGAATCAAGATGGACTTCAACCACGCCTCCAGTAGCTCCGATACGTGGAGGTGCTTGTACAAGAAATCCAATCTGGCGAATTCCTGTGAGGTCAATATTCTTAAATCCTAAATGCGCATTGTTCCCAACAATATTGAAAGACCTACTAGGTGTTGTCATGAGTTGTGTTCCTTTCATCTCATCTGCCTTTTCAGGATCAACAAAAGAATTTCGAAGGGCTATTATCTTTTCAGCGGAAAGCGATCCAAGCGCGGGCGTGCCCTTATCCTTGTAAGCAACTCTTAAAAGATAACTGCCTCTTCCATTATCGCCATCAGGTACTTTCTCTGCAAACGTACCAGTTGCTGGAATCGCTTTAGTAATTTTCTGATCAGTTAAGCTCATGATATAACTTACCATTGAAGCTGCATCTTGTTCAGACAATTGAGGATGTGCACTCATAGCATGATCTCCCCACACACCGCTTCCTCCGGTAATAATTTTCTTTGCAATTCTTTCCTGATCAACAATGTTGTTCTTATACTTTGCTGCTACATCCTGATAACTCGGACCTACCGATTTCTTATCTATCATGTGACAGGATTTGCAATCGCTTTTGCTAATGAGATTTCCACCTTTCGAAAAAGAAGTCCATTCATCACTGCTTCTATGATTTTGCGCGATTTCAATCGGATCAAAACCTTCCGGTGCATAATCAAAATTGATAGCAACTTCGTTCTCTTTGATTTGTCCCTGCTTTAAACTTCCATCTTCTTTATCCGTAACATCAACAGAATAGGCTATTTCACTATTTGGGAAAAAGAAGGTCTTGTTTCCTTTTTCAATATTGATATTCACGAGAGGTGGTTCGTTTCCGGCACGGAGTTCGAATGATCGACTATTCTTCTCCTGGTGCGCGTCAGTAACGGTAAGGTTAGCAGTATAAACACCTTGCTTATCCAATGTAACTTCTGGATTAGCTTCTGTAAAAGTTTTACTAAATCCATTATCGGACTTTACGGTCCATTCATATTTTAATTCATCTTTGTCATAGTCTAGCGTGCCTTGGGAAGAAAGCTTAACGGTTAATGGCAATGCACCTGCAAGTCTATCGGCACTCGCCTTTACTGTAGGCTTCCGGTTGCCTCCATTAAATTCTATTTTTTTGATCTGTGCATTTTCATTACCACGGAACCATGCAGAACCATACTCCAATACGTACAAGTCTCCATCAGGACTGAATTTCATATCAATCGCACTGCTAAAATTTTCGTTTGGAAGAAAGCGCTCCATAGATTTGTAATTCCCTTCTTCATCCATAGAGACAACCATGATCCACCCGCGCATAAATTCTACTATCATCCACTTACCCTCGAAGTAAGGAGGAAACCGCTTCTCTGATTTTTCAAAATCAGCTTTCCTAAAAATCGGACCTCCTGTAGCACTTCTTCCTGCGCTGCCCACCAAAGGAAACTCCTCTGAATTTGCATAAGGATACCAAATAAATGCTTTTTGCGCTGCAGGCAATTCGGTAAGCCCAGTATTATTTGGTGAGTTATTAACGATACGCGCAGTATCAAACTTTTCACCTATTGCATTGGTAGCATAATCGTAATCTGCATATGGTTTGTTATCGGCAACAAAATATGGCCATCCAAAAAAACCTGGCTTGCGTGCCTGGTTAAACTCGTCGTAACCACGCGGTCCTATAATTGAATCTTTGGATGCATCGGGTCCAACTTCACCCCAATAAATAAATCCAGTATGGCTGTCAACTGATATTCTCCACGGATTTCTATGACCCATGGTATAGATCTCTGGTCGGGTCTTCGCAGTTCCTTCCGCAAATAAATTTCCTTTTGGAATAGTATATGTGCCATCATCCTCCGGATGAATGCGCAAGATCTTCCCTCTAAGATCATTGGTATTACCGGCCGTACGCTGATCATCCCAACTCGATCTTTCTGGTCTTTCATCAAGAGCTGAGGTGCCTTGTGTAGGGTTGCCAGAATTATTTCCGGTTGTGAGATATAGACTGCCTTCCTTGTCAAATTCCATTCCACCGCCTGTATGACAGCACACCTCACGTTGTGTAGGAATTTCAAGTACTACCTTCTTCGAGGAAGCATATAATGAATCGCCATGAACTTCCCAACGTGCGAGCACATGTTTCTTCTCTTCAGGGTCAGCATAAAACATATAGATCCAACGATTCTTTTGAAAATCGGGATGGGCAATAATTCCCATCAGCCCTTCTTCAGCTTCACGCACCTCTCCTTCCTTGCTTGTATATTTTGTGTTAACTGGTATCATGGCGAGCGTCTTAAGCTGCTTTGTTTCAAGATTAAAGGATTTTAATGCACCTTTTCTTTCTACAAATAGGAGTTGATCGTTGCTGGTGAAAGTGAACACCATCGGCTCATCAAGCTGTCCAGGTTGTGTTATTACAGTAGTAGTAAATCTATTCTCTTCAGGAGGAACTGAATCAGAAGCCTCTTGTGAACTATTACACGAAATGGTCATTACAATCAGTATAACAGGAAACAGTAAGGGCCTTATAAATTTTTGAATAATGTTTGGGTAAAAGACGTAGATATTTGACATGCTTAGTAGTTTCATTTCTTAATCACTGTGTATTTGTGACACAATATATGAAAATGAATACATTTAAGACGTGTCATTATGCCGAGCGGCACTATAATTCCATCTTCTTGCAGATTTCGATTCGCAAGGGATGCTAAATCCCTCGCGCAATATTGCTCGGGACAAAATCGATCATACATTATTTATTGCTTCTCGCGCTGATACTGAAGTGAATTGCCTTAATCTTTTAAAATTGAAAATAAATAAATGAATCGCTGCTCTTCTGACTGAGGACTAGCCCAATGACCATAACAGCCCAAACTATTGCTACTGCCCACCATTTCGTATGATGTGCCAATTTAAGAATACTCGTGTTGCGCATAAACCATTGAAAGATGATCATGAGCGTAATCACAATAATGACTTTTACTATATCCACAGTTGGCAGAACGGGCATACCCTCATCTATTTGACCAAACATCGAGGATAGTATGCGTAAAGCAGTGCCGAAGTCAGGGGCGCGAAAGAATACCCATGTTATAGTCACCATAAAAAATGTAAACAAGGCCAATAGAAAATTACTTAAAGCATTGTTTCTTAAAAAAGCAGGCGCCAGAGATGCTTCTGCAACTACCATAGTTTCTTCCATCTGCTTTGGCGTGTTGGCGAATTTTTCCTTGACCAATTTTTCCACGCAGAGATAAATACCATGCAATGCACCCCATGCTACGAACGTCCATGATGCGCCATGCCAAAGGCCACCCAAAAGCATTGTGATCATAAGATTAACATAAGTTTTCACTTCACCTTTTCTGTTTCCACCCAACGGAATGTATAAGTAATCGCGCAGCCACAATGACAATGTGATATGCCATCTTCTCCAGAAATCAGAAAAACCAATAGCGGCATAGGGGTATCGGAAATTTTCAGGTAAAACAAAACCAAGACACATGGCAACACCTATTGCACAGGTTGAATATCCAGCAAAGTCAAAAAATATCTGACCTGAAAAAGCAAGCACACCGATCCAGGCATCAAGCCACATCAATGGTCTTGGAAAGCTAAACACTGTGTCGGCAGATGCGGCCAAAAGAGTGTCTGCTACTACTACCTTCATAAACAATCCTAAAGAAAGTAAAAACAATCCCTGCATCAGTTGTAGTTGTGTCGCCTTTCTTGGAGATTCAAATTGAGGAACAAGCTGTGGTGGTCTTACGATTGGCCCTGCTACAAGATGTGGGAAGAACGTGACGAACAAAGAAAAATCAAGAAGTGACTTTACTGGTTCACTCTTCTTCTTATACATGTCTATTGTATAGCACAGCGTAGTGAAAGTATAAAAAGAAATACCTGCGGGTAAGATAATGTTGGGCTCTGCAGGATGGTAATTAAATCCTAAACCATTTACCAATGCTACAAAGTTGTCTAACAAAAATCCACCATACTTAAAAAAGCAAAGCATACCAAGATTACCGATAAGACTGACGACAAGAAGCACTTTCTTTTTGTGTTTGTTCTCCTCATTATAGAGTGCCCTACCAACAAAATAATCGATAACTGTAGAAAACCATAGGAGCAAAATAAAAGGTGGATTCCAGGCTGCGTAAAAAATGTAACTCGCTAGTAAAAGATTAACTTTTTTTACTTTCCAGGAAAAAGGCAGGTTGTGCAAAAACAGGATGACTGCAAAAAAAGCAATGAAGGTGTATGAATTAAATACCATGATTTTAAGGTTTAGGGTTTTTGATTATAAGAAGTAGCCGCGCTTAGGTTAGGGAAACTCCAACCTTTTTCATTCTTCAAAACCTTAACCAGGTGTTCCGTGTAGGTTACTGCATCAATGCTTGATAGATGTGAATCCTCCGGACATATCATCTCGGCCGTTTCGGGATAGTCTTCAAAATGTATTCCGGTACAATTGGTATACGCTAATAATTTCTCCCAGTATTGATCGCGAGAATACACTTTCTTTTCCGCAGCTAAAAACTCACCACTCGATGGCGGACGAACAAAGATGACTTGACCACCACGGCTCTTTATTTTGTCAATCGATTTTTTTATTTGTGCCAGGAATAACTCCAAAGGTTCACCATCTAACTTAGGGCCTTTATCCATATTTGATACAATGAGCCTGTTCCAGTGACCCCTTTGAATATTTTGTAGCTGGGGGTCCGACAGAAACCGCTTACTCATAAAGGTCTGTCTCTCATAGGTTGTTAAACCAAAATGCTTTGGAAACGAAGGCAGTGCAAAAACTCCTGGACGATTGGGAATCTTTAAGTCATTTAAAAATACGTTCAAACTAAATTTGCCTTCTTCTAAAAATACTAAGTTTGACTCTAGCGGATAATTTATAAAAGCACTTGTTCTTTGAGCAGGTGTTTCGCCATAATAATATTCCAAGGCTTCTCTTGAAGACTTCTCTCTGCGCATGCTATCGAGGGTAAAGAACTGAGGCTCGGTGACATCAACTACAACCTTGCCTTTAAAATTTTTATCATTAGCGAGGTCCCGTAAAATAAGACGGGCTGGCGTGGCAACAAGCGCGAGTTGAACAGCCTCGTCGCCTGTGATTTTTTCCCATGTAGGAATGTCGAGATCAAATTTAATGCGGGAACCTCCAGTGAAAACAGTTGTACGCTCTGGTGACGAATAGATCTCTTTTCTTCTGGTAGCCCACAATACTTTATCATCGTTATGAGTAGTGGTAAAACCTTGGCTTCGCCAGTAATATTCCCAACAGACTATGAAGCCAATGACAAGAACAAGCACTAGTATAAAAGCTTTGGAGAGAGGGTTTGAATTCATACAGCTATTTTGGAATGATGATGTTTTACATTATGGCTTGTCACTTTTCAGATCGATAAAAGCAGGACTAACTTCTCACCAACCCATCGGCCTCACCAATCTAAAATCATGTTAAATGTCGTGAATCATTAACCCAGTGCAAACTTTTTTCCATCCCCCTTTTGGGTGATCAACTCCAAAACGGCTCGTTGTGCTGTTAGAACCTGAAATAGTAAAAATATCATAAATAGTTTGAAGCGAGTGTACTCCTGACTTGAAGAAGGATCATTAATCGCATCTTCTTTTTTTCGCAGATCCTTTACAAGCACTCAAAACGAGAAAGTATGATACCAAGAAACAACGCACAGGATAACCGTTGGATAAATAAAGTAGGGTTTGTAATCAAGGAAATACTTCATTAATAAATAAGTTCAAATATCTTTTAAGATGTTGCCTCGAAGTTTTATAACAGTTATCTTTGATATACCCACTGAATACGTTATGACACTCTTATATGTTGACGATGATATTGAAGATCAGGAAATCTTTCAAGAAGCTGTGTCATCGATCAATCCTCAAGTCATCTGTCATTTAGCCAATGATGGAAAAGAAGCTTTGAAAGTTCTCGAAAACCTTATAATACTACCACAATATTTGTTTGTAGACATCAATATGCCGGTGATGAACGGAATGGAATTTTTAAAGGAAGTAAAACAGAATTCACTGCTCCGGGAAATACCTGTTATTGTATATTCAACCTCCAACAATCCTAAAGATTTGGATGAATGCCTTAAACTTGGTGCTATCGACTTTGTTCAAAAACCAAATAGCTTGAAAAAGGTTTTTGAAAGCTTGAGACCTTGGATCGATCAAAGAACTTAGTGCTCCTACGGGAGATACTTATTCACTTCTCAGGGATTCAGCAGGATTGCTTCGGGCTGCACGAAGTGCCTGTGTGCTAACAATAAGAATAGTCAATGTAAGTGCAACAAACCCGGATAGCGGCAATACCCACCATTCTAAAGTTGTCCGGTATGGATACTGTTCCAAAAAAATTCTTAACATCCACCATGCGAAGGGTGCGGCAATCAGAAATGCCAAAATCACAAGCTTCGAAAAATCCTTCGACATAAGCATAATAAGACTCGAAACAGAGGCACCTAATATTTTACGAATACCTACTTCCTTCCTGCGTTGCTCCGCAGTAAAAGCCGCGAGTCCAAACAGCCCAAGACCGGAAATAACAATAGCCAATATTGCAAAGACCCAAGACAGTCTGCTTACAAGATTAATGCTTGTAAATTTCGTTTCAAATTCTGTATCAGCAAACCGGTGCCACAGCGGATGCTCTGGATCAAATTTCTTAAATACTTTTTCAACTTTATTGATTGATGCCTGCAAGTCATTTGTTGGTTCCAGTCGTAAGGATATTGTACTACTCCAATCTGGAATAAACACCCTCCAGCATTTTAATGCCTAAGGTTTCAGTATAATCGTACTCAGTAGCAACAGTGTTGAATCCAACTTTACTGTTAGCTTGTTTGCCCTGCCATGAGATATCGTCAGTACCAGAAAATATTCTCGTAATAGGAGCGCTTGATTTACACATTGATTTAACTACACCAGTATGAATTAATTCTTCACGAAGGCTCTCGAAGTTTTTTTCTCTTTCTGCTGTCGTCCAGATAAGCATTAAATTTTCCCGGTCATAGCCCATGTGTCTTGCCTTTACAAACACGATTTGCTGGTAGATAACAAGCGTACCGATAATTAAAAAAATAGAAAAACTAAATTGAACAGTAACCATTACTTTACGAGGTGCAACAGAACCTCTATGTGTGATCCCTTTGCCTTTCAACACCTTAACAGGCTGAAAAGACGATAAATAAAATGCAGGATAGCTCCCAGCAACGAGGCCGGTAATTATTATAATACATGCTGTAGCAAACCATAACCACGGATTGCTATAGTCTATCAGCAATGTTTTATTAACCAATACATTATAAAAAGGTAATGCAAGTTCAACAATCACTAGCGCAAATAGGAATGCAATGCTGGTGATAACTAAAGATTCACCTAAAAATTGCATGATAAGTTGCTTTCTACGCGAACCAACGCTCTTCCGAATTCCTACCTCCCTCGCCCTGCTTTCTGAACGTGCAGTAGCTAGATTCATAAAATTGATACAGGCAATGAATAGAATAAAAATTCCAATAGCAGTAAACATCCTTACATATTCAATCATTCCACCCGACACTTTTCCATTCGTAAACTCGGAATACAAATGCCACTGGTGCATGGGATGCAAAAATACTTTTGCCGTAGGCGATTTCTCATTATTAACTTTTACTATATCCTGGATGGCATTATTAATTTCTGCTATCGAAGGATTAGGTTGAAGCTCAACAAACATCCTGTACGAATTATTATTCCAGCTAGTCATTGATCTTTTAACCCATTCCTGAGTCGACTCGTAATAACTAAACGGTAGCAAAAATTCAAATTGAAGGGTAGATTGTGAAGGCACGTCCTCAATTATACCACTCACTTTTAACTCATGCTTGTTCTCAATTTTTACAATTTCATTCAGGGCATCTTTGTTGCCAAATAATGCTTTCGCTGTTGATTGTGTTAGTATGATCGAGGATGGATCTGACAATACTTTTGACAAATTTCCTTTTATCATTTTAAACTTAAAAACATTAAAAAAGTCTTCACTGACCACGACTCCCATTTTAGTCACCTTGTTCTCCCCTACACCTAGCAGGAAGCCTTCATCATGAGTTGTTAATGCTACATGCTTAATTTGGCTGGACTGGTTTTGAAGCGCTTCCATCAATGGATAAGGCGCATTAAAAGATGTTTGAATGTTACTGGAAATTTCTTGATTCAATTGTACTCGGCAAACCTGGTCGTAGTTAGCGTGGAAGCGATCATAAGACATCTCATCAGCAACCCATAACAAAATGAGAATGCTACAAGCAAGACCAATGGACAATCCTGTAACGTTTATAAAAGAATAAACTGTATTTCGTTGAAGATTGCGCAATGCAATAAGTATATAATTCTTTAACATAATAAAACCGCATGAGTAAGGAATCCGAAAATCTAAATCAATAAACCTTGGTGATGCTATTACTATGCCACTATGAAATATAAATATTAAGTGTGTTTTTAGATTAATTTAGGGATCGTAGTGTTCTATATCGGACAATTATGGTCATTTATGAAAGATTAACTATTTCTTAAAATCGCTATTTTATTGTTGATACTGAAGTCGGAAGCAGTCTCTCTTTTACAATCTCTGTAAGTTGATTCTACCATGGTTGTTAAGCAACGTTGTAGTCCAACTCGTGCTGTTCCTATAGTATACATGCACTAGGTGCTTGATGCGAGAGTACCATCAGCAGGGGGTATGGGAATTTCAGATGCGTATTATCCGCCATTACATTCCGTACTAAAATATGGTCACTAAACAACTCCTCCAGACAACTGCTGAGGTGTTGGATTAACACAGTGGTCGGATTGCAATGAGGATGCAATCATTCGATATTATTTAACCCAAGATGTCGGACATGCGTAGGCTGGCGGCCTACCTGTGGTGGAATAAATGGTGATACTCCATCTCAGTAATTGATTCGAACGAACTATTGCGGGAGTTTTTCCAGCAATATCAAATTTCTTAATAAGCGACAGGTTATAAATATATAAGATAGACTCAATCTTTTTTCTTGCTTGTCATTAAGTTACTTAAACTCATCTTCAATATACTTGATTTTTGTTTTTTGGTGCGGTGTTGGATTTCCGTCCTTATCAAGATTAACAAACACGATTTTATCAATCGTAAGAATACTTTTTCGAGTAATCTTATTACGAACTTCGCAGCGCATTGTAATAGAGGTGGTACCGAAATGAGTAGCTGTAATTCCTAGCTCAATGATGTCACCTTGTTTTGCAGAACTTACAAAATTAATTTCAGAAATATATTTAGTAACACACTTCTCGTTCTCCAATTGAACAATGGCATAGATAGCAGCTTCTTCATCTATCCATCGCAATAGACTTCCATCGAACAATGTGCCATTTGCATTTAGGTCTTCCGGCTTTACCCATTTCCGTGTATGAAAATTCATATCATTTTTAATTTAAAACTAATCATGAAAACAAGCTGCAGCAAGTCACCATATTCTATAAGATTTAATCCACGAGAATTAAGATCAAATATTGCAGATACACTCTGCGCTATTGACAAAGTTTAGTTCAAATTCCATCTATCTGAAATATCATAGTCGGATATTTTAAGTATTTATTTTACCAACTTAAGTTGAGAGCAGTTTAGTGCATCACTAATTCTTTCATCGATCTCTTTATAGAATGGTTCAGCAGGCAAATAAATATTATCATGCTTTAAAGCATGCTGAAGGATCATATTGTATTGATCGATATTAATCCCTGAATTCAGGACCAAATGAAGCTCGTTTTTAATTGATTCAATCTGTTGCAACGTAACTTTTATATTGAACCTGTAATTCACATAGGTAGGGAGATCCGAAATTAATCTTGTAATCAGCGCATTTCGGTGCTCACTTAATATTTCTCTCAACTTAAGCAAGGTCACATTCTCATCAGCATTTTGAATTCTTTTGATACCGGTCGCTATTTTAATCGTTTTCATAAGCCAATATTTTTAGTTTATTAGCAAATATAAAACTAAATATATTAGTTGATTAACCAACCACGGTTTTACTGCGAAAGGAGACGTAACGTGCAGAGGCAGAGCGTAGAAATTTAATTTATTACAGAAGCATAACTAACCGAACCGTATTAATTCGTCTTATCCCACATATCAGAATTAAATGCGAGCACCTGCTTTACTATCCCTTTGTCGTCCTTTATAAATTTCAAAGGGAATGCTTGTTCAAAACAATAGAACTCTGTTTCAGAAATTGGCTTAAATTTCAATTCACGCCCACCCCAAAGTTCCTTCAATATTAGATGACTTTCTGATGCCCTGATTTCTAAAAAGCTATCCTCACCTTCTACGAATTGGTGTTTATATTTCCCTTCAAATAATTTCAACTTGGACACCCCCATCACTATTGGCTTCTTTCGAAAAAGAAAGTGCAAGGCATCGTACTCGCTGATGAAGGGCACAGAACCGTGACTTTCATCACGGTAATATTTGGAATTCGATTCTAATCCATTCTCATTTGTCTGCTTCAAAGCTTTTGTAAAATGCCAGATTGACCTGAAATGCAGTGTTTCTTCTGTAGTGTCTTGCAGTGCAACACTGGTATCCATTGCAGTAGTGTTGGCAACACCTAGGAAGAGGGATTTTCCCTGGAAGTTTTTTTGTTGTAAATCGATTTGATATTCCTTTAAAGATTTTTGATCATCCCACCAAAGACTGGGATCAATTGCAATGTATTTGTTGAACAACTCGCTATGCTTAAGCATTGTATTAAGAACTAGTAAGCCTCCCAGTGAATGCCCTACAAGCAAGCGCTCTTTGGAGCAGGGATAGTTTTTTTCCATATAGGGAATAAGTTCACTGCCAATAAATTCAGTAAATTTTTCACCTCCGCCACTTATTTTGAAAAATGAACTGTCTGCTTTGTCTGATTTCATAAGCGTAGGTGTCAAGTCTCTGGTTCGATTGGTGTTTGGAATGCCAACGACAATCATCTTTGGGCAGACGTCATTTCCATTGACAGTGCTCAGCTGATGCATCATTCCAACAACCGAATAAAAATGAGCATCGCCATCAAGAAGATACAATACCGGGTAGCGCTTACTCGAATCGCTTTGATCGTAACCATCCGGAACATGTACCCAGAATTTTCGGTCCTCTTTTAAAACTTCTGATTTAATGCTTTCAATTTTACCGATGGCTATTTCGGAACTGTTTTTATCGTCTTCATTACTACAGCCGACGATTATAAAAAGTAAAGCCAGTAAAAGATTGATTTGTAATTGTTGCATAGCGTTGAGGGTAACTTATTGCATCAAGATAATATAAAGTCAATGATTTAACTTATGCTTAATGTGCGATAGTCTCGGTAGTATTACTTGCCGCGATGGGGGTACCAATCTTTTTCTTACCCATCTGCAAGATTATCCATGCTAGTGAAGATGTGACTGTCATTAAACTTACAATTGGCAATGTTTCTTTTGAATCGAAAAGTCCTACTCCACTTGAAGCAAGTGCTGCTATTCCGAGTTGTGTGAAACCTAATAATGCAGAGGCACTTCCAACGTTCCTTGTAAACGGTGCAAGTGCTAATGCGTTTGCATTCGGATTAATGATTCCGATACAGCTTAAAGCAATAAAGAAAATTGCTAGCGTTGAATAAATTCCTAACCAATTATTCCATGAAGCGATGAAGAACACAATGCTCGCAATTAATTGAATTGTCAATGCAACTCCAAAGATCTTGTTACTCTTAAATTTCTGTGTTAACCAGATATTTAACTGGCTTCCTCCGATTAATCCTACCGCAAGCAAGGCAAAAAAACCACCGTAAGTTTGAGGACTAACATGATAGATCTCCATAAAAATCAATGGAGAGCCTGCGACATAAATAAACAAAGTCGAAAATGAAAATGCGCCTGCAAAGGAGTAAGTGTAGAATTGAGGTTCCCGTAATATAGAGAAAAATGTTTTGAACATAGCACCTGCTTTTAAAGACACCGTAGTGTCAGGAGGTTGACCCATCGGGAGGAAAAGAAAAACTATCACCAGTATAATGAATACAATGATCGCGAGTATTGCAAAAATCGCCTGCCATCCTAGCGATGTTGTTATAAATCCACCTATAGTGGGAGCAAGCAAAGGCGAAACTCCTAATATCAGCATCAACAGCGAAAATATCTTTGCGCTTTCTTCAACAGGAAAGAAATCGCGAACCATTGTTACTGCTCCGACCCAGGCTACACTACCACCAAGAGCCTGGATAAAACGGAATGCAATAAGAGTCTCTGCACTTGGAGACTGCATGCATCCAATACTTGAAACAATGAAGACAAGCAACCCGATGTACAGTGGTCTTTTCCTTCCAAACCGGTCTAGTAAAGGACCGTATAATATTTGTCCTAGTGCCATACCAATAAAGTAGCTGGACACTGAAAGCGATATTTTTGCAGGTGTTGTATTAAAATCATCTGCAATTTCTGAAAAGGACGGTAAGTACAAGTCTATTGCGAATGGAGATACCGTTGCAAGGGCACCAAGTATCCAGATAATAAAATTTTTGCTTTGTTTCTTTGTATTTGTCATTCAACGAGTTCTAGGGCGGGCAATATAGAATGGCGTTTTGGTTTTACAACTTACAGCCTTAAAAAAATTCCAACGGTAGCAAACCTTTTCAGTATCAATCTATTGTAGTCGTAAGATTCCCATTCCAGGCACTGTATTCTGGATGGCTCTTTACAAAGGCGGTAATAAAAGGACAATATATTTTCGAAGTGATCTTATTTTGTTGAATGTAATTCAGTGCAAGCTTTGCAAGCTGGTCTCCTAACTTCCTTCCTCGCAGTTTCTCGGGAACAAAAGTATGCATGAGGTACAACACGTTGTTATCAATCCGGTAATCCACGTATGCGAATTCTCCGTCGGCCTCCATCTCGAAGCGTTGTCTGTCAGTATTGTTTTTAATTAAAGGTGCGCGCACCATTAAAATTATTTGAAAACCGGTCTATCTCAATTTTATGACAAAAAAAATATCAGGTCAAAAAGGTAGGGAAACAAAATGATTATAAGGCACAATTCTTTTATTTCACTATCAGACAATCTTTCCCAGCAGTATCATGAAAAGCAAAGCGCAGATCAAAGGACATCCCCTCCATCCTATTCTTATTTCTTTCCCCATCGCCTTTTTTATTGGAACAACCTTATTTGACATTCTCGGTTTGATTTATCACGACGATAATTTTCACAACACCGCTTTATATCTTTCGATAGGTGCCATCGGTACTGCGCTTCTGGCGGCAGTTCCTGGAATTATTGATTACCTGTTTGTGATTCCACCTAACAGCTCTGCTAAAAAAAGAGGTGCTAAACATGGACTTACAAATATTAGCGTAGTGATCCTTTTTGCCATCGCACTTGGGCTGCGAAGACAAGAAGAAGCTTCCTTAACGCTTATTGTAGTATTGCAAGGCGTCGGTGTCATTCTTTTAACGGTAGCAGGATGGATGGGTGGCACCCTTGTATATCGCAACCAGATTGGGGTTGACATTCGCTATGCCGAAGCTGGAAAATGGAAAGAAGAAACGAAAGAGCAATCAAAAGGGCCTATAGAAGTTGGCAGTGTTAATGAATTAAAAGTTAACCAGATGAAGTTACTCCACATCGGAAACAAGAGAATTGTGTTATGCAAAACGGAGAATGGCTACGCAGCCTTTGACGACCGATGCACACACAAAGGGGCATCGCTGGCCGGAGGAGCAATAATCTGCGGTACAGTGCAATGTCCATGGCATGGCTCTCAATTCGATGTGAGCCAGGGAACTGTAAAAGCAGGCCCTGGCAAGGAAAAGATCCAAACCTATGTCGTAAGTGAATCGGGAGGCAAAGTGTTTGTTACATTGGGAATTGAAGTTTAAGCTATTCTGCGATGAGCGCACTATTGAAAGTAATTAATATTGCATCAAGTAAATCTGGCAAGTACAAACATTTGGTCTCTGGTGAGACATCTTTCAGATAAAGATTTTGAATAAGAACTAGTATGAAAAGAGTTTTAGATATTAGCATGATCATTCGTTGCATTTAATGCAGAGGCATGTACAAATATGTTGTTCATTCGGAAATTGATTACGTGAAATGGGATGCCTGTATTGATAATGCAAACAATGGTACCATTTACGCCTTGTCTTGGTATCTCAACATTGTCTCTCCCGGATGGCATGCCATTATTAAACATGACAAAGACCAATACATTTCCGTTTTTCCCATCACACATTTTCTGAAGTTCGGCGTGATGAGATTTATTCAACAGCCGCATTTTGCCAACCAGCTCGGCTTAGTTCATCAGGAAAAAATATCTCAGGAAGATCTGAATGCAGTGCTCGAAATGATAAGAAGTCGTTTTTATTATGTGATTAATTACCCTTTGAACATTGGCAACACTAATCTTGTTGAAAGAGAAGTTGATAGTACTGACACATTATATCATAAGCAATTTTCCTTTTCAATGAATGTATCTTATCAACTTGATTTATCATCCGATTACAAAAACTTATTTACCTGTTTTACAAAGGACCGGCAGAATAATGTCAGGAAAGCGTTAAAGAATGATTTAACAGTTTCTAAAAGTGATGATATTGAAGCATTGATATGCATGTTTAGAGATAACACCGCATCGAGGATTTACGGAGGTGTAAAACCCTATCAATATGAATTGTTAAGAAAGCTATTTTCTGAAACAACAAAGAGAGGATTAAGTGAAATCTATGCCGTTAAAAATCCCAACAACGAACTCCTCTCCTCATCTCTGTTTTTTATCTATAAAAATTTAATCATCAAGTTTTTCAATGCATCTACCACAAAAGGTAGAGATCTTAATGGCGATACCTTTCTCATGCATCATGTATTAAATAAATTTTCTGCGCAGGATAAAATTTTTGACTTTGAAAGAGCTTCCCTTGATAGCATTAATAAATATAAAGAAAGCTACGGAGCACACAGAACCTACTATTCGTGCATTAATTATAATAACTTGCCACGAATAATTGAGATGTTGAGAAAAATTAGATATAACGCATTAAGCAAGGGCAATAATTAGCGTATAGTATTAATCATAAAAGATGTTACTACCCGCCTTAGTATCCAATAAGTTTAACAAGTGGTCCAACTCATTTATAGTAAACAATTGTGTCCAAGCCATCATTGTTATTATAGCGCTATTATTACAATTGTATTCTCATAGCTCTGGATTACTCTTGACCGATGATTCACATCATTATTTAGCTGGCAGCCATAGCTTCAAGAATTCTTCTGTACTAGTTGACGATGATGGCCAATACTTTTTGTTTTGGCCTCCCCTATTTCCTATCATGCTGTCTTTTCTCGCCTCGCCAGGACAATCGCTTATTTGGATTAATCTCGCTGTTGAATTTTGTATTGCTTTAGCAGTATTAAATATTAGCAATCAGATTATTCAACGTTCTTGGATTCGTATTCTTAATTTTGCCTTTATTCTTTTAGGCGTTCATATTCTACTCATTTCAACTTTCCTGTGGTCGGAATTATTTTTTTTACTCTTTGCAATAGTTTTTATCGACCAACTTCCCAGGTCTAAGAAATCCAAATCCTCGCTGTACATTGCAATTGCTTTCGGTTTTTTAATGTGTCTACAAAGAAATGCCGGAATTTTTATTGCAACAGCAGGTGGCATTTGGATTTTTATTAGCGAGATAAGTTGGAGACAGAAAACATTAAGAACGCTCTTGGTTTTCCTTTCAGTCGCTTCCGGTGTTTTAGTATGGAATATTTATGTATGGTTTATTCTTCCTCATAAACACTTTAGCTTTTCGGAAGAACTATTCCAACGTCTCAGTTCAAATGTAAATTCACTTTCGTATGCTATTATAAATGCCTTTATACCAATCAATTTTTTCAGTTTTATACTTCTAATAATTTTATTTTCATCTATTCTTTTTCTCCTGAGGGTGGAACTTAAAAAAAACTCAACATTGCAATTGATTGTACTTGTTACAATTATTTATTTATTATGTCTCTATCTAATTGTAATTATCAATATAGCTGGGTTTCCAGTAGACTATGGAGAAGCGGATCGTTTTATCGCAATAGTTATCCCATTTTTAAGCATGCTGTTTTTCAAATCATTTGAAATACTTTTTGAACGACAAAGTAGTCTTACAAAAACTTTGATGATTGTATTGGTGATCGTTTGGATGGGATACCCCTTGCTTCGCACTGTTAAAAATGCCATGCATTGGCGCAAAGTGAGTATTAACTATAACAAATAAATATCCCAGCATTCTTTAAGAATGTCATTTAACTAGTCTTCTAAACTGTTGACAATTTCTAGATTAGTATGCAAATCGAATCAGGACCATGTTAGTCCAGATGGTTAGTGTAATAAGAACTGCGGCCGGATTGTATTGAATTCTACATTTTGTTGATTCTAAAGTACTGTCGATTCTGTGACGCCAAATTCTTCTGATTCGGTCTAGTTTTTTATTTATGAATTAAAATTCTAATGTTGCTATTCGACAACGAGCACCTTTAGAAGCAATGTCAGGATAGATTTAATTTTTATTCATGAAGCTTACTCGGTTATTTAATGACTTTTTCAACAGTGAACGCGCAGGCGGGCTTATCCTTATTGTGTGCACAGTACTTTCTCTTGTGCTCACCAATGTGTATCCAGCCTATAGTCATTTATGGCACATTGAATTCGGGGGGGAGCATCTTGTCCATTGGATCAACGACGGCTTCATGGCGATATTTTTTTTGCTGATAGGATTAGAACTTGAACGCGAAGTTTACATTGGAGAACTTTCTAATTTCAGGAATGCATTACAACCGTTGTTGGCCGCGCTAGGTGGGATGATTTTTCCTGCTGCGATATACTTCGCCTTAAATGTAAGTGGTGGAAATACAATGGGACTTGGCATTCCTATGGCCACTGACATTGCTTTTGCACTTGGTGTTCTCTCCCTACTAGGCAGCAGAATTCCTGCCTCTCTTAAAATTTTTCTTACAGCGTTAGCAGTCATCGACGATTTGGGCGCCATCATCATCATAGCAGTCTTTTATACCGATACCATCAGCTGGTTAAATCTTGGCATTGCCATGGGAATATTTATTTTTCTGCTTGGATTAAATCGTCTCAAGGTTCATAAACTCATGCCCTACTTAGTTCTCGGAATTTTCATGTGGTATTTCATGCTTAACTCAGGAGTACATGCAACAATAACGGGAGTGTTACTTGCTTTCGCTATCCCATTTGGAAATGGCGATGAGAATTCTCCTTCTTATAAACTTCAACATTTTCTACACAAACCGGTCGCCTTTCTTATTCTTCCGCTATTTGCACTTGCAAATACCAGTATTCCTGTAACTTCTGATTTTTATGTTTCCCTTGGAACAAAAATAAGCTTAGGGATTATGGCAGGGCTTTTAATCGGTAAGCCTGTTGGTATAGTATTGCTTACATGGTTATCAGCAAAGCTAAAGTGGAGCATGCTTCCTGAAGACTTAAAATGGAGCCACGTTATTGGAGCGGGTTTTCTCGGTGGTATCGGTTTTACAATGTCAATTTTTATCAGCTTGCTTGCTTTTGATGATACTGATTTAGTGGACGAATCGAAGATCGCAATTATGATCGTTTCTACCATAGCAGGAGCAATTGGGTACTTCTGGCTGAAATCAATTCCTGCAAAAGAAAGTAGCGAGCTATAGTTATAATAATTTGGCTAAGAGTCACCGAAAGCCTTACAACAAAAAAGTCCCAGTAAAAACTGAGACTTTCCAATTTATCCTTACAAAAAACAACTTATCTTTTTAAACCTCGGTCAACATCAGCAACACCTGCAATGTCATCTGACGCTCTACTGGTTACTCTTGACCCCACTGTTCCGCTCACACTATTTGCGAGATCTACCAGGTTTGAAGAATCTTTTTTACGTTTTGGTGGCTCCTCAGCATTAACTTCATTTTCTGGCAGTGTCTGATTCACTTCTCCCTCTTGGGACTGATCAGGTCGCATGGTAGTGTGCACTACTTTCCTTTCCAAATTCTCCTGATTATTTTCAGGATTATTGCTCATGTCGTTTTCGAAATTTCTATTGTCGCTCATAATATTATTTTTTAGGTTCTAATAATCACCTCTGTGCTTGGTATGATTTACCGGTACAATTGAGTTAAAGGCAAAAAATCATTCCTGCCGACCGACAATAATCATGATTTAGCTAGTGTCTTCCTTGAATTGATGGTTAGTCATTAAATTAATTATCCGGCGAACGGAAGCGGGTGAATTTGTCTGCCTGAACTATAACTATTAACATTGCAATAGTCATAATGAAAACAAGCAAGCTCGAACTTAGAACTGTAAACGTCACCAGGTATGTTACGCCACTGCGTGAGGGCGGTTCCATGCCCGCTATTGTCGAGGCGGACGACCAGTTCTTGTATGTGCTTAAATTCAGGGGTGCGGGTCAGGGAAGAAAAGCACTTATAGCCGAGCTCATTGGTGGCGAAATTGCCCGTACTTTAGGCTTTCGTGTTCCGGAAATTATTTTTGCAAATCTTGACAGTGCATTCGGTCGTATTGAAGGTGATGAAGAAATACAAGATCTCTTAAAAGCAAGTGTCGGACTTAATCTCGGTCTTCATTATCTTTCAGGCTCCATTACTTTTGATCCACTCGCAACAAAAGTTGATGCGGTACTTTCATCCCAGGTTCTCTGGCTCGATTGCTTACTGATGAACGTTGATCGCACAAGCAGAAATACAAACATGCTGTTATGGCATAAAGAATTGTGGTTGATAGATCATGGTGCTTCGCTTTATTTTCATCATTCATGGCAGGATTGGGAAAACCCTACGCGTCCATTTCCTAATGTTAAAGATCATGTGCTACTGCAACACGCTACCGAACTAAATGACGTAGATAAATCATTTCGTCAAATCCTGACGAATGAACGAGTTGAAGCTATTGTTTCATTAATTCCTGATGAATGGCTGGAAGATGAGTCGTTGTTTGAAAGTGTAAATCAACATCGCAAGGCCTATGCTCAATTTCTAAATGCCAGGGTCGCCAATTCAGATTTTTTTGTAAAAGAAGCACAATATGCAAGAGAATCACTTGTTTGAATATGCTGTCATTCGCGTTGTTCCTCATGTTGAGCGCGAGGAGTTTATCAACGTAGGTGTTGTTCTCTTCTGTGCAAAGAAGAAATTCTTACAAACGTTCTTTAAACTAGACGAAGATCGGATTAAGATTTTTTGTCATGAATTGGACATCAATGAACTTCGCGAGCACATTACTTCATTTGATCGTATTTGCCAAGGGATGAATGCCGGGCCAATCGGAAGGCTACCAATGGCTGAACGTTTTCGCTGGCTTACCGCTACACGGAGCACCATACTTCAAACTTCAAAAGTACATCCCGGATTATGCGTTGATCCACTTCATACACTTACACGGTTGCATGAGCAACTCGTTCTGATTAAAGCGTGAAGTAAATACTGAATCGAATCTTCCTCTAATGCAAGCTAAATACAGTAGTACATTGAAGTGCAAAAGCGCAAGATACTTTCTCTTTAAGTTTGGCCTTTCAGACCAGAATGGAAGACAGGATTCTAGTAGGCTGCCATCAAATACTTGCTTAGAAAAGTCCATTATTCGTGATTTCAACATTAAATACTACCGGGCACAGTATTTTTCACCTGTAAACCAACTGCTTAATATGTCTAATTACCCTTCAATAAATATTATTTTGCCATACATGATGGATTGTGAACTTAATTTTTCTACCTTTTAACAATAATTATTTCTTATTTAACATTTTCAAACAATGAACATTTATGTTGCTAACGTTCCCTTTAAGGCTTCCGAACAGGAGTTGAAGGAACTATTCGAAGCGTATGGCGAAGTTTCTTCAGCCAAAATTATCATGGACAAAGAAACTCAACGTAGTCGCGGGTTCGCTTTTATAGAGATGCCTGATGATTCTTCTGCCCGTCAAGCTATAACAAAACTGAACGGTTCTGATTTCTTAGGAAAGCAGCTTATGGTTAACGAAGCAAGACCTAAAACTGATTCACCCCGTGGCGGTGGTGGTGGCTACAGAAGCGGTGGCGGTGGCGGTGGCTACAAGAGCGGTGGTGGCGGTGGAGGAGGATTCAATCGCAGAGACTATTAATAACTCTTAAATATACTATACCTAAGGAATTGAACATTTCTTAGGTATAGTTTAAGAATTTCACTCGTCAGCCTAAGCTGATACTATCTGTTGAGATATCTTAGTGCTTTATTTGAATCCAGTCCGATTTTTTGAAATAAAAGACCGCACTTCTCCCCTCAAGTATTTATTGATTACTACGTCATCTGACCGTAATTATCCTATAACTATAGGTTACTCTCTTGCCAGCACCCTTCTATAGCTTTCATTTGTTATATCCGAGAACCTTTTGTCCAGCGCAACTTAGTGCTTTATCATTCTACTGCTTTTTAATCGAAGGCCATTAAACGAATAGGTTAAAAAGTATAAACCTGAAGGCAAATTGGAACCAATCATTAGACTATAGCTACCACTTGTTTCATGATGCATTTTAATGTTATCCACTCTCCTACCCGTTGCATCAATGATCTCAACACTAACATCTCCTGCAGTTGGAACAGCATATTGAAGCTTAAAATTTTCTTTAAATGGATTTGGAGAATGTTCAACATAAAATCCCGCTTTAGTGATTCCCGCTTCATTGGCTGTTACTATGGAAATATTTTCATCCATCCAAGCTAACCTTTCTGAAATCCAATTTTTCAACCAATCAACTTCACTTTTAAAGGTTGCGCCAACAAAATAATTTGGCCATACATATTGCCCCAGCACAGGCCATCTTTGAAAATTTCTTTGCTGCGATTCTGCACTTAGTACCAACGCAACAGAGTCAACATAACCGTGCAATGTTGTCAAGCTTAGTTTGTCACTTCTTAATTCAGTCCAACGTGTTGTAACTTTTTGTTGAAAGGCAGGATCTGCAAATAACCTGTTCCACCAGAATGGCACGAGCCAAAAATCGTCTGGGCATACCGTGTTAAAATATATAACAAGTCCTTCAGGAGAACCCTTTGTACAATAGTCTGCATTTCCAAAGCCCAGATTGAAATCCCAAACCGGACCCATCACTAATTTTCCTCCATCTGAATCTCTTTGCTTATGCATAAATGTACTTAAGCGATACGCATCCACATTTTTACTGACTTCGTTGATAATGAAGTAGTCGACAAAAGAATTAACATCAATATATTTTTGATATCCGATGCTGTTATCTTTAAAATCAGGGCCTGCTAAAGCAACTTCAAATTCTGCCATAAAGTTTTGAATATATTGCTTTTGTTCCGCAATCATATCTTCTGCATCTGGTTCTTCATAGAGGAAATTGATCTTTTGATTACCTTTTTTAGATGGTGGATCGTAGGTGGAAATCCATCCTGGATCGGTTTCACCTGTGGTCTTGTCAATTTTAATAATATAACCGCCCGTAAGATCGTCACCGGAATTTTCATCTTTATCCAGTTTGTTTATGTTCACTCTATTTTTATCACGCTTGATCTTCTCAATCAAAACATAAACGCCCTGGTACTGGCCATTCAAAACCAGCTCACAATATTTTGTTCGTGGTGCGTAGGAACCCATATCACGGGCAATTTTATAAGCAAGTACGTCACGCATCAACGACTTATCATTGTATGGTGCAAATAAGATCCAGTCTTCTTCTTTTGGCAGTCCAAGTAAAGACGCATCTATCCCGTCACCATTTTCATCGAGTAGCTCAATGCCATACTGCTTCTTTGGAAACATTTGTGAAGACGATCCACGAATTTCAATTCCTATCTTACCATTATAATTATTGAATGCATCACTCAGATTATTTCTAACACCAGTGCCATTGTCTATCACCCCCATCTCCGCTTCTATCTTCGGATCGTCTACTATAGCATTACCGTTTGTATTAATCACAATAATTGGCAAGTTCGATGACTGAAAATTTTGGGAGAAAACCATTGCCGGTGCGATCACACCAATCAATATAAATATTAAACGAGCTGTAATACTTTTCATAGTGATGACTTTACTAAAGCTAGCATTTCTCTTTCAGAAGAAAAAGTTGAGCAAGAATTTCATTGAAGTATACTACGAAGCTCATTATTCCATCTAGAGCATATTATCCTAGAGATGCATTACTGGATTTGTTCATTCAAATGTCTAATGCTATTCATATTTCAAAGTCGATGAAGGATTAGCAAGAGCTGTTTGTAATGATTGAATGAATACGATGCCCATTGTTACGAAAAATATGATAAGCGCAGGCAACGCAAACATCCACCATGTAATGTCAATATGATAAGCAAAGGCACCGAGCCATTGATTGATGAAATAATATGATAAGGGAACAATTATAAAGAATGCGATGAGAATAAGTTTCGCGTACTCCTTGAAGAGCATAAGCTGAATATTAAGTACAGTAGCACCTAATACTTTTCTAATGCCAATTTCTTTTGTCCTTTGAGAAACGGTAAGTGATACTATGCCTAACACACCTGTCAGCACAATAAATAACATTACCCATGTTGCAATACTAAATGCTTTCTTCATCTGTAGTTCTGACTTGTATAAGGCACCAAGTTTTTCATCCATAAAAGCATAATCGAAAGGATCATCAGGAAAAATACTTCTCCATTTCGATTCAATCGCGTTAACCGCTTCGGAAAGATTATCAGATTCTATCTTCAAAGAAAAATACCGATATACAGCAGGATTTTTTAAATGAACAAAAGAAAGTGGTTTTACTTTTGATGCAACGAAAAGAAATGGAAATCATTAACAACACCAATCAAAGTAAATATTGAATCACTTCCGGCGATGTAAAGCCGATCTCCTACGTTTACACCCAACGCTTTTTGTGCCTCCTGGCTAATTACAATTTCATTGGCCTTTGAATCCGCTTGAAGAAATGTTCCTTCATCAATACCAATTTTATAAGTAGTTGCAAAATCCTCATCGGTCATAAATATCGGCATTGAAAGAGCCTGGTCAGTCGTTTTTCCGTCCGTATAAAGGGAAATGTTGTTACCATAATTTCCATTCGGTATTTCCCAGGAAAGGCTTGCTGATTGAACTTGTGAAACCGTTTTAAATTCTTCTTTCACTGATAACATTTTTTTAACGCCTTCAGGATTCCAAATTCTGGGGACTGATGATATCGTCAATACCGAAGACTTATCATATCCTAAATCTTTTTCTAGAAAGTAAGAAACTTGATGCTTAATGGTGATGGAGAAAATAAAAACACCTGTGGCGCAAAGAAATTGTGTTGTAATTAATGACTTTGAAAATACAACACTTCCTTTTGCAGATTTCAATTTTCCCTTGAGCGATTCAATAGTTTTGTAAGATGACATGAAGAAAGCCGGATAGGCGCCCGCACCAACTCCTATAAAAAAAAACTATTAGCAATGAAATTTTCCAAAAACCAAAAGGAATATTGGCAAGAGAAGGCAGCATCGTTCCCGCAATCTCGCCAAAATGGCTTCTCGACAACTCATAAAAAATGATTGCAAACAAAAAGGCTGCAATTATAAGCATGAGTGACTCCACCAGAAATTGAAAAACAATTTCTTGCTTAACTCCACCAATCGATTTTCTAATGCCAATTTCTTTTACCCTCACCGTTGCAGTGCCAATGGTGATATTGATAAAATTAATAACGGCTAATAATAAAATAAAGATGGTAATTGCCGAGAGTGCTATGAGTTGTTTCTTCACAACGCCATTATTGGCGGCAAGGTAATATGATTTTAAGGGCTTCAGCTCTATTTGGAGTTTATCACCAAAGGTTAAGGAAGCATCTCGCTTTAGTATCTTTTTAAAAGCCGATTTCACATCCGGTACAAGCGCTCCTTTCTTTAATTTAACATAACTGATCATCTGGGCACCAGACCAAGATTCTGGATTGAATGCGCCAAAATACGCTGTGTTTTCAACCGAAAGAAAAATCTGTGCATTAACATTCAAAAAGTCAGAAACAGAATTTCTTGTAAAATTTTGAATCACTTTACTGATAACATACTCTTTCTTGCCCGAATTTTCAGTTGTTAATATCAGTGTTTCGCCTTCAACATTGCTGCGACCAAAATATTGCTGGGCTATTTTTTCGTGATAATCAAAGCGTGGCGCTGGGTAGCGAATACTTTGCCTTCTCCATATTTGGTTGGAAAACCAAACATGCTTAAGAAGGTTGAGTCTCCAATCATACATTGGATTCTAGAATGTTTGTCACCTTTCGAAACTGTAACACTCCTGTCCCAGAACCGGTAATAGTCTTCCACTAATGTCGGGTATTCGTCCTTAATAGTTTTCGCTGCCGGAGCCGGTACGAGGAAAGGAAAGCCATTTTCAGCTTCCGGATTGTTGCTCTCTAATATATAGAGCCGCTCAACATCTTTAAGACCGCTGTTAACTTTTAGTTCTTCGTAAATATAGACACCCATGAGTAAGGCGAAAGTTAGCCCCATCGTTAATCCTAATACATTAATGGTCGAATGCAGTTTACGCTTCATCAAATGCCGAAGCATTATTTTATTATAACTTCTAAACATGTACCTACTATTATGATCAAGAGAAAAATTATTGCGTAATAAAATGTCCGGACGGAAAAATTTGAGCGTGTTGAAGATAAATTTTCTTCTAGCAGCTTGTAAGCCTTCAGTTTTAAAGTCTGATTCGAATTGCTCCAGCAAATCACCTTCAATACCTTCATACAATTTCTCGGGGCAGAACCAGTAAAGAAACTTAAGAGCTTGCCTTGGGGGCTGACGAGACGTTTTCATCAAGCGGCTTTCTAGTGACTCATTTTTAACTGCGGTATCAACTTCCATAAATCCATTCGCGTATCTTTCATCAGGCGAAGTATTGAAAGACCCGCGTTGGTAATCGTGAAGATTCTCTTCCGCCTACCACCCCTTTCGCTGGTAGCTCCACCCATAAGTGATTTTACGTAGCCCTTATCTTCTAACCGGTAGAGCGTGACATGAACAGCACTCAGGTTCACACGTCTTCCTACTCTATCTTTAATTTCGGTGACGATTGCATTGCCATATGCCTCTTGCTGTAGGATACCCACCATCGTAAGTACTAATTCTTCAAATTCTCCAAGAAATTCTTTGCTCATTTCTATATTGATTGTAAAACAAATATACGGATTAGTATATATTTTGTTAAACAAATAGAAAAAAAATAACTTTATCTGAATCATCAGGCATTCACCGTTTCAAAAAAAAATTGGGTAGTGTATTACGCGTAATTGCAGAGCATTCTTACATGAATGAGCTCGATTGGTAAGCTTTACCGCTCAGGAAAAGAAAATAGGCTTCTTTTGTAATGTGAACGAAACGAATAGGTTGAATTAAAAAGAAGAAATGACTCGACTGAAATCGAAGTTTCAAATGTCTGAAAGCTTTACTGAAAATTATTTTTTAACCACAACACTATCACTCGCACTGCTAGTGTTTAAAAAACTATGCCAAGCATGATTGTTAACCACAAAATTACCCCAGTTCTTAAGAAAGTAATGTTAACAGCTACAGCTGTATTTGCTTTAATGCAATGTTCTGAAGAAGAAATAGTACCGGCAGTAACTGCTCCTGAAGTTGAAGTAGCTAATATTGAAGCGAATGCAGAAACATTAATATCCAGCCTTACGATAACAGGACTCTATACTAATTTATCAAGCGCTAAAAATTGTAATTGCAATTATACTGTTCCTGCGGATCAACAGATTGTGGATGGCGCTGAGCTTGGTATTAAACCCGGTAACACTATTTGCCTTGCCGCAAAAACAAGATATGAAAACCTTGAATTTATCAATATGGAAGGAACAGAAGAACTTCCGATTTTAATTGTAAATCTTGGAGAACGCACTGAACTGGCCGATCAAAGCTTAACAGCGAATAGCCAGGATCCTTACTAGTCTTATTCAAGACACTAGACTAACATCCTATTCCTGGATGTTAGTCTTCGATTTCTTTTAGAATTTTATTTACCACCCACTCACAGTATACCAAAATATACTGTGCCCTAACTTCTTTGCTTATGCTTAAGTATCTATACTTTTTTAACCTTTTAAAAAAAATAGCCCCGTTACTGCTGCTCTCCTTATTATTACAGTGTTCCGAAGATGAATCCATTCTAACCACGGAACAATCCATTCCTGATGTTGATATCTCTGCTACAAGCACAACAACGACATCACCTACCAGCTGCGCTTCGTGTACTTATGTAGTGCCAGGGAATGTAACACCAGGAAATTATAACACTGTGGTGGTTGATGGAAAAGCACTAGGTCTTAAGCCTGGCGCAGTAATTTGCCTTAGTGCAGCAAATAAATATCGCAAAATACATTTTATTAATATTGTTGGAACTGCAACTACGCCCATTACTATTACCAATTGTGGCGGCACAGCTACTGTAAATTCACTCGGTGATCCTTACACCATAAAAACTCAATACAGCAAATATTTCAGAATCTCTGGCGGAACAGGTACGAATTATGGGATTAAGGTTCTCGGTGGTCACATGGGACTAAGCATGGAAGCACTCAGCACCAACTTTGAAATCAACAATGTTGAAATATACAATGTCGGCTTTGCAGGTATTATTGCTAAGACTGACCCAAGTTGCGACAATGCATCATCTCGTGAAAATTTCGTGATGCGTGATGTTTCTCTTCACAACAATTACATTCATGACACCGGAGGCGAAGCGATGTATGTAGGAAATTCTTTTTATGAAACTGGAATGCCAACCGCCTGTGGTGTTCGTCTACCACATACTGTTGACGGAGTGAAAATATATAACAATAAGATTATCAATCCAGGATGGGAAGCAATACAAGTTGGTTGTGCATTGACAGGCGCCTACGTTTATAATAATCACATTGAGAACTATGGCGTAAAAAATGTTGCTGCTCAAACGAATGGCATTCAGTTCAGCCAGGGAACAAAGGGTATTGCCTATAACAACTTTATAAAAGGTGGAAAAGGCATCGGCATCAATGTGATTGGGTATGGTGATTCATTCTTGCATAATAACGTTATCATTGGTGCAGGCACTTTCGGGATCTTTTGTGACGAACGTACTTCTCGAGCAGCAGGGTTTAGAATTTTAAATAACACAATCATTGATCCTGGTCAAGATGGAATAAGAATGTACAACAAAGCAGTACCAGCTGTTGTCTACAACAACATCATTGTTAATCCTGGCAATTATAGCAAATATGTTTATCCAAGAACTGGTATGGACGCTTATGTTTACAAGCTCGGAAAAGACATCCCGATTACCATTGCTAACAACTTATTTACGAGAGACATTAGCACTGTAAAATTTACTGGACCTGCTACTTTTACATATGAGCTAACAAGCTCCTCTCCTGCTGTCAACAAAGGAATCAACATTGCAGCATACAATATTCCGTTAGATTTCTACCAGCATGCACGTTTAAGTGGTTCGGCTTATGATATTGGCGCGAGTGAATTAATAGGTCCTGGTTCTGATACTCCTCCTGTTGATGGAACGTTAAACACTCCTCCAACAGCGAATGCTGGTCGTGATATGGTAGTCTATTTGCCCTCTAACGCAGTAATCGTGAAAGGAAGTGGAACAGATACTGATGGCTCAATCAGTTCGTATCAATGGACAAAAATTCGTGGACCGGTTGCGGGAGTGTTGAGTGGTACATCCAGTCCAACACTTTCAGCTAGTAAACTCGTTGCGGGCGCTTACGTATTCCGCCTAACTGTTAAGGATAATAAAGGGCAAGTTGATACTGACGACATGTTAGTAAAAGTCAATTAACAATTATTTCCATACCAAAGCTAAACTTGAGACCTGCTGTTATGGGCAGGTCTCTTTTATTATAGGGAATGTTTTTTGTCGTTGTACTACAAATGTCATTATGGAAAAGCAGGAAGTAAAGATAAAGAACTACCAGGAGTACATTGAAGGTATGGAAGTTGAAGCAACAGTCGAAGTAAAAAATAACAAAATCATAAGGCCAGGAGAAAGGGTTATGGTTTTTAAAGATTCAATGGCAGCATCTTCTCCGATACCTGTTCCGCGAGAAAAACAGCATCAAGCCATTGGAGTTGAAGGAGTAGTGACAGGAACTGAAATTCGCGAATCGGACAAGAGCGGCTCGCTCATACAGATATTGAAACTTATGAAGGGCTAGTGCGATCTCTCAAACTTGATTGTCATATCTCACATCATGCTACTCATGTTTTAAGGTCTGCGCTGGTTGACTCCAAGCGGTCTTAAAAGTCTGATAGCTAATCGTAATCAAGGAAATAAAAATTGAAATACCACCAGCGAAAACAAAAACTCCAGGTGTTATTGATATTCTATATTCAAAAGATGCCAACCACTGGGTGATGCAATACCAAGTGAGCGGTATTGAAATGATGAGAGAAATTGTAATTAGATAAAAGTATTCTTTCGACAGCAATAAAAGCAAAGATCGTTCTGTTGCTCCCATTACTTTTCTAATGCTGATTTCTTTTGTTCGGTTTTGCATTGCCAGAGAAGCCAGTCCATAAAGTCCAAGGCTGCCTATTAAAATTGCAATAAGAGATGCACTACTGACGATTTTACCAAGATTCACGTCGTTTCGATATTGTAATGCTAAGGCTTGATCAACGAATTCAAATTCAAATTCCTCCCCTGCCGCCAATGTTTGCCATACTCCTTTTATTTTATTGAGACTTTCAGCAATGTTTCCACTGCGCAATCTGATCAGCAACTTAGGCATAGGTGAATTATCGATGTTAACATTCTCAGATCCGCTGAATACAATGGAAGGATCCATTGCCATAACTAACGGCTCAACGCTGGTGTATAAGGATGAATAGTTAAAGTCCTCAACAATGCCAATGATTTCGTGTTCAACAAAATCCTTTCCTGGTATGCGCTGACCAATCGCATCACTCCAGCCATAAGCCTTTACAAATGCTTCATTGACGACAATCGATCGTTTCTCATCTGACGGTAAATCCTCTGAAAAATTTCTTCCAGCAACAAGCTTAACCTTTAATGAAGGCAAATACGATTCATCAACTATATTTGAATTGAAAGTCCGGTAGGTGCCTTTATCGTCAGTGTATCCAATATTTGTCCATGCTCCATTTCCGAAATCGTGAGACGATGTAGCCACATTTAATATTCCAGGAATTTTGTTAAGCGCTGTTTTAAATTGCTTTGCTTGTTCAAACCCAGCGAGAATACGTTCTCCCAGTCTCCCTGTTTTTGAAACATTCAATGGCACGACTGCAAGTTGTTCCCGATCAAATCCAAGATTCTTATTCTGAAGAAATGAAAGTTGCTGGTCCATGAACAGGGTCGTTGAAATAAGAAATATAGAGAGCACGAGTTGTATACCGACTAATATTTTACGAACACGTTGCTTATTATCGCCCGACTTCACATTTCCTTTTAAAATAGAAATTGGTTTAAATCCTGATAAGACAAAGGCAGGATAACTACCGGCAAATAAACCAATGAGACAAGTCAAACTTAAAGTCACAATCAATAAGAAAGTATCCGGCTTAAGCTCTAGTTGCTTTCCAGACAAATCATTGAACATTGGCAGGTTTAATATTGCCAGTACTAAACCAATAAAGAGGGACACCATTGTGGCAATTACCGCCTCTCCAATAAATTGAGATATTAATTGTCTGCGCTCAGCACCAACCACTTTTCTTATTCCAACCTCCTTCGCGCGCTTAAGAGACTGCCCGATAGAAAGTGTTACAAAATTTATACAGGCAACAAAGAGAATCAAAGTTGCAATGGCGCCAAGTATATACGAATATTTTGGATCGCTTACAGACGCAATTGCGGGTGGAAAAGATGTATCAAGATGGATAGATGTCAATGACTGCAATCCAACAAAGTATTTACTACGTTCGTAATCGTCACCTAAAAGTGATTTAAACAACACAGGAAATTTTGATTGCAATTCCTTTTCGTCTACGCCCTCCTTCAATAATACATATGTCTCAGGCAGAATATTAAACCATGAAGAAGTCAACAATCTCTCACTATATAATGTTGGATAATTTAAATCGTTAATGAGTAAATAAAAATTTATACTCGAATTTGAAGGAGGGTTTTCTAATACAGCTCTAATAGTAAAGTCTTCAAATTGATCTCCGAGTCTAAGCGATAGTATTTCACCAATAGGATCAGAAGCTCCAAAATACTTTGTAGCAACGGCTCGCGTTATCATAATATCAGAAGCTGTAGCAAAGCGATTGACTTCATTTCCCGCAGCAACTTTAAAATCAAAAACTTTAAAGAAGTTTGATCCGGCAATAGTAATCTGTTCCCTAAAGAGTTGTTGTCCGATTTTCACCTGAGAAGAAATGTTATGGATTCTAACCATGTGTTCAACTTCTTCAAAATTATTTTTTAAAGCTGGTCCCATAGGGAAGGGTGTTGAAGTATCAATGAAACGCTGGTTCTCACCGAAGTCTTCGATGGCGTAAACTCTAAAAATGCGGCTGGCTTTTGTATGAAAAGTATCGAAGCTGAATTCACTTTTCATGAACACAAGAATAAGTATGCAGCAGGCAATGCCGAGGCTCAATCCGAAAACATTAATGAACGAATGAACTTTACTTCTCAACAGAGAACGAAAAGCAATTTTAAGATAATGTTTGATCATATAGCCGTAGTTACTTTATCTAAGTAGTACAAATGACCGCTGATTGTAAAACGAATATGAATGAGTTTAAGTAACGATGTAATGAAACGTCAGAAAGTTGTATTGAGAAATTTGATAGGCATACGACAGCAGGAAAGAAAAAATCAAAAAACTTGAGTTAAAAAATAATAAAGGTTTTACAGGACGTTTTAACCGGAAAAGAGGTAGTTCGTTTTTCGGTATACTACCGTATCTCGTGGGAGGGTATTCTTTTTTTACATTTTTTTTTATTAACCAAAACTTTAGAGTATATGAATAAATTTTTATCAAGCATAACAGTGCTCTGCTTTGTTATGCTGAGCTATCATGCAAGCGCTCAGGAAACAGCGCTAGCAGGTAGAGTAGCAGATGATGCAGGATCCCCTTTGCCGGGTGTGAACGTTGTGGAGAAGGGTAATACTTCTAATGGTACTGTCACAGATGTAGACGGAAGATACAGTTTGAATGTTGCATCTGACGCAACATTAATTTTTACATTCATCGGTTTAGAAACACAGGAAGTAGCCGTTAACGGCAGGACTACTGTCGATGTGGTAATGATGACTGATGTAACACAGCTATCTGAAGTTGTGGTAACAGCACAGGGAATTGAAAGGACAAAAAATGAACTTCCTTATGCTGCTCAGAAAATTAGTGGTGAAGATCTCAACAGAACCAGAGACTTCAATTTTGCCAATTCGTTATCTGGAAAAGTATCTGGCGTGCAGATTCAGCGGAACAATACGCTTGGAGGATCAACGAATGTTGTTATTCGCGGTTTCAAATCATTAACAGGCAGCAACCAGGCGTTATTTGTAGTGGATGGAGTACCGATTGACAATTCTAACACCAATACTGCGGATCAAACAACAGGGCGAGGCGGCTACGACTACGGTAACTATGGAGCCGATGTTAATCCGGATGATATAGAATCCATTAACGTTCTTAAAGGTGCAGCAGCCACTGCGTTATACGGTTCACGTGCAGCAAATGGTGTTGTCATGATCACTACAAAAAAGGGATCTAAGAAAGACCTTGGCATTACCCTCAATACAGGCGTGAGCGTTGGGTCAATTGATAAAAGTACTTTTCCGAAATTTCAAGACCAATACGGCGCAGGATATGGTGCCTATTACGAATCTCCTGATGGCTTTTTCCTATATCGCGATATTAATGGTGATGGCACCAAGGATCTTGTTACACCCACCAGTGAAGATGCTTCTTATGGAGGACCATTCGATCCTAACCTTTTGGTTTACCAATGGGATGCGTTTGATCCGACTTCTCCTAACTATAATACACCTACGCCTTGGGTGGCCGCTGAAAACGGACCCATTACATTTTTTGAAACACCAGTGTCATCAGCGCATAGCATTATGTTAGATGCCGGTGGAGACAAGGGATATTTCAAATTAGGTTATACCAGAAATGATGATAAAGGATACTTACCAAATAGTAAACTGACCAAAGACTTTGTAAACTTTGGTGCATCCTATAAGGTAACAGATAAAATCACCGCCTTTGCAAATATCAATTTCACACGTACCGAAGGCTTGGGACGCTACGGAACAGGTTATAGCGATGTAAACGTGGTGACTAACTTCAGACAATGGTGGCAAACAAATGTTGATCTTGAGCAACAAAAAGACGCTTACTTTCGCACAAACAAAAACATCACTTGGAACTGGGCTGATCCATCTGACCTAGTGCCTATTTATTGGGATAATCCATACTGGACTCGCCATGAAAATTTTGAAAGTGATGCACGTTCCCGCTACTTCGGTAACATCAGACTGGATTATAAAATCACAGATTGGATGACACTAATGGGCCGCGTCTCTCTTGATTCATACGATGAATTACAGGAAGAAAGAATAGCCGTCGGAAGCATTGGCGTATCCAACTATAGCCGATTTAATCGGTCATTCCGCGAGTTCAATTATGACCTGATGTTAAATTTCGATCGCAAGTTAACTGACGCCTTAACTTTAAGAGGAGTTGTTGGTACAAACATTCGCAGAACAACCATTGAATCAATTTTTGCTGAAACCAACGGTGGGCTTGTTGTACCTCGCTACTATGCACTGACAAACTCAAGAAATGCGCTGAACCCTCCTACTGAAAGATTCTCTGATCTACAGGTGAATGGTCTGTTTGCAAATGCCACATTAGGCTTACGCGATTTTCTTTTCCTTGATATGGCAATCCGAAGAGATCAGGCTTCATCGCTTCCGGAAGGAAATAATATATACTACTATCCATCCGTCTCCACAAGCTTTGTGTTTTCTGAGTTAATTGGGGATAATGAAGTTCTCACCGGAGGAAAGCTACGATTGAACTATGCAGAGGTTGGTAACACTGCGCCGACAAGCAGTCTTGAAAATTATTACGATAAGCCAACACCTTTTGGAACACAAGCGCTATTCTCGCTGCCGGGAACAAGAAACAATCCTGATCTCAGGCCCGAGAGAACTAAAAGTTATGAAGCTGGTTTAGAAATGAACTTCTTTGACAATCGAGTTGGGTTTGATCTTACGTTCTATCGCCAAAACACAGTAGATCAAATTATTCCAGTTAGTATTTCAACTGCTACGGGGTATAATGCGAAATACATTAACGCTGGTAATGTACAAAATGAAGGTATAGAGCTTACGTTGACTGGCTCACCAATTAAGACTCAAAATTTCGACTGGACAGTAAATGTGAACTGGACACGTAACCGTAATGAAGTTAAAGAACTGTTTGGTATTGAGAATTTACAACTCGGCGCATTCCAGGGAGGTGTTTCTATTAACGCAGCTCTGGGACAACCTTACGGCACAATCAGAGGATCAAACTACATTTATCATGAGAATGGACAACGACTGGTCGATGAAGAAGGGTATTATCAAATCTCAACAACATCAAATGAAGTTATCGGAAATGTGAACCCAGACTGGATTGCGGGTATAAACAATACCTTTAGGTTTAGAAACCTTAGCCTCGGATTCTTAGTTGATGTAAAACAAGGTGGTGATGTTTTCTCTCTTGATATGTATTACGGTCTTGCTACTGGCCTATATCCTGAAACCGCAGGCAATAACGAGTTAGGGATGCCAGTGAGAAGCAGTACGGATGACAATGGTGGTGTTATTCTCGAAGGAGTGAACGAAGATGGTACACCAAACCAGGAGCGCGTAAGTGCTGAGGAGTATGGATTATTTGGTTATGTATCAAACCCTGCTGCAGCTTTTGTTTACGATGCTAGCTATGTAAAACTGAGAGAAGCAAATCTTACATTTTCATTTCCTGCAAGCACTATCCAAAGATTAAAACCACTTACAGGGTTGGACATCTCCCTCATAGGAAGAAACCTTTGGATCATTCATAAAAACTTACCCTATGCAGATCCTGAAGACAATTTGAGCTCAGGTAACATCCAAGGTTACCAGGTTGGTAGCTATCCAATGTTCAGAAATCTTGGTATAAATGTCCGAGCACGTTTTTAAATTTTAACTGACACTTTTATTATGAAAAAAATAATTTATATCCTTTTAGGAATCACCATAGTCACATCATGTAACGATGATTTGACGGATATGAATGATAATCCTAAATTATCAACAGAGGCACCAGCGCCTACAGTGTTCTCGAATGCTGAAAGAAATCTGGTTGATGCACTGACAACGCCAAACGTAAACAGCAATATTTTCAGGTTGCTTTCTCAACAATGGACCGAAACGACTTATACAGACGAGAGTCGCTACGATTTAAGCACACGTAACATCCCACAAAACTTTTGGAATGCAATCTACAGAGATGTAATTGGAGATCTGCGTGAGACGAAGCGTATTATCGAGAATGCTGATACTACATTTTCAGATCCTGTTGCCAATAATAACCAGTGGCAAATTGCTGAAATACTTGAAGTGTACGCATGGTCGGTCCTTGAAACTACCTATGGGGATATTCCATACTCGCAAGCAATAGACATAGAAAACGTTTTTCCTGCTTACGAAGATGATCAGGTGATCCACAATGATCTTATCAATCGTCTTGATGCTGCTGTTAGCAATTTAAATCTTGAAGGTGAGAGTTTCGGAAACGCAGATTTCATCTATGAAGGAGATCTGCAACAATGGACGAAGTTTGCTAATTCATTAAAACTACGTCTCGGTATGATGTTGGCCGACGTTGATTTGCCTCGCGCTACAACGGTTGTACAAGAAGCTGTAGCCGGTGGTGTTTTTGAAAGCAACGAAGATAATGCAGTATTTGAATACCTTGAGTCTCCACCAAATACGAACCCGATCTGGGTTAATCTTGTGCAAAGTGGAAGGAAGGATTTTGTTGTTGCCAATACCATCGTTGATATTATGAACGATTTGGATGACCCTAGAAGAGCATCATTTTTTACCACTGTCGATACCGTTGCGTATGATGCTTATGACGAAAATGGCGACCCGGCAGAAGGTGCTACTGCACTAGATACGGTAAGCGTTTACTATGGTGGCATTTATGGATCAAGCAATAGCTATTCAACTTTTTCAAAACCATCAGAGACCATCACCGATCCAACATTTCCTTCAGCATTGATAGATTATGCAGAAGTGGAATTTCTTCTTGCCGAAGCAGTAGAGAGGGGAATGAATGTAGGCGGAACCGCGGAAGAACATTATAACAATGCTATAACAGCCTCTATTACTGATTGGGGTGGCACGGAAGAAGATGCACAAGCTTATCTCGCACAACCAGAAGTTGCTTATGCTACTGCAGGAGATGAATGGAGGGAGAAGATTGGCACTCAAAAATGGATTGCATTGTTTAACAGGGGGCATGAAGCCTGGACCGAATACAGAAGGTTGGATGCACCAAACTTAAATGAAGTTGCCAACCCGGTCGCCGCTTTTCCACTACGTTTTCCTTATCCTGTAGGTGAGCAAAATCTCAATACAGCAAATTACGAGGCAGCAGCATCTGCCATAGGTGGTGATTTACCAACCACCCGGTTATTTTGGGACGTGAATGCGGAATAACGAAGTGAATAATATATTAAAAAGGGACTGAGTAATTCGGTCCCTTTTTTTGGGCATAGTTTTTTAAAAGTTAATGGCATAGATCATCATTCATTTTTTTGCACGCTCTTTATGAAATATCTGTTAACTTCCGTAAGACATAATAATAATACTCAACTCATGTTAGAGAATGTCATTCCCGCCAAAACAAGGCATATCAAAGGATATGGTATGGGGGTTACTTTCACAAGCAACGACTTTACTTGGAAGCATAATGTTACTTCTGCTGGTCAACGTATGGTTCAGTTTACAGAGCCGACGGTGATTTGTTAAGTAGACTAATTGTAGAATAAGTTTCCTTGTATAACGCGGGCAGGTGAAGTATAGGGATGCTCCTGCACCTTATTTTCATCCATGATGTGAATCACGCTCCAGAATTTTACTTTGAGATAATCGGATATCAGTGATCGATGACATTTCCACCACACCGCTTCAGAACACATATAAGCTGCGTGTTTTAATGAAGCAAGCTCCTCGAGCTGGTCGATAGCCATTTTAAAATCTTCTGTTTCCATGTAATCAGCGTAGCCCTTAAAAGACGGATGTCTCCATGCTGTGTTAACCGAATGTAATGTTGGCTTCCTTCTGCCACCTAGCGAAAGCATGTGAATGTATTCAATGCCCACTCCTTTAAGGCTAACGCTAATATTTTCTTTGTTAAAATGAGGATACCGTTTTGAACCAGGAAAAGTCCTCACATCAACGAGCATTTTAATTTCATGCTTTTTCAAGGCATCAATAAAATTACCGATTGATCTCGTAGAATGCCCGATCGTCCAGATAGTTTTCGCGTTCATCAGCAGTAGAACATGAACAATAATCATGATTGTTCCTAATTGTGGTATGGTATTTAAATAATCTTTTGAAATTGAGTGTATGAAATCAATGCAAGAAGCAACTGTACCTATACAGCACATTAATATTATTCGTCATCTTATTCCTGACGATGGCAAATTTCCAAACAACGGATTGCTTCCTCTCATTGTTTATGAGGGAGCATTACTTTTAAGCAATGGTAAAATTCTGGAAGAGATTTATGAGAGTAACCGTTGGGTAAATTCTTGGCAAGGTGGCATATTTGATTTTCATCATTACCACAGTACAGCCCATGAAGTGTTGGGTGTAATACAAGGAAATGCACGGGTACAATTTGGCGGTGAATCAGGGATTTCTCTCTCGGTAAAAAAAGGAGATGTAATTATTGTACCGGCAGGGGTAGCGCATAAATGCATTGACTGCGATGAAGATTTTAAAGTTGTTGGTGCCTATCCGGAAGGACAACTGCGCAACATTTTGTACGGGAAAGAAGAAGAGCGACCTATAGCAGATGAAAACATTAAGTCGCTTGAATTACCCGAAAGTGATCCCGTGTTTGGAACAGACGGCCCATTACTAAAAAATTGGGCATTATAAACGGTAACTATACCGTTGCTTTACAGTCGAAATTTCGGAAGAAAGAGGAAAGTAGATCAACAAAAAAAGCCTGTCGAGATAGACAGGCTCTTGTTTAATAAGGAGATAATGCTTAGGTATAGAAAATTAATTTGACGCAATGGTTGACCCTCTTACTACCAGTAACATGTCGTCAGTGTCAACAGCACCTTTGTTATCTTTCACTGTTAACCTGAAAACATAATTGCCTGCAGCTAATCCTGATAACTTTAACGCAGTACCAGTAGTTCCTGACATGGTTACTCTGCCTCCTCTTACCATTGACCAGGTGTATGATGCAATAGATCCATCAGTATCTTTACCACTGCCATAAATTGTCGTTGCTGTGGTTGGAAGATAAATGGTTTTGTTTGCCCCCGAATTGGCAATGGGAGCCACGTTTGTAACAGTACCGCCAGTGGATGATTTAACAACTACGACAACGTCATCGCTATCTGAAGCGCCTTTATTGTCTTTTACTGTTAATGTGAATACATAAGTTCCTGCTACAAGGTTCGAAGCTTTCATAGAAGCAGAAGTTGTTCCGCTTAACGAAGCTGCACCACCTGACTTCTTAACCCATGTATAAGAAGCAATTGTCCCGTCAGAGTCAGTTGCACTGCCCGCGAGCGTAGTATAATTGGTCGGCAGTGTGATTGTTTTGTCTATTCCGGCCTTCGCTATTGGAGAAGCGTTCGTAACTGGAGGTGGTGGTGTAGTTGTACCTGAACCATTCCTGCATGAAAGCAACCATGTTAAGGCTGTAGTTTCTTTATAAACCTTATCCCAGCATACATGCCCTGCGCCTGGGAAAATAGTTACTTTACCAAGTGGTGATGGCTTGTATTTATTAATCGCATTGATCATGTTGATCGTAACAGCTTCACTTACTATTGCGTCTCTATCGCCATGAAAACCCCATGATGGAACATCAGATAAAGCAATGGCTTGAGCGCCTGTGATAACATTATAACCCATACAAATAGGAAGGATACCTGCGAAAACATTTGGATGAGCTGCTGCAACGCTTATTACACCACCTCCGCCAAGACTTAGTCCAGTTAAGTAAATTCTGCTAGGATCTACACGAAGATATGTTTTTACATAATTAATAACATCAACAACGTAGTCACCAGTCCATCTACCCATATTACTTTTCAATTGTGGCGATATTAGAATAAAAGGATATTGCTGACCATATTTAACATATTTAGGAAGACCAACATTAGCTACTTTAGCAACTCCTGCTTTAATGTCATTGATATTGGTAGAGGTGGTACCTTTTTCCTTAATACCGTGTAATGATATGACGATGGGGTATTTGTTAGTATTAGAATTGTATCCTTGTGGAAGGTACTCAAGATATCCTGTGAGCTTCGGAGTAACTTTAACAGTTTGTTGCGCATTAACGTTTGATAGTGCTGCGATTACAACTACAAGGGCAAAAATTAGTTTCAATTTCATTCTTCACAAAAAGTTTCAGCCTGCTGAGGATGGTTTACTTTCCTCTGCTCGGTTTAGGTGGGAAATAATTTTAGAGATTAAAGTATTCGATAGACAATAAAATGAAGTAGTCCATTAAATTGAATTAGTCATATAAGATCATCATACAGTTAAAGCAATTTTCTTTTTCATAAGCTACGTCAGGTTCTCAGGTTAGTGCCATTGCTTTATGGCCATCCATTGCGCTATTCGTATAACGAAGAAATGCTTTTTATGCGGAATAAAATTCTCGAAAAGCTATTCTTCCACATTCTTCGAGGAGCAACGGATTATGACGTTCAAAGAAGCGGCCATAAAAAGTTTAACTTGTGTTTAATTATTCAGCAAACGTTAGCGGTACTTGATATTTAAAGGGTGCACTTCTATATTAGAAGATTCTTTTTGTCATTCGTGAACACGGAAAAGCGTTCTTTAGATCAGGTGGCATGATAATTTATATAGCCCGCCAATTAATTTTTTATATAATTGGCAAAGTTAGTTTCATCGGGTTTGTTAATGTGCAGGTTTAACAAGAATTCACTCGAATATTTTCTTGTTCACCCAGGTGGACCGTTTTTTAAAAATAAAACAGAGAACGTCTGGACTATTCCCAAAGGCATTGCGGAAGAAGAGGAGGATCTTCTGACTGCAGCTCAAAGAGAATTTACGGAAGAGACAGGTCTTACCGCCTTACCTCCATTTCATCAGCTGGGAGCGATTAAGCAGAAAGGTGGCAAAATTGTTCATGCCTGGTGTTTTAAAGGAGAATGGGATTCCGCAAGCGGAATTACTTCTAATACATTTACAATAGAATGGCCTCCCCGATCAGGGCGGCATCAGGAATTTCCAGAACAAGACAAAGCAGCTTGGATGAATATTGAAATTGCAAGATCTGCAATTATTCAGGAGCAGATTCCTTTTTTAGAAGAGGCAGCTAAAGTGTACAAGGCTAGTATTGCGAAATAAAAAAACCCATCTGCCCGTCTCGTAAGAGACAGGCAGGATGGGAAACCTGTAAACCTAATCTTTATTTCTTCTTAATATATTTTTTCACAACACGAAACAATATGTGTTTAGTTCTATGAATCTTATCTACTTACACTTGTTGTTGTAGCCGATGGGACTGTTATCGTTACATAATCAAAAACTGTTATTCCCAGGTTGTCTGTAACTGCAAACTTGAATACGTAGGTTCCTGCATAGAGATTAATAATTTTAAGCGTAGGCGTTGTAGTAGTAAGCCGATCCGCTTGAAAATTTGGTCCAGAATATTTAGACCATAAATATTGTGAAATTGTCCCGTCAACATCGGAAGCTGTACCGTTTAATGTAACAGGGTACGTTGCGGGAAGCTTGATAGTCCTATCAGCACCAGCATTCGCAACCGGAGCAGCATCAACCGTTAGTGTTACATCATCACTTCCTGTTAACCCATTACTATCTGTTGCTGTTAATCTGAACACATAGGAACCGGAAACTAACGCGCTAACTTTTAAACTGTTTGTATTTTGGTAACTTAAAACACAAGTCGGACCAGAAATTTTCGTCCAGTTGTAGCTTATAATTGTCCCCGAGGCAATTCCTCCCATGCGGGTTGAAGCGGAAGCTAATGTTACAAGTTTATCTGTGCCAGCATTTACAACGGGGCCAGCAGCTGCATTTACTTTCAAAATCATTTCATCATAATGAGAAGCGCCTGCGTTATCTTTTACTGTAAGCCTTAATACATACGTCCCTTGAATTAAACCGGTAGCAGAAAGTGTCGCTGTATTAGCATTTGTGAATACAGGCGTATTGGGCCCAGAAGTTTTGCTCCATGTGTAAGAAGCAATCGATCCATCTGAATCAGATGCGCTGCCTGTAATTGTAATTGAATTTATGGGAAGTGTAATTGTCTTATCAGCACCTGCCATCGCCTTCGGGGCAGTGTTAGTAGGTTCTACAACCTTTATTTTAACATAATCTGAGTCAGTATTATTGCTATTATCCGTGACTCTTAGCTTAAACAAATAATCTCCCAATGGTAAATTAGAAAGCGAAAGTGTATTGCTATTTGGATTTGCCATCGTTGCAAGCGGGCCACTTACCTTTGTCCATGAGTAGGACGCAATTGAGCCATCAACATCAGTACCAGACCCAACAATAGTTAAACTAGTAGCGCCTATTGTTCTATCATCTCCTGCATCTGCAATGGGAATTCGATTATTGTTGTTGTAAATATTGGTATACGTCATTAGCCATTGATATACGTTTGGGGTATGCAGAGAATTGTCAGGGACATAAGCGTAGTCCCATGCATTATGTGCTACACCTGGGTACATTGTCATCTTTGCAAGCACGGATGTTTGTGGAATACAACTGTTAATCGCATTCACCATGTTGACACTTTTCGAATAAGGCACAACGTTATCCTTATCGCCGTGAAAGGCCCATACTGGAAGATCAGCATTCGCAATGCCACAAGCCTTAGAGGTTGAGTTGTACCCGCCACAAACCGGAGCTATGGCTGCAAAAAATTCAGGATAGTCCTGAGCAGCCCACCATGTGCCACCGCCTCCGAGGCTTAGTCCGGTCAAATAAATTCTTCGCTCATCAATACGCAGGTAGGTTTTACAATGTTCAATAACTTCCATCACATAGTTAGATGGCCATGACCCATTGTTGTTCTTGAGCTGGGGGGAAATTAAAATAAAAGGAAATTTAAATCCTGCCTTTACATGTTTGGGAGGGCCATGTTTTGCCACATTCCAAATCGTTCCAGCTAATAGTGCCGGGTCAGTTGAGTTTGCTCCTCGCTCTCCAATTCCATGCAAAAAGATAACGACAGGATATTTATTAGAATTAACGCTGTAATCCTCGGGGACATATTCAAGATATGCAATCGTTGAGGTATTTGTGGTTTTGAAAATCTGCTGAGCACTTACCTTAAAAAACGTTAGGCTCACGAAGGTCACACAATAAAAAATAATCAGCACAATTTTCTTTTCCATCAATCCTCAATTTTTGAACAAAGTATTTCTATACAAGCGAAAAATACTTTGTAGTATATTTGAAATAAGTTTTAAGGATTACAGCGCACAATAGACTAGTGGGGTTCAAAAGCAATTCTAAAATCCTTTCATTTCTTCTTGTTTACATTACAAAGATGCTGCTCATTTTTTTTTCAATTCTTCGATTTTCAGCAATTAGTTCTCGTACGTAAGAAATTTTTTCTTCTCACCATAAATACATTTTTAACAGTATAATTTTAAGCGAGTGTATAAAACGCAGTATCAGTTTTATATCAAGCATGAATTGATACTCGCTGTGATTTATTTACCTATAAGAAGTGATAGAAAGTAAAGGTTTTGAATTTTGCGTTCTAATCCATGTGACTAAAAGTTAATAGCAAAATATCGCCACCTTTATTTTTTGATGAGGCTTTAATTCTACATGAAAATTCTGTTGGTACTGATGTATTATTTATGAAAGGAAGATCAAAGCCCAAAGAATTGGTCACAGAAACTTAAAACTTCTTGTTTTACCAAAATATTTATCGATTCAAAAATCCGGGACTACAGGCAAGAAACCTTAAAGCTGAAAGTTGATTTAATAATCGAAGGTGTTTTATTTTTTGTCTTCGGGTTACTTAAATACGCGTAACGGCATAGTTAAAACACTGGTATTGGTAATTAGCAGTAGTATTTATGACATGACAGGAAGGACATTAAATGTTAATGTCAACGGACAACGGACATTTCCACGAACAATAATTATTGATAATATAGCGGCAAAATCTGTAGTTTTGAATTTATGAATAGGCAGAAGAGCATTCTTTTGATAGATGATGATGAAGATGACCGTTGGCTTTTTGCGGAAGCATTAGCAAGAACAGTTTCTTCTGTAAAATGTTCGACGGCATCAGATAGCAAAGAAGCGCTCGAATTTTTACAAAAGGCAGTAACGTTACCGGACCTTATTTTTCTTGATCTCAATATGCCGGGAATGGATGGTAAAAAACTATTGGCTCAAATCAAAAAAAATCCTAAGTGGGAAACTATTTCGGTGATTGTATACTCCACGTCGAATTATCACAAAGACATGGAAGAGACGAAAAAGTTGGGTGCATCAGATTTTATTATTAAACCCTCTGACTACACCCAACTTTGCAATATGTTTCTGACACTTTTTAAGGAAGACAAGATCTAGGCTCTTTTTGCTTCTTTCTTTTTACCTAGCTTTTCCTGGATCCATAATTTTATTTTAGAAGGCTTGCCTTCATCGGGTTCGCCAAGTAAATGACCTATTGGGTTTAACGGCTCGACATTGTCGCAGATTATTTTAACAATACCTGCAAGCGGTAAAAAAAGGATCATCCCAGCTACTCCCCAAATCATACCACCTACAATGATGCTGAGAATAGATACCAGTGCACTTAAGTTTACGCCTCCCCCTACTACATTTGGTTCAATGAAATAATTGTCTATTGTTTGAATTACGATTAACACAACACCTGCCCAAAGTGCTGTATTAATGGAGTCTTCCGTAGCCAACGCTGTGACTACGGGAAATAGTCCTCCCAAAACAGTTCCAACATAAGGTATCACCGTGAGTATTGCAGCAACTCCGGCAAGAAGTATGGCGTTCTTGATCCCGACTATAGATAAACCAATGGCATATAGAATAGCAATGATCATGACCGAAGTTGCCCTTCCCGTAAGGTACTTTTGCCCGACCGTAGCTATTTTGCCTACAACTGTTTTTACCCTGCCCTCATCTTCATTTTTATAAAGCTTGACAAAAAACTCTTCGAAGTGCTCTTTATTAAAAAGCATAAGAAACGTGTATACCAATGTGAGTATTAGTCCTGCAATCGAAGAAGTTAGACCACCAAAAAACCTCGTTACAAACCCACCACCTCCTTGCGGAGATGATTTCACTTGCTCTTTTATAGCCTCCTCCTGTTTTTTAGGTGAGACTCCAAGTTTTTCTTCTATTAATGCCTGACCTTCCTGAAAATACTTCTTCGCCTTTTGCTCTATCTTTGGATAATCATCGGAGAACGCTGCAAACTGCCCACCGATAACGGCAAACATGCCTAGTAATGTGACCACAATAATTAAGATACAGGTAAATGAAGATAGCGCTCTTTTAAATCCCTTTTTGTCAAGATAACGACAAACTGGTGCCATTAGCATTGCTAAAAGTGCGGCAAATGTAATCGGAATAAGAACCGGTTTTCCAAAGTAGAGTACTACAACAAGCAAGACCGCGAAGAACAGATATTGATTTGCACGAAAAAAAATTTCTTTCATTGTTAGTGTTTAAGCATCACTAACAAATCTTAAACCTCGCCTAAAAATGACTTTTAGAAGGAGAATAAATGGCCAATTCTAATATTAGAAATGCGGGCTGTCGGTTACTGTAGAATTTAATCCGCAAGGTTAACTAAGAAAAAAGATCTGAACTCAGGTATCTATCTCCTCTATCACAAACTATAAAAACGATGACGCCAGAGCTTATTTGCGCTGATATTTGTAAGGCTGCGCTTAGTGCTCCACCGCTGCTCATGCCCGCAAGTATGCCTTCTTCATTCGCAAGTCTTTTCGTTAATAATCGTGCATCAGATTCCTTCACATCCAAAATGTTATCAACACGATGACGTTCAAAAATCTTCGGGAGATACTCAGGAGACCAACGCCTGATGCCTGGGATACAAGATCCATCTGTAGGCTGTGTACCTATAATCTGGACTGCTGGATTTTGGGATTTAAGATATCGGGAAACCCCCATAATTGTTCCGGTTGTTCCCATGGCTGAAACAAAATGAGTTACCTCTCCATTTGTATCGCGCCAAATTTCAGGGCCAGTGGTGTCGACATGGACTTTGTAATTATCGTCGTTGGCAAATTGATTAAGAATATGATAACCCTCTTTTGCGGCCATCTCTTCCGCTAACTCCCGCGAGTACTCAATTGTTTTTGCTGATGGCGTTAAAATCACCTTAGCCCCATACGCTTCCATTGCTAATACTCGTTCCTTCGTTGAGTTGTCGGGCATGATCAAAGTCATGTTCAGCCCCATTACTCTGGCTATCATGGCCAGTGCAATGCCTGTGTTTCCACTCGTAGCCTCCACAAGCTTATCGCCAGTCTTTATCTCACCGCGATTTAAGGCACCTTTAATCATCCCATAAGCAGCACGATCCTTTACTGATCCCCCCGGATTATTGCCTTCCAGTTTACCATAAATTTTAACACGCTTATTAACAGGAATATGCTGAAGTTCAACCAGTGGAGTATTGCCGATTAATTCAATTAAGGTCATGATGAATGGATAGGGTTTTATCGTTTATCATTGCGAAAGATGACAACATCTGTTTCTTCCTTCGTGCCATTATACATTTTTGATTGGTAATAAATTTTTGAATGGGGTGCTATACTTTTCGTGATCCAAACGTTTCCTCCGATAGTGCTGTGATGCCCAATAACAGTATCGCCTCCGAGAATGGTTGCGCCAGCATAGACAACAACATCATCTTGTAATGTAGGATGACGTTTCTTTTCGGCGTCTGCTTTACTCACACTCAATGCACCCAGTGTTACACCTTGATATAGTTTCACATGATTGCCTATTACTGCAGTCTCACCTATTACGATGCCTGTGCCATGATCAATACAAAAATGCTGTCCTATCTTAGCGGCCGGATGAATGTCTATTCCTGTTTTGCTGTGTGCGTACTCGGTGATAACACGTGGAATGCCTTGAACACCGAGCAAGTACAACTCATGTGCTACCCTGTAAGCAGCAATCGCATAAAAACCAGGGTATGTTCTAATGACTTCATTTCTGCTCTTGGCAGCAGGGTCTCCTTCGTACATCGCGGTAACATCCTGATTGATCTTTTCATAGATCAACGGGAGCGCATCAAAAAATTTCCCCGTGAGATTCTCCTTTTCCACTTTACCATTGCCTGGATTAAATCTTAAGATTCTATCTAATTCGGTTTTCAATTTAACGACGTGTGCATCAAATTCATTCTCGGTAGGAAATGTTAGTTGCGTAAAGTCAGCAAACAATGTCCCGATAAGATTGTCAAAAAAACTAGCGACCTCTGCAGGCGAAGGGCAAGTTGGGCAAGCCTGGTGGGACTCATACAACTTATGCCAAAAAGATTTATCCATGATGTGTAAACTAGTCGGTTTTTAGATCACTATCAAAGCCATTTCACAATTTTAACAATCCATTAAGAGATCCGGTACGATATTTTCTCCAGGTTTCAAATCTAAACACGCAAACCTATGGGAAAAGTTGTCTATTCCGTAAGGCGATCGTTTTAGTGTTTATGATCAGGTAGTAAATTTTATGCGTCTGACACTATTTGTCACTTAAAAATCCCTTATTGCGCCTATGGAAGCTAATATTTTAAATACCCAGTGGACCGAAGAGAGTATTATTGAATTGGTTCGCAAACTTAGGAATGACCTTATAAAAGATTTCTTGGATGAACGGTTTCTTAAAGACTATATAGATACCAATTTCAAGGTGAGAGACTTGTCGAATATAAAGATTGAATTTATTAAGAAAGATCTGAAAGAATTATTGATCTCACCTGTTAATCTAAATCACTACGATGCTTTGATCGTGCACATTAAAAATACAGATAGTGCTGCCCTGACAGAAACGAATGAAAAGCTTTTTTACAAAGAAATTGAAAATTTATTAAAGCGCTCCATTTATTAGTTATGCCGAATGCTTTTCAATAATTTGCCTTAACTCTGCTACCTGTACTACACCCGATTGTCGCCATTTTAACTCACCACTTTTAAACAAGGCGAGTGTTGGTACGCCCTGAACTTTGTAAGCTGCAGTGATCAACGGGTTTTTGTCTACATCTATCTTAACGATTTTTGCCTTGTTTCCTATTTGGGATTTTAGCTCCTCAAGAATAGGACTCATCATCTTACAAGGTCCGCACCATGTGGCATAAAAGTCAACAAGCGTTGGCTTTTTATCTCTAATCAAATCAGAAAAAGATGATTTTGCCATAGAATAATTTTTTGAATTAAAAACTATTTGGTCTTTTATTTAGTTCACGTATCATTAACATGTAACTGATTATCAATTCAATAAGTAATCATAATTCAGACAAATAAGATAATTTTCGCTGGGGATATAAGTCACTATCGAAATAAGAAAAGGAACTTTTGATCTGCAATTGTTTTTATGATAACTTCAAGTAATACATTTTCAATGGCTTATGAAATTATTGACATAATAGTCTGATACTTTCAAACGCCCATCAATTAAATAATAACTTTTTTGACATCAACACTAAATATGTATAGCATTAAATTTCTCCATCATCTGAAGATAGTAGGATTTTTTTCCCTGCTGTTTCTTCTTGGATGTAAAGAAGATGATCCGTCCCCTTCCAATAATGTTACCAATGAGGCAAATGCCTACGTTAACAATTGGATCTATGAAGAAATGAGTACCTGGTATTTGTGGAATGACGAACTGCCGGCATCGCCTAACGTGAATCAGGAACCTGAGGAATACTTCGATGCATTGTTGAATTCTGAAGATCGTTTCTCTTGGTTGCAGCCGAACTATCAGGAGTTATTAAACTCACTTAAAGGAATCAGTAAAGAGGCTGGTTACGAATACGTTTTATATAAAGAAAGTAGTTCAAGCAATAATGTTATTGCCCAAATCCTTTATGTAAAGCCAGCGTCTCCGGCAGAAAGTGCTGGACTTAAACGCGGTGACATCATTACTCATATAAACAATCAGCAGCTTACAACTTCAAATTACAGAACTGTACTCGGTGATATAAAAGAGAACCACACAATTCTCTATAAAAACTTAAATGTAGAAGAAGAAACATTTAGTGAAGCAAAATCAGCTTCGTTAACTACTGTTGAATATTCTGAGAATCCTAACCACTTGCACAAAGTGATTGAGATAGACGGAAAAAAGATCGGTTATTACGTTTACAACCTGTTTGCAGGCGGCCCAGGTGCTAATCGTCAGGATTATGACAACGAGATGGATCAGATCTTTACAACATTTAAATCAGCAGGCATTACAGACCTTGTGTTAGATATGCGCTTCAATAGCGGTGGTGCAGAGACATCAGCAAACAACCTCGCAAGTTTAATCGGCCCTAATGTTGGTAAGGGAAAAGTATTCGCCAAAAGAGAATACAATACCAGTGTTGAAGAACAAATCATAAATGATCCTGATCTTGGCCGCGATTTCCTTACAAGTGAATTTTCCAATAAAGCTTCCAATATTGGAATTTTGTTAAATGGCAACAGGGTTTATGTACTTACTGGTTCTCGCACAGCATCTGCAAGTGAATTGGTGATTAATTCACTTAAGCCTTATATGGATGTATTTATTGTCGGAGATACTACATATGGTAAAAATGTAGGGTCAATCTCTTTATATGAAGAAGACGACACAAAGAACACATGGGGTCTTCAACCTATTGTCGTAAAAATTTATAATAGTCTTGGCCAGTCTGACTACAGTACCGGCTTTGTACCAAACGTTCTTGACAAAGACAATAGCCTTTATATCTACCCGCTAGGTGATCCTAAAGAAGCGCTGCTTGGGCATGCTATTGCTCAAATTACGGGAACTGCTACTAACGGAAGAGTAGCCAAACCAGAAGACGCAAAAGAGATGATTGGGCACTCGTTAGATAACAAAAGAAGAAGCTTCAATTTGATTATTGATCACAAACTAAAATAACGAGATCATTGTCATCTTGTTGAGTTTAAGCATATGGAGCTCCAGTTAATCGGCTGGAGCTTTTTCATTTCACGCAAGGGTCGATTACTAAATGAATGTCGTAAAGATATCACAGCAAAATCCGGCTTGCTTTTCATTCTTTCATCTACTCAAGAATTTTTCACACAGATTGCAATAATGTAACGCGGAAGTGTATCTTTGCCCCCCGGCAAGCCGGCACGACCAGCTCCTGCTGAACTCCCCCAGGATCGGAAGGTAGCAAGGGTAAGCGGTTGAGCGGTGCGATGTTCGGTTTGCCCTTTTTCTTTTCTCCCCTCCTGCAGTTCATCGCATAATCAGTTCGCTATCAACTATCGTTTTTAGCTTTTCATCATTACATTTACAGTCTCAAAAAAACCATAATTAACCAAAATCATGAAATTTTTCATAGACACAGCAAACCTAAATGAGATTAAAGAAGCCTATGACCTTGGCGTTTTAGACGGGGTTACAACCAATCCTTCCCTCATGGCAAAAGAAGGAATCAAAGGTCATGAAAACGTTAAGGCACATTACAAGTCGATTTGCGGTATTGTTGATAATAACGTGAGCGCTGAAGTTATTGCTACTGATTTTGAGACGATTATGAAAGAAGGTCATGAACTTGCTAAGATCGATGATAAAATTGTGGTAAAAGTACCAATGATCAAGGACGGTATTAAAGCAATAAAAAAATTCACAAGTGAGGGAATACGCACCAATTGCACTTTGGTATTTTCTTCTGGTCAGGCTATTCTCGCAGCGAAAGCAGGCGCAAGCTACGTATCGCCTTTCATTGGAAGGTTAGATGATATTTCTCAAGATGGTTTAGAACTCATTTCTCAAATGCGATTGATCTATGATAATTATAGTTTCGATACTGAAATTCTTGCAGCTTCAGTTCGCCACACCATGCACTTGATTCAGTGTGCAGAAATTGGTGCCGATGTTGTAACCTGCCCGTTAAATGTAATCACTAGTTTATTGAAACATCCATTAACTGACAGTGGTCTGGAAAAATTCCTTGCTGATCATAAAAAAGTGAACGCTTAACTACCAGGTTCTTAAATCTAAAATATGTTTTCCTCAGATCCGGTTGTACGTGTTAAAGATGTCAGTATTTTTCAGGATCATCATACCGTACTTTCCGACATCAACTTTGAAATTGATAAAGGTGAATTTGTTTTTCTTGTCGGTAGAACCGGATCTGGGAAATCTTCTTTGCTCAAAACCTTATATGCCGATCTCCAACTCAGGCTTGGAGATATTGATATTGCAGGATATCACCTTAGAGGACTAAAAAGCTCACAGGTACCGTTGTTAAGAAGGAAGCTTGGAATAATTTTTCAGGACTTTCAGTTGTTTAATGATCGTACGGTTGATGAAAATCTAATGTTTGTTTTGAAAGCAACAGGCTGGCGCGATAATGCAAAAATGAGAGGCCGTCTCTCCGAAGTTCTCATGCAAGTTGGCTTGGGTTCCGTGGAGAAAAAGATGCCGCATCAATTATCAGGAGGTGAACAGCAACGTGTGGTGATAGCAAGGGCGCTTTTAAATGAGCCGCAAATATTAATTGCTGATGAGCCAACAGGTAATCTTGATCCTGAAGTTGCTTTTGGAATTATGCGGATTTTTCAACAGATCAACAAAAGCGGTACTGCAATATTAATGGCAACACACAGCTATGGGCTAATCAAAAAATTTCCCACACGAATCCTCAAGTGTGAAGAAGGTCGAATGCTGGATTCAGCAAAAGAAAAATTTGAGATAATCTCGGAATATTAAACGCTCTTCGAAGAGGCTCTTTTCTGATCTTTGCTTTCTGATTCCGGCTCTTTCTGCTCTAACTTATGGAGCTGCTGATTTAAAAGATCAATTCGCACAAGAAGATTGAGTACTAAAGCATCTTTAACCTTTTGGCTTGGACTGCTCTTCATCTCTTCTTTCAGCACCATATACATTGCTTCAAGTTGTTTAAAATCATGGGTGAACCCATTTAAACCTTCCACGCGTTGTGTCGCTGCAATCAACTCTGTTTTTTCCGAGATTTGAGCAATGTAAAATGTTTCCACATCGGCAAATTCTTTTAATGCTCCTTCTCTTTGCCTTGGCAGTTCAGCTTGGGAAACAAGAAGATATAAAGAAAGCCCCATAAAAAGCATTGCAGCAGTTTTCCAAAGGATAAGTGAATTCCATATCGCAACCTTTTCTTTGAAGCCCATTGATCTTGAAATTTCCGTCCAATTTTTATAAGATGGCTCTTTGTCATCGAAGGCATTTCTATGCTGGCGTACAAAATCTTCAAGCTTCTCTTTCATAGTCGTAAGTTTTCTGGTGCAGCTTAATTTGCTTTGATCATTAAAAAGTCTTTCAATTTATTTTTTGCTCTGTTTAATTGAGATTTGGAAGTTGATTCAGTGATACTTAAAATTTCTGCAATTTCCTGATGATCATACCCTTCTAGCAAATATAACGACAACACAGTTCGATAGCCATCTGGTAATTGTTGTATTGCAGACCTTACCCTTTCAACGGTAAACTCTTCCTTATACTCTACTGCTTCATTATCCTCTGCTACATCCCAACCTTCAACTTCTGGCAACGGCACTTCCCTTCGTTTCTTTAATATATTAATTGCCTTGTTTACAACTATTCGTTTTAGCCAGGCACCAAAAGTAGAATCTCCTCTATAGCTTCTTAGGTTTTTGAAAGCACTCGTAAACCCCTCTTGCAACGCATCCTCTGCATCTTCTTCCCTCCCCAATATGCGAAAGCTCACATTATACATTGCTTTAGAATAAAGCCGGTAAATTTTATAATGCGCGTCCTGATCACCAGCCCTACATTGCTGAATGAGATCTCCATGCATATTCAATACTTGTTGCTCCAAGCAGTATTTCGGCTATTTTGTTAAAGACAAGTTAGGAAATAAAAGGTTGCACAAACGCTGTCAAGTCTACTGTCAAGAGTCAACCACTATTCCAACCCTCGCTCCTTTGCAATTTTCCTCAGCAGCGCTAAGGCTTCTTCCCGATTATTTCGGATCTCGCCTTCCAGAATTGCTTCTTTAATAGCCTCCTTTAATTCACCAATAATTTTACTAGGAGGAATGTTATACATACTGATGATTTCATCACCGGTAACAGGTGGTTGAAAGTTTCGCACATGGTCCTTCTCCTCTACCTCTTTCATTTTCTTTTCTACCAGGTCGAAGTTTTTAAGGATGCGGCTTACCTTATCGTTATTTTTTGAAGTAACATCGGCACGACAAAGTTTCATTAAAGCATCTACATCGTCGCCAGCTTCAAAGAGCAATCGCCTAACGGCAGAGTCAGTAACATCTCTGGATAAAGGAATAGGTCGTAAATGAAGTCTTACAAGCTTTTGAACGAACAGCATTCTTTCGTCCATTGGCAATTTAAGCTTACGGAAAATATTAGGCGTCATTCGCGCTCCTTTTTCTTCATGGCCATGGAAAGTCCATCCATGTATTTTGTCAAAACGCTTTGTTGCTGGCTTTGCAATATCATGCAGAATTGCTGCCCACCTCAGCCATAAATCAGCAGACATTTTAGATACGTTGTCTAAAACCTGGAGCGTATGAAAAAAATTATCTTTATGCGCTTTATTATCAACATACTCTACACCATGTAGGGCGACAAGCTCTGGAAAAAAGTGTTTTAAGAGACCGCTATGAAAAAGTAATTTGAAGCCGTAAGAAGGTACTGGACTTAAAATTATTTTGTTCAGTTCGTCTATTATTCTTTCCTGAGATACAATCTTCAATCGTTCTCCCTGTGTGATAAGTGCATTAAAAGTATCAGGTTCGATATCAAAATTTAACTGCGAGGCAAACCGGACAGCACGCATCATTCTTAATGGATCATCTGAAAAAGTAATCAGGGGATCTAAAGGGGTTCGAATAATTTTTTTATTTAGATCAGCGATGCCTTCAAAAGGATCTGATAATTCCCCATAATCTTTTTTATTCAAGCTTATGGCTAGTGCGTTAATTGTAAAGTCTCTTCTTCTTTGGTCATCCACTAACGTACCATCCTCTACAATTGGCTTTCTTGACTCGCTCCTATAGGATTCCTTACGCGCACCCACAAACTCTAGTTCCAGGTCTTCATACTTTAGTTGTGCAGTACCAAAATTTTTAAAAACATTTACATGTACTGAAGGTCCCAGGTCTTTCGCTACAGCTTCGGCCAATGAAATACCACTGCCAACACAAACGAAATCGATATCTTTAGAATTACGTTTAAGCAGAATATCGCGAACGAAACCGCCTACTACATAAGCCTGCATATTTAAACGGTCAGCAGTTGCACCTATTTTTTGAAAGACCAAATGATTGAGAGATGAAGCCAAGTTCATGCTCAAATCTAAGACTATTCATTCAGAGTCTCACACTACACTTTTTACCAGAATTAATCTTTTGTGAAAGTCGGGCAAGGAATAAATTTTTGCTTCTTCCGAGTTTTGACTCGGGTTGCAACATCAACTTTGTATTTTATCGCAAGCTCATGTGTACCGCCTGATCCTGGCCCAAGTTCAGAAACAGTAAGATCATAACTATAAGAAAGCTCCATCTTCTCGAGATGAAATCCTAAGATGACAACAACAGCATCCTGACTGACATTATCTAAGGCATTTTGCATAATGGGAATTCCCCTGTACCATAATCCTACTACAACCGGTTCATAAAGAAAATACGTACCAATGTCTAATTGATCGAACCTTCCTTGCTGCTTGTAAACAAAGGATGGCATGATCGCTGCAATTCTTTCCTTCTTAAAGACGCCATGGTATAATGGAATTCGTACGCCACCATGAAAAGATGACTTCACAGGAATTTGAGCTTCTTCATTAATAAGAGAACGGTTCGGCTGGTTTAAATGTGCTGCAGAAAATCCAAACCAGAATTTTCGGTTATAAGCAATCATGCCTCCTCCAAAATCAAAAAAGGTTGTGCTCCGCATGTTAGAAAATGAAGCATCATCCGTTGGTGCCAACCCATCAGAATCGAATTCAAGCTGGTCGCCAAAAATTAACTTATTGAAATCTACGTTGCGGAAACCAACACCAAAATTTAGTCCACTTGAAAGCACCCACTTATCGCTGAGATTTACTTTGTAAGCATATTGAAAATTTATTTGCGTCGATTTTAAGTTCGCAGTGCCTGCCTTATCGGTGATGAGTAATATACCAAGACCACTATTAAGATGTTCTAGATTATAATCATAAGATAAAGCGTACGTAACAAACCCTTGAGAAATATTTGGCCATTGGTTACGGTGATTGGCAATAATACGGTGATCTGATGCAGTGCCTGTAAACGCAGGATTCAGGTGCAAAGGCGCTGCATAATACTGCGAGAATTCTGGATCTTGGGCGAAACTCGTCACCACTATAAACCAACCAATCGCTATCGTAAAAAGGATTTTCATTGCTACCGTATTAAATGTATATCTCCTGCACGCGTTAATTGCTGGCCATCTGCCGACTCTGCCACTATCTTGTATACATAAACATCTTGTTGGCAAAGCTTTCCCTGGAAATATCCATCCCACCCTCTATCAGGATCAGTGGTCTCAAACAGAAGCTGACCCCAGCGATTGAAAACCATCATTTGATAATTTGATACTCCTCTCAAAATCGGTTTGAATACATCATTCTGACCTTGACTATTTCCTGGCCCAGAAAGATTTGGAGAAAATGCATTTGGTACTAACAGTTGTGCTGAGCTTTCTGTTTTAACAGCAGCTTCGAGCGTTGTGGTGTCAGCGCAGCCTTCTGCACTTACTGCGATAAGCGTGATATCAAAAATGCCTTCTTCTTTGTATTCGTGTTGCGGCTCGAATTCATTAGAAGTAAAACCATCTCCAAAATTCCATTCAAAACTACTGGCGCCAAAACTTTGATTGTCTGTAAATAATTTTCCACCGGGTACGTATATCAGTTTGGGCTTTACATTAAATTGAGCACTTGGTTTTTCATAAACTTCAATGATCAACTGTTTTGTAAGGTAAATGGTATCGCCGAAATTATTAGCCGCAGATAAAGTAACAGAGTAAATTCCAGGCTCATAATAAGTATAAGAAGGATTCACGGCATAAGACGTTCCTTCATTTGAGCCGAACTTCCAATGGTAACTCGAAGCATCAGCATACTTGGAAAGATTAGTGAAATTCACAGTGAGCGGTGCGCATCCGGATGCAGGGTCATACTCAAAGTCTAAAATTGGAATAGCAGGATTGATTTGAATAAGTGTTATTACAGTTTCAACACAATCATCATTCGTTACTTCAAGCTTAATCGTGTAGTTTCCGAAGGTTTCATAAGTATGGGAGGCTATTAAAGGATCTTCTGAAATGGTGCCATCACCAAAATCCCACTTATATTTCCATGGGCCAGGGTTAGTTGTGTTAATGATGTTTACAGTTGTATTGGGTAGGGTTTGTATTCTTGGCGTAACAGTAAAGCCAGGACTAATATCATCAGACCGAATAATTGTTATCTCTTCAATGGCAGGTAGGCTTTGACAATTAGCAAGGTTTGTTGTCACCAATTGTATTTTTACTTCCTGCTGTGCTATCGTTGATCGCAAAAATTCATACTCAAACGCGTCGCCAAAAGTGTTTCCATTATAAATAATAACGTTATTAATTAAAATAGTCCACTGATATTTGGGAAGGCCTTTTTGCAACGCCTCGACTTGCAACCGGATTTTATCGCAATCATATAAAAGTGTATCAACATCAAAAGCAGCAGGTGGCAAAGGGTTAACCCTGATTATGCGAGTTGAATCGCCATAACAGCCACTCGCCAATGTTGCACGGAGCGTGACGTAAAAATCTTTGATAACGGTAGTATCATTCTCAAAAAGAAAAGACAGCGTTGGGGTTGTATTTGTGTTACGCCGTTCAATTGTTTCATTGCTATCTTTAATCGTCCATGTATAGTTAACAGGATTAAGAGATTGCGTTTCGCTATCTGCAGAGAAATTTACTGATACGGGACTACAGTTGTCATTAAAAGGCGAGTAATTCAAGGATGAAAAACCTGCGCTTGTTCCAGGTTTAACAGTTATTACAATAGGATCAGAAACATCTTCACAACTATTAACAGTGATAACCCTTAGACGCATGCTATAAACTAAATCTGTTGTTGATACATTCTCAAAAGTCTTAGTAAACAAAGCAGAAAAACCAGGATCGCTTGGATGTTGAATAGAGTCAGTAACATAACCTGAGCCTGCATCTATTTCCCAGATGTAATCCTTTACAATGTCAGGCTGCCCGACGATCGATTCATTGGTGAAGTTTACTGATAACACACTGCATCCCGTTGTTTTGTCTGAAGCGATACTTGCCTGCGGCACGGCATCGACAATAACAGCGGTTGAAAAAATCTCAGAACATCCTTTGTCCGTTGTTACTTGTAACGCTACATTATAACTACCTGCCGCAGGAAATAAAAAGTTAAAGTTTTTCTGGCCATCCAACGAACCGTTCTTATTAAATGAAGCACCATCGTAGTCCATATCCCACTCCCAGGAAATAATTTGATCACCATCAACAGGGTTGATAGTGGAGAAGTCTTGAAAGACGGTTTCGCTTCCATCGCAAACTCTGCTTGCAGTAAAGTTGGCAATGGGCTTCTCAAATACCTTTACAAATACCTCGTCAGTTGTTTCACAAGAGGTAAGATTATCTTTTATTCGCAACACAATTTTATAAATTCCCTTATTGGTAAAGACTCTATCAAAGGGGCCAAGAATAGCATTTGAAAAAGCTCCACCAGAAGGAGCATCAAAAACTAATGCATTGTTCTCATCATAAAACTCCCAGCGCCATTGTGTTGAAGGTGTTGCTGAACCGATTGAGGCATCGGTGAAACGTACATTAAACTGAGTAAATGGGCTGGAGGATTGCTGGCAGAATTCGGTTGTTGTAGGAACATTAGTAAGGTCAGTAACCATGATGGTTGCAATCAAAGATGGCGTAATGTTAACGAGTTTGGTGATCTCTTCAATACAGGAGCTTTGTGCTGTTGTATTCTCTGCTATTAACCTTATTAATTTTTGACCTCCTGATGTATATGCAAATGTGGGATTTGTTTGAGTGCTTGTACCTGCTAGAGATAGACCTGCGGCATCATCATAAAATTCCCATGTATAACTGTTACTCGACAAATTAGCAGTGACATTGCCAAAGAAAATTGTTTCGTCAATACAGAAGTTTGAGGTAACATTTCCATCTTTATCCCTTGTTTCAAAATCTGGCGCGGGTGCAGCCACAATTGTAATATAACCACGTGTTAATACTGCATCTTCATAATTAGGATTTACATTGTCACCATTCCATGGATTACAAATATTCCAATTGAACATGGTAATTTCAAAACGGTTGCCAATTGCGTTGTTCATATCTGCAGGAGCATTCATGGGAAAAGTAAACGCTGTAGGGTCGTCAGCAGGAAATGGAACTGGTTCTATAGGTCCAAAATAACCACCAGTTATTTGCATCGCGCCGGAGCCTCTCACAACTGTATTCGCAAGATTACCTGTACCGTTTGTTAGCGCGACCGTTGTGCCATCATTTAATGTAAGATTACTGATAGTAGTACCCGTGTTGTGGTTTGTTCCGTAGACAAATTGAACATGTCGAGAAAAACGGTTTGGATTATCGGGCTCTATATTGATGTTACAATTAAAGTCCGAGTTATCGCGAAAAACAGCATTTGCAACGGGGTTGTTAAAACACACCTCCCATTCTTGAGGCGACATGGAAACTACACCGTTTGCCTGCTCATCAGTTCCCCAAAAAAAAGCAGTTTGTGTCTGCCGTGAGGATGGGCACGCTACTCCACCAATGATTATAGTAGTGGTGGGTCTGATGCTACATTCATCATTGTTATCGAAATAAGTTAATCCTGCATTAGCAGTAAAGGATGTATTGGTCCCGTTGGTTGTCAAGCCATTAGCTAACCCTATAGTTGTAATGGTACCTGCAGGATCATTCCATTCATATTGGATCTGAATATCATTTGGATCTTGCGCTACATTGAAGTAGTAAGTTACATCAAAACCGGTTACAGTAACAGGAGCACAATCTTGATCCGTATTAAAGCTTATGTCTATTTGTGGACGCAATGCATTACATTGTCCGAGAAGCTCGGCACTACAAGACAAGAAAATCAGAATAAAAAGTATTGTATGCTTTCTTACCGCCATTCGAACAGACTCCTCGTGATTGATAGGTTCAACAAACGCACATTAATGTGAAGAGTCTGTTGCAGGAAACCGGTCACTCAAAGACGAAATCGGGTTTGCTCGTTAAGTGGTGCTATAGAAAAATAGGTTGCAGAAAAGCTGGTTGAAAATAACTTCTAATTCCAAAATCCTTCTTTGCTATTAAATGTTGGACAAGGAATTAATTTATATTTTTTCTTTGAACCTTGTCTTAAAGGCTTGGCTGCGAACTCCAATACAACGGAGATTTCGTGCGCTCCACCGGAAGCAGTTTGCATATCTGAAATTGTAAAGTCGTAGCTATAACCAATATTCAGATTTTTAAATAACATACCCAATTGCAAAATCAAAGCATCCTGGGCCACTGTATTTCCTACAGTAGTCTGCCACGGTTTTCCTCTATACCACACACCCACTGACACAGGATCTACGTGATAGTTCACACCAAAATCAAGTTGTGAAAAAGTGTTTCCCTGCATGCGATAAATAAATGATGGTGTCAAATAAGAAACCCTTGACATTGTTCTCGGTCCAGAACCTCCAAGACTCAACTTTGCCCCTCCATGGATGGCAGTTTTCATTGGCAATCTGCTCACATCATTTAAAACAGATAAGTTTGGTTGATTCATATGCATGAAAGAAGCACCAACCCAAAAACTTTTATTGTATAAGAGAAACCCAGAACCGAAATCAAAATAACTTTGGCGCCCTAGTCTATTTACTTCCGGGTCAAGTGAAATTCCATCATATTCAAGACCATCACCAAGTCGCAATTTATTTCGGTCAAGTCCATTTGTTCCATAGCCGAAATAAAGTCCCGGAGAAAAGACAATGTTTTCAGTAAGCCTTACTTTATAAGAGTACAATAACCCGGCAGTTGTAGTTCTCCATCCTCCTGATCCCATTTTATCAGTAGTCGCAAGAATTCCAAAGCCACTGCGGAGTTCATTAACGAAAATGTCGTACGATGCCGCATAGGTAGAAAAGGCCTGTGGCAAACTTGGCCATTGGACACGATGATTAAAAACTATCCTTTGTTGTGGCGTAATTCCCGTAAACCCCGGATTAAGATACAACGGAGCCTGATAGTATTGCGAGAACTGAGGATCCTGCGAAAAGGCATAGGACACTGCTATGCTAAAAAATGTAACAAGTAAAATTCTTTTCATCGCCTTCAAGCTTAATTATCTTATCAAAGTAACATCACCGACCTGTGTTGTTCGCTGACCATCTGCTAACCTCAAGGTGAGTTTAAAAACATACACACCTGCGGGTAACAGATTTTTGTTTTTATCATAACCATCCCACCCGATAGTTTTGTCTTTACTTTCAAACACCAACGTCCCCCATCGATCATAAATCTGCATTCCAAATTCCACCACACCTTTTGTTAAAGGAAGGAAAACATCGTTGAATGAACCGTTACCAGAAACACCCCCATTTGGTCCACCTGCACTAGGCGTAAAAGCATTTGGAATTTTAGTTACACCGCCTTCCCGGGCATTAATAACGCGCGTAGCAGTATCATAACAGATCACATTTCCGTCTGCAACGCCATCACCATCAATGTCCTTAAGTCCATGATCATATTGAGCAACAAGTGTAATGGTATACTTACCTTCTATCTGGTAAAAGTGACCTGGTTCAAGTTCATTGGATACTGTACCGTCATCAAAGTTCCACTCGTAGAAGTTAGCACCTTGCGATTTATTGAATGTTTGAACTTCCGTATCAGGAACAAAAAGCGTTGTTGGGCGTGAATCGAAAAGCGCAGTCGGCCTGTCGTAAACTTCAATGCCTTTTACTTCTGCTGTTGGAGCTTTCTGGCCGGTAAAGCTTTCGGAAGCTGTAAGGACAACATCATAGATACCTGGATTCGATATATCAAACACCGGGTTTTGCAAATTAGACGTAGCAACTTTTCTGCCCTGATCAAAAACTTCCCACTCAAAAGTATCCCCTCCTGACGTATTTAGTACACTCAATTTAGTCGGGTAGCAAGATGCAAGAGGAGTTATAACGAAAGAAGATTTCAACGGAGCCACAGGGATATTAATAGTTTTGATGAAAGTACTGGTGCAATCAAATCCATCAGTAACAGCTTTTTTATTTTTTGCTGTTAACATCACTTCATGTACTCCTGCCCTGTTATATACGCTTTTAACAATAGCACTAGCAGAATTCGAGGAAGAAGGATCGCTGTTCACATTTGACACTACGTCAAAATCCCAAACGTATTCAAAAATACTTCCATCTAATGGAGTTGAAGTATTGGTGAATGTTACTGTTGATGTTCCTGCAATAGCTTCAGGCACCTCAGCTTCAAAGGAAGCTTTGACCGATTCATAAATGCTAATGGTCACTGCGTTATCTAATGTATTTGCGGGATCCAACGCGTTAAAAACACAACCATAGGCATCTTTAACAGAGGTTAACGTGTATGTTGTTGTAGTCAGTGGACTAAATTGTTTAACAAAAGTGTTTGGTGTTTTTACAAACGGAAGGTCTGCCGAACCATCATTCAAAACAATGCTAAAAGGAGCTTGACCCTTCAATTCAATGCTAATAAATTGTGCAGCTGGTTTACAAAGCACTTCATCAGGATTTAGCACAGTACCTGTCACTGTTGGCGCTACAAGTACGAAGGCCGGCACTTCTGATCCCAGACACTCCTCCCCTGTTATTGTTTTAACGAGTGGCGTAATAGTATACTGCACTGTGGCAACTGCGTCACTTGTATTCGTAAGATTCTGGATCAGTGATGTTTCATCTACATTTATCAGATCATTAGTTTCTCCATCGATTTCAGGATCTGCATCTGCCAACCAATGATAAGATGCATTAGATACATTGATAAAATCATTCAGTTGTATATTTAACTGAGCATCATTACAAAGATTTTGTGATGTTGGTACGCCAGTCAATTTAGGAGTAGGCATAACGTTAACAGTGAACGGAGTGGGGGCACCTGTACAACCAAATGAAGTTCCTGAAATAGAGTACGTAACTTCATGAGCAATTGTCTTGTTGTTGAATATAGCTTGCGACAGCAAGTCACCCGCTCCAGCAGAAACACCTTTAACTAAAGGATCTCCAACCGGAGCATAGCTCCATTTAATTAATGTAGAACCTGGATCAGCCTCGAGAACATTAATGGTCTGCTCGAATACATTTCCACTGCAAACCTCTATGGGTGCTATGCCTGATATTTTTGCTCTCGGGCTGACAGTAATAGTAATATTAGTTGTATCACCCCCGCAGAACCCTTGAGATGAAACACTGGCAGGTACAGTGAATCTAGGTTTAAGTCTATATTGGATGACTGAAGTTTCCTGATTAATTGCTGTTGTGCTCAATTGGTCAGTGAGGTTTGCGGTTCCGCTTGGCGAAAAATTTCCTCCAAGTGTCGGATCCCTAAAACCTGTTACTGTAGACGAAGGAACTGCAGGATTTGTAGTAGGATCTATCACACTAACAAGATCAAATTCTACTGGTCCAAACCCTGGCATTACAGACGGAGACGTTGTGGAATTTAAAACAATTGCCAATGCATCGTCTTCACAAACCGTTTGCGTTGTTTTTGAAGCAGTCATTTTTGGCTTTGGTTGAACAGTAACTGTTACAGGAACAACTGAACCATAACAACCTTGTCCGGCTGCGGCTGCCGCTGCAAATGGTTTAACATTATAGATTACATCTTTGAATGAGGTTGTATTATTGGTAATTCTCTGTTGTATCTGTGCAGGATCTGTCACCGGATCTATTTCAGGTAAATTGAATGCAGGTGAATATCCGAAAACTCCTGATACTGTGGGAACTGTATATGAAAAAGTAATATCAACTGCGGAAGTGCCTGGACCATTAGGTCTAGGGTTCGAGGGTGAGGTTAAAATAATTTCAGCTACGTCATCACTACAAATACCAAATGATGTCCTATCAGGTGTTATGATGATCTCGGGTTCTACTGTCAATGTAATAACTTTCGCACTAAAACATCCGACACCATTCGTATTAGAACGGGCTTCTATTGCATAAGCCACATCAATAGGATTGTTAGTATTGTTTTTAAACCTATCGTTACTAATAGCATTTGAAGCTATATTATTATCAAATATTGTCCCAGGAGTATAAGCAGAAACCGCAGTCAATCCTACAGGAAGTGGAGGCCTGGAGATGTTGAACGAGAGAGCCGGGAATCCCCCAACTGGCTGCGTGTCATTAATGACAATTGCAGCAATCGCATCACTACAAACGATTTTATCAAGACCTGATTCAACTGCAGGAGCAGGTGTTATTTCTACAGTTGTTGTTGCATCTGCATCTCCTTCACAATTATCCAAAGAAATTGGAACAATCGTGTAGGTAGCATTTCTTGGGATATTAGTTGTATTGGTATAAGTATCGGTAATGAGATTAGTTGGGCCCGGGAGCAATTGGCCAACATTGACATTACTAAGTCCTTTAATCATTGCCAGATCCCAGGTAACGTTAACAAACTTATACTGTCCTATCACAACGGACGTTAATTCTTTATCTAGAGAAATATCTATTTCATCTTCGCTGCATACAAGTGGTGCAGGTGATATGCCAGGCTTAAGAACAGGCTCAGGTTTAATAGCCAAATTAATGTTAAAAGGATCTCCTGCGCAACCCATAGGATCGGCCGTATTAGCAGCACTTCGCGGCGTCACATTATAAATTATTGTTCTGTTAGCGATACCAATATCTTTCTTAAGATTGAAAGCGTCATTTTTGATAAATGTTTTAAGCCTTGGTAAAACAGGATTAGATACGATGTTACCACTACCTGAAGTAACATCTCCGACAGTAACGTTGCCTCCACTGATGTTGGTACCGTTAAGTTCGATGCTATTGATAAAAAATGTAGATGCATTAACTGCTACACCATCTGATGCTAATTCGATATTCGACTTTGCGTCACTACAAATTGAGGCACTCGATAAAGAAGGATCCATAACAGGTTCAGGCAATACTTCAATCCGAACGATTAACTCATCTCCCTGGCACACCCCAGCTACTGAGGTTACAGGGGCATTTGGCTGTACCTTATACTCAACAAATAATCCATTACTTCTAAGCTTATTGGTAAACTGATGCCCGGTAATAGCAGTTGATGTAGTGTTGTTAACAAAACTTCCCTGCGTCGTATAAGGCGCGTTCGCCGGATTGATGATGAGATCAGGCCCTTCAAAACTAACCAAAGTAACATTATAGTCGTTTGCGGCAACAGTCCCGGTGACAGGGCCGAAAGTAATATTTGTCGGAGTATCACTGCATATAGATCGCGGTGTAATTGATGGGTCAATCACAGGTTGAGGATCAACCGGAAGACTAATTTTAAATTTAGGACCAGTACAACTTCCGGCTTTTGGTTCTATTTCAAAAACAGCAGTTCTTTGTATTAAAGTCTTATTGGTTAAGCTACCTGTAATTTTATCACCAGGATTAATACCAGTTCCGCTGGCCGGAGGTGCTGAACCGTTGACTGTCATTCCATCGTAACTTAGCGCAACCCATGTGTATGTTGTAATGGGTACACCATTACCTCCTGGAGGATTAGGAGGGCCGACATTTTCCTGTGGATCCAAGCTAAATGGTGTGTTTGAACAAATTGCATCACGAGGTTGGTCAACGCCAACAGGTTGAGGACTAATCGTAACAGCATAAGTAAAAACTTGACCCGCACAATCCGTGCTTAATCCAGTAATTGGACTAAGAGTAGTGCTATAAGGGGTAACCCTATAAGTAATGGTAGCATCAGCTCCCGTGGTATTAACGTAAGCAAAACTAATATTAGCTGTAGTAGCCCCTGATGGATCACCTGGGGTACCCCTGTCCGTATCAATTAACGGCAAAGGATTCATCAGATCGTTTATTACCTCGTAGGTAAACTTACTTGGAATATTGTTGGATATTTGATCTTGCAAATTCTTTATCACATTGCTTCCTGTTCCGCATGATGACGATGAAGCATTTATCCCTCTGGGTTGAGGATAAACTTTAACTTTTAATTTAAATTCCGTTCCAGTACAACCTTCCACATCACTTCGTGGTGTAATTGCATAAGTAACTGTTCCCTCTGCGGTTGATGCTATAGCTAAATGCTGATAAGTATCCTGAATATTTGCAGCACTAGGTAACCCTCTTGGCGGACCTGCAACAACTTCCGAAATATCCGATGACACTGTGTAACTAAAGACACTTGGTACTCCTCCCGGGATATTACTTACTCCGGGTATATTGTTGATTAAGGTGTTAATATCGTAATCTAATGCTTCACCGCTGCATACCTCTATTGTAGTGAATGCAGGAGCCGTTGGTTCCGGGTGTATCGTAACAACAATGTCAAAAGGCACACCATCACAATCTCCAACAACATTATAAGGTGTAACCCGATACGTTATGAAAACATCTTCATTGGTAAGGTTGGTGAAGCTTCCAGATATCTGTGCGTTCGATTTTGCAGAAAATAATCTGTTTAGCGTATTGGGAGTGGGAACGTTAACTTCATCACTGGAGGATACGTCAAATGAAAATACGCTGCTTACATTGTTTTGAAGTGCAATATTTTGTGTTTGAATGTTATAGGTAAACGGCTGATCACTGCAAACATCATTAAGGGTCGTGTTGTCGTTTTGCCCGACAGGTTCAGGACGAACTGTTATCGTAATATCCTCAGTTTCACCTGCACAGATTCCATTGAATGGAGTAACTTCATATACCACATTTAGAACCCCTCCTGAGACATTGCTTAGTACATCTGTAATATGTAATGTACCTAAAGCACCAAGCGTTACTCCGGATCTTGCAGTAGCCGGGCCTCCTGAATCAGGATCTGACCACGAGAAGGTAGTCGCAGATGGAAGCATTGAAGGTGCAAGAAGAATACTGTAGTTGCCAGCATCACCGCTACAAATTGACTTACTCTGGTTTGGTGTAATTACCGGCTCTGGATTGATTGGTACTGTTATTTCATACGTTTCTCCTATACAGTTGTCTGCTGACCTAGGCGTTACAGTATACACTGCATTTAATTGTCCTCCTGTCAGGTTTCTTAACGTCTCCGCTATTG